>Ga0208297_1000086_pt1 | contig 255126 bp, 239 predicted proteins | sample LMS_cellobiose_e_FD_187367 | JGI IMG/M metagenome (GOLD analysis project Ga0208297, IMG submission 187367) | Rumen-fistulated moose microbial communities from Alaska, USA - LMS_cellobiose_enrichment (SPAdes) (version 2) | ecosystem: Host-associated > Mammals > Digestive system > Stomach >...
GCCACCATCGACGACGAAAGCGGAGACGGAGGCGACAAGACTGTCCTCACCCCTGGAGGCGGTATCCTTTGGATGAACGACGATGCCCTCAAAGTGTACGGAGGAGGCAACACGGGGGTCTATACGCTGTCAGACGGTGCATACACCAACGAGGGTACGTTTGCTAAAACCTCAGGCACGACACCTACAGGAGGAGCCTACACCGCTGCATATCCCTCAAGCATGGTGAGCAGCATAGGAACCAACACCGTGACATTCACCTTGCCGGCGACGCAGACACTTGCGGCAAACAGCTTCGGCAACGGCGCTGCCCCTATGGTGGCGTACTCGACAAACCTGGATGAGTTCAGTTTTTACAATGCCTGCGGCGGCATCTGCATACCGGTGAGAGGTATCGGTAGTCTAAAAAAGATTATGGTGACGGCGACAAATAACATAACCGGCACATACACGGTGAACAGCATCTCCACTACGCCCACGACTACATTCACCGGCAGCGGCAACACTATAACGCTCACGGCTGACAACGCCATTGTGTTGTCATATACATATCCCACATATTTCTACGTGATGCTGCCTGACGGGATAGCGCAACAGACATACACAATTAGCTTATATGATGAAGACGACAACGTGTTAAATAGTGCAAGCAAGACCTTTTCCGCGATAAGCCGCAATGAGATAAGGTTCATGGATGAGGTAATGACTTATGTTCCAGAAGGGTATCTATTGGGTGTATTCTCCGTTTCAGACGACACAAAGGTTCGCTTTTCGAAAGGCAACCTGCAATACATCGGCAGTGCCGCCACGCCTTACTGGAAGTTCGCCGACAACCAGTATGATTATCTCGGCACCACAACTAGCCAGAATAGCTCCGACACCGACAAAGACCGCGACTTATTCGGCTGGGCGACATCCGGATACTCCAGTGCCACGACTTCAGATAACACATGGGTAAATTATCAGCCTTGGGCCACTTCTATCTCTGTTGGAACAGTGAGCACGAGCACAAACTATTATGAGTACGGTCCAGGCACCGGCAATATTGCTGCAGGGACCAGTTGGAACGATGATACTCATTATAGTACATGGAAAGTATGTGATTGGGGCCACAACGCAATTTCTAACGGCGGCAACACCGCTGACGTATGGCGGACGTTGACGAAAGATGAGTGGATGTATCTCTTTGGAATGACCTCAAACAACAGCGATGCAAGCGGTCATGCTCGTTACCGCAAGTATTTCCGCGCGACGGTGAACAGCGTGCAGGGTATCGTCGTTCTTCCCGACGACATCAGCGGCATCAGCAACATTCCCGAAGAGTCAAGCCGCGGCACCGCTTCTACCTTTGGAGGTAAAACTTACGATATAGCCGCGTGGACCACTCTCGAGGCTTCAGGCTGTGTGTTTCTGCCCACGGCGGGCCGCCGGGATGGTACTACGGTGAACGATGCCGGTTCCCGCGGGCTCTACTGGTCGTCCACGGCCAGCGATGCGAACATCGCGTACTACCTGACCTTCAATTCGAGCTATGTGGGTCCCTCGGGCATCATCAATAGGTACTACGGGCACTCGGTGCGCCTGGTCGTGGAGTTGTATGTCTGAGGATTTACCTTCCCAGCCAGACCAAACCAGACCAATTTGAGGAAGATAAGGTAGCGCGAAATGAGATGGGGTGTGCTGAGGGCGCACAAGTGAATATAGCACACTCTAACCTTAAAAAACGACTGTTATTTTCACAATAACAGTCGTTTTTTTGTTTTGTTAAATTACCAGGAGGAGATATAGGAATTATAGGAATTATAGGATTTATAGGGTTTATAAATCTGATAACTTCAATTTATTGAAAAATTATGAAAGAGAAAAATAAAAATTCTGTCTTAGTAATTTTGATATTATTTTGTATCTTTGCACTTTATTAAAATTTATTCCGATATGAAAAAAATCCTTACGATAATCTTGGTTTTATTAGCTTTTACAGCTATGGCAAAGAATAAAACCGGTGAAAACATTGATGTGAATCATTATGAGATACATCTCAATAATATTGATTTTACCAACCACACCATCGAGGCGATGACGACGGTGACCCTGACGGCAAAAACGACGCTTGACGCGATAAACCTCGAACTAAAAACCCTGACCGTCACTTCAGTGACTTCCGGCGATGCCGACGTGAGTGGTTTCTCGCAGGACGGCGATGTGCTGACGATAAACCTTGCCACGGCATTAGCAGAGAACGTAACAGCTTCATTCACAATATCTTATGGTGGCAACACCTATAACGAGACATGGGGTGGCATCATGTGGACCAACGGCTACGTCTGCAACATGGGCGTAGGCTTCGAGACCATACCGCACAATCTGGGGAAAGCGTGGTTTCCATGCGTTGACAACTTCACTGACAAGGCAACCTTTGAGGTTTTTGTCACCGTGCCTAATGAGTTGCAGGCGATATGCGGTGGTCTGCTCGCAAGCGACACCGACAACGGCGACGGCACCCATACTGTGCATTACGTCGTGGGTCAGGATATTGCAACCTACCACATCTCTTTTGTAGCAGGCGACTACGTGACATGGAACGATGTGTATAACGGCGTGGAACGCGACATTCCCATCAACGTAAACGTCAAGCCGAGCCAATATGACAATGTTGCGGGTACCTTCGTAAATATCAAAGATATAGCGACATATTTCGAAAACTGCTTCGGTCCCTACCCTTTCAACCGCATCGGCTACTCCATAACCAGCGTCGGCTGCATGGAACATGTGGATAATATCGGCATCACCAGCGGTGTGCTTACGGGCAACACCTCGAGAGAGAACTATCTGGCGCACGAGATGTCGCACATGTGGTTCGGCAACAAGATAACATGCGCCTGCGCCGAGGAGATGTGGCTCAACGAAGGCTTTGCGCAGTTTTGCGGCATCAACTACAAAGAGGCGGTTTATGGCGAAGATGTTTATCAAGCAGAAATGAACGCCCTGATAGAATCGGTGACGCGGACATGCCATGCGAGTGAGGGCTGGCTCACGCTGAACAACGTGCCTCAGAACCTCACCTACGGCACCACTGTCTATAGCAAAGGTGCCACTGTGGTACACACATTGCGAAACTATCTCGGAAAAGAACTATTCTATGAGGCGATGCGACATTATCTCAACAAATTTGCTTATCAATCAGTAACTTCCGAAGATTTACGCGATGCCATCACCGAGAGTACCGGTATCGACATGACAGGGTTTTTCGACACCTGGGTATTCACGTGCGGTGCCCCGCATTACCTCGTCGATTCAGTGAAAACGACACCAAACGGCAACAGATACGACGTGCAAGTATTCACAAGCCAGAAACACCGTCACTCCGACCATGTTGGAGTGGGCGTGATACTCGAACTCGCCTTCATGGACGCGAACTGGGACATCGTGACCGACACTATCCACTGGGACGGTGCGACAGGTCACACCACAAAAACCATTGATTTTCAGCCAATTGCTGTGTTCTGTGACTATTACAACAAATATGCCGACGCGCGTACCGACCGTAACTTCATCATCAAAGACGCATATAATGTCAAAGCCACTTATTTTGAAGCCCAAGCCTTGGAAGTGGAAGATTCGACATTCATACACGTTGAAAACCACTGGGTTGGACCAGACCACAGCCTGAATAACACGTGGGGAATCAAATTCTCAGAAGAAAGATATTACACCGTTTTCCGTGATGACAAAGGGACATCGCACATTAACGGCATTTTCAATTATTCAAAATCATACGATTCCGACATCATACAATCATCCAATGATTCTACAATATTGTTATACCGCGAAAACGCCTCTCATCCTTGGCGTTCAATACCTTACACTTTTGACGGCAACTGGAAGATAGGGGAAATCACCATAGAAGAACTGCTTTCGGGTGACTACACTTTCGCATCCCTTGACAAGACACAATTAGGCATCAATGAAAATAAGATTGAGGAAGAGAAAAATCTCATCATCACTCCTAATCCAGCCGATGAATATATAAAAGTCTGCATTTCGCAAATATCAAGGAAATCAATGATTTATATCACAACGGCAACGGGTCAGACCATCAAAACGTATCCGGCGAAAAACGAGATGACCATCTCCACTTCCGACCTTCATGCCGGAGTATATTACGTCATTTTATCTGAAAGTGGGAAGCGCATCGTATCTACCGAGAGACTTATCATAAAATAAAAATATCGAAAACTCTGTCTTTATTTGTCGGGCGCATTGAAATTTTACGTAATTTTGCGTCGAATTCGAGTTTTATTTATATTTAATTTAGTAACGTTATTATTTTCAGTTATGAATCCAACACATATTGAACACATTGGAATTGCCGTCAAGAGTTTAGACGAGTCGATTCCGTTTTTCGAGAAATTACTCGGAACGAAATGCTATGCTATTGAAGAGGTTGTTGACCAGAAGGTCAAGACTGCTTTTTTGAAGGTAGGGCAGACGAAGATAGAGCTTCTTGAGCCGACGTCGCCTGAGAGTACCATCGCTGCCTTCATTGAGAAGAACAATGGCAAGGGTGGCATGCACCACATCGCTTTTGCAGTGGAAGGCATTGAGAATCAGTTAGAAGAAGCCAAAGAGGCAGGCATTCGTCTCATCGACCAGACTCCTCGCAAAGGTGCTGAAGGTCTCGACATCGCCTTCCTGCATCCGAAATCGACATTCGGTGTGCTGACAGAGTTTTGTGAAAAAAAGAACAAATAATATAAAATCATAAGAAGATGTTAATTGAACAAAAAATTCAGGAGTTGTTAGACAAGCGTGCTCTTGCCCGTCAGGGTGGCGGCGAGAAACGCATCGCGTCACAACACGAAAAAGGCAAGTACACTGCTCGTGAGCGCCTTGCCATGTTGCTCGACGAGGGCAGCTTTGAAGAGTTTGACATGTTTCTCACCCACCGCACCACCGACTTCGGTTTAGAGAAGCAGGTGTATCTCGGCGACGGCGTCGTGACGGGTTACGGCACCATCAACGGACGTCTTGTCTATGTGTATTCGCAAGACTTCACCGTCCTTGGCGGCTCGTTATCAGAGACGATGTCGAAGAAGATATGCAAGGTGATGGACCAAGCCATGAAAGTGGGTGCACCTATCATCGGCATCAACGACTCAGGCGGTGCGCGTATTCAGGAGGGTTCGCGCTCACTGGCAGGTTTTGCTGAGATTTTCCAGCGCAACATCAACGCGTCGGGTGTAGTGCCGCAGATCAGTGCCATCTTCGGTCCTTGTGCTGGCGGTGCGGTATATTCGCCGGCTCTCACCGACTTCATCCTCATGACAGAGCAGAACAGTTACATGTTTCTGACGGGTCCCAAGGTGGTGAAGACCGTGACAGGCGAAGACGTCAGCACCGACCAGCTCGGCGGTGCCTTGGTGCACAACCAGAAGTCGGGAGTGAGCCAGTTTATGGCAGCCACGGAGGAAGAAGGCTTGCAGCTCATCCGCGACCTCATCTCATATCTGCCGCAGAACAACCTCGAAGAGGCTCCTATGATAGAATGCGACGACCCCATCGATCGCAAGGAGGACTTCCTCAACACCATCATCCCCGACAACCCGAACAAGCCTTACGACATGCAGCAGATTATCCATGCCATCGTCGATAACGGAGAGTTCCTTGAGGTGGCTAAGGACTTCGCGAAGAACCTCATCGTTGGTTTTGCCCGTTTCGACGGCAAGCCTGTGGGCGTGGTAGCCAACAACCCTGCCTTCCTCGCCGGCGTGTTAGACATCAACTCATCGCGCAAGGGTGCACGTTTTGTACGTTTCTGCGATGCTTTCAACATTCCGATTGTCACATTGGTCGATGTCCCTGGCTTCCTCCCGGGTACGGTACAGGAATACGGCGGTGTCATCACCCACGGAGCCAAGATGCTGTTTGCCTACGGCGAGGCCACGGTACCGAAGGTAACCGTCACCATACGCAAGTCATACGGAGGTTCACATCTCGTGATGGGATGCAAGCAGCTCCGTGCTGACATCAACTATGCATGGCCTACGGCAGAAATCGCTGTCATGGGACCTTCAGGCGCAGTGGAAATCCTTAACGGAAAAGAGATTGCGGCAGTAGAGAATCCAGAAGAACGCGCTGCATTTGTTGCTAAGAAAGAACAGGAATATCGCGACAAGTTTGCAAATCCCTACGATGCAGCGAAATACGGCTATATCGACGATGTCATCGAGCCACGCAACACACGTTTCCGCGTCATCAGGGCATTGCAGGCTCTTGAGACGAAGAAAGACACCAATCCTCCGAAAAAGCATTGTAATATTCCATTGTGATTTTGATTTAAAGATTTAAGATTTAAAGATTCAAGATTTAAAATTTAAAATTCAATTGAATATGAAGATGTTATCAATAATGTTATCGGCTGTAAGAGAGTCTATCATGACTCACGACTGGGTCATCACCATCGGTGGTTTTTTCATCGTGATATGCGCCTTAGTCGTACTTTTTCTCATCTTCACCGGCTTCTCGAAGTTCATCAACATGGATTTCAAGAAAGGTAAGAGGGAGAAGAAGGATAAGGCTCCTACCACTTCTACAGCGGTGAGCTGGAAAATGGACGACGACCTTGCCGCGGTAATAGGACTTGCGTTGTCGTTGTCGCAGGAGGTACACGACGAAGAGTCGGGCCTTGTCACCATCAAGAGGGTGGAGCGCCGTTATTCGCCGTGGAGTTCAAAGATTTACGGATTAAATGGATTAAATAAAAGATAATTTTTTATAAGATGAAAAAATTTAAATTCACAGTCAACGGTAAAGAATACGCGGTTGAGGTAAAGAAATATGAAGGCGAGAACGCCGAAGTTGTCGTCAACGGCACTCAATATCAAGTCAATGTTCAACGTGAGGAGGAAGAGACGCCGGCGTTTGTCGCTCCGAGGCGGTCTATCGCCAAGCCGACAGCACCTAAGACAGAGGTTGCAGCGCCCACATCGACGCCAGCCGACGGATATAAGTCGTTGGCACCGCTTCCGGGCACCGTCATGCAGATATACGTCAGCGTGGGCGACACCGTGAAACGCGGCGACAAACTCATGATGTATGAGGCAATGAAGATGGAAAACAACTTCCTCGCCGAGGTTGACGGCACCATCAAGGAAATAAAAGTTAGAGTTGGCGACAACATACTACAAGGCGCGGTTTTATTTGTAATTGGCTAATATGAAGAAAAAATTCAACGTTAAAAAGAAAGCTCTGCTCATCTTCGCGTTGATAGCCATCCTGTTCGTTCTTCACGGCATCATGACTTCAGCACCAGCGATGGCCGAACCGTTGTTCAGTGCATCACAAGACGCAGCAACAGAGTTTGTGGCAGTTCCGCAAGTGGCAGAACAGCCGACAGCAGGACAAGCGATAGGTGAAGGGATGTCATCATTCTGGGACTTCACCGGGTTCAGAAACTGTACACGAGGCAATCTCATCATGATATTAGTTGCCTTTGTGTTTATCTTCCTCGCCGTGAAATACGACTTCGAACCTATGCTCCTCATCCCCATCGGGGTGGGTATCATAGTGGGAAACATTCCGTTCATCCAAGACTCTTATACCTTTGATTTACAAGGTGCTTTGGCAGCCTTGTCGAAGATAGAGATACAAGGTAATTTAGGTTTTGACCTCACTGAGGCGCAGAAGTTTTTCGTAGGATTATTCGCTGGGCAAGACACCATGAATTGCACGCAGGCTCTCGAACACTTCCACAGCATGACGCCGGAGCAGCTTGCTGCGTTTCTGCCTGCCGGTGTTGACCCTACGGCACCCAACACGGTGAAGTTCTTCGACGGACTCATCAGTCAGGTGTTCAACATGAACATACAGACGGGTATCTATCAGAAAGGCTCCGTGCTCAATTATCTGTATTTCGGCGTACGTCAGGGCATCTATCCTCCTTTGATTTTCTTAGGGATAGGTGCGATGACCGACTTCTCGTCGTTGATTTCGCAGCCGCGTCTGATGATTTTAGGTGCTGCCGCCCAGCTCGGTGTGTTCATCACCTTCATCAGCGCACGTGCTCTCGGCTTCGACCCGCATGAGGCAGCTGCTATCGGTATCATCGGTGGTGCCGACGGTCCTACAGCTATCTTCATTTCGACGAAGATGGCACCGCATCTGTTAGGTGCTATTGCTATAGCGGCATACTCCTACATGGCGTTGGTGCCTGTGATTCAGCCGCCTATCATGCGTCTGCTCACCACCAAAGAGGAACGTCTCATCAAGATGAAAGAGCCTCGCATGGTCGGCAAGACTGAGAAGGTGATATTTCCTATCGTCGGCTTGTTGCTCACCACTTTCATCAGTCCGTCGGCATTGCCTCTGTTGGGAATGCTGTTCTTCGGTAACCTGTTGAAAGAGAGTGGCGTGACGAAACGTCTCGCCAACACTGCGGCCAACCCGCTCATCGATATTGTAACGATATTGTTAGGTCTCACCGTGGGAGCCTCCACACAAGCTGACGTGTTCCTGACCGTTGATTCACTCATCATCTTCGCTCTTGGGGCGGCTTCGTTTGCCGTCGCCACTTTCGGCGGTGTGTGCGGAGCCAAGCTGATGAATGTATTCTGCAAGGAAGGCAACAAAATCAACCCTCTCATCGGCAACGCAGGCGTGTCGGCAGTACCCGACGCGGCACGTGTTTCCGAAATCGAAGGTCAGAAATACGACCCGTCGAACCACCTCCTCATGCACGCCATGGCTCCTAACGTGGCTGGTGTCATCGGCTCGGCAGTAGCGGCAGGTATCTTGATGAGTTTTATCGGAATATAATACTATGTTACTAATCGGTATCGCCGGCGGCTCAGGGTCCGGCAAGACAACAGTAGTAAAGAAACTGATTGAGGCGTTGCCTGAAGACTCCATCTCAGTCATCTCGCAAGACGCTTATTATTGGGACAACAGCAATTTATCGCCTGAGGCAAAGAAAGAAATCAACTTCGACCATCCCGATGCCATTGAGTGGGATTTGTTGGTTGACCATCTTGACCGTCTTAAGCGAGGCGAGACCGTCCCGATGCCGATATACACTTACGTGACATGTGCACGCTCAAGCGAAGTGATTCCGGTGAAACCCACAGAAGTGGTCATTGTGGAAGGCATCCTCATCATGACGTGCCAGAAGCTGGTGGAACGCTGCGACATCAAGATTTTCGTCGATACCGACGGTGACGACCGTCTCATCCGTATCATAAAACGCGACATAGAGGAGCGAGGGAGGACGGTAGCCGACGTACTGCGCCATTACGAGACGTTCGTAAAACCTATGCATAACCAGTTCATCGAGCCTACGAAACGCTTAGCCGACATCATCATCCCGCAGGGAGGGAGTAATCAAGTAGCAATAGATATAGTGGCAAGTCGCATCAGGATGCAACTGAATCAGATGAAAGAAAACACTATATCACCACGTTAAGGCGTTGCAGGGCAGAGATTGTTGAGATATTGGTGCTGTGGTACGCAGGTTGACTTTCTTCTTCTATTTCATCGTAGATGAAAGATGATGTCTTCCGCTACCGTAAGTCTTTGTCTCATAACCATTTGCGATAGGGATGCACACTTCTGCCGTGGTATTGGCTGGAATGGCGATGTCCCACTCGAAGCGGTTGCCTTTGCGTCTCCACGAGCTTTCGATGCGGCCTGATACCGACTCATAGGCGCAGCTCACGAAGTCGAGTCCCTCGATGGGATAAGGCTTGAGCTGAATTTTAGTGTAGCCTGGCTCAAGGGCACGGATGCCGCCGAGATATTCGTATTCCCAGAGGATGAGGTCGCCGAGCAGCATCACATGGTTGCCTGAGTTCATGGCGGGGTCGGCGGTGTTGCCATTCCAGAGTTCCCAGATGGTGGTGGCACCGTTGCGGTACATATAGCCCCAGCTCGGATAGGTGTCGTTGGAGGCGATTCTCAAAGCTAAGTCGCCGCGACCGTATTCCGTCAGGGTGCGCATCAGTTGTTGTATGCCGATGACGCCTGTTGAGACGTGACCGTCGCATTCGTCTTCGGTCTTGTCAACGATGCTCTCGAAGACCTTGTCTTCCAATCCCTTGGGAACCATGCCGAACCACAAAGGCAGAATGTTGGCTGTGACGGTGTTGTTGGCGTAACGACCTGTCACACTGTTTAGATATTTGTCGTTGAACGCCTGCGTTGAGGCTGTTATTTCTTGGTTAAAGTACTCCACATCATCAGGTTTACCCAATAATTCAGCATATTTCGCCATCTTGCCGGAAAGGTGGCAATAGAACGGTGTGGCGATGACAGCAGCTCTGGTGATGCGGTTAGGGTCGTTGGAATGTATCATTTCCAGCGACTCAGGCGGCATGCACCAGTCGCCGTAGGTGTCTTTCGTCATGATGCCGCCGTCCATGTATCGTTCTTTCATGAAAAGCATCCATTTTTTCATGGCATCATAATGACGCTCAATGGGTTGTATGTCGCCGAAGCGTGTGTAGAGCATGTCGGCCACGGTGACGAACGCTCCGGGCCACGTCATGCTGTTGGAGTAGAAACGCCAATAAGGTGGCATCACGTCGGGCAGCGAGCCGCTCTCAAGCTGGCTATCGTCGGCATCGGTGAGCCATTTAGAGTAAAGTTGTTGATTACCAAAGATATACGACTCCCCGAAGGTGCCTGTGGTGCGGTCGCCGTTCCATCCCTGACGCTCATCACGTTGCGGACAGTCGGTAGGCATAGAGCGGTAGTTGCCTCTGATGCCCCAGTAGGCGTTGTGATAGACCGCGTTGATGATTTCGTCGGAGGTCGTGAACGAGCCTGTGGTGGGCATCTCGTCGTACATCACACAGCCTTCAAAATCGTCCAAATCGGGCTTTTCGCGCAGGCCTGAAATCTCCACGAAACGGAAGCCGTGATAGACGAACATCGGGTGCCGGTTTAGTTTAGAGTTTAGAGTTGAGAGTTGAGAGTCAGTTGAGAGTTGAGAGTCAGTTGAGAGTTGAGAGTCAGTTGAGGGTTGGGAGTTTTTAGCAACGATGTAGCGGTCGGTGGCTTCGGCGGTGCGCAGGTTGGCGGTGTAAAGCAGGCTGTCGGGTGTCAGAATCTCGGCGAAACGCAGCGTGACGGTGTCGCCCGCTTGCTGTCCGTGTACTTTCATATTAAGGAAACCCACCATGTTCTGACCCATGTCGAGCATCCATTTGCCGTCTTTTTGGAACAACGCGACAGGTCTCAGCGTCTCCATCACACGGATATTTGGGTTTGGCTGTGCTTTAAGCTCGCCTGCCGGTGCCTCGACGATTTCTGCCTGCATCCAGGCGGTGTCGTCGTAACCCGTTGTGTTCCAGTCACCAAGCTCGAAAATCTCGTCGTATGTCTCGCCGTCGAACTCGTTGGCGGTGCGTATAGGGCCTCGGTTGGTGATTCTCCACGTCTCATCGCTGACAATCAACTCGTTAGAGCCGTTGTTGTAACGTATTTCCAATTGAAGCAAAAGTCGCGGCGTGCCGTAGTGCAGCACATTGTTGATGCCGTCGCGGTTGGGGTTTTCGGCATTGTAGCGCATGGCGGTGTAGCGACCTCCTTCGAGGATGACGCCGATGGCATTCTGACCTTCATTGAGCATGGAAGTAACATCAAAAGCGTTGAAATACACACGTTTACGATAATCTGAAAGAGCCGGCTTCATGATTTCCTCCGGCGCGATTTCCGTTCCGTTGAGATACGCGCTGTACTGTCCAAGTCCGCTGACGTAGAGACGTGCTTCGCTTATTTCGCCGTGAAGGTTGAACTCCTTGCGCAGGTAACGTGCGGCGATGCGGGTCTTGCCTGTCAGCACATCGTCGTCAAACTCGTGGCCAATCCATTTCGCCTGCCAGTCGTCTTGGTCCAACAGGCTGATTTCGAATACGTTGACATCGCTCTCGATTATTGTTTTTCTGCTTCCGTTGGTGACCGTTGCCACGACTTTCCAATAGGCTTTGTCGCGGCTTTGCAACTCTTTTCCTTGGTAAGGAATGTAGAGCATTTGGCCGGATGTCACTTTCTGGGAATCCCAGAGGTCGCCGCGACCGTTTTTGGCGTTTTGTTCCGTCGAAGCCACAATTATTTGATAATCAATCTGAACGATGTTTTTTTTCGATGATTTATATTGCCAGCTGAAGCGAGGTTGCGCCGTGGCCAACGCCCTTGAGCCGTCCTGTTGCTCCACGGTTGGCTTGACGATTTCGACATTGAGGTTGCCGCAGCTGAAGAAAGTAAAGGTCAAAGCTGCAATGACAGAAAGGAAAGTTGCTATGCGTTTCATGGCGGTATGTTTTATTCGTGAGTAATATCTTTGTAGCCGTTCATCGGTTTCGGCTCAAAGTCCAAGTCGATTTGTTCGATGCCGTTGGCGTCGATTTTAAGCAAGATGGACTCCATCGGCTTGAAATTCAAGGTGTAAGCCTCGTTTTTGCCGTGATGGTTGACGGTGATATCGCGGGTGGCACCTTTGTCGGTGAAGGCGTAGCAATAATCCAACGGATATTCGATGGTCCGGGTCATGGGGTTGGCGACGAAGACATAGTAGGTGTCGTCGTCCTGACGGATCCAGAAGTCGGGGAGGTTGTCGCCTTCGATTAAGGGTTTAAAGTTTAGAGTTGAGGGTTTAGAGTTGAGAGTCAGTTGAGAGTTTAGAGTTGAGAGTTGTTCGATAAGGGTTTCATATTCAGGGTGTTTCACCATGCCGGGTTCTTTGGGCATGCGTGCCATGATTACGGGAAGCCCATCCTTTGCCAATCTGATGATTTCCTTCAACGCGCCGATTTCCATGTATTCCACATCGCTGTAGAGTGCCTTGAAGTCGGCATCGCCGCAGTGCAAAACGCCGTTCTCGAAGGTGGCGTCGTTCAGGAAAAGCTCGTTCACCCACAGCGGCTGCATCCCTTTATATTCTTCGGGTGTGTTGATGAAGCGCATCTCGTACTCACCCCAGAAGAAGGCTTTCACCTTGCGCATCGAGTCGGGATAGGCACCGCCCATCCAAGCGTCTTCGAGCGGCATATAAACCGCCAAGTCGCTGTAGTTCTTGCCTTTACGCATATATTCCGACACCTTGGCCATATAGTCATTGAAGTCGGTGAGGTTCTGTCCGCTGAGGTTGTTGAGTTCGCTCGTGCTGATTTGGCAGGTGGTGTAGAAGAAGTTGTTTGTGTCGCCCACGTGGTTGAAGGGGAAGCCGTGCCAGATGATTTGGTTGGTGCCGTTGGCGAAGAGGGCGTCGCAGATGAGCTTGAGGTCGGCTATCTGTTCCTTGCCTTGGTGGGGGCTATGGCCGCGACCGCGTTTGTAGAGCAGTCCCGTCCAGCCGTAGGCGCAGGTGAAGGTCTCGGCGGTGACGGCGGGCTTGTCGGCGAGGGTGGCCGCCGATGCCGCTATCTTGCTGAAACAAGGCTCATAGAGTATGGCCTCTGTCTCAGGCACATCGACCATCGTGAAGGCCGTGAGCAGGTCGGTGGGGGCACCGCCGCATTGCGCTCGCGAGAAGGCTCCGACCGAGGTGGCGTTGTCGGCGAAAGGCTCGTAGAACTCACGCATCACATAGCCCGAGAGGGTGTGCATATAGTCGTAGAACACCTCGGCGTTAGCTTCGTCCATCAGGCTCTTGTTCCTCATGTAAGACTCTATGTCGTAGCCGTGTTCCTGCATGAAGGTCTCGCCGAAGCCGGGGGTCCAGAGGTATTCCGTCTCCACCTCCCACGAGTCAACGAACACGCCTGACTTGGAGCCTTTGTAGGCATCTGCCAAGCCTTGGTTCATCTTGTCGGCATAGCGGCGGAAGGCGTTTCGGTCCAAGTGGTTGAGGATGCGTGCCTCGCGGGGGAAGTCCCAGGTGAAGCCGCGTCGTGCCGACTCCACGGTCTGACCTGCCTCGCATTCGGCGTTCTCGAAGTAGTTGCGCGTCTGGTCGGCATACGGTAAGTCGATGTCGCTGAAAGGCCAGAGGGTGCCGTAGGTGAAGTCGCAGCCCAATCCCAATGAGTCGGCGACCTTCTTGGCGTAGTTGACGCTGACAGCCCATTCGGGCGAGAGGAACTCGGGATGGACGGCGGTCGAGTCCAAGCCCATCGGGTAAATCCACGCGATTTCGACACCGCCGAAGCCGTGGTCGCGCAGCCAGACGAGCTGGTCGCGCACGTCGTTGCGGTCGATTTCGGAGGAGAACCACCACCAGCGGGTGTAGGGTTTGAAGGACGAATACAAGGGCTTGGCTTGCGTTTGCTCAAGTTTGTTTTGCGTTTTGTTGTCGCAGCCGGAGAAAGCCAAGGCTATGGCTGCGAGAGCAATAAGGAATAACTGTTTTCTTTTCATCGTTTTTTATTTGAGATTGTTTTATACAATTCGTTATAAACCTGCGACATCAGTTCGTTTCATCTCGTCATACCCCATCTGCCGAACTTGTTCAAATCTGGCCTTCGTTTCTCCAACCAGTTCATCCGGATGTTCTTCATAGTACCACTTCAATCGTTGAAAATCGAGCCACTTAATATAATGCATTCCCCAAAGGCTGTTCAACCACAATGGCGTGTCTTCATCGAATACAACTTCCCCATCCTTCTTTGTCAGTTCAATAAAGTTCTTCCGAATGTCGTCAAATGCTATTGCAAACTCCTTGTTATCCATTGAACCGTTTACAAACGAAGTAAGCAAAGAAATGGCCTTCTCTTCAAGTTCCGTAAAGCGTGTTTTCTGCTTTCTAAACTTCCCAAACAAGTCTAAAACATAATCAAATGGCAGCTCTTTTTTCCCTAAATTCGTGTCGGGTGCAACTTCTAATCTCATTACTATTTACTATGTTAATCTAATCCTATCTGTCACAAACCAATTAGCATATTGGGCACGATGGCACTTATCATCTCCTTGGGAACACCACACTCCCCGGCCATCTTGGGCCACCCGGATGCCGTCTCGCATACCTCATCGATAATCTCTGCGGCATCCTTGATGTTGTTTTGAAGCGCAAACTGCAACAGGTCTTGTCGCGTGATGTCGTCAAACATCTACCATGCCGGTTCCTCCTGCCTTTTATTACTCAGTTTGCCGACTGCCCGTTTGCGCTGGTGGGTTTTCGACGCCTGCACCATCTCATAGTATTCACTCGGGCTCAACTGCTCCTCTTCTACCAAGGGCTGAAGGACATCCAGTTTCCCCAGCGTCCTGAGCATCCGCAGAAAGGCGTCAAACGAGCGTATTTCCCCTTTCTCAATCTTCTTGACGGTGGACAAAGACACATTCGCGGCATCCGCCAAACTCTGTTGCGTGATGTTTTGCTTCAGCCGCAACGACTTCAGCCGTTGTCCCATTTTCGTGAGAATCAACGTATCCTGCATCATATAGATATCTTCCATAACAGTTGTATTTGAAACCTTCCGACTGCAAAAATACTAATAAAAGCTCAAATTACAACTGTTATGCAAAGTTTTTTTCATTTGGATTCTTACCCTCAATGCACAGGATATTCAGTCTGAACGCGCGGTTGCTGTTTTTTGAGCTTGCGGCATAATGTGGTATTCTGAATTCAGGAACGAGAACACTCCCTTGAAATGTTTGGGGCCAACAGGCTCAATCTTCACGTAGCGTCTCTCCCATTGCCGCTCGTCGGGAGTTTCCGGAGCGTGATATTCACTGATAGGACAGCCTCTGACAATATCATCAGCCATATCGAGTAATAAGTTCCTCAGCTCCAGTTTCTGTTTGAAATGCTCAGGAATAGCATTATATCCGATAATTGCTCCCATCAGGTTGCCGCAGATGGCACCGGTGGAGTCGCTGTCACCGTCATGGTTGACGGCTGCGGCAAGTGCATCCTCAAAATTATCGAGGTGCTTCATAGCGCAGTAGATGGCAATAGCAAGGGCCTCGTCACCCGTCCAGCCCTCACCCAAGCGTGGAATGGCGTAGTCGTCCGAAACGGTGATGTCTCCTGCCTGATTGATGGCTTTCTCTATGAGAATCCATAGTTCGTCAAGGGCTTGTTGCTCCCTCTCTGTGGTATATTCCCGTTTCACGTCGGCATATACCGCTCGTAGGAATCCTTCAAACACACTGAAGGTTATGGTCTCGTCGTGCATAAGGATATAATAGATGAGGTCGGCCATAAAAGCCGCAGGAAGGTATCCCAGCGGATGCTTGTGTGTAATCTCGGCACAGTCGCCACCCAAACGTAAAATTTCGCTTGTTTGCCATTCCCTACGGGGAACTTCTTTACCGTACCAATCCTTTACAACCACCTGCTCATCTGCAGCAGCCATCATTCCCACGGGAGCCACACGCATCACGCCACCACACCCTTTGCTGTCGTTGTCAACCCGCTGATGATGTTTCATTGACATCAATGCCGACATACAAGTGTTGCCGGGGGCGCGTTGGACGTTCAGCTCCACAATGTCGCGAATCCAGCAATAGTGATAGGCGTTGTAGTCCTCAACGCCAATCTGTGTCTGCAACCAGTCCTGATAAGCGTATGCCACATAATCCTTCAGCCCGGCTCCCAGAATGCCATGCGTACAAAAACGTGTGACACCAAAAAGTAACCCATTGGCCGTGAATAGTGTCATCTGGGTGTCGTCTGAGACCACCGCCTTGCCGTTTCGGTCAAACTCTACATATTTGTGAACACCTCTGTCACCGTATTTACGCAATATAGCTTTGCGACTCATAAACTCCACGGGATAACCCAGTGCGTCACCGATGGCTCCGCCAATAAGCGAACCGCGTATTCTGTCTTGAACTTGACATCCCGGTTCCTCCTGCTTCATTTCCGCTGTATATCGTGCAATGAAATCACACTGCTCTCTTGTTTCTGGAGTTTGTCTATAGGCAGACTTTGGGCAATCGGAGAATGCTTTCTTCAATGCGTTCATCGTCTGTTCGTAGTCAAAATCATGCTGATGAGAAAGCAGACAACCCACGATGGTTCCTGTCCGACCAACGCCACCCCAGCAATGGATATACACCTTATTCCCATCATTTTCATTCAGTATTCCATGTATCTGCCCAATCAATTCTTTTACAGATTCTATGGTTGCAGGAATCGAAACATCTTTGATCGGGAACCTGATATGCTGCATCCTTGAATCAAGCAATTGACTGTAAGGGTGCAATTCCCCCTCTTCAGTCAAATCTATAAGGTGGGTAATGCCAAATCGTTCAAATTGTTTAATCTTCTCAATGCTTTTCCTATCATCAATATCCCTAGGGTATTCTCCTGCATACACTCTATCCATCACCTTATAGCTATTCTGGATGGGCATAGTAGGAAAAACATGTTCTTTAAGTCGTGACTGATTATTTGCAAGGAGAGCAAAGTTCTTGCCATCAAATTGCAGGTCGTAATAGTTCCAATCTATCTGGACAGGCCAGTTGCCTAATATAATTTCCCACATATCTCTTTCTTCAAAGGAAAGTTCTTTTTTAATCAATCCCTTCCATACACCATCAAGAGGTTTGGGCATTTCTTCTTCAATATAATATCGAAGAATTTCAAATAATGCAATTGCCAGGATATATCTCCGCAAATAAGGGTTTGTAACACTATCTAAATAGCCGAGTTCTCTTGAAAAGCCAAAATCGTAATAATCTCCAGAAACGGGAAAAGGGAAATAGCCTTCTCTTGCTAATGGGGCATACACATTTGCATTCCACATAAATGCTGCTTCAATCCAATTTGAAACGGCTTGCTTGGTGTTATATATGACCTTGATATTGCAAGATTTTAAAACAGCATACAACATTTCTTCCCAAATGAAGGGAATATTATTCTCATCCAATGCCGTTATCTCAGCAACGCACTTAACACATTCTTTATAGGCAGGATAATTCTCAATATCAACATTATTGATAAGTTTTGCTATTTTAGGGTATCTTTCCATTTTCTTTGTAATTTGATCTAAAAGTTCCTTTGCTACTCTTAACTCTAACCCTTCCTTCGTACAAGTTCATCCCCAACAATCACGAATTCCTTATTGTAGTATAAAGGTAGCTCTGCTAAGTCAAAATAATCAATATTCATGTGATGTGGCAAATTAATTCTCTCAACATGAAAACAGTCAAAAAACGCCTCTTTCCCAATTTCTTGAAGACTCTGAGGAAGTACGATTTCCTTCAGGCATCCAAAACTCTCAAATGCATTTTCCCCAATATAGGTAATTCCCTCACTAATCTTCAATATGCTTGGCATAACTCCATATCTATCACAACCAACCCAGGGTGCTTGACCTTCACCTGTATATGAAAACCAATGGTTAATATAGTCTGGCATACGTCCATCGCCTGAAATTTCTAATACACCGTTGGAATATAACCTCCATACAAGTCCTTGCCCAAACCTTTCCTGATGCAACATACGACCATCTGAAACATTGTCATTTACCTTTATTGAAGATTCTTGCCTGTTCTCCATACGATTTAGACTATTTTCTGATAGTACCTTTACTGTATCTACTGATAAGGAGTCTTTGTTGTCCATGTGGTCAAATTCTTCTGCAAAAGGTCTAAAGTTACCAACAGGATTGTGCTTCTGGTGAGCATTGTGGTCATCAAGGATTGCGAACACTATCAGACGATATTTATCCCTGAACTCCGATTCATCCAGTACCTCATGGAACAGTCGGGCTACATGACGGGGTGGATTGCGGAATGCTCCGCAACCTAACGCTCCAAGCACCAAAGAGTCATGACCATGAACTAGTCCTATTCTAAAAATGGTACGTATCTTGTTCTTGATAGGTTCCACATGATGGTTGGCAATCATTCCACCTGTCGTTAAGTCTGGACGGTTCATACCAGCCACTGTGATAAACGAAAGGCTGACAGGCTTCTCCAACAGGGCATAACCTTTTTGTTCACTTTCCCTGAAGTAGATAGCATCAGGAGTGTATACACCACCAAAGTTCCTATCGAGAGGATAATGATGATGTGAGGGCTTAATGCCATATTGCTCTGCGTATGGAGCAAATTGATAGAGTGAACGGAACAAGTTCGTCCTACGGAACAGTGTCTCTTCCTGCGCCCCTGCACCAGTTGTCACGCCACCACCTGGATTACGCCTACTGGCCATATTCAGCACAGCAGGATTATAGCCTTGTTCCTTCAATTGCACTCCTGCATACAAGCAATCGATGTTTTGTACCTCCACAATAGTCTGTTCACCGCACTCTGCCTTTTCAATCATAGGAATCTCATGGTCATAGAACACGGTACGGCGCATCATGTCTGCATCGTTTGGGAAGACATACTCACTACCGCTCTCTGTGACATAATGCCCTTGATTCACTATCTCTACCGTATTGCGGAATTCCTTGGCCCGCAGTTCCTTCACTTGATAGTATGCCGTTGAGTCACCGCTATTCACCCGTTCCATCAAGGCTTGGTACTTTTCAAGGAAGTCCTTTTCGGCGTTCCATGTGCAAACTGGATGCCCAGCCACTCTGGAATGGCGATGCATTACCTCTACAAAATCTTTGGGTAATAGCACATTGGACAAGTCTATGACCTTCAAAAACAAAGGTGCAATTTCGTATGCTGTGAAACCAGCTATTCCACAACCTATACGAGTCACAAGGAATTTTAGTTCACGATGGAGGAAAGCAAAATCTATAAACTGTGCAACATAGGGTTCTATGGTTTCTACGCCACCTTGCATGGTCGGAATTGCATAACTCTGTCCTTGCAGTCCAACGCCCTGACCCCATATAGCGCCAAAGCGATTATAGGCAAGACGTGCAGCACCGCCGCCATGCGCTCCGGCGAGGTTGCTGCCAAAAACAAATATCTCATTCGGCTTCAGCTCCGTTATTCTTTCGGGTGTATATTCTCTGTTGTACATACTTTCTATCATTATTTGCAACAAAAACCTTTTCCCATCACCCAAACAGCATTGCCTTCATCTTTTGGAAGGAAATAAACATTCAGATCAAACTCTCCACTTACGGAGAAGTTGAGGATATACCGGCTGTTATATCGGAACGTTGACACAGGGTGACTTGGTATTGGAGCATCTTGCTGCCTGTTACCCCATACAAATCCGTCCCAGTAATTATCAGGGATTCTCAACTCCTGTCTGATATTTTGTGGACTCACCTCCATAATCAACATTTCCCTGTCATCATCTTTCACTTGTTTGAATAATTTGAAACCACTGCTTTGTTCTTCAATGTTGAGAACCGACAGGCAATTGATGTCACCCTTGCCTGTTATAAGGAAAACAAATCCTTCTTCTTGGTATCTTTCTATTAAACGGTCGCAGAAAATGGTTGTGTTCACACTGTTCATTTCCGGAAGCCATAGTTTGACATCAACATCATCTGAGAATGACCCCATATTCAGATGACCGTGGTCCATCATCTGCTTGACGCGTCGCTTTACAGCCTCATACTCATCATTATCATCATCAGGCGTACCTATCGCATCAACGATTTGCTCCACGTACTCCTCTTTCACGTCTCCCGAATCGCGATGGCCTTCTTTGAACCAACTGCCCACAATGGCTCCATCTGCTACACGGAAAGTTTCACAGATTGTGTCAAGTGTAACTCCTGCACCCACAATAATCGGGAAATCGTTCAGAACTGACCGGAACTCCGCCACCTTTCCAAAAGGCGTAGGGATGCCGGTTCCTTCACCAGTACAGACGATGGCATCGCAACGCCCGGCACCAAGCCGCAGGTCTTCATCCAAGGAGCGGCCTGAACGTACTGCCTGATACTTGAAGCGCACACCACCCAGCAGCACGACATCCACATCCTGACGCAACTCCGACAGTCGTAGCGCGTATTGCTCGTCGGCCTCGGGCGTGAGATGTCCGCATACGGAATCTATCTGGATGAACGAGGCACCATACTGCTTTGCCAGGCGGAACGCTTCCCGGTAATCACCCAGAATATTCACGCCATAGATGGCTTTGGAATGCTCCTTCTGCATCCATGCCAGAACCGCCTCGCAGTCTTCGGTATCACCGAAATAATTCTCAATCAGAGGATAGATTCCGTGCTTCAAGTATATCCCTATCTCTTTTTTAGCCAGTTCCAGAACGGTGAGTTCTCTTGTCGAATTAGTATGAATCATACCAATCAACGGCTTCTTCCCTTTAAACAATGTCTCGAATTTCATGTTTTTGCTTACTTTATTTAACTATATGTTTATGCTATTATAGAGCCGAAAGTAACCATATTTCTATCAGTAACTACTCTGCAAACAAGTCATCCATCGTTATCTCGTTCTGTACCTGGTTGTAGTTGCTGTTGTGGGCAACGCCGCTTGTTGTCACCATGACAAGGTGCAGGGTGCGTTTGTCCTTCGAAAGTTCACGGTATGTGCTGAGCTTGTTCTGAAGTTGCTCTTTTCACGCCCTACAATCATATCGCCATATTTTTATAAATCCGCTGCAAAAATAATAAAAACATTCTTATAACCAGCGGAAAATACCATTTTTATTTACATTTCCGCTGAAAATAGCATATTATGTGGACTGCGGATTGCTCAAGTTTGTTTTGCGTTTTGTTGTCGCAGCCGGCGAATTGAACTACCATTGCAGCTAATACCAATATAATCAGACTTTTTTTCATGGTGTATTGTTTGTTAAGTATGTCCTGTATAATATGCAGTCTAATAATTCACTCAAATCAGGCAGTAGTGTGTGGCGTAGGCGATGGCTTCGGGGATGTTTTTAACATTCAGTTTGAGAAACACCTGGCGGCGGTAGAACTTGATGGTGTCAACCGACTTGAACATCAGGGCACCTATCTCATCCATCGAATAGCCTTGCATGCTGAGGCGCAGCATCGTCAGCTCGTCGGCCGAGAGATGCGCCACCACCATCGGCACCCAGCCCTGCTCTTCGTTAGTGTAGCTGTACAGATAGTCGGTGCCGAGTATGCCTGCCATCACGCGCGTCTCGTCGCTGTGCACCGATGGCGACACCATCCCCAGCACCAATCCCGGATGGCCATCGGCATCGAAATCAAGCATCTGCAGCTTGTGGCACACCATCGGACGCTGCCCGCCAGAGAGGATGTGGAAGTTGAGGTGTACCGACAGCTGGCGTTTGAATTCCGTCGGCATCTCGTGGAAGCCTTGTATGATAGAGTTGCCCGCATTGGCAATGAGTTTTTTTTCGGGCTCTGGGACAAGGTCAATGAGGTAGCTCATACCCGTGCGTCGCATCTCTTCCTCGCTGAATCCGCACCGCAGCAGTGGGTGGTCGGAGGTGTAGATGAACCGGTCGGCGTTAATCTCCGCCAAATAGACGCCCTGATAAGAGAGGTTGGCGATGGCCTTGGCCATCTCGATGTAGGTGCCGTAACGCCCTTCGTCCGGCATATCCGTGGTGTTTTCCATTGTTTGCATAACCTTTTTTCGATTGCAAAAATAATAAAATTTTCTAAAAATAATAAATTTTTTCCAAAGAAGTGTCGGCCATTAATTTGACCGTCGGTTCTACCTTTTTGTGTAATGGCGGTGTGGCTGATTATCGTTATCTTTGTAGTTTGTTTCAACACAGGGTTGAAGCGTAGTATCTAACATAAAATCAAAGAGATAAATGATATTCAAATTTCATAATTCGGAATTTATAATCAGACGCAGTTGCGCATTGGCTGCGGTTGCTTTTACTGTGGTCATGACGGCGGCGTGCCACAGGGCTACGCCTGCCGCGAGTGAACAGCCGCCGATTGTGACGGTGACCACCATCGAGACATCGGGAGGAGATTACGACATAAAATACCCCGGGTTGGTGAAAGCTGCCCACGAGCTGGACCTATCGTTTAAGGTAGCGGGGACTATCGACTGCGTGTTCGTCAAGGAGGGCGACCGCGTGTGCAAAGGACAGCTGTTAGCGCGGCTCGACACCGTTGACTACCGCAACCAGCTGGATGCCACCACGGCGGAATACGAGGCAGTGATGGCCGAGGCGGGTCGCGTGGTGGACCTCTACAACGACGACGCCACTACGCGCAGCAACTACGACAAGGCTGTCTCCGGCATGCGCCAGATACAATCCAAGCTGAACTATCATCGTAACCAGTTGGATTATTGCTATCTGCGTGCTCCTATGGACGGCATGGTCAGCGCCTGTCACTACAGTGCCCACGAGAACGTCTCGGCTGGGATGCAGGTAGTTCAGATGCTGGGGTCGGGCAGCCCTGAGGTGGAGATACACGTGTCCGACAAAATCTACGTGAACCGCGACCGCATAGCGCGCTACTCCTGTCGCATGGGACCGTATGGCGACCAGGAGTTCATCCTCACGCCCATCAGCTATGCGCCGTCGGCCAACGCCAACCAGCTCTACACCGTCCGTCTCAAGGTGGAAAACCCCAAGGGACTACAGATACTGCCGGGGATGAACGCCTCGGTGACGGCTAAGGTGCGCAGCGGCCAGCATACAATAAGCGTGCCGGCGCGCAGCCTCTCCCACGACAGCGACGGTGAGCACATCTGGATTGTACGTGCCGACAGCACCGTGGCCAGCATGCCTGTGAGGGTGCTGGATGTCAGCAAGAACGGCACCTGCCGCATCGAGGCTGATTCGCTCGACGACGGCTGCCGTGTGGTCACCTCCGGCCTCAGCCACATCAAGGAAGACATGAAAGTGCGCCCCCTTGCCGGCACCTCGGAAACCAACATAGGAGGGCTGCTGTGATGGATATCTCATCGTGGGCTTTGAAGAACAGTAAGCTGGTGTGGTTCGTGGTGGTGCTTTTGGTGGCTGGCGGACTGGTGAGTGCACTGAACATGAGCAAGCTGGAGGACCCGGCCATCGCTGTCAAGTCGGCGGTGGTGATAGTGACGCAGCCGGGCGCGGGTGCCTATCAGGTGGAATTAGAGGCGGTGGACCCCATCGAGAAGGCCATCCTCTCGATGCCTGAAATCCTCTCCGTAAAGTCGAAATGCTATAACGACATGGCTCTCATACAGGTCACCCTTAAGCAGAACGTGCCGGTGGGCGACTTGGTGGGCGTGTGGCAACGGCTGCGCAACAAGGTGAACGACGCGGCGCACCCATCGGGTGCCACTGTGCGGGTACTCGACGACTTCGGCGACGTATATGGCATCTTCTACGCCATGACCGGCGACGGTCTGACCGACAAAGAGATGGGCAACTATGCTCAGCTGCTGAAACGCGAGATAGGTGCCGTGAAGGGCGTGGGCAAGGTGCAGCTCTACGGCGTCAGGTCACAATGTATCGACATCGCACTACAGCAGGACCGCATGGCGCAGATAGGTGTCAGCATGACAGAGGTGCTGGGTACGTTGCAAGGGCAGGACGCCACGGCCTACAGCGGCTACTTCCTTGCTGACGGCTTGCGGCTGCGCGTCGATGTCGATGGCAAATACAGCAACGTGAAAGATATCGAGAACCTTGTCATCCAGGGGCATGGTGGCGACCTGTTTCGGTTAGCCGACATCGCCGAGGTGACGGAGACCCTCGAGACGCCGCTGCGCAACTCTATGACCTACGATGGCGAGAATGCCATCGGCCTTTTGGTGTCGGCGGATTCCGGCACCGACATACTCAAGGTGGGCAAAGCCATCGAGAAGCGTGTGCAACAGCTTGCCGACAGCCAACTGCCGTCGGGCGTGGAGCTGCATAAGGTGTTCTATCAGCCCGACCGCGTCGGAACGGCGCTGGGCGATTTCTTCATCAACCTGGTAGAAAGCATCATAGTGGTCATACTCATTCTTGTCATCTTCATGGGCTTCAAGAGCAGTCTCATCATCGGGCTCTGTCTGTTGATAACCGTGGTGGGGTCTTTCGTCGTGCTGAGCACCACCGGCGGCACCATGCAGCGTGTGTCGTTAGCCTCGTTCATACTCGCAATGGGCATGCTGGTGGACAACTCCATAGTCATCATCGACGGCATACTCGTTGACCTCAAGAACGGCAAGCCGCGGCGACAGGCTCTCACCGACATAGGGCGCAAGACGGCGATGCCGCTGCTCGGCGCCACACTCATAGCCATCATCGCCTTCCTGCCGTTAGCCATCTCGAAAGACACCACGGGCGACTATATACGCGACCTCTTCATCGTGTTGGCGGTGTCGCTGCTGCTGAGCTGGGTGCTGGCGTTACTGCTGGTGCCTATCTTAGCCGACAGGATGCTGAAAGTGAAGGCCGACGGCGACGGCAAGCCAAACCGCATAGAACGGCTGCTGCGCAAGCTGCTTAGCTTCGCCCTGCGCCACCGCTGGGGCACCGTGTTAGCGATGGTGCTGCTGTTAGTGCTGACATTTGTGGGCTACGGACAGATGAAACAGGGTTTCTTCCCCGACATGAAATACGACCAGCTCTACCTGACATACAAGAACAACGAGAACACCGACTGGACGCGTACCGTCGCCGACCTTGAGGATATACGTCAGTACCTGAGCGGCCGCAACGATATACTGCACGTCACCGCCAGCACCGGCGGCACGCCGGGGCGATACAACTTAGTGCGTGGCATCGGCCCCAACTCTATGTCGTACGGCGAACTGATTATCGACTTCGAAAACCCGAAAAAGGCCGAGGAAGCCGTGCAGGAGCTGCAACAATACATGGACGAGCATTATCCGGAAGCCTACATCCGCGTGAAGCGCTACAACCTGATGTATATGGAGTTTCCCGTCGAGGTGCAGTTCAGCGGCCCCGACCCTGCCGTGCTGCACCGCCTGACGCAGCAGGCACTCGATGTCTTCGACCAATGCCCGCTGACCACAGCCTCAACCACCGACTGGGATGCGCCGGTGCCTAACCTCACCGTCCATTACGACCAGCCGCAGGCACGCCAGAGCGGACTGAGCCGCAAGGATGTCAGCATCTCGCTCCTTTCGGCCACCGACGGCATACCCATAGGCTACTACTATGACGGACCGTCGCGCAGGAAAATCAACGTCCGCATGGTTGACAGCGACGGCAATGCCGTGGATGACATCACCACCGTGCCGCTCTTCTCGCAGATCCCCTCGCTGAAAGGGCTGCTGTCGAGAGAGGTGCTGATGGGGTTGGTGACCGGCAAGACGGACATCGACGACATCGACCGCCTGCTCAACAGCACGGTGCCTCTCGGACAGGTGGGCAGCGGCATCAGCGTGGGCTGGGAAGACCCCTGCGTGACACGCTTCGACGGACAGCGGGCACAGCGGGCGCAATGTTTCCCGTCACAGGACGTGTCGGCAGCGGCAGCCTACAAGGCCGTCAAAGCCAAAATCGACGAGATGGAGATTCCCGACGGCTACTCGGTACGGTGGTACGGCGAACAGGCCGCCAGCTCCGACTCGGTGTCGTCGCTCTTCGGCAGCTATCCCGTGGCCATACTCATCATGATTCTCATCCTCATACTGCTCTTCGGCGACTACAAGAAACCCGCCATCATCGTCCTCACCGTGCCGCTGGTGCTGATAGGCGTGGTGGCAGCCATGCTCGTCTCCGGCAAGCCTTTCGGCTTTGTGGCCATTGCCGGCGTGCTGGGTCTGGTGGGCATGATGATAAAGAACGACATCGTGCTGATGGACGAAATCAACCGTCGCATCAGCGAGGGCGAGGAGCCCCGCACAGCGATAATAGAGGGCAGCGTGAGCCGTCTGCGTGCCGTATCGATGGCTGCCCTGACCACCATCCTCGGCATGCTGCCCCTGCTGGGCGACGTGATGTTCGGCTCGCTGGCAGCCTGTATCATGGGAGGCTTAGCCTTCGGCACCGTGCTGACCCTCGTTTTCGTGCCTGTACTCTATTCCTTATTCTTCAAAATCAGGAAACAATGAAAAAACATAATATCATAATACTTCTTCTATTCGTCGCCGGCGCGGCACACGCCCAGCAAAGCTATACCCTCGAAGAGTGCATCCGGCAGGCTCGTGCCGACAACAAGGAGATTCTGATGAAGGACAAGAAGGTTGTCGAGGCCGAACACACGCGCAAAAGCGTCCGGGGACTCTTCTTCCCCTCTATCAGCGCGTCGGGTACCGCCGCCTGGAACTCGTCGGACGGCTCGCTACTCGACGTCCCCGCGTTTAACTACAACGTGCCACTCCTCTCCACCAGCATCCCCATCAGCTTTCCCGGCTACCGCATCGGATATGAGATAGGCGACATCTACTATGCCGGCGTCACCCTGCAGCAGCCCGTCTTCATGGGCGGCAAGATTGCTTCGGGCTATCGTATGGCTAAACTTGGCGAGAGCGTGGCGGGCGAGCAACGTGCGCTGACCGAGAGCGAGGTGGTGTATCAGACCTGTGAGGCTTACTTCCTGCTCCTCCGTGCGCAGCAACTCGACAGCGTGTCGCAGGCGGCTCTCGACGCAGCCGACGAGCTTTACCGCACCGTGAACATCGCTACCGAGAAGGGGATGGCGCATCGCAGCGACGTGATGAAAGTGGAGGTGGCCCGGAGCGAGCTGATTCTTGCCCGCAAACAGGCTGAGAACGGCATACGTTTAGCCCGGATGAACCTCTGCGTGCAGATGGGCATCCCCTGGACGGAGATAACGGCTTGCGAAGTCCCGACCGGCCTCTTCCTGCAGGGCATAGCATTAGAGGACAGCCTCGATATATGCGACCGACCCGAATATCGTATGCTCGAAGCGCAGGTACGTCTGGGACGCGAGAAGGTCGCCACCGCCCGCAGCGAGGTGTTGCCGCACATAGGCTTACAGGCCAACTACGGCTACCTGAACGGCATACGCTGGGGCGACGGAGCTAAGTTTCAGGAGGGCAACGGCACCCCGATTGGTGGCGACGACGGACTCATCGGCAACCATAAGCTCTTCGATGGCGGAAGCTTCACAGTCTTAGCTACCGTCAGCATACCTCTCTGGCGGTCGGGCAGCGAATACCACAAGATTGCCGCCGCCCGCGCTAACCTCGAAGAGAGCGAGCTGCAGATGCAGCACCTCACGGAACGTATGGCATTGGAACAGACACAGGCGCGTGGCAACTACGAGGAAGCCTTGCTTGAGCATCAGTTAGCCATCTCGTCGCTACGTTTAGCCGAAGAAAACCTAACCCTCACCCGCAAGCAGTATGCCGTAGGCAGCGAGACCCTCTCAGAACTGTTGAAGGTGCAGACCCAGTGGCAGAAAGCCCAGGAAGAGGCCGTGCAGGCTCAATGCGACGTCTATCTCGCCTACCTCCGCCTCCTCAAGACCGCCGGCCGCCTGATGGACCAATTCGAGAAATAGTTTGAATATGTCAATTATCCGACAATCCTGTTACAAAATTATTGATTTCAGCCAGAAATAATCAAAATTAATTGCGAATCTGTTTGACAAACTCGTCCTAACTCATGTGAACAAAGTTGTCGAAACACACCTTCGTCAATGTGTCACCACGACACGATGGTTGCTCACCGTGCCGTCGTTTTTCACGATGCTGAAGAGATACACTCCGTTAGTGAAGCGCGACAGGCTGACGTTCAACGCATTACCGTTGACGGCGATGGTCTCCATCATGTTGCCTAACAGGTCGTAAACTTTCACCATGCGGATGTCTTTTTCCGCCTCTATGCGCACCTGCGTGCTGGCCGGGTTAGGGAAGATTTTACATGTCGCAGCAATATCTTCGCCTACAGACTCATACCCTTTCATGCCCGCGACGCTCTTCACGGAAGTCATGTTATTTGGATAAACTGCTTGAACCTCAACGACATACACTTCATTAGCCTCGGTGGTGAAGGAATACGCGAGCTGTGTGGTGTTTTCAAGTGTCATCTCTCTGTTGACGAAGACGTTATACCCGACGGGGTTGCCTTGACTTGGCGCGTCCCATGTCGCTTGAATGACATTGCCGTTATCATTCAACGTGAGGTTCTCGACGGGGTAAGGATGTATGTCGGTGTATTCGTAAGCCAGACGGCTGTTGAGAATCTCCTTGGTGTCGAGTTGCACCCACACAGCCACCTCGAGGTCGCTCATCTCCTCGACGTTTGTATCTGACATATCTTGTTCAAACTCAAGATGTTGCACCTCGCCTGTGGCAAACGACATCGCGGTGCCGTTCTGGTTGGGGAGCATCTTCATCACCACGTGGTAAAGCTCCGTCTCGCCGTTGGTTCCCACGTTGTTGTGCGTGGCTTTCTCATTCACCGTGACGAACACTATGCCCTCCGCATCGATATAAGGCATCATATCGACTTTGATGCTGATTTCGTTGCCGTTACGCGCAAACGAGCCTTTGATGTCCATGAACGCCTCGTCGTCGAGATGGCTCACAAAGGCAGGCTCCTCAACGGGTTCTTCGCCTTGATACTCACCGTCCAAGAAAGTGGCGGGGACACCTATCACACCATAATAATCCATGTGGTCGAGGTTTTCCTGTATGCAGTAAGGGTCGCCGAGGGTGGAGAATTTAGAGTATGTCCATCTGCCCGGATGGTTGTTGCAAATCATCTTCAGGTTCTGATTGTTCACCACGCATGGGCCGCATGTCGTTGACGAGAAGTTCTCTATCATCACGATACGCTCTGTCGAGCCGATGGTCACACAGATGTTTTTTGTCATCTCATCGTTATCGTAGTTGTCGTCGGAGGTGCCGTTCACTGCGCGCAGCTTCACCTTCAGGTCGTAAGTGCCCGGCATCACATGAGCCGGCACGCTGAACATGAGGTCTTCGCGTCCCATGGTGGGGATGTTGACCGAGAAAGTCTCGACCACCGGAGCGTTGCCGTCGATTTCGTACTGCGCCTCGACGGATGTAATCGGTGTATAGCCGTAGTTGGAGACCTCAAAGCCTATGTTCAGGGCGTCAAAGGGCACTGGTGACGGCAGGTTTATAGCCGTAATGCCAAGGTCGAAGTTCTCCATCTTATATGCCTCTATATCATCAAAATACCAGTTGTTGATTTCGTAAGTGTCGCCTTCGAAATACACGCAGAAAAGCACGTTGGGCTGTCCCATGTCGGGAGTCTGGATGGTCTGGCTTACCGAATAGGCGGTACTCTCCCCATAGCTATGCGACCATCCCACGTTCCACGTCTCGCCGCCGTCTGACGAGGTGGCGATGCCGATAATGCTCGGCTCGTAAGAAAATCCGTCAAGGCAATGCTTAAACGAGACCGTCACGTTGCTGACGCCTGTCAGGTCAACGGCGGGTGACACGAGGCGTGAGATGCCGTCAAAACGCGGATTCCAGTTAAGCACCGCCTCGTTAGGCTGCCCGAGTGCCATGTTTGACATCGAGACAGACCATTGGTTGACACCTTCGCCCATGATAGTCCAGCCTTCAGGCCATGTGGCGTTGTCGAAATTCTCATGTAAAAAAACCGCGCGATTCTGAGCTTCCGCCGCCGTAGCTATCAACAGAGCCATCGCGCAAAACATCATGATTTGTAGAAATCGTCTCATATCATCAAATATTTTTAAGTTTGTTAAAACGATGCAAAAATAATCAAATTATTGAATTAATAGACAAATTTTTTGTGTCATTTTCCCAATCCAAACACTTCCGATAATTCCTGCATCTGCGCGTCGCTCATGCCTTCGGGGGTGAAGCCCATGCTGCGGGCACTGAGATAAATCTGGGCGGCCTTGTTGAGCACATCCACCTGGTCGAAGGCCGCCATGATGTCGGTATCGACGGCAAACACGCCGTGTTTCTCCCACATCACCACGTCGTAGCCTTCGTTGAGCCTGTCTAAGGTAGCCTGCGCCAACTCCACGCTCGACGGCAGCAGGTAAGGCACGATGCCAAGTCCCTTGGGGCAGAACGCCCGCGTTTCGGGAATCATCGACCAGAGGAGCCGTGTCAGCACGTCTTTCTCCAAAAACGGCCGGTGATGCGTCATCGCCACCAGTTCTATGGGGTGGGTGTGGAGCGAGGCCTTGTAAGGCGAGCCTTTGGCCATCAGGTCGTTGTGGACCATGAGGTGCGACGGCAGCTCGGAGGTGGGCTTCACGGGCTGGTCGGCGACGATTTCGTAATGGGCGCAGTCGTCGGTGATGCGGATGATGCTGCCGTTGTCCATAGGCCGGCGGGCGAGGTCGCGCATACGACGGTTGGTGCCTTTGCAGAAGAAATAGCAGCCTTTGAGGTGAGGCAATATCGTTCCGATTTCGATTGGTGGTGTAGGGCTGTCACACTGTGGCAGCCGTACATATTGGGAATTGATTTGGTCTGTGACGTTGACGACGATGTTGCCGCCGTTGCGTTCGGCCCAGCCTTTTTGCCAGAGATAGCCCGCCACCTCCGCCACTTGTTCGATGTGGTGCCGCAGTTCGGGGTTGTAGTTCAGTATGCTTTCCATATCAATAATCCTCTCCATAACGTTCCTTGGTGATTTGCTGTAGTGACTTCCCGCGTGTTTCGGGGCAGCCGATGAATCCCACGACGAGCGAGATGAGCAGCAGTGCTATCATGCAGTAGGCCGCCACGGTGAAGCCCTCGCCGTTCTCGCCGTAGATATAGGTGAAGGTCAGGCCCCAGACGGCTGACAAGCCCCTGACGACGAAAAACATCAGCCCTTGCGCGCCGGCGCGGAACTTGGCGGGAAACAACTCCGAGCCCCACAGGGCGTAGAAAATCTGCACCGACAAGCCGCCCTCTATGCCCCACAGTATGGTGAAGAGCCATAGTCCGGCGGTGCCGTTGACGCCTACCGTCACGATGATGACCCACGCGCTGATGGCGATGAGCAAGCCCAAGACATAAATCAGCTTGTGGCTCACCTTGTCGATGACTTTCGAGGTGACGAAGGTTACCGCCACAATAATCGCCCATTGGACGCAGTTCATCCAGTTAGCCTGCTCGTTGCTGATGCCGCCCGCCGTCTCGTAGATGTGAGGCTGGAAGAAGCCTAAGACCGACGCCACGAGGTTCCAGGTCAGGTAGATGGTGGCAAGGAACGCAGCGGTCTTGATGGCGGTCTTGTTGGTGAACAGCACCTTGAAGGCGTGCCGGAGTCCGGTGTTCTCGCCCTTCGCCTTGGCGGTCTCTTGGCTGACTTTCCACTCGGTGCTTTCTTCGAGTTTGCGCTGCATGTTCCACGCGATAAACGCCACAATCAGCAGTGAGCAGAACACGATGCGCGAGCTGAACACGTTGACCGCCTCTTGCGACAGGTCGGCACCACCGATGGCGTGGGCGATGCTTTCGACCCAGCCGAACAGATAGCCGTCGGGGGCGAAGAACATGCCCAACAGCAGGATAATCATCGGGCCGATGCCCCACGACATCTGTGAGATGCAGATGTTGCGGCCACGGTTGTTGTTTTCCGAACTCTCTGAAATATAAGTCCACGAGGCTGGCACCCCGATGCCGACCGAGATGCCCGTGATGAGAAATCCCGCGAGCAGCATAGGGAAATTGGCGGAGAGCATGATGAGCAGCACGCCCAACATATAGACCAGCAGGTTGTAGGTGTAGATGAACTTGCGTCCGTACTTGTCGGCCAAGAACCCTCCGATGATGGCACCGAGGGCGGCACCCAAGCAGTTGGCGCTGATGAAGTTAAGCCATCCAAGATGCACTTCGGTCAGGCCAAGGTATTTTTGCCAAAGCGTCAGGCCACTGGCACCTGCGACGATGGCACCGGCATCGAGATAGTTGGTCAGCGATACCGCGATGGTGCTTTTCAGACTTCCTTTACTCATGGTTTTCTATTTTAATTGGTAATGTCATATTTTGTATTCCTTTGTTTCAATACACACTTCAGCACGCCCACCGTGCGGTACTCAGTTTCACTATCCAACTCAATCACATCGTAGTCCTTGTTCAGCGGCTGTAGCTCTATCTTCGTGTGCTGCCAGCCCTCTTCGGTCTGTGTTTTCTCGCTGCGATACTGTTTAATCGTGTATTCGGCTCCATATTCGGCGTCGATTGCATTGGTTTGAGTTAAAACAATCTCGCCATCACGGGAACCAGCCTTGTACCACTCGAACACGCAGATGTCGCCATCCTGAATCTTGGGCAGCATGGAGTTGCCTTTGGCATGAACGGCAAAATACCGCTTGGGGTCGGGCGTGAATTCGTTGCCCGAGGCTTCCACCCAGCCTTCCTCTTCCGGCACCTCGCCGCCCTCGAAGTAACCGCAGGCGGCGCGGAGGGTGTAGAGCGGCACGCAGCCTTCGCGGTATTGGGGGAGAACGATAATATTGGTTTTCTCCTGGGTGGATTCCGGTTCAGTGGCACTAACGCCAACCGCCTGTTCGTATGCCTGATGCTCTCGGGCAATCTCCTGTTTCAAGGCAGCGATGCATTGTTTCTTAATGGCATTGATATAGTTTTCTATGAAAACATAGTCTATGTTACCTTGATCGGTTAAAGGCAGATAAATATTTTCTGTTTTTACACGTTCCCAAGTTGCTTTCTTATCGTAATTATATTTCAGTTTTATTGTTTTTTCAATGGCAGCTGTGATATAGAAGAGAGAGTTTTCTGTGTCACTGTCTGAGGGGGATTTAATAAGATATGCGTCCCAAAGCACGCTTGTCGCTTCTGGCTGGGGATAAACGTCGCCTGTGGCAACGACCCCATTCTGTATGATAGCGATAGAAGAAGATACTGTGTCAAATACTTCGTTGCGACCATAGAACATAATCCCGTTATCGCCATGCTTGGCATTAACCAATGGTACGGAAAATGTTTTTGATCTTTCTTTTGCCGCATCGTAACGTTTGTTGAACTTTTTATTATTAAGCTTCACTTTGTCGTACAAATCACCTATGCAGACATAGCCGAAAGTGCCGTTTTTAAATTTGTCTATGGCATCGCGCTCGGATTGCGTCAAAGCGCAATCCTCGAAGCCTGCCGCTATGAGGTAGGCTTCGAGTTCGCGGATACGCGACTCTTCGAGTTCGCGTATCCGCGACTCGATATAATCAACAGCAACCTTCCCGTTTTGATAGGGAACGATTAGTTCAGTATTATTAAAAGCGTTTTCAAAATCCCTTACTAAAAGGCCGAGATATTTTGCACTGGACTTGTTAAACCACGAAATAAACCATAATGCGACAGATTCGTTAAAACCTTCAAAGAGAGGAAATGCCGTTTTTGTGAACTGTCCAGCATAAAAGTCGTGTTCCATATAGAAAAAGCGCATTCCCATCATGCCGACGGCAAGTGAATTCCCTTTAATAAGATGTTCCTTGTCCAGATAATCGACATAGCCCAATATTCCATTATTGAACACCGTTCTAGTAAAGTAAGGATACTTTGAATCCTTACTGAAATTAAAACTATCTTTGTCGAGTTGAGGATTACCTTTCACTTCAAACAGAGAGGATGCCAAGCATTTCCGATATTCGCCTCCGTTCTCGATAAATGACTTTTCCAATTCATCAAGACGGAGGCTGTCTATTTTCCCAAGCCGCTCTCCCCGTCTTGCTTGATGATTTCGGAAACCTTCCAGGCCAGATAGTCTTTCACCACGCGTCGGAAGTCTTCTTCTGTAGGCCTTGTGTCAATCTTTCGGTGCTGGCTATAGGTCCAGTCGTTGCCTTCGAGCGTGATGGTGTCCTCCACATAGCATCCTTCGAGGTAATGAAGAATGCCCTCCACCGAGCCGCGATGGTTCACAAGGCGCACCACCTCGTCGTAGCGTTCCTTGGCATTGTCCGTATCGCGCAGGTTCACGCTCTGGCTCGACTTCTTGCGGTTCTGCCGTGTGTAGCCGTCGTTGCTGAAGTCAATAAACTTCACCGTGCTGTCCGCCTCGTGCGGGGTTCCCACTTCAAACACATAGACTGCCGTCTGCACGCTGGCCTTGCCGCAGAAGATGTCGCTCATCTTGATAGAGGCCAACAGCGTGTTATTTTTCAGTATCTCCTTGGTGAAAGGCAGGCCGTTGCCGCTGCCTGCGTTCTCCTGAATCAGGATGGCCGCACGACCGTGCCGGTTCTGCTCGTTCATCATCTGCAAGGCGCGGCGCACAAAGACGAAGCCCTTGCCCTCGGCAGAATAGGGCGGATTGAGCAGGAATACCGTTGCGGGGAAGGGTTCGCCCTTATGCTCGCCCTGCTCATAGTTGCCTTGGAACTGCGTCAGCGAGTCGGCATGAATGATGTTGGCACTGCCGTCCTGCATCAGAATCATGTTGAGCACAGCCAACAGATAGATGTCGGGCAGTTTCTCGATACCAAGCAGCTGCTCCATCTTGATTTTCAGAATCTTCGTGTCGCGTTCCTTCGGACTGCCGATTTTTGCTTTTGCATCGGCAATCATCAGGTTCATGGCTGAGATGAGGAAGCCGGCGGAGCCGGTAGCGAAGTCCCAAACAAAGCTGTCTTTGTTCACCTTGCAGAGGCGGGCCATCATCTGCGTCACATAGCGAGGAGTGAGCACCACGTCGTTCTCGGCACCATCGGGCACATCGACCCACTCGTTGAGCACGTTGAACAGGCGTCCCGTAAAGTCGATGTTGTGAAGTTCGCCCGTCAGGAAGGGCATAATGTCCTGCTTGATGTCCTTGTAGAGGGTGTGCAACTTGCTCTCGCCATTCACCGGCTCCGCCAGTTTGGAGTGTACAAAGACCACGCTTAGCACGCTGCGTATCATCTCTATTTTCTCCTTGGGCAAGTGCTTCTCCTTCAGATAGGAAGAAATCTTGCGCATCACCTTGGCACCGTCGTTGTCCTCATCGCTCATCTCGCCGCTGAGGTCTTCCACTTTCAGCGGTGCCACCTTGCCCGGCACACCCAGTCCTGCCATCACTAGTCCGGCAATAAGCTTCACGCGCGAGCCCACCTCTATGCTTAACTCATCGTGCATCTTCTGGTTCAGCGATTTCAGTTTGCGCTCGATGTCATCTTCCAGTTCGAGTTTTTTGTTCTCGATTTCCTCTTCTGTCAGCTCCAGCTCGTCCACCTTTCGCACGAACTCCTCCACGTTCCCGTCGAGCAGGAACGAGAGGTCTGAGTAATCACCCACGCGCTTGGGAACAAACAGGTTGTCCTTTGAGACATAATATACTCCGATTTCGTAGGTCGTCTCTCCCGCACTTTCGTAACCATTCACACCGACAGCCACCACTTCCTTGTAGCTCTCGGTGAAGTTCAGGATGGCATGGGCATAATGTACGGCACCGTTCACGGCATACTTTGCAATGTTGGTGTAGTTGGGCTCATTGTCCTTTTTTTTGTTGTCAATATTGCCGGAAGCATCCTGCTTGATGAAGTCGCCCCTGGTGCCCTTCACCTCAATCATGACGGGTATGCGGCGCATCGAGGCAGTCTGGATGAAGCATTTGATGTCGGGATAGTTGGCTCCCGTGCCACCTTTCTTACTGGGAGCCTTAAGCAATGCCGCCTCAATTTCTGGGTTGATGCTCTCGGTCTTGGTGTAATACTTCTGACCTCTGAACTGTTGTTTGCACCAGTCCTCAACCTGCTCTTCGATGCTGTGGTTCTTTTTGCTTGCCATATTCCTTTGCTATATTATTCAACTTTATTTTCTTTTTCTTTCCTTATCTCATCCAGTACCTTCCCCTCATACGAGAAGTACTTGGCACCTTGGTAGGCACCGGAGGCATTGCGCTGCTCTTCCGGCATGTAGGTGCCAACGAAGGGGGAGAGTTTGTAGATGCGTCCCTCATACTCGATGCTGTCATCGGAGGCTACCTTTACTTCTATGCCCGTCGGGTCGAAAGTGACGTATTCACCTATCTTGATGCCACACATGGAGAACTTGAACCTGGTACGCTTCACCTCGCGCTTCTGCGGCTCCTTGTGCTCTCTCTCCACAATAGGCTTGTTGTCCTCATAGAGCGTCACCTCTGCATCGTCTATCGTCATCGCAATATCTCGGAAGATGTCAAGAGCCATCTGCGGAGCCACGTTGAAGAACTCTCGGTTCTGGCGGATGCGCAGGTCGGTGAGTCGGTCGATGGTCTTATGCACCAACTTCTCCACCTCGTTATACTTCACCGTCTTCATCGTGGCATATATCTCGAAGGGCAAAGGCACTGCCGTATTGTCCAGTTCCTTGCTCCGCACATCCACAGGACGGCTGCTCTTGCCTTTCTTCACCCAATCCTCCCGAAAGCTCGGATTGGTCAGTATATAAACATACCCCGGTTCTCTATTTGCCATATATAAATTTTTTGTTTTTACTCTATTCTTTTTCTTGCTCTCTTCTATCTCTCTCCTTGCCTGCTTCTTTCGTCTCCGAGCCATCTTCGAGCATCAAAGAAGCACCAAAGGATGTCTGCATCTTCATGATGGCGAAACGGTGTTTGTTGTTTGCTCGTTGTATTCGGGATTGGCCTCATTATATTCGTTTATCCATTCCTTCACCTTGGCTTGCAGCAGTGCCTTGTCGGGCAGGTAGAGCTGGTATTGTGTGGCGTAGATGTTGGCATCCTTGGGCAGGGTCAGCTCCACCAGCGAGTCCTTCTTACTCTCGCAGAGCAGGATACCGATGGTGGGCTTCTCGAAGTCCTGACGCACATAGCGGTCGTAGTAGTTGACATACATCTGCATCTGGCCGAGGTCCTGATGCGTCAGCTTGTCTGTCTTCAAATCGATGAGCACATAGCATTGCAGCAGGCGGTTGTAGAACACAAGATCGACATAATAGTTCTCCTCGTCGAAAGTGAATCGTTTTTGTCGTTTCTCGAACAGGAAACCTTTGCCTAACTCCAACAAAAACGTCTGCAACTTGCTGATGATGGCGTTCTCCAGTTTCGTCTCCGTGTAGGCTTCGTCGGGTCGTAGTCCTAGGAACTCCAGCGTCAGTGGGTCTTTGATGATGTCCGAGGGCTTCTCGACGGTTTGTCCTTCACGAGCCAGACGCATCACCTCGTCCTTGTTGCGGCTCAGAGCCAACCGCTCATAAAGGCTGCTGCCCACCTGGCGGCTCAGTTGCTTCACTGACCAATGCTGCTGGGCACACTCTATTTCGTAGAAACTGCGAGCCTCTATGTCGTCTATTCGCATCAGCACCAGATAGTGACTCCAAGATAGCGTGAACCGAGGTAAACGAATTGAAGCAACGGCATTGCCACAATTCGTATCATACTGACTGGCTGAGGATTCTGGGTTATTCTCCAATTGTGGCAACGGCGTTGCCACAATTTCTGTATCCTGATAAGCGGTGTAGAACTTGCGGCACCTCACCAGCGTGTCGTAGCTCCAGTCTTCACCGTATCTCTCCGTAAGCCTGTTCGACAAGTTGCGCAGGATGTGTTTCCCGTATGCGGCTCGTTCGCCCTGCTGCTCATCCTCGAAGATATACCGTCCGGCCTCATAGCGAGTCCGCACCTCGGCCACATTAACAGAACTCGTCACAAAAGAGCGTGCCTGTTCTATCAAGGTTGAGATACGCTCAAATAGCGCATCAATCCGACTCGTTTCTTGTATTTCTTTTTTCTTTGTCATTATTCTTGTATCATCTATTCTAATAACGTTTATTCTTTGTTTTTATTACGCTTTTCATCCCATACGTGCAGCATCGCACATGCTGACACCGGAATGGTCACTCCGTCATTCTTGCGTCCCTTTGGCAGCAAGCGAGCAGAACTCGAGCGCAACAGCGACCAGTCCACCGCCTTCCGCATGATAAATCCACCGTCGTAGGTCATATCGTTCTGTCGCTTTATTCTTCCTTCTTGCTGCTCTCCTCAAACACCCGTTGCAGTTCCTCTCTTGGCGGCAGGGCTTTCAGGAGTTCCGGGTCTATCTCGTCGGCTGTCTTGTAGGTAGCCACACCCATCGGCTGAAGGAAGTCCTGCATGATATATCCGGCATAGTCCTTGTCGGCATGTCGGCAGAGGATGATGCCGATAGGTGCTTTCTCGTAGTCGCTTTCCACGAAATGCCCGTTGATGTTGGTTAGTTTCGCCATATTGCTGTCTTATGCTTTAACTTTCCAATAGCCATTCTTGTTCGCGCCAATACGTTCTATCAGCCCCTCTATGCGCAGTGAATTCAGTATTTTCTTGATTCCACTATCCGACAATCCGGTTCTTTCCGATAGTTCTTTACGAGTTATATGTCCATTCTCTTGCAACAGACGCAAAACCTGCAAAGCGGTTTTATTGGTCACTTTATTGGTCACTTTATTGGTCACTTCATCTTGCTTTTCATTTCTGATGACAGTCTCATAAAGACACTTCAGCATAAACTCAATAAAGACTGTACTTTCACCTGCCGCATCGCTTTTTGCAATTGCTTGATAATACCCTTCTTGGTTCTCGCGAACTATGTTTTCGACAGGTAGCCAACCCAGCACAGGGTTCCAGCGGCTGAGCAACATTGTCTGCCAATAGCGTCCCATTCGCCCGTTGCCGTCGATAAAGGGATGGATGAACTCAAATTCGTAGTGGAACACGCAACTGTTAACCAATGGATGGGCTTTGCTCTTTTTCACCCACTCAAAAAGGTCGCCCATCAGTTCAGGCACTCGTAAAGGAGGTGGTGCCATGTGCAGACAGTTGCCATTGCCGTCAAAAACACCGACGCCTTCCTGTCGATAGTGTCCTGCGTTCTTAACCAAGTCTTTCATCATCAGTCCATGTGCCCGCAGCAGGTCTTTCTCCTTGAAGGCATCCAATTGTGTCATAAGGTCGTATGCATCCATCGCATTTTTCACTTCTTGGATTTCCCGCGGATGACCCAACACATGTTTGCCGTTTATGACATCTGTCACTTGCTGCAAGGAGAGCGTATTCTGCTCTATGGCCAGACTGCTGTGAATGGTGAGAATGCGGTTCTTTTTTCGCAGCAAAGGCTCCGGCTGACCTGAGCCTAATAGCATCTCTATTCTTGCCAAATGGCTGCATATTTCTGCTACTAAGTTCAGAATTTCTTCTGTAATGGTGAATGGAGGTATATACATAATCTTCTTTTTCTTTAATTTTCTGTTTCTAATGAACCTTTGATAAATATCGGGCAGAGGTTGTTCAGCTGCTCTTTCAGCCGGGCGGCGATGCGCTGGCGCTCGATGTAGCACTATTCCTCCTTGGTCCTCAGCCCGTCCACAGCCTGCAAACCGATGGCTACGCTCCATGCCTCGGCTCGTTCCTTCTTCTGAGGTTCCCCTTGACGGATATACTCGTCAAAGTTCAAGTACAGTTCCTTACCATTGTTTTCACTCATATTTCGTATTCCTTTATTTCAATAACGTTTTTATTCGTTTCATTATTACCCCTGTCCTCATTAACCCTGAACCATGTTTGTCAGCCTTTAGCCTGCTTTCAGGCTTACTCTTGAGTATGGCTACAAGCAGCTTAGAGTATGGCTACACCTTGGGTGAGTATGGGTAGAACTTGCCAAGTGCTTGCTTACTCATTGCTTGCCGGTTTGATTTCTTTAATTTTCAGGCCAAGGTTGAAGTGGTCGGAGAAACGCTTCAGATCTTCCACCTTCGTGGAATTGCTGATAGTGGGAAGAACCTCCGACTTGATGAGCTGTTCCTCCAGCTCGTCGGCAGCTTTCAATGTCTCTTCGTTCAATGGCAATCCCAGATCTTGCAGACCCTTGATGCTCTTGTAAAGGGTTTCCAGTGTGTTCATGACGATATTGTTTTAGTCGTTTACACGAATTAATTCTTTTATATCCACTTCAAGCAGCCTGGAGATTTCAATCAGGTTTTCCAAACTGGGTTGCGACACGTTTGTCACCCATTTGGAGATGGTTGCAGGATCTTTCCCGAGTTGCTCCGCCAGCCATTTGTTTGTACGTTTCTTTTCTGCCAGCATCACCTTGATGCGATTCAAGTCTTTAGTTTCCATCAGCAGTAGTGAATTAAATTGATGGTGCAAAGATACGACAAAATCTTCAGACAAGAAGAATATTTTGTAATAATGTTGAGATTTTCATCTAATAAATGAATATTTTACAATGAAACACAGTTTGTATCATCAATTTTAAAACAGAGAAACAATGATTTACGGTTACATTAAAGTGAGCAGCGACAAGCATACGGCGGAATAGTCGATGGCCATGGGGTTCATCAGCAGTCCCTGTCCGTATTGGGCTGCATATTCCTGATCGTAGAAGGGGTTGTCCTTATGCTTGATGGCGGGAATGAAGCCTGTGATAATCAGGTTGCCCTGATTGGGTATGCCCATTACAGCCACCATCCCAGCTGTATGAAATTATCGATAGCATCCAACCAGCCTGTGTTGTAGTCGCGCAAGAGAGTTTCTTCGCACAATAAAAAAGAATATATTCCGTTGATAATGCATGATTGTATATCACGGTAGCGACAAATACAAACATCGCAGCGGCACTGCAGGCCGGGCGACCTACGATCTCTTTGAGCAGTCGGACGCTTGCCGTTTGGACAGGATTGAGAATATGGATTTCTGTATTCGCTACTTGATGGATCAAGAACACGTGGAGGCCGACGTGCCGTCAACACTTGATGACAAACGGCGGCTGTTGCGGGCTTTGATGAATGTCTGGCAGCCTCAGTCTTTGAGTGATGAATTCCTGCACGCTCAGGATTCGGAGTTGCAGGCACAATTGAATGAAAAAGGGGGACCGGAAAATGCAGGCGATGTGCACAAATCGCCCGTTTTATGGCAAGGAGACATAACACGGCTGCAAGTCGATGCAATTGTCAACGCTGCCAACAGTCAAGGATTAGGATGCTGGCATCCGCTGCATGGCTGTATCGACAATGCCATACATTCCGCAGCGGGGTTGCAACTGCGTCGAGAGTGTTACAATATTCTCAATGGAAGGAAGTTGGCAACAGGCGACGCTATCATTACACATGGCTATAATTTGCCGGCAAAATATGTCATCCACACAGTTGGACCGATAATAACCGACGGCAATCCCACGAAAAAACAAGAACGGGAATTGGAACTATGCTATACAAATTGTATGCGGATGGCCATAGACAAAGGCTGTCACAGCGTGGCTTTCTGCTGTATTTCGACTGGGGAATTCCATTTTCCTAATCATCGAGCCGCAAAAATAGCAGTTGACACAATCCTCAAATTACAAAACACTTATGATTCTTTACCTATAATTGTTTTCAATGTTTTCAAAGACATCGACTATGATATCTACCACGAACTACTCAACAAGGATTAAGGCTCTCAGGGATGCTTTGCAATCTTCCGACCACATAATAATAGGAGCTGGAAGCGGACTGTCCACTGCGGCGGGTCTCGATTATGGCGGTGATGATTTCCATCGGGAGTTTGCCCCTTGGATTGAACGCTATGGTTTTAAGGATCTTTACACGTCGAGTTTTTACACTTTCGACACCGAGGAGGAATACTGGGCTTACTGGGCAAAGCATATATGGTTTTGTCGTTATCGCACCGGTGCAACCCAGCTGTATCAGGACTTGTATAGATTTTTCCCTGAGGCTTTTGTGGTTACCACCAATGTCGATGCCCAATTCGAAATGGCAGGTTTCCCAAAGACTAATATTTTTGCCACACAGGGAGACTACAGCAAGTTCCAACCTGCAAGCGGCACACCGAAAACCTTGACAGACAACCGTGACTGGGTGTTTGGCGTGATGCCTTACATTAAAGAATGTCGCATACCGACAGAGATGATACCATATATGCCTGACGGCAGTGCAGTTGCGGTGAACCTGAGAGTTGACGATTCGTTTGTTGAGGATTTTTATTGGCATCAGCAGGCCCGCCGCTATACCGATTTTGTGCATCAGGTTTCGCAAGGACGTCTGCTGTTGCTTGAGTTCGGCATCGGCTACAACACCCCCAGCATCATCCGCATCCCTTTTGAGCAGATGGCACAACGGTTTCCTCAAACTACGCTTGTCCGCTTCAACCTCAACAATCCCGAACCTTATATTGAAAACTTACCCCGTTTTATAGCGTTTACAGAAGATATCGGCCAGACGCTGAAGGAGCTATTCGCGGTTTGACATAGGCGTGTACATCCCGACGTTATCGCAGGCGAGGGCGAGGCGTTGGGCTGTCCGGGTGTTGGCATAGCGTTTACGGACGGTGGAAAAATTGCATAGTTTAGCCTCATATTTTGCGCGAGCCTCATCGCTTTGCAAGGTGAGGAATGCTCTGGCTTGTAAGCTGTCGGCTTCAGCGAAGGCCATAGGAGCATAAACGGCGAGATGTTCTGCCATAAGACATCGTGGGTCGGGAGTTCCCAAGGTGCGGTTAGCCTTGAACCCTTTTGTGCTATAGAATCGGTATCCTTCCTGGCCGTTTACTCCATAGGTGGTTAGTTCCCAGCAGCGGTCGAAGCTATTCCGAAGGCCGATGGAGTATTCAAGCATGGCCAGTCCGCGACTGTCAGCATCCCCGTGATTCATCCTCCACTCAAGATTGCGCATACGCTCTGCAAAGTGTAGCTTGTACTGAGTTGTATCGCTGCTTTTTTGAGAGCGGTCAATACTGAAGGGATCAAATGTACATTCAACGTTCATTCGACGTTGATAGGCGGAAGAGACATATTTCAGATGAGCAACAGCGGAAGTGTAGTTGCGCTCACGGATGTAGTGTGTGCCAATGATGTCCTGCCAATAGTCGGAACCCGTGTTGCCTCGCTCGTTGAACCAGCGGTCGGTTGCGTCCTGTGGGTGCAGTTGCCTCTGTCGGTATCGTTCCAGCTGGCGTGCGGTCATTTCATCTGCCAAAAGGAACATGGCATTACTAAAATCATTCATGCTGGTGGCCTCTAAAGTGTAAATGCGGTTGTCAGCAAGGTTGGCCATCTGTAAGGCGCGCGTGGTTCGCCCCGCCTCAGCCAAACGATAGCATAGACCAACTCTGTCTGGTAGCATGATTCGGCGCATGGCATCGTACATATAGCAGCACCGAACACTATAATTGCACCACAACAGCATGGTGCGTTCCTTTTGGGTGAGTTGCTCCAACTCTCTGCAAAGGATACTGTCCATCCACTGCACTTCCCCGATGGCATACCGTTCCAGCTTATCGCCTACGGGGTCGGTCTTGGAACGCAGATAAAAGCGTAGCACACGGATGGATTGCGAGAGGAACGGGTCGTTGGAATTTGCTGAACGCAAATGTTTCAACCCTTCGGCAGGTTTCCCGATGAAGTCGAGCAGACAGGCCGCTGTATATTGCCAGATAGCACGGTTCTTTTGCTTTGGATTATTGGCAAAACGAAGTACGACGGGCAGTAGGGTATCGACATTATCATAGTCCGAAGCTCTGGCAAGATTGTGGTCAAAGAAGTAGTAGCCGCTTTCCAAAGTGTGCAAAACACGTTGCAGTTCAATGACGAGTAATGGACTGTATGGAGCGGCATTGCCAACCATCTCCAGCATCCGTGTCAGGCTGCCTCCCGACACGCAGGCCAGCGATTGCACATCACCGCGTTCCAGATATATCTCCACAGCCTCTGCATCACGGCCAACTTCGCAAAGACATCTGGCATAATAATCGTCTGCGGGAGCATGGAATATGGTATTCCACAGATGATGTTTGTGCTTGGCATAGAAACAAATACACTCATCAAAGCGTCTTGCTGCCCAGAGTGACTTGATGGCAAGGAATATGTATCGGTCGCGGTATTTGCCTTTGATATGCGCCATTGCGCTGTCAGCCAATGCCGACAGTTCCATGTGTTCCTCGCCGGAAATCCCTTTGCAGTAGTACCACGGGGAACGCTGTGCATCGCGTATGCTTTCATACAGCTTTGACCAATAGAGAAGTCGGATGGCATCTTCATCATGGCTCTTTATCAGATGTTGTAGGAATGGGTTGCCGACCAATATTCCACAACTCTCGTATTGACCAGGATATAACTCTCCGTATTTTTCCAATGCCAGACAATCCTCCCATTGACTGGGCGGCAAATCACCATATATGTCATCGCGAATCAGCGCAGTATCTTTGAAACCTGTCTGCTTGCTCCACAGGAGAATGTTTTTCACCTTGAAGTTGTCGAAATAAGGGTCATAATATCTTAGCTCCTCACCGTAAGGCAGCAGACGATAGATGTGCATGTCTTCCGGTGCGGAATAGAAAGGGCCGCAGGCGAATGATTGTGCCGCTGTGAGCAGCAAGTTACCGAGAATAAAAATTTTCAATATCTTCATAACTGTAACGTGAAAGGTTTAACGAATCAAGATGATAAAGGATGACGGTGTGGCAGGTGTCAAGTGTTGGTATGGAGGCTTGTGTTTGTAGAATATCCTCCGGCTCGCCCCATTCCTCACGGATTACCGTGTTCTCGACATCCAGACTCTCCTTTTCGCGATTGAGTGAATGCGAACTGACAATCTTCTTGAAACCTCCGTCTTTGTGGAACTCTACACCCCAGCCGTATATGGGATAAGCAACATCGGTGCGGGGCAGATTGCTGGAGTGATATTGTTTCAGATATGGCAGAACATCGTCAAAGTCGAGGATGGAATTCTTGGTCTTGGGATCTTGTAGGTGTCCCGTATTGTAGCACATCAATAACGAGCGGTCGAAAGGAATAGTGTCTCTCCAACCATAATGCACTTTAGCAGGTTGTTCCACTTCACGCAACTGATGGAGGCGTAGAGTGCCGCTGAGAGTTTTTCCGCGCGAATGTAAAACCTTCCCTACTGCGATGCAGAGGCGAAAGTAAGTCTCCTTCGTCTGTTGTGTCCAATCGCAATCCAGCTGCACTTCTTGAAATTGAGGTTTCCCGTTCTGCTGCATCATCTTAGTGATGCGCTCAATAAGTATGTCGGCATAGTAATCGTATGGGGTGTTCCATTGATTTTTTGCCTTCAGTCCGCGGATGGCATCCACAGTAATATAAACTACTGGCACAACCTCTAAACCATCTGGCAAATCTTGCACAAAACGAGTGGTGGCAACCGGCACCATGCTGTAATCCAAATAACCGTTCTTATATCCAGCATCCACATCGAACAGTTTGATGTACAGCCTGTCCACCTTGTGGTCTTTCATCCATTGCTTCTCCCAGTTGGTAGGGTTGTAGGTTGTCTTCCAGTGATATACGCCGCGGTGAGCGTGATGTTGATTGTCGTGGTGTCCGCACGAGCAGACGAAAAGCAGCGTTGCCGCAATGAGTCCTAAAGTATTTTTAAGTTTTTTCATACTGCAAAAATACACAAAAAAAGCACCCGTCAGAGGGTTCTGGCGGGCGATGTACGAAGTGTGTCCGATGGTGTACGAAATGTACTCCGTGTTGCGGTTTTGTACCTTGAAATGCCCATCTACAGATACGATGTTATTGTTTGCGGAAGACGATATGGTTCATGTATTTCGCATTTTGGGTGTAGTTGGAATTGATGTTCACTATGCTTCCGTCTTCGGTGCGGCACCAGGCATCTGCTGCGCCGCCCACAAGCAGGATGGCCTCACTGACACCCAGCTTCACCAGTGTGGTGCTGAAATCGTTCATCAGCACGCGGTCGGTGCAGGCCACGATGCACACCTTGCCGTCCAGCAGGCAAATGGCGCGACGGGAAGCGGCGTTCTCAGGGTTGTTCGGAACCATCACACCACCGTTGACGGCAGCGTACTGGCGGAAGAAATAGCCACCTTGCTCGGTAGCCTGCTCGAAGAGTGGGGAGTTGTCGGCCATGCCGAGGGCTATCTGTCCGTCGATGATGGCACAATAGCCTTTTTTTGAGAGACCCCACGAAAGGGGTTCGCCTGCCAGAACAAAGGCTCCGACAATCTTGCCGTTGTCGCGTCGCAGGTCGGCAGCCATTGCCGCGAAGATGATGCTCCTGTCGTTGGTGTCGAGCCGTCCTACGTGCAGTTCAGGGATGGCATTGTATGGGGTGAAGATGTGCAGATGAAGGCTGTCGATGAGCGTGTCTGCGATAACGGTGGCAGAAGGCATGCTGGCATCGATATTGCTGAACCAGATGTTGTCGGACTCTTGTTCCGTGACGGGTAGTGATTGTGAGTCAGGCGTTTCAGGCTGCTGTTTAGGAAGCAGTACAAACAGAGCAATGGCTATGGCCGCAATGCCGACAGAAACCCAAACCCACCACGGCAGGTGTCTCCTACCGTCGCCGCCGTCATTGCCGATAACGCGGATTTCATTGTCGTTTATGTCGCTTATCTTCGTCATTTTACCTCCTTTTCGATTAACTCTTTCAGTTGTTTCAATGCCTCTTTCGATGCTGTGAGGCTGTGGCTTGTCGAGCGGCCGTCAGAGAGTACAAGTTGTTGTTTGGGGATGTTTATGTAGCTGATAAAGTTGCGGTTGATGATAAGGCTCTTGCCGATGCGGATGAAGTTGACCCCGCTGTGGGTGAGTTGTTCGGCCAGCAGACGCTCCACCTGGCCCAGCTGCATCGTCACCACCCGCGACTCGCCGTAGGTGAAGACGAACGAGGAATAGTTGCCGTCGGAAGATATGAAAACGATATCTTCCGCAACCGTGCGCATCAAGTCCACGCTTGTCGATATGACCAGATATTCCTGCATCTCAATAACGCGTAACGTGACAGAACTGTCAATATTGTACAGACGCAAAAAAAATACGTCGTTGATAATTCCTCCTGATGCTGATGGCTCATTGCTTCTTTTATTTTTATTCCATCAGCTTGAAGTCGCTGGCGGGATGCTTGCACCAAGGGTAGACGAAGTCAGCGGGCAGTTCGTTGCCTTCGTAGACGTAGCCGCAGACTTCGCAGATCCAGCGTTTTTTGGGGGTCTCTACATCATTGCGTGACACCTCCCCAGACGCAGGGGAGAAGCTGGCGGGTTTGGGCTTGATGTGTTGCTGGTAGTAGGCGTAAGTGATACTGGGACTGTCGTTCAGTACCTTAGCTTCCAGCGGCATGGCGATAAACATGGTGTGGCTGCCGAGGTCGATGCTCTTGGTGACGACACAGGAGATTACCGCGTTTACGTACTTAGGCAAGTAGAGCAGGCCGTTTTCGGTACGCAGTTCCTGCTGGCAATCGGCAAACTTGTCAACATTCCTGCCGCTCTGGAAGCCGAAGTGCTGGAAAGGCTTCATAGTGGCCTCCTCGCTGAGGGGGCATAGATTAAATTTCAGAGTTCGCAGCACCATGTCATGCGTGAGGTTCTGCTTGTTGACACAAATCATCAGCTGCAGCGGGTTGCTGGTAACCTGCTGTGCCACGTTGATGATGCAGGCGTTGTCTTTGTTGCCTTGACGAGCTAAGAGCACGAAGAGGCCGTAGCTGATGTTGTTCACTGCATTTTTTATTATTTCAGTGGCGTTTGCTGTCCCATTGGGGTTCAAGAGGATTTCCTGGTCAATCATAATAAATGTGTTTTGAAGATGCAAAACTACAAAAAAATAATAAAAAAAACCTGATTGTTGAGAATAATAAAAAAAAACAGGCAGCCTTTCAAGGATGCCTGTTTCCATTATTAATCCATAAAACTAAATAACAACCAATTATTTACACACAAAAATGGTGCAGAGTTTTGTTGTTTTTCTGATTGCAAAATTACAATGTATAAAGAGTTCAGCGACTCCTAAATAATGACCAAAAATAAGCGTGTTATCACTAAAAATAGTGAATGAGGTTTTTTGAAGAGAGTTTTGTAATAGTGAAAAAAGCATAAATATTGTACCATATCAATAAAGTTTAGTAATTTTGTAAATTAAAACAGGTGTAGTATGCAGTTTAAAGATATTGAGGGTCAGTACGATATTGCGAATCAGCTTACCGAAATTATCGATTCCGGACGAATAAGCCATGCACAGATGTTTTTAGGGAAGACAGTGTCGGGGAATCTTGCGTTAGCGATAGCATACGCACAGTATGTGTCATGTGAGCATCGTTGTCATTATGGCGATGCAGCTGAGGGGGGATTGCGTGCCGACTCGTGCGGAGAATGTGCGAGTTGCAAGAAATATAAACAGTTGTCACATCCGGATGTGCATTTTTACTTTCCGAATACGACGAATGATAGAGTAAAAAAAGATGCTTCAAGTTCAGAATTTGCTAGTGAGTTTCGCGAATTTCTTCTGGCCAATCATCAGCAGGCTACCCTTGACGATTGGTACAGTTTCTTTTCTGCCAGCATCACCTTGATGCGATTCAAGTCTTTAGTTTCCATCAGCAGTAGTGAATTAAATTGATGGTGCAAAGATACGACAAAATCTTCAGACAAGAAGAATATTTTGTAATACGTCAAAGAACGGCTGAACTAATACGACCGATTGATTGTTCTTGGTAGTGAAAAATGTGTGCATACACAAAAAAAAACGAATAAATATTTTGTGGTTGAAAATAAAAGTCGTACTTTTGCAAGTTGAAAATCAGAAAAAATGACAGTAAACGTCACAGATATCACCAAACAAATAAGCGGTTATCTCGCTACACAGCCGGTGCAACGTGCTTGGTTGTTCGGTTCTTTTGCCCGGGGCGAACAGCGCGAGGACAGCGATATCGACATCTTGGTTGCATTCGACCCGACAGTCGGACTTTTCAAATATGCTGCCATTTATACCGACCTGAAGGAACTGCTCGGTCGCGAAGTGGACCTTGTGCAGGAGGGGGCGCTGAAACCCTACGCTGCCGCCACTGCCGACCGCGACAAAATACTGATTTATGAGAGACCCTCGGCGTGACAAAAGCCTGCTTGGCAACATGGTCGAATTCATCGACTATGCCCTCGCTTTTGTCGAGGGTTACGACTACAAGACATTCGTGGCCGACAAGCGGACATATTTCGCTGTTGTAAAGAACATGGAGATTATTGGTGAGGCCGCCTACCAACTCACCAACGAGTTCCGCAACAGCCATCCGCGAACACCGTGGAAGGTTATCATCAACATGCGTCATGTTCTTGTTCATGGCTATGCAGACATAGTGCCGTCGGTACTATGGAAAACACTGAAAGACGATTTGTTTCCTCTGAAGAAACAATTAATAGACTAATGGATAATATAACATAAAACGTAGAAATATTAGAAATACATAATTGAGCTTGAAGTGCTTGTTCTCCTTGGTTTGAAGACTGGTAATCTGAACGTATCGAGAATGGGTAACGAAAAGTTCACGTATTGGCGTGAATCATTCGTTCCTTATTTGATACAAGGGTATTTACCAGTAACCTAAACCAAGAAATAAGGATTAACAACAGACGAAGGTTTCGCGCCTTTCTTATATCCTTATCACAACATCGGCTTCCAGCTCAATGGCTGGAAGCCAAAATTTGTTTAATCATTATAAAACTGAAGAGCCAACAGGATAAAACAGCCACCTAAACAATGAAAAAAATGATAATGCTAATGGTTGCATTTTCTTTCGCTGCATTGTCATATGCGCAAGTCTCCTTTGGAAAGTTCACAATGTTTCCAAACTCAAAGCTGTTTGGGTCTGCTTGGAAACCCCAACTGGCAGTCGGAGTAGCAGACGATCAGTACCTGCTATTGCTACGCTATTGCTCGCCCAAGGACTACGCATCCTTCGATGATGAAAGCGTCCTGCTGATTCGTTTTGGCAATGATTCAGTAGTGAAGCTTCCTCTTTATTCTGTAGAGACAGTCACGAAAGACTACAAGTCAGAATGGAACTCAGCCTACAAACAGTATATACACTACTACATTACCCTTTCCCCCTTTGTGATTGAAAAATCTGTTTTGGACAAAATAGTCGAGGAAGGCGAAGTTATAAAGAAAGTTCGTGTCTCTTTTACAAATGGAGACGTACAGGACTGGGATGTTGATAACAAGTATCAGCAGAAATTCACAAAGGGCCTAACCGAAAGTTACCAGCAAGTGATTTCAAAAGATGCAGTCCGGAAAGAGAATATTGAGGATGTTGAGCATGGATTTTAGAAACACTCGCGTAACTTTCAATGAAGATCATCCCTACTATTATTATACTTATGACCGCTTTTTCTTTGATGCATCTATAGGTGTCAGCTACAAGGATTTGAGTTTAGGAGGCGGGTACTCTACTGCATGTTATTGGAATGCATTCCTTTCGTATAACCTTCCTGTTTCAACAATTAGCAAACGGTTTTTCTAATTTGAGCCGTTCAGAAATAGCACAATTAAGAAAGGAGCAATTATGCCGCTATTCTACAACAAAGTGCAAAGGGTCAATCCGTGCGACCCGAAAGAATGCGTAGAATAATAACTACGCACATAGAAACCACCAAGAAGGCATAAAGAAGGGAACGTCAAATTGACGCTCCCTTTGTTGTTTATATTGTTTGTTTTACCAAGTCGTATCCGGTGCTACGACCGCCTGACTCTGTGCGGATAAGGATTCCTTTGGCAACAAGGTCTTGTAGGTCGCGACTCAGTGCCTCCAAGTCCTTACATCCAAAGAGGTTCAATATATACTTGTGCAGCACCAGTGCTTCTTGCAGTCGTGCAGGCTGGTTGGTTGTTCGTCTTGCTCCTGGCATATATTTATTTTCACTTTTAGTTCTTTAAGCATCCGATAGGCACCACCAGCACTCCGTCTTTACGCTGGTAGGCATAGGCGCCAGTGGCTGTAAGCACCATCAGAAAGGATGGACTCCTCATTTTCGTGGTGTCGATTTTTTCGGCCAGCTTTTTCAGGCTGGAGACACCCTCTTCAATTAGCGTCTCTCCGCCAAGTTTCACTTCCACAAGACCGTAGTCGCCATTATGGAGATGAACAACAGCATCGCATTCCAAGCCGTTGTGATCCCTATAGTGATAAACACGACCGTCAAGAGCGTCGGCATACACCCTCAGGTCTCTCACCGCCATCGTTTCAAAGAGGAGACCGAATGTGTTCAGGTCGTTCATCAAGTCTTTCGGCCCAATCCCAAGGGCAGCCGCTGCTATCGACGGGTCAACAAAATAGCGGGTGTCAGAGGTTCGTATGGCCGTTTTGCTTCTCAAATTCGGGTTCCATGCTGGCATATCCTCAACCACGAATATCTTTCTTAGAGCCGACAGGTACAGCGATATTGTGTTTTCGGTCAGAGATGTGCCACCATTTGCCGACAGGTCGGCATACAATGTGCCGACGGAAACCTGACCGCCCTGATGTCTGGAGTAGGCACGCAACAATCGCATCGCAAAGTCAGGGTCGCGCTGCACATTGTCCACCCGCGATATGTCGCTTTCGCAGATGGCCTTGACGTAGTTGTTGGCCACACACAAAGCAGTGGCTTTCTTTAGATTAAGTGCACCTGGCCACCCTCCGCGGCATAGTGTGTAGGCGATGTCCTCCAGCGAGGAGTCGGGTGCAATGCAAGATTTCGCATGGCCAGCAAAGAGGTTTACAAGACTCGTGTTGCCGTTCGACTCACCAGATTCCCACAGACTCATCGGACGCATCGTCAGCCATGCGAAACGCCCCGTGCCGGTATGTGTAATCTTGCTTTTATCGGCAGGCACTGCCGACCCCGTGAAAATAAACTGCCCCACGGCACCCCTTCTGTCAACGGTATATCGTGCGGTGTCCCACAATTGAGGTGCTAGCTGCCACTCGTCCACCAGTCTTGGTGTCTCTCCTGCAAGCAGCACTTCCGGATCATTCTCTGCCAGTGTAAGATATTCTTTCGACATCTTTGGATGATCCAAACGCAGCACACTTTTGGTCTGTCGTTCGGCAGTGGTCGTTTTGCCGCACCATTTGGGCCCTTGTATCAATACTACACCTGCGGCTTCAAGCTGGTTGCTGAGCATCTCGTCGGCAATCCTGTTTAGATATGTTCTTTTTTCATTCATGTTCGATTCCTTTCTACACCGCAAAGATACGTATTATTTTTTAATTAAGATTTTGTTTGGATATTTTTATAGTAAAAATTTGTATATTAGTTTAGTACAGTTTTTTCACCGTGGCAGTTGGAGCGTTTTTATCGTGACGATTGGAGCGTTTTCACCGTGGCAGTTGGAGCGTTTTTATCGTGACGATTGGAGCGTTTTCACCGTGGCAGTTGGCAGATTTTCATTTGGCAAGTTGGCGGATTTCCGTTCGGCAAGTTGGACGGAATCCATTTTAAGAAATGACCATATTTAATCCTCCTCAAACATCCTCTTCTGGAACTCTTCTTCTGTCAGCACAACCTTCCAGTGTTCCTCGTCGCGGCGAAAGGTTGGGGCAAAGATAAGGAAAATATCAATAATCAAAGACATGGAGCGAAAAAATCCCATGCACCGAGGGGGGGGGCGTTGCACTGCCGCACACAGGACAACGGCTTCGACGGTGGACGGAACTCCTTGGCGGGGATTGGGGACTGGTGGAGTTACAGCAATTCCATGAGGTCTTTGGCTGCAGGAAGAATGCCTTGGTATTCCTTGGGTAGTTCAGAGGTTGTTTTGTATTTGGCCACACCCATGGGCTTGTTGATGTCACGAAAGGCAAATTCCACTGTTTTAGTGTTTTTGGCTTTGCAGAGAATGATTCCAATGGATGGGTTCTCGTTGGGTAGTTTCGTAGAAATTGAGTTTGCCAGCGTATTCCGGCTTGAACTCACCACGCTTCAACTCGATAGCCACCAACGACTGGAGCCGACGGTTAAAGAACAGCAAGTCGATGAAATACTCCTTTTCTGCGACTACGATTCGATATTGGTTGCCCATGAAGGAAAAATCGCTGCCCAAGGCATCAATCTTGCTCAGTTGCTTGGAGTTATATATGAAGTACTGCATTCGCTTGCCGTTATATTCCTGGGCAAAATGCTCCTGCATACTCTCGAAACTCTTCAGCACTCCTTCACGGATGGCGATGCTTGGTACAACCACCACGAACTTCGTCCAGCCGTAACGCTCGTTCAGTTCGTACATGGTCTTGATATAGGTATAGGTCTTACCCGTACCCGTTTCCATTTCGATGGTGAACGCCATGCCAACACCCTGTAAGTCTTGCAGGTAATCGACAGGCTTCAACCCCTGTTCTGTCTGTATGGCGCGTACGTTCTCGCAGACGGCTTCACGGGCGAGTACCACATTCTTATTACCGAAACCAGCAAGTGTAAAGAGCCCTTTATTCTTTCCTTGGTCGATAGTATGGTCGCTCAGCCCGTCACTCTTAGGCTGACCAGTAAAAGCATTGGCTATAGAGCGAGCCGCTTCTGTCTGGAATCGTTGATGTTTATATCTTATCTGCATAGCCTAAATCATAAACGATGTTATTTTCACTGCGTTCAAATCACTCTTATGTTCTTTTCAACATCCTTATCGCTCCAGTCCAACAACTGTTTGAAGGTCTCATAGATGTTGATCTTGTCGGCATCTTGTGCAAAACAACTGTCACGGAAGATGACACGCAGCGGCTGCTTGTCTGCCATTGCCCTCGCCACGCTATCCGTCACTTTTTCTGCAAAACATGCCACAAGGTCGCCTTCGTTGACTGTATAAATCATCTTGCCATCCACTTCTTCTGAGGCCATTGGGAAAGTGAGTTTCACCGACGAAGAGACAGGTGTCTAATTCCGCGAACTTACGCGTAGACTCAACAGCGTGATATATACTGTGTTCAAAGAAGAAATCTACATTGTCAGCATTTGGTGCAACCGACAGGATCGCGTGGCGCTGCATGCGGCCTTGCGCGACGAAGCACACGAACTGTAGGCATATATCGTCGTATCGGTGACATTCCAAAAGGATAGCTGACAAACAACGCATCCCTCTATCGCATCCCTCGGTCGGGAAACAGAGAAAAAATTGTGGGTGAAGAAAGAGCCAGTAGGCTCCAAGCTCCAGTGGAGCTTAGACTTTCGATAGCGCAGCGGAGAACAACACAACTCGTGGCCGCCCCGCTTCACATTAAAAAAAGGGTCTTATGTGTATGCATCCAATCAATCCATCGCTTTCATCACATCTAACATCGTCTGGTAGCTGTCCACCTTGTGGTAGCGGACGTGTGAGGTAGAGAGGTTGTTGAACAGCTTTTCGGCACACCCTATCTTGGCTTCCTCCACTTTCTTCAGCTGCATCGAGTCCATCGAGCCCTTGGTCTCGGCAATGAAGAAGATATGCTTCACTGTCCCCTTGTTGAAGGCGATGGCCCAGTCAGGAGCATAGTTTCCCACCGGTGTGGGGATTTGGAAGGATCGAGGCAACTTGGCATAGACGCACACTTCCGTGGCGGCATCCAAATCCTCGGCAAAGGTGCGCTCCCCCTCTGAGTCGGCAAACACATAGTCCATGATGCTCTTCCTGGAAGAATAGGCCTTGGCAATATTCTGGGAGTGTTTTTCTTGGGTAAAGATCTCGCTGTCGTAGGTCTGGTCAATCTGATCATACTCTATGTGCTCCACAATCATGGTCGCCTTCTCGTCCTTAATAATGCGGCTTACATTCTTGATAAACTCTTCCGGATTGTTGCGGAACATGGCAAGCTTTGTGGGTTTGATGCCCTTCAAGATGGTGGCCACCGTCTTGCGGGTAAGCGTAGTGCGCTTTGCAATCTCGCCAACAAGGTCATATTTGACCGTTGATGTGCTCACAGTCCCCAGCGCCTTGGTGCTGGTCCTGGTATCCCCAAAGGTATCAACAGCCTCTTGGTCGCCGATGGTCATCACATACTTCAGCTCGGTGACGGTCAGCTTGGCATCAATGGCCATGATGGCCTTGCGAATCAGCTCCGCACTATCATAGTGGACGGTATAGACATACTTGTGGTTGATTTCCTTCCAGAGGGCTTGGAATTCTTTCTTTGAGAAATTCTCATTGAGGCGGTTGGTGGCTTCTGCTACAGCATTGCCATCCTCAATCATGTCGTCAAGCGTCTTGCTCTCGTCAAAGGTCGCCTGAATGAGCGTGTGGATGTCTTTCTCAATGTGCTTGAGTCCGGGAAAAACCGGCTGCAGGGTTCCAGCCACCAAGTCTTTCTTATAGACATCGGTAACCTTGTAGTCGTTGTCGACATATCCAAATCCGATAAGGTAGCCGGTAATCATATTGGCATCCTGTTCGCTGATGGTGTAAGGCACACCAGGAGTGCTCTCGGAGTTGACTTTCTTGCCTTGGAAATACGCCAGCGTCGCCTTGTTCGGACGTTCACGAAGGTCCTCTTTGGTCTTGCGTTGCAGGTCGTCTACGAAGGTCTTATAGCTTTCGTTGGCAATGACAGTGAGCTTATTGATGTCGTGCACCATTTCGTCGCCCAACTCCTCCAAGTCCATGCGGACACCGTTCTGGTCGACACAGATGCGGAGGCCTCGACCGACTTCCTGCCGTTTGGCAATGGCAGAAGCAGCATGGCGAAGCGTGCATATCTGGAACACATTCGGGTTGTCCCAACCCTCGCGCAGTGCGGAGTGAGAGAAGATAAACCGGGTGGGCTCCTCGAAGCTCAGGAGACGTTCCTTGTTTTTGAGAATCAGGTCGTATGCGGAGATGTCGTCAGACATGTCTGAATGGGCACGCAAGCTACTGTTAATCACATGGCCTTTCTTGTCGATGGAGAAATAGCCGTTGTGTACCTGTGAGGCATCGAACTGGCGAAGATACTTTTGGTAGTCGTCCTCAAACAGGGAGAGTTTGTCGTTCAGTATCCGGGTGTATTCTTCTTCGAAGATTTTCCAAAACGGCCCATGTACCTCTTCACCTTCCTCGTTGTAGCTTTTGTAGTGAGCCACTTCGTCAACAAAGAACAGCGAGAGGGTTTTGATACCCCGCTTGAACAGGTCGCGCTCCTTCTCGAAGTGGGAAGCAATGGTCTCGCGAATTTGGACACGCTGCATAGCCTCTTCGCTGCTGTCGCCATAAACCTCGCCCTTGGCAATTGTTACACCGTTTTGGAAGGTGACAGTATTACGAAAAGCATCAATTTCAGAAATGGTGAAATCTTTATACTCCAGAAGGTTCGAAGCACTATATAAACTATCATACTGTCCCAGTTTCTTCATAACCTTCTTTGGCCCCGTAGCGGTATCCACTTCCATCTCCAGACGCACCATCGGGGGCTGGTTCTTGGAGAGAATGATGTCATCAAGATACAGGTAGGAGCTGGTTCCCTTGAGGTTTTTCACCTCAAATCCTTTCACCTGAATCTTCTTGACCAGTTTCTGCTTGTACGCATCCAGCGCATCCAACGCATAGATACAGTTATGCTGGGTTTTGTGCGTTGCCGAATAATACAGTACAAACAGCGGCTTGAAGCGCTTGAGCGCCGTCTGGGTGGCAGCGCCCTCCATCTTCTGCGGCTCGTCCATGATGATAATCGGGCGGTTGGCGGCAATCACGTCGATGGGCTTGCGGCTCCCAAAGTCGTCGCGCTCGGAGTAGATAATCAGTCCCGCCTTGGTCTTCTTCTCTTCGTTCAGGTCCTTGGCAAAGGCCTGCGTATTGATGATCATGACATTGATTCCGGCATCGGAGGAGAAGGAGTCAAGGAGCTGCAGGTTGGACGAGTTGTAGATGAAGAACCGGGCCTTTTTGCCGTAGTGCTCCATAAAGTGGTCTTCCAGCATGCCAAAGCTCTTGTTTACGCCCTCGCGGATGGCGATGGAAGGAACCACGACGATGAATTTGTTCCAGCCATAGCGTTTGTTGAGCTCGAACATGGTCTTGATATAGACATAGGTCTTTCCGGTGCCGGTTTCCATCTCGATGTCAAGGCCCAGGCGGCCGAGGTCGCTGACGAGCTTCGCGGATTGCTTGATGTCCTGCGAATCCTGAATCTTCTGGATATTCTCCAGCAGCTGCTTGTCATCCAGCTCGATGTCGCTGTTACGGTATCCGGCAAAATCCTCCTCAAAGGTGAACTGCCCGGCTGCTGCTTTGCCTGTGTCGCGCCTGTATTGGAAAGAGTCGCGGGACGGCTGTCCGGCAAATACCGATACGGTGTTCTCCACTGCGTCGGTCTGGTATTGCTGAATCTTAAATTTGAAGTTCATACGGTTACCTCCCAATATCCGTTACGTTTGCCATTCTTCCGAACGAGATAGGCTTTACTTGTCAGAGAGACCGTAATCCGTTTGACCGTTGCCACGGATTTGTGTATCCGCTTTGCCAGTTTCGCCTGTGTAATATCCGGTTCTTCCGATATGATACGAAGAACCGCCAGTTCTTCCAGCGTACAGTCCAAAGTATCAAATTGAGACTTTGGGGCGCCCGGATTGATACTTTGGGTTACGGAAACGTGCATCTCCCGATTCGAGAGGACATTGTTCTCTCCCATAAGCAGATTCCTGAAGAAACGGATCAGGAATTCATCCGTGGCGGTTATTCCCTTTGCCAGATTGTTGTAATTGGCCCTCACCAACGCGTTACGGAAGTACCATGAATGTTGCTCGAAAAGGTCGTTGTCGATATCAAAACCGAAAGATTTCAGGTATTTGATGGCGAAAACAGCTGTAGTTCGTGTGTTTCCTTCACCAAAAGCGTGGATCTGCCATATCCCGGATATAAAGGACGAAATGTGTGAAATGCTGTCGGAGAGGGTTTTCCCTTCGTAGCTGTATGCCTTTTCCTGCGAAAAGTCGTAATCCAGCGTTTGGCGGATCATGTAGGCGTCGGCATACAGGACCGTATCGCCGCCAAGAACCCATTCTTCTTTTGTGATGTTGTAATCCCGAATCTGTCCGGCAAATTTGAAGACACCGTCAAAGATGCGCCGGTGGATGCCGATAAGGTATGCGGGAGAGAAGGTGAATGTCTTTTCTGACAGGATGGCGGCGATGGCTGCGGACACCTTGTCCGCCTCTTCGGTGCGGTTTTCCGTTTCGGTGCGGGCGCTCTTGCTTTTGTAGTAGGAATCCAGAAGCGGCCGGACCTCTGCGATGGAGAGTTCGCCTTCGATATGTCTTTCGGCAGTTTCTCTCAGGTACTCCGATGTCTTGAGTCCGTCCACATCCTGAAGGCCGATGGCGGTTTTCCAGATGTGGGCTTTCTCTGCCTGGGACGGCTCGCCTCCGATGATATATTTGTCGAAATCTGTCATAGGGCTATAGGATTTTGCGAATAGTTTCTTTGCTGTAAGCCTGGAATATCTGCTCGAAGTTGTCGGCGACATTGTCGGAGGAGAGGGAGCTGTCGCGCATGACGAAGTAATAGGGTTTGCGCTTGGCAACGGCCTTAATAACATCTTCGTTAACGTTCTCGTCGAAACAGGCGATGAGGTAGCCGTTGTTAACGGTGAACACTTCTTTACCGGCTATCTTCTCGGTCTCAATCTTTGCCGATAATGGAAGATTGCATTCGAGCATCACTTGGAAGAGGAGATCCTCGCCGGTCCGGTCCAGCTTGACGTTATCCTCGAAGAGTGTTGTCTCCGAGGAATCCTCAGGGCGGTAATAAACGTCCTGCATGTTGCTGGAGTCGAGTTTCAGGACGCGGAAACCGATGTCTAATTTAGACTCTAGGGTATCTTGGTTGAATAGATCAACTGTCTGTCTTTGTTTCAAATCTTGGGCTATAAGTTCTCCGGCTTTTTTCATCCTGAGAATACCGATCTCGCAAATATTGTTGTACCCTGCCTTGTGTGCGGCAGATTTCTCCTCAGTCAGTTCAGGCAATTGAACGAGTATGAACTTTCGATGACCTCCGTCTTCTGAATTAAGTTTCATGACAGCATGCGCCGTTGTTGCTGAACCGGAGAAGAAGTCCATCACGATATCGTCATCGTTGGGATACGATGTGACGAGGGAAACCAATGTTTTTATAATCTCCTCATCTTTTGGGTAATCAAATACCTTTTTCCCAATTAATGCATCAAGTCTTTTTGACGCTCCGCGCCCATCTTTATAAAAAACGCTCGAAAAAACTTCGTACTCTGTCTCCTTTAAGAACCGTTTGAGACAAGGTACGGTTGTTTCATCCGGTCCAAACTCAATTCTGCCCTCCTGAAGCAATTGAGGCAATTTTTTCTCAGAAAAACGCCAGCCTCCGGCTGGAAGTTTACAGGCTTTGCCTGTTATTGGATGCGGAATCACGAAGCGGCCACCGAGACCCGTCCCTTGGGATATATCACCCCGATAATATATCCCAAGGGACGGGTCTACATGGTTGTAGTGATTATGGGCCTTTGCTGGATGTCCGTCTGGAAGACTCGCATAAAAAGCCTTTAATCCGTCCTCAATCTTTGATACATTATTTCCATATTTGGCTTTGAGTTCATCATATTTTGCATATATCTCGTCAAGGCCTTTTTTCTTTGTTTTCCAATTCGTATTAGGATGTGAGGCATCGTACTCAATCATACGCTGCCGATCTTTTGCGTAAATCAAACAATATTCATGATTTACAGCAACTTGAGCAGCCATTGATTTTCTACCTTGCTCCCAGACAAGCTGCGCAATGAAATTGGATGCACCATAAATCTCGTCACAGATTTGGCGTAGATGATCAACCTCGTTGTCATCAATAGATATCATGATGACCCCCTCATTCCGTAGAAGTTCTCTGGCAACTTTTAATCTCGGGTAAATCATGTTTAGCCAATCAGTATGAAAGCGTCCATTGCTCTCGGTATTCTGCACAAGGCGCAAGCCAAGTTCATCTACTTGCCCGGAATTACCGATATAGTAGTCAGACTCCTGAGAGAAATCATCGGAATAAACGAAATCACTTCCAGTGTTATATGGAGGGTCAACATAAATCATTTTCACCTTCCCAAGATAATCCTCCCTCAGGAGCTTCAGCACTTCCAGATTGTCGCCTTCGATGTACAGATTCTCGGTATTGTCAAAGTCCACACTCTCCTCCCGGCAGGGGCGCAAGGTCATCGTCGTCGGAGTATTCGCCAGCCGGATAGCCTTCTTCTTGTCCGGCCAAGTGAACTGATACCGCTCCTGTGGGCCTTCAACGATTTCCTTTGAGAGCTCCTGACGGAGCTGGTCGAAGTCGATGGCCTTTTCGACCTTCCCGTCCCCGCCAAGGCGCTCGGTAAGGCAGTTGGGGAAGAGTTCGGTAATCTTCCTTATGTTTTCGTCCACAATGTCGGTGGTTTGCATGTTTATGTATTCCATATTGTTAGGTTTTATTAATCAAAACTGGTTTTAATTTGTATGGGATAGCTGAGCCAACAGCTTTCATTTGGTACATTTTAATACCTCTCCCCTTTAACATTGTTTTTATTATTGATATTCGTTCTTCTGAACATTTCAAACCGAAGTATATGGCCGATATCGAGGATTGGTCATCAAGAAAGACAGTGTCATAATCTCCCTCTGTACCAAAGTTATATGATATGAGTCTAACCTCATTCTCATATTTCCACTCCTTGCTTTTGGTTGCAAATGCTTCGGTTATTGAAATCTTTTCTTTCGACAAATCAACCGCATCATAATGAACACGATTAAAACTTACCATTTGCTTCCTAAATTCTGATGAAAAATCGTATTCGACACAAAAACCCTTATGACCGTCAGCATAATGTGCCCACATGAGTAAATTCTTTATGGGGTGTTTCCCTTTTTCGGGTATTGAAAAGCTTCGTATTCTATAGCCATCGAAAGACTTTAAGAACTGTTCAGTATGTGGTTTTAGATTTTGGGTGCGTTGATATTTCCCCCATTCTATGACTGGTGTGTCAAAGGGGTCATTCATCACTTTAGGCCGACTAATATTCAGCGTATTATTCGCCAAATCGGCTAAACTATAGTCGGAATAATTTCTAAAAGAGAATAAGTGTTTGTTTATCTTGTCACCAGAAAAATGGCTCATAAGCATTTTTTGGTAATTCACAAAATGACCTAATACTTCTTCAGTTTTCCCGACTATGGCCGCTATTTCTCCTGATTTATGATATACTATTTCAATCTGTAAATCAACAGGTATTGCAAACCCATCTTGCCGATATGCTTTAATACAACGTTCGTTATTGTTAACTACGTTATGGATTGGAGAATCAATATTAATGACATTCTCTTCAATATCCTGGATGCTTTTCAATAAGCACTGATAGGCAGAGAACATGTCACCTTTATTTATTTCGTCAATTGCATTATTGTATAATTCCACAAACTTCATCATATAAGTTCTCCGTTCAATCTTTTAAGTTCTTCAAATAATTCAAGTTTCCTTCTGGGTTGCTTTTCCAATCGCGCTTTCTTTTCAAGCGTTTCGATTTGTTTGATGACTTTCTGATTTTCATCATCAATCGTTATCTGCTCTTCTATGGTCACGCCTTCCATCACCTCGAAATGTCCGACGGCCATCACCAGGTTTTCCCAGACCTTATCCATGTCAAAGCCCATCAAGGGCAACACTGCGTCGTCCAGCGGCCCCCAGTCTGTGGCAAAGATTTTTTCGTGTACGACTGCCAGACGTACCCTGTCCTGGTACACCAAAGCGAAAACCATATGCTGCCTAATCAACTTGGTGAGCAGCATGATGTTCTTCTCATCATACTCCTCTTGCTTTAGCGACACGAACAACACATAGAATTCCTTGACACGCTCACCCTCCTGCAAGCCAGGTACTGTGTTGGGAGAGACTATATTCACGATGTCGATACGGCTGATGTCGGCATCGAATCGGTCTCGCTGCACAGGCTTCAGTTGGAACTTCCCGTAGATGGACTTCTTGGGAAGTTGCTTCGCAATCTCTGTACTTTTCGGTAAGCCAAGCATATACACCTCCTATTTTACAACCAAGAAACAGATGAGCTCGAAATCGTCCAGTCCCTTGATCTCCTTGGTGAACAGGTCACCCTGAACGCCTTCAAGGAAGCTGTCTATATCGCTGTTCTCTTTGACAGTGATAATGCTGCTGATGGCATCGCCCAGCAGCTTGGAATATGTCCCCATCTTGAAACCGTCGCGGGTTTCCTTGTTGAACTTCTTTGTGAGTGTGGGGATAGGCTGATTCTTTCCCTTGCACAGGCTGCGGAACTTGTCCAGCAGCTCCTTCGGGGACAGATGGTTGACTACGACGGATCCGTCACTACGGAGATAAACCATATAGAAGGGATGCAGCCTGTTCTTCTTGTCTATGTTGACTCCGGTATTCCGGTTCTTGAGCACGTAAATAACACCGGGCTCTGCAAACTCGTTGGCCCCGACGACAGCATGGAGCCCGAAGGGAGTATGCTCCACATCGCTGTGCGTCTTCATGTATTCCAGCAAATCCAGACGGAATTCGTTCAGGCCCAGATCCATGATGGAGACACCGTTGTTCATGTCCTCGATGTCCACGACCTCCTCCTGCAGACGCTTGAGCTGTTCCTTGCGGTATTCCAGATCACCCTTTTCCTCCGGAGAGATGGGATTGTCATCCCCGGTGGAAGTCATCACGGACACCTTCATTCTGGCTTCCACGCGGCCCTTGAGGTCAATGTACTCATCGAGGGTCATGTCGGGCCAATAGTTGACCAGCTGGATTACATCGTTCTTGGAGCCGATACGGTCGATTCGACCGAAGCGTTGAATGATTCGCACCGGATTCCAGTGGATATCGTAGTTGATGAGATAGTCGCAGTCCTGCAGGTTCTGACCTTCGGAAATACAGTCGGTGGCAATGAGCACCTCAATCTCTTCATCGATGTCCGGGTAGACGGATGATTTTTCTTTGGAAATCGGAGAGAACAAGGTCAGGACTTTGTTGAAGTCGAGTTTCTCCTTCAGTTTAAGGGTACTCCTTGCCTCTATATCGCCGGTAACAATGGCGGTATCCATGTCGTATTTCTCCTTGATGGGCTTGGCAAGATTGTTATAGAGATACTCTGCCGTATCGGAGAATGCGGTGAATACGATGACCTTTTTGTTGTTCCCGTTGATAGGGTTCTGGAACTTGTTCTGGAGATCATCCACCAGCTGTTGGAGCTTGCTGTCGTGCTCCGGCGTGATATCGGCAAGCATGAGGCGGGTTAATTCCAACTCCTCCCAGTCTGACTGAAGGTACTGCCGCCATGTAACGTAGTCCATATCCTCCAGAAGAATCTGGCGCTTTTTGGTACCGACGAAGACATCGTTGTCGCCATCTTCTATGTCCAAGTCATGGGCATCCACTTCCTGCGTATCGAGAACGGCAGAGCCGCTGTCAATCTTCTCGATGGTAGATTTAATAAGTGATTCCAAGCGCTCCAGCGTGAGGCGGAAGGAGTTCACTGAGCTCTCCAGACGCTTGAGCATCAAGATGCACATGATGCGCCTGATACCCATTTCTCGTCCGATTGACGTGAGGCCTTCCTGGTCGGCCGAGTCTTTGTACTTGTATGCCTTGCTGGGCAGGATGAAATCGGAAGGAGTATATATCGCAAGATTCAGCTTGGACAGCTGGGCAAATATCTCGTTGTAGTTGATGGCGTTCGAGAGATCCGTCAACGGTGGCCTCCGGGAGATGGGCGTAAGCCGGGCCGGGAACTTGCCGACAGCGGAGGTGTCGTAATACGCTTCGATGTGCTTTCGGCTGCGGGCGATGGTAACGCTATCCAGCACCTCGAAGAAATCAAAGCTAAGCATGCCCAGAAGCTTTTCGGTCGTGCGATGCCCGGTGAGAAGCTTAGCCCACTGGTTATAAGCCTTTTGTGCCTGACGGAAAATGTCATCCACCGACGCCTCCGTATTGAGAAGGCTGTCCATACGCTTGACATCGCCCTCGTAGGCAAGCTGGAGCTGGTTCTTGAGGTCGTTGAAGCGGTTGTTCACCGGCGTGGCTGACAGCATGAGCACCTTCGTCTTGACACCGGCTTTGATGACCTTGTTCATCAAGCGGAGGTAGCGGTTCTCGCGGGGATCCTCATCGTCATCGCCCTTGCTGATCTTGCCCCCATTGCGGAAGTTGTGGGATTCATCGATGACAACCAAATCATAGTTACCCCAATTTACCTTATCGAGGTCGATGCCATTGGAATACCCGCTGTCTCTGGAAAGGTCGGAATGGAAAAGTACATCGTAAGAAAGCCTATCCTTGGCGAGGGGATTGGTCTTGTAGTTGCTCCGGTAGGTCATCCAGTTGTCGCAGAGCTTTTTAGGGCAAAGGACAAGGACAGATTTATTGCGGGTCTCATAGTATTTAATGACGGACAGGGCTGTGAAGGTCTTGCCAAGACCGACGCTGTCGGCTAGAATACATCCGTTGTAGCGCTCCAGCTTATTGATGATGGCAAGGGCCGCATCCTTTTGGAAGTCGTACAACTTGTTCCAAATCTGGCTGTCCTTGAATCCGGTGGCTTCATTGGGCAGGACATCCTCGGAAATGTCCTCAAGGAAATCGTTGAAGATGTTGTAGAGCGTGACAAAATAGATGAAGTCGGGCGCATTCTCCTTATACACATTTTCGATGTTCTCAATGATGGCATCTGTCACATCGGAAAAGTTGTCCTTGTCCTGCCAGAAGTCGTTGAAATTCTTCAAGTGGGCATCGCTGATGGGCGACGGCAGGCGTTGGATAAGCTGGAAGATGTTGTTGCCCCGTTCACAACCCAACTCCGTTGTCGTGAACTCGTTGAACGGCATGTAGGTCAGCTGTTCGCCATCCGTTTTCACGTTGAGGAAGCCCGGCATCTGCATCTGCGAGACATTTGTCTTGAAACGTACTTTCTGACGAATCCAGTCGGCACATTCCTTTGCAATGGCTTTTTGTGTAAGATTGTTGCGCAGTCTGATTTCAAAGTCGGAGCCAAAGAGTGTTCGTTCGCGATTGAGCTTGGGGATATAGAACTCGCGCTTCTGCTTTTGGGAATGCTCTTTGTTGAATGTGGGTGACGTGAAGATGAAACGTAATTCGTCAACCTGCTCCAGTTCTTTTTGCAATGCCTCAAAAGCGTAGATAGAGAACGAGGCAGCGGCCAAAGAAACCTTGGAGCCACGTGTCAACGTGGCTTTCAAGTCATCAATGACCTTGGATGATATGTTGTCGAATAGTTTCGTTTCTAACATTTACAGATAACGTCGGCAAGTGGAGTTTACGCTAAATTCTCCAAGTGGGGGGCATGTTTTTGTCCTTCCTCAGGGAGCGATATGCGATGTCGTTGCGGTCCATGTTGTGTATTTTTTTTACTGTTCTATGAGAAATGCGGGAAAATACCCGCCGTGTCAGTGACCTGTCCCTGTGGCATTCTTGCGCCCACCAGTCACTATCTTTACAAGTCCGTTCCCTTGGCTCTCGACCAACCTTTGAAGATATTTTTCTCGTCCGAAGTAATACATTTACGCTACTTTTTTTGTGGCATGCCACATATTTCGTTTGCAAAAGTACGACTTTTATTTTAAACCACAAAATATTTATTCGTTTTTTTGTGTATGCACACATTTTTCGCTACCAAGAACTATCAATAGGTCGTATTAGTTCAGCCGTTCCTTGCCGTTCATCTTCGGTTTGACAGTTATTCAGTATCTCATCACGTTTTTGTGAATCAATTATGAATGCTTCGTTGCATCCTGTAAGTACACCACGATAGATGTTGATATCCCAATCTTTAAGTGGTGTCCCCACTGCTTCTATCTTTCGTTTGATACTCTGCTCGATTGGCGAAAGGATAACCCAACTATCAGAGGTGGCAAAGTCACAAATGGAGTTCTGCTGCTGCACGAAATCCCTCTTCTTGTTTGCTTCTCTCATCTCCGAGCCATAAATAGAACTAAAGGATGTCATTCGCTGAATAGAGTTGTCATTCCCCTCATCTCTTCCCCGTCACTTCTTTCTCATACTGCTGGATGCGGCCGATGTACTCCTCGCCGACGGGTGCGCCGTTCTTCAGGTTGAAATAGTCATAGACGGCACCGAAGGGCAGCGACTTCATCTCTTCCAGCAGGGCCAACTTCTCGAAGCCTTGACAGCCCGCCTCATAGCGGCGCAGGGTGTCCAACGGCTCCAACAAGGCCTGCAGCAGGCACTTTTGCGTGACGCGAGTTCCGATGACGTAGGCGCCGATACGGTTGATGGAGGCATCGAAGTAATCGAGTCCAATGTGGGCGCGATGGAGGGCGTCGGCGCGGACGATCTCTTTGAAGAGGTCGAGGGTCTGGTCGTTCATGATGGTGACGTGGTCGGAGTCCCAGCGGATGGGGCGGCTGACGTGGAGCATCAGCTCAGGCACATAGAGCAGCAGTGATGACACCTTGTCGGCGACGTTCTCGGTCGGCTCGTAATGACCCGTATCGAGCGTGTAGATGACCTTGCGCGTGGCGCAGTAGCCTTCGTAAAAGTCCATCGAGCCGACGGTGAAGCTCTCCAAGCCGATGCCGAAGAGCTTGGCTTCGACGCACGACTTCATGTTGGGCAGCTCCTCGGATAGGATTTCGTCAAGCGAGGCGGCCAGCAGCTCACGGTAGCGTTTGCGCTGCACGGTGATGTCTTTCTGTCCGTCGTGCACCCAGATGTTCATGATGCAGGGGTCGCCTTGCGCCTTGCCCATGGCGTCGGCGATGCGGCGGCAGCGTTTGGTGTGCTCGATCCAGAAGTTGCGGATTTCAGGGTCGGGGTTGGCGAGGCTCAGGTCGCCGCTTTTGGGGTGACCGAAGGAAGTGCTGTTGAAGTCGAGGTTCATCTTTACCGACTTCGCCCAGTCGATCCAGCTCTGGAAATGCTCGACACTCACCTGGTCGCGGTCAACGAAACGTCCACCGAAGTCGCCGTAGATCTCGTGCAGGTTGACGCGCTGCGTTCCGGCAAGGAGTGAGTTGACAAACTCAAGGTCGTGACGCACCTCGTCGATGGTACGGGCGCGGCCCGGGTAGTTGCCCGTGGTCTGGATGCCGCCACTGAGTCCGGCGTTGCTTTCGAAGCCCATCACGTCGTCGGTCTGCCAACAGTGCAGCGAGATGGGGGTTTGTTCCAAGATGGCGATGGCCTTGTCGGTGTCGATGCCGAGGGCGGCATAACGCTCGCGGGCGATGTCGTAGGATTGAATTATATGTTTCTCGTTCATGTTAAATGGTTTTGTAGATTATTTCTTGTTGATTTTAGTCGGGACAAACCGTCTCATCGTCACCGTTTCAGCTATCATGCGGCGCATCTCCCAGCGGTCTTTGACGAGGCCGGCGGCTTTGGCCTGCATCATCAGGTTGCCGATGGCGGTGGCTTCAGTGGGGCCGGCGATTACGGGCATCCCGATGGCGTCGGCTGTCCATTGGTTGAGGAGGGCGTTGGCGGAGCCGCCGCCGATGATGTGCAACTTCTCTATCTTGAACGGCGCAAACTCCTGTAGCATGTCCAAGACCTCCTTATATCGCTCCGCGAGGCTGTGATAGATGCAACTCAGCATCTCAGCGTCGTTGACAGGCATTGGGAAGCCATTGTCCGTCAGGTCTTTACGGATTTCATCGTCCATATCGGCAGGATTGGCGAAACGCGGATTGTCGGGGTTGATGCGTCCTGTATAGGCTTTCGCCGATTCGGCCATCTCGGTCATTTGGGCGTAGGTGTAGTTTTTGCTTTGGGCTTGCCATTTCTTGCGGCATTGCTCCACGAGCCACATCCCCGTGATGTTTTTCAAGAAACGTGTCGTCCCCTCGATGCCGCCTTCGTTGGTGAAGTTGCATCGAGCCGATTTCTCGGAGATGATAGGTTGAGGTGCCTCTATCCCCATCAGACTCCAGGTGCCACTGCTGAGATAGGCGAAGTTCTCGTTTTCAGTGGGCACGGCGACGATGGCCGATGCCGTGTCGTGCCCTGCCACGGAGACCACCGGCACCGCGCCTAAGCCGCTCTCCTTGGCGATGTCTTCACGTAAGGTGCCAATGACTTTTCCCGGCTGACTGACGGGCGGGAATTTGTCCTCGCCGAGACGCAATGCCTGCAGCAGCGATGTTTCGAGCCGTTTTGTCTTTTGATTCATCAAGCCGGAGGTGGAGGCGACAGTATATTCGCACACCTTTTTGCCTGTCAGCAGATACGACAGGAGGTCGGGGATGAACAGCAGATGCTGGGCTTCACGAAGATTCGGACACCTTTCTTCCATCTGGGCGTAGAGCTGGAAAACGGTGTTGAAGTTCATGGTCTGGATGCCCGTCAGCGCATAAAGCCTGTCCCGCGATATGATATTGAAAAACTTTTCAGGAACGCCGTCGGTGTAAGGGTCGCGGTAGGCGCGGGGCATGCCAAGCAGACTCCCGTCGTCGCCGACGCAGCCGAAGTCAACGCCCCAGGTGTCGATGCCGACGGAGTCGATGCGGATATGTCTTTTCCCCAAGTCTGACAAGCATTTCCGGATATGTTCGTATATGCCGTTGACATCCCAATAATACTTACCGTCAATTTCAACAGTCTGGTTCGGGAAGCGATACACCTCCTCCATCGTGAAGCCGTTGCCGCTGAAAACGCCCAAGACGGCGCGTCCGCTGGTGGCGCCACAGTCAAAAGCCAAGAAATTTCGTTTTTTTTGCATAATTGTCCGACAAAAACACTTGCAAATATAACATTAATTCCGATTCAACGGCATTTTATTTCATTTTTCCTTGCCGAACCTGTGTATCTTAGCCTTCCTGTCCTTCTGTGTGTCACGAGCATAGGGAGATTCGTTCATTTCACCTTTGACAGGATGATGTTCGCCAAACAAACAGCGTATTCTATTTTGGACTCCTTGGGCCGCCAAGCCAATGTATAGCTCACCTTCGCGGAAGTCACTTCATAGCCTTTGTCAAGCCATGCTTTCAGTTTTTCCTTGGCGGCAGCGGACAATGCGACCACGCTAATGCCTTGTTCATTAAACAAATAATCGTCCTTGTATTTGAGGCTGTCGCCACTTCTGAGGCAAAGCACCGTTTCCTTGCGCCCCTTGAAGAAGTCGAGCCAGACATCATGCATGTTCAGGGCAATCGAAAGCGAGGAATACTCAACGGGAGGGTGGGGTATGAGATATAGGTTCCGCTTGGCACGGGTAAGTCCCACATAATAGGCTCGCATGTCATTGATGTCATCTGGTATCGCAGACATGAGATAGACGGTGTCGAACTCCCTGCCTTTAGCCTTGTGGATGGTACTCACAAATACGGATTTGTCGTCAGTCGCGATGAAATCCTCAATGTTCGACTCGAAAATGAATTCTTTCAAGTCGCTACGGTAATAGATTTTATTAATTCCCTCAAAATCAGCAAAGAAGTGTTTCATTATATTGAGGCATGAACTGGAAACATACGTTTCGAGCGTGTTTTGTTTGGCTCTCTGCCAATCTTCCTTTTTTATCGTTACATCATCGCTATTGCCCAATTGTTTAAGGAAATAGCGCATTTCCGCGAGGTTGCCGAAACGGAATCCGCCCATCGACTGGGCAACGGTGACATGGAGGCCGCGCTGTTCCAATTCGTAGGCCACTTGCATGGTCTCCTCGTTGGTGCGAGTGAGAAATGCCGTAACACCATGAACTTTTATTTCTGTGTTTTGCAGTGACTTTATAGTCGTCACCTTGCCTTCCTCACCTGTGACCGAATGAACGGCAGCGTGTTTCAAGCGGCCTGGAATGCGCAGCACAAAACGGTTGGCACAGTCCACCACGGCTTTGGTGGAGCGGTAGTTGTCGGTCATCTCGTACAATTTGGCACCATCTTGACTTACAAGCGATTGCATATATCTTGAATCGGAGCCACGGAAGGCGTAGATGTTCTGGTCGTCGTCGCCGACGGCTATGACGCGCATCTCCTCGTTCTGTCGCATCAGGGCTCGCACCAAGCGAAAATCGTCCTGCCCCATGTCCTGTGCTTCGTCGATGACGAGTACGCTCTTGGCAATCTTCGCTGGCTCGACTTCGCCTTTTTCAATCATCTCAGCCGCATAGCGCACCACGTCTTTTGCCTCATCTAAGTTCCCTTGCTTACCGACAAGGTCAAAGCTGTAGGAGTGGAAAGTCTTGATTTCCACATAATGAGCGGCATTGCCCACCAAGTCAATAAGGCGTTTCTTGAACTCCGTGGCGGCGGCTCTCGAAAAGGTGAGCATCAGCAGCTGCTCATGTTTTACGTCTTCAAGCAACAGCAGCGACGCCAACTTGTGTACCAGCACCCGTGTCTTGCCGCTTCCCGGTCCGGCAGCCACCACTATATATTTCGATTGCTTGTCGTCGATGATTTCGCATTGGCGATGGGAAAGCCCGCCAAAGAGTTTGTCGTATTTTGCCGGCGTGATGTTCTTGTCAATCTGCACCCGCCGTTCTGCCTTGAAATACTGGCCGATGAACTTGCGGAAGTCCATGGTGAAATAGTCATTGACGAATTGCAAAGCGGCATTGTAGTCGCGAACCATCAGGTTGGCATATTCGCCCACGATATGAATCTGGCGTATGCGCTGCTTGTAGAACTCGTCCAACAGACGATACTGCTCCTTGCCATAACGGGTGTGACGGTCGGCGATTCGACTTATCTGCATGGTGTTGTAGATGACGATGAAACCTCCTTCTATCTTCATCAGCTCTGTCTTGGTGAGATACAGCAAGGCCTCCTCAATGTCGGCGATGACGGGCTTTTCGTTGTCGTTGAACACCGTTTCCTGCCGGTTGGCGATGAACTGCTTAAGCAACTCGATGACCGAGAAGTTCACGAGCGTCATCTCCTTGCTAAAATCCCGATCGGCATTGAGCTTGTCAACAATGAATCGGCAAATCCCCATGCGCCGTTCAAACCGAGCCAGAGTGACTTCCTGTGATGCCTGCAAACGGACTTTCACGCTGCCGCTGTATCCATGTTCTTGTTTGTGGATATAGCCTTTTAACGATAGGAAATGAAGCAACATCCTCATCTGTTTGATATTGGAGTAGGTTAGGCCGGCTTTATGGGCTTCTTCGTTCAACTCCTTATAGTTCAACCTAATGACTTCTTCATGGAGTCTGTTCAAAAGAAACTGTTCCAACTTGAGGATGATGTCAAGGTTGCGTTGTGATGTGCTTTTTGTTATCCACGCCTGCATGTCGCGGCTGTCGGCCAAAAGACCTTCCTGTCGCATCAGGTTGATGTTCCTGATTACTGTAAATTTGCTCATTCCAAGGATGTCGGCCAAGTAATCCACGCGACTTTCGGCTTCGGCTCCTCGGCCTTCGGCGGTCGCACGGGCGCTGATGAGCGACTTGATGATTCGCGCTGCTTCTTCGCGTGACTGATCGTCAAAAAGCGGGGAGACGGTCAATTTGCGACGCGCTTCGTCCATGTTCTTTACCGTTATGCCCGTTGCGAAAACATGTGGCGAGTTGCTGCCTCGTTGTATGAATCCCGCATCCTCCAATGCTGCGATGGCGGCTTTCACGCGGGTCTCGATGTCGTCGATTTCCTCACCCCATCCGGCTTGTCGTGCGATGTCCAATGGCGAACAACTGACCTGGTCGCGTTTGGCCGTAAGGTCCTTGATGGCTTTCCAAACTTGCTGTATCTCGCTGATACTAAGCTTGGTTTGGTTGAGAAGGATGAAATGCTTGTCCAAGTCGCTATCGTCGAAAAGCACAAAACATTCTGCCTTCATCTCCGGGTCACGCCCGGCACGCCCTGCCTCCTGCACATAGTTCTCCAACGAGTCGCTGATGTTGTAGTGAACCACCAACCCCACGTCTTTCTTATCGACACCCATGCCGAAAGCGGAGGTGGCCACCATCACCTGCGCCTCGCCGCTCATGAAGGCATTTTGATTCTTCACCTTGTCGGCGGCCTCCATCTTGCCATTGAACGGCAACGCTTTGATGCCGTCGTCGGAAAGATGTTTTGCCAAATCACCTGTGATGCGTGTGCGCGACACATAGACAATTGTAGGGCAGTTGTGCCCCAGTATCAGCGAGCGCAACAGGTTGTATTTCTCGTCGGCGGTTTCAGCATGAAGCACGGAATAGCGCAGGTTCTTCCTTTCGGCTTTGGCCGCGAAAATCTTGAGTTCGAGTCCTAATTTCACTCTGAAATAGTCACAAATGTCGCTGATTACCTTTTGTTTGGCCGTTGCCGTGAAACACGAGACGGCGATAGGCCAGACCAATTGTTTCTTTTCCTGTAGCTTGCGGATGAACTCGCCGATATACAGATAATCGACACGGAAATCGTGTCCCCAAGCCGAGAAGCAGTGCGCCTCGTCAATTACAAATCTGACCACATTTCTGTTGATGAGCAATCGCTCGATGGTCTTGCTCCGCAACATCTCCGGGGCAATGTAGAGAAGGTTCGCCGTGCCTTCGGCCACTTGTTGTATGGCAGCGGTCCGTTCGATTGGGTCAAGCAGTCCATTGATGGTCACCACCTCGCTGATGCCACGGGCGGCCAGGTTGTCCACTTGGTCTTTCATCAAGGATTGAAGAGGCGAGATGACCACCGTCAGCCCGTGCGTGTTTCGGCCCTCCATCAGCGCAGGCAGCTGGAAGGTGAGGCTCTTGCCGCCGCCCGTGGGGAATATCGTCAGCAACGACTCGCCGCGAATAGCCGATTCCACCGCTTGTTGCTGCATGGGAACGCCATCAAAGGTGCGAAACTCATCGTAGCCAAAAAACTCCCGCAGGCCACTGTGGGCGTCCAATCGCTGGTGGCAATAGCCGCAGTCACCGCACGAGGTGTCGCGTAGCATTTTCATCACATTCACCACTTGCGGATAGTTGCGTGTCACCCAAGCAGGCGTAATGGAAAAAACATCGTCGGCACCAATCACGACCAAACAATAAGCCAATTCTACGGGATATTGCCTTGCCAAAAAGTCAAGGTCGGCGTGTTGGCAAACTTTTCCTTCAAACTCCTTGAGAATCAGCTGTGTCAGTTCTGACTGGGGGCGCAAGATTCTGCCCAAAAAGGAAGACCGCAAAGCATAGGAATAACCCACATACTTGAAAAACCCTTCAAATTCAGGCCTGTTGTGCAGCAGTTGGTAATAGACTTCCTGCCTGTCGGGTGACAACTGGTGCCATGAGGCGATTTCATCGTTCAGCAAATCGCGTGCTTTCATGGCATCATTCGCCGGATTGTTCAGCTCGTCAACTTGCAGTTTGTCGTCCTTGACCAAATGATGATAAGGCCGTTTGGGAAACAAGAGCGGAGAAAGAAACAATGTGTCGATAATCGTGGGATTGCCTCTCAGCGCCGTGTATTTCAGGTCATGGTTAATGATATTGTGGCCGCAAATCGTATTGCATTTCGACACAAAGGCATCGAAGTCGGATTTGGAATGAGAGTGAAGCAATGCACCGTCTTCCCTCCATACGCCATAGTCCTCCACTTTATTCGTCTGCGGATTGACTTCCGTGTCAATGAATGCTATCATATCTTCTGTTAGGTGGACTCAAAACTTTAAGGCGCAAAAATAAGTAAAAATTTTTGATTTTCAGTCAAAAACTATTTTCCAACTTGAAAAAGATGCATCCTAAACTTCATAAAACACTTCCCTATGCCCCGAGGTAAACAGGCTGACATGCAGGTTGAAGTCGCGGTTATTTTTCCTTGCTGAACTTGTGTATCTTAGCCTTCCTGTCCTTCTGTGTGCAAGGGGCATAGCATTCCCCAACGGTCAGATGTTGTTTTACCGCCGTTGCGGGCGACAAGATGGGGTGGTTATTCATAATGTCGGTAGTTTTACGCTGATTTTGTAAAAATTCCTAAACCATTTAATTTGCGAACTTTGCTGAATTAAATTTCCTTGAAATGAGGCTTCTTTGCATGTGTCGTTTGCAATTTCTGCATTATCTTCATCCTCTGCAACAAAATTTATCGGTTCGGGATAGATGATCAAGCATTTCACCTCGTCTGAATTGTTTGTATCAACTCCCAATGCTTTCAAAATCTTGCGGTCTCGTGCGTAGCCGCTAATCTCACGAATGTCGTCGATAATACCACGGTTGGAATCTTCATAATGAGGTTTGTATTTGGTATCCATAATCAAACGCTCGTCTTTCTTGATGAAATCGACCGCTGTCTTGCAATGGCCTGGAACTTGAAATTCAATTTGGTTATGATAAACCGCATTCAGTTTGCCATACACCCACATCTCATAAAGTCTTGCCATGTCAATCCAAAACGGCGGCGTTGTATGCTGCTCGCGGCTTGCTTCGTGGATGGAATAGTCGAAACGGCGTAGCAGCATCTTGGCCACTTTGACGGCCTCGCGGTATTCCTTGAACAACTTGTTGGACGAGAGTTTTTGAATCTGGTAAACCTCAATTTCGTCAGAAACGAGTTGGAATCTTGCTTCAAGACGGCTCAAACGCTGCCTGATTCGGGTGTGTTCAAGCTGTGCTTTCAGACTTTCGTAGTTGTTGATGATGCGCTCCGCGAAAAGCAACGCCTTTTTCAGCAGACGGTTTTCGGGAATGTCCTCGGTGTATTCCTGATATTGGCAGAAAACACGGTCATCGCGTTGCTGGAAAACGTTCTTTTTCAGATGCTTGGAAAACAGAATCCTACCTTTGACCTTTGTTTTCAGGTTTTCCTCGCGGATGACGTAGTCTTTTTTCAAGCCATGTTTCACCAAGCGTTCAAGCAAGGTGATGAAATGCAAGACCAACAGCGGTGTGAGCTGGTTCAGTTGTTCGTTGGTTTCGATGGCGGGTTCGTCGAATTGGATGCCGTAACACTTTGAGAAATAGTCTGATTCGTGTTTGGAGTCAACCTCCAATGCAGCCAAAAACATCGTGACGAAATCGATGTTTGGCATTTTGGGCGTGACAATAACCGACCACTCGTTTTTCACGAGCCATGTTGCCCCAATGTAATAGGAGGCGCGGAAACTTGAGTCGATGCCAAGAAATCTCGGTTCGCCCAAATAATCGGTTTGTCTAAAAGGAATATCCAAGCCTTTGAGTGCTTCGATGTCAGAAGCCTCAAAAGTCTGATGCTCTTGTAATATGATGGGATCACGCTTCATCAGGCTCAATTAGTTCCGTGTTTTCCGAAGCATTTCCTATCTGTTTCAAATAATCCTTGGCATTAAGTTGTGTGACGACAGGATGTCCCAATTCCTTCTCCAATTCCATTCTGGCCTTTCGTGCCACGTTGCCGCCTTTTTTAGCTACCGCCATGTTCTCATCAAAAGATTCTGGGTTTTGTGCTTTCGACAGGTCGGTGGTGGCAGTTTCGGCAAGCATGTTCAGAATCAGTTCTGTATTGGTCATGTTGTCGCGTAGATTTTCTTTTTTCAGTCCCTTAAATTTCTTGTATTCCCTTGTTGTCTTTCCGCTCCAAGTCTTGGTGATGATGTCCGTGAGCGTGGCAAACGAAACACCTTCTTCAATGCCTCTTCGTTTCCATTCGTCGGTTAGCTCTTTTCTGACTTCGATGGACTTGAGCCGCTGGTTAATCCAATTGTCGGAATAACCAAGCCGTTTGTAGTCGAGCATGGCTTGTTCTATGGACAGTTCCGGGTCTTGCAATTGGTCGATTCTGTTGCTCGCCACCTGAGCCATCCACAGTTTGAACGGCTCTGCTTTCGGGGAAGGGATGGACTGGATGATGCGGAAAATGCCCTCCAAAGAAGCCGCTTGCACTTTTCGGCGTTTGCCGTCAGCGGCTGTCATTTGAAGGGGGGTACAAATTGTACCCCAGTTGGAATTTAGCGCAGGGTCGCGCATTTTCATCTTCTTGATATACTGTTTGACATCAGTGCTGTCAGTCAGCACCTCCACTACATCGGTGATGGAGAAATACCATTTTTCCTGCTCATCGTCCCAAACGGTGCGGATTTTCTTTTCCTCAAAAAGTTGTATGGCTTGTTTCTGTGTCATGCTTCAATGATTCCTTTCCAGTTTTCAAACTCTTTTTCTAATTCTTCTTTCTTCACGTTGATGATGCCATATTTCTGATACTCTTCAATCAACGGGATGATTTCGTATTCCAATTTCAGTTTCAGCTCTTCAGCATCATCGGCCATGAAGTAGCTGTGCCCGACCATCAAATCCTCAAAGTCCATGTCAACATGCTTCTTGTCGTCGTTGAGGAAATCGGAAATCTTGTCGAACAATTGTACTTGTTTTGAGTCCTCGCCGTACTTGCCGACAAGTATTTGTCTGTCTGCTTTCAGCGTCACGAACGCAAACCTGCGGCGCACGGCATAGTCGATGTTGCCCACGCTTCGGTCGGTGGTGTTCATCGTGCCGATGATGTAGAGGTTCGACGGCACGCCAAACTCTTCCTTGGAATAAGGTAAAGTGACCTTGATGGGATGCGCTCCGCCAATGCGTTTGTCTGCTTCCAGCAAGGTTATCAGTTCGCCGAAAATCTTTGAGACGTTGCCACGGTTGATTTCGTCGATGATGAGAACGTGGTTTTTGTCATCATTTTCCCGCGCCCTATCGGAAATTTTCTTGAAAATTCCATCTTCCACTTCGTAAGTGATTGTCCCATTTTCAGTCTTTGGTTTTATCCCTTCCACAAAGTCCTCATAGTCCATTGACTGGTGGAAGGTGACGAAACCGATTCGTCCTTTTTTCCGAAGCTCGTCGTAACGTTCCATCACATCATCGTGTTTTTCGGGAACAGGCTCGCCGCAAATGGCCAAGGCCAAAGGCCGCGTGTTGTAGGTCTTTCCCGTGCCGGGTGCGCCTTGCAGGATGAGGTTTTTCTTGAGAGAAAGAATTTGTGTGTAATCTTTAATCTGTGCCATCATTAATTTTTTATAGTACAAGCCGTTAAATTCTAAAATCATTTTCTCATATTCGTCAAAAAAAGTCTTTATTATAGAATTTGGTTCTTTGTTGTCAAACAGACCTAATTCTTTAATCGTTTTAGTATTTTCTTCTTTAGCAGAAGACTTTTCCTCTTTGCTAAGATATACTTTGACAATGTGGCCATTATCCCATAAAGGGCGTACATTTAGCCATGTTCCTTCCCAATTCAAATAACATGCATTGCTTTGATAATTAGCCCCATATATGTTTATACAAATCCTGTAGTTCTCGTAATGAGCCCATTGTTCTATTTGTTCTTGAATTTGATTTCCGTTCCATCCTTGTCCCGAATACTTAAACTTTTTTGTGTCTAACAATGGTTTGATGTAATTGTTATATCCAATAAAACTCGGATTTTTATTTTCACACCATTCAAGATGTGAGACAAAGTATTCTAAAAGATGTTTGAAGTGTGAGTATTTGTCATCTTTCTTAATCATTAAATCTTTCATCTGCCATAAAACATTTTGAGCATTCAACAAATCACTTTGAACCAATCCTTGAGTTTCGGTTTGTATCTTTTCTGATAACGCTTTGTCTTGCCTGATAGCTTGAGCCAACGGCTCCAGCAGTTGCAGATAGTGAGGATATTTTTCGCCGGCTTGTTTAGGCTCTTCACCGATATAACGGCAGTAGTTCCTATATATCTCATCTTTATAGAATGTGTATTTTTCTGGATTAAAACATGCCAGAAAAGCCGCCGCAGTACGCTCGTCATTGGCTTTGGAACCGTAACCCGCAGACGGAAGCAATTGGGCTACCGAAACTTTATAGTCTGCCAATCGTTGTGCCAATGGAGTGTTTTCGTCAGCAAGCCTGCCCAAAACGGCAGACATTTGCTCCCTTTTGTTTTCCAAAAGATATTTCAACGTCTTGTTGTCACGTTGAGCATCTATCAAATTAACAAAACCACCCATCTCCGGCTTACTTGGATTTTTGCAATGGTCGTGCAAAATCTGCAACGGACTTTTTTCTTTGCTTACAGTAATCAACTGCCATTTGTATAGTTCATCTGCGCCATTTTTGGTCAAAGGAATACCCAGAAAATGATCCTTATAGGATTGAATCAATTCCGACAAAAGGGAATCTTCCGTTTTTTGCTGTATCATATCGTTATGATTATTGTTCCACAAACTCCGCAAACTTTTCCGCCTGCGCTTTCAGTTGCGCCAGTTGCGGGACATCTCCAAATTCGAGATAGGTAATGTTGAAACGGTCGGAAAGCATGGTTTCCGACAACGCTGCCAACTGGCGATTAAAAGACTGCTTGCGCAGTGAGCCTACGATAAAAGTGATATTTTTCATGGTATGATATGAATTTGTAATTAACTTGCAAATATATCATTAATTTCTTTTCGATGCAAATTCCTCCTATTTTTCCTTGCTGAACTTGTGTATCTTAGCCTTCCTGTCTTTTTGTGCGCCACAGGCATACGTGATGTCGGGGTAGCCGAAGCCGACACATTTGTTCTTGTCAACCCGGAACCGGATCGACGACGAAGTTTATCTTATTGGGGCTTCCGGCTATCAGTCCATGACGGCAATTTCGCTTTCGCGGATAATCACATCGGCGATAGCCTCTGCCTCGTCTGATGGTTTGACCGTCTTGTCGTTGTTTTCCTCGTTGCGCCGTTCAATGCTATCGACGAAAATCTTGCTTATGACAAACCGCACGAAAGGCTGGACAAAAAACATTTGCGAGAAGTAGGCAAACGGGAGGTTATAGCATACCAAGCGAAACCAACGGCACAAGAAGTCGATGACATCAAACCCTTCATAATAAGGATAATAAAAGATGTCAGCCAACAGACTCATTGTCGTACACATAAGGCAAACTGTTGCCGTGATGATGGCGGACTCGAATATCATCGGGTGATTGCGGCGAGGGTCGAACTTACGGCTTGCCAATCGGAACGCCAAGGGACTGCCCATTGTCACCGCAAGCACGAAAGCGCAGACCATTTCAATGACAATCATCAGCCATACGGGCACATAACCGCCGAACATATAAACGCCGCCTTGAATTTTGAGAGCCTGCCAAACCGTTGTAGTGCCGGCAGACCGCATTATGCCATCGCCTTCGATAACATACAGGCTGTAAAACACAAACAAATGAACGGTGATAAATACCGTGATTAAAGCATATACAATATGCTGAATCTGATTACGTGAAATAAATTTTGCTTTTGGGTTTTGTAAATTTGTCTTCATTTTTAAAAACCATACAATTAAACATGTGTCCAACTTGCATAGTTCTTACAGATTCACCCTATGTTCCGGCTACCGACACGCTCACCGAAAACCGCTGCAAAAATACGAAAAAAGAACGAAATGTTGTTCTGAAAAATGAAAAAAAATCCGCAACTCGGCCCTGCACTCAGGATAGCACTTCACCACCACCGACCGCTCGTTGAGGTCGGAGATATGATTTGTCACAATAAAATATTTGCCGAAGTTATTACTAAACAAGTTCACAGGCAGTACATGGAAGATACAGTAACGCCATCTTTCTATTGACACGTTGTTTCTTTTTCCTTTGCATCCGTTTTAGCGTTAAAAATCGATGAACATTAAAAAAATAAGGGGAAAAGAGGGTGATGGAATAGTTATTTTCTGATTGTGATTGTCTCGCACGGCAGCAGTTCAATCTCATACTGCGCTTCGTATGGTTCCTTGTTGCTCCATTTCATCAGTGCTATGCATCCGCATTCCATTTTGTCGTTGAGGAAATAGAGTTTGAATGTCACGTTGTCCACTCATTCTTGCATTGTATAATCCTGATGGGCTATGGCGTATTATGCAATATCTCAATGCTGTATTTGTCATGCTGCTTCACGATGTCCAAGAATTGCGTTACTTATTGGCAAACTGTGCTTCAAACTTACAATTCTCGAAAACAAGCCAGTCGTGTATAGAAACCGAAGATACTGTTCCTCGAAACATAACTGTTGCAGGCAAACTTAATTCAAAAAATGCAGGGTCCTCGGTATAGAGAACAACTGAAAGATTGCGGTCATCTGTCTTCATTGTAAAACTTTTGGTTCCAAGCAAAGATATATCCATTTCCGTTAATTCGCCAATCACGATTTGTTCTACTCCCACCACTTCGCGTTCTGCCTTAGGCTTGTTACGGAAAGCATTATTGAGTGCCGCTATATCACATGCATGTGCTGCAAGTTCATTCATCCTGTCATTGAATGCTTTCTGCTTGATGTTGGATGCGTGAGGTATTAGGTCTGCCTCCAGTTCCATAGTTCCGACGTGAAACACAGGAATATCTATATCGAGTTTGTCAAGATGAATGGTCTCTGCCTTACGGATAATCTCGCCATTATAACCAAGCACAATGTTCCAAGTGTAGGTGGACAATTGACCATAATTATCAAACAATGCGTTCTCCAACTCCCTGTCACCAAAGGCTTTCTGGGACAAGAGTCGTCCTTTTAACGTAATGTGAATCTCATCCGCATAATCGGTAATATTAGTTTGCTTACCTAACTCAAATATTTTCCCTTGACTGTAAAGTATGTTGTTTTCATATCTTTCACCGAACTCTTCCTCAACAGTATAATAGACAAATCCTTTGCTGCCGTCAAACTTTATGCCGTCCTTTTCCGATGGCATATCATCATTTGGGAATTCCCAGATTTTGTCAAGAAGAACAGATGCATCGTATTTTATAGTATTCACAAATAATCGGCCTTCATTGTCACAGTCTGCCACAATAGTGTAATAGTCTTCAACCATCTGCCCTCTGTGAAAAACACAGTCTGCTGCGTCTTTCTTAGCATCATAACTGAATACGCTATCTGCATTATAGTACCATAGGCCATCTTCTTTATCCACTACACAATAACCTTGTGCTTTCAATTCCTTAGCTTTCCTTTCAGCTGTTGAACTGCATGATACGCATATGACAGCAATCAGCATGATTCCAACGCTTTTTATTCTTGCAAAACAGTTCCTTTTCATATTATTTCTTTTTATTATATGGTTAATAATATGTTAGTTTATCTTCTTTTCTTTGTTTATAATTCTTCTATTATTATTTTGATTATCAATTATTTATTCTCTTGCTGCAATCTATACAATTCCTTTTGTTGCTCTATCTCGCGGCGTAGTTCCTCCTCGGTGGGCATCAGCGGCATGTATTTGGCGGCAAAAAGGTTGTCGCTGTCGTGCAAAATCGAGTAACGGGCAATGTCCTTGCTGGTCTCGCTGCAAAGCACGATGCCGATGGTGGGGTTGTCGCCTTCTGTACGCTTCAAGTCGTCGTACAGCGGTCGAGGGTGCGCACACTCCACATTTCCTGCGAGGCCGTTTGCAGATACCAACGCGCGGCAACGGGGTCTTCAACACGCAATGTGGTTAAGATGTGCGACCACTTCAAATTGTGCACACGCGTGTGCAGAATTTCCAAGTCGTTGAATGTCAGATAAAACTGCTTAAAAAGCCAAAGATTCCTAACACTGAATCCCTTGCCGTAAGTTTTCGTAAGCTCAGCGGAGAGCAACTCTATCAACTGTGTCCCATATTCCGCCCGTTCCTTGCCATTTTGCTCTTGCTCCACAATGCGCTGGCCGATGCGCCAATAGGTCTCGATTATCACGGCGTTCACGGCACCGTAGGCCGCGTTGCGCCCTTGCTCCACCAGCCGCTTCACGTCGCTGATGAAGGATTCAGTGTTGCTATGTATGGTCAAGTCTGCCATATCGTTTTAAATTTTGCAAAAGTACAAATTATTTCGAAATCCCAAATCAGTCCATTTTCAAAACAATCTTCCCGCCGGCACCGCCTTTCTCCAAAAGGGTGTGCGCCTCTGCGATTTCGTCTAGGCGGAACACTTTGGCGTACAGCGGCTTGATGTGCTTTTCGTTTATTAACGCGAACATCGCGTCAATGGTTGCCTTGATCGGGAAGTTGCTGAAGAAGCCCGTGAGGAACACGCCGTTGGGGATGTACTTGATGGGGTCGAAATGCTCCACGGTGAACACGTTGCCGAGGATGCCCGTATTGCACACATATCCCGGCTTTGTGACACAGCGCAGACTATCCTGCAAGGTTGCCGGCCCGATGAGTTCAAGGACTTTGTTCGGGCGCATTTCGGTAGGCAGACTTTCCGCTAAATGGCCATCATCGAGGAAGCAGAAGTCCGCGCCGATGGCTTTCAGCCGGTCGAAGTCCTTCTCTTTGCGGCAGGTGGCAATCACCTTGGCACCGATGGCCTTACCGAGCTGGATAGACGCCTGCCCTACGGTGCTGGTCGCGCCGCGTACCAAGAGCGTGTCTCTTTCGTTGAGCAGCAGACACTCCGTCAGCGAGCCGTAAGCCGTGAAATAGGTCTCGGGGATGGCGGCCAACGACACCCAGTCCAAGTCGGTCTCCACTTTGAAGACGTTGGTCGCGGGCAGCAGGGCGTATTCGGCATAGCTGCCGTTGAACGAGCGTCCCATGCCGCCCATCAGCGCGATGACCTTGTCGCCCTTTCTCAATTGAGTGTCGGAAGGATTCTCGATTTCGCCCACGCACTCGATGCCGGGCACGACGGGCTTCCGGATGTAGTCGTTCTCTATCTCGAACATCCGCAGCAGCGCCTCCGAATGGTTCAGTCCGGCGGCATGGATCTTCACTAACACCCATCCGGGACGCACTTCCGGGACGGGCATTTCGCTCACGCGCATCTCATCGGCGGAGCAACGGTGGGTTAGTTGGATGGCTTTCATTGTATGCTGTTATTACTATTGTTATTATGAATGTGAGTCGTGAACAATTGCTCAAATTATTTCAGGGATTTGATATTCTTTCTTTTTTACTATCGAAAATACTACAACCCCATCATGGCTTTCAACGCATTAAACCATGCTTCTCTAATTGAAATCTCATTATCCTTTTGCTCCCGAGTCAAATATGGATTACTTTCAATATTGCGTTTCATTTGCGCTTTGAAGTACTCCATTGTTTCTCTTGCTTGGTCTTTTGTGATAAAGCCACCGCCAAACAAATTGAATAGGAATTGCGCCGTTCCTTGTGAATGAGCATCCATCTCATATTGGTGCATTAATGCTTTTTCGTTGTCGGTCATGTTATTGCGTATTGTTGTTTGTTACCTCTTGAATTACTTCCTCAACAGGATTTCATAGTATTGAGATAGCATTCCTCATAATCTCAATGCTTTTTCTAATCAACTCTTTTTCGTTGAAATGACTATTATTCAAATAGGCATTATGCTTTTTTTTATCATTGGTATCATCAACTGTTGGATGGTCTATCTGATTGCGAACACAATATGGTAGTGAGTGTTTCTTTTCTATTGGCGAGCCATCTATTATCACCAATTTGCCTTTATTATCAACTTGGAACCAGTCGTATTCTTTTTCAAACAAATTATCAACTTGATCAACAGTATGTTTGCCTCCTTGCAAAAAAGCAAATAGTTCCTGATGATATTCAACGGAAGGTTCTTCAAACGCAATATAATTGATTTCGTTCATGGAAACATAATCGTCGTGAGACAAAACCGTTTCATCCAATTTGCTTATTGTTGATTCATTACTTCCATCTTCTCGTTTTACGATAATAATATTGTTGTTTTGGTCGTTTGCCAGCTCTTTGACAATATATGGCGAATGCGTTGTAATGATTACCTGATAATCTTGATTCTCCGAAAGAGCCTTTATCGTTTCATACATTTCACGTTGAGCAGACGGATGCAAATGGGTTTCTGGCTCTTCAAATGCGAAGATGATTTGTTGTTGCTTTTGTTGAATATCTGTAAGCAATCTAAATACTGCGTTTTTAATTTTTAGTTGAAGCCCTTCACCTCTGTTTGCGATGGGGATATTTAATGGCGAATCGTTTGGCGTGAAAATCAAACTGTTTTGTGAAAACAAGTTGATTTTTTCATCCTTCAAAAAGTCTAACTTGTCTTCTTTGTTATTTAAGTATTCCGCCAGTTTATTTACAGTTTGCGTTTTTGCACATTCTAATGCTTTATATAATTTTGTTGCATTTTTAGGTGTAAACAAATCATTCAGGTAATCTTCAATTCGAGTTTTAGATGTGTATAGTTTATATGCTGGTAAATCCAAATCAAATGGAGAGGATTGTCCTTCATCATTTTCTAAAGGAACCCTTCGTTCTTCTTTCCTCTCTCCAATGCCATTATAGTGATTATAAATAACATTGCACATTTGTTCTTTAATATGTGCTTCTTCGTCTCGTATTTTGCTTCTTATAGCTGAAAAAGCTATTCCTCTTTTGCCCTTTAGTTCTTCTTCCAAAGGCTTTAATGTATTACATAACGCCTCGGCATTTTCACCAATTTCAGAGTATGCTGTTTTCAACTCTTCGAAAGAACAATCAGAAAGAGTTTTGCCCGTTTTATTAAATTGGTACGCTACTATTGAATAGCCCATACTTCCTTTCCAATCACTATACATCGGATGGTACATATATTTACATACACGCACAAACTCTTCATCGTTTAAATAGTCTTTGTCAAATACATAATCATATTTTTCTGAGCACTTTGGTATAACAACATCACTTAAGTACAATTCAACTGATACGCACAAATTGTTGGAAATTATTTCTTTATAAGTTTCTTCTGGAATTGTTACACCATAGAATTCGTCATAATATGAAGGGTTATTGTTTTCTGCCCAATCAAAACCAGCCGCAGCAAAATCATATTCATTCAATTCCTTTTGGGGATCAAAAAACCATTCCAAAGCTGCCAAGATTGTTGATTTTCCTGTGTCATTCTTGCCAATAATGCAGTTAAAACTGTCAAATTCTATCTCTGCATGTTTAAATGCCCTGAAATTATTGATTATTAACTTTTTTATCTTCATGTTTTTTATGTTTAATATTAAAATGGTAAATCGTCATATTGGTCTTCAGCATTTACATCTGCTTTTTCGAGATAATACAATTTATCCCATAATTCTGTCGGAAGCAATTGCTTGAATTTTTCCACACTCTCTTTAGGTATAATGATTTGTTGTAAAGAATTGCAGTTATAAAAAGCAGCATCACCAATATACATAACCGAGCTTGGTATGTTTATTTCTGTAATACCTTGATAAGAAAACGCCCCGTCTCCTATCATTTTAACACCATAAGGTATTTTTATTTTTTTCAATTTTGGACTATAAACCGGAGCATCATATCCGCCTAAATTCTCAACCCAACAACCATTGAATGCATTATTACATACAAACAATGTGTTATCTCTGATTGTATATTCTGCTAGTTCAAAATTATTACACTTCAACAACCTCTTCCCATCTCTGCTATAAACCACGCCAAAATCGTCTTCAACACAATTAGTAATATCATCCTCCGTTGCCTCAGCATAAAGTGGTTCAACAAGTGTACTCCATAAATATTGTGCAACAAGTGTACTCCATAAATATTGTGGCAGTATTTCCTTAAATTTACAAATACTATTGGTGGGAACAACAATTCCATTTGTGTTATTAAATATATTAAGGCACCCATAAAAGGCCGTCTCATCTACATATTCAATAGAATCTGGTAAAAGAACTTTTACAAATTCGGCTCCGAAAAAGGCATTTTTTCCTATAACCTTTGTGCCATTAGGAACTTCTATTTCTCTATCATTTCCAAAATAAGAAATCAAACGTTTTTCAACATCATCAAACAACATGCTGTTACAAACCCTATACCGATCAGAATTGGAAATAATAACACAGTGTTCAAATTCATCATTTTTCCAATGCTTTGCATCGACAAAAGGATTATCACCAATTTCTATAATAGAAGGAGGAATCGTCACAGATAATAATTCAGTTGAACAGAATGCTCCACTACCGATGATTGTTATTCCTTCGGGGATATTAACATTTTCTTTGTCTTTCCCAAAATAAAAAACTAGTTTTCTCCTATCAGATGTAAGAAGAAAGTAATCCTCAACAATAAAATGGGGAGAATCGCAGACAATACTCTCAATACTGCCGCAAAAAGAATTCTTACCAATATACTCTACAGATTTTGGAATGTGTAGTCTGCGTAGATAATAATAATCTATTTCATTATAAACATCAAAAAAGCATTCATCACAGATTATTTTTGTGTCGGCATCAATTATATACTCATCACCATACGTGTTCCCATAAGACAACATTTTTTTTCTATCATAACTGTATTGACACCATGGGACACCAAATCTGTCTTCAACTGCTTTAGCTAAATCTTCTGTCGTTACTGCGGTTGATTTTTTTTCTTCTAAAGGTATGGAGTCAAACGAAAATACACTCAAAGTGCAAGTCCAAGACTTGTCGGGGTTGAGTTCGTAACTGTCCAAAGACTCTTGGACGACATGGTTGCCGCCTATGCTTTTTGTGAATTTGACAATCCTCTTTGCTCTTTGCAAGTCGTTGAAAGTCGGCCCAACACAAATGAATTGGTTATGTCCCTTTAAGCAACTTTTTACCAATTTGGCAAACTTGTCCAAATCGAAGTCCGTCATGTCCAACACATTGGACAAGATGTGCAAGGTGAAAAATTCTTTGCTACAAAGAATGTCGTTATCGGTCAAATCATCAAACTTCTTGTTCACGGTTTTAATGTCAGCTTCAGGAAAGAACGCCGAAGCATGAAGTGCAGCGCGTTTCAAGCAAATTTCGGAAGGCTCAATCAATGTAATGGTTTTTACATTTTGTGCATAACCATTTTCACGAAGGAAATCCGCATAACACATCGTGCCCAAGGCTTGTCCGCAGCCATAGTCGATGATACAGATTTCCTCTTGCTCCAAGAATTCTTCCGGCAGTTTGTTAAAAGCATATTCAAGTTTGGCTTGGTGCATCTTGCCAAAGGCAAACATGTAGGCAGTCATTTGCGGCTCGGAATCCAAGATGTCGATGCCACGGTTCAAGGCCTCAAAGAGTTCGTCCTGCAATGCCTGCGGCAGTTCGCGGTAGAATCTCGTGGACAAATCCCTCACCTTGTCGAAAGTGGGATTGGCCATGTATTTCAGCTTGTAAGCGTAGTTGGTGTTTTGTTCGATACTCATATCCGAAACCATACAATCTCTTTCCATAATGACAACTTCTTTACCATTCAATACCGCTTTACATTTACCATTTAACCATTGCGTTTGATGTATAGATAAAGGAGGTCTCCAACAAGCACAAGTCTCTCCTTCAATATCTTCGCCAACATAATCATACAGTGGCTTTACTACTATCTGAAACTTGGCATTAATAAATCCCCATTTCTCATTTTTCAAAATCGGACATAGAGACCCATCCTTTATAAAACTCCATTCACAAGATTCAATTGGATAATACCGATAAGTAACGCCATATAATACATCATCAGTAATAGTATTCCCTATATATTCAAATTCAATTGGTAAATCTTCCACGATGGATGATGATCCATCTTGATAGATTATTGTCCATTTATTGTCTTTATTCAAATAAAACTCTTTGCAATCTTTCATTGTTTCATTCTGTTGCATTTTACATATTTCATTGCTTGAATTCACAGCAGTTTCTTCAACGCCTCCACGTCGGGCAAGGTCTTGCGCAGGTTTTCGGGCATCTCATCAGCAGTCTTGTAGGTGGCCACGCCCATCGGCTTGTTGTAGTCGCGGATGACAAACTCCACATAGTCGCGGTTGGTGCTCTTGCAGAGCACGATGCCGATGGACGGGTTCTCGTGGGGCTTCTTCACCTTGGCGTCGAGGATGGAAAGATACGACATCAGCTGCCCGATGTAGCTGGTCTTGAAGTCGCCTGTCTTCAGCTCGATGACCACCATCGCGTTCAGCTCGCGGTTGAAGAACAACAGGTCGGGGAAGTGCTCCACGCCATAGACCTCCAGTAGCTGCTGGTTGCCCATGAAAGTGAAGTCGCGCCCGAGGGTCATGATGAAGTTCTTCACCTTCTCGACAATCGCCTTCTCGACCACCCGCTCGTCCACGTCGATGTCTTCGCGCTCGCCAATCTGCTCCACATTGATGAAATCCAACAGATACTCGTCCTTGAACATCATCACCGCCTTGCGCGCCAAACTGCTGTTGGGCAAAGTCTGGGCGAAGTTGCTGGGCATCATCTCCCGATGGCCGTAAGCATCTTCCTTGATGAGCTTTTCGAGTGCCCTTGATTGAAAGTTTTCTTCGGAGGCACGCTGGATGTAATAATATCTGGCTAATATGTCATCAACTCCCTCTATAATCCTTATATGATGTGTAAATGGAATCCTGAAGAAATCTTCAACGGGGAAATCTTTCGTTTCCGGTATTTTTATGGCTTGGTAGATGTCTATTTTGTAGGCTTGCAATTCGGCAATCATGATTGCCGAATTTGTATCTATCTGATTGTTAGTATTTTCTAAATCGGCAATCATGGTTGCCGATTTATTGTCCGATTGATTATTTGGACTTTGTGTTTCAGCAACTGCAATTGTCGAATTATCGTCGGTCATGACTGACGAATTAGGATCCAGCATCTGCCAGCTTTCGTAAAACTTGCGCATGTTCTTCATACTTGTTGCCGAAAATCCCCTCAATCCCGGCAACTCCTTCCGCAATTGTTGGCTGATGGCTTCCAATGCGCCCGTGCCCCACTTGTTCTTGCGCGTGTTGTGCGAGATGTATTTGCCGATGCCGAAATAGACCGCCAACTGTATGCGGTTCACGCCTTTGGCGGCTTCGTATTGTCCTTGCAAGATGGCCGTCTTGATGGTTTCAACGGCCCTGTCGTATTTGTTTGGCGTATTCATAAGATTGCTATTTTCCTGTTATCGTTTCTCCTAACGGATTCATTTTATGCTGTTTCCAGTTCCTTACCGCCACCTCCTTGCTCGCATTGGCATAGCAATACTCGCAAAGGTGCGGGCAGGTGTTGTACTCGCCGATATCCTTGCTCACCATGCAGCCGCAAAACTGGCGCTGGCCTTTGTCGCGGTTGTCCTTCTTCTTGATGGCGTATTGGTTGGCGTTCAGTAGTATGGCGTTGGCGGGAATGGGTTCTGCCCCGAACAATGAGTTTTCGATGGTCTTGATTTCCACGCCGAGGAAGTCCATCAGGGCCTTGTCGTGGTGCGCAAAGCGTATCATCAGGTCGTCGTCAACGCAGCGGTTGTGCTCCACGCCATCAAGACTTGCGGCCTCTCCGCAAGTGGCCAAAGCGTAGTTCCAACCTCGCGTTTTGTTCAATTCCACCAATCGCTTGGCAAACTCCACCATTTGCTCCGGCAGCCATTCCGAATAGTTAATCTTGCTTCTCTCCAGATTGGCCTTCACCTTTTTATATAAGGCGATGTCGGCGTAACTGAACACGAGCTTTTCCGTGTAGCCTTGCAGTTGGTTGCCGATGTTTTCCACCTTTCGGAGCAGGTCGTCCATCGAAATCCTGTCGGTCAGAATCAGTGGGTCGAAGCGCCAAATCACACGGCCTTGGCCCAAACGTTTCACCAACGCCTTGAACGTGTCGATGCGTTCCCGCAATGGCGGCACACCCTTTTCCAAGCCTTCGTTTTCGTAGTCGTTCAGCGTGTATTGGATGTAGCAGTTGATGTCTCGTTCTCTCAGATAATCAAGGTGTTCGAGCAGCGGCCTCGGGTTTTTCGACCAAAACACGATGAAGCGGCATGTGTCGTAGGAGACGAAGCTCTTCACGCCGTTGAAAGGGTTGGTCCAAGCGGAATAGCCCACCTTCAGCCGGTGGAAGAACCAGTCGGCATAGAAGGCCGGGATGTCGGTGCTGCGGCTGGCGGAGACGATGACAGGGGCTTGCGCCTCGGCCATCTCGCCATTATCCCGCTGAATAGGTGTCTTTTGCCATTGTGCCATCTGTCATGATTTTTCTCGGCAAAGATACATCTTTTTCTTTACAGATTCAAAATTTTGTAAGGTTTCAATTACACTGATAATGTGTCCCCAATAGTTTGTAAGCGTAGTTGGTGTTTTGCTCCATCATCATCGTTATTCTTTTTTGTTCGTTTCCATCTGTTTTTGTCGTGCAAATATAGGTCATTTGTCTTTCAGTCCCCGTTCAATTTCTTCAATGCTCGGCAAAGAACTCTTGAAATCGGCGGGATATAGTTTTGCAAGTTCGTATTCTAAAATGCCCAACGGCTGGTTGTAGCCTTCAAGGGCGTAACGAGCCAGAACATTGTATTTAATGGTTTGCCGGACATAGAAGAGGGCTTTTTCGGGTTGTCCCATCAATTTGTCAATGATGAGTTTGTGATGTCCCCAAAGCACACAATATATTTGTTAGGTGCGTTTTTTCAGACGGTGAAACTTTGTTCTCTCCGTTATCTCGCCGAATCCGTGTCTTTTGCCATCGTGCCATAGATTAAGTCTTTCTGATTCAATTCGTTACATAAACCCACCCCTTCACCGTCAACAGGTACTTCTGCCTCGGATGACGAGGCAAACACACCTTCCCCATAATCTTTATGGTTGCAAAGATAACGTTTTTTCTTTAAAGTTTTAAGAAAAATGTTGTCACTTTTCTTTCCAGCACTGCGGATCGGCGGCATAGAAATCATGTGTGTAGCCATACGCTACGGCGGGACAGCCGCGGCAAAAACGTAATAATTCACAATCCTTGCATTTCTCAAACTTCTCATGCTGGCGGAACGCGTTCATTTTCTGACCACTAAACACATCATACATCGACTCTTCCACTATGCCAACGTAGCTTTCGAAGCGACGACATGCCATCAGGCGTCCCTCGGCAGAGATGGTGAAATGACAGTTGCCACAGTTGCAACCATCGTAGATAGTGTCTTTGTCCAAGCCTTCCGGAATCTTAAAAATGCCTTTTTCATAAAGGTAAAGCGTCCATAAATGGTCTTTTAGGTTGAATGTGGTGTCGCTGTCCTTGTATTGCTCAAACTTCTGCCAGCATCGGTCAAGCAAATCATGATATTCTAACGGCTCGATATGCCAGCCGGTGTCGCCTTTTACACGGTCTTCGCTCGTCGGACAATAGCGCCCGAAAGCGAAAATATCGACATGATGAGCCACCACAAGGTCAATTATTTCCGGCAACTCGTTCATGTTGGTACCCGAAACGGTCGTCATCACAGCGCACTGCATACCAGCGTCACGTATCACTTTTATCTTCTCCAAAGTGGTATCAAACGAACCTGGCTTACGAAAATAATCGTGCGTCTCGCGCAGACCGTCAATGGATAATTGATATTTTCGGCAACCGAACTGCTTCAGCCTCCGGCAGACCTCCGGAGTGAGATGGAAAGGATTACCCATGATGGTGAACGGGATGCCGTGACCGTGGACGAGTTCAAGGAAATCCCAGAAACGATGGTGCAAGATGGGGTCGCCACCGGTAATGTACAAATAAGGTAGGCGATTCATCCTCGCAGCCATGTCCTCAATGTTTGCAAGCACTGCCGTCATGCGCTGCCACGGCATCTCAACGAGTTTCGGATGCCCCTCGGCAAACAGATAGCAGTGCTTGCACCGTTGGTCGCATTCGTCAGTGATATGCCACTGAAAAGCGAAGTAGTCCATGCATCTTATTTATCGCCTGAACCACATGCCGAACCACATGCTGCCGGCTTGTCACCACTGCCACATGCACTGCCACACGCTGAACCGTTGTTTGAAGAAACTGTGTTACGCATCACGCCTTGTGCACTGTGTGCAAAATTGAAATCTGATCTTTTCATGATTTGTTTTAAATTTAAAATTAAACAATTACTTTATTTACGGCGCAAAGATAATACTTTTTTTAGCGTATGTCAAGTATGTACATGAAAATCATCAACTTACTTTTTTGTTAGATTTATTGTGTTTTAACGACTTACAACTTAATTTTTTTTAATTTTTTCTTTCATAAAGATAGTTGGTGTATAAAAGAAATTATTGTAACTTTGCAAGCAAGAAATCCAGCATATAATGGCAAAAAATTCGAATTTTGACTATAGCACATGTCCTATCCGTAATGTGGTTTCCAAGTTTGGCGACAAATGGTCTTTTTTGGTTTTATATCATCTTCACATAAGTAAAATATTGCGTTTCAGTGAGTTACATCACAACATGCCTGATTGTTCGCAGAAGATGTTATCTGTCACGTTGAGGCGTTTGGAGGGTATGGGACTCATCAACCGGAAAGTTTATCCCGAGGTGCCACCGCGTGTGGAATATTCGCTCACTGCAACGGGACAGTCGCTGATGCCGCACGTAGAGGCACTCATCAATTGGGCAGTGGAACATTTCGATGAGGTGGTTCACAAAGACGATAGCGCCGTTTGAACACAAAATCCCAACGTGACGACATAATAACCGTCGTCACATCGGGATTTGTTTTCTGATTTTTAGAACAAAAATTATCTTTCCTCAATAGCATCGCGGATGGCTTCGCGTACTCCGTTAACTTTCTTTTCGAAACGGTTAAGTCCAGCAATACCAACGAGATATGCTAAACCGTTGGCGATGATGCCGATACCTATGAGCGTCGAAAGTGTACGACCAGCCACATCAGGGTTGCGCAGACCGAGGTAGCCAAGCACCACGCCGGCAATACCGAGAATGAAGATGCACCACCAGTAACTGAAGCCCACCGACTTGTAGTCGAAAGAACGTACGGCAATGATGACACCTTCAACCATCACCCACGCGGCAAAGATGAACGGTAACGAGACAGTAAGAAGCAGCTTTCCTGACAGGAAAATAAATCCCAAAATGATTTGAAGGATAGCCGACAACATGCGAGTGCCACTGTTAGGCATGAAACGTTGCGTGTCGATGGTGAACACCAGCTCGAAGATACCCGAGAGAAGGGTAAAGAGACCGATGAGCCATGCTGTTGAGAACAGTGTCTCGGCAGGGTTGGCAATGCATACCACACCAAGTATCACAAGAAGCACGCCTGCGATACAAATCCAAATTTTAGTACTTTTTTTCATGTTTTTAATTTTTTGTTAAACAATAATTTTTATGATTTCACTGGGAAATCCGCTCGTGTTTTCTTTTCTACAAAATTAGTAATTTTTCTGTTATGGAATACAATATTTTTATTTTTTTGTCAAATTTTATGTCAAAAAGGATAATTTTTCACCAAAAGACAATATTTTCTCACCGAAAAAACATTTTTGGATGACAAGATTTTCATTAAAATTAACTTATTGCATGGCATATCATTTTTTTCTTTGTACTTTCGTAGCGTTTTTTATAATGAAATCTCGTTTACGAGGTAATTTTTTTATATCTTTGCATCGTGAAATTACATCTTGATGATTTATTATGTACGAACAACTTAAACTTCAAAATCAACTGTGCTTCCGCCTATATACCGCGTCAAGGTTAGTGACAGGCATCTACTATCCTTATCTCGCTCCGCTCGGACTTACCTACGCGCAATATCTCGTGATGATGGTGCTTTGGGAAGAAGACGGCCAGACGAGCGGTAGCATAGCATCAAAGCTATTGCTCGACTTCAATACTATCACACCGCTGTTGCAACGCATGGAAAATCAAGGACTTATCTCTCGAAAGAAAGGCAAGTCCGACAGCCGTCAACGCATTGTTTTTCTTACTGAAAAAGGAAAAAACCTGCAGGAACAGGCTAAAAATGTACCCGATTGTCTCGTAAAAGAGCTTTCAAGCCAGATGGGCGACATTTCGTGCCTCTTCACGATGATACCGCAACTCGACCGGTTTATCGAAGCATTGAGAAATAAAGACTTACCAGACGATTGACGAACAAAAGCATACCAGGACGCCTGCACCGACAAACGTCCCGACTTTCATAAAATGCAACTTCTTATTAAAAGTTATCCGTATGCACCTCGAAATAAGCCTGCGGATGTAAGCACACAGGGCAAATTTCCGGAGCCTTCTCGCCTACCACGATGTGACCGCAGTTGCGGCATTCCCACACCTTAACCGACGATTTCTTGAATACCTCGGCGGTCTCTACGTTCTTCAACAAGGCGCGGTAACGTTCCTCGTGACGCTTCTCGATGGCAGCCACCATACGGAATTTAGCGGCAAGTGCCTTGAAGCCTTCTTCCTCTGCCGTCTTGGCAAAACCCTCATACATATCAGTCCACTCGTAGTTCTCACCGTCAGCAGCAGCACCGAGGTTTTCGGCAGTGTCGCCAATGCCGTTCAACTCCTTGAACCACAACTTGGCATGCTCTTTCTCGTTGTCAGCCGTCTTCAAAAACAACTCCGCAATCTGCTCAAAGCCTTCCTTCTTGGCCTGAGATGCAAAATAAGTGTACTTGTTACGAGCCTGTGACTCTCCCGCAAAAGCGGCTTCCAGATTCTTCTCCGTCTGGGTGCCGGCGTATTTGTTCTTCTTTTCCATATTTTATTTAGTTTAGTCTTTGCAAAGTTAAATAAAATTTTTCAAATAAAGCTTCCCTTCCGTCTTTTTTTTTAAAATTACTCTTCCGAGAAATCTCCGACTAAAATCTTCTTCGTAATGATGCCCTCATCTGTCATGATACGCAGCAAATAAAAACATATTGTTGCAAAAATTTCTTATCTTTGCATCGTCTTAATTTTTTAAAAATGGAAGAAATTATCAATTTTCTAAATTTTATCGTTGTAAACAACAACCGACCGTGGTTTCAGCAACATAAAGAATTGTATATCAACGCTCAAAACAAATTCAACGCCATCGCGGAACAGATATTAATAGGTGTGCAGAAATTCGACCCTCTGACCCGCGGCCTTACGTTGAAAGACTGTACCTACCGCTTCTATCGCGACACCCGCTTCTCGCCCGACAAGAGTCCCTACAAACGTCATTTCGGTCTCTTCATCTGTCCGAACGGCAAAAAATCGGGTATGGCAGGCTATTATTTCCACGTAGAAGCCGCTAATGCTGAATATCTCGGCCACCACGGACTCTTTCCCGGGATGTACCAATGCCCGCCAGAGATAACGAGAAGCGTACGCGAAGACATCAGCACAAAAGGTGAAGAATTTGAAAAAGCCTTGAAAAAAGCTAAGAATTTCAGTCTCGATATGGCGCAAAAACTGAAAAAAGTGCCCAAAGACTACCCCGCCGACCATCCTTACGCCGAGTATCTGAAGCTCAAGGACTACTGCCTGTATCAGACCATCGACGATGACATGCTGTATTCCGACCGCTTGGTGGATTGGGTCGTCGGGGAGTTCCGCTCCTGCTATGACTTCAACTCGTTTTTGAATCGCGCCGCACTCTTCGCGATGGAAAACGAATGATTTTTTTCATTTTCGATGCAGCAAAACAACCTTTCTTTCGTTAAGAAGATGTAAAACGGATAAAATGTTAGGATTCAACATTGTTTTGGAAAGGGCGAGGAAAGGACGGCAAGAGTCGCTGATGAGACTTTATGACCTATGTTGCGACACGGTTTTCAACGCCTCTTACAGGATAGTGATGAACGCGCAGGACGCCGAGGAGATAACACAAGACGCCTTTCTGAAGACATTCGCTAATCTTGACGGTTTCGAAGGCTCAGAGCGCGATTTCGTGGCTTTTGTGAAGACAATAGCCATCAACAAGAGCATCGACGCATTCAGAAAACGTCGTCATGAGCCGTTTTTTGCGGAAATCGACGACACCGCCGACCGGATGGAAGAAGACGACACCGATTTTGAAGATTTCCCGATAGAAAAGATAAAGGAGTCGCTGAATAAGCTTCCTGACGGCTACCGCCTGACAATAACACTGAGATTGCTTGACGGGATGGGGTTCAGCGAGATAGCGGATAAGATGGGGATAAAAGAATCGACGGTGAGGTCGCAATATGTGAGAGGGATAGAGAAGCTGAGAGTTAAGTGTGAAGTGTGAAGTTTGAAGTTTGGAGTTTGAAGTTTGAAGTTTGAAGTTTGGAGTTTGAAGTGTAATGACAACAACGACGGATAAAAAAACGAAATATGAATATAGAAGAAAAAATAAGAAACAACAAAATGGCATTTGACGATGTGAAGATGCCGGAGGGAAGCCGCGAGAGGTTCGAAAAGAGACTGGATGACAAGAGGCGCATCTGGTTGACTTTCACCTACATAGCAGCAGCGGTAGCAGCCGTTTTCATTATGATTTTCGGCATAAACCAATATGGAAAAATATCAACAAAATCGCCGCAAGTGGCTGATAGTAAATTAGTTACGATGCGTCAATTTTACGACGAAAAAGTGGAGGAAGCCATCTTCAACTTAGAAGAAGTGATGGTGAATGTCGATGACTCGACACGCATGCAAATCAACGCTGTGATACGCGATTTGATGAATATGGGTGATGTTTTCGCCGAGATGGCACCGCTTCCTGAAGACCGCCAGATGGCGATAGCAGAACAGATTTACGACAACAAATTAATGACAATAGATTTAATAACCGATAAATTAAACAAATAAGAACTATGAAAAAGACTTTTGTTTTAACAGTTTTGTCACTGATGGCGGTCTTTGCTTTAGCCAACAATTACAGGGATTGCGGCTATAATTACAAATTTGAGGGACAGAAAACCATCGAGAAGACTTTTGATGTGGAAGCGATGCCGAATCTTACGATGGAAGGCAGATACAGCGATTTCATCATCACCACATGGGATCAGCCGCAGATTGAGTTTTTTGTGAAAATCACGGTGAAAAGCGACAAGGAGAGCGTGGTGCAGAAACTGATGGAAATCATCAACGTGGAATTGACGCAGGAAGGCAACAGCGTGAAGGCGAAGACGGTGTTCGTAAACAAAACCAATAAGTCGTTCAACGCGTCGATTTCGATAAAATATTATGTGAAAGTCCCGAAAGACGTGGCAATGGACTTGGAGACAATATACGGCGACATCACCATCGACAAGGCGCAACGCAAGCTGAAAACCGACATAAAATACGGCGATTTCAAGGCCGACAGCCTGATAATTGACAACATACAAGAAAACATAATTGAGGTGAAATACGGAAACATCAACATCAATGTTGTGAGTCAGTTATACCTTGATATGTCGTACGGCGAGGCAAAAATAAACAAATGCGACTACATCGACGGCACTCTGAAATACAGCAAGCTCTTCATCACCGACTTGGACCATTGCATGCTTGAAAACAAGTATTCCGACACCAGAATAGAAAAAGCAAACAAAGTTGTTTTGAGCACAGCAGCCTATTCCGACATAAAAGTGCTAAACCTCACAAATTTGATAGGTGCCATATTAAGGTATTCGGACTTGTCGGTCACCTCCACATCGCTAACGCCCAAAATCGACATTGACGGCCTGTATTCCGACGTTGTTTTGTACCTCAACAAGGATGCCTCTTTTGACTACAAGCTTGCATCATCGTATGGCGACATAAAATTCAAGGGCTTTTTCGACAACAACAGCATCAGCGGTGTGGGACATTACGGCGATGGCGAGCGAGGTCTGCTTGACATCAGCACAAAATATGGAGACGTCAATATCTACAAAAATAAGTAATCTTTTCTTCATACCTTGAAAATTTTATGCCGACTATGGATGTTCGGCATAATTTTTGTATTTTTGTAACGTTAAATGATGAAAAAAGCACTTTTTAAATAATGAAACGGGTAGTATTGTTTTTTTTGCTTGTTTTATTGAACATCAATGTTTTGATGTCACAACACTTCATCACAGGCACCTTGGTTGACAGCGGTACCAACGAGGGTTTGGCTTTCGTCAACGTCGGACTTATCCGCGCCGCCGACTCGGCATATATCAGCGGCACTGCATCAAACGACAAAGGCTTCTTTAAGTTGGAGAATGTGCGTGACGGCCAATATATACTACAGATTACAGCTATCGGTTACGAGAATTACAAGCGCATTCTTGAGGTTAGCGAAGATATCGATTTAGGTGTCATCAAGATGAATGAAGGCTCGGTAAGGCTCGACGAGGTTGTTATTATCGACAAGAAACCGCTCTTCGCCAACGAAGGCGAGAAGACACTTTACAATGTCAGTGAAGACCCGTCGATTCAGACAGGCACGGCATCCGACGCCTTGCAGAACGCTCCGGGTGTGGAAGTCGATGTGGAAGGCAACATCACCCTGCGCGGAGTGTCGTCGGTGGAGATATGGATAAACGGCAAGCCTTCACATCTCAACGAGGAAAACCTCAAAACTTACATACAGCAGCTGCCTGCCAACGCTATCAAAACCATAGAAGTGATAACAAATCCTTCGGCACGCTACGCCTCGAAGAGCGACGGCGGCATCATCAACATAGTGACTAATGCCAAGGTGCAGAAAAACCAATTTGTGAGCTTCGGCGTGAGAGGCTCGTCAAGACCCGACGTATCTCCTTGGATATCATACGTTTACGCAAACGAAAAAGTGTCGTTAAACCTCTATCTCAACGGCAACTACAGCCGTGATGTCAACAACACCAACGGGTATAGTTACTCTTTCAGAAAAAACGATTTAAACCCCGCTACACTCGACACTACCACAACCACGCGCTACGACGGCGAGAACAAAAGCCACAGATACGGCGGCGGTTTCTACATGAATATGACATATAACATCGACACCATGAACAACGTGTCGGTGTGGATGGGCGGCTGGCCTAACTGGAATAACAATAAAAGCTGGCAGAACTACTATCGTAACGAATACAACGCCGGTGGCATTGAGCACAACTACTATTACACCAAAAGCGACGGCAACGGCAGTTTCATGGGCTTCAACGGTGGTGCCGACTACCAACATCTCTTTAATAATGAAGGACATAACATCATTTTCAGTCTTTACGCAGGCTACTGGGGCGGCAGCAACAACAGCACAAACCGCAGGGATTACCATTTCTGGGACGAGAGTACACAAGCCTTTACCGACAGCATAACGCGTCTTACAGGTTATAGAAACGACTATCACTACGGCGATCTCAACTACAGTGCCAACATCGACTACAACTTGCCATATATCAAAAACGGCGAGATTGGCCTCGGCGTGTCGTTCGACCACAGTCCTGACACATATCATATCATTTATGACACTTTAGTCGGTGACAATGAATACGTTAACGATAATTTACGCACCTTGGACCGTGTGAGCTGGAGTGATGAATTTGACGCTTACCTGACCTTGCAGCATAAGTTCGGCAACCTTGTGGTGAAACCGGGCATCAGGATGGAATATGCCGACATGCATTGCAATATGGACGGCTATATGATTGACCATCAGTCGAAGCAGTATCTCAACTGGCGCCCGTCGATACATATATCGTATAGAACCAAGTCGATGCATAACTTCAAGTTCAATTATACGCGACGCATTAGCAACCCGAATGCGCGTTATCTCACCAACTTTGTGGAATATGAGGTCGAGAGCCTCGATTTAGGTAACATGGAACTTAAATCAGTCTATACCAACTCATTGGAAGCCGGATGGACAAAATATTTCAACAAATTCGGAAGTGTAGGATTATCAGCTTATTACAGAGACTCTGACGGCACTATAAACAGCGTGACGGAGAACGTTTACGACAGTGTGTTTTTTCATCGCTGGGTGAGAGCCACTAAGCCTTACAACGTCGATAACACGCATAATCTCGGCTTCGAAGCCAACGTGATGTATCGCCCGACAGGATTTTTCAACATGAGGCTTTACGCCAACGTTTATGACTCTTATTATTCTACTCTGTTCAACGGGCAGAAGGTGGAAAGCGACCTATGGTCGTACAGTCTGCGCCTGAACGTGTGGGCCAAACTTTGGAACAAGCTCGAAGTGCATGCCTCGGGGTACTACCGCTCCGCCACGCAGTCGCTTTACGCCGAACGGGAGCCTTCATACTCAATAAATTGCGGCATGAGAGCCGACTTCTTCGACAAGAAAATGTCAGTGCACCTCAACGTCAACGACATCTTCAACTGGAACAAATGGGATAACAACACAAATAACCCGTATTACATTTCATACAGCTCATATAAGTATAACAGCCGCTCCATCAGCCTCGGCGTGACTTTCCGTTTCGGCAAGATGGAACTTGAACGGCAGGCAAGACAAGGCGGAGAAGACGACGGAGGCGGCACGATGACGAACGGGAAATAGAGTTTAGAGTTTAGAGTTTAGAGTTGAGAGTTGAGAGTAGTTGAGAGTGGAAAGTGTTAAAGAATATGGTTATAGATAAAAAGTAATAAGTAGAATTTTAAAAATCAAAAATTATGGAAATATTTGGATATAGAAGATTAATTGCTTATCAGAAGGCAAAAAATGTGGTGAAGTTAACATATAAATTAATTAAAAAGTTTCCGTCTAATGAAACATACGCAATGTGCGACCAACTTAGGAGAGCTTCAATATCAATAACATCAAATATTGCTGAAGGAATTAATAGATTATCTGTAAAAGATAAATCTCATTTTATTGAAATATCGTATGGCTCTCTTATGGAAGTATCATCTCAATTTGAAATAGCTGAAGACCTCGGTTATATCACATCCGAAGATAGATTAAGCATGGATTTATTAATTGAAGAAGTATCTCGACTTCTATCAGGTCTTCAAAAATCATATAAAACTCTAAACTAAAAAACTGACTCTACACTCTAAACTCTAAACTATGAAAAAAACATTTATAATATCCGGCATTCTAATCACGCTGATAGCTTGTGAGAATTTTAATAAGCCTGCGCAGACCACTACACAGAAAACAGAGAAAAAAAACATCATAGTTCCCGCCTTCAACGGCGATTCAGCATATTATTTTGTAAAAAGACAATGCGATTTCGGTCCGAGAGTGCCGGGCTCTATGGCACATCAGCAGTGCGCCGATTGGTTTGTCACGATGCTCAACGACTACTCCGACACCGTCTTTGTGCAAGATTTCAAGTCACGTCTCTACGATGGCAAAGCCGTGGACGGCAAGAACATCATCGCCTCGTTCAACCCCAACGCCAAGAAACGTGTCATCGTAGCAGCACATTGGGACTCAAGACCTTACGCCGACAACGACCCTGACGAGGCTAACTGGAAAAAGCCTATCGATGGCGCCAACGACGGCGCATCGGGCTGTGGCATCATGATGGAGATGGCAAGGGTGATGAAGACACACCGCATCGCCAACAACATCGGTATCGACTTGATTTTCTTCGACTTGGAAGACTACGGCGCACCAAAATGGGCTGACGAGAGCCTTCACAACGACCTCTCGTGGGGTCTCGGCTCGCAATATTGGTCGAAGAAGCCCCACATCAGCGGATATTCGGCATACTACGGCATCTTGCTCGACATGGTCGGTGCTGCCAACCCTCGTTTCCCAAAGGAATATTATTCACAAATGAACTCCGACTGGGTGTTGAACAAGGTGTGGCGCATAGCACGCAACATGGGCTACGATGAACATTTCATCAACGAAATCGGCGACCCTATCAACGACGACCATATCTACATGATGCACTACGCCGGCATCCCGACCATCGACATTATTCATCTCGTCGGTGACGAAAACCGTACTTCATGCTTCTACCCTTATTGGCATACGGTCAACGACAACATCAACCAGATTGATGTGAAGACCTTGCAAATGGTTGGAAACGTGGTAATGCAGGTGGTTTATAACGAATAGCCTCTGTCATTTCGAGCGTAACGAAGTGGAGTCGAGAAATCCTTTTTATATTGTTCACTTTCAAAGAGGATTTATTCACTAAAGGTGAATGCTTTCGCAAGCTCCGGTCTCCACTTCGCTCCATTTCATTACGCTCCGGTCGAAACGACAGATGCTCCTTGTCATTTCGAGCGTAACGAAGTGGAGTCGAGAAATCCTTTTTATATTGTTCACTTTCATAGAGGATTTATTCACTAAAGGTGAATGCTTTCGCAAGCTCAGGTCGAAATGACGATTTATTGTATATATTTCACTCCGTTTCTGATATAAACTCCTTTGAAGTTTTCGGGCAGTTTTGTGCCGAGACAACGGCCGTCAACAGTGTAGAAACGATTGTCTTTCAATATGTTGAACTCAAAGACCTCGTCTATGTCATCGTCACCGCCAATATATGGGATAAATGTCACAAGACCAAGGCTTGGGTTGTCAACTTGATGAACGATATGCTCTTCAATTACTTCAGCATCGGCGGTACCCCAGTCGTTACCGACAGCCATGATGTCGCAGGCGGAGTTGTTATATAGGTCGTAAACCACGCCGCCGTTGCCGTTGTCATGAAGTGTGTTGTTGCCCCAGTCGTCCTCGGTGCCGAGGTCGATGTCGAAAGCGTTGATTGCGGTGATACCCCACAAGTTGCCGGTAATCACATTGTCACGCAAAACAGCCTTGTTGTTGCCGTCCATGCCGTAGATGCTTATTCCGCTGCCTCCGTTCATCGGGTTGTCCTCATGGTTGTTATTAATAAACTGATTGCCGACGATGACCGATGAAATCGTCAGTCCCTGCTGGTTATATCCGTAGCGTCCCTCTCTGATGACATTGTCTTTCAGCAGCACTTTAGTGGAGCCGGTACCCAGAAGGTCGGCGACGGAGATGCCGCCCACGTACCACGATGCCATGATGGTGTAAATCTCATTGCCCACGATACGGATGGTATCTTCTCCTCCAGGTCCGAGGTTGATTTGCGGAGCGTTAATATCCTTGACATTAGTGTCGAACTTGCAGTTCAGAATCTGGGGCGAGGCCTGTCCGTTGGCCGGCGAGCTGATGGCGGGGCCGTCGTTCAACATAAAATAACAGTTTTTAATTTCGGGGTCACAATTGAATGCGTCGATGACCGCAGTACTGTAATCCCTTGTGAAATAAACGAATTTCACATCGTCAAAGGTCACTTCCGACTCTATTAGTTTGATGCCGCAGCCATCGGAGAGATACATCTTTCTCAACAGACAGTTAGTCGCGTTTTCAAATCGCATGCTAAACTGATTCGTCATCTCGCCATAGAGCTTGACTCTTTCGGTGTTCTCGCAAGTCATTGAGCCTCTGATGGTTATCAACACGCCAGGGGCGTCGATTCTGGAAACCTGATTATCGATTTTCAGAACATCGTTTTCAGAAATCGTCAAGTCAGCATTGACGGCAAACACATCGCCGCTATTTGTCACCACTCCGTTTGATGCCGCCACGAGGTCGGGCAAAGTGTAGATGATGCCTTCGCCGGGGCTGACCCACTGCGCGTTGAGGGCAGTTGCTATCGTACAAATAGCAATCAATAATAAGAATATTTTTTTCATAAATTTTTAAACTTTTTACTTGTCATTTCGAGTGAAGCGAAGCGGAATCGAGAAATCCTTTTCAGTACTATTCATTTTATTTATTAACTTTTTCATATTGTTCACGTTAAAAGAGGATTCATTCACCAAAGGTGAGTGCTTTCGCTTCGCTCAGGTCTCCACTTCGCTCCATTACATTCCGCTCCGGTCGAAATGACAGGGGATAATTATTTCTTAATTGCTGCTATTCCAGGCAGTTCTTTTCCTTCTATAGCCTCGAGAAGTGCACCGCCTCCTGTTGAGACGTATGAGACTTGGTCAGCGAGGCCGAATTTGTTGATACATGCCACCGAGTCGCCGCCTCCGATGAGTGAGAATGCGCCGTTTTTGGTAGCTTCCGCAATAGCCAACGCAATAGCTTTTGAGCCTTCAGCGAAGGTGTCAAACTCGAACACACCACATGGGCCGTTCCAGAGAATGGTTTTCGAGCCTTTGATGACGTCGGCGAACATTTCGCGAGTCTTCGGACCTATGTCCATGCCTTCCCAGCCATCGGGGATGTTCATCGGGTCAACTATCTGAGTATCAGCGTCGTTGGAGAATTTGTTACCTGCCAAAGTATCAATTGACAACACAAGATTCACGCCTTTTTCTTTTGCCTTGGCGAGGATGTCAAGAGCGAGGTCGAGTTTGTCGTCCTCACATATTGAGTTGCCTATCTTACCGCCGAGTGCTTTCTTGAAAGTATATGTCATGCCGCCGCAGAGGATGAGATTATCTACCTTAGTGAGAAGATTCTCAATGATTTCAATCTTTGTGGAGACCTTCGAGCCGCCCATGATGGCGGTAAACGGATGTTTGATGTCGTTCATCACCTTATCGACGGCAGCCACTTCCTTACCCATGAGGTAGCCGTACATCTTATGGTCAGCGTCGAAATAATCGGCGATGAGAGCTGTTGACGCGTGGGCGCGGTGTGCGGTGCCAAAAGCGTCGTTGATGTAATAATCTCCGTAAGAAGCGAGAGTCTTTGTAAATTCTTTCTGAGCCATTTTAACAGCCTTCTTGGCATCATCGTACCCCTCCTCACCTTTCTCTATGCCACGCGGCTTACCTTCTTCTTCGGCATAAAAACGCAGATTCTCAAGCAAAACCACGTCACCTGGCTGCATCGCGGCGATTTTTTCTTCTGACTTCATGCAGTCGTCAACGAAGATGACCGGTTTGCCAACGAGTTCCTCAAGATGTTTCACGATAGGCTTGAGGGAGAATTTCGGGTCAGGGTTCTTTTTCGGGCGACCGAGATGCGACATGATGATAAGCATACCATTGTCGTTCAACACCTTACGCAATGTCGGCATAGCCGCGCGCATACGGGTGTCGTCGGTGATGTTGAAGTTTTCGTCTAACGGCACATTGAAATCAACACGCACGATGACGCGTTTTCCATTGAAATTAACTTTGTCGATGTTTGTCATATTATTAGAATTTAAATTATATATTTGATTTATTTTGTTCTCTTTGCTCCGATGACATCGGCATTCCGATATATTACAATAGGATAGTTTTCGTTTATTGGGTTTATCCATTGCACCAAGGCATCAAGGAAACTCTCCTTGCATGTCACGTCATAAACGAGATTAGGGATATATTTCCGCGCCTCCGCCAGCCTTTCTTCCATGTTCTCCTGACCTTCAAACAACACGAACGACACCGGATGACCATCGACAAATCCGGCTGCTTCATCCCAACCTTTCTCCTTATGCACCTCCCTATGCCCTTTGAACAAATGGTCGGCGTAGGCCTCAACAGGCATTCTGACCCCGTTAGAGAGCATCCCCTCGATGATGTAGTATTCGCTTTCAGGGTAATGCGAGAGGTAAACCATCGCCTCCACTCTTGCCTTTTTTGAATAGTGCACCGTAGTCGGAACAATGGCTATAGTGTTGAGTATCAGGCTTATCCACAGACAAACCTTAAATATCTTCTTCAATCTTACCTTATCGGAATGATTGTGCCAATAGTCGTAAATACCAATAATTCCGAGCACTATGACAAACGGGAATATTGTGAGTATGAAACGCTCCTGTTTATTGGGGAAGCAGCTGTGGAAGAACAGAAACGCGAACGAAGGCAGGAAAAGTGTCCATCGCTTCCATTCGTAAAAAAATCCTCCGAAGATGAAAACGCTCACAGGCGGAATCATAAGTCCGAGAATGACAAAGATATAGTTGTACCACGGTTGGTTATAGTATGTGGTGGCGTTGGCGAAATTATAAGAGACGTAACCCCAAAATTCTGCCAACGGACGATGCCACAGTATCATATCAGGGACACATTGAATCAGCGTGAAGCTGAGAAGCACACCTGCGCCGTATAGCACTACGTCTCTCCAGCGTCTCATGATGAGGAGAGCGAGGCCGAAGCCGCCGATGAAAAACATCACCTGATAGCGTACCGACATCGCCATCCCTGTCAGTGCCCCGACCCACAGCACACGCCACCACGTAGGATGTTCATCCTTGACATACAGCCATGTAGCGGCCATGAGAAACGGTATCGCCACCACCTCCACAAGATTCCTGACGCTCAGCCAAGGCATGAAAAAATACAATGCAAGAGCCCATCCCGCGATGTTGGCTGTAGTACGATTTGTGTATTTTTCTGTAATCTTGTAACCGTAATAAATGATGAACAACGACCACAAGGCGTGAAGCAGGCGCACGAAATACATCTGTGCGTTAAGTGTCTCTATACCAATAAGTTGCAACAGCCGGAAGAAATAATACATCAGTCCGGGATAGAACAAGCTGTGTCCCGACGGCACCGGGTTGTCGGTATTTTGCGACCATGGTAGCCATTGGTTGTAATCGCCGCCGTTTACCCACGATTTCGACGACTCGATGATAAGAAAATGGTCGTCGTGCATGCCGAATCCCTTCGAGAAGATGACTGCGACAAGACGCACCACAAATGCAACTAAAACAATACATTTCAACGGATTCTCATAATAGAAATCAACTATTTTCTTTCTAAAATCATTCATATCCTATTTATTTGTCAATTATTAAACTTAAAAGATATGATTTCACCATTTCCGGTTTTATCATCAGCATACATTTGCAATTTGTAGTTTTTCTACATTCATTGCATTCTTTTTGCGTCACGAAATACTTTGCGTTTTTGCCAATACATGCCCATCTTCCCGGATGCATAGGGCGAATCGGCGGATAAATTCCGATTGCGTTTTTTCCCAAAACGGCGGCTATATGCAGCGGCCCTGTACTCGCTGCTATCAGTCCATCAGAATGGTTAATAAACGCTATATAATCAGGTAGTGTCATCTTCCCGGTAAGATCAACAACATGGTCTTTTGGTTTTGAAAGCAAAGCTTCTCGAACTAAAGTACCTTCACTTTCGGTGCCACAAATAAATATTTTGAATTTTTCGGCAGGCAAAATCTCTATCAGTCGCTTGAAATTGTCGAGACCCCATTCGCGAGCATTACCCTTCGATTTTGGATGCAAAATTAAGTTAAATTTTTGATTATCAATATATTGACAGGCATCGCAACTGTCTTTTACAGATTTAAAATCAAACAGATTCACGATTTCGTCAAGTGAATACAAGTCTTCAACTCCGTCAAAACAAGTTAGGAGCTTGAGGTTCAGTTGAGCTTCATGAAGGTTAGACTTTTTTCGCGAAAGTTTGATTAACTTGTTGCAAGTCCACCAATGATAAAACCGGTTTGTTGTTCCGATGCGAGTTTTTATTCGTGCTCTTTTTGCAGCCTTGGCTATTTCGGAACGTGGCAGAACATGAATTATGGTATCGGCGTGGATGTCCGCAATATTCGTGGTTTTCCAGTCATAAAACTCATCAACATCAGAACAGCAGGCTACGATGTCTTTTGTATATGACGAGCCAAGAAAAACAACCTCGCAATCAGGAAAATTTTTCTTCAACACTGTTGCCATTGGCAATGTCAAAATAACATCGCCAATACTGTCTGTCCTGCTTATTATGACTCGTCTCGGTTTCATGCCTTCTTTGTCATCTCATGCAACTTGCTGTATTTCATAAAAGTTGCAAACGCCGATATTTTACATACGATATAGCCGTAATATCCGTCAAGGAAACCAAGTTGGAACAAATAATCGTGCATAAATTTCCATATAGTTTTCACACGAAGTTTCCAGATGCCGTCACAACGTTTGCCCTTCTTGAATGCCTCCAAAGCCGTAAGTGTGGTAAATTTGTCAGCTTGACGAATATGCTCTTCTACAGAATAATAGGAATAATGTTCCAAATCACCCTTAAGATGTTGAATATCAACACTTGTTTCATATTCTATCGTTTCATGAATCTCACCTTTCCATTTCCCGATTTTTCTATTCCAGATTCTTATTTTTGAATCGGGATACCATCCGCAGTGACGAATCCAGTGACCGCAGTAGTTCGTCAGACGGTTCATACTGAACACTGTGGCATCAGAGAAATCCTTGTTTTTGACTTCAAGAAGCGATTTTTTCAACTCGTCGGAAAGTGCCTCGTCGGCATCGATGGAGAAAATCCAGTCGTTGGAGGCGATATTATTCGCAAAGTTTTTCTGTCCGGAATAGCCGAGCCATTCCTGTTTCACGAACTTCACATTGTATTCGCGGCATATCTCCTCTGTGGCGTCTGTTGACAACGAATCGACTACGACAATCTCATCCGCGACATCTTTTATCGACTCAAGGCACCGACGGATATTGCGCTCTTCGTTTTTCGTGATTATGACGGCTGTGAGGAGCATGACACAATTTTTTTTTGCAAAGATAAGAAAAAGACTTTAGATTTTAGACTTTAGACATCAGTTTTTTTGATTTTAAGAGAAAATAGACGATTTTTAATAAAAACTTGATAGTTTAGGGTGGAGAGCGGAGCGAACCAAGCGCACGCTTAGACCGTTATGCTGTTGCTTGTAAACAAAGTTATGAAAATTCAACCAATAGATACAATTTTGTGACGAAATTCCGATATATGTGACGAAATTATGAAATATTCGACCAAAAGATACTTTTCATCATATTAAGTTCCACTTCCTAATTACTTTATAAACAGCTCCGTCAGGTCTCAAGATGCTCTGAAACAGTATGACTTCGCGCACTTCCTGGCGGATATACGATTTATGCTCGATGGCTTGGACAACCTTCCAGAAGTATTGTTTCTCGTATAGATTTTTTATCCTGCCAAGCGTAAGATGCGGCACGAAGTTTTGTCTATCACGTTGATAGCCGATACTATCGAAGGTTGTCAGCACGTCTTCCTCAAGGTTCAGCAGCTCTTCGGGAGTCTGCTGCATGCCGAGCCACAGCACACGCGGGGCGTAACGGCTCCCGAAGACCCCCGTCCGGTTGAAGTCCATCGTGAAAGAACGGTGATTCTCAATCACTTTCGTCACCGCCTCGATGATTTTAGGCTCGTCTTGAGGAGGCGTTTCACCGATAAATTTCAGTGTCAGATGTATGTTTGTCGGTCGCACCCAGTTTATCATTTTCTCGTGAGACAAACGCTTACGGAGGTCGTCAAGCAACGGTACGAAGCCGTTGTTTTGAGTTTCAATTGGAATTGCAAGAAATAATCTCTTCATTTTTAAAAAATTTTACCCTAACAGTCGGTTTCTTGTCTGTCAATGCTCCCCCTTCTCTACTCCTTACTCCCTACTCTAAACTCTAAACTACTCTAAACTCTAAACTACTCTAAACTCTAAACTACTCTAAACTCTAAACTACTCTAAACTCTAAACTACTCTAAACTCTAAACTCTAAACTCTAAACTCTAAACTCTAAACTTTATTATTGCATCTGTCTATAATCCTCCGCCAATCCCCCTTCCGATGTCTCTTTATACAGATTAGGAATGTCACGGCCGGTTTTGTTCATTGTGGCAACGACTTTATCGAACGAGACGCGATGGCGACCGTCGGTGAAGGTAGAGTAGATGTTGCAGTCCATAGCTCGTGCTGCGGCGAAGGCGTTACGTTCGATGCACGGTATCTGGACGAGACCGCACACCGGGTCGCATGTCATGCCGAGATGATGTTCGAGAGCCATCTCGCAGGCATATTCTATCTGCGCCACGCTGCCACCGAAGAGCTGGCAGGCCGCGCCAGCCGCCATAGCACATGCCACCCCCACCTCGCCCTGGCATCCCACCTCGGCACCCGAGATAGAGGCGTTGGTCTTCACGATGTTGCCAATCAGACCGGCGGTCATCAAGGCGCGGATGATACGACGCTCGTCGAACTCATAGCTTTTCCAGAGATGATACAACACGGCGGGCAGCACGCCGCATGAGCCGCATGTAGGAGCCGTCACGATAAGACCTCCCGAGGCGTTCTCCTCACTGACGGCGAGGGCATACGAGAACACGAGTCCGCGGCTGCGCAAAGTATGCTGGTAACCCATCGCCTTGATGTTGTATTGCGCCGCTTTTCTGGGCAGGTTCAACGGCCCTGGCAGACGTCCCTCGGTACGCAGACCGCGCTCCACAGCTTCTATCATAGTAGTCCAGACGTTCTGCAGATGCGACATCAAGCCTTTGTCGTTCTCGCTCTCAAGGACATATTCCCAATACGTTTTCCCTGTCCGTTCGCACCATTTCATGATTTCCGTCATGGTGGTCATGGTGTAAAGGTCGGGCAAGGCCGACGGTTTCCCTTCCTCTTCGAGGGCACCGCCGCCAACGCTATACACCGTCCACTCTTCAAGGACGTTGTTTTCTTTGTCAAAAGCCTTGTATTTCATCCCGTTAGGATGATATGGCAGGAACACTTTCGGTTCCCACACGATACTGACAGGTGCCTGAGGCTGCAGCACCTCTGTTATCGCCACGTCGGTGAAGTGGCCTTTGCCTGTGGCGGCGAGACTCCCGTACAATGTCACCTCAAACGAGGCAGCGTCAGGATGACGCTCAAGGAACTGCTCGGCGGCGAAACGCGGTGCCATAGTGTGACTTGATGAAGGTCCATGACCGATGCGATAGATTTCTTTGATGCTTTTCATGTTTTTAGTTTAGAGTTTAGAGTGTATAGCTTAGAGTAGTTGAGAAGTTTAAAGTTTTAAAGTTTTTGAGTGTAATGGTCTTTTTAACTTTCCACTCTAAACTTCAAAACTGCTTTCAACTCTAAACTCTCAACTCTACACTCTTAATGTTGGGTATTGCGTTAATCAGTTTTTTTGTATAATCATTTTTCGGGTTATTGAAAATCTCATCAGCGTCGCCGAGTTCGACGGGCTTGCCGTTATACATCACAAGGATGCGGTCGGACATGAAACGGACGACGCTAAGGTCATGAGAGATAAAGACATAGGTGAATCCGAAGTCGTGTTTCAGACGGTTGAGGAGGTTCAGGACCTGTGCTTGCACCGACACGTCGAGAGCCGACACCGACTCGTCGCAGATGATGAGTTTCGGCCTAACCGCGAGAGCCCTCGCAATACATATACGTTGCCGTTGACCGCCGGAGAACTCATGCGGATAACGCTGATAATGCTCCGGTTGCAGTCCCACCTCGGTGAGCAGTTCACACACCTTGTCGCGACGTCTCTTAGGGTCAGGCTCAATACCATGCACCGACATCGGCTCCGCTATCGCGTCGCCGATGCGTATCCTTGGGTTCAGCGACGAATACGGGTCCTGAAACACTATCTGCGCCTGTCGCCGATATTCACGCAAGTCGCTGCCGCTCAACGACATAACATCTTTATCTTCGAATACTATCCTGCCTTCGGAAGGCTCCACTAACCTCAAAATAGAGCGTCCGAGGGTGGTCTTGCCGCATCCCGACTCACCCACGAGGCCCAGCGTCTCGCCGGGATAGACCTCGAAACTCACGTCATCGACGGCCTTCACGTGGTCGTAAACACGATTAAATACGCCTTTTTTCAGCGGGAACCACGTCTTTACATGCTCCACCTTCAATAACGGCTCGTGACTGTAAATATCCTTCAGACGGCTCTTCCTATCCTCTTGTGTTACAAGGAGTTGTGACTTAAAATCAGCAGTATCGCTCCAGGTACCGTCGAGAAACTCTTTCACTATCGGGAGCCGCCGCAGGCGGAAATCCATAGGCGGACGACAAGCTAAAAGTCCTTTGGTATAAGGGTCTTTCGGGTGACTCAACACCTCTTGCGCCTCGCCGCATTCCACCACCCTGCCGTCGTGCATCACGAGGATGTTGTCAGAGACCTGCGACACCACGCCGAGGTCGTGTGAGATGAAAATCATTGACAAGTGTTCCGTCTGTTGCAACTGTTTCAGTAACCTCAGAATCTCTTTCTGCACGGTCACGTCGAGTGCGGTGGTAGGCTCATCGGCTATAAGGAGTTCGGGGTTGCACGCCAATGCCATGGCAATCATCACACGTTGTTTCTGTCCGCCGGAAAGCTCGTGCGGGTAACTCTTATAGATAGCCTCAGGACGTGGCAGAAGCACTTTCTTGAAGAGACTTATCACGCGTTGACGAGCCTCTTCATCGGTGACGTTTTCATGAGCAAGTATTGCCTCCGCCACCTGAAAACCGCATTGAAACACGGGGTTGAGCGACGTCATCGGCTCTTGGAAAATCATGGAGATACGCTTGCCGCGGATTTCGTGCATCTCGTCTTCAGAGAGATGCAGTATGTCTTTGCCGTCAATGGTAATCTCATCAGCAGAAATCTTCGAATAGTGTTCGTTGAGCAGGCGCATCACCGCGAGGTTGCTCACCGACTTTCCCGAGCCCGACTCGCCCACGATGCCGAGAGTCTTGCCTTTCGGCACATCGAAACTGATGCCATGCACCGCATCGTTCCATTCGCCGTCGCGAAAGAAACTGATTTTTAAGTTTTTTATTTGAAGCAATGCACTCATGGTTGTCATTTCGAGTGAAGTCGAGCAATCCTATATTTTTCGGCAAAGATATAAATTTTTTTGATTTCTTTTTATTTTTCTCTCGCAGATATAGCAGATATAGCAGATTTTTCCATGTTTTCTTCCACAGATGGCTCGCGACGCGAACTGCTGATTGCGCTGATTGAAAAATTATAAGAAATATCCGCGTTTTCTGCAATATCTGCGAGAAACAACACAGAGACATTATAAATTATTAACAATTCTTATTATACCTATAATCAAAGATATAAATTTTTTGATTCCTTTTTTATTTTTCTCTCGCATTTATTTTTCTCTCGCAGATATAGCAGATATAGCAGATATAGCAGATTTTTTCATGTTTTCTTTCACAGATGGCTCGCGATGCGAGCTACTGATTGCGCAGAGTGAAAAATTATAAGAAATATCCGCGTTTTCTGCGATATCTGCGAGAAATATCACGGAGACATTATAAATCATTAACAATTCTTATTATACCTAAATCAAAGATATAAATTTTTTTGATTTCTTTTTTGTTTTTCTCTCGCAGATATAGCAGATATAGCAGATATAGCAGATTTTTTCATGTTTTCTTCCACAGATGGCTCGCGATGCGAGCTGCCGATTGCGCAGAGTGAAAATTATGAGAAATATCTGCGTTTTCTGCAATATCTGCGAGGGACAACATGGTGGTCGAAATGACGTCTAAAACCCTTTGAGCGGCATCAAAACCGTCGGAATCAATAGTATTCCCCCTAAAAGCACCAACATCAAAATGAACTTCCACACCCATTTGAACCATTTCTGGTATGGGATTTTCGCCACGCCCAAAGCCCCGATGAGCACTCCCGATGTAGGCGTTATCATGTTGGTGAAGCCGTCGCCGAACTGAAACGCCATCACCGTAGCCTGACGGCACACCCCGATGAGGTCGCCAAACGGAGCCATAATCGGCATGGTGATTGCCGCCTTCGCCGAACCCGACGGTATTATGATGTTGATAAGTGTCTGTATGCCATACATTATCTCCACCGACGCCACTTTGCCAAAGTCGGACATCGATTTAGACATCCCGTATAAGATGGTGTCGATGATGCCGCCATCCTGCAAGATTATCACTATGCCGCCTGCCAATCCAACTACTACCGCCGCCGACAGGATATCCTGCATCCCTTCGATGAAAAGTCGCGCTATGTCGCTGGCACTCTTGCCGATAGCCACGCCGCTGCAGATGCCCATAGCAAGAAACAGCGACGCTATCTCCATAACATACCAGCCGTAGCCCATCACACCGATAATCAGGTAAATGATGGTATAAAAAAGCATCAACAAAATGAAGCTGTGCACCGTTTTCCGCAAGGAGAAGAAGCCCAAAATGGCGAAAACACCGGTCAGAATCGGGATTATCGGCAAGGTGGCGGAGCTTGAGCCGATTTTCAGGGTCGTCTCAGGATAAAAAATCGAGAACACTACCATCGCGATGAGCAGGAAGGCATATACAAACCACGCCTGTTTCGGCACGAAACGCTCAATCTCCTGCCCTTGCGCCGCGCTGTGCTGACGCCAGTAAGCGTCGTCGTCGAACATCACCGAAGATTGCGGATTTCTCTTCACCTTATGAGCATAACGTAACACGAAAGCGATGCCGAAGATGTTGATAATCACCCAGCAAAATATTCTGTAGCCTATTCCTGAAAAGAGCGGCACACCCGCGATGCCTTGCGCGATGCCTATGGTGAACGGGTTCAAAATCGCGCCTGCGAAGCCGATATGCGCCGCCACATACACCATGCAGAGACCCACGATGCTGTCGTAACCCATTGATATTGCGAGAGGTATGACGATAATCACAAAGGCGATACACTCCTCGCTCATGCCGAAAACGGCACCGAACAAGCTGAACAGCAACATTATCAGCACGATGATGATGTTGTCGATGCCTAAAAATCCTATAACTTTATTATTTTCAAGACGTTGAGTAAATCTTAAAAAAGAGAAGATACCCATGTCAATTGCGCGGCTTTTATTCATAATCCAGAATGCGCCGCCAATCATCAGGATGAAGACGATGATTTTCGACTGCTGCACGAAGCCCTTGAAAAGAGCCGAAAACACCTGCCACGTCTGCACTTCAGGTTGGAAATCGGCCTGATACTCGGCAGGCATGTCGTTTTCATAATAGAAAGTGCCGTCGATGTATTTGCCGGGACGGATGAACCACGTCATGATGGCGGCAACGACGATTATGAAAAAGACGATTACAAAAGTATGCGGTACCTTACGCTTTGACATAAAGTGGTAAAATATTTTTTGCAAAGATAGTGTTTTTTTCCTATAAAGCAGGATTCCTGTCTTTTTTTCTTGACGGAAAAACGAAAAAATCTTGCCATTCCGTCAAAATAATCGTATCTTTGCGGAAAATTTCAGCGGAGGAGTCATGTCTGTTTTACTGTTGTTGGTTGCCATAATCCTGATATTCAGCATCTTGATAAGCAAGATCGGGTATCGGATTGGTGTGCCGACCTTGTTGGTGTTTCTCGTCGTAGGCATGCTTTTCGGCGAGGACGGCGTCGGCATTCACTTCGACAACTACTATTTCGTGCAGATTATCGGCATGATAGCGCTCAGCATCATCTTGTTCACAGGCGGCATGGACACCAAGTTTGAGACCATCCGTCCCGTCATAGCCCCCGGCTTGACGCTCGCCACCATGGGTGTGCTGCTCACCACCGTGTTCACCGGCTTATTCATCTATGGCATAGGCGTGGTGTTTGAAAAGACGTTGTCGGTACCCTTGTCGATAGCCTTGCTGCTCGCCGCCACGATGTCTTCAACCGACTCCGCCTCGGTGTTCAGCATTTTGCGGTCGCAGCGGCTCAAGCTACGCGACAACCTGCGGCCGTTGCTGGAGCTTGAAAGCGGCTCCAACGACCCGATGGCTTACATGCTCACCATAGTGATGATACAGGTAGTGCAAAACGGCGGCGGCGCCGACATCAGCGTGGCACACATAGTGCTCACCTTCCTCCTGCAGTTCGCCATAGGCCTGCTGGCGGGGTTCGTCTTCGGACGGGTATATGTGTGGATTCATAACAAACTGAGCCTCGAAAACAAGGCGTTGTACCAGATTCTCATCATCGGCTTTGTGTTCCTCACCTTCGCTATCACCGACATGCTCAACGGCAACGGCTATCTCGCGGTGTATATAGCGGGAATAATAGTAGGCAATGCGGGTCTCGTCAACAGCGATGTCACGGTTTTCGGCAAAAAACACACCGTGTTCGGAAACTCCAAGCTGACAGAGCGACGCAGCATCGACAAGCTCCTCGACGGCTTGGTGTGGCTGGTGCAAATCGTGATGTTCCTCCTGCTCGGACTCCTCGTGACACCGCATAATATGCTTAAGATTGCGATTCCGGCGATAATCATCGGCGTTTTCGTGATTCTCGTCGGGCGATCTCTCGCCGTCTGGATAAGTCTGCTGCCTTTCAAAAATATCGGTTTCAAGGACAAGGTCTTCGTTTCTTGGGTGGGACTGCGTGGCGCTGCACCCATCATCTTCGCCACCTACCCTTTCATAAGCGGCATCCAAGGCGGTGAAATAATCTTTAACGTGGTGTTTTTCATAACGTTACTGTCGCTGATAATACAAGGCACAAGCATTCCTTTCATGGCTCGGTGGCTTAACCTCGGCGAGAAAGACACCGGCGGACCGGAACATTTCGGGGTTGAGATTCCAGATGAGCTGAATACCGCCATGGAGATGCAAATCGTTGAAAACGAGGCGTTTCTGAAAGATTATCCACTTCCTAAAGGCACTTTGGTGATGCTCGTGGAACGCAACCACAAATACATGGTGCCCAACGGTAGCTTGTTTTTGCAAAAAGGCGATAAACTGCTGATGATCTCGGAAAATGAAAGTGGAGAGTTTAGAGTTTAGAGTTTAGAGTTTAGAGTATGAAGAAGTTTTTGATATGTTTGGTTGTTGTGGCGGCGGCGCATCTTGGGTTCAGGATGATGGAGCCTTGTTTCACCGAGACGGAGGTGTCGCAAGGATATTTCCAAGATTTCAACGACCGACAGTTCGAGGCCATGATTTCGGCACAGTCGGGCGACATGATTCTGCCGTTCCTCGTAAATCACATTTCCGCTCCGGCGATACATCTCACCACAGCCAGAAAGATTCAAAATCACTTAAATAACACACTGACAATCAGACGATTGTCGAGTTATTTCAAAACGTTTACCCCTAAAAATCCATCGCAAATCACAAGCTGTTTCGTCTCGCCAAACGACAGTTTCGTCGTGCTGCTGAGGCACCTTATTATTTGAATTGTTGAATCATACTTTTATCAATAAATAACTCGAATTCAACAATAAAATAATAACAATTATCATGAAAACAGCAACATATTCGGGAAATATCAACAATTTCCCTTTACCGGAATTGGAAAGAAAACTAAACAAGACTTCAATAATAGTCAGTGTTATTTTAATAGTATTTGCCTTGGCGATGTTTTATCTCGCGTTTTTCACCGACAACAGCTTGGTGGAAGGCTCTGAGATTTTCGCGGGCATAGTAGCAGTTGTCATAGCATTTTACATGTTGGTTTGGCAGCGCAGCAAGCTCATTGACAAAGAGACCGGCAGTGTTGTCTCAAAAGACAGCATCTACTACAATCCCAACGACTTGCAACGTCTCGTGATGGCTTTTGAGAACGACAATTTCAACGTTTTCAAAGACATCAAGCGCCAGCAGGAGGGGAATGCGCAGATAGTGTTCTTCTTTTCTGAAGACCACAAATACATTGCCGTCCAGGTGTTCAAATACGAGCCGTTCGACTTCAAGCCCCAGACCGACATCCTTGTCTATAGGGACGTGAACGCCATGCAACTGATTGATAGTCTTAAATAGACGTTAGACCTTAGACTTTAGACTTTAGGTGCTGAAGTCTGAGGTCTTTTTTGCTGTTGGGTTTTATTTAATCATCATTTTAGACGGTAAAACTCTGTCAACAATGACAGTATCAAACTCAAGATGACAAATCCCGGCAACATACTCGGCCATGTCATCAAGATCTGATGATGCTTCTTTGCTGATCAGAATTCTGTAACTTTGCATAGCAATCATCAAGTTTTTTGTGAAACAATTTGCCGAATTCTTCCAAAGTCATATAACAATCAGGTACTGTTTCCTTAGAGGTAAGATGCATCGGATTCTTTTGTTGCACAACACCATACACAGCTTCAGGTTCTGAAACTTCATTGTTATTTTTTTCGTTGTCTTTTTTATAAGGCTTCATAATCAATAAATTTTTATTCTTTTTCACCTGCAAAATTACAAAATATTTTTGAACTTGTAGCCGATAAACAAAAAAAACTTTTGTATTTTTGCAAAAAGAAAATCATTAAAATTAAGATAATATGGTAAACTACAAAGATTTAGGGTTAGTGAACACCCGTGACATGTTCGCAAGAGCCGTCAACGGCGGATATGCCATTCCGGCTTTCAACTTCAACAACATGGAGCAGATGCAGGCCATCATCATGGCGGCGGTTGAGACGAAATCGCCTGTTATTCTCCAGATTTCCAAAGGCGCGCGTAACTACGCCAACCAGACATTGCTCCGTTACATGGCGGAAGGTGCGGTGGCATACGCCAAAGAGCTCGGCTGCGAGCATCCTGAGATAGTGCTTCATCTCGACCACGGCGACTCCTTTGAGCTTTGCAAAAACTGCATAGAGATGGGTTTCTCGTCGGTGATGATCGACGGCTCGGCACTGCCTTACGACGAGAACGTGGCACTCACCCGCAAGGTCGTTGATTACGCTCATCAGTATGACGTCACGGTGGAAGGCGAACTCGGCGTCTTGGCAGGCGTGGAAGACGAGGTGTCGGCCGAGGCAAGCCATTACACCAAACCCGAAGAGGTCGTGGATTTTGTGACCAAGACAGGCGTTGATTCGCTCGCCATCTCGATTGGAACATCGCACGGAGCATACAAATTCACGCCGGAGCAGTGCACCGTTGACCCGAAGACAGGTCGTTTAGTGCCTCCACCATTGGCATTCGACGTGCTTGAGGCCATTGAAAAAGAGCTTCCGGGCTTCCCCATCGTGCTTCACGGCTCATCGTCGGTGCCGCAAGACGACGTCGATACCATCAACAAATACGGCGGCGGCTTGAAAGCGGCAGTAGGCATCCCTGAGGAGCAGCTCCGCAAGGCGGCAAAGTCGGCGGTGTGCAAGATTAACATCGACAGCGACAGCCGTCTCGCCATGACAGCGGCAATTCGCAAGACCTTGGCAGAGAAACCGGCGGAGTTCGACCCGCGCAAGTACCTCGGACCGGCCCGCGACCACATGAAAGAGCTTTACGAGCACAAGATTGTCAATGTGCTGGGAAGTAATGGGAAATTAAGACTTTAGACTTTAGACATTAGACTTTAGACTTTAGCGATGTCGATGACGACTAATGATTAAAGGCAATAACGATGTAATAAACAACAGATTACATCGTTATCTTTTTATGAAAAAGTTTCTCTTGCTGTTGACTGTGGCTCTTGACGTGATGTTTTGTCATGCGCAGGAGGAATTTTTTTCGGTGAAGGGAAGGATTTTTTCGGAAGACAGTCTGACAACGATACCTAACGTAAACATTGTCAGCGAGTTATCGCGTTATGGGACGACAACAAACCAAGAAGGATGGTTTCTGATAAAATCAAAGTCCATAGATACATTATGGGTCAGCTGTGTGGGATTTGAGCGGCAAAGAGTGCCTGTCTCCAAAGACAATCTTTCAGATAAAGAATTGATAATCAGGTTGATAAGAAGCAATATCATGCTTGATTCCGTTGAGATTTATCCTTGGCCTGATTATGAGACTTTTAAGCATGAGATAGTCAATATGCCCTGGCGGAAACCACAAATGATTCCCGGGATCTCAAAACCGGGGGATGAAAAGATGATTTATAGGAAACCTGTTCGGGAACCAAAAGGTTCGGCAGCAAGTCCTATCACATTGATTTACAACAGGTTTAACAAGAGAGAACGCTTAAAAAGAAAGCTTGACAGAAACCGCCGCCGTTTCAATCGCGAGATGGAGCGATTAGGAGCGGATTCACTGATGATTCCGGAGTAATCATATCGGTTATTATTATTTTGAAATAGCAATAAGAACGGACCGCAAGTCTTCGCCGCCTCCCAGTATTTCCAGACACTTTTGAGAGCGTACGAAAACACTGTGATAGGATTTGCCTGTTACGGCAGCGACATGCTTATCGTCCAAGCCGAGAAGGCAAAGGCATAACAACAACTCAAATGATTTACAATAATACATAACTTTCCATAACTTTTTATCATTCGTCCCAAAACCCCAGTGTTTTCAGCTGAACTCGTAAAAACGTGTAATAAAATGTAATAGAAAAGTTGTAATTGTTATGAATTTTTTGCATAACTTTGCAAAAAAATTGTGACGAAAATATAACTATATGAAAAAAATATTGTTTATTTTATTCTTTTGGCTGTTGTCATCACAACAGTTTGCGGTTGGTGGTACGCCAATCCAAATCAAAAGAACGGATAGTATTGGCAATTCCAGACCGATGGTAACTGACATTTCAGTGGAATTGGAAGGAAACACCGAAACCCCTGTCAAAATGCCAGAGACAACTCAGGCTCAAACCATAGATAAAGTTCCGTGGATTCCAATTATTGGAGGCATTGTATATGTTTTAGTTCATGTAACAGAAGGTCAGTACTATAAAGAGGTAACTTATAATCCGGACGGATCTGTCGCATCAATAAAAGAAGGCTGCAAAGGCTTAGGTTCATGCAGCGTAAGAGGAGAGAAACAAAATGCATCAGGAGGATTTACCTCCATATCATCTGTTGTTTATGGCGATGACTATGACTATAGCGGAGAAGCTCAGCTTATAAAAACAAAAGATGGTAAAATCCTTTTAAAAATGTCCAATGAGCCAAATAATGAGGCTTGTTATCAAAACTTCTTCTATGATAATATTATTGAAATCTCGAGACCATGGATAATTGACGACTATGAAGTTCTTGATAAGTTGGAGCGTCTTTATGACAATGCCATTACAGTTCAAGGAAAATACGAAGTATTTACTTTGGAAGACGGAAAATACATTATCATTGGTTAGTCAAACAATATATGAAGCATTTAATCACTTTATTATCGCTATTCGGGTTGGTCTCGTGTTCCAACGCAGTCAACGGACATGGTGGCTCTTACAAGGCGGCAATACATCAAGTTATTGAAAATCATGATAAAACAATGATTTTCATTGGTGCCGAGTACTGTCATTCTTGCAAAAACATGCTTGAAAAGAACATAAAACCTTATCTTGAAGGATTGGAGAAAAACAATGTCGGAATTGTCATCATTTATTATGGAGGGGAAGATATCATTGCCGGTTTGGAATCAGACAACAGATTGATTATCAAAGCGAATCTACGTTTCCCTCCATTGATTAGAAAAGATGCAAATAAGATAATGAAGAGTCTGCTCAAAGACTTCAGAGAGACTAATGCGATGCCTATCCCACTGCTTGTTAATAAAGATGGCTTTGTGCTAAACTACGAAGAAGACGGAGATTTGGGGTATGTAAAGATTGTTGAAGTTGCAAAATAAGATAGTTTTATTCCGGAATCTACAGTGCAAATCACTCTTTCACAAATCTCAAAACTCCCGTTTTGATTTTCACGGCGTAAACGCCTTTTTCGAGACCGCTGATGTTGAGGCCGGCGTTGTATGTTTCTTGTTTGATGAGACGGCCGAAGACATCGTAAATGGCGACGGTCTTCCCGTCAGCATCTTCAATATACAGGAAGTCTTTGGCGGGATTAGGATAAACCGACAACGACGTCACGTTGTCTTCTTCCACTCCGTAATTGTATTGAAAAACGAGCTTGGTGTTGGCGCGTTGGTTCACCAACTCTTTGTAGCCGTCAAACGTGTCCAAGCCGAACGGGTCAGGGTTTTGGTTGTCGTCGGAATAACTGAGTGTCGCGCCGGTGATATCAGAGCATCTGAAATATCGTATCGCATAGTCAGACGAGTTCTCGTCGATGGCTATCAGCAGGTTGTCAGCACCGTTGTAACGGAACGGAGTGTCAAAAGTGATTGTTATCTAGTCGTCGGTGTCGGCAGGGATTTCCCATTCGCCCGAAAACACCAAGTCGTCCGAGCTAACAGGTTCATAATCAGTCGCATCGGAGAATGAGTTCCTTGACACGTTTTTCAGGTAAACATGGTGATTGTTTGCGCATGTGCCACAGCAGTCGTGGCGAGAAATGCAAAAAATAAAAGTCTTTTCATAAAAAAAATGCGAAATTTCCCGCAAAGATAACAAAATTTTTCAATCAGGTGTCACTTTCGGTGAAATTTAGATTTTGAGATCCTGTTCGGCTTGTTCACCAGCGTGAAGTCCATTTGTTTCTTGATTAAATCGACTGCTTCGATGCGGACTTTGACAGCATCTCCGAGGCGGTATATCTGTCGGGTTTCCTGTCCGACGACACGGAAATTCTCCTCGTCGAGGTAATAGATGTCGTCCTGAAGGGTGTTGTATCGCACCATGCCCTCGCATTTGCTGTCTTTCAGCTCCACGTAGATACCCCATTTGCTGATGCCGGAGATGAGTCCGTCGAACACATTACCTATCTTGTCTTGCAGATACTCAGCCTGTTTGAACTTCACCGACTCGCGTTCCATCTCGGCGGCCTTACGCTCCATCTCGGAGGCGTGCTGACACAGCGCCTCATATTCCGACTGATTCACACTCGGCTGGTTATCAATCATATAACGCTCGATGAGACGATGCACCATCAGGTCAGGATAACGGCGTATTGGCGAGGTGAAATGCGTATAAAACGGGAAAGCAAGTCCGTAATGCCCTATGTTGACGGTGCTGTAGATCGCCTTCGCCATGGTGCGAAGTGCCACCGTCTCAACGAGATTCTTCTCACCCCGCCCTTCCACGGCATCAAACAAGGCGTTGTACGACCTCACTAAGTTCTCCCGTGTGCTGATGTTCATCGTGAAGCCAAGTCGCGACACGAGGGCGATGAAATTGTAAAGTTTCTCGGGGTTAGGCTCGTCGTGCACACGATACACGAAAGTATAGTCGTGATATTTCGAGTCTTTCTTGCCAATCGCCTCAGCTATTGTCTTGTTACTCAGCAACATAAAGTCCTCGATGAGCATATTTGCCTCGTTTTGCACCTTCACGTAAGTGTCGATAGGGTGCATGTTCTCGTCGAGTATAAATTTCACCTCTTCGGAATGGAAATTTATTGAGCCTTGAGCCATGCGCTTGTCGCGAAGCCTCGTGGCTAAGTCGTTGAGTATCAGTATTTCTTTTTTGAAATCACCGTCACCGCCTTCAATCATGGATTGCACCTCCTCGTAGGCGAAGCGGCGGTTTGACTTTATCACCGTCTTGCCAATCCATTTCTTGATGATTTCCGCCTTATCGTTCATCTCGAACACCGTTGAGAACGTCAGTTTTTCCTCGTCGGGACGGAGTGAGCACACGTTGTTACAGAGTTTCTCGGGCAGCATGGGGATGGTACGGTCAACGAGATACACCGAGGTGCCGCGTTCCTGTGCCTCGCGATCGATGGCGGAGCCGGGTCGCACATAATACGACACGTCGGCGATATGCACGCCCACCTCATGATGGCCGTTGGGCAGTCTCCGATAAGAGATGGCGTCGTCGAAGTCTTTGGCGTCTTGCGGGTCGATGGTGATGGTGAAGACGTCTCTGAAGTCTCTTCTTCTCTTTATTTCAGCCGATGGTATTTTATCTGAAATCTTGTCCGCCTCTTTCTCCACATCTTTAGGAAATTCTATCGGATAGTCGTATTCGAGAAGTATCGACTGCATCTCGACGTTGTTCTCGCCCGGGAAGCCGAGCACCTTCACGACCTCTCCGAAAGGGTTGCGCGAGTTGTCGGGCCAGTCGGTCAGCCTCACTATGACTTTCTGTCCGTCCTTAGCTTTTTTATAGCTTCCTTTCGGGATGAAGAAATTGAGCGGCATGGTGGTGCGTTCCGACACCACGAAGGCGTAACCATGTGATATTGAGAAGATTCCGACGAACTCCGTACGTGCGCGTTCTATCACTTCCACTATCTCGCCTTCGTTTTTCTTAGTCTTACGTTTCGGGAACATCGCCACTCGCACTTTGTCGCCGTGCAGTGCCTTGCCTGTGTTGTTGGACGCAATCTGGATATCTTCGCCACCGTCTTCAGGCACCACGTATGCCTTGCCGGTGCTTTTCATATCGACGGTTCCGACCACATATTGCGGCTTAGGACCGTATTCGCTCACCAACTCGGGGTTCAAAACATAACTATATGGATGATTTTCAACGAGTTGACCATCATGATGCAAAGTTTCGAGCACTTGATATATCACGTCTTTGCCTGCAGCGTCACGAACACCCATAATCTTAGCTATCTGCTTGTAATTCATCGGCTTGAAAGGATGCTCGCCAAAGATGCGTAAAATAGTATTCACAAAAGTGCTTAGACTGTTTTTTTTCTTTTTCATGGTTCTATTCAATAAATGGTTTATGACTAAAAAAGCCTTCACCATAGGGTTGGTGATGTCGATAGCCTAATGAGTTTGGAGAACGTCTATATCAAAGTCATTACGTTTCTGTGACTTTTCTTCAGTTTAGCCTTTGCATCTGCCAAAGGAGTGCTTTGGTGTTTTTACCAAAACTCAACATTCATTGTCGGGTAGATTTTCCAATTATAATGTTGCATTTTGTTGCCCAACCAGGGTTCGAACCTAGACTTTACTGATCCAGAGTCAGTCGTGTTGCCAATTACACCATTGGGCATTGCGACTGCAAAGTTACAAAATATTTTTATTTGTCAAGAAAAAATTTTGTTTTTTTATTATTTAATTGATATTCAGTAACTTGCCACGACGATTCGCCGAATTTTTTCATCTCTCCAGCTATCTCAGGGTACTCTGAAATGTAATTATTTTTGTCTTTTTCCCTGTATTTATATAATCCTATCTGGTCTTCAGAAGGTTGATTTATCAGAAGCCACTTATCATCAATAACCCCATATTTGTCATCGCCCATGAAATAAGCATAACGTCGGCTTTCATTAAGCAAATCGATACCAAAACTGTTGTTGATGTACGTTTTTCCAAGTATTCCCATAACCGTCGGAAACACATCCATTTGACTCGCAATCGCCTCATTCACCGTAGGTTGCAGTTTCTCTGGCATATAAAATATCATCGGGCTATGGAAATAACTCAACGGGATGGAATAGTCGGTGTCGAGGGCGGCACCGTGGTCGGCAACAAACACAAACAAGGTGTTCCCAAACCATTCCTGCTGCGACGCCAGCTCAATGAACTTCTGCAACGAATAATCGGCGTATTCCGTAATCTGATATTTTATCTCAGTGTTGCGAGGTTCAAAATAATTAGGGATATAAAACGGTCCGTGGTCGGAAGCGGTCATCATCGCTGCAAAGAACGGCTTGCCCTTTGCTGCCATCTCATTTAAGACTGGTATCGAGAAACGGAACATGTAATCGTCGGGTACGCCGAGCGTAGTCTTTACCTCCGAAACAGGATAATCGGACTGCGACACGATACGTTCCACACCGTTGAGGCTTAGAAATCCGCCCACGTTGTCAAATTGGCTGTCATGCGTGGTAAAATACGCCGTGGAATATCCATCTTCCTGCAACGTCAACGCAATGCCACTATATTGCAGCACCGGAATCCTCTTCAATGGCATGTTCCTGAAAATGACTGGATACGACATAAAAGTGCTGTAAATTCCACAATAAGTGTGCGTCCCTGAAGTGTAACAATTACTGAAAATCAACGACTTATCCATCAAAGAGTCGAGGAACGGCGTTAGGTTACGGCTGTTGCCACCATGAGCCGTCTTATTGTAACTCATGCTCTCCATTATCACCACGACAACGTTGTAATTGTTTGATTCTCCATTATTTACAACTTCTCTTGCGATAGGAAAACCTTCATACGCATCATTAATGCCTAAATATTCCTGTACGTTTTTGATTGCCTCTTCGTCCGACATAAACCTTACTTTCTGGTTATCAGCCTTAAGACTATCTAACCAGCTTCGTGCAAGAGTAAAATTCGGGTTCAGTCCAAGCTGGTTAAGCATGGCGTTGTTGCAAAAATATGCAGTTCCCACCATTATAGGCGATTTCTCATTAAGGCGACCTCTCATCCCGATGAAAATCAAGCCCCAGAGAAGCACGGTATAAATGCCATAAGACACATAATTCACTGATTCCCAACCAGTTGAACTTTTTAAAATCTTGTTTGCGAAATACCAAAACACGAAGCCCGCAAGTCCCACAGGTATGAGCATCAGAAAGTACGTAGGCTCCTCAAACACCATTTTGAAGACGAAAACGCTGTCGCCGGTGCTTATCCATTCAAATGCCGTGACGTTGAACCTGTCGAAAAACTGGTTAAAATAAGGAATATCTGCCGCGCATATTCCGAAAGTGATTGTAAAAATCACCGTCAGGACAATAGTATAAATTTTTTCGAAAGTCCTGTTTTTTCTACCAAAGAAAGCAAAAACAGATAAAGCTATCGTGGGAATAGCGATGGCAAAACCAATAGTGACTACATCGAACCGCACTCCCATAATGAACGCCTGAATCACCTCCCACGCCGTCGTCTCCCCTACTCTGTTGATATTCAACAACAAAAGAGTCAATCTGAATACAAAATATATCGCAATCAGCAACAGATACAACTTCACCGTAATCTTGACATGCACTGGTATCTTCTTCATGACATTCTATTTATCATAACGTTTTCTAACAACTAAAGTCTAAGGTCTAAAATCTATCTAAACAACCTCTCCACTTCCTTAATCGTATTAGGCAATGCCAGCACCACCACTCTGTCTTCCGCCTCGATTTGGAAGTCGCCGCTTGCGATATAGCTTACTTCGCCGCGTATTATGCCGCCGATAATGGCACCGTCGGGCATACGTAACCTGTTGATTGGTCGCATCGTAGCAAGACAGCCGTCGGGAACAAGAAATTCCGCGATGTCGGCGTCGATGCCACTCAAGCACTTCAGCGTCGAAACGTTGTCGCCCAAGGTATAACGCACGATGTAGCTTGCCGCGATGAGTTTTTTGTTGATAATGGTGTCGATGCCAATATTTTGTGAAATATCAATATAATCGATATTTTCTACAAGTGCGATAGTCTTCTTCACTCCGTATGCCCTTGCCTGCAAGCATGTCAAGATGTTAGTCTCGGTGTTCTCCGTCACTGCGATGAAAGCATCAACGCTCTTGATGCCTTCTTCCTCAAGCATATCTACATCACGGGCGTCTGCATTGACAACCAAGGTGTCTGACAGCATGTTAGTCAGCTCGTAGCAACGATTTTTGTCAATTTCTATGATTTTGATGTCCATTTCTTTTTCGAGACGTTTGGCGGTTATACGACCCACGCGTCCACCACCGATAATCATCACGTTATGGATGTTATATTTCTGTTTACCGCTGAGTGTCATAAGTTCCTTGATGGCGCTCGGCTTTGTGATGACATATACCATATCGCCGGCTTTGAGAGTATCGCCATCGTGAGGGATGAACGTGGTTTGCCGGCGATGTATCGCCACGAGCTTGAAATCCAAGTGTTTGAAACGCTCCGCAATCTCTTCAAGACGTTTGCCGATGACGCTGGCGTTTTCTTCGAGTTTCATCATATACATCTCGAGTTTGCCTCCGGCAAAATCGTATGCCTCTGTCGCCGCCGTCTGCTTCAACAAGGTGATAATTTCTTGAGCAGCAATGTCTTCCGGCGAGATGATGCCATCAATGCCAAGGTCCTGATAGATACGCCACGCCTCCTGACCGAGGTTTTCCATGGTATTGACACGCACGATGACGCGTTTCGCGCCTAATTTCTTCGCCAAGATGCCAGTAAGCAGGTTGATATGCTCATCATGAAGCACCGCTATCACCATGTCGGCCTTCTTCACATTGGCTTGCTGCAAGACCTTAATCGACGTGGAGTCACCGGCTATCGTCAGGATGTCGGAATGCGACTCCACCATCTTTAGTAATTCCTCATGTGGATCGACAATCGTGATGTTATGGTCGCTGCGTTCCAACGCCTCCGCGAGATGCATACCTACTTCACCGTCTCCTGCAATGATTATATCCATAGTTTATTACTTGTAAGTTATTTATCATCAATTATTTATTTAAGACAGAAATCATCACAGTAGTGCAACACCGTGAAATAATTTCTGAACACATGTAACCCTCAAATTCATAAAAAAATTTACTAAAAAACATTACAAAGATACTACTTTTTATTTTTTTTCTTAATTTTGTGAAAATTTTTTTTGCTACATCGATGATGATGCACTATACCATCTTTGTAAAAATTGCTAAATATATGAAAATGAATAAGATAACAAAATTATTACTGGTGATTGCCTTGGAATTGCCATTTGTGGCTTTTGCGCAGGAAAAAACACATTACGGAGTTTATTTAGGTGGCAATATCAACTGGATGAATATCGATAAATCTCTCTATTATGATGATAGTGAACCATTTACGCAAATGCATTCCATTGCTGGCGACACCACATACTCGGTATCATATCTCACCGTCAACGGCGCAGAAGTAAGACCTAACGGCAACTTCGTAATCGGGGGTCTGTTTGAATACCAGATTGACGATTTGCTCAGCCTGCAGTTTGAACTGCTTTTCAACCAACAAGGTTACAAACTTAAAGGCACCGTTGACCAGCCTAACATCAGCGACAGCGGCTCCACAACGTATGATTATACTGCCAACACCAAAATGAGCAGTATCAGCACGGCGGTGATGGTGAAAATCAACGCGTTAAAAAATATGTTATCCGTTGACCTCGGAGTGCAACCAAGTTTTTGTTTTAAAATGATTAAAGAATCGGAACGCGGCATAAGTCATAAAAGCATTATTTATGATAGTAATAACGAATTTAACCCATTGAATATTAGTTTGTTAGGCGGTTTGACAGGCTATCTTGGCGATAATTTCTTCGTCACAGCTCGCTACTGCTTCGGATTAACCGACCTTATCAAAGGGAAAAAACCTTTTTTGCTTGCCGAAGAAGACGCCACCACACCTATTGTGAAATATAACTATTCCGAAGCCAAATCAACCACAAACTCAATAATGTTGTCAATCGGTTACAGATTTAAATAACGATTTATAATGAAAATACGTGACAAAATAAAACAATTATACGCTGACAAAAAGAACCAAACCTACTTCGACGTGGGACTGTTTTTCATTCTGATTTTCAGTTTTCATATCCTGTATTCTTTCTGGAATCTCAAACTTGACTATTGGCCGATAAAAGGTACCGTCGATAAGCTTTTCGCTTACGCTTCTGCACTGCTTTTCAACCAAAGTACTTGGACTTTGGAACATATTTTCCATTTTGATTTCTTCACGAAAGACCAGACGATATGGTTTCTCAACAACGAAGGCACTTATTCTGCCGTAAGCGTCGCGCCGGAATGCACCAGTCTGAAACAGTGGATGCACTGGCTCTTCCTGATGCTCATCTTCCCAGGACCGTGGAAACACAAGGCTTGGTATATCCCGCTCGGCCTCGTGATTGTCGAGTTTACTAACGTGGTGAGAGTCGTCGGAATAACCTTGTTCTTAAAGCCTTTTCCTCATCATTTCGACCTCGCACACAACTACATCTTCAAAGTAATGTTTTATGTCGTCATCTTCCTGATGTGGGTCATCTGGACAGAGAAATTTTATCACCCGAAAACGAAAAAAAGCAATTCTACTCAGCCGATATTTCCTTCAGAGTAGCCTGATAAGCAGTGAAAACGTTGGCTCGCGAGATGTAACCAAGATATTTTCCGTTGCTAATAACAGGAATATTGTATTTATGCGATTCCTCAAATTTCTTGACAATGCTCTCCATAGCTTCATCCGGACTGATTTCATAACTCGGATAAACCATGATTTTCTCAACAGAAAGGCCATAAAGCTCTGTGTCAAACATGATTTTTCGCACGTCGTCGAAGAGGATATGCCCTTTAAAGTCACCATTTTCAGCCACTACCGGAAAAATATTTCTCGAAGAAGAAGCTATCAGCGGAATCAAATCGCCTAAAGTCTGGTCAGGACGAATGACGCTGAAATTTGTCTCGATAAGATGATTGGAAGTCATCATGCCAAGGATGGTCTCGTCTTTGTTAAACGACACCTTAACTCCTTTAGCAGCAACGCTTTGCGTATAAATAGACTCCTTAAAAAATATCCTGTTGATGGCGAGTGAAAGTGCCGACACTATCATCAATGGAACCATCAGCGAATAGCCGTTAGTAATCTCCGCGATGAGGAAAATACCTGTGAGAGGAGCATGTAACATGCCAGCTATGAGGCCGCTCATTCCTACAAGGGCAAATTTTGTGACATCAAGATTACCGATACCTAAATTATTGATAATCAATGCGTAAACCATGCCTGTCATGGCACCGAGAAACAATGCTGGAGCAAAAGTGCCACCCACTCCACCGGCAGCGAATGTAAGAGAAGTGGCAAATGCCTTGCATAAAATTATAACTACAAAAATCAAAATGACAACCCAGATGTTATCGCTAAACGGCTCGAATAACGAGTGCTGTAAAATGACCGCCGTGTCGCCATTTAGAGCCGCATTGATAGTCTCGTAACCCTCACCATAAAGCGACGGAAAAAGGAAAATCAGCACGCCAAGGCCAATAGAACCGACGATAAAGCGTTTCCAAGGGTTTTCAATTTGTTTGAAACTCTTATCCACCCCAAAATACACCTTCATGAAATAAGCCGAAACAAGTCCCACGACAAGTCCTAACCCCGCATAATACAATGAATTAGATGGTATAAACGATTCCGTTATCATGATTTCATACTCGATGGCTCTGCCGAGAAAATAATACGAAGTCAGAATAGCCACGAACGATGAAATGATAATAGGGATGAGTGCCGTCATAGAGATGTCTATCATAAAAACCTCCATCGCAAACACTATGCCTGTGATGGGAGCCTGAAATATCGACGCGAGTGCCGAAGCACCGCCCATGCCTATCAAAACGTTGATTTGCTTATGGTTAAGCTTTAAAAATTGCCCGATGTTTGAACCTATCGAGCCACCCGTCGAAACCGAAGGACCTTCAAGACCTACCGAACCGCCAAAACCTACTGTCAAAGCACTCGTTATTATCGATGAAAACGTGGTGTGTGGCTTCACAATGCCTTTATTCCTCGACAAAGCATACAAAAGTCCCGGTATTCCATGCCCCACTTCTCGCCTGATGATATACCGTATCACAATGATTGTCAATAAAATACCTATCGCGGGCAAAATAAAAAACAAAAGGTCGAAATAATCGTCAAAATTTCGTATGGCAAAGAAAAAATCGCGTATCGAATGGGCAAGAAATTTGATTATAACAGCAGCAAGACCGGCTAAAAATCCTGTCGGTATCGCCAAAATTATCATAAACTGTCGATCAGACGTGTGAGTTAATCTCCACTTGTTCAACGACTTAAGCCAAATTATCGCTCTTTTTCTTAATCTAAATCTCATTCCACAAAAATAAAAAATGAATTTTGATAACGGATGTTTTTTTGTAAAAAAATTTAATTAATTTTGCAGGATGAAAAAAACTCTATCATTTCAGAATGATTATAGTAAGTTATAATGTCAATGGAATACGCTCGGCTATCTCGAAAGGATTGCTCGAATGGGTTGATGGCGTTTCTCCGGATGTCATTTGTTTTCAGGAACTTAAGGCTACTCCCGACCAGATTCCGGTAATGGAAATCGAGTCAATGGGCTACCATGATTTCTGGTTTCCTGCCAAGAAAAAAGGCTACAGCGGCGTGGGAATGCTAACGAAAACGATGCCCAATAACGTCGTTTATGGCATGAATAATACAAAATATGATGACGAAGGACGTTTTTTGCGACTCGATTTCGGCAATTTGTCAGTGGTCAGCGTGTATCATCCTTCGGGAACGACAGGCGAAGAACGTCAGGATTTCAAGATGGAATGGCTCGATTTTTTCAGAAATTATGTCAATGAACTCAGAAAAAAACGTCCCAACCTCGTGCTCTCAGGCGATTACAACATCTGTCACGAGGCTATCGACATCCACGACCCGGTGCGCAACGCCAAAAACTCAGGCTTCCTCCCGGAAGAGCGTCAGTGGTTCACCGATTTCTTAAACGATGGTTACATCGACAGCTTCAGATACCTCAACAAGGAACCAAATCATTATTCCTGGTGGAGCTATCGTGCCAACGCAAGAGCCAACAACAAAGGCTGGCGCATTGATTATCATATACTTACAGATAACTTGAAAAATAACTTAATAAACGCGGCAATATTTCCAGATGCAATACATTCTGACCATTGCCCAATAATGATTGAATTAAAATAAAAATTATGCTTGATAGAATTGTAATTTGGTTTATCGACCACAAAGATTTCTTCATAGAAAACATTCCGAATTTCATCATCGGAGCGGTTTGTCTGATTTTTTTGATATGGCTTTTTTGGTTTTTCAAATCAAAAAGAAGAAGACGCCATTTCAGATTTTACTGGCATTATCTTACTTATAAGATGGGATTAAGGCAGATTATGTCGCGTCATTATGTCAGCCGTGTGCACGTGCATGAGAATTTCGATCCTCTCGTCGATTTCCTGCCTCATAAAAATATCATATTCAATGAAGAGACGCTTGAGAAGCCCAACCTTGTAAGAAAGACCGTCCTTTTCAAACTTTATAAGATAGCCGACAACCTTCCAAAAGGCGTCAACCTTAAGATTTACAAGACTTTCCGTTCGAGAATCAAGATGAATGAAGCTTTCGAGGCAATCATTGCCGACATCATAGCAGAAAATCCTAACATCGGGCGTAATGAAGCTATACAACTTGCCCAATACAAATCTGATAACCCGAAAGGTACTCTGGGCGGCCATGAGACAGGAGGTGCCGTCGATGTGTCATTGTGCGACGACAATGGCAACGACTTCGACTATGGCACTAAGTTTCACGAATACAATGACTTTACTTTCACAAAGAGCAGCCATATCACTCAACAACAGAAGGAAAACCGTAAGGATCTCGTCAAAATCATGAAAAAACAAGGCTTCGTCAATTTCCCGGGCGAGTGGTGGCATTTCTCTTACGGCGACCGCTTGTGGGCAGCTTATAACGGCAAACGCAACGGCGGTTTCTATGGCTCGGCGGAGACGGAGATGGGCGGTCATTATGGCTTCACTATCCCTGTCAATAGGACTATTCATGAAACAAATAAGTAAATAAAATGAATGTCGCAGCGTTGGTGTCAGGCGGCGTAGATAGCTCGGTGGTGGTGCCTCTCCTCAAGGAGCAAGGCATTGACCCTCATATCTTTTATATCAAGATTGGCATTGAAGGAAAAGACGACCTCATGGACTGTCCCTCAGAGGAAGATATCGAGATAACCACATTCATCGCAAAGAAATACGGCTGCAAGTTCGACATCATCGACCTTCAGAAAGAATATTACGACCGCGTGGCACGTTACACCATGGAATCAGTGCGTAAAGGCCTCACGCCCAATCCCGACGTGATGTGTAACCGTTTCATCAAGTTCGGCGCCTTCGACGAAAAAGCAGGACATGATTTCGACCGCATCGCCACTGGACATTATGCGAAACAATGGATTGATAATGAAAATGTTGCGTGGCTCGGCACAGCAACCGACACCTTTAAAGACCAAACCGATTTTCTCGCAAGGATAACATACCCGCAACTCAAAAAAGCCATGTTCCCGTTAGGCGACATCCCTAAAAACGAGGTTCGGAAACTTGCCGAAAAATATAACCTTCCAAGTGCACAACGCCATGATTCTCAAGGAATTTGCTTCCTTGGAAAGATAAATTACAACGACTACATCCGCAAATATGTAGGCGAGAAAGATGGCGATATCATCGAGATGGAAACAGGTAAGAAACTCGGCAGGCACAAAGGATTCTGGTTCCATACCATCGGGCAGCGCAAAGGCTTGGGACTTGGCGGTGGACCGTGGTTCGTGGTGAAGAAAGACACCGATAACAATATCGTTTACGTGTCACAAGGCTACGACCCTGAGTCTCAATATGTTAACAAGATTAAACTCGTTGATGTGCAGGCCATGAACCCCATAATAAAATTCAGTGAAGGCGAGAAAATAAGATACAAGATACGTCATCAGCCGGAGTTCCGCACCGGCACACTCAGCATCACTGATAATGGCTTGATTATCAACTCCGACGTGATGATTTCAGGTGTCGCCGGCGGTCAGTTCGGCACCATTTATCATGAAAGCGAGCCGGTGGTGCTTGGAAGCGGGGTGATAGGATAGGTATAATAGATAAAAATAGGGATGTTGACAATACATCCCTACTCTAAACTCTCAACACTCCACTCTCAACTAATCCTCCTCTTTCTTCGATTCCTCGTAAGCCTTCAGCAGCTTCGTCTGGACATCAGCCGGAACCTGAGCGTATTCGGCATATTCCATCGCGAACGAGCCACGGCCTGAGGTGAGTGAGCTGAGTGATGTTGAATATCTGTCCATCTCCGCCAACGGTACTCTCGCGCGGATAATCTGGTAGTGTCTGTCTGAATCCATTCCCATGATGATAGCGCGACGGCCTTGGAGGTCGGTATTCACAGCACCCATCATGTCTTCCGGCATGCGCACTGTCAAATCGTAGATAGGCTCCATAATCTTCGGACCTGCTGCCTTGAAAGCGATGGAGAACGCCATACGACCTGCAATCTTAAATGCCATTTCGTTTGAATCGACCGGGTGCATCTTACCGTCATACACGTAAACGATGATGTCGCGGGCGTATGAACCTGTAAGAGGACCTTCTTCCAAACGCTCGTTGATACCTTTCAAGATAGCCGGCATGAAACGCGCATCGATAGAACCACCTACAATGCAGTTCTTGAAGATGAGCTTGCCGCCCCATGGGAGGTCATACTCTTGAGTATCACGCACTTGGAGGTCTGTCGGGTCGGTGTAGCCTTCATAGTAAGGAGCCAGACGCATGTGCACCTCACCAAACTGGCCTGAACCACCTGACTGTTTCTTATGACGATAGTCACCGTTTGCCGACTTAGTAATAGTCTCACGATACGGAATCTTAGGTGATGCGAACTCAACGGCAATCTTATGAACATTGTCAAGATACCACTTTATTGTGTTGAGATGGTACTCGCCCTGGCACTGGAGGATGTTCTGCTTCAGCTCACGTGACATTCCGGTGATGATAGTCGGATCGGTCTTGTGCATGTCGTTGAGGATACCGCCAAGTTTCTCGTCTTCCTGTGAGTTGGCTGCTTTAACAGCTATCGAGAAGACAGGAGTAGGGAACTTGATTGCCGGGAACGCAGCTTCGCTGACTTTGGCATCGACGAGGCTGTCGCTCACGCGTACGTCTTTTAATTTTATTGTAGAAATGATATCGCCCGCGCAAGCTTTCTCCACTCTCTCACGGTTCTTACCGTTTGAAATGAGAATCTGTGAGATACGTTCCTTATTGCCGGTACGTGGGTTGATAAGGTCTTGGGCCTCAACCACTGTGCCTCCGTAGATACGTGCCATAGCCACATCACCGACGTTCTGCTCATTAGAAATCTTGAAGAAGAACATCGCTGTCGGCTCATTGACATCGTTATGGAACTCTGTGCCATTTTCGGCGGCTATGGGAGCCACATGTGCCGGCGACGGACAGGTATTCACAATAAATTCAAGGAGACGTGTCACGCCGACACCGCCTTTAGCAGCACCGCATACCACAGGGAACATCTCGCGTTTTGCGATACCCATGCGGATACCGGCTTCCATGTCTTCTTCTGAAAGAGTTCCTTCGTCGAAGAATTTCTCCATGAGAGCGTCGTCGCCTTCAGCGGCATGCTCGATAAGCTCGTTATGAAGCTCTTCAGCTCTTTCGGCGAGATTCGACGGGATGTCCTGAATCTCAGGGGCACCGTTGCCGTTCTTGAAGACGAGCATCTTCTTCATGATGAGGTCGATGACAGCGTTGAAACCCTCACCTGTCGTCACCGGGAACTGAATCGGAGTGACTTTATCACCGAAGTATTCCTTCAACTGATGAATGGTATCGTCGAAGTTAGCGTTGTTGTGGTCGAGCTGGTTCATGAAAAACACCACCGGTTTGTTCATGTTGGCTGCGTGTTTCCATGCGTTTTCTGATGTCGCCTCCACACCTGACTGCGCATTGACTGTGAAGACAGCCGTATCGACAGCGCTCAAACAAGCGACGATATCGCCAGAGAAATCGCTAAAGCCAGGAGTATCCAAGATATTGATTTTCTTATCGTTAAAGATTGTGTAGCACAAGCTGGCGTTAACAGAGATACCACGTTCCATCTCTATTGGACGGTAGTCTGACACTGTATTTTTACTTTCAGTGGCGCCTTTTCTGTTGATAAGCTTGCCTTCAAAAATCATATTTTCAGCAAGCGTCGTCTTTCCGGATTTAGCAGCTCCGATGAGAGCAATGTTCCGAATTTCTTCTGTCTGGAATACCTTCATTGTTTAATTATCTGTTTTATTAATTATTTTTTTCAATTTGGGCGCAAAGGTACAAAAAAAATCCGTACCTTATTAAAAATAATGATAATTAATTTTACTTCCAGTCATTTCGAACGAAACGTAACGCAGTGAAGTGTAGTTGAAAAATTCTCTATTAACGGAATTATTTAAATGATTATGGGAATAAAGGATTTATTCTGCCTATCAGCCCCTAATGGCTAATAGCTAATGGCTAATAGCTAATGGCTAATAGCTAATGGCTCTAATTGGAACGACGAGTAAACTGCATTCCACTGCTCTTCTTTAAGCTTTGCTCCCATCACTTGTATGACGTTTTCTGCAAGGCAGCTGCCCAACGCGCCACATTGTTCGAGCGTGAACCCTTTTATAAGTCCAGCGAGGAAACCGGCGGCGTACATATCGCCTGCTCCCGTAGTGTCAATAGCATTCACAACATGACCTTCCACAACAATTTTCTCGTTGCCATGCTTGATAAGCGAGCCTTTTTTCCCTATTTTCACCACCGTTGTCTCGCAAAATTTCGAGATAAACCCAAGTGCTTCCTCAGGAGTGCTGTTTGTCAGACTTTTAGCCTCTTCTTCGTTGGCAAAAACTATGTCGATGTCGGGAAGAATTTCTATCAGGAAATCACGGTTGTCTTCCACCACGTTATAAGATGCGAAGTCGATTATGATTTTACAGCCTGCATTTTTTGCAAGTTCTATGGTTTTTTTCACGAGAGTGCGATTTGCGATGAGATAACCTTCGATGAAACAATAATCCCAGCCTCGAAATATTTCCTGTGTGAGGAGAGTGTCGTTCAACATAGCGCCTGCCCCGAGATGCGTTGCGAAGGTACGTTCACCGTCGGGCGAGATGATAGCGCGGGCTGTTCCTGATGAGATATCGCTATGAAACACAACAGGTTTAACGCCCACCTCCCGCATCGCATCTTCAAAAAAACGACCTATCTTGTCGTTGCCTACATAGCAGATGTAGCCTGCCGGTATGCCGCATTTTGCGAGGCCGTGTATTGTGTTTGCCGTTGAACCGCCTGGAGCCATGGCACTTTCATATTTCTCCAACTTCTCGCCTATACGCGCCGATGCTTTCTCATCAACGAGTTGCATGGAACCTTTAGGTAGTCCTAACTCATTGAGAATGTTGTCGTTGTCAATCCTCGTCAAAATATCAACGAGAGCGTTTCCAATTCCTAACACTGATTTTTTCATATATACTTTTTTTTGTTGTTTGTCATTTTTCCCACGACTTTTTCACGCAGAAAGAGCGGAAATAGCGGAAATTTTGTTCTTCCACGATTTTTTCACGCAGAAATAGCGGAAATATTTCATGTCATTTCGAGCTACCGTTTCCTTTCCCGTCATTTCTCGACTTCACTCCGTTACGCTCGAAATGATGGGATTGTCAAAAAAAAGAATGAACAACATTAACGTCATTCATTCCTCAATTAATAACATGAAACATAAAAAATTACACTTTGTAATCTCTCTTGCGCCCCCTTCAGGACTTGAACCTGAGACCCCCTGATTAACAGTCAGATGCTCTAACCAACTGAGCTAAGGAGGCGGAAACGTCTTTCCCCGTTTGCGAGTGCAAAAGTACAACGTTTTTCAATACGCGCGACAAAAAATTGAAGATATTTTTGAAAAAATTTCTATTTCATTGACAATCAATGATGTTTATCCAAAAATGGTTTGCCAAAGTATTGAAATATCACACCAAAACGACCAGTTTTCATAGTATTCAAGATTGATTTTCACCTTGTCGGGATAGATAACTTCGTCGTTATACTTCTGAGGATTGTCTTGCTGTGCCAAAATATTATCCTCGTGACGGTACTTTATCGAGGCAGGACCTGTAATCCCAGGACGCATCTCAAGGATACGTCTGTCGGCACCAACGAGTTTGTCGGCGTAGCCCGGCACATCGGGACGCGGTCCCACGAAGCTCATGTCACCTATTAATACATTAATAAGCTCCAAAAAAGTGTCAATTTTTGTCTTACGCAACCATCGTCCAAACGGCAGAATGCGTGTGTCATCACTCGTTGTGACAAAACCACCCGCTTCAGAATTATCATGCATCGTCCTTATCTTGAAGATTCTGAACGGCTTACCATGCAAGCCAATCCGTGTCTGACGATATAAGAATTTCCCTTTCGGCATTTTTATCTTATGAAAAATAAAAATCACCAACAAAAAAGGCGATAAAATCACCAACAGAATCATTGAAAACAATCTGTCAAAAATATATTTTATTACCATAATCTTTATTTTAGCCATTAGGTAATAATCTAAAAACCCAACGGCTAACGGCTAATGGCTACAATAACCATGCATGTTGAGCACTGCTTTAACATTTATGTTTTTAATCAGTTTTCTGAAAGGATAAAGTATCTTAACTATTAGTCCGAACCACCATTTATATCTTACTTTCAGCTTGCAATACGCTTTTCTGAACTTGAAATTTTGTTCTAAAAACGGCTGTATGTTCGAGTGCTCGGTGATGCTTCGCGAGCCGTCGGAGACATATTTGAAGTTTTTTTCACCAAGATAATACTCGTTCATCTTATGAAAAAGTCCGTAATAAGGATACGTGGCATTGTGTTTATATTCCGGCAAAACCCCGATAAGGCCATATTCGCATGAACCCTCCCACAGATGGACGACGCAAAAACCTATAATTTTATTTTTTTCTTTATCAAAAACACTCCAATAATCATAATTTTTTTGACTGCAATTGTCGAGATATTCATTAAAAACACGCTCAGTCATCGGGCGGTCGGTCACTTTATAATCATCAAAAGTAGCTTTTATGATAGGATAGCCCTCTTTTCTAACAAATTCATTATCAACGAGTTGATATTCGAAAATCTTAAAAGCACGACGTATTTTGTTTCTCTCGTTCGACGAAAGCTCCTCCATCCCGCCAAAAGAATCTTTTATCACATACCAGAAATCCGACTTTTCTTTTTGGTCGAAACCGAAAGTATTACGCACCATCCAGCCACCCGACTTTAACAATTCAACACATTGAGAATCATCGAGATACGGTTCTCTATCAGGTGCCATATCGCAACGCCAAGCGTGGTGATATAAATAGAAATCCTTAGTCAAAATATGCGTTTTTTTATGGCGTTGAAAGCGTAACAGGAGAAACAACACGCAGCTTTCAGCCACGACATCCTTTCATTTTCGCGATAAACACGCCAGACATCACCAGCCGCCTTGATTTTTTTGCTTGATGCGGAATTTTTTTTTACACGGTATTTGTGTAAAACTTCTTCAATAGGATATGCTTTGAATCCTTTGCGTAAAATGTTGAGCCACAAAGCCATATCTTCACTCGTATCGAACACAGGCATAGCAAAATCGCCTACGATTTCCCTGTCGAGCATCACAGTACCGCATCCTATGATAGTGTTTCTTGAATATTTTTTATAATCTAAAACACCTGCCGTCCGAATTATCTTATTTTTATCAACCCCTTGATAATCAATAAGTTTATAACTTGTATAAGTAAAACCGTACTCGTTGTCAAGCATAAAGCCTACTTGTCTTTCCAATTTCTCAGGCAGCCAGAGGTCATCGCTATCAAGAAATGCCACAAAACGTCCGTTTGCTCTTGCGATCGAAAGGTTACGCGTCTTGGCAATTCCTTGATTTTTATCAGACACTAACAGATTGATTCGATTATCTTTATTACAATAATTTCTAATTATTTCAACGCTATTATCAGTCGAGCCGTCATCAGTGATTAGCAATTCCCAGTTGCCATACGTCTGCATCATGACAGATTCGATGCTCTGTACGACGTAATGCGCAGAGTTGTAGCATGGCATGATGATCGAGATGAGAGGCTTCATTATTGTCTATTTTATGATTTGCCCGGGAAATTTATTGCAAAAATAATTATATATAATCAGATGTGCGATAGACAAAATGACGGCAATAACAATCATATACAGATATTTATAAGACACATAAAAATATCCGATATTAATCAAAAGTTGCATTGCGGCATAAATTCCTGAAACAGCCACCTGTGGTATCTTTCCTTCATTGGAAAGCAACTGAAAAATCTGAGAGCGATGCGGATGGAATATATTGTGTCTCAGGAAAAGACGGCGTACTACAGTAAAGCCTCCATCTGCGCCATAAACGACCAACAAGACCATGTAACTAAACTGACTTGGCGACATTATTATGAGTCGGGCAATCAAATAGATGATGATACATCCCATACATATAGAGCCTACATCGCCTGCAAAACAGACAGCATTTCTTCGACAATTGAAAAAAATGAAAACAATATCGGCAAGAATAACATAAACAATCAGGTCGGAGTTCACAAACTGCACTATTTTCTCATTGACAAACAACAAAGTACACAAAGTCACGAGTGAATAAATACCTATCATGCCATTGATTCCATCCATGAAATTATATACATTCAGTACGCAAATCAACACAAAAATAATCACCATTGTTTTCCATCCTTCCAAATTAAAAGCGTTAAGTTCATAAAGCAAGAGAACGAAGCCGACAGACTGAAAAGCGAGACGAATTTTTGTATCAACGGGTTTGATATCGTCACGGAAACTAATTATGAACATCAAAGTAAGGCCGGCAAACATCCAGAGACCTTGAGTCTCTCTGGAAACGAGGAAAAATATAAGGACTGCGAAATAAAAAATCAAGCCACCACCACGAATTGTCAGTTTCTGGTGCGAACTACGTTCGTTTGGCAAATCATATATTTTTGTTTTTTTTGCAATCCAAAAATACAATAACTCTATGATTATCAACGATATAAAGACAAAAAAATAATATAGAAACATAAAATCATGTATTATTTTATAATCAAATCAATTATTTTTGAAAAATAGCGAAGCGATTGTAGGAAAAAATTGCTGGGCACACCGTGTTCCCGCACCGATGCGAGGTGTTCCCTCATGATTATTTTGTGCGACTTAAGTCCCGACGATGACGCGCCACCATTACGCATCACCACGAAGTCGGTGGGGATATACTTTGTCGTTATGTTTTCGTTCCAAAAAAGCCTTACAAACATGTCGTAATCGGCAGAAATCCTGTAATCAGTGTTATAACAACCGATTTTATCATAACAAGATTTTTTCAAATAAAACGAGGGATGTGCCGGCATAAATCCGTAGATAATTTTATTTCTTGAGAACCGAGCCGAGCTGTAATGTCTGACCACCTTGGTAACATCCTGATTATCAACGTAAACAACATCACCATAAACGCCATCAACTGTCGGGTTATTTGCAAAAGTGGCGTTCACTTTTTCCAAGATATCATCATAGGCAAAGAAATCATCGCTGTTAAGAGTGCCGATTACCTCTCCTGTAGCCATCTTAATGCCTTTGTTCATAGCGTCGTAGATGCCTTTGTCGGGCTCGGAAACCCAGCGCAGGCGGCCTTCAAATAGCGGCTCGAACTCCTTTACAATATCAAAAGTGCCGTCTTTGGAGCCGCCATCTACAATGATGTAGTCGATGTCTTTAAACGTCTGATTAAGAACACTTTGCATAGTGTCACGCAAAGTAGAAGCACTGTTATATGTTGCGGTTATTAATGATATTTTCATACAACTCAATATAATCTTTAAAACGATCGTCTTTATTATAATATTTCACCGCCCTTTCCCTGCAATTTGTTGAATAATAATGTTTTCCATTGGCTTGAACGGCTTCTATTGCCTGACGAAGATTATTAAAATCACCTTTTGCGACTACAATGCCTGTTTCTTTTGTAACAGACTCGGGACTGCCACCGGTTTGATAAGTTACAACAGGTGTGCCGCACGCCATAGCTTCAATATTCACGGTAGGGAACGTGTCCTTATATGTCGGATTGACAAATACGTCGGCAACCGAATAATATTCAGCCAATTCTTCCTGACTATTCGTCCTTGCAATAGTGATGATTGACTTCGGCAGTTTTTTCTTGAGAGAATCCTTCACTCCAACCATAACAATCTGACAATCAGAAATTTGCGATAATTCAACAAAATCTTGAATACCTTTGTCGGCATCCCATGTTGAAGCAACTCCAAGGATTATGGTCTTTTTATCGCCCGCGATTTTACGACGTAAGTCGTCATTTTTTTTCGGACGAAATTTGTCAATATCAATGCCATTATTGATGACTTTTATCGGATATTTCGCCAAAAACGATCGTCTCACTAAATTTGCAAGCCAATGAGAAACCGGCACCACTGTCATATTTTCAACCGATGTAAAGCATTGTCTCTTAATCAGATAGTTTCGTTGGCTTCTGTCAATTATAGCACGAGGGTACTCTTTTTTTACATAAGCACAGTCGTGGCAGCCTGTTTTCCATTTCTCACAACCGTACTGCTCGAACTGTGCACAATGTCCTGTCATGCTCCAGCAGTCATGCAGAGTCCACACCACCGGAATTTTACTTTTGGCGAGGAAACTGAACAGCACCTTATAATTAAGGTAATATCCATGAATATTATGAAGATGGATTACATTCGGTTGCAGCTGTTGTATTTTTTTAATGAGTGTCTTGGTCTGGCAACCCGAGTTAAGTCCATGATTATCAAACAAATAACTTCTTATGCCATGCCATATCTCATCAAGGTGTTTCGTCACTTGGATATCGTCAAACTGTGATTTATTCACATATCTTGCACTGTGAACAATAGTCGTTTCCCATCCTTTTTGAGATGCGAGCGCGGAAATCTGCTCACAGATTCGACCGTGAGAGCCGCTATTCAGGGCAGTATTGACGTGCAAGAGCCTTTTCATCGTAGCACTTTTCTTATGACTTCAATCTGATAATGTACATTCCATTTGGTATCAATTGTCTCATAAGCCTTAAGCCTTATATTTGCGCGTTCCTCGGGTGTTTTCTCAAGCCATATTTTAATTGTATGTGCCAAATCCTCGACATCATCATATTTGAAAAAACCGCCGGTAACATCTGGGGTAATCGCTTCAAACTCGGGCATTTGATACGAGAAGTTGTCGTGTGTAACAACAGGACAGCCGTATGTGAGTGCATGGATGGATGTAAGTCCGACATTACCCGGCGACACACAAACAGAGGCATTGTAAAACATCTCACCTATCGTTTTCTCATCGTAACAAGGACCGTAAAACCACACTACATCGTTGAGTTTTAAGTCATTGACTATCATATCTAAACCCACGTTCTCATCGTCTTTCCCGACAATGATAAGATTACACTTAACGCCCTGTTTCCTCAACAAACCAAAGCTTCCGACGAGCAAGTCCAAGCGTTTTGTCTTCTGTATCCTGCCGATATACATTATTATTGGATTGTCGTTGCCGAAATGTGAGGAAAAGATATCGGTTTCTTTTAACGTTTTTCTTATAACTTTTTGATTATCAGTATCTAACGAGTTAGCGACGCACAGCATTTTTGATGCTTTTATCCCGTTTTCTTGCATGATGCGGATTGCATATTCATTATAGACCAATATCTTTGAAAAGAGGGAGAAAAACACTTTTTTCACCATGAGTTTGACGCCGCCTTCCCTGCCGTAGAAGCCGTGTGTCCATGTGATAACATTCTTACCTAATAGTCTGCATATCAATACGATAACCCATGTTGACAAACAAAAAGGCTCTCCAAGTAATATATAGTTGTCATATTTTTTGAATGCTATTCGAAGTGATTTTCGCTGCCAATAAAACGGTCCGATAAACACATTATGCAACTCTCCCTTAAAACCATCCAAGTCGTTGTAATTCAATTTCTTAACAGGTATTTGCATTCTGTCACCGAAATAAAAGTCACAACCAAACTCCTTGTTCATCAAAGAAAATATGGGCTTCCGATAATGTGGTGCCATATTGAATATACAACAAACTTTCATCATGCCGACTGCCGTTTATGAATAATTGTATTCACAATATATTTTACTTCACTGAACATAGGTCTATTAAACAAATAAGTTATCAAAAAATATGAGATAAGAAACACAATTATCTCGGTCAGGGCAAGATAGTACATATTTGCGAGTGTTAACACTTTCACTCCGACGAAATAGGAGCAAGCACCAGCTGTTAATGCAATAAGTGCTATTTGAAACAGGTCTTTCATCTGCACAAAGAAGTTAAAGTTGAGATAATGTGCGGCAAGCGAGGCGTGTATCAAAAACACGAGGTAAAATCTTATTGTCACAGCCCACACTATACCTCTGACACCAAAAAATGAACCCACAATAATCAAAAGCAGCCCTACCACCGATTTCACACACGTCCATCGAAATAGCACTTTGCTCTTACCAATGGCAGCCACAGCGTTGTAGTTGATGTCGCTCAACGACTCCGCCATGCCGCCGACACATAATATTTGAAAATATGGCACGCAATCGACCCATTTATCGGTAAGCATCAGCACTATTGCCGGTTTTGCAACTAATATCACGAGTATCATGGCAGGGAAAACGAAAAACGCCATCGCTTTTGTAATTCTTCGTAGTATATTACACAAACTCGGCAGGTCGTTCTGAAACCTTGCAAAGATAGGAAACGTCACCTGACAGACCACCGTCGATGACGTGTTCGACATTATCGACTCTAATTTTCTGCTCTGAGTGTATAATCCCACATCACGGGCTGTATAGAGTTTTCCGATTATAAGTGTCTGTATCTCATTGAAAAACGTTACTATTGTGTTTGAGAGAAGTATAAAACTTCCGAAGCTGAATAGTTCTTTAAACGACTGCTTGCTAAACACAACAGAAGGACGCCATCGGTTGAAAATCCAGAACAACAATGTCGATACGCCACTGATGAGTAACTGCTGCGCCACCAAACACCACACGCCATAGCCGTTGTACGCCATGTAAACAGCTATCACGACGGCTACCACATTGGCTGTTATCACTATCAGTGATATTTTCTTGAAATAAAGTGTCTTTCGCAGATGGTTTTTGTGTACGATACCGACAGCATCAAGGAAGAGTACAAGACCTTGAATCCTGAGAATATCACACAATAACGGTATCTTGTAAAACCTCGCTATCAGTGGTGCGGCAAAGAATAGTGCTATATACAGTACCAAAGCTATCACAAGGTTCCAGTAAAAAATAGTGGAATAATCCTCTTGTGTAGGCTCTTTTTTCTGTATCAGTGCCGCGCCAAATCCGCCATCCACGAATATCTGCGACAGGGCGATGAATATCATGAGCATCCCGATACAACCAAAGTCGTCGGGTGTAAGCAGCCGTGCAAGTATCAGGTTGGCAACGAATGCAAGCAACAACGACGCAAACCGCTGTATGGTGGTCCACGCCACCCCCGAAACCGTTTGTTCTGTTAACGATGACATCAATCTATAATATCGTCAATATTCTTAAACCCGTAATAACAAGGCAATCCCGACTTAAACGGAGCACCGAGGTCTTCTCCCCCAACAATCAAATTACCGTCTTCGTCAATGATTCTTTCGTTTCGCACCATCTGCGCCCATCTTAAGATAGCGTCAATTGTCGGCACTTCCAGATTCATCTGCTCCGCTATCCATTTGGCAATACAGTTGCCGTAATATATGTCGTCCATGAAGAAACGATGATTATTATCTATTTCCCAAAGCCCGTCAGCATTTTCTACCACTGGAGTTCCTATGGCAACGAGCGTCTGCGAGTTCACAAACGACTCCTTAACACCTGTGTTGTTTGAATTATATGAAAATCTCTCGAGGGCAAGGTAATCAAGCATATATCTGTAATCGTTTAACGGATAACGATGCCGTATCTCATCTCTGATTTTTGAATAATCTTTGTCAAGTGCTGACAGCAAATCGGCCGACACATCATCGTAATCTTTGTAAAACATCGGCACATCGGCTTTATTTTTCCAACAACGCCCGTAAACCTTATAAAGTCCGTAACATCGCGAAGTATGAATTATCTGATTATCGACCGACAACGTCAAAGATATGAAATTGTCACTCTGTTGTACTGCGCCTTTATGAAACCACCGGTAACATATCTCCTCAAAAAACTCTTCGTCTATTTGCTTAAAATATGATTTCGGATAACATGTGGCGTAATTCACCGCTTTGCATCCATAAGTAACACCTATCTTACCGTATTCGATAATCCTCGCTATCCACGGTATGAGACCAAAAGCAAACGTCACTATGTTGTCATACGAAAACTGTCTTTTTATCTCATCAACCATCCAGTTCCAGCCTCCCTGTCCGTACATGGTACCCAAAAAGACCGTTTTCTTTCTGTTGATATAGGGGGCAATTTCCTGTAAGCCTATCCTGTATTTGTGTACAGGCATACAAAACACTATATAATCTGCCTCGGGTATGATATCAGCGGCGTTGTCGGATGCTCGCTTGAGCGGTCCGGAAAACGTCTCATATACCTTACCCTCCGGCGATTGATATTGAAGCTCTATCGTCTCGTTCCATTCTGCAGGTCTCGAAGTGAATATCGACACCTCAAAACACGAATCTCTAAGTAATGGTATCAGCGTGTGGGCACTGCTGCCACCTCCACAAATGACCATTTGTTTCTTATTTATCATTTTCTACTTATTTTCTCAGGTAAGTCGATGTATTTCCCCATTTCAACCGTGGTCTCATAAGTATATTCTCGGTCAACGATGTTGCCATCGGGAGAAAACGTTAGCTCGCCGAAAAACACCTTATCTTCAACAGCATACAAATCAACTCTGACGTACGGGATCCCTTCCGAGAGCTTCTTTGATACCTCCAAAAGTCTTTCTAACGCCATCGGACGTTCAATATTTACGTTATCATTAGGATCATCGTCTTTCAAATAATACAACCTCTTCCAATCAGTGGAATATATTACACCTTGTGAATGTCGCGTCACAATGTCGCGGTCGTAACAAACACCGATAAACTTAGGTACACCGTTGAAACAATGTATCTTGTAATCCTTCACATCACGGTAGTTCTCAACTGGCAAAAATTGTTCGCACATAATCAAAGGCTTGATGTAATGGTAGTGTTTCTCCGGTGTTATCGACCCGAAATCAATCTTCATCCATTTGTTCAGTTGTGCAATGCTCTTCTCAATATCAAGTTTGCTCTTGTCTTCACAGATAATGTTCCATCCACACCCATGATTGCATTTTAACACAAAACGTTGCGGCAAAATGTCGAAATCTATTTTGTTTGCATCGTCCCAAACACCGTAAACGTCAAGCAAAATATCTTCTAAACCCTTGCTTCTCACATAATCTCTCGCTTCATATTTGTCGGCACCTTTCGATTTCAACTCAGGCTGCCAATATTTCGTGAGCCATATCAGTTTCTCCGACCATGTTTGAGGATTCTCCATATTCAATCTATGCCCTGAATGATGCCTGTAACTGATTTTGTATATGAGATTTTCCAAAAACGGCACCTTCATCATAAAGGCTTGTATGCTTCCCGTAATTCTTTTTCTAATAGTCATTGTGTATAAATTTATTTGATGTCAAATCTACAAAATATGCCTTTCGCAATCAACGTGTTTACGTTGGCAGACGTTTTCTCCATAATCGTCGGATACATAGGCAGTTGCAACGACAGTATTTTTGGCGACGTAATGTCCATTATTTATTATTTTTTTCGCTATATGCCTGACGATAAAGCTTCATCAACTGGTTGTATGTCCTGTCCCATGTGAAATATTGGGCTTTCTTAATGCCTAATTCCACAAGTTTATCTCTATTTTCCTTATTTTCAATGATTTGTATCTTTTCTCGAATCTCATCAGCAGTGAGATTATGAAGCAAAAGCTCGTTATATCCCATAATTTCAGGAATAGAAGAAGCGTCATGAGCTATTACGGGACAACCTGCTTTCTGAGCCTCAAGTATCGGAATACCAAAACCCTCATATTTTGAAGGATAAATCATACAGAAAGCTCCGTTATAAATCTCATTCAAACGGTCATTCGGAATATCTGTCAAGATAACATATTTCTTGTCATGACGGAGATTTCTGAAAAGTGATTCCTCATAACTGTTCAAAGGACTGCCGACTATAACAAGGTTATAATTACTACTTTTCCAAAATTCAACTACGAGGTTGAAATTCTTGTAATGCGAGCGGTCGCCGACAAAAAGGATATACGATTGCAATGAAAACGGCAGTTGCAACGATTCCTTGTTCTTGAGAGGAAAATAACGTTCCGACACCCCGTTGTAGATAACTTTTACCTTTGTCTCATCAAGATTTTTAATGTATCTCAAACAATCGTGCTTGGTATTTTCCGATACACATACCACGTAATCGGCATTGCATATCGCCCTCCTCTTCTGCCAGCCGTGCAATATACGTTTGAAAAATGGGAAAAACTTTTCGTATGTGAAGTCATGCACGGTTACAATATTTATGGCATTTTTATTGCCGCAAATCCTGTAATATGACGAATGAAATATGAATTTTTCATTGCATTTATATGTCGGATTAAGATATCTCTTGACAAGGAAAAACATCCTTGACCTGTTGATAATCTTAGTGTTATCAATATCAAGACCCGTCCTGAAAACATTTATCGTTTTCCCATATTCCAAAAATTTCACATTAACGTTCCTTTCTCTCAAAATTCTGCTGATAATCTCCTGCCATACCACAGAGATACCACCTCTTTTTTGAATGTAAAAGACCACGTTATCAATCAAAATTCGCATTACGTTGATTATTTAAATGATTACCTAAAACTTCAATAAAACCCTTGCCAAATCTGCGATCCGGCTCCATATAATTACCTTCTCCCCACTCGTTCCACGATTTAAGGAAAATGATATTGTTTCTCTTATCTTTTGTTGCCTGAAGTGCCGCCTCAACATGTTTTCCGAATAATTCCGGAGTCGCATCATGAAACACCGAACCGTTTTTTCCACTTCGTGGCGTATGATCCCAGTTTGGAATTATTGTAGGAAAAACGTCATCGCGACAATCTGTCTCCCCGTTGATAAAATATTTGGAAATAAACGAATATCTCAACACAAGTGGACGATGTAATACTTTGAATTTGAATAACTTAAATGGTATTTTTCTCACCACTCTCTTGTCATGGCGATAAGGTCCTATCCTAACCACATTGACGGCATCGAAACCCAGATTTTTTATTTCTTCTATCTTCGAGTCATCTTTGGTATGCCCAATAAAATAAAATGATTCCGCAATTTTTGCTTCTCGCAGAAGACGATTAAACTCAGCCATAAAAACTTTTGCATCCGGAAGCTGTAACGGTTGATAAATAACAAAAACGGGGCGCCCATCAATGCGCACATAACGATTATCACGCAAAGCATTGCTGATATATTGAAAATGAGCGGCCATCTCTTCTTTTCCACCATATTCCTGTTTCATCAGCACTCTGTTTCGCGACGAATCGGAAACGTTCCAAATCTTTGCCTCCCACGACTCATTGGCCCAGCCAAGGCATATTGGAAAATCAATGTCTTTACATTCTAAAATCTGTTGTAAAGGCTTCTCTAACAACACTTTACCTTTACCAAACCAATAATGCCACAAACAAAAAGCATATATGCCCGCCTCCTTTGCCAAAGCCACTTGCTTCCGAATAGTTTCTACATCTCTGAGGTCGTAATACCCAAGCTCACCTGGCATCTTAGGCTGATAATGCCCGCGAAACAAAGGCTTCGCTTTAGTCACATTCGTCCACTCTGTAAAACCTTTGCCCCACCATTCGTCATTCTCCGGAAACGGATAAAATTGCGGCAGATAATAAGCTATGACCTTAGCTCTCATTTTTAATAAGGATTCAGAGTGATTATTTAACGTCCCGATTTCGAAATTCGTATCTGATACAAAAATATTAGTATTTTATTGATGATAGGCATACAAACCGTCTGAACCACAACACGTTGACCTATCGGAAGACATTTTTTATTGGTCTTGAAAAGCTTTCTGCAATAGTCATAATCTTCTTTTTTTATGTATTTTCCTCCGCCAAGACACAATGCATAAGCGAAACCTTGCAAAACAAAACTGTCCAATAACTCCTGATTTTTATACTCTTTCAGATTTTTTACGACATAATCGGCTATCCATGTTTTCGCATAATAATAATCTGTAGTGTCTTTGTCATAAAAATGCGAATGAACCGCAGATTCGTCGTTTTGTACGTATTTATAAACGCATTTTGAAGTCAAAGCAATTTTTTTAGCCTTAACCATAGCCTGAACAGCCAAACAAAAATCCTCTAAAAACACAAATTCCTTAAGCTCAACATCATCAAAAAGCTCTTTTTTGTATAACTTCGCCCACAAACTGTGCAAAACCTTACCCGAAAACAAAACATCAAGGTTCTCTGTTGTCGAGATGACTTTTTCTTCCGGAAACTCGTAATTCACAACCTTACCATCTGGAAAAACCTTGCAATAATTGCCCTCTGAAATATCGGCATCGTTGACAATCAATGAATTATATAATAAACTCAACGAATTTTCAGGCAAAATATCATCGGAGTCAACAAAACACACATATTCACCTTTTGCTATTTTCAAGGCATTATGTCTTGTACGTGCAACTCCTTGATTATCTTGATTATATATTCTTATTCTCGCATCTTTTGACGCAAGTTTTTCCAGAATCTCCAATGAATTGTCGGTGCTTCCATCATTCACGGCGATGATTTCAAAATCAGTAAAATCCTGATTAAGAATGCTTTGCAAACTTAATTCAATATATTTTTCAACATTATAAACAGGATAAACGACTGAAATCATAACCAATTGGTGTTCTTTTGCATATCTTGATGCTTGCTTTTTCTTATCATTCGGCTCTTCAGAATTATCCTGACCCTCGACACCAAAAACATTCCTAAAACGTAATGTCCTTTGCTTAATTTTGCAAAATAACAGTCTTTCAACAACCTGAAATAGGCTTTTCTCCTGTTTTTCCAAGTCAAATTAATATCCGTGGCAACGTTCAACATCTGACGATAAACCCAATCCTTATAAAAAGCCTTCTGGTTTCCAAAAAGATTCTCCCTATCGTGACACATGAACGCACCAACCACAACTTTCGTCTTAATATTATGATAATCAAGGCGTTGCAGATAATTATTATCCTCGCCATAATGAAAAAACAACGGGTTGAAGCCGCCGATTTTCTTTATAAGCGAAATCGGCATCAGCCAACAAGCGGCACAAACCTCTCGCGTCACATACGTTGATTTGCAATTATTTACAATCAAATCGTCGAGCAGTCCGTTATCCGAAATCAACAACGAATTTTTGAATTGAGGGTCAAGTCTTGTTCCGTAACCATTCAGATGAACTGGCGAAAGCATTGATTCACCGTCACTTGCGTCAATCATACGTTGCAACGCGTCTTTTTCCAAACTCGCATCCTGATTCAGGAGCAGCACGAAATCGGCATTATTGCTGATGGCATATCTGAAACCTACATTATTCGCCTGACCAAATCCAATATTCTTATCTTGTTGAAAAACAACAGCTTCAGGATAAAACTCCCTAACAAAACCAGCACTTCCATCGCTTGAGTTGTTATCAACAACAACGGGAATAACTGCCACAGAAGAGCCGCGAAGGCTGTCGAGACAGCGTTTCAACCATCGCATTCCGTTGTAAGTCACTATTATTGCAAAAATATTCATTCTTTTCTTAAAAACTTTTCTTTCAACTTGTCTTTCATCGAAAGCAGATAAAAAGCTGACGCCACCCAGAAAACCATCGCCAAGTCATAATAATAGTAGCGGTAGTAAAATATACCAAAAACAGGTACCTCAGCCAGCACAAAAACCATCAGCAGATTCCAAAAAGAGACAACTTTTTCTTTCTTTTTAAAAAGCAACATGCAAAAAGCCGAAAACGACAGCACATACAGCCACATCGTAAGTTTTCCGAAATCAAGCAAAAATACGCCGATGAAAGAGGAAAAAACATCTGTTTTGAAACCATGCATGGCATTGCGCTTCTCAATTGCCTGAAAATCATAATCATTGTTTCCCAAGAAGTGATTTACCATAGGGAACACTCTTTCTGTATATATAGTATCAATAGCATCATTTTCATAAATATAACAGAAATTAAGATACGACTGCCCGGAATACTGCACAATTCCATTAATCTCGCCATTGTTCTCGGTATGAAAACGCGCTTTTGTCACGCCAACCATATAAATCACAGTTAAAATAATCACCGGAGTGAGTGCCAAACCCATGAAAATCCACTGTTTTTTCCTTATATGATGCCAGAATAACACCACACAAAACACAAACATCAAAACATAATTTATAATCTCGGTTCTGTCGGCACGTTGGATTGAAAGGAAAGGTACGCTAAGCGAGCCTGCAAACAGCATCAGATTGAACCACCACTTCTTTTTAGCGCAACACAGTGCATAAAAAAGGCAAGGAACAAGCAAAATCGTGCAATTATGCAAATAATATATGTATCCGAAAACCTTTGGAAGTCGTTCCAATCTTATGTCGGACGGCGATTTCATGCCATTATAATGCGCACTTCTTATCTCCCAGAATTCCGAATATCCAGGATAACCGTTTTTGGTGTATTTGTTTTCTCCAAGCCACGTCCCGTTCTTACAAAGACTTAAAATGCTGTCGGAAGCAAGATAAAAATTCAATGCTGCCAATAACAGCAAAAACACACAAAAAACAACAAAAAGCCTGCCTGAGCCGGCTTTCACATCCTTGTTTTTTAAATCATCAATCCTCGAAAATGGTATGATTGCAAGTGTTATCAGCAGACAATACAACAGGGTTGGGACAAAGCCAAGATGAAGATTCTCAGTCTTAAACAATATTCCGGCATCACCAAGCAACCCCATTTTAACTATCAAAATAGCAAAAAACGATGTTATCGCAAAAAGCCCCGCTATGTAAACGCTTACGCTTACATGCTCCGACTTGACAGCCAAAAACAATGTCAAAAGAACAAAAAATATGAAAGGTATAAAAACCATGACTTTATCTGATTTTACTGAATCTCAACATACTTTTCCATCCGAGAAAAATTGCTTTCGTCTGCATCCTGAACAAATGACGATATTTTGGTATGATGATGTCAGACACATATCCTGCTACGAAATTTGACAGTATCGTAACTATTGCCGAACCAATCACACCCAACGTCGGGATTAACAGATAGTTTAGCACGACGCATACCACGCATCCTAAGATATCACGAATAACCGCATAATTCTGCAACCCTTCTATAATCAGCAGCTGACCTGCAGTATTGGAAAGTGCCACGGTGACGGTTTTAAAAGCCAGAATCTGCAAAACGCTGACAGCCGGAATATAAACCTCACCGAATGTCCACACTACGATAAAATACGATAACAAACTGGTTATCAACGATATAACAATACTTATCCACACCACAATATTCATAAAAAACTGCGACATGTTTTTGTATGCCACCTCATCTTCTCTACGCTTGCTAACCAAAACCGGTGCCACAGTTTGGCAAATCATGACTGGGACGAAAACAAGCACTTCAACAAACCGGTTTGCCACTGAAAACTGTCCAAGTGAGGCATCGTCGAGCATGTTTTTTATCATCAGCTGGTCTATCCTCTGGTAAATAATCACCGCGGCACTCGTCAGCATCAGTGGGAAAGACTGCTTTACCAGAAACCGCGCCCATTTACGCTCGAAACGCCAAAGTCTTATCGGAGCTATCTTCTTTGAATACGACAAACAATAGCCGGCAGCCAGAAGCACATAATCGAACATGCACGCTGCGATGAACCAAACCAAATTCGAATGCAGCAGCAGAAGCACAACTTTTATCACAATTCCGATAACAGTTCTCGAAATCTCTGATTTTACTACGTATTCATTCCATACTATAGCCGTAAAATAATTGCGCGCAACAAAAAAACTATTGCAGATTATTGATAACGAATACAATAATATCATCCAACGGGTAAACACGTCCGTCTCCGAAAAATTCACTATAATGGCTATCAACAGTATCGTTACAACTGCAAATATCAACTTCAAAACAAAAGCCGTACCGATAATCGCATCGCGTTCGTCCCTGTTCTTTGCCTCCTCCCTTATTTCAATGTTATCTAACCCAAAATTAGCAAGTGCCTGAAATATCGCCACAAAACTGATGACGTAACTCATCAGTCCGTACTGCTCCGGACCGAGATAACGGGCCACAAACACGCCGACGATGAACCCACCAAGCAAGGTCACTACCTTGCCGATAACAGCCCAACTGATATTTTTCGCGACAGTAACACCATCTACCGAAAAATTCAACTTCCTGAAAAGACCGTCAAACATGCTATTTTCCTCTTTATCTCCTATCTGATAACATCTGCAACAATTTCAACCTGCTAAAAATCGTAATATTTTCTGTCGAGACTTGTCCTGATTCCTATGCTGAAAATGAAATCACTCTGTGTATCAAGACCTTGGGCTTCGAATTTTCTGTGCATCACCTCGGCAAAAACGTTGAGGTTGTACGCCGGATTCACGAGATACGAAACGATAAAATCATTCATCATTATCGTGGTTTTTCTTCCCGTAAGGAGATAATGTCCGTCACTGCCTTGATTATCAATCTCTATCGCAGTATCGTAATCGTTATAGACATTATGTCCATAGTTGGCGTACACGTTGTTTTCCACATCCCAGTCATCGCCGTACTGTCCGTAATTCAGTTTATACTGAAAATACAGTCGCTTCCAGTTATATTGCGCACGTGCCACCATCTCCCAGAGGTTGCCGCCCCAAGGATGCGCCAACGGCTCGTTGTAATGTGCATAATTGTCCTCTCCCACAGTGCTTCCCGAGCCTTGCGGCGTATGCGAATACATATAAGGCCGCACAATATCACCCTCCAACTGCAAAAACAACCCATCTACCCCGAAACAATCGTAACTCTTCACACCTAACTGATACGATTGCTTGTTGCCTGAATAGCCTTTAAAAGCAATAAATTTCTTAAATGTCATCTCATCAAGGACAAACTGTCCGTATATTGTAGTATGCTTGCCTAAGATATAACTCGCCGTCAAACCCATGAGAGCGTTATCTGATGAATTGCCGGCGTAATATTCTGCTGAACGCAAGAAAATGATAGGGTTAACATATTGAAAATCAAAGCCGCGACGCACTCCTGTCGAATCTTGTGCCTTCGCAACCACCGCATCAAAAAAACCTATATTCAAGCGTTTTGTGATGGCAAAGTCAAGGTAATGTGTGACCGTCCATTTACGCGCGTAAGTGTTGTCGGCCAAAACCCTGTTCCTGTCGGTCATCTGCGCATACATACATGTGTATTGTATGCGCCAGAAATCAGCAGTCAGTTTAAGGTAAGGATAACTTAAAGCATTGTCCGACAATATCATAGAACGATAGCCATCACCTATGAAGTTTTTGCCGTAACCCAAGGTGGCGTCAAGCCATGACGCCGGACGGAAAGCTAAATATGCCGATGCGTTGGTGTAATCAAACCCTGTCTCCTTAAAACGCTTCGACCATCCCTGACCAGGAACAATGCTGTTTTTTACAATATATTCATCAATATAAATGGGGAAAACAGCCTGATTCTCACGGACATTAGTGTAAAATGCAAAATTATCACCTATAGTCCCTTTCACCTCCGCTCCTCTCGTGTTCACCCATGTCGTGCGGTTGCCATCAGAACCTACTTCAAAATCAATGACAGGATTAATGGCAACATAAAAATCATCGCCCCTTACGCGGATGAAATCATCATTTAGAAGTGAATTTAAAATATAACTTGAAAACTTGCCTTTTTTGTTAATCTCAATTCGATGTAAATCGTTGATACTGTCAAGGTTGGTAATATTTCTAAATTGCAACTCCGACCATGCCCTCATCGAGGTGTGAAAGATATAATCTGAGCTGTATGCCGCCGCTTGAACACCCATCTCATAGTCATCGTTCAACGAAATCTGAAGCTCCTGCGCCTCAGCCATAAACGATATCGCTATCAATAATGCAATTATCAATCTTCTTGCTTTCATGTTGTATAATTAAGTTATTGAACATCAATATGTTAAAAAACGAAAAGAATATTATTCCTTTTTGAGTCTCAAAAATCGACTCAAATAATGAGTTAAAGACTATCATCAATATGAAACAAACGTAAATCACATCAAAAGTTTTTTTACGTCTCATCACAACAAGCGGTATCACAAATAACGCCAATAGCAGAAGCAGACCCACGACGCCCACCTCGTGAATAGTATCAAGATATTGATTATGAAGGTTTAACTTTTGATCAATAGCATCGTTGGCCATGATATATTCTGCTAAAACCGACGCCACAGATTCCGGCTCACACCCAAAACTCATTGCATTTTTCTCAACAAAATCAAACGCCTCCTGTTTAGGCTCATTCCAATTTCCACCTACATCTGTCAATTTGTCAATCTCTTTGAGAAGATACTCTCTGCCATTTAAAAAAGTTTCGTTATCAATGCCTTCAATAGGAATAATCCTTGATTTTATCTCCTCTATGTATGCAGAATAGGCTTGCAAACTCGAAGTTTCTCTATCGCCAGTGCCAACTCCAAAAAGCCAATTTTCTCGCAATACAGACTTACATCCTCTTATTTGTACCAGCCGCCGGTCAGTCTTGTTTTCGGAAAAAACATTTTCTGCTGTATCTGTTACTCTCGAGAGAATGCGCGGATAACAAACACTTGTCAAAACACTAATCAACACGACCGCAAAACCGGCAATAAGACCTATCTTTGTTTTTTTCATAATGAAAGTAAACCACACCCATAAAACGATGAAAATCAACACTAAACACAACAAACCAGCACGAGACTCCAATAATATCGTAAATGTCACCAAACAGACAACACCAATAATGTCTAATATTTTGATTTTTAATAAGTTACATGTCACAATCTCACTTATACAGAACACAATCGCCAAGCCTGCATACATAGCAATATATGAATGATGTACGTAATATAACTTCATCAACCCCTCATTAAAAAACCTCGACGACGTGGCACCATTGAAAATCACATCGTAAATGGCATGAAACAGGTTCATGAAGAAAAACAAGATACAACCTGCAACAAGGGCGTATCCTATCGCCCGAAACCTTTCTTTTGTCAGATACGACATATCTGAAAACAGGAAAATCATAGGAAAAATCAGGAAGCCGAGCTTCTTACTCACCTGCGCCCAACCCAACGAGGTGTTCTGCGTCCAAAGCATGCCGATGAGGTACATGCACCACGTCAAAGCGAAGATGATATAAGCCCATTTGAACTTCATCTGCTGTTCGTTGAGATGGAATTTTTGCTCGAAAATGACTTTAAGGACCGCACACAGAAGTAAGGCGGCCTCACCATATTGCGCCGCAAGCCAACTGAACGGAATGGCAACAGCCAAAAGTATCATTATCAAAAATTCTGCTTTTTGAAAAGATTTTAGTCCTTCAAATATTTTTTTCATAAATAATATTGTTGATTTTCAAGTTATTATATTACAATTTTACACAGCTTCGCCACTTGGGTCACATCAGCAAACCAACAAAAAAAGTCCCATTCACATTAATTTGCAAAAATAAGACTTTTTCTTTTATAATAATAATAAAAAGTGTGCTGATCCGAAAAAATCACTTACGTCTCGGTAACCTGATGGCGTTAAACTCTTTGCGCAGGTCTTTGTTGAACGTCCAGCGCAGGTCGGAGATGAGCAAACGGACATATTCGCCATAGTCGAAGAAAAAACAGTAACTGAAATAGAGGAAGACGCTTCCAATAATGGCATATTCCCATGGCACAAGACAGAACAGCAGTGTTACGCCCGTCGCCATGATGAGAGGATGCATCACAAACTCCACGGCATAGTTTACAGTGTTACGGAACGCCTTGTCTTTCAAATTGTTAAGTATGAACAAAGCCACTATCCAGATAGGACACGAAACTAATGCTGCCACGAGATAAAAAGGCAATCCCACTATCATCAGAAACGTCTTCCAGACAGTGCGCCACAGCGGTTTATGCATCGCCACCGAGCTGACTGATATGGATTGTTTTTTCCTAAGTCGTGTAAAATCCATCACTTTTTTAAATAGCGTCTTTGACTTCTCAGGCTCTTGCTCCCTGAATTTCAACAGCTTAGATATGTATCGCCTGTTTCTTTTAAGCCTCATAGGAAGTGGCAAAGGCAACTGCCCCGCCCTTATTTTTGTCATCTCCCAGATGGCTTCGTAGTCCGCATCATCGGGGACGTATGAAATAAGTTCCGCCATCCTCTCGGTGAGAATCGTCTTTAACCCATTGATTATCAACACTTCGGTCTCGCCTTCATGCTCTTTCACATACTCCGTCACGTTGATAGGCTTCCCATAATTGACCAATACCGTGGAACGAAAACGGAAATAATCACCGTATTCCAAACCTGTCGGGATAATATAGACCGGCTTCTCGTGACCAAACAGTTTATCAGCCTCCAGCGCGATATGGAAAATACCTTTGCTGAGCTGACGTAACGAGTGTTTGGTGCGATGCGTCGCCTCCGGGAAGATATACAACGGCACCTCGTCATGTATCACATCAACCGCCTGCTTGATAATGGCGCCATTTTTATCACGCACCGAGCCGAAACCGTCGCGCATCCTGTAAATAGGCAGAATCCTCAGCCATCTTAAAATCTTTGCGGTGAGAGGATTTTCGAAAATGTCGCCTCTCGCAATGAACACTTTCTTGCCCTTCGTAGAAGCAAGAAGCACCAAGGCATCCATCAATGTGTTGCAATGGTTTGAGCCGAAGATGCAAGCCGCGTTCTTCGGTATGTTGTCTCGTCCTATGACACGAAAAAGCTTGAAACTACGCCTTGTATGGTAATTTACGAATATCTTCGCAAAAGAATATAATCTATCATCGTCCTGAATTTTTCCCATTTCTCTATGATTTTGAAACTACAAATTTATAAATTTTTCTTCAATCTGAATTATTTTTTTGTAATTTTGCCTGTCATTTCAACTGAAGTGAAGCGAAACGGAGACCCGAGCGAAGTGAAAGCATTCACCTTTGATGAATAAACCTCTTTGAATAAAATCATTAAGTTTTAGCTAAAACAAATGATTTTGTTGATAAAGGATTTCTCGACTCCACTTCGTTACGCTCGAAATGACAGGAAATATTTCTGCTCTTTCTGCGTGAAAAAAAATCGCGGAAGAACAGAATTTCCGCTCTTTCTGCGTGAAAAAATCGCGGAAGAACAGAATTTCCGCTCTTTCTGCGTGAAAAAAATCGCGGAAGAACAGAATCTCCGCTCTTTCTGCGTGAAAAAATCACGGAAGAACAGAATTTCCGCTCTTTCTGCGTGAAAAAAATCGCGGAAGAACAGAATTTCCGCTCTTTCTGCGTGAAAAAAATCGCGGAAGAACAGAATTTCCGCTCTTTCTGCGTGAAAAAAATCGCGGAAGAACAGAATTTCTGCTCTTTCTGCGTGAAAAAATCGTGGAAGAACAGAATTTCTGCTCTTTCTGCGTGAAAAAGTATTAAAACCCGAAATGAAGATTAAATAAAAAAGTATATGAAAACCATCAAGATTTTAAACTACATTTTCGTCGCCGCCCTCGGCTTCTTCGCCGTGATGTTCGGCATCGAACGTTTTGGTCACAACAACACACAACCTGCCGACTGCACCATAAGCACCGTCGGCTATTGTGATGACATCATCGGCTTCCACGGCAACATCCCTATGGAAATCAGTATGATAGACGGTAAAATCGCAAGCATCGTCATCCTCGACAACGAAGAGACGCCACGTTTCCTTCAAAGAGTAATCGATGCCAATCTCGTGGAGAAATTCTACGGTCTCACCCCGAAAGAGGCGGTAAGTCTCGACATTGACGCCGTGAGTGGCGCGACATACAGTTCCACGGCAATCATCAAATCGGTGAAGACACGCATGGAGATTTACGATAAAGATGTCAATCCGAGCCCGTGGACTTGGCAGCTTTTCGGCATTATCGCATGCGCCGTGGCACTCTGTGTGCTGAGCCTCTTCAGAAAGTTAGCTATTAGCCATTAGCCGTTAGCCATTAGCCAACTCTAAACTTTAAACTTTAACAAAATTTCCTTCAACAACAATCACGATTTCGCCTTTGACTTCTTTCTCCTTGAAGTATTTTACCACTTCTTCAAGGGTGCCGCGCACATTCTCCTCATGAATCTTCGTCAATTCACGTGCCACCGACACTCTGCGTCCGGGTCCCGCGGCCTCAGCGAGTTGCTCTAATGTCTTGACAAGTCGAAAAGGCGACTCATATAGTATTGTAGTATATTCATTCTCAACGATTTGATTGATTTTCGTCTGCCTACCTTTTTTATGAGGCAGAAATCCCTCGAAGACAAAATGGTCGGCCGGCAGTCCAGAGTTCACGAGTGCCGGCACGAACGCCGTGGCACCTGGGAGGCACTCTACCTCCACGCCGCGACGTATGCACTCTCGCACGAGCATGAATCCCGGGTCGGAGATGGCGGGAGTGCCGGCGTCGGTGACAAGAGCCATGCGCTCACCGTTGGCGATGCGCTCAGCAATACGTTCCACAACGACGTGCTCGTTGTTGAGATGAAAAGACAACATAGGCTTGCTTATCTCGTAGTGTCTCAACAAGTTACCGCTTGTCCGAGTGTCCTCCGCAAGAATCACGTCAACCTCCTCGCGCAAGACTCGTAATGCCCTCAAAGTGATGTCCTCGAGATTCCCAATCGGAGTAGGAACTAAATATAATTTCATTTTTTCCTAAATTAAATGAACCTTCTCTCCACAACATCGCTGAGAATCTGATACGCCTGCGACTCCACATCCCATTGCAACTCAATCTGAAGCTCGCTCATGTAAATCCTTGCGCCACGAAGCGTAGTGAACTCATTCAAGGCAGCCACCGATTTGTTGTAACGTTCTACCGAACCTTTAAATAACTCGTTGATAATCATCATTTTATCGTTGATACCGAGTGCGTTACGTATGTCGGTGACGGGAGTACGATGCAGACGCGCGGCAAGACTGTTGTCGTCAACAGGCTGGACATTCTCGTCATCTTCATCTTCCCAATCTTCGTCATTATCAGCGTTTTCAACATTTTCAACTTCTTTTTCCTCTTCTTCCGATGTTTCTGTCTCATCCTGCCCTGAGATATGCAACGGAGTCTCTATCTCAAGCTCCACATCGTGTTTCTTTATCACGCCGCCCTCGTTGATTTCCATTGCTTCCTCTGTCGTGTCATCGACTTTATCATCAATGTTATCTGATTGATAATCACAGAGTAAGTCGTAAAAATCGCGAGTACGTTCCATGAGCACGTCGAGGTCGAGACGGCTCATCTCACGGTCATTGCGATACATGTAGTCAACTTGCACCATCATACGCCCGAGCAAACGTTTCATCTCAAGCACAATATTTTTTTCTTCATTTTTTTGTGTTCCCATAGCAATTATTTTTTAATTTTGTAGCACTCAACAAAAGTATAAAAAATTTAAATACGCTGACCATGTTTCTCGAAAAAGATTCTCATAATAAATCTCAGGGATGGATAGAAGTCGTATGTGGCTCAATGTTTTCAGGCAAAACCGAAGAATTAATACGTCGTCTCAATCGCGCTCACATCGCCAAACTAAGGGTGGAAATTTTCAAGCCGGGCATCGATACAAGGTATTCCGAAGAGGATGTTGTGTCGCATAATTCCAATGCGTTACATTCTACTCCGGTTGAAAACGCACAGCAGATTTTGTTTTATGCAAACGACTGCGACGTGATAGGCATCGATGAGGCGCAGTTTTTTGGAAACGAGCTTATTGATGTTTGTCAACAGCTTGCTAATCAAGGTATCAGAGTTATTGTAGCTGGTCTTGACATGGATTTTTTAGGCAACCCTTTCGGTCCTATGCCCCAACTCATGGCTATCGCCGAAGACGTGACCAAGGTGCACGCCATTTGCATACGTTGCGGCAGCCTCGCACAGTTTTCACATCGTACAATAGCCGGCAATAAACTCGTAATGCTCGGAGAAACAGATAGTTATGAACCTCTTTGCCGCTCATGCTACCTCAAAGCCATCGAAGAAAAATCGAATCAAGAAAAATAATTTTTTTGACCAAAGATAATATACTTTTCTGGCATAATTTTTGTTGCCTTAATTAAAAATTAAATCCGATGAAGAAAATTCTCATTCTCCTAATAATTTTGACTATGAATATAACTATCAACGCCCAAACTTATGATAAACTTTGGAGCGAGTTCCAAGAAAAACAGGAAGAACGTCTGCCGGAAACAGCAGGTAAAGTCCTCGATAAGATTGAAAAACAAGCACTTATAGAAAAAAATGACATCCAGCTCCTGAAGATGCTCGTCAAAAGATGCGATATTTTGAAAAAAACTTCCGATGAACCGAAAGATACCATACTGAAATATTGCGAATCGTATCTACCTAAGCTGTCAGAGGAGTCACAAGTGATTGTAAATGTTGAGATTGCAAGAATAACACATGACATCTCCCTTATCCTTGACCACAGAGAGAATGATTTCATAAAAACTGTCTCGATGGAGAGATTTGCACCGGTTTTTGTTTCGGAAAAAAATGAAAACTTCGACCTCGGCCTTGAACCGACGCTCTACGATTATCTGATGCATTGCATGATAGAGCTTCACAAAACCACCTACTACAAAGAGCATAAAATCACTCTGAGCGACCTTTATCAGGAATTACTTGATTTCGACCTTAAAAATAACTACATAAGAGCCTATTTTAACAATAAAATAAACCAACTTGGCGAGATTTATAACAAAAAAGATTTTGAAAAATATGAAGAGTTAGCAAACAAATGCCCTGATAATGAACTACTTGCAAAAATTAAAATCGCTCAGATATATTATCTTATTTCTGGAGATGATAAACAAAACGACTACGTCTTGGCTAAAAAATATTGTGCTGATGTAATACAACTCATTGATAATCAACATTATTTATACAAACAATGTGTTGAATTTAACAAGAGTATCGAGCAAAAAACTGTTGATATTCAAATGCAAAACGTCGTCGTGCCAGGGCAACCCATACCCGTCAGAATAGCTTACCGCAACACCACTAACCCGTCGTATAAAATATTCAAGGTGTCGCCATCAGATTATGTGAGGTTAAAACATCTCGATAATGAAAAACTGTTTAAAGAATTGTTTGCCAAAGAGTTAGTGACAGAAAATACCATCAATACACCGAAAGAAACCGACTATAAAGAACATTCTTCTCTCATAGCTTTGTCACCTTTGAAAATCGGACAATATTATATTGTATTCTCTAACACAAATAGTTTTAAAGATTATAACAATCTGATTTTCAAGTCTTTACAAGTGAGTAAACTGTCTTGTTTCAACATGAATGCGGATGAAGGAATTAATATTTACATCTTAAATCGTGAGACAGGTCAGCCGATGGAAGGCGTCACCGCACGCTGTTACAAAAAAGAATACTCTTATAAATCAAATAGTTACAACGATGTTGAACTTGGACAAGCCGCGAGCGACAAAAAAGGTCTCATCATCTTTTCAATCGAAAACAGCACCAACTTCTATGTTGATTTATCTTATGGCGATGATGTCCTTATTTCTGACAACAGAAGTGACTTTTTCAGGAAAAATCCGAACAAAAAAGAAGTCATGAACATGCATTTTTACACCGACCGTGCCATATACCGCCCCGGTCAGACAATGCAGTTTAAGGGTATTTTGCTGAAAGAAAAAGAAGGACGTAAAGAGATTGTACAAAAGCACAAAACTTCAGTAGAATTTCGTGACTCCAACTATCAAATTATTGATACTCTGATACTTACGACAGATGAATACGGTTCTGTCTCAGGTAGCTTCGACATCCCTAAAGATGTATTGAATGGCAATTTCATCATAAAAAATGAGTACGGCTCGCTCAATGTCAAGGTTGAAGAATACAAACGCCCTACGTTTGAAGTGACATTCGATGAAATAGAGCAGGATTTTAAGATTGGCGACAGCGTGCGACTCACCGGCAAGATTGCCGCACTCTCAGGTTTCGGCCTCGACAACGTGAAATACAAATATACTGTCACCCGTCGTACCTCGTTCCCGTTCCGATTTTGGGGTTTTATCCCTCGTTTCTTCGATGACGAGATGATTTTATCAGGTGAAAGTATTACTTTAAATAATGGCAGTTATTATATTGATTTTCAATTGGTTAAAAATGAAGAAATTAAGAAAAACGAACTACCTTTTTACACCTACATCGTGAGAATTGAAGCCACGAGCGCACAAGGCGAGACACAGGCGGGAGAGACGATGATTTTCGCCACCTATAATCAATATGTCATTGGCATTAAAGATAAAAACGGTAACGAAAATAACGAGTTCGAGTCTCAAGATTTGAAAAATCTGCAAGTTTCGGTCACCAATATCAACGGTATGCCTGCTAACACAAAAGTGGAATGCAAAATATTCAGACTCAGCGACAAAGAAAAATATGAAAGATACTTTGGCGAGTTCGACCGACAACTTCTGAGCGATGATGTTCTCGATGAATATTTCCCAAATTTCGACTTTTATGCAAAGGACAATATCACTAAAACAATTGTTTATCAAGGAGTTATAGATGTAAATAAAGAAGCACCGCTCCTGCCTAAAAACTTTAAACTACAGCCGGCAAGATATATTATCGAGCTAACATCCGTTGATGACAGTCTCTCCAAATTTTCAGATGAATACATTATTTACGACCTAAAAACAAAGAAAATGCCGTATAAGTCGATGTATTGGACGAAATTAGACAAGACCTCGGCACAGCCAGGCGACGTGATTAATTATTACGTCGGTTCCTCGGAGAAAAACGTCTCGGCTCTCGTGATAATTCAAAGTGGTTCAAAGGTGATAAAAGAAGAACGTATCACATTGAATAACAACATTGTAAAAATTTCTCACAAAGTGAAAGAAGACGAGCGAGGACGGCTTACATTCCAAATGGCATTCGTGAAATATAACACTGACAACAGGCGTTTTGATGCCGTTGAAGTTCCTTTCGACAACATGAAACTCAACGTCACGCTGAACACAGAACGTGACAAACTGCTGCCTGGTGTTGAGGAGACATGGAGTGTGACAGTACGCGACTATAAAAACAAACCCGTCATCGCCTCGCTTATGGCTGGCATGTATGACGCTTCACTCGATAACTTCACCACTCAAGACTGGCAATTATACACCAATCCGTATATTGCCTCTAACAATTTCATTATGTCGGATAAAAGTTTCAATATTACTTCACAAAGTCAATATTTCTACCCGTATCGCATTGATTTTGAAGAGCATTTGGTATTTTCAGACGTAACTCTGATTTTGATAAGATATAGAAATCGTTTTTCGACAAGGATTATGAATAAGATGTACGATATGTACGAAGAATCAGCAGATACTGTTGATGAGGCAGAAATAGAAACAGAGGCAGAGATGACATCAGCCGACGTGCCTGTCGCCAAGGTTCGTGAGAATTTCAACGAGACGGCTTTCTTCTATCCGAATCTAAAAACCGACGAAAACGGCAATGCCGCATTCACTTTCACCATGCCTGACGCATTGACACGCTGGAAGTTAAGGCTACTTACTTACAGTAACACTTTAAGTGTAGGAAATCTCGAAAAAACTGTCGTCACACAGAAGCCTGTGATGATTATGGCCGACATGCCGAGGTATGTTTATGACGCCGATACGCTATGGATAGCAGCCAACGTCATCAACTTGTCAGACAACGAGATTGCCCCGACTGCGACACTAAAAATTTTCGACGAAACACAAAACATAACCGACATCATCGTTTCTGAACCTGTCATTAATATGCAACCCATCGCATCGGGACGCAGCCAAAGCGTAAAATGGAAGATAGCGTTGAAAAAAGGTCTCAACCCCCTGATTTTCAAGTTTTCAGCAACGACAGAAGGCTTTAGTGACGCTGAACAGCATCTGTTGCCGGTTCTAAGCACCGACATCATGATGACAGAAACGATACCACTTACAGCAGCAGCCAATGACGTGACACGCTACACTCACATTATTAGCGAAAACGACCATATAACATTTAACTTCTGCCCTAATCCGGTGTGGCACGTTATTCAGGCACTGCCTTACATTGCACGTGACGACGAAAGAAGCGCGACGGCAGCCTTTGAACGTTATTTCACCAACGCAATGGCACTTCACATCGTGGAAAGCAATCCCGAAATAGCAGAAATACTCGCAAATACTGATGACTACGACAAGAAATCGGAGTTGCAGAAATTTGAAGACCTGAAAGCTATTCTTCTCAAAGAGACGCCTTGGGTGCTTGAAGCGAAAAGTGAAGAGGAACAACGTGCTAACATTACAAAACTATTTGATAATGAATCTATTACAAAAAATATCGCATCGACGTTGAGACTTCTTGAACAGAAACAAAAAGACAACGGCGGCTGGTCCTGGATTGAAGGTATGCCTGAAAGCGAGTTCGTTACCCAATATATCTTGGAAGGACTCGGAAAAATGTCACATCTCATGCCAAATCTTAATGAAAAACAGTCGGAGATAACCAAAAACGCATTCTACTTTATCGAAAAAGAGGTAATCAGAAGATACAAAGAACTTGATACAGCAAAAAAGAAAAAAGAATATCACTGCGGCTTCTCCATTATAAGAGATATCCTCGCAATGAGCTATTTCGACTACGAGACTGACAAAGACTTCAACAAGGCAAAAGCGTTCTTCCTTGAAAAACTCGCCAACGACTGGAAACACTTCGATTTCGACGAGCAGGCATGTATCGCCTTGATTTTCAATAGAAACAGCAACAAAGATAAAGCCTTAGCCATTATACAGTCGCTACGTGAATATGCAGTAAAAAGCAAAGGCGAGATGTTCTGGCAATTTTCTTCTCGTAGCTTAGGTGTTGAGGCAGAAGCACGTATATTATTGGCATTCAATGAGATAGACCCACATTCTGATGAACTCGACATGATGAGACTGTGGCTCTTGAAACAAAAACGCACCAATATGTGGGACAACGGCACTGTGGAAGCCATTTTCGCTATCATGAATCTCGGTAGTGACTGGAAAAAAGACAATAATACTATCTTATTGAAAATCAATGACAAAAATATAAATTTACACAATAAACCGTTCATACAGAGACGTTTCGACGGTTTTTCAGAAGACATATCTTCCCCGTCAAGGGAGAAAATCGACATCGTCATTGACAACCCGACAGAGCATGTGGCTTGGGGTGGTTTGTTCCGACAGTATTTCGTTTCTGTTGACCAAGTGCAAAAAACAGAAGGCGGTATGAAGGTTTCGCGTGAGTTTTTTGTGGAAAAAATCATTGATAATGAGATAAGATTTATCCAAATTGCAAAGGAAAACATCGTGGTTGGCGACAAAATCAAGGTGGTGATTACGTTTGAGAATAGTCAGGACATGGAGTTTGTGTATCTCAAAGACCTGCGTGGTGCCTGTTTTGAGCCGACGGAGCAGCTTTCGAGATACCATTTCGACAATGGATTGTGGTATTATCAGAGTACGAGCGATGTGGCAATGGAGTTCTTCTTCGACCGTCTTCCAAAAGGAAGACACGAAGTCTCGCACACGATGTACGTCACTAAGAGCGGTAGTTTCAGTGGTGGTTATGCTGTGATTCAGTGTCAGTATTCCCCTGAGTTCGGGGCGTATTCTGCCAGCACAAGAATGGAAATAAAATAAACTACTTCAGCCCTTTCACCGTAGGCGTACCCGGGACGAAATCTTTAAGATAAAAAGGCTCGAAATAGGCCACATCGACGAAATCTTTGTTTTCCAATTTCTGTTGGGCAATGATTTTCATATCTTTGGCAGAACAATGGAAATCCTTGATTACATTGACTTTTGTGTCATTTTTGAAAATCTCAGCGCATTTATCGGCACCGTCACCGAAAAGATATACGTCGTGTTGTTTTTTCAAATCATCAAAAGAATGTCCTTCAACGATTATGGCTTTCGTTTCTTGCAACTCATTGATATTCACGTCAAAAACAGCTTCATAAACTTCCATGCGACGAGCATCAATCATAGGGACGAGAAGAGCGTTTTCTTTTTTAAGTTTAGAAACAATCTCCATACCACCGTAAGCCATTGAATGTAAAGTATTTACAGCGATAAGGGGCTTAGACACCGCGTAGCAGATACCTTTAGCCGTGCTCACCCCGATACGGAGACCTGTGTAAGAGCCCGGACCCATGCTCACAGCAACGGCATCAAGTTTATCGTAAGAAATACCAGTCCTTTTCATCACATTTCCGATGAAAATGGTAATTTTTTCAGAGTGATTCTGACCCTTAGGTTCTTCCTCTAAGGCCAAAACTTCATTTTTATGTATCAAAGCCACCGAACATGACGGTGTGGCTGTCTCTAAACAAAGAATCATTTTAAAAATTTTTGCAAAAATACAAATTTTTCCCCATTCTAAAAAAATCCTTTCATATTTAAAATAAATATATTAATTTTGCGGGTTGATCTACATAGGTAGATAGATGAATTTTAAAAAATGATTTGATAATCAACATAAGACAATGAAAGGCATAGTATTAGCAGGCGGTTCAGGTACACGTCTTTACCCTATCACCAAAGGGATTAGCAAGCAGTTACTCCCGATTTATGATAAACCTATGGTTTATTATCCTATTTCAGTTTTGATGCTCGCTGGAATAAGAGATATTTTGATAATCTCGACACCTAACGACCTCCCTGGTTTCGAGCGTCTTCTTGGCGACGGCAGCAACTTCGGCGTACATTTTGAATATGCGGAGCAGCCCTCTCCTGACGGTCTCGCACAAGCTTTCATCATAGGCGAGAATTTTATCGGCAACGACAGTGCATGCCTCGTCCTCGGTGACAATATCTTCTACGGCAATGGCCTCACAAATCTTTTAAAACAAGCGGTGGCAGATGCTGAAGATAACAACAAAGCCACGGTTTTCGGCTATTGGGTAGCTGATCCGGAACGCTATGGCGTGGCGGAATTCGACAAACAAGGCAACGTCCTCTCAATAGAAGAGAAACCAAAAAATCCAAAGTCGAACTATGCTGTGGTAGGACTTTATTTCTATCCCAACAAAGTGGTAAATGTGGCTAAAAACATCAAGCCATCAGCAAGAGGTGAGCTGGAGATAACCACTGTGAATCAAGAGTTTCTGAAAGACGGCGAGCTGAAAGTACAGCTCCTCGGACGCGGCTTCGCTTGGCTCGATACCGGCACTCACGACTCGCTTTCCGAAGCATCTACCTTTGTGGAAGTGATAGAGAAACGTACGGGGCTGAAGATAGCATGTCTCGAAGGCATCGCTTATCGCAAAGGCTGGATAACAGAAGAAAAAATGCGCGAAAACGCCCAGCCGATGATTAAAAACGGATACGGACAATATTTAATGAGAGTTATTGAAGAATTAAATCACTAAATGGATATAATTAAGACAGACATAGAGGGTGTAGTCATCGTTGAACCAAGGGTTTTCAAAGATGAACGTGGTTATTTCTTTGAGTCTTTCTCGCAGAGAGAGTTTGACGAGAAACTCTGTAAGACGGTTTTTGTGCAAGACAACGAATCGAAGTCGTGTTACGGGGTGTTACGTGGGCTTCATTTTCAGAAACCGCCGTTTGCGCAGGCTAAGTTGGTGCGTTGCGTAAGAGGTCGCGTCCTTGACGTGGCTGTTGATATCCGCAAAGGCTCGCCCACGTATGGCAAACACGTAGCGACAGAACTGTCGGAAGACAATCACCGTATGTTTTTCATATCACAAGGTTTCGCGCATGGTTTCTCGGTACTCAGTGAGACGGCAGTGTTTCAGTACAAATGCGATAACTACTACGCCCCACAATATGAAGACGCTATTATATGGAATGATAAAGAATTGAATATCAATTGGTTAATACCAGAAAAAAATATTATTCTGTCGGATAAAGATAAACATCATCCGCTTTTTAAGGATTTTGATTCACCTTTTATTTATAACGAAAAATAAATTGAGATGAATATTTTAATTACAGGTGCTAATGGTCAGCTTGGACAGGAGATGCGCATAGTCGCAAAAGGAAGTCCCGACAACTACATTTTCACCGATGTGGCAGAACTTGACATCACCAAGCTCGACGCTGTGATGAAGTTTGTAAAAGACAACAACATCAACATTGTTGTCAATTGCGCTGCTTACACTAACGTTGACAAGGCGGAAGACGATGAGATGACAGCGGAACGCATTAACGCTCAGGCAGTTGAGTATTTGGCGAAGGCCTGTAAAGCCAACGACGCCACGCTCATCCACATCTCCACCGACTATGTGTTTGGCGGCAACGAGGGCAACACCCCGCGAAAGGAAGAAGAGCCGGCAAATCCTTCGGGAGCATACGGAAGAACCAAGCTGCACGGTGAACAGGCCATTCAGAAAATCGGATGCAAGCATGTCATCATCCGAACAGCATGGCTTTACAGCGAGTTCGGAAACAACTTCGTGAAAACCATGCGCAAACTAACAGCGGAACGCGATAATCTGAAAGTCGTCTTTGACCAAGTAGGCACCCCGACATATTCTTTGGATTTAGCAATAGTTATTCTCAAAATTATTGAAGAATTAAAAACTTCAAACTCCAAACTTCAAACTCCAAACTCAATTTATAACTATAGTAATGAAGGAGTTACAAGCTGGTATGACTTTGCGAAAACGATATGTGAATTATGCGGAAACAACTGCGACATACAGCCATGCCACAGCGATGAGTTCCCGAGCAAGGTGAAGCGTCCAAGTTATTCTGTTTTGGACAAGACGAAAATAAAAAATACGTTTAATATCACAATTCCACATTGGAAGGATTCGTTAAAAAAATGCATCAGTAAACTATGAAAAACATCATCATCACCGGTGGCGCAGGATTCATTGGAAGTCACGTTGTGCGACTTTTTGTGAACAAATATCCTGATCATCACATCATTAACTTAGATAAACTGACATACGCGGGCAATCTCGCCAATCTTAAAGATATAGAAAACAAACCTAATTATACTTTCGTGAAGGCCGACATCTGCGATTTCGAGACCATCATGGGTATCATCAAGAAATACAACGTTGACGGTGTGATACATCTCGCGGCAGAGAGCCATGTTGATCGCTCCATCAAAGACCCGTTTACATTCGCGCAGACTAACGTGATTGGCACTTTGTCGATGCTTCAGGCTGCCAAACTGACGTGGGAGCAGCTTCCGGAGAAATGGGAGGGAAAACGATTCTACCATATCTCCACCGATGAGGTATATGGTGCCCTTGAACTGACAGATCCGGAAGGAATAGAACCTCCATTCACCACGAAGGCATCGTCGGGGAAACATCATTTAGCTTACGGCTCGAAATTCTTCACAGAAGACCTGAAATATATGCCACATTCACCATATTCGGCTTCAAAGGCAAGCTCCGACCATTTCGTCCGTGCTTTTCACGACACATACGGGATGCCTACAATAGTGACAAACTGTTCTAACAACTATGGTCCATATCAGTTCCCAGAGAAGCTTATCCCTTTGTTTATCAATAACATACGTCATAGAAAACCACTTCCTGTTTATGGCAAGGGCGAGAACGTGCGCGACTGGCTTTATGTAGAAGACCACGCTCGTGCTATTGACCTCATCTTCCACAAAGGAACAATAGCCGAGACATATAACATAGGCGGATTCAACGAATGGAAAAACATAGACATCATCAAAATTGTTATCAACACCGTTGACCGGCTTCTTGGCAGAAAGGAAGGCGAGGACATGGACCTCATCACTTTCGTGACCGACAGAGCCGGGCACGACATGCGTTATGCCATCGACTCATCGAAACTGCAGAAAGAACTCGGCTGGGAGCCATCGCTACAATTTGAAGAAGGCATAGAAAAAACCGTGAGATGGTATCTTGAGAATCAGGAGTGGATGGATAACATCACATCTGGAGAATATGAAAAATACTACGAATCGATGTATGCTAACAGGTAAAACATTACATATCATAAAATCAAGATGCAGATACGCACTTGTAGTCACGCCCTTTCCGTGATTAAGAGGATTTTATTATGATATGCAACTCGATGTTTTACAATTAAAAAAGTTAAAAAATGGACAAAGTAACGTTAATTCCATACGAAAATATCTATAAAAACTTCATAGAAAAAGAATATTTGCATGAAGGTTTTGATGATTATCATTTCAGAAATCTTCAAACGAAGAAACCTGTCAATGGCTGGCGTAATCTGCGTTCCGATGAGATAGAACGTCTGGTTAAAAACAGCAACACTGCCACGAGTTGGGATGACATCTTAGTGACCGATGAGTTTGACACTAATCTTGTGAAGAACTCACGTTTCTATGGGATGGTGAGGATAGGAGCCATCAAGAATGTGGTGTTGCAATATCACGACATCAAGATGACATGCGGCATCACTGACAGCACCATAATCTCTTGTGACATAGGCGATTACGTTGCCATCCACGATGTGCATTACATCGCAAATTATATCATCGGCGACCACTGTATTTTGTTTAACATCCACGAGGTATCGTGTACCAACCACTCAAAATTCGGCAACGGCATTTTGAAAGAGGGCGAACCCGAGGACGTGCGTGTGTGGCTTGAAGTGATGAATGAAGCTGGCGGGCGTAAGATTTTACCTTTCGACGGCATGATTACCGCTGACGCTTATCTGTGGGCTAAATATACTGATATTCAACAACTTCAAGACCGTCTCTTTGAGATAACACAAAATTCGTTCGACAACAAGAGAGGTTATTACGGCACCATAGGTACAGGCTGTGTCATAAAAAATTCATGGATCATCAAAGACGCAAAAATAGGGTCTTGCTGCTACATCAAGGGAGCTAACAAGTTGAAAAACATCACGATAAACTCATCGGAAGAAGAGCCTACACAGATTGGCGAGGGTGTCATCCTTGTCAACGGAATAGTTGGCTACGGCTGTCGTATTTTCTATTCAGTGGTGGCGATACGTTTTGTCATCGGCGACAACTGCAATCTGAAATACGGGGCGCGTATGATTTATTCGGTGTTAGGCGACAACTCCACCATCTCATGCTGTGAGGTGCTGAACAACCTGATATTTCCTGCGCATGAGCAGCATCACAACAACTCTTTCCTCATCGCGGCCTGCGTGATGGGACAGAGCAATATGGCGGCGGGTGCCACCCTCGGTTCCAATCACAATAGCCGCGCCACCGACGGCGAGATAGTAGCAAAACGCGGTTTTTGGCCGGGTCTCTGCTCCAGTGTGAAACACTCGTCGAAGTTCGCTTCGTTCACCCTTCTCTCGAAAGCCGACTATCCTAACGAGATGAACATCAGCCTGCCTTTCAGCCTCGTCAACAACAACGTATCGAAAGACCAGCTTGAGGTGATGCCGGCTTACTGGTGGATGTACAACATGTATGCCATCGCACGTAACACATCCAAATATCAGAAACGCGACAAACGTAAACGCAGAGTGCAAAACATTGAGTTTGAGACGTTTGCACCTGATACCATGGAAGAAGTCATTGCCGCCCGCAAACTCCTTGAGGTGTGGACAGCCAAAGCTTACCTGCGCTCACAAGGCGAATCAGACGACAAAGAATATTACACATTGCGCGAATTAGGACATAAACTCCTCAACGGCGACAAAAACGTGATGAAAAAGTTCGAAGTGTTAGGCGAGAACATGGAGAAATCGCATCGTAAAGTAGTGATTCTCAAGCCATACGAGGCTTATCATGCCTATGAGGATATGATTATCTATTATGCCGTAAAAAACATCATCGCATATTTAGAGAACAATCCTGATGAGACATTCGACAGCATGACGAAACATCTTACCAATGTGCGTCAGCGCGAATGGGTGAACCTCGGTGGCCAGCTCGTGACGGAAGACGACCTTGAACGGCTCATTGAAGATATATGCAACGGCACACTTAACAGCTGGAACGACATACACGGACGCTATAACGCTTTGTGGACTAAGTATCCGAAAGACAAGCTGTTACACTGCTATCAGTCGTTGCGTTTCATCTACGACAAATGTCCTTCCCTAACAAAAGAAATCTTCGCCGACGCTCTCAACAAAGGAGAGAAAGTACTGAAGTACGTCTGCGAACAAGTTTATGAGTCACGGAAGAAAGATTACGACAACATTATCCGTAACTCTACATTCCGCAGCACTGAAGAACGTGATGCCGTGAATGGGAAACTTGAAGAAAACAGTTTCATATTACAAATAAAAAAAGAAACAGAACGTGGGCTGAAATATATCGCCGACGCAAGAATTTTAATTAAGTAAAACCTTTTAAAACTATAAAAAATGAGAGTAATTATTGAACCTAACTACGACAAAATGTCACAATGGGCAGCGAATCACATCGTTTGCCGGATCAACGAATTTAAACCTACGGCAGAGAAGCCCTTCATCCTCGGGCTTCCGACAGGCTCGACGCCGATAGGAACATATAAATGCCTCATCAAGGCATACGAGGAAGGCAAGGTCTCCTTTAAAAACGTGGTGACTTTCAACATGGATGAATACGTAAGCATCCCCGAGAATCATCCAGAGAGCTATCACTCATTCATGTGGAACAATTTCTTCAGTCATGTTGACGTACAGAAAGAGAATGTTAACATCCTCAACGGCAACGCCGAAGACCTTGAAGCCGAGTGCGCCCGCTATGAGGCGAAAATCAAGAGCTACGGCGGCATCCATCTGTTCATGGGCGGCATCGGTCCCGACGGTCATATAGCATTCAATGAGCCAGGCTCGTCGCTGACATCACGCACACGTGTGAAGTCGCTGACCACCGATACTATCATCGCCAACTCACGATTCTTCGACAACGATATCAACAAGGTGCCTAAGACCGCCTTGACAGTAGGTGTGGGTACAGTCATGGACTCGAAAGAGGTTATGATTCTCGCCAACGGGCACAATAAGGCACGTGCTCTTGCGGCGGCTATCGAAGGCGGAGTAAGTCATCTGTGCACCGTCAGCGCGTTGCAGATGCACCCGAAAGGCATCATAGTGTGCGATGACGCAGCCACTGACGAGATGAAAGTTGGCACGGTGAACTATTTCAAAGACATCGAAAAAGCCAATCTGTAATGTTTTTTAAACACGAATCGAGTTATGTAGATGAAGGTGCCGTCGTGGGCGACGGCACCAAAATCTGGCATTTCTGCCATATCCAGAAAGGAGCGGTGATAGGAAAAGACTGCTCCTTAGGACAAAATGTCAACATCGGAAACAATGTAAAGATAGGAAACAACGTTAGAATACAGAACAACGTGTCGGTGTACGAGGGCGTGGAGATAGAAGACAACGTGTTTTGCGGTCCGAGCTGCGTGTTCACCAACGTGCTGACACCACGCGCCCATTTCCCGGTACACGGCGTCTATGCGAAGACATTAATAAAAGAAGGTGCGTCTTTGGGTGCCAATTGCACCATAGTGTGCGGCAACACCATTGGCAAGAGTGCCATGATAGCGGCTGGCGCCGTCGTCACAAGCGACGTGAACGACTACGCCCTTATGGCAGGCGTGCCAGCACGACAGATAGGATGGGTGTGCGAGTGCGGAAAGAAACTGAATGACAGCCTGAAATGTGATTGCGGTAGAAAATATAGATTAGAAAATAATTTTTTGAAGTTAATCAGTTAAATCTGAACAACTGAACAACTATGAATAAGAATTTTGCGATTATCGGGGTCGGAGGTTATATTGCACCACGACATCTGAAGGCGATAAAAGACACAGGCAACAATATGGTGTCGGCTTACGATAAGAACGACTCCGTGGGTATTATGGACAGTTATTTCCCGAATGCGGCGTTTTTCACCGAGCAGGAGCTGTTCGACAGGCATAACACCCGTTTGATTGAACGCGGCACTAACATAGATTTCGTAACCGTTTGTACGCCAAACTATCTGCACGACGCTCACACACGCTACGGACTGCGTCTCGGTGCTGACGTGATATGCGAAAAACCCGTCGTCTTGAACCCTTGGAACATCGACGCCCTTGAAAAAGTGGAACAAAGCACCGGACATAAGGCGTTCACCATACTGCAGCTGCGCCTGCACGACTCAATAGTGGCACTGAAAAAGAAAATCGACGAAGGCCCGAAAGACAAGATTTACGACGTGGATTTGACATATATCACCGCGAGAGGCAACTGGTACTACACCTCATGGAAAGGCAACGAGAACAAAAGCGGTGGCATCGCCACCAACATAGGGATACATTTCTATGACATGCTGTCGTGGATTTTCGGCCCCGTGACAAAAAACGTGATACACATCTCTACTCACGACCGCGTAGCAGGATATATGGAGATGCCGAAAGCACGTGTACGTTATTTCCTGAGTATCAACGCCGATACCCTTCCGCCAAACGCCGTCCAAGGTGAGAAAAAGACTTACCGCACCATCATGATTGACGGTTCGGAGTTTGAGTTCAGTGAAGGTTTCACCGAGTTGCACACAAAGAGCTATGAGAAGATTCTCGCAGGCGAAGGATTCAGGATTTCCGAGGCCCGAAACTGCATAGAGATAGTTTATGATATAAGAAACGCAAAGCCGATAGGGTTAGTGGGCGACTACCATCCGCTGGCAAAATTACCATTGTCAAATCATCCCTTCGGATGGCGTTAATTACAACTCGTCATTTCGAGTGCAGCGTAGCGGAATCGAGAAATCTCATTCAAATGTTTGGGATTTCTCCACTCCCTTCGGTCGGTCGAAATGACAAAAAAATTAAAAAATGAAGATATTAGTCACCGGGGGAACGGGGTTTATCGGTTCCCACACCACAGTGGAGTTGCAGCAGCAAGGCTATGACGTCATCATCGTTGACGCTTTGTTCAACTCTCGCATCGAGGCACTTGACGCGATAGAATCGATAACGGGTAAGAAACCCGAGTTTGAGCAGTTCGACCTCGCCGAAAGAGAAAAAGTTGATGATTTCTTCTGTCGTCACAGCGACATCAAGGGCGTGATACACTTCGCGGCACATAAAGCCGTGGGCGAATCGGTGGAACAACCGCTGAGATATTACCGAAACAACCTCGTCTCCTTGATAAATATCCTTGAGTCGATGCAAAAATACGGCGTCGAAAACATTGTTTTTTCCTCGTCGTGCACCGTTTATGGCGAGCCTGACCCAGAAAACCTGCCTATCTCGGAGAAAGCACCTATCAAGAAGGCGGAATGTCCTTATGGCAACACCAAACAGATTGCAGAAGAGATATTGCAAGACTGCATCACAGCTTATAAAGATTTGAATGCTATAGCGTTACGTTATTTCAACCCCGTCGGGGCACACGAGAGTGCGAAGATAGGAGAACTGCCGTTCGGAGTACCAGCCAACCTCATGCCATACGTCACGCAGACAGCTTATGGCATACGTCCGTATCTCAGGGTGTTCGGCAACGACTACGACACTCCCGACGGCACGCCGATAAGAGACTATATTCATATCATGGATTTGGCAAAAGCCCATGTAAAAGCCGTGGCACGTATGATTGAAGGCAAGATGAAGAAATCTTTCGAGGTGTTCAATGTGGGAACAGGCATCGGATATTCTGTCCTCGACATCATACATTCTTTTGAAAAGATATCAGGGATGAAACTAAACTACGAGATAGTAGGCAGGAGAGCCGGCGACATAGTGAAAATCTGGGCCGACCCGTCGTTTACGAACAAAGAATTAGGCTGGAAAGCCGAACGCACACTCGACGATATGACACGCAGCGCGTGGGAGTGGGAGAAAGCCTACCGTGAAGGAAAGACAAAGTTTAAGAAAGACTGATACTTGCTTTATACCAGTCGAAAAGTTTCCGAACGCCTTCCTCGATGTCGATATTATGGTGCCATCCGAGGCTGTGCAGTTTGCTCACGTCGGTGAGTTTACGCATCGTGCCATCAGGTTTGGAAGCATCGAAAAACACTTCGCCACTGAAGCCGACGACATTTGCTATCATTTGAGATAACTCTTTGATTGTCAATTCTTTACCTGTACCAATATTGATATGGCTGTTTCTTATCTCGCCCAACGACGGTATAGCCGTGCCGTGACCGCTATATTTTTCCATTCCTATAATATCTTTGAAATCAACATTGAGGAGAATATGTACAGAGGCGTCGGCCATATCCTCGCTCCACAAGAACTCACGCAGTGGCGAACCGGTACCCCAAAACGTCACTTTATTGTTGGAAATGCCATATTTTTCTAATACTTTAATAATTTCAGCCTCATCCGCGCTTCCATCAACATCCTCAACAGGGCGTTTGTCCATATCGTTGCGTAAAGCCTGCCAATTTGCATCGTTAAGCAGCTTGGCGAGAAAAATTTTACGCATCATGGCGGGCATCACATGAGAGTTTTCCAAATGGAAGTTATCATTTGGACCGTAAAGATTAGTCGGCATCACTGCGATAAAATTGGTTCCGTATTGAAGATTAAAACTCTCGCACATTTTCAGTCCGGCAATTTTTGCGATAGCATACTCCTCGTTGGTATATTCGAGCGGACCCGTCAAGAGTACATCTTCCTTCATCGGCTGTGGCGCATCTTTCGGATAGATGCATGTAGAGCCAAGAAAAAGCAGTTTCTCCACGTCATGACGGAAGCTCTCACCTATCACATTGCATTGGATAAGCATATTTTGCATGATAAAATCGGCACGGTAGAGTGAGTTAGCCATGATGCCGCCCACATGAGCCGCAGCAAGTACCACCACATCGGGTTGTTCCTTATCAAAAAACGCCTTGACAGCCGATTGGTTAGTAAGGTCGAGTTCGGAATGAGTCCGTCCAATAAGGTTGTTATAACCTCTCGATTTCAGGTTGTTCCATATAGCGGAGCCGACCAGTCCGTGGTGACCTGCGACGAAAATCTTAGAGTTTTTATTCATCAAGCTGAGATTTTAAATACAGTTTCTTAACAAATTTCATATCGTGTTCAACCATGATATGGACAAGATGTCCGAATGGCGTTTTATGAGGGTTCCATCCGAGCAAAGTCTTAGCTTTTGTCGGGTCTCCGAGCAGTTGTTCCACTTCAGCGGGACGGAAATATTTTGGGTCAACGGCGACGAGTACTTTGTTGGTAGCGGCATCGATACCTTTCTCGTTGACACCTTCGCCTTCCCATCTCAAATTTATTCCCACCTCTTGGAAAGCCAAGGTAGTAAACTCGCGCACGCTATGATATTCGCCTGTAGCGATGACAAAATCCTCAGGCTTTTCCTGTTGAAGGATTAGCCACATACATTCGATATAATCTTTAGCGTAGCCCCAGTCACGGAGAGCATTGAGATTGCCAAGATACAGTTTATCTTGGAATCCTTGTTTTATGCGGGCCACGGCGAGAGTTATCTTACGTGTCACGAATGTTTCGCCACGGCGCTCACTCTCGTGATTGAAAAGGATGCCGTTAGCGGCGAACATGCCGTAACTTTCACGGTAGTTTTTCACTATCCAGAAAGCATATTGTTTTGCCACGCCGTATGGTGAACATGGATAAAACGGTGTCGTTTCCCGCTGCGGCACTTCCTGCACTTTCCCAAACAGTTCAGAGGTAGAGGCTTGATAAATCTTCGTTTTCTTCTCCATGCCAAGGATGCGCACCGCCTCAAGGAGACGCAAAACACCCACAGCGTCAGTCTCGGCAGTATATTCAGGCACCTCAAAACTTACCTTCACATGACTCTGAGCCGCGAGGTTATAAATCTCGTCTGGATTGGTCTGACGAAGTATATTTATGAGCGAACTCGAGTCCGTCATATCGCCGTAATGCAAACTTATCAGGCGTTTATTACGCATATCGCGCACCCATTCGTCAAGGTAGAGATGCTCAATACGCCCCGTGTTGAACGAAGAAGAACGCCGTATGATGCCGTGCACCTCATACCCTTTCTCCAAAAGAAACTCTGCCAAAAAAGAGCCATCCTGACCCGTGATACCTGTTATCAAAGCGACTTTATTCATATCATAATTTTTTTTGCAAAGTTAAAAAATATTTGTAATACTTTTTTTGCAAAGTTAAAAAATATTTGTAATATTTTATTTGTAAATAAAAAATTCATAATTTTGCAGTCTGATACATTGAATTTTTTTAATATGGGTAATAATCACCTTGTAATAATGGCAGGTGGTGTCGGCTCTCGTTTCTGGCCGATGTCGATGCCTGAAAAACCTAAACAATTCATCGATGTCATGGGGGTTGGGAAGACCATGATACAACTCACTGTGGAGCGTTTTGCGGGCATCATCAGCCTCGATCACGTGTGGATTGTCACATCTAAAAAATACAAAGACATAGTGAAGGAGCAGTTGCCGAAAATATCTGACACACAGATACTTATGGAGCCGTGCATGAGAAATACTGCACCCTGCATCGAGTATGTGAGCCGCAAAATCTATGCAAAACATCCCGATGCAAATCTTATCTTCTCTCCTGCCGACCATTTAGTTCTCGATGTACCTCATTTTCAAGAAGTTATAAAGGACTCTCTCGATTATACCAAGGAAAAAAATGTCATTGTAACTCTCGGAATGATGCCGACACGTCCTGAGACGGGCTACGGCTATATCAAGGCGGTGGATGCCGGTACAAAAGAAAAAATTCAGAAAGTGGAGGCTTTCAAGGAGAAACCTAACCTTGAGACAGCACAAAAATATCTCGCGGAAGGCGGATATTACTGGAATGCCGGCATCTTCATCTGGAACGCGAAAATGGTTGTAGATACCATAGAGAAACTTGTTCCTGAACTGTCGAAGGTTTTTGATAAAATCGAGCCGCATTTCTACAAAGACAACGAGCAAGATATTGTTGATGAACTCTTCCCGACATGCCCGGATATCAGCATAGACTATGCCGTAATGGAAAAATCAACGGATGTGTTCGTTTTCCCCGCTGACTTCGGCTGGAGCGACATCGGTACATGGGGTAGCCTTTATACTCATATCCCGTACGACGAAAAAAACAACGCGGTTGTCGGCGAAAACATCATGATGGTCGATAGTGAAAACTGCATCGTCCGTTCTTACGGAAGAAAAAAGGTGATAGTTCAAGGTCTTGATAATCATATAGTTGTGGACGAAAACAACTGCCTCCTCATCTGTAAGATGCAAGATGAACAACTCATCAAAAAATGGCAAAAATAGGTTTAAAATTATAAATTCAGGATAATGAGGAATATTTTTTTAAAATTAGCGAACCGTATCTTCTATAAGAACGGCTCCAAGTCAATGCCACAGACTTATGTCTTGCTCTTCGATTTGTTCTTAATAATACTTGCGATTCTTGGTATTTTAGTGATACGCTCATATCCGTTTTTTGATAGATATACAATGTTGTCATATCTCAAGGGATCGTTGTCAATTATACTGTCGTTTGTGTTCGCTTTCATCATAACAGGTTCATACAAAGGCATTTTACGTTATACCGGTTTCAAGGATATAGAGCATATCAGTCTCGCCACTTTATGGGTTTTTGTCTTTTTGTTTATAACAAAATTTGTGATAAACAACATTCCGTCATTGGGATTTCTCGACCAGTTCTTTTTGTCGTATAAATCGACTTTGTTGATATGTATGATTTCATTGATTTTTTTAATAATGGGGCGACTTGTCGTGAGACGAATCTACAATGAGTACTTCCGCAAGCATCCAAACGCTATCAATGTGATCATTTATGGTGCCGGAGATGCAGGTCCTATCACGCAAAACGCCTTGTATCAGGACACATCCAATCAGTACAACATCATATCGTTTTTGGATGATTCGCCTTCAAAAGTGGGCAAATCGATTAACGGTGTCAGCATCAGGCGACCTAATGAGGTGCTTGACAAGGAATTTTTACAGAAACACAATGTGGATATGATTATCTTGGCAATGCCAAGCTTGAGCATTGAGGCGAGAAATGAGATTATAAACAACATCATCGACCTTGGTGTGACAGTGAAATCGGTGCCTCACGTCGATTCGTGGATAAACGGTAACACATTGGATTTCAATCAGATACAAGATATTAAGATTGAAGACCTTTTAGAGAGGGAACCTATAGTTTTAGGCAAGGAGAACGTGAGGCACGAGCTTGAGGGCAAGGTGGTGATGGTGACGGGTGCCGCCGGTTCCATCGGCAGTGAGATATGCCGTCAAGTGTTGCAGTACAAGCCGAAGCTTTTGGTAATGTTAGACCAGGCAGAGTCGCCTATGTATGACCTTCAGTTTGAGTTGAACAACGAAGAGCCTTACAAACATATTGCAGTGCCGAAAGAGTTCGTCATCGCCAATGTGAAAGATTATAACAAGATGGTGGAAGTGTTTGAGAAGTTCCAGCCACAGATTATATATCACGCCGCGGCATACAAACACGTGCCGTTGATGGAGAATTTCCCGTACGAGGCGGTGTTTGTCAATGTGTTTGGCACGAAGATAGTAGCCGACCTCGCGATAAAATACGGCGTCGAGAAGTTTGTCATGATTTCCACTGACAAGGCCGTGAACCCAACGAATGTGATGGGTGCCACGAAGAGGATAGCGGAGATTTACACGCAGAGCCGCAGGAGCAATACCAAGTTTGTGACGACACGATTTGGCAACGTGCTCGGCTCGAACGGCTCCGTCATCCCGCTGTTTAAGAAACAGTTAGCACATGGCGGACCGCTCACCGTCACCGACCGCAATATCATACGTTACTTTATGACGATACCGGAGGCGTGCAGCCTCGTGCTTGAGGCAGGCGCCATAGGCGAAGACGACGATATCTTCGTGTTCGACATGGGTAAGCCGGTGAAAATATATGACTTGGCAAGCAAGATGATAAAACTGTCGCATATTCCTGACATTCAGATAGAAATAACAGGATTACGCCCTGGCGAAAAACTTTACGAAGAACTACTTGCCACCAAAGAAAACACATTGAAGACAGAGCATCCAAAGATTATGCGCGCCAAGGTACGTGAATACACAGAAGAAGAAGTAGATGCCAATATTGAGATTTTACATCAGATACTGCCTACATGTGAGGACTTCAAGATTGTTGCCCAGATGAAGAAAATCGTCCCTGAATTCAAATCGAACAACTCCGTTTACCAGATTCTCGACCACAACGGGGGGGGGGGAAAAATAAATCTTTGATTATCACTTAAATAAGAGCCACATGTCGGACTCGAACCAACGACCTACGCATTACGAATGCGTTGCTCTACCAACTGAGCTAAAGTGGCATTTTTCGGGCGCAAAAATACAAATTTTTTAAATACGTGCAACAAAACTTTGAAAATAAAGTTAATCAGTTAGTAAGTTAATCAGTTAATTGAACAACTGACTAACTGAACAACTGAACAACTGACTAACTGAAAAAAAAATGTTTTGGAAGATAATATCCGTGATTTTGGCCTCGACTGTGAAGACGTTGTTCGCGCCGGCGGCGGGGTTTGCCGAAGGATTGTCGTTCGGCGTCACTTTCATAGCCACTGCCTTGGGAGGCGTCATAGGCTTTTTGTTTTTCTATTTCTTTTTCGATGAGATATCCTATCGGCTCAACAAAAACCGCAAGAAAAACATCAGTGCCAAACAGTTCAAAAAGGCACGCCGCATCGTGACGATGCGGCGCAAATATCCTCTCTGGCTGTTTGTCTTCGTGCTGCCTTTCACCTCGATACCGGTGATGGCCGTCGTGATACAACGCTTCTTCAAACACGACAAAAAAGTCTTCGCCCTCTCACTTGTGGTAGTGACGCTGTTCTCGCTGCTCGGCTGCCTGATGTTCTCGCCGATACAATATCTATAATTGGCACAATGCCGCGGCACCTAATATAGCCACCTCGTTATCAGCGAGTTCCGACACTTTTATCTCGACAGTACCCTTAAAAATATTAAGTAAATTTTCTTCGAATGACTTACGCAGAGGCTTCATCAGCACCTCGCCAGCGTGAACGGGGCCGCCCATGAGGAAGATGGCTTGTGGGGCGGAGAAAGTGACGGCGTTTGCCATTGCGATGCCGAGGATGTTACCCACATTCTCAAACGTCTGTATTCCGATAGGGTCGCCGGCGTTGGCAGCGTCGCCCACCATCTTAGAGGTAAGGTTTTCGGGTGCTATCTGCTTCAAGACGCCGTTATAAATTGGATTCTGCTCCATCAGTTCGAGGGCTGTACGACGTATGCCTCCCGCTGAGGTGTAAGTCTCGAGACAGCCTTTTCTGCCGCAGCCGCACTGACGTCCGTTGATGACAGTGATAGCGTGACCCAGCTCGCCTGCCGTACTCGTGGAGCCAAGGACGAGTTTGCGGTCGATAATGATGCCGCTTCCTACACCTGTGCCGAGGGTGAACGTGATGAAATGGTCGAAATCTTTAGCACCGCCGTAAATCATCTCACCGTATGCTGCGGCGTTGGCATCGTTCGACACAACAACTTTAGTGTCAATATGTTTCTTCATCAACTCGACGAGCTTCACCTGTCCCTTGAAATTGAGGTTAGGCGCGTTGTCGATACATCCGTTGTAGGTGTTGCCGTTCGGTGCGCCTATCCCGATGCCGTCAATCTCGTTGATATGGTTATGTTCAAGCAACTCTTTGATTTTCATAGCCATATCGCTGACGTACAACTCGGCATCGTAGTATTCATTAGTCTTTAGATTAGCTTTGTCGATGATTTTTCCGTCCGCGCGGACAATTCCGATGTCGGTATTTGTGCCTCCGATATCAATTCCAATTGAGTGATTTAATTTCATTTTTGTGACTTTTTATTTCAAAATGTTGAAAATTCACCGCAAAAATAAAAAAAACTTATTTAATTACAAATAAAATCATTATTTTTTTATATCTTTGCGAATTATTTTAGGAAATTTCTTTTTTTATGAAAAACGCTTATCGCGAATATAAGTTTTTGAATCTCACTAATGTTGCAGATGAGGTTCGTAAATATTGGGAAGACAATAATATCTTCCAGAAGAGTTTGGAAAACACTAAGAGCGGTACGGCATACGTGTTTTACGAAGGACCACCGTCGGCCAACGGCATGCCGGGCATCCACCATGTGATGGCACGCACTATCAAGGACACTTTTTGCCGTTTTCAGACGCTCAAGGGCAAATATGTGAGCCGGAAAGCGGGATGGGACACCCACGGACTGCCTGTAGAACTCGGTGTGGAGAAGAAACTCGGCATCACAAAAGAAGATATAGGCAAGAAGATAAGCGTTGACGAATACAACAAAGCCTGCCGCGAGGAAGTGATGAAATATAAAGACAAATGGGACGACCTCACCCGTCAGATGGGCTACTGGGTTGACCTTAACGACCCGTACATCACCTTCACCAACGAATATATAGAGACGTTATGGTATTTATTATCAGACCTTTACAAGAAAGGACTTCTTTATAAAGGGTACACCATCCAGCCCTATTCGCCGGCAGCCGGTACAGGTCTCAGCTCGCACGAATTGAACATGCCAGGTTGCTATCGTGACGTGAAAGATTTGACATGTGTGGCAATGTTTAAGTTAAAAGTGGAAAGTGAAAAGTTAAAAGAGGTTTTCAAACTTCAAACTTCAAACTTCAAACTTCAAACTTCAAACTCCAAACTTCAAACTCCAAACTTCAAACTCCAAACTTATGCGGTAGCATGGACCACCACACCTTGGACCCTGCCGTCTAACACAGCCTTGGCGGTGGGCCCCAGCATAGAGTATAACCTCGTCAGGACAGTGAACCCCACCAACGGAGAGCCGGCACTCATCGTCATCGGAAAGCCTTTGATGGCCTCATTCTTCCCTTCAGAAGAGGAGAAACCCGCGTTTGACGATTGGAAAGTCGGCGACAAGAAACTGCCTTACGAGGTGCTCGGCACCTGCAAGGGCAAAGACCTCGTCGGGATTTATTACGAACAGCTCATCCCGTGGGTGCGTCCCGACGGAGACGCTTTTCGCGTGATACCTGGCGATTACGTCACCACTGAAGATGGTACCGGCATTGTGCATATCGCCCCGACATTTGGAGCCGACGATAACCGTGTGGCAAAACAAACCAACATACCGCCGCTGCATCTCATCGATAAAGACGGCAAAACACAACCGATGGTCGATAAGACAGGTAAGTTCTTTAAACTCGAAGACCTTGATACTGAATGGGTTAAGACACATGTCGATACAGAGGCGTACGCAAAATACGCAGGCAAATTCGTGAAAAACGCCTACGACCCGACGAAGACCGACAAAGATATCTCCTTGGACGTGGAAATCGTCATTATGCTGAAGGAACAAGGCAAACTCTTCAAGAGCGAAAAACACACGCACAACTACCCGCACTGCTGGCGTACCGATAAGCCGGTGCTATACTACCCTCTTGACAGCTGGTTCATCAGGACCACGGCGTTGAAAGATAGGATGATAGAGCTTAACAAGACCATCAACTGGAAGCCGGAGGCGACAGGAAGCGGACGTTTCGGCAACTGGCTCGAGAACCTCGTTGACTGGAACCTCTCACGCTCACGTTACTGGGGCACGCCGCTGCCTATTTGGAAAACCGAAGACGGCAACGAAGAAATTTGTATCGGCAGCGTGACTGAGCTTCGTGAAGAGATAGAAAAATCCGTCAAGGCGGGATTTATGAGAGAAAATCCTTATAAATCAGAGGATTACACCAAATTTGACCTGCACAGACCATACATCGATAATGTGGTTTTAGTCTCAAAATCAGGAAAGAAGATGTTCCGTGAGCCAGACCTCATCGACGTGTGGTTCGACTCAGGTGCTATGCCTTACGCGCAGATTCATTACATGGGCAAGGAAGGTCAGCTCAACGAGAAGACGTTTCCTGCCGATTTCATAGCAGAGGGCGTTGACCAGACACGCGGATGGTTCTTCACTTTGCACGCCATCGCCACGATGTGCTTTGACTCTGTGGCATATAAGAACGTGATTTCCAATGGCTTGGTACTCGACAAGAACGGCAACAAGATGTCGAAACGTCTCGGCAATGCCGTTGACCCGTTCGGGGCTATCACAAAATACGGTGCCGACGCGGTGAGATGGTACATGATGACCAATTCGCAGCCATGGGACAACCTGAAATTCGACGAAGACGGCGTTGATGACGTGCGCCGCAAGTTCTTCGGAACATTATACAACACCTACGCTTTCTTCGCGCTCTATGCCAACATCGACAGCTTCGAATACAAAGATGCCGACATTCCTATGGAACGCCGTCCGGAGATAGACAGATGGATACTCTCGGAACTTAACTCGCTCATCATCGAGGTAGAGAATGACTATGAAAGTTACGAGCCTACCAAGGCGGGACGCGCAATAGCCATCTTTGTAGATGCGCATCTCAGCAACTGGTATGTGCGTCTGTCACGTCGCCGTTTCTGGAAGAGCAACGGCTCAGACGACAAAACATCAGCATATCAGACACTTTACACCTGTCTCGACACCATAGCGCGCCTCATCTCGCCTATCGCTCCGTTCTTCAGCGAACAATTGTATCGTGACCTCAACGCAGTGACACATCGCGACAGCGCAGAATCAGTGCATCTCACTAAGTTTCCGCAAGCTAACGAGAAATTCATCGATAAGAAACTCGAAGAACGCATGGAGATGGCGCAACTCGTGGCATCGATGGTCCTATCTCTGAGAAAGAAAGCCAATATCAGAGTGCGTCAGCCGCTGTCAAGAATAATGATTCCTGTGCTTTCCGATGAGATGAAAGAACAGCTGGAGAAGGTGGAAGGACTTATCCTTTCGGAGGTGAATGTGAAAAAAGTGGAATATCTCACGGGCGAACTCAACATCCTCGTCAAGAAAATGAGACCCAACTTCGCCTCACTAAAGACACGCTACGCAAAGCTCATGGGACCGCTCACCAAGTACTTCAACAGCATGAGTCAGGAAGATATACGTAACTTCGAACATAATAACGGAGCGAATATCATCGTTGATAATCAAGAAGTGTGTCTGATTCTCGAAGACGCGCTCATCACCACGGAAGATATCCCAGGCTGGACCGTCACGACACAAGACAACATGACTGTGGCACTCGACATCACCATCACGCAAGAGCTGTTCGAGGAAGGTCTCGCAAGAGAGATTATCAACCGGGTGCAGAACATGAGGAAAGAAAGCGGCTTGGAAGTCACCGACAAGATTATGCTTACAATTGAGAAAAACGACGACATCATGAAGCCGGTGGAACGTTTCGGCGAATACATCTGCTCAGAGACGCTTGCCACTCTCACACTTGTTGATAATCTTAAAGATATTGAAAATCAAGAACTTACAGAAAAAATTTCTGTAAAGATGACAATTAAGAAAATATAAACAAAACATTACAGTTATGGAAGATACAGTCAATAAAACATCAGAAAAAACCAGATATTCTGACGAAGAACTTGCTGAGTTCAAGGCTTTGATATTAGAGCGTTTAGAGACGGCGCGCAAGGACCTTGAGTTGCTTCAGGAAAATGTTGCCGGCGGTGAGAACAACACTGACGACACAGCACCTACCTTTAAGATTCTGGAGGAAGGCTCGGCGGTACTCTCCAAGGAGCAGAACAGTGCCTTGGCGGTGCGTCAGGCCAAATACATCCAGAATTTGGAAAATGCGTTGATTCGCATAGAGAATAAGACATACGGCATCTGCCGCGTGACAGGAAAACTGATACCGAAGGAGCGTCTTCGTGCCGTTCCACATGCAACACTCAGCGTAGAAGCTAAGATGCAACAGAACAAAAAAAGATGAAAAAGCCACTGATTGTCATTTTTCTGATTCTTTTGCTTGACCAGACATCGAAGATTCTCGTCAAGACAACGATGGCAATTGGTGAAGCTATTCCGGTTTTTGGAAAATGGTTTTATATTTTGTTTGTTGAGAACAACGGCATGGCGTTTGGATGGGAGCTTTCGGAGGCAAGTTGGGGAAAAATTTTCCTCGGCGTGTTCCGTATTGTGGCAGTAGTGTTCTTGTTCTGGTTGCTTCACTATCTCGTCAAGAAGAAAGTGAAGGATGGTCCGCTGGTCGGTCTCTCGCTGATAACAGCCGGTGCCTTGGGCAACATCATCGACGGCATGTTTTACGGCTTGATTTTCGGTTATGCAGGTTTCATGCAGGGACGTGTCGTAGATATGCTATATTTTCCGCTGTTCACCTTCCCTCAATGGGTTCCATTTTTGGGCGGGGAGATATTTTTCAGCCCGATTTTCAACATTGCCGACAGCGCAATAACAATCGGGATATTTTACATGATAATTTTCCAATGGAAATTTATCAGAAACTTTGAATCAATTATAGGAGTTGAAAAACAAGATGGAGAAAAACATTAAAGGACGTATTGTTCAGATTATCGGACCTGTCATCGACGTAGCTTTTGATGACGAGAAGCATCTGCCGAACCTTTTGGATGCGCTTGAGATTACGCGTGACAACGGCGACAAGCTCATCACCGAGGTACAACAGGATATCGGAGAGAACACCATGCGCACCATCGCTATGGACTCCACCGACGGTCTGCGCCGTGGTATGGAGGTTTGCAGCCTCAATCATCCTATCACCATGCCCACTGGCGACCAGGTGAAAGGACGTCTGTTCAACGTGATAGGCGACAGTATCGACGGATTGAAGCCTATAGAAGAGCGCAAACGTAACAGCATACACCGCGAGCCGCCTAAGTTTGAAAATCTTTCTACCAAGCAAGAAATATTATTCACCGGCATCAAGGTCATTGACCTCATAGAGCCGTATGCCAAAGGAGGAAAAATCGGTCTCTTTGGAGGCGCCGGTGTGGGCAAGACGGTGCTCATCATGGAGTTGATAAACAATATCGCCAAGTTATATTCCGGAATGACAGTGTTTGCGGGTGTGGGTGAGCGCACACGCGAGGGCAACGACCTTCTACGCGACATGATAGAATCGGGAGTGATAAAATACGGCAAGGCGTTTCAGGAAGACATGGAGAAAGGAGGCTGGGACCTCAGCAAGGTAGATTACGACGAACTCGACAAGTCGCAGGCCACGTTAGTGTTCGGGCAAATGAACGAGCCGCCGGGTGCACGTGCACGCGTCGCTTTGTCGGGACTCACCATGGCAGAGTATTTCCGTGACGGCGACGGTGAGACAGAAGGACGCGACATCATGTTTTTCATAGACAACATCTTCCGTTTCACGCAGGCAGGCTCGGAGGTGTCAGCACTTCTCGGACGTATGCCCTCAGCAGTGGGATACCAGCCTACTTTAGCATCGGAGATGGGTCTGATGCAGGAACGCATCACCTCTACGAAGAGCGGCTCCATCACCTCGGTGCAAGCTGTATATGTGCCTGCCGACGACCTGACAGACCCGGCACCGGCAACAACATTCGCACATCTGGATGCCACCACTGTGCTGAGCCGTAAGATTTCGGAACTCGGCATCTACCCTGCCGTCGATCCTCTCGACTCCACATCGAGGATATTGACGCCGGAGATAGTGGGCGAAGAACACTATAACACCGCACAGCGCGTAAAGAACATCTTACAGAGATATAAAGAATTACAAGATATCATCGCCATCCTCGGCATGGACGAGCTTTCGGAAGAAGACAAGCTCATAGTACACAGAGCACGTAGGGTTCAGAGGTTCTTGTCGCAGCCCTTCACCGTGGCGGAACAGTTTACAGGTTTGAAAGGTGCTACTGTAAAGATTGAAGACACTATCAAGGGATTCAACATGATTATGGACGGCGAGGTGGACCAATATCCGGAGGCTGCATTCAACCTCGTAGGAACGATAGAAGAAGCTATTGAGAAAGGCAAGAAAATGTTAGCTGAAAACAAGGAGTAAGCCATGAAACTGGAAATAAAATCTCCTGATAAGAAAGTTTTCAGCGGTGAGGTCACCTTAGTGCAATTGCCTGGCAGCGATGGCTCGTTTGAGATTTTGAACAACCACGCCCCGATGATAGCTACGTTGGGTACCGGACGTGCCAAGATACAGGCGACAGATGGAAAACTACGTTTTTTTGAGATAAAAGGCGGCGTTTGCGAGGTGAAAGACAATAATATAACGGTGCTGACGGAGTGAACTTTAAAGTTTAGACTTTAGACTTTAGAAATCCTGTCAACACTGTCTAAAAAAAAATCAAAAATTTTTGTTCATCGTATCAAAAAATGTCGTAATTTTGCGCCGTCGTATGGTCTCAAAAGTTCGTTACAGGATTTTGGGTCTGTACGATAGGACATATAAATTAAGACGTTGAACTGACGTTTTATCTGCGGTGCTTAGAATCTAGCAAATTCACTTTGGTATGCCGCGATAAAGCAAGGGCAGCGTCCATGACTGGGTTATATGAATATTTGTATGGTAATTACGCCAGAGTTTTCATATATACTGGCAGGCGTGGGCTGTAGCATTGCTTATCTTGTATACCGGGCAATGCTAGAGCCTTAAGCACGGGATAAGCAAAAGTTGCTTTCCGCGCTTCTTTTTTTATATACCTTTCATTTTGTTAAGAATAATGTTTCGGCATTCGGGAAGCTGCCAAGTTTAGAACCGATGTGCCGACGTGTATAGAACCGGCCATACGACGTTGCAAGACGTAGTAAACATGAGGAAATCAATCAGTTACAGAGACACATACATCCCCTGTACGCTATATGTACTTTTTAACATTTCACCCGATGGCTTGCCGTTGGCAGGGGAGCGGGAAGCCATCTTTTTCAGAAGCAAGAAGAAAGAAGGAAGAAGGAAGAATAGCCTCGGAGAGGCTACATTTTATTAACGCCGGGTGAAACCTGGCGGATGTAACGTGAATAAGTAACGTAAACAAACATAACAACAACTAAAAATAAAAAAAGATGAAAAGGACAAAGAGAAAACTAAAGACAATCGCACTGGGAGTGCTGGTGGCGGCAGGGGTGCTGCTACCGTGTGCGGCGAGTGCGCAGAGCGACGGTTTCTTCCGTAGCGGCGGGTCGCAGACCAGGGAGACGGCGACAGCGACAGGCTCGTCGGGAGAGTTGTTTGCCGTGGGCATCGAAGGTACCGGCAGCACAGAGGGCTGGAGTACCGGCGGTAGCGGCAGTGGAGGCACAGAGCCATACCAGAACGCCCCGTTAGGCAGCGGACTAGTGCTGCTGACGGCATTAGGAGCAGGATACGCCGTTCTTAGAAGAAGAAAGAATAGTCTTTAGTCTTTAGTCTTTAGTCTTTAGCTGTTATGTCTCAAGACAGAAGACAGAATGCGCGAAGCGACGACAACCGTCATTCAGACTTGTAGGGACGTGCCATTGGCGCGTCCGTCCCGACAACAGAAACAACGACAAATTAGCAAACGACAATTATTATAAAAAAAAGTTAAAAAATTAGGATTTAAAAATTAACAATTTAAAAAATTAAGAAAAATGAGGAGACAAATTTTGACAATTATGGCATTGGCGGGCGTAGTGATGCTTGCCGGATGCAAGAAGCAAGGTATTGAGACGGTGCCGTCGGGCGAGGGTGCCGTGGTGTTCACTGCCACCACAGGTGGCGGCGGGGAGAAGACGCTGCTGTACCCGTCGGAAAACGGAGCCGTAAAATGGGAAACAGGCGATGCAATCAAGGTGAACAACGGAGACTACGAGCTGACTGATGGAGCTGGCGAGACTTCAGGTACGTTCACTTACAGCACGGATGCTGCCCCGAGTGCTCCATATTGCGCCGTGTATCCTAACGCGAACGGCAACAGCGTTTCGGGCAGCACGGTTACGCTGACGTTGCCTGACACGCAGACGCTTACAGAAAACAGTTTTGGCAACGGGGCCAATCCGATGGTGGCGTACAGCGCAAGTGAAACCACATTGAGTTTCAAGAACGTGTGCGGAGCGCTGAGGATAAAGCTGTACGGGGATTTTGCTGTGATAAACAAGGTGACACTGGAGTCTGCAAGCAGCAAGAAGCTGTGCGGCACATACACAGTGAATGCCAACAGCGACACTCCCACGTTGACTTATTCGACTGGTGGCGGGAGCACTCTCACGCTGACAGGAGATGCTGTCCTGCTGTCGGATGATAAGGATAGTCCTACGGAGTTCTACGCTGTTCTTCCGGTGGGCAGCTACAGTGCCAGTGACATCACGGTGAAGGCGTATTTCGGGGATACAGAAGTGGCGAGTGTAGGAATAAGCATGGCGTTCACGATAGAGCGCAGTGCGGTTACTGTTGTGCAGACGGCAGGTGCCGAGGTGAGCACGGCGTCGTGTTTAGTGCCAGGCATATTCACCGTCGCAAGTGGCAAACAGGTATGTTTCTCGAAAGGCAACCTGTACACAGAGAGTGATACTCGTCATCTGCAGGGTAATCAGTATGGCTATGTCAACAGCACTGCCACGAGTGGCACCACGTTTGACAAGTATGCGCAGACTGTGGCGACTGGTTACGATGGTACGAGTGAGAGTACGATAGATAGCTACACTGCCAAATGGTACGTGTTGAGTCGTAATGAATGGAAGTACCTGCTCAACGTGAACAGCAATAGTGCGAGTGATGTTGGAAAGCGTTCCGGTGTTGTGGGAACCGTAAACAGCACTGCCGCGTATTTCATGAAGTGCAAGATGAACAGCATAAACGGATTGGTGATATTCCCTGACGGGTTTGCTTGGAATGAGACTACGATGGGCACTGTGCCGGCTACCAGTAACCTGAATGCGTGGACTGGCAATTACACCGACACGCGCACTTTGGAGCAGTGGACGGCTATGGAGGCTGCGGGCTGCGTGTTCCTGCCGGCGGCTGGTCACTCGGTCGGCAGCATGGGTACGGACGGGAGCTATTGGTCGTCCACGAGCGGGAACTATCGACTGGACTTCTACACCAACATCATGAGTGTGAATACCGGCACTAGCAGCTATTGCGTGCGCCTGGTGGCGGTTGTGGAGTAATTTTCCGTCTCCCACCAAGCCCAAAAACCAATTGAAGAGACAACGTCCTGCCCGCCGTGCGGGAATCCAGCCGAGCAAAAGGGCAGGACGTTTTCGGAGGTTATAGCGATGGAGGAGCAAATAAAAAAAATAAAAAAGTAAAAAACTAAAAAAAAATTATACGATGGCAGAAATTAGGGAAAAGACGTATGAAGTGAAAGACATGCTCATGTATGAGAGCACGCGCAAGGCCAACAAGGTGCCCGGCACGCTGGTACATTGGAGGATGGAAGGCAACTTCTATCATGCGTATGAATGGAGCGCATGGCTGGCATACAACTATATCTTCCAGTTTAAGGCGCAGCGTACCAAATCGAAAGAAAACGACTATGTGTATGTTGGTTTTCCACCCGAAAGTTTGGAGAAGTTCACACCAACGACGGCAGTGGTAACGAAGAGCGACGACGGGGCGCTTGTCGATATGGTGTTGCCGCAGGAAGTGTTCGAGCCGTCGGTTACGGCGGAGGAACTCTTCAAGAAGTTTCAGGAGTGGAAACAGGGCATCGCACCGCAGTCGGGCAACCGAAAAAGCGTGGTGGGGAAGGAACTGAAGGAGAACGACGTGAAGCCTATGCGCATGTCGGACATTATGCATCAGATAATGCAGTTTAACGTGGCAAGGAAATCGCCAATAGAGTGCATGACGTTCATATCCGACATACAGAAACTCATATCAAATGCCATGTAAAGACAATTCATTGGTTCTTTGAAACAAACAAAAGGAGATATTTTCAGACGGAAAATACATAGGCGGTCGTGCCCGTGCAGAGTAATCAGCGGGAGAGAATAGAGAAGAAGACATCCGGCTCACCAAAGTGTGTTCCTTATGTCGTTCGTAAAAGACGGTCGCCGACGCGTGTTCCTGCCGGCGGCTGGTAACTCGAACGGCAACATGGGTACGAACGGGAACTATTGGTCGTCCACGAGCGGGAACTATCGACTGAACTTCAACACCAACAACATGAATGTGAATACCAACACTAACAGCTATTGCGTGCGCCTGGTGGCGGTTGTGGAGTACTTTCCGTTACACAGTTTGATTTCAACACAATACAATCAAGATTATGTCAATGAGTCTCACACGTAGGAAACTTCTCGAAGACCTTTACACTGCCTACTACGACGCGCGTCGTCACAAGCGCAACAAGACGTCGCAACTTCGTTTCGAGGCTAATCTGGAAAAGAACCTCAACGAGCTGTGCGACGCGCTGTGGAACCGTACCTACAAGCCGCTGCATTCAGACTGTTTCATAGTGATGGAACCAAAGGCGAGAGAGGTGTTCGCAGCGCATTTCAGGGACCGTGTTGTCCATCACCTCTACTATAACTACACCCACCAGATGTTTGAGCGCACGTTCATCAATGATTCCTACAGTTGCATAAAGAAAAAAGGAACACATTTCGGCATAGAGCGCCTGCAAAAGCATATATTGAGCGAAAGCCGCAACTATTCACGTGAGTGTTACGTGCTCAAAATGGATATCAGGGGCTATTTTATGAACATCAATCGCCAAAAACTTCTCGAAATCGCCTCAACAAGCCTTGCTAAAATGGCAAAGCACAAGGTGGGGAAATACCGCAAGACACTCTGGGAAGACGTCGTGGATATGGATTTCGTGAATTATCTTACCAAAGAGATAATCCTGCTCAACCCCATAGAGGGCTGCCGTTTCATAGGTCCGTCGTCGGACTGGGACGACCTGCCTTTCGAGAAGAGCATGTTTCACACTCCTGAGGGCTGCGGCCTGCCGATAGGCAACCTACGGCATGTTCGACTACGAAGTGAGGCATTTTTATGGGATAAAGCCGGTTGGTCAGTTAAAACTGACTAATTGAATAATTGTTTTCGCCTTCAGGCGACAAAAACATGTTTAAAGACTAAAATGCGGTATCGGCTGCAACTTGAACAGATTTTTCCTATGCTTCTCGTCAATCAATGCCTTAGTCTTCTCATCCTCGCAGATACCTGTTCTTATGTATCTGTCTAACATGGCATACGTAAATCCGAGGTTGTCTTCGTCGCTTTTGCCGCACAGACCGTCAGAAGGCGTCTTTTCCACAAGGTCGATGGGCAGTCCCAACTCTTTTCCTATCGCTTTCACCTCCTGCACCGTAAGTCCGCCTAACGGGGAGAAATCGCCGGCGGCGTCGCCGTAACGTGTGCTGTAACCCACCCAGTCTTCCGAGAGGTTGCACGTGTTCGCCACGCGTCCGTTTACCGACTGCGAGACAGCATAAAGTGCCGTCATCCTCAATCGTGGCGGCATGTTGATAACGGTCTGGCTGGAAACGTCTTTGCCTATAACGCCAAGCTGTTCTTCCACCTCAGCCATCAAGGTGTCGTACGTCGCGCCGATGTTCACGCAGCAATAACGAATCCCTAAATGGTTGATGAGTTTCATGCTGTCGGAGATGTCTTTCTGCACCCCGTTGGGCATGGTGACACCAATCACGCGGTCTTTGCCGAGAGCCTCCACACACAGACCGGCCACTATGCTGCTGTCTTTGCCTCCTGAAATGCCGATGACGGCGTTGCAACCCGGACCGTTCTCCTCAAACCAGTCCTTAATCCATTGAATCACTTGATCTTTGACCATTTTCGCATCAAAATCCTTCATAATTATAAATTATAAATTATCAATTATCAATTGTAAACCCTTTCTCCAAAGATCTTGCTTCCCACCCTCACCATCGTCGAGCCTTCCTCAATGGCGATGGGATAGTCGTGCGACATTCCCATGGAAATTTCTTTAAACCATTCACAATCAATGAAATATTTAGATTTCAAGATGGCGAAAATCTCTTTCAGACGCTTAAACTCTTTTCTTATCTGAACGGTGTCGTCGGTGTTTGTCGCCATTCCCATCACACCGCAGATGCGCACGTTTTTCATTGCCTTGAAAGTGTCGGAGTTGAGAATATCTTCGGTTTCCTCAAGGCTCAGACCGAATTTCGTTTCTTCCTCCGCGATGTGAAGCTGTAACAGGCAATCAACGGTTCTATCACGTTTAAGTGCTTCTTTATCAACGGCTTGCAATAATTTTGCCGTGTCAATGGAGTGAATCAGCTTAACAAAAGGGATGATATATTTTATCTTGTTTGTTTGAAGATGACCGATGAAATGCCAATCTATGTCGTTGGGCAAAACCTCGTGCTTGTCGCGCATCTCAAGGGCGTGATTCTCGCCGAAGGTGCGCTGCCCCGCGTCGTACGCCTCCCGGATGTCCTCCACAGGCTTGGTCTTCGATACCGCTACCAACAAAACTCCGGAAGGCAACGTTTCTCTTATTTTTTCCAAATTTTCCTTTACCATTTTTTTTTGATAAACTTTTCATCCTGCAAAGGTATAAAAAAAAATTGTACGAAAGACCATAATAATTTTTTATTGCCTGAGGAAAAAATCGAATAAATTATGCTCAAAAGGACATTTAATCAAAATATTTCCTATATTTGCAAAAAATTGTGTACTATGAAAAAGTATGCCATATATCTTGTTAAGATATTGATTTTCTTGATAGTGCTGTTTGCGGCCATGAGGATAGTGTTCATAGCAAACTATTGGGAACTGATAGATATTGACGACGTGCCGTTTGTTGAGATAATAAAAAGCTTTTTCAAAGCTCTGCCTCTCGATATCGCAACCGCATGTTTCCTGATACCTGTGCCCGCCCTCGTAATGTTTATTTGTATCTGTTTCAACAAAAATATCAGTTACAGGTGGATGCGATGGTATTTTTATATTGTCATCGCTGTTTATATCCTCATTGTGATGGGTGAGATTGGAATTTACGGAGAATGGCGTACTAAATTGAGTTACAAGGCTTTAGTTTATCTAAAGGAACCTTCCGAAGTGTTCAACAGTGCCACTACTCAACAAATTGTACTGCTGCTTTCACTCTGGGCGTGCTTCACATTGCTGTTCTGCTGGTGGTATGTCAGGTGGATAGAACCTTCCAATGTTGTGCTTGACACGAGAAAAGAACATCCTGCAACGTATGTCGCCGTCTTTGTCATCTCATTTTTCCTCATGTTTGTCGGGATGAGAGGCGGCTTGGGCGAGATTCCTATCTCGACAAGCTCGGGATATTTCAGCAATTATAAGATTGTTAATGTAATTACTGTCAATCCGGCGTATAATCTCATCGAGAATATCTCTAATTCAAACATTGATTCAAACAATCATTTTAATTACATGGATTCTTCTACGGCTGAGAGCATCACGGGAGAGACTCATGCCGTTGAGTGCGATTCCACGATGAAAATCCTGAAGACAGACCGTCCCAATGTGCTTATAGTGCTTCTTGAGAGTTGGTCGGCCGACCTTATAGAGTCGCTGGGCGGTGATTCGAGCATCACTCCGAATTTTCATGAGCTTGAGAAGAAAGGGCTGCTGTTCACCAATTTCTATGCCAGTGCCAACCGCTCACAGCAGGCTATCGCTTCTATCTTCGGCGGTCTTCCCGGCCTTCCTGTGACAACCATTACCAACCATCCGGAGAAATATTATGCCATCCCTTCGGTGCTCAAGCCGCTCGATTCTCTTGGATATTACTCGAGTTTTTACTTCGGAGGAGAGCTTAACTACGGCAATATCTTGTCGTATCTCAGATATAACGAATTTGACCGTGTGGTTGAAGGGAAAGACGTAACGGCACGCGTGAGAAAAGGCAAACTCGGCATCCCTGACACCTATATGCTTCTCTGGACAGCTGAAGATATCAACATGCAGCCGGAGCCGTTCTTTACCACTGTCTTCACGCTGAGTACCCATTCTCCATACGATTATCCTAAGATTTTTGAGGAACTCGAATGGCCTCAACTCGAAAAACAGTTCGTAAATTCCGGAAAATATACCGACATCGCGCTGAAAATGTTTATGGACAAGGCGAGACAACAACCTTGGTACGACAACACTCTCTTCATCTTTATGGCCGACCATAGTCATCCGTCATATAAAAACCATCCAATGGAATCGTTTGATTATCATAAGATTCCGCTGCTTTTCTATGGCGAGCCGCTGCAAGACTCCCTGCGAGGTGCCACTTTCGACAAGATTTGTGGCAACACCGATGTCCCGGCTACTATTTTGGCGCAGTTGGGCATCAAACACGATGAGTTTTTCTGGAGCAAAGACGTGTTTAACAAGTGCTATCGTCCGTTTGCTTTCTTTGAGCTTAACGAAGGTCTCGGATGGAAAACCGATGAGGGAGAGTTCGTCATCAGTGGAAATGCCGTGCTGACAAACACTTTCCCCAAAGAGCAGTCCGACAGCCTGACAAAACAAGGTAAGGCTTATATGCAGCATCATTTTGATTTATTTAACAAATATTGATAACTTATAAATTGTAATTGATAAGATATGTTTGAAGGATTAACCGAGAAACTGGAACGTTCGTTCAAGATACTGAAAGGACAGGGATATATCACGGAGATTAACGTTGCCGAGACACTGAGAGAGGTGCGCAGGGCCTTGCTCGACGCCGATGTCAGCTATAAGATAGCTAAGGATGTGACCAATGAAATCAAGGAAAAAGCTCTCGGCCAGAAGATTTTGACGTCGGTATCGCCGAGCCAGCTGATGGTGAAGATTGTGCATGACGAGTTGGCTGAGCTGATGGGTGGCGAACATGCAGAAATCAACCTAAAAGGTAATCCTGCCGTGGTGCTCATTGCGGGTCTTCAAGGTTCTGGTAAGACTACTTTTTCCGCCAAACTCGCCAATTTCCTCAAGGCTAAGAAAGGCAAGAGCGTGATGCTCGTGGCAGGCGACGTGTATCGTCCTGCGGCTATCGACCAATTGAAGGTGTTGGGAGAGCAGGTGGGAGTGGAGGTATATTCTGAGGAGGGGAATAAGAATCCTGTCAAGATAGCGGAAAATGCCATTGCCAAGGCGAGAAAAGACGGCAAGAACGTCGTCATCATCGACACTGCGGGACGTCTCGCCGTCGATGAGGAGATGATGGACGAGATTGCCAATATCAAGAACACGGTGAAGCCGCAGGAGACATTGTTCGTTGTCGATTCCATGACAGGTCAGGACGCCGTGAACACTGCCAAGGCGTTCAACGACCGTCTCGACTTCGACGGCGTGGTGCTCACCAAACTCGACGGCGACACGCGTGGCGGCGCCGCCCTCACCATACGTACCGTGGTGCAGAAACCTATTAAATTCGTCGGCCTCGGCGAAAAAATGGACGCCCTCGACATCTTCTACCCGAAACGTATGGCCGACCGTATCCTCGGCATGGGCGACATCGTCTCCCTCGTGGAACGCGCCCAAGAACAGTTCGACGCCGAGGAAGCAGCAAAACTGAAGAAAAAACTCGCTAAAAACGAGTTTAATTTCAACGACTTCCTTAAACAGATTCAGCAAATCAAGAAGATGGGCAACATCAAAGACCTTGCTAAGATGATTCCCGGAATGAATAAGATAAAAGATGAGGAAATCGACGACGACGCTTTCAAGAGCATAGAGGCTATCATCGGCTCGATGACACCGGAAGAACGCGAAAACCCTCATATCATCAACGGAAGCCGCAAAAGAAGGATAGCCGCCGGCTCCGGCAACGACATCACCGAAGTGAACCGCCTCATCAAACAGTTTGAAGAGACTTCCAAGATGATGCGCATGATGACAATGGGCGGCGCAAAGAAAATGATGCAGGCGATGCAACAAGCTAAACGAAATAAACGATAAAAAATGAAGATACCTCAAAACAAAATCATCGACGGTAAAGCTATCGCCGATGCAATGAAAAAAGAAATTGCGGCGGAAGTAGCCGGAATGTTGGACAAAGGCATGGACGCCCCGCATCTCGCAGCCGTAATAGTGGGCGAAGACGGCGCAAGCCAGACCTACGTGGCATCGAAAGAAAAAGCCTGCCACTCGGTGGGAATGACGTCGTCAGTGTATCGCCTGCCGTCAAACACATCGGAGGAAGAACTTCTCAAACTCATTGATTTTCTTAATAATGACGAAGAAATTGACGGATATATCATCCAACTGCCGTTGCCCAAACATATCAACGAGACAAAGGTGATACATTCTATCAACCCCAAAAAAGACGTCGATGGCTTCACTCCTTTTAATATTGGTTTGATGCAACTCGGCGAGCCTTGCTTCCTGCCGGCGACACCTGCCGGAATAGTGGAACTGCTTAAACGTAGCGGCGTGGATATATGCGGCAAACACGTGGTGGTACTCGGCCGCTCTAATATCGTCGGGACCCCGATAAGCGTGATGCTGTCAAGAAAAGGCACCGACGCTACCGTGACAATATGCCATAGCAAGACGCAAAACCTTCCTGAGATAACACGTCAGGCCGACATCCTCGTGGTGGCAATAGGCAAACCGCTGTTCCTCAAGGCCGACATGGTGAAACCGGGTGCCGTGGTCATCGACGTGGGCATTCATCGTATCGAAGACGCAACAACAGAAAAAGGATATCGTATTGAAGGCGACGTCGATTTCGATGAGGTGGCTAAAGTGGCTTCAAAAATCACTCCTGTCCCCGGCGGAGTCGGTCCAATGACGATAGTCTCCTTGCTTTGTAATACTCTACAAGCTAAAAAAAGAAAATAGATGTGAATGTAAATAATTCCATTAAATGCTTGATAATCAGTGTGTTAACACTGTGCTTTGCCGTTTTTGCGCCTAATTTTGCCGACGCACAAGCATATCATACTAATTCAAAGAAAGCAGTTAAACATTACCTCAACGCGAAAAAACAGTATGATAAGAGAAAATATTCTAAAACGATGAAATATCTTGGCAGGGCATTGGCAGCCGATGCTGATTTTGCTGATGCCTTGTTGCTTAAAGCAGAGCTTTCGCTTTCATTAAACGATGATAATCAAGCGATTACGTGTTATGAGAGAATTTTTGCTTCTGACTCGATGGCGTTTCCGAGAACTGCTATAACGTTGGCGAAACTATATATGAAAAATTATCGCTTCAGCGAGGCGGTAAACCTGCTTCAGTGGTATGTAAAGGTGCCGGAACAAAGGGAAACGTTCGTATCACAAGCCATCAACCTGCTTGAAAACGCCGAGTTCAGAGATAAAGCGTTCAACAACCCTGTCGCATACGCTCCCGTCAACCTCGGCGACAACGTCAACACCGATGGTGACGAGTATGTTAACCAGATTCTCCCCGATGGAAGCCGTGTATTTTTTACGCGTCGCTCGCAAGAGGCTGATAAACAAGGTTTTAGAGATGAGTTTATTTACTCATCGGCTATCATCAATGGAGAATATATGCCTGCCGTGCCACTTGAGATAGACTGGCATAACAAAAAGAGAATGGGTGCTGTGAGCATATCCGCAAATAAAAGTAAGATGTTTTTCGTTGGCATCGACTTCATTGACAGTTATGGACGCGGCGATATTTATGAGTCTGAGTTCGTTGACAATGAATGGACTAAGCCTTTAAACCTCGGCAATTTGGTGAACACCTCTGCCATGGAGTCACAGCCTTGTATCAGTGCCGACGGCATGGAATTATATTTTGTCCGTTATTCGAGAACTTATGAAAGCACCGACATATATGTGAGTGAGTTTCATCAAGGAAAATGGAGCAATCCTAAACCTGTGAAAACTGTTAATTCAAAGGGTAACGAGATGAGTCCGTTCATACATCCCGATGGAAACACTCTGTATTTCGCCTCCGACGGTTTACCCGGAATGGGCGGTTACGACATTTTTATGTGCAAAAAACTTTCAGGCGGAGAGTGGAGCAAGCCTGTCAATCTCGGATATCCTGTCAATAGCGAAAAAGATGAAATAAGCTTTGTGGTCACATCCGACGGAAAAAAGGCTTACATCTCTTCCGAGCGCGATGGAGGTATGGGAGGATTTGATATCTATGTATTTGATTTAGACGAGATTAACAGTCCCGAACCTGTAGATGTAGAACTTTTCACCTTGCGTAATATCAACTTTGAGTTTAATAGTGCCATACTTGAAGAATCGTCATATACGGAAATAGATTCCCTCGCCGCTTTCATGTTTGCAAATCCTTCGGTAAATATTGAAATATCAGGTTTTACTGACAACAGCGGTAGCGACGCTTATAATTATACTCTTTCTTTGAATAGGGCAAATGCCGTAAAAAACGCCCTTGTAGAACGTGATGTCAATGAGGACAGAATGGAAGTGACCGGTTTTGGTAAAAACTGGCCACTTGTTCCGAACGACAGCGAAGAAAACAGATTTTTAAATCGCCGCGTTGAGGTGAGAGTGATTCATTAAATCGGGACTTATTTTTTAGTCAACCTTTTCCAACCTTGTGTTCTTATCCCATTTGTTGATATTGAATGCGAGGTTGAAACGCATCGTGCCTTCCAACGGGTTTGTTCCCGAAGTGGCTGTGTTGTTGACCGGTACAAGATACGACACGTCAAGAGCGAACACGTTGTAGCGTAGTCCGGCACCGAAAGTGAGATAACGACGGTTGCCTTTCATCTTAGCCTCGTGGAAAAAGCCGGCACGTACCGCAAACACCTTGTTGTACCAATATTCCGCACCAATTCCGATAGTAAACTCTTTCATCTCCTCGCTGAAACCACCCGGAGCATCGTAGAACGACTGTATCATGCCCTGAATCATAGAGACATTGGGGTCTTTGCCGTTGGCAATGACAAAATTACCATTTTCATCTTTGAGAATTGCGCCGGTACTATCAATGGCATATTGCGGTGGAGTAGGGACAAGCAGCTTGTTGATGTCTATTGAAAGTGCTATTGAGTTAAATTCGTCGATGTTGAGTTTCAATGTCGGACCAAGGCGCAGGTTCGTCGGGATGAAATCAGCCTTCGAATTAGCGTCGGTGTAGCTCATCTTGCTTCCCATATTGCTGATAGAAACGCCCCACGACACCTCGCCGTCGATGGTGCTGAAATAAACAGGACGCTGATAATAGACGGCGACATCGGCGGCTACCGACCATGCGGCTCTCGAATAATTGCTAACGCCTTGCGTGAGATGCGAATAAATGAAACGCCCCGCAACGGCTGCTGAGAAATAATCGCCGAGTTTCCTCGAATAGCAGAGATCGATGGCAAATTCGTTAGGCGAGTAGTGCCCTAAGTCTTCGTTGCCCGGACCACGGAAATTAATATCTCCAAGTGAGAAATAACGCAGAGAACCGGCAATGGTTGACATCTTGCTGACACGTTTCGAAATCCCAAGATACGCTATGTTCATGTCGGGAACAAGTTTCCTTAACCAAGGACTATATGCCAGACCGATACTGAAATCATCTTCAATAAATGCATATTTAGCGGGATTCCAATGCATCGAATAAACATCCGGAGAGGTTGAGACACCAATGTCACCCATACCGGCCGAACGCGCGTCAGGAGCTACTATCATAAACGGAACCGCGGTTGAAATCACATTATACTCCAAACCTTGTCCTGTGACCACACCTTGTTGTGCTTTTGCAATGAAACCAGCCATCAAAAGACTTATCAAAACTAAAAAAGATTTTTTTACCATATACTTAATTTTCTTAAAATTGTTGCAAAATTAAACATTTATTCTTTTTAACGAACATATATTTTAAAAATTGTAGTCTGTCGAAATTATCTTGTAATTACTAATTTTGAATATCCCGAAGCTTTCTCACTATTGGAATTTGTGAGCATTACATTATAAATGTAAATGCCTGACGGCAGAGGCATTCCGCTGTCAGAAGTGCCGTCCCAATAAATAGGCTCGATACGTGTGGAAGTGCCGTATCTGTTTTCTTTTATTGTCTTCACCAACTGCCCGCCGATGTTATATATGTTGACGGTGATGTCAAGATTGCCTTTCTGGTTATGCTCAAACTGGAAATTGGTGTAGCTTGACATCGGGTTAGGGGCGTTAAACACATTCTTGACAATTAAATTTTTACTTTTCACCACAGTGAAATCGAGCGATACCGTAGTAGAATTATTGTAAATATCCCACACTTTAAATGTTAGATGATGATAGCCTTCATTAAGACCATAAAAATGATAAACAATTGAGCCATAATCATTTAGGTCGAACGGCGTGTCATAATAAAGGTTCAAGTTGTAGATTTTATTCGTTGCTCCCGTCAATGTTGCGGTGATGTCGTGACCTATTCCGGTGCCGGTTGTGTTGATGCCATTATTATCTTTAACAAAGGCAAGGAATGTAGGATTTTCGTTGGTGATGCCTCCGCTGACAAACAAAGTGTCGTCGATGAAAATCTTTGCTTCCGGCCCGTCAATGTCAGGCAACGCGGTTTCATTGAAGCCACCTATGATGATGTCTTCGTACGAACCGTTTGCGTCAGTGTTGTAATCTGTGGCGTAAAAACTTATCAGTCCGTTGCCGTAGCTGTAATTTATATCTTTAGGTAAGATAAACCTGATATTGAACTTTCCGGAATTTACTAAAGCTTTGCCGTTGAATAACAGGCTGTTACGAAGTTGAAAATCGATTATCGGACTGCCGTTGTCGCCTTTGGTGCGATAGGTGTTTTCTTTATCGTAAATCAAAATGTTGATTTCTCCGTTGAAATTGTCCATCAACTCGCCGAAATTATCTCTTATCTCTCCATCTAATTCTATGGTACTCAACGCTTTAAGAGTATCATTCGTATTAATTGTGTTGGTGGGTAGAGCCACAGGTTTCCCGTTTATTTTGGTTAAGACCACGTTGTTTTTAGGATATGCCAAACGCAGGGCAGGATCGCCGAAAAGCACGAATACCTTGGTAGATGACAAATTATCCTGCTTGGCTTTTAGGTAAATGTCGCCCATTGTAGGATATTCGCCGTTAGTGAGCTTGAACATTTCTTTGTATGTTCTTGTGAGGAGCGGCTGACTGCCCGATGTCACCCTGGCTGTAGTTATCATCGCTATGGCACCGCCTCTTTTGTTTGTAAACATTATCTCTCCGGCAGATTTTCTTGTGTGGTCGTCAAAACGGCTGAACTCGCATGTGGCAGTCACGAAAAGCGGAAACATCGGTAGATTTTGCCATGAGTTTATGTCGTCTATGGTCAGAATCCTCTCGTCACCTAAGCCTATTTCGCCACCGTGACCGTAGTAATTCACTACCAAGGAGCCTCTTGCGATTCTGTTGGATATAGCCTCGTTGATTTCGGGACAGCGTTGTCCGCTGGCCGTGGCTATTTGGTTGAACGCATCAAGATATATCTTATCTACAACGACATCACCGCCCCAGCTCGACAGCGATTTCGCTATCTCTTCCGATGTTCCGATATACGTCGTCGCTTCGTCGTCGCAAATGAAAGTCACTACGTTGCGCCAACTTCCCATCGCCTTGTTGTTTTTGGCAATATATTCCTCAATCTTCCCAATAACGTTCGTCGCCTCTTCTGTCGTCGATACAGGCATCCTGCCTATCGGTATGTCAATAATTGAAGAGCTGTCCATTAAGCCCTCGTTGTCGTCGAGACAAACAAAGAAATCGTCAGTTACAATGGAACTTAAATTCCATGTGTTTACCGATTCCCACGACGGTATGAAACATACATCCGGATTCTTGTAATTGTAGGAGGCGTCACCGAAAAGCAATACGTATTTCAATGTGCTTCCGTCATCGCCGTTGTTGTATAGCATCCTTATGAAGTTGCGTATGCCGGCTATGTCTTGCGCTCCGCAGGAAAACTCGTTGTAAATTTGCTGCGGCAGCACAATCTCGATGTTTAAGTCATCAAGACCTGCGTGAATCTCTTTCAGACGTTCAGCGTGTGATTTAAACTTTGGATGCGTAATTATCAGATAATCAACGTCTTTCATTGCATGAAGATTCTGATTTTCTACAGTCCCTACAAACGTGGCTTTGTTGAAACTGTTGCCGTTGAATGCAACGAACTCGTTATTGACGCTTCCCCGAACCTTGAACGATAACGTTGATGACGACAACGATGTGGGTATCATCTTTGGCTCAATAGGATTGGTGACATTCCATATCAGGATATTGCCCGAGGCATTTTGCAGTTTGTACTCGTAAATCTGAGTCTTGTCGTTGCATTCCGGATTTCTGAATGTCATGACATCGCCGGTCATCTTGAGGTAACGCCATGCGTTGACGGATATGTAGTCGAGCCATCCTATCGATGATGACGACGCCCTTGTGTAAGTCAAACTGATGTTTATCTGGCTGCCCGTCGCCGTGAAAGTAGCAAGGCAGGTGGTGTCGTAGTTGGCATATATGGTTTGAGACGCACCGGTTATTGCCGGAAACGACTTGGAATATAACACTTTATTATTGTATTTGTACACAAAAGATGCCGTGGATGGGTTTTTCGACACTGTCGCCGACCTCATCTTCACATCTCTCGACAGATTGATGTTGCTGAAAGAAAACTCGTAGTTTCTTTGTAAAGTGACGTCAAACGCCTCAGAATACCACGTGCACCCCATGTTGTTGATATTCACATCATTAAAATCATAAAGTTTTGCATCTATGAAATCATTAACCGTAATAACTTCGGTGGTCTGCGGCACCTCTGCTGTCTCAATGCGCTTCCCCTGTTCTTCGCCTACCGTCAGGAAAACGTAGGTGTAATCGGTGTAGGGGTTATTCACGTGTCCGTAATAGCCCTTGACGGAGAAATATTTCCAAACAACAGGTCCCCTTGCGTAAAATAAGATGTAGTCGCTTTGGTTGAAAACGCCATCCGATTCGCCGGAAACGAATATCGGTATCTCGGCAAGGTCGTCATGGTAGGACGACTTGTTTAATTTTGGAAGAACACCGCCACCATTGTGGAAAATACGAATGTTACGCGGGTCGATATTGCCGACATCAACACCCATCGAAACCAAATCTGAATATGTAATCTGATACATTCCGGTGGCAGAAATCGATAATTTGTACCAAGTGCCGGCGTTTAAAACGGAATTTTCTCCGTAAAGATATGTTTTTATTCCAAAAATAATCAAAAAAATGGATAAAAAAACTTTCTTATAACGCAAAATTAGTGTCATTTTCTTTTCCATTTTGCAAAAATACGCAATATTTCAAATAAATTAACGAAGCAAGAAAAATATTATTGTTGAATAAAAAAACAAATTGCATCGGATGATTGAAGTTCCCCACAAGGTTGTTAAATAAAAAAAGCAAAAAAATCTTTTTTCTTAAAGAAAAAAGTCGTATAATTGCAACTTGAAAAAAGGGCATACAAAAAAAATCATTTTTTATCATAGTATGCAATATTTGTTGAGATTTATAGTTATTGAAAAAGACATAAAATATTAATGACAATGCGTAAAAATTTCAGATTAAGTGCTATTTTGGCAATTTTTTGTTGTGGAATTTTCCTTATTTCTTGCGGAAAGAAGGCAACTCAAAAGTCTAAAACTACGGGTTGGAACTACAACGACCCTAATTATGGCGGTTTTTATGTGACTGAATCGGCAGCGCAAAAGGCGGGTCCGGGTCTCGTGGCTATCGAGGGCGGGACATTTACAATCGGGGCCACACAGGAAAACGTTTATTATGAGTGGGACAACGCCCCGCGTCAAGTGACGGTGTCGTCATTCTTCATGGACCAGACTGAGGTGAGTAACCTTGATTATCTGGAATATATCTTCTGGCTGAACCGCATCTACGGAAGCGAGTATCCTGAGATGATTAACAAGGCTCTTCCTGACACCCTTGTCTGGCGTAACTCTATGTCGTACAACGAGCCTATGGTGGAAATATATTTCCGTCATCCTGCTTATCGCGATTATCCTGTAGTGGGTGTGTCGTGGTTGCAGGCCAACGACTACGCGCTGTGGCGTACCGACCGTGTCAACGAGAACCTTCTCATCGAAGCTGGCGTCCTCGCATTCGATCCCAACCAAGACAAAGATAATCATTTCAGCACCGACGCTTACCTTGCCGGAAAATATAAAGGCGTAGTCGCAAATGGTTTCCAAGACCTTGACCCAAGCAGCGAGACAGGCGTACGTGGCGCAAGAATGGAAGACGGCATAATTCTTCCGAAATATCGTCTCCCCACGGAAGCCGAATGGGAATATGCAGCTCTGGGTCTCATCGGCAACACCGCTAAAGAACGTATCACCGAACGCAGAGTGTATCCTTGGGATTCCGACGGACTTCGTACTCAGGAAAAAAACCACATGGGTAGTTTCGTCGCTAATTTTAAAAGAGGTCACGGCGACTATATGGGCGTTGCCGGCAGCCTTAACGACGGCGCGGCATTCCCGGCACCCGTGATGTCTTACTGGCCTAACGATTACGGCCTCTATAATATGGCAGGCAATGTCTCCGAATGGGTCCTCGATGTTTATCGCCCTCTCTCTTTCGAAGATTTCGACGACCAAAACCCATTCCGTGGTAATGTCTTCACCAAACGTGTGGTGGATTCCTTGGGAAATATCGTCGAACAACCCGTGACATCAGAAGAAATAGCAGCACGTAAAAACTATCGCGACAGCTATAGCCTTAATTATAAGGACGGCGATTATATGTCAACAATACAGAACGACTGGAGCAACAGAGAAGATGAACAGAGGAACTACACAAACCAGATGTACGACTATGGCAACACCACCCTTATCTCCGACCGCTCCCGCGTATATAAAGGCGGCTCATGGGCCGACGGACCTTATTACCTCAGCCCGTCGATACGCCGTTTCTTGGAAGAAAATCAGGCGTCTTCTACAATCGGCTTCAGATGCGCAATGAATATGATAGGAAGTTCTTTCAAAAAATAATATATTGACTATCAAGTGATTGAGCCGTCGCTAATGACGGCTTTTTTTATAAATGAATAACGAATCCGATATGAACGATATTGAAAAAATATATAGACTTTACAAAAAGGCTTACACCGTTACCACCGACAGCCGTAATGTTACTAAAGACTGCGTCTTCGTAGCTTTGAAAGGTGAACATTTCGATGGAAACGACTTCGCTGCAAAGGTGGCAGACGACGGCGTGGCAGCCTGCGTTATCGCCGACCGTAACACATTACGACGTAACGACAGGCTTTTTGTTGTTGACGACAGCCTGACGACATTGCAGCAACTCGCGACGTTTCATAGAAAAACAATGGGTGTGCCTGTCTTGGGAATAACCGGTACAAATGGCAAGACAACGACGAAAGAACTTATTTCCGCCGTCTTGTCGAAGAAATATAATGTCGTTTATACTCAGGGCAACTTCAACAATCATCTCGGAGTCCCGCTCACATTGTTGAGAATCAGACCTGAAACCGAACTCGCTGTGGTGGAGATGGGAGCTAACCATCCGGGCGAGATAAAAATGCTCGCCGACTTGGGCATGCCTGACTACGGCATCATCACTAACATTGGAAAGGCACATCTCGCAGGCTTCGGCAGCTTTGAAGGCGTGATACGCACTAAAAACGAGATGTATCAATACATTTCCGAACATAACGGGACGCTTTTTGTCAATGCCGACAACCCTCTCCTAATAGACCTTTCGAGGAGCATTAATAATAAGGTGACGTACGGGACGTGTGAAGGAGCAGATGTAAAATGTAAAATGCTTTCCGCAAACCCTTGTCTTTCAGTCGAATGGAATGGACAATGTATTGATACTCAATTAGTTGGAGATTATAATGTCGAAAATGTGATGGCAGCAGTGTGCGTGGGCTCGTTCTTTAAAGTCACACCACACGACATCGTGACGGCATTGTCGTCTTATTGCCCTACAAATAACCGCTCGCAAATAATAAAAACTCCGAAAAACAGAGTGGTGATGGATGCTTACAACGCTAATCCAACCAGCATGAGTCACGCAATAAGAAATTTCAGAAATATCTGTCAGGACGATAACTTGTTGATTCTCGGCGATATGCGCGAACTCGGTGGCGAGTCGCAAAAGGAACATGAAACGATTTTAAAAACCCTTAAAGAACTTGACTTTAAAGATGTTATGCTCGTAGGACCGGAGTTCTCAAAAGTGGCTGAAAATTCTGGTTATATGACTTTTAAAGATGTAGATGACCTCTCTAAATTCATTGAAAATCATTCTGTTACAGGAAAAGATATCCTTGTGAAAGGCTCTAACAGTATTCATCTCAACAAAATTCTTGATTTATTGTAAAAATTTTAATTCTTGATAAAAAAATACAACATAGTCGGCTTGATGTCGGGCAGTTCCCTTGATGGTCTCGACCTGGTTGATGTCGATTTCTGGAACGACGGAAAATGGCATTTCGAAATCGTCGCCAAAGCTAATCATGATTACGACGCAACGTGGAAAAAACGTCTGTCAGATGCCTTTTATATGAGTAAAGAAGAATTGCAAAACCTTGATTATCAATATGGTAAGTTTCTTGGAGAGGTTGCGAAATCGTTTATTGAAAAATATAATCTCAAACCTGAGATTGTCGCTTCTCATGGCCACACCATTTTTCATCGTCCGCAGGAACATTTTACACTACAAATCGGTGACGGTCAGGCACTTGCGGAGCAATGTGGCGTCACTGTAATCAACGATTTTCGTACCGATGACGTGCTCAAAGGCGGTCAGGGTGCTCCGTTGGTACCCGTCGGCGACAAACTGCTGTTCTCTAATTATCCTATATGTCTTAATATCGGCGGTATTGCCAATGTCTCGTATGATGTTGATAATCAAAGAATTGCGTATGATATATGTATTGCAAACCAAGCCCTGAATTATTTGGCAACCCCTTTGCCATACGATAAAAATGGAGATATCGCACGAAGTGGAAATGTTGATAATCAGATACTTGCAGAGTTAAATTCTCATCCTTATTATTCTCAAAATTATCCGAAATCGTTAGGTCGGGAGTTTTTTGAGGCTGCTATACGAAAAATCTTTGAAAAAAGCAAGAAAAATCGTGATTTGATGGCAACTTTTGTGGAACACATGGCGATTCAGATAGGTAAAGCCGTTGAAAATCAACCTGTTGGAACTATGCTCATTACTGGTGGTGGCGCAAAAAACACTTTTCTCGTGGAGCGTATCAAGGCACATACAAAACACCAGACCTTCATTCCCGCCGACGATATCATCGACTACAAAGAAGCTCTGGTGTTCGCTTTTCTCGGCTTGCTCCGCAGCCGTAACGAAATCAACGTGTTGAAATCCGTCACGGGTGCGGAGAGCGATTCCTGCTCAGGCAGGATATTCAGGGTTTAGCACTGCATTCCGCCACAGCAATTAATCACCTGACCGGTGACATAGCTGGAGAGGTCAGAAGCAAGGAACAACGCCACATTAGCGACATCCTCCGGTGTACCGCCACGTCTCAACGGAATCTTGGTAGCCCATTCTTTTCTTACTTCTTCAGGCAGAGCTTTGGTCATGTCGCTTTCTATGAAACCGGGAGCTATGCAGTTGGCACGGATGCCACGGCTGCCCATCTCCTTGGCCACCGACTTGGCGAGACCAATCAAACCGGCCTTTGAAGCAGAGTAGTTGGCTTGTCCGGCATTGCCGGAAACACCTACAACACTCGCCATGTTGATGATGCTGCCCCCTCTTTGTCTAACCATGATAGGCAAAACCGCTTTGATGTAATTGAAAGCCGATTTGAGATTCACGTTGATGACAGCGTCCCATTGCGCCTCTGTCATGCGAAGCATCAAGCCATCTTTGGTGATACCTGCGTTGTTGACGAGTATGTCGATGCGACCGAAGTCCTCGGCAATCTTGGCAACGGTACTATCCACGTCGGCGAAGTCGGCGGCGTTGGAAACATAACCTTTTACTGTTACACCCAACTCTCTCAACTCAGCAACGGTGGCGTTGATGTTGTCCTCGTTAATATCGGTAATCGCAATATTGCAGCCCTGTCCGGCGAAACGTGTCGCGATGGCCTTGCCGATACCACGTGCGGCACCGGTGATGATGGCAACTCTATTCTTTAACATATTCGTATGATTTTGCAATTTCTCCTTGTCCTAATTTAATGATATTCTCACATGACTTCCTGAAACACTCACAACGTGTAACATCCTGAAGCAGAAGGTAACCCATAATGATGTATCCTACCGCCTCTACTAAACGCCGGTGATGGGTCTCTTTATTGCCCGACAACTCAAAAACTTCTTTATATTTTTCTGTCATGGCGCGTAATTTATCACGCAAAGGCAGTAATTCCTCGCTGAACTCGAAGTTGTCGAGGTCGGCAATATATTTGAGATAAGCCCCGTTGCCGAGGAAACGAGCCGCTGCTACAACCTGCAGTTGCGATGTCCCTTCGTAAATGGTGAGGATTCGTGCGTCACGATACAGGCGTTCACATTTGTATTCCTTCATGAAACCCGAGCCTCCGTGAATCTGGATGTCGTCGTATGCAATCTGGTTGGCCCATTCGCTGGCGAACATCTTTAAGATAGGTGTCAGCATATCTGCAGTCTTCTTGTTTGTCTCCACGTAACGCGCTGTCTCATAAAGCAATGAGCGTGCCGCATCGGTCTTGGCGCGCATCATGTCGAGAATATCTTGCACCGCCACAAACTCTTTGATTTTCTTGCCGAATTGTTCACGTTGGTCAGCGTATTCCTCAGCGTCGCGTACGGCGGCCTCTGCTAATCCTACCGACTGTGCACCTACACCGAGACGTGCACCGTTCATCAACGACATGACGTATTTGATAAGACCGAGACGACGGTCGCCCACGATTTTAGCAGGAGCATTGTTGAACACCAACTCCGCTGTCGGTGAACCGTGGATGCCCATCTTGTTCTCTATTCTTCTCACCGTGACGGCTTTCTCTTTCCTGTCATATACGAAAAGCGAGAGACCACGACCGTCGCTGCTGCCTTCCTCCGAACGCGCAAGTACCAACTTGATGTCGGCGTCGCCATTGGTGATGAAACGTTTCACGCCGTTGAGACGCCAGCATCCTGCCGCCTCGTCGTAGGTGGCTTTCAGCTGCACCGACTGCAGGTCGGAACCGGCGTCAGGCTCGGTGAGATCCATCGAACAGGTGTCACCGTCGTAGATGCGCGGCAAAAACTCGTCTTTGATTTCGTCACTGGCAAAATTCAAAATGGTCTCCGCACAGTCCTGAAGCCCCCAGATGTTGGCGAAACCGGCATCGGCACGCGACACTATCTCGGCCGCCATCACATACGGAACGTATGGGAAGTTGAGACCTTTGTATTTGCGTGGCAATGCCATGCCATAAAGACCGGCGTCACGCATGACCTCGTGATTCTGCTGTGTCCCTTTTGCGTATTTTATCTCGTTGTCAACGATTCTCGGACCTTCAATATCCACCGACTCTGCGTTGACGTCAAGCACCTCGGCGGCAAGCTCACCTACGATGTCCAACACCTTGTCGTAGTTGTCAATGGCATCTTCTACGTCCTTAGGAGCTAATACGTCGTTGACGGCGTCAGCAAAGTCATTTTCCTTCCGACGTATTATCTCAGCCATCTTGGGATGGTTCAGGTAGAAGGCGAGACTTTTATTATCTTGATAGAAGTTCATTGTTTCTTACTGTTTGATTTACAATATTTTATCATCTTCGTCACGACGTCAACGGCATCGCCGGTTATCACGTAGTCGGCAATGGAGTTGATGGGGGCATGAGCATCGGTGTTGATAGAAATTATCAGCGACGACTGCTCCATGCCTGAACGGTGCTGTACCGCACCGGAGATACCGCATGCAATATATACCTTCGGACGTACCGTCACACCTGTCTGTCCCACCTGACGCTCAGGCTCGGCTAAACCGGCATCGACGGCAGCACGCGTGGCTCCCACTTCGCCTCCGAGGAGACCTGCCAACTCATGCAAAAGATTGAAATTATCCTTAGAACCCATACCGTATCCTCCTGATACAATGATAGGTGCTCCTTTGATGTCTATTCTCTTCTCCTCAAGCTTGCGCTCGATGATATTCACGATGAAGTCGGCATCATTTAAAAATTCAGACGCGTTGAGCTTTGCAACAGACGTATTTGCTTGTTTCTCAAATACTTCCTGCTTCATGACACCCTCTCTCACTGTCGCCATCTGCGGACGTACGTCAGGACAAAGAATGGTAGCAATGATGTTTCCTCCAAAAGCCGGACGTATCTGCATCAGATTGCCGTTGTCGTCAATGTCGAGAGCTGTGCAGTCGGCGGTAAGGCCACAACGAAGATATGAGGCTACACGCGGAGCGAGGTCGCGACCTACAGGAGTGGCACCGAAAAGCACACTGTACGGCTTCTCCCGCTCAATGAGCTTCGTCATTACACTAAAATGTGGCAACGTCTGATAAAACGACAGACGCGAATCTTCAAGGCAAAATATGGTGTTCACACCGTGACAATACAACGTGTCTTCTATGCCCTTGAGATTGTTGCCAATGACGACGGCATCAACGTTCACGCTGAGCCTGTCGGCAAGATGCCGGGCCTTTGAACAAAGCTCTAAACTCACCTCGGCAATGCTGCCGTCGTCCTTAACTTCACAATAAACAAAAATGTTATTCATCAAATTTTATTTTGCTTTGATTTCTTCCACAACCTTGATGGCATCGCCTACAGTGACAATTTTCTCTGTCATATTGTCCGGAATGGTGATGTCAAACTCACGCTCAATGTCCATGATAAGCTCCACAATGTCGAGAGAATCAGCCCCTAATGTCGTGACAAAACCTGCGTCTTCTGTCACTTGCTCCGGTTTTACATTCAGTTTATTAACGATGATTTCCGTGATTTTTTCTTTTGTGTCCATGATTGAATTTTTTATTTGTTAGAAAATATGCGATGCTGTCAGCTCTTCAATTAAATTTTTTATGCTTTCGTCATCGCTGTTGATAACTCTGCTTTCTTTTTTCGTAAGTACTACGTTTTCAATGTTTTTCACCTTTGTCGGAGAGCCTTTCAAACCTAATCTTGCGAAATCTGGTTCGATGTCGTCGGCTGTCCATTGAGGGATTTCAGTGTTTTTCTTGCTTATTACGAGATGAGCGTGGCGTGAACGGCAACTCTTGGCGTTGCCGTGTACTGTCACAAGGGCAGGGTAGTGGCATTCCACCACCTCGATGCCGTGCTGTAATACTCTCTTGAGACGAATCTTGTCCGAAGATACCTCAATAATCTCATCTGCGTATGTAATCTGTGGCACGTCGAGCTTCTCGGCTGTCTGCGGACCTACCTGTGCAGTGTCGCCGTCAATGGCTTGACGTCCTGTGAAGACAATGTCATAATGACCTAACTTCTTGATAGCCATAGCTAAAGCGTATGACGTGGCTAATGTATCGGAACCTGCAAAACGTTTGTCGCTGACAACGAAACCGTTGTCGGCACCACGATACAAAGCCTCACGTATAATCTCAGATGCGCGCGGAGGCCCCATCGTGATGACCGTCACTGTGACGTCGATTCTGTTTTCTTCCTTAATTCTGTCACGGCATTGCAATGCCATTTCAAGGGCTTTCATGTCATCAGGATTGAAGATGGCAGGAAGAGCCGCACGGTTGATAGTGCCGTCAGCATTCATGGCGTCCTTGCCCACATTCTTGGTGTCAGGGACCTGTTTCGCTAACACAACTATTTGAAAATCTTTCTTCTGCATTATATAAAATATTCAAATTTGTTATTCTGGTTTGGGAACGAGAGCAAACGACAGACTTCCGCTCACGCACATCTTATCCCCGACATGCAACTTGGCATCACAGAAATAGATGCTGGCACGATGCGCTGTCAGCACGGCATCAACTTCGATGGTGTCGCCGGGGAGAACTTGGTTCTTGAAACGTACTTTGTCGATGCTGGTGTAGAACGTCAACTTGCCGGGAAGATCGTCTTTCATCAGTAAGGCGCACGACTGAGCCATGATTTCACACAATATGACACCCGGTACTACGGGATGGCCAGGAAAATGCCCCTGAAGGAAAAACTCGTCACCTTTGACGTGATATTTTGAATGAGCGACGTGCTGGTCGTCAATATCAATCTCATCGATGAGGAGCATCGGCTCGCGATGCGGCAGATAGTTTTTTAATTCTTCTTTTGTCATTTTTTTATACTTTTCAGTTAATATTCTAAAGTCTAAAGTCTAAAACCTCTCAACGCTACTGCTCCGTTATGTCCGCCGAAACCCAGCGACTGCGACACTGCTATTGTCAGGTTGGCTTCTACAGCTTTGTTAGGCGTGTAGTTGAGGTCGCACTCCGGATCCGGCTCGTTGAGGTTTATGGTAGGAGGCACCATGTTGTTCTGTAGTGCCAATACCGATGCTATCACTTCCACGGCACCAGCTGCGCCGAGAAGGTGTCCCATCATTGATTTTGTGGAACTGATGTGAGCGTTGTGTGCTTCTTCTTCGCCTAAAGCTTTCTTGATGGCAACCGTCTCCGATGTGTCGTTGAGTGCCGTCCCTGTTCCGTGTGCATTCATGTATAAGGTGTCTGTTCCGGCTTTGTAGCCAGCTTCGTCGAGTGCCATCTTGATGGCTTTGGCGGCGTATGTTCCTTCAGGATGTGGTGCCGTGACGTGATGACCGTCGCAGGTGTTACCGTAGCCGCATACCTCGGCGTAAATCTTGGCACCGCGTCTCACGGCGTGCTCGTATTCTTCCATCAGCACTACGCCAGCCCCTTCCGCAATGACGAAGCCGCCACGACGTTTGTCGAACGGCAACGACGCTGTCATAGGGTCGGTGGAACGTGTCAGCGCTTTGCAGTTGGCGAAACCTGCTATGGCAAGCGGGTTGATAGGTGCCTCGGTGCCACCCGCGATGATGCCGTCGGCGTAACCGTCCTTGATGGCACGATAAGCCTCGCCGATGGCGTGCGTGCTCGTGGCACATGCCGTAACGACAGGCAGACATACGCCGTGAGCATTGTATCTTATAGCTACGTTGCCCGATGCCATGTTGGCTATCATGGTGGGTATCATCAGTGGCGACACCCAACGCGGTCCCTCGGTCTCAAAAGTGTGCATCTCTCGCATCATGGTGTCAAACCCTCCGATGCCTGAACCTATGTAAACGCCAAGACGGTCAGAGTCCCAGCCCTCTTCGTTGCCTTTCATGGCCTGACTCGCAGCTGCCATGGCATATACCGCAAAACGGTCGTTGCGACGCACAAACGGCATCTCTAAACCGTATTCCTGCGGGTTGAAATCTTTCACCTCGGCGGCTACCTTGACAGGCAATTCGTCGGTGTTGAACTTGGTGATGAGACCAATGCCACACACACCTTTCATGATGTTATCGCAGAAAGTCTCGATGTTGTTTCCTACAGGAGAGACAACGCCCATACCTGTAATGACTACTCTTTTATTTTCCATTTGATTTAATTTTCGTTTTACCATTTCATTATCATCGCACCTGATACAAGTCCGGCACCGAACGCGCTGAACACTAACTTGTCGCCTTCCTTGAGACGCCCCTCGTGTTTCATCTCGTCGAGTAAGATAGGGAGACTTGCTGAAGATGTGTTTCCATATTTCTGAATGTTAGTCGGGAACTTCTCATCCGGCTGCTTCAGAACCTGTTGTATGTATCTGATAATCCTTAAGTTAGCTTGATGTATGAAATACATGTCTATCTCATCGGCTTTGATATTGTTCTCTGCAAATAGAACCTTGAGGTCGTTTACGCATGTCGATGTGGCGAACTTAAACACATCTTGTCCGTGCATCACAAGTGGCAGGTTGGTGCTGCCTTTGGTGTCGTATGGGCACCATTGCAGGTCGTGCATCTCATAGAGACGGTCCCACCCCGCTGTCGCAGTAAGTCTTGTGGCGATGATGTTGTCGCCCGGTGTCAGCACTGTAGCTCCTGCTCCCGCACCGAACAACACAGCGCATGTGCGGTCGTGCCAGTCGAGCATGTGCGCAGGTGCCTCGGCGCATACTACAAGGACATTCTTCACCTTACCTGTTTTATAAAAAGCCTCCGCAATATCGCAGGCGTAAATGAAGCCGACACATGCCCCGTTGAGGTCAACACAAGGACAATGTGCCCCGATTTTTTCCAAGATGATGCAACTCAAAGCCGGTGTCACGTACTCATTCACCACGTTGGCACAAATGATGTAATCGAGTTCATTCGCATCCATCTTAGCATCCGCAAGAGCTTTCTTCGACGCCTCTACAGCAAGGTCTAACACATATTCCGACGAAAGCACGCGACGCTCCTTTATTCCCGTGCGCGCGGTAATCCATTCGTCAGACGTGTCGAGAATCTCACTCAACATCTGATTGGTTACCACTTTCGACGGAAGCGAACTACCTGTTCCTGAAATTTTCATTGATATAATTTTTAGTTTGTTAATACTCTCCGTTAAAATCTTGCAAAAGTATCTCAAAAAAACCGTATGTGATATTTTTGTGACGAATTTCTCTAAAATTGTGACGAAATTCGGAATTTTGTGACGAAATTCGGCTATTTGTGACGAATTTCGGAGTTTTTGTGATGAAATAATTTTCTTTGTGACGAATTTCGGAAAATTTACACCAAAAAGACGCACGTGTCAATAAAAGTAGTATCTTTGCAGGCAAATTAAACGAATGTTATGAAAGCAAAGAGATTGCCACATTTTCTGATTGAAAAGAACAATTTGGTGGTACAGGTCACAATATCAATCCTTTTCGCAATAGCATTTATGGCTATATATATACCTCTGTCAGATACCAAGACGGCATGGTTCTCGGTTGAAAACGAAAACACTTTGATTTATACCCTCGTGTTCTTTATCTTATCGATTATATTCTTGATTATCAGTAGGATACTGATGTATTACACCTCAAAAAGCCTTGTCAGATTCACTTTGATAAAATTCATTCTGTGGAACCTTGCAGAGATAATTATCATCGGTATGTTTCATGCGTTTCTCTCAATAAGGATAATGAAAATCACAGGATTCACGCCCTTGTTTATAATTGGAAAGAGTATCCTTATCACTTTCATCGCACTCGGTTTCCCATTCATTGTCACCGATTTGAGTTTTGCACTCATCGATGCGAGACGTGTCTTGAACATCGCAAAAAGAGTCATTAAGGCTAATGCCGCCAATAAACTTGCAAATGCAAATGTGAAAAATAATGAGGCAAAAGATGAACCGATGCTGAAGACTCCCGACATTGTCAATCTTACCGACTATGCAGGTACAGTGAAATTTACCGTCAAGATTGAGAATATCTATTTTATCAAGGCAGAAGGAAATTACGTGAAAGTGTTCTATAACAACAAAGGCGGTATTTCCTCTTTTGTGCTGCGTAATAAAATTCAGTCAGTCGAGGACTCTCTTATGGGTACTCCGCTCATGCGTTGCCATAGGACTTACATAGTTAATATCAACAAAATCAAGGTGATACGCACGGAAGAAGATAGCTGTTTCATCGATTTTGACCAAAAAGAGTTGGAAACAGTACCAATTTCTAAAACTTATAATGAAAAAATTGTAAAAAGATTCGCAGAAATGTAATATATTTGTCGTTTGAATGTTAAGATAAATAAATGACAAATATTAAAATATGGATTTATCAAATTTCTTATTGCAAGTGCCTGTAGCAGAGGTGGTTACAAAACCTACAGAACTTAGGATGTCATTATGGGACATGGCATCACAAGGTGGCTGGATTATGATTATTTTGGCGTTTTTCTCGGTGATAGCGGTTTATATTTTCATCGAGAGATTCATTACTATCAGTAAGGCAGCCAAAAAAGACGACTTGTTCATGGAGACGATACGCAACTACATGAAAGACGGCAAGTTAGACGATGCCAAGGTGTTATGCCAGAAGACATCTTCTCCTATTTCGAGGATGATAGAGAAGGGTATTTCAAGAATAGGCAAGCCTCTAAATGACATTCAGACTGCCATTGAAAACGTTGGTAATCTTGAGGTTAGCAACCTTGAGAAAGGTGTAGCCCTCCTCGCGATGATTTCCGGTGCAGGTCCGATGTTGGGATTCCTTGGCACTGTCATTGGAATGATACGCGCTTTTTACGATATGTCGATGGCAGGAAACAACATTGACATTGAGCTTCTTTCGACAGGTATTTATCAGGCTATGGTGACGACGGTGGGAGGTCTGATCGTTGGTATTATCGCCTTTATCTTCTACAACATTCTCGTAGCGCAAATCGATAAGGTGGTAAACCTCTTAGAGTCGAAGAGTATTGAGTTTATGGATGTTTTAAACGAACCAGCACAGTAAAGTCATGGCACTGAAACGAAGAAATCAGAGAAAGATAGACTTCAATTCGTCGTCAATGTCCGACCTCGTGTTCCTGCTTCTCATCTTTTTCATGCTGACCTCGACGCTTGTGGCACCTAACGCCATCAAGTTGTTGTTGCCACAGAGCAGCAGTCGCACCATGGCGAAGCAAACCGTTACGGTGTATATCAACGAGAAGATGGATTATTATGTAGGTGAGAGGGCGGTGAGTGAGAGTCAGTTACAGCCTGAGATAATGTTGGCTCTCGGCGGCGTTGCTGACGGCACTGTGGTAGTACGTTCCGACAAGAGCGTGCCCGTGCAATATGTAGTCAATGTTATTGACGCTGTGAACAACATCAATAACGAGACGCGTCAGAATCATAAGGTTTTACTTGCAACTTCGGCAAAGAAATGAGTAAAAAGAACACAAATAAGGCAATAGCGGTAGCCGTCACCGTGGCGGTACACGTTGTCGTTGTTGTGCTTCTTTTTGTGATGGCGCTGACCACGCCGTTGCCGCTTCCCGGCGAGGCGGGAGTGGAGGTGGACCTCGGCATGTACAATCAGGGACAAGGTATAGTGCAGCAACCCAAACCGAAGAAAGTGACAGAGACGCCGGTACCACGAACGGAGCCTGTGAAAGAGCGTATTGTGACGCAGGACACGGAAGAGACACCGGCAGTAGATGCGCCCAAACCAAAAGAGGAACCAAAAGTGAACCAACGTGCTTTGTTCAAACCTTCTAAAAACAAAGAACAACCGTCGTCACAAGGCGAGACGGAGACAGAAGGTGACCAGGGTAATCCTGACGGTAACAAGGATTTACGGCAATATGAAGGACAAGGTGGCAGTGGCGGCGGACCTTCGTATGACCTCGGGGGAAGAGGAGCGAAAAGCCTGTCAAAACCTGATTCCGACTTCACTGAAGAAGGCAGGGTGGTGGTCGATATTTGGGTCGATAGAGATGGTCGCGTGACAAGAGCACAGATAGGCAAAGGTACTAACGTCTCAAACACAAGGATGCGTGAGGCAGCACGTCAGGCCGCATTGTTGTCGGTGTTCTCACCCGATAAAAATGCCGCAGAATTACAAAAAGGAACAATAACATATAATTTTGTCATAACACAATGAATTACGCCGAAACAACAAACTGGATGTTTAACAAGTTCCCGATGTATCAAAAAATCGGAATGTCTGCATATAAACCTGACCTTGGCAATATAACGGAACTGCTTGATTTTCTCGATAACCCACAGAATAAATACAAGACTGTACACGTGGCAGGCACCAATGGCAAAGGCACCGTGTCGCATACACTCGCGTCCATTTTTCAGGAATGTGGCTACAAAACAGGCCTCTATACCTCGCCGCATCTCATCGACTTCCGCGAAAGAATCCGTGTGAACGGTCAGATGATACCTGAACAAGACATCATCGACTTTATTGGAAATAACAAGGAGAAATTTGAGGAAATGCAACTCTCGTTCTTCGAAATGGCAACGGGAATGGCTTTCGATTATTTCTCAAAAGAAAAAGTGGATGTCGCAATAGTCGAGGTGGGACTTGGCGGCCGTCTCGACTCAACAAACGTAATCCTTCCGGAACTTAGTGTAATTACTAACATTTCCTTGGATCATGTGAACATGCTCGGTAACACTTTGGAAGAAATCGCAGCCGAAAAAGCAGGTGTCATAAAACCAAACACACCCGTGGTGATAGGCGAGACCCAACAAGAAACGAAAGATGTGTTTATCAGAAAAGCAAAAGAATGTAACGCCCCGATTTTCTTCGCCGACCAAATCATCGATTGTGATAAAATTCATATAGAATCGCTTGATTATCAAAAATTTGACATCTGGAAAGATAATGAGTTATATATAGAAGCTGCGGAATTTCCACTTCTCGGATATTATCAGAAAAAAAATCTCGCCACTGTTATTTGTGCCATTGAACAACTTAAAATGAAGTTTGATATCAAGAAAAAAGACATAGTGAACGGACTGGGGTTTGTCGTGAAAAACACAAATCTGATGGGACGATGGCAGATTTTATGCCGTCAGCCCTTAGTTGTTGCCGATACAGGACATAACATCGGTGGTATCAAAGAGGTGGTGATACAGCTTAATGATATGAGTTTCAGGAAGTTACATTTTGTCTTGGGCTGTGTAAACGACAAAGATATCGACGGTATCTTGCAGTTATTACCACATTATGCGGAATATTATTTCTGCAAGGCAGATATCCCTCGCGGTCTTGATGCTAATATACTGAAAGAAAAAGCTTTCGAGGTAGGATTACACGGAAAAGTGTATGAATCGGTGCAACACGCTTACAACTCAGCTCTTAACAATGCGAGTTTCGACGACGTCGTTTTTGTGGGTGGCAGTAATTTTACTGTGGCTGAAGTAATTTAATCTTCTAAAATGAGAAAAAAAGTCAATCTGATATTACCTTTGCTCGTTGTTTTCTTTCTTTCGAGCTGTGCGGTCAGGAAATATGTGCCTGAAGGCAAGGCAATATTGGTTGAAAATAAAATTGTAATAGATTCAACACAATTTAATATCTCAAAATCGGAAATAGATGATTATATCGTCCAGAAACCTGTAAGAAATTTGTTCAATTGGCTGCCGAGAGTGTGGTTTTACTACAAGACAGAGCCTAAATCTGATAGAAAATTCTATAAAATACTCAAAAAGAGCTTTGGTGTGGAGCCTACTTATTATAACAGCATCTTGACTGCCGACTCAAAAAAACAAATTGAGGACTATCTGAATTATACCGGATTTTTTATGTCGAAAGTTACAGTAAAAAAAATCGAAAAAAGAAAGAGAGCCGTTGTTACTTACGAGATTACTCCATCGAGACCATATCATATCCGAAACATCGAATATAAAATAAGTGATAGTGTTATTGCATTGAAAATCAATGAGATAAAAAATGAATTTCCTGTCAAGTCGGGAGATGTTTACAATGCTTTTGCTATGGATAAGCAGCGTGACCTTATCGCTAACTACTTGAGAGACAACGGATATTATTTCTTTACCAAAGATTATATCGTTTTTGAGGTAGATACCAATCTGCGGCAGCGAAAAGCCGATATAGCAGTGCGCATTGACGGACAGAAACATGACAAATATATTATCAATGAGGTGTTTGTATATCCAAATTATAATATAAAGACTGCTAATACCACTGTTAATGATACAGTTCCATACAATTTCTCATTGGGAAAAGAGCATGATGTGCGATTTAATTTTATATATGGAAATAATCCTAAGATACATTTCAAGACTTTCAATCAAGTTATACAGATACATAATGGAGATGAGTTCAGTCAGCGCAAGGTAAGTCAGACTTATCGGGCTTTAGGCAGTCTTAAGTTATACAGTCTCAGCAACATAAGTTTTGATACTATTGCTTCCGACAACGACAGTGTGAAGATGCTGAATTGCACCATTACTTTGCAGAAAGGCAAGCTTAACCATTACAATATACAGCTTGAAGGCACAAATTCGGGTGGTGACCTCGGTGCTCTCGGCAGTTTTTCATTCAGGAATAATAATATTTTCAGAGGCTCTGAGATATTGAGAGTGACGGTTCGTGGAGGTTTTCAGGCACAGCGTGTCTCAAATTATGTGGTAGATGAGGGTCTTTTCAACACAAAAGAATTTGGCATCACGGCGAGTATCTTGTTCCCGCGATTTGTGAGCCCGATTTCGTTTCATCGTTTTGTGAGTGAATATCAACCCTCTACGACCTTATCGACAGGTTACAATATGCAGATAAGGCCTTTGTATTCACGACATATTCTGAACGCATCATTTGGATATAGCTGGAAGACAACTAACACTATAGAACATATCCTCACACCTCTTAACCTCAATACTGTCAAGGTGTTGCCAACAGCATTGTTTGAGGCTTTGTTGAACGAGGAGACCAACCAACGTATCAAAGACCAATATACCGACCACTTTATAGTCGGTTTGAACTATTCTTTTATCTATAATAACCAAAACATTAAGAAAAGCAACGACTTTATCTATTTTAAGGCTGATTTAGAGACGTCTGGAAACCTACTGTCGTTACTGAACGACACTCCTATCATCAAACAATCTGACAACCACCATCAAATTGCGGGTATTCGTTATGCTCAATATCTGAGATACCAATTCGATTTCCGATATTATCATTATTTTAAGGAGCAGAATGTGTTGGCCATGCGGTTGATGTACGGGCAGGGCATAGCATACGGCAACTCCAACGACATGCCTTTTGAAAAGAGTTTTTATGCCGGCGGCACCAACGGAATGCGTGGCTGGCAGTTCAGAGGACTCGGTCCGGGTGAGTTCGTAAATTCAAGTGGCTATGACATTGAAAGAATCGGTGATTTGCAGTTAGAATACAACGTAGAATACCGTTTTCCGCTTTACGGAGCGATAAAAGGGGCAATTTTCAGTGATGTCGGTAATATATGGACATTGAGTAACAGCTCCACTTTTACGGGAGGACAGTTTAAATTCGACGAATTTTATAAGCAAATAGCAATGGATGCGGGCTTGGGCATTCGTTTCGATTTCTCGTTATTCTTGATTCGTCTTGACATTGCAGTGCCATTGCATGACCCGATGTACCCTGAAACTAACAGATGGAGAATCAGTAAGTTACAGTGGGATGACACCGTTTTTAATTTTGGTATCGGCTATCCATTTTGACATGACGCGCGAGGATTTATACCATGTTTTGATGAGTTCGTTTGGACTTACACCTACCAAGGGACAGAGTACGGTTTTGTATCATCTCGCGGCCTTTCTCCTTTCGGAGAAGCAGAATCCAACATATTTGTTGCAAGGCTACGCTGGAACGGGCAAGACAACGCTGGTGACGACTCTCGTGGAAACGCTGCCACGGATAGGGATGCGTTATGTGCTGATGGCACCCACCGGACGCGCGGCAAAGGTGATGAGCAGCTATACGACGAAGCCGGCATCTACAATTCATAGAAAGATATACCGTTTTCAGACGTTTGCCGACGGCTCTTTCCGCATGACGAGGGCAGAAAACAAAGCGAAAAACACTGTCTTCATCGTTGATGAATGCTCCATGATTTCCGATGAAGGTGTCGGTCACTCTCTGCTCGACGACCTAATAACGTATGTTTTCAGTGGCGAGAACTGCCGCCTGTTGTTTATCGGCGACAGCGCACAGCTGCCCCCTGTTGGACTTGAGATAAGCCCCGCAAACGATATTAACATTTTGAAAAGTAGTTTTAATCTGACTGTAGCCTCTTTCGAGATGACTGAGGTGATGCGACAAACGTTAAAGTCGGGGATTTTATACAATGCGACTAATTTACGTAAATTGTTGAGAAACAATGAGATACAGTTGCCATTGTTTCAATTGAACGGTTTTAGTGACGTACGACGCATCGAACCGCAGGAGTTTGAGGAACTCTTGCAGCAATATTTCAACGGCAGGTTGTACAACGAGGCGGTCATCATTTGTCGCAGCAATAATCGTGCCAAACTTTACAATCAGGCGGTGAGAGTGCAAATTTTGCAGGAAGAAGGCGAGATTTCGGCAGGTGACAAGCTCATGGTGGTGAAGAATAATTACTTTTGGACCGACGAGGAGCAGAAGATAAGTTTCATAGCCAACGGTGATATGGTCGAGTTGAAGAGAATTAACAATATAGAAGAAATGTACGGTTTCCATTTTGCCGATGTGGAGGTGCAACTCTCTGATTATCAAGAAGAACCAAATCTTTCAGTCAAGATTTTGCTTGAGACTTTGACGAGCGACGCGCCAGCTCTCACCGCAGAGGAGTCGGAGCGTTTTTACAAGGCAGTGGAGTCGGATTACATGGACATTCCGGATAAACGCGAGCGTTACAAGGAGATGCGGCAAAATCCGTATTTCAATGCCTTGCAAGTGAAGTTTGGATATGCGCTCACGTGTCATAAGACGCAAGGTGGTCAATGGCCTGTTGTTTTTGTTGATGCGCCATTCTTACCAGACGACAAAGCGTTGCAAATAAGCGATTTACGTTGGTTTTACACCGCTGTCACAAGGGCGCAGGAGAAATTATATCTTGTGAATTTCAAGGACGAATATTTCTGTGAATAACAAAAGGACGTCAGATGACGACGTCCTTTCGATGGAAAAACAAAAAAATCCTGCTTATTGCTAAAATTTTCTTATTCACTTAGTGAACTTATGGTTTTTGCCAGGGAAATAAGCCATGTCACCAAGTTCTTCTTCGATACGCATAAGCTGGTTATACTTGCATATACGGTCGGTCCGTGATGCCGAGCCTGTCTTAATCTCGCCTGTGTTCAATGCCACTGCGAGGTCGGCAATGGTGGTGTCTTCTGTCTCGCCGGAGCGGTGGCTCATGACTGCGGTATATTGGTTGCGATATGCGAGGTTTACGGCTGCTATCGTCTCAGTGAGTGTGCCTATCTGATTGACTTTCACTAAGATAGAGTTTGCGATATTTTTCTCGATACCCATTTTGAGGCGTTCCACGTTAGTCACGAAGAGGTCGTCGCCTACGAGTTGTATTTTGTTACCCATGGTCTCTGTCATGAGTTTCCAGCCGTCCCAGTCGTCTTCAGCCATGCCGTCTTCGATGGAGATGATAGGATATTTCTTCACCCAGCTGTTCCAGAACTCCACCATTTCTTGAGGTGTGAGTTTCTCACCTGTCGATTTATGCAAGTGATACACGTTTTCTTCAGGGAGGAAATATTCTGAGGCGGCTGCGTCGAGGGCGATGAACACGTCTTCTCCGGCGCGATAGCCTGCTTTTTCTATTGCCTGAAGAATCACTTCGATGCCTTCGTCGTTGGAGCGAAGGTTAGGGGCGAAGCCACCTTCGTCGCCGACGTTGGTAGAGTAACCTGCTTTTTTCAGCACGTTTTTAAGGTTATGGAATATCTCGGAACCCATCTGAATAGCCTGATGGAACGACTTAGCACCGACAGGCATAATCATAAATTCTTGAAAATCAACGCTGTTGTCGGCATGAGAGCCTCCGTTAAGGATATTCATCATGGGGATAGGCAGAGTGTTGGCACTCACGCCTCCGATATAACGATACAGAGGTTGGTCGGTATATATAGCACCGGCTTTAGCGCAGGCGAGCGACACGCCGAGGATGGCATTGGCTCCGAAATTACCTTTATTTTTAGTGCCGTCTAATTCTATCATCTTGGTGTCGATAGCGTTTTGGTCGGTTACTTCGTAGCCGACTATAGCCTTTGCTATCTCGTTGTTCACGTGGTCAACGGCTTTATAGACGCTCTTTCCCATGAATTTTGTCTTATCGCCGTCGCGCAGTTCCACTGCCTCGTGTGAGCCTGTAGAAGCGCCTGACGGGACGGCTGCCCTGCCGAGGATTCCGTCTTCTGTCATGACATCGACTTCCACTGTAGGATTGCCGCGGGAGTCGAGAATCTGACGGGCATGAATATTACTAATTCTACTCATTGTTTTATAACGTATTTATTTTTTTTTCTGTTGTTTATTTTGCCAAAAAAGGATATCCGTACTCTGTTGCTGGCACGAAAGTCTCCTTGATGGCGCGCGGGTTAGTCCAGCGGATGAGGTTCCACAGTCCGCCGGCCTTGTCGTTGGTGCCTGATGCGCGTGCGCCGCCGAACGGCTGGCATCCTACTACGGCTCCCGTAGGCTTGTCGTTGATGTAGAAGTTGCCTGCCGCATATTTCAGCTTGCAGTCGGCGAGCTGGCGTGCCTTAAAGTCGTTCACGAAAATGGCTCCCGTCAAGGCGTAAGGCGAGGTGGTGTCGCAGAGCTCCAACGTCTCCTCGTATTTGTTGTCGTCGTACACGTAAATCGTGATGATAGGTCCGAAAATCTCCTGTGCCATCGACTCGTAGTTCGGTACCTTGGCGAGTATGACGGTCGGCTCGACGAAGTAACCGACGCTCTTGTCGCAGTTGCCGCCGAACACAATCTCAGCGTCTTTGCTGGCTTTGGCTCTGTCGATGTAGCCCTTGCAGTTGTCGAACGAGGCTTCGTCGATGACGGCGTTCACGTAGTTGGTGAAGTCGGCTACGTCGCCCATCTTGATGGTGCCGAGCATGTCGCCTACTATGTCTTTCACTTCTTTCCACATTGAAGCAGGGATATAGGCGCGTGACGCTGCCGAGCATTTCTGGCCTTGGTATTCGAAGGCACCGCGTACGATGGCGCATGCCACTTCGCGCGGATTGGCTGAGTTATGCGCGAAGATGAAGTCCTTGCCGCCGGTCTCACCAACGAGACGAGGATAAGCCTTGTAGTTGGCGATGTTCATGCCCACGCCTTTCCATAAACCTTGGAATGTGGCGGTAGAGCCTGTGAAGTGTATGCCGGCGAGGTTGGGGTTGTTGAGCGCGATGCCGCCAATCAGCGAGCCTTTGCCTGGCAGGAAGTTCACGACACCGGCGGGAAGACCAGCCTCCATTGCTATCTGCATGATGTGATAGTTGGAGAGCAATGCCGTTGTTGATGGTTTCCATATCGTGGTGTTACCCATCAAAGCAGGAGTCATGTTAAGATTCGAAGCGATAGATGTGAAGTTGAATGGTGTCACTGCCATGACGAAACCTTCGAGCGGACGGTATTCCACGCGGTTGAGTTGGTCAGGCGTCGATGCAGGCTGCTCTGAATAAAGGTTGCCGGCATAGTAGTTGTTGAAACGATAGAAGTCGATGGTTTCGCAAGCCGAGTCGATTTCAGCTTGGAAGCAGTTCTTGCTTTGTCCGAGCATACATGCCGCGTTGATGCGTGCACGGTATTTGGTAGCAAGGAGCTGACCGATGCGTGCCATGATGGACGCTCTCTCCACCCAAGGGGTGTTTTCCCAGTCTTTCTTGGCTCTCAATGCGGCTTCAATAGCCATGTTAACCTCTTTCTCGCCAACTTTATGATATTTTGCAACAACATGCTTGTGGTTGTGAGGCATCACCACCTCGCCCATCTCGCCCGTGCGGACTTCTTTGCCGCCGATGATGATAGGAATTTCTACCACTTCGTTCGACTGTTTCTGAAGTTCTTTCTCCAAAGCGACGCGCTCGGGACTGCCTGGCCTGTATTCTTTCACTGGCTCGTTAGCAGGATGTGCAAATTGAAATAATGCGTTATTCATGTCTTATTTTTTTATGGTTAAAACTCAATTTTCAAACTGCAAAGGTAGAAATATTTCTTGATACTTGCTGTTTTTTTGTAAAATTTTTTATTTTTGCAAAAAATATTCATGGATATAAACGACATCAACAGTACCGTTATCTCCGAGGCGACAAGTCGCAATTGGAAACGTCTGCATTCCAACGGTGGCGAAAAGCTGATGTCGAGGGCTAACAAACAGCGTTCGACTAAGACCATTTTGCCTCTCGAATATTTTTCAAATAAGAATAATATTGCTGATATTCAACGATTTATAAAGTTTTGCAAAGATAAAAATTTCCCGATTGAAAATGTGCTTTATTCTGTGGGTGTTGGTCTTCTTAAAAGAGCAAGGATTTTAGAAAAACCACACGTAAAAAAACATCTTGATGACACCATTTTTATTCAGGAAGTGGCTGATTATCAATTACCTGACGATGAATTTGACTTGCTCGGACTGATTTATCAAAGTTTGATGCCGGAGGGAGAGAAAAATAGGAAAGGCTCGTACTTCACTCCTTTAGTGGTAGCGAGAAACATGACGAAAAACCTTGATTTTTCTGATGGTCAGACGTTTTTTGACCCTTGTTGTGGCAGTGGTGCCTTCTTGTTGTCGCTTAACGGGGCGTCGTGTTCGCAGATTTTTGGTTGCGACAACGACACGCTTGCCGTTATGATAGCAAAATTTAATCTTTTACTGAAATTCCCCGACGAAGTGTTTGATCCTCAAATAGTTTGCTGCGATTTTTTTGATAATGCGCCCTGGTCATCGACCTTTTCTTTCATAGTGAGCAACCCTCCTTGGGGCGCGGCTGTTTTTGATGAGAATAACAAACATGTTACAACAAACGAAAGCTTCTCGATTTTCTTTGAGAAAGCATTTAAATTGCTTGAAAATGAAGGCTTTATAAGATTTTTGCTGCCTGAATCGGTGCTGAACGTGAGAACACATCGACATTTTCGGAAGTTTTTACTTGAAAACACTGATATACAATCGATTACGAGATATAAAGAGACCTTTTCAGGGGTTCAGACCAAATATATTGACATCTTGTCATTTCGACCGGAGCGCAGCGGAGTGAAGAGATCCTCTTCAGATATCATCAAGATGAACGTTTTCCCTCCCTTGCTCTTGACGAACTCCGCTGCTCCCTCTTCGGTCTCCAAAAAATGTTTTTATCTCACTAAAAACCTGAATTTCAATCTGTTATCCGACAAAGACCTCGAAAAAACGCAAAAAATCCTCTCTAAACGCAAATATTCCTTGAAGGACTCGGTTTGGGCCCTTGGCATTGTGACAGGCGACAACAAAAAACACTTGAAATCGAGGCATGGCAAGGGATTGGAGCCGATTTACACCGGCAAGGAAATAGAGGCTTACTCCCTGAAACATCCAAAGCGTTTCATCAAATATAACCGCGCTGATTATCAACAGGTCGCGAGAGACGACATTTATCGTGCCGATGAGAAGCTTGTTTATAAATTCATCTCGAAAAACCTTGTTTTTGCATACGACAACACGAAAAGTCTGTTCTTGAACAGTGCTAACATATTGATTCCCAATATTCCAGGCATGTCAATAAAGACTGTTTTGGCGTTTCTCAACAGTGAGGTGTTTAATTATATTTACAAATCGCTTTTCGGTGAGATAAAAATATTGAAAGGAAACTTAATGGAACTGCCGTTCCCTGAGATTTCGGCTGAGACAGACAAAAAACTGACAAGCCTCGTTGATGAGGTGCTGAATGGAAATAAAAATGCGGTAAATACTATTAATGAATTGATTTACAACGTTTTTGAGATTCCTCGCACTTCGTGTCCGGAATGAAAACCTTACTCTAAACTCTAAACTCTAAACTCTAAACTCTAAACTCTAAACTCTAAACTCTAAACTCTAAACTCTAAACTCTAAACTCTAAACTCTAAACTCTACACTCTCTTAATCGCGCTCAAGAAATGTGTATGCTTTCCTAACTCCTTGTTAAAGATACCTGTTTGGTCTAATGAGTCGATGCGCACTTTGCCTGAGGCGTGTATGATTTTTTCGTCGTTCAAAACGATGCCGACGTGCACAATTTTATGCTCTTCATTTTCAAAGAACGCGAGGTCGCCAGCATGTGCTTCCGTCAGGAAATACACGTCTTCGCCGTATTCCACCTGTTGCGAGGCGTCGCGAGGCAGCCTGATGCCGACGGTCTTAGCGCAGAGCTGTACAAAAGCGGAGCAGTCGATGCCGAAAACAGTGCGACCGCCCCAGCGATAAGGTACGTCAACGAGTTTTAAGGCATTGTTAATGAAACTGTTAGCCTCGATGCAGCATTTGTCTTTGGAATAAATTGAGCTTCCGAAAGTCAGAATCTTCAAATCATACATCTCAACGGGATTGTTAACGGCATAACAATCGAGAGAAGCTAAAGACTTATAGGCATCTTCCTGAATCTCAAAGTGTTGCAGATTCCTAATCCATCCTTCGTAACCGTCGTATTCCATTTTGATATGAAGCCAGTCGCCCTCTCTCTCCAAAACCTCGTAAAGGTCGTTGAACAGCAGCTCTGTCACAAGCTCGGCCTCGTGACGAGGCTCTTTTCTCACGGGTATTGCCGATAAAGTGCAAATTCCAAACATATTTGAAACTTTTTTTGCAAAGTTACAATAAAATTCTGTATCTTTACAAGTTATTTCAAAATGTTAGATAGAAAACTTGTTTTATTTGTAAGTTATTGAATATGAATAAGATAAAAACTTTGATAAAAAAAATTCGTCATTCATATTATGACATTATGAAGATTTTGGCATTTGTTTTGACGCTTGTCATTGTGGTTTTGCTGATGCCGAGGAACGTGAAATTCAAGTATGAATACCAGAAAATGCGTCCGTGGCAGCATGAAACGCTCTATGCACCGTTCAATTTTCCGATTTATAAGTCGGACGAGCAGGTGAGGAGCGAGAGGGAAGAGGCATTGAAAAACGTGAGCCTGATTTTTGTGTTCGATGCGCTTGGCACGGAGAGCGGACGCGATAAGTTGTTGAAAGACTTTGAGGAACAATGGAATGATACTGTGGGCAACAAAGATTTTTATCGGAATATGATTCTTGAGATTTACGATAAAATTGAGAACACTGGTGTTGTGGCTAAGACCGACAGGACAAATAATTTCAAAGGAGATGAAAAAATCGTCGTGGTGAGAAATAAGGTCATGACGACGAGTGTTTTTGAGGAGCTTTACACTATGGCGACGGCAAGTAAATATATCCACGACAGGCTTGCATATATCGATGATTATAACACTATGATGTTGATTAACAATCTGTTACATAGCTCACTGCGTCAGAATGTGATTTATTCTGACAGCATGACGAGGCAGGCAGAGAAGATGGCAATAGATAACATCATGCTCACTTTCGGCATGGTTCAGAAAGACGAGCTTATCATTATGGAAGGTGAGATTGTTACAGACGAGAAATATCAGGTTATCAATTCGTTGCAACGGGAATATGCGGATATTACCTCGAATAATTTTTTCAGCAGAAACTATCTGCTTTATGGTCAGCTGCTTTTGGTGAGCATAGTTTTCTTGGCTTTGTACTTGACACTCAGGCTGTTACGTCCCGACATTTTTAATGAGTTACGTTACATCAACCTGATTTTACTGTTGATGCTGTTTACAATAATACCGTCGTTCCTGCTTCTGAAATACGCTCCGTCGTTTATTTTCCTGATGCCCGTTGCCATAATTTCAATCTTGCTCATGACTTTTTTTGATGCGAGAGTGTCAATCATCGTACAGGCTATAACATTGATAATCATAAGTTTAGCGGTGCCTAACCCGTTTCAATATTTCTTCGTGCAGATGCTTGTCTCATTTGTGGCGGTCTTCATGATGATTAACCGTGGAAGCCGTGCGAGTTATTTTGGCACGTCGTTGGCGGTATTTGTTACCTATGTGGTGGTTTATCTCGGCATGATGCTCATTTTTGACGGCGATTTCACGTCGTTCAGCTGGAGCAATATCGCCATTTACGGCGGTAACGCCATTCTCTCCATGCTCGCATTGCCTCTTGCCTTGTTCTTTGAGCGCATCTTCGGCTTTGTTACCGACTTGTCGTTGTTGGAGTTAAGCAACACCAACAGTCCGCTTTTGCGTAAGCTCGCTTCTGAGGCACCCGGAACGTTCCAGCACGTCATGCAGGTGGCCGACCTGTGTGAGGAGGTCATATATAACATAGGTGGTAACCCGCTTCTCGTACGTACCGGTGCCATGTATCACGATGTGGGAAAGACGAAGGCTCCTTTCTATTTCATTGAGAATCAAAATGGTAAGTATAATCCTCACGATGATGTGTCGTATGTTGAGAGTGCACAGATTATCATCAGCCATGTGATTGACGGAATAGAGATTTGCCGGAAATATCATGTTCCGGAGCAGATTATCGACTTTGTGAGGACGCATCATGGCACACGTCGCACCGAATATTTCTACCAAATGGAGCTGCGTGAGAACCCCGACGGCGTTGATGAGAGAGACTTCTGCTACCACGGACCGGTGCCGTTTTCGAAGGAGACGGCGGTGCTGATGATGTGCGACGCGGTGGAGGCGGCGTCACGAAGCATGAACGACAAGACAGAGGAGTCGTTAAGCAAGCTTGTAGATAACATCATTGACGGTCAGATGAAAGCGCATCAGTTCGACAACACCGACATCACATTCCACGACATCACCGTAACGAAGAAAGTGCTGAAAAAGAAGCTGATGAGCATCTACCACGTGAGGATAGAGTACCCGAATTAAGATATTCAACCGCCGCCGGACCTTCGTTGAAAAGCAAATCGATTACCGATAAATTCGAGACGAAAGGCTGACGGTCGGCGAAGACTTGGTAATATTTTGGAAAATTCGTCGATTCTGTTGACCATTTCGATAATGAGATTCTATAATCGTTTGCATCTTTGATTGGCTCAAAGTCGTTGGTATAGACTATTTCTTTGTTGATTTTCAATGCTTTAAGAATAAACTTCAGACAAAACTCATTTAACTCGATGAGCGTGTCGAATTTTGTCGAGAAAGCCTTTTCGAGATACGGAAAATAATGGTCGAAGAAAGGCGATTTGCGGTATGCCGCCTCCAAACAACGCTGATGAATCTGCTGCCAAGGTTCACGATAGCTTATTGCGATGTCTTTCGTCAAAGTGTGGTTGCCGTTAGTCTTGACGACAGGCACTGCCAATGTCTGCAAGCCGTTGGCAGTCATCACGTTACAGCGCGTGCGGCACGACTGCTTCTGATATGTTTCAAACAACTCAATTTTCGGGGCGTCATTTTTTAAAAACAACGCTACGTATTGAATATCAGGAAGATACGATGTCGGGAAGATGTTATTCACCTAACATTTTGTTGATTTGTGAACGGAAATACTCCTCATCTTTTCCACCGATGGATTTTTCCGGCTGCTCGCCGTCTTTAGCGAACAACACAGTGGGCAGATACTGTATTTGCAGCACCATCGCGAGTTTCGGCTCTTTGTCGGTGTCAACTTTGTAGAAATCGACTTTGCCGGCATATTCCTTGGCCAATTTCTCCATTATCGGGGCGATCATCTTGCACGGTCCGCACCATGTGGCGTAAAAATCTATCACGCATGGTTTGTTGCCGCGGAAGGCGAAGGAGTCGGCGCATTTCTCGAAGTCCCACACATCTCTGATAAATTTGTTATACGACAACACTTTGATGTAAGATTCTTCCTTTACCGTTGATTTTAAATCAGTTACCTCTGTGGTTGCTTCTTGTTTTTTGTCAGATTTCTTTTCTTTTCCGGAGCCTCCGCATGAGGTTAAAGTAATTAATACAAATGAGATAAAAAGTAATTTTTTCATGATGAAAATTTTTTGCAAAGATAATATTTTTTTTCAGAAGACAGAAGTAAGAAGTAAGAATGAAATTCACGTCATTGCGATAGGGGGCGTTAGTCAGTTGGTCAGTTAGAGGTTATAAATCCTGTTTATCGTGTCCCAAAAAAATATTTGAAAAATTTTTTGAAAAATGTTTTTTGTATTGAAAAAAGTTGTAATTTTGCACCCCGAAAAAAGGTAGTAAATGTTGCCTCATTTACAATAGTAAGGGACCTGATAAGTTAAACGTTAGAGGTTCTTTCACCGTAAGTCGGTAATAATCAGTCTGTTAGGCTGCGGTGTGTTTAGAAAAGAGAGTCTTAAAAGTGGCTTGTCAATCCTTGCTATATGTGATTTATGCATCAGAAATTACCGGTTTTTAAGAGGTAATAAGAGAGATATTTTATACAAAACTGAATAAAATTAATAATTTTAAACGCAATTAAGAATGCCAACGATTCAACAGTTAGTCCGCAAAGGACGTCAGAAATTGGAGGACAAGAGTAAATCTCCTGCCTTGGATTCTTGCCCGCAGCGTCGTGGCGTGTGTGTACGTGTTTACACCACGACACCTAAGAAGCCTAATTCGGCAATGCGTAAAGTGGCGAGGGTTCGTCTGACAAATCAAAAGGAGGTCAACGCCTACATTCCGGGCGAGGGACACAACTTACAGGAGCACTCAATCGTCATGATTAGGGGTGGCCGTGTTAAGGATCTTCCTGGTGTACGTTATCACATCATCCGCGGAGCATTAGATACCGCCGGTGTAGATGGTCGCCGCCAACGCAGGTCAAAATACGGTGCGAAACGTCCTAAAAAAGCAGCAGCAAAGAAGTAAAATCAAGTAAATGCTTAAGAAATGAGAAAAGCTAAACCAAAGAAAAGAATCATCCTTCCGGATCCGAAGTACGGTGATGTTACAGTCACAAAGTTTGTGAACAATATCATGCTCAAGGGCAAGAAGAACCTCGCGTACGGTATTTTCTATCAGGCGATGGATATTGTACAAGAGAAGCTCAACGAAGACCCTGTTGAAGTTTGGAAGAAAGCATTGGCCAACGTGACACCTCAGGTAGAGGTTAGAAGCCGCCGTATCGGTGGTGCGACATTCCAGATTCCGTCTGAAATCCGCCCGTCACGCAAACAGAGTATGGGCATGAAAAACCTCATAGGTTACGCCCGCAAACGCCATGAGCGCTCAATGGGCGAGAAACTTGCAGGCGAAATCATGCAGGCTTACAAAGAAGAAGGCGCAGCTTTCAAGAAGAAGGAGGAAATCCACAGAATGGCAGACGCTAACAAAGCGTTCTCGCATTTCAGATTCTAAGTTCTAATTAATATAAGGTGTAAGAAAATGATGAACAACGACCAACATAACACAAACTTGGCTCTGACGCGTAATATCGGCATCATGGCGCACATTGATGCTGGTAAGACTACCACGACAGAGCGTGTGTTGTATTATACCGGTCGTAATCATCGTATCGGCGAGGTTCACGACGGTGCGGCTACCATGGACTGGATGATCCAGGAACAGGAGCGTGGCATCACCATAACCTCAGCAGCCACGACGGTCTATTGGCATCACGGCGACAACCAGTTCAAGATTAACATCATCGACACTCCCGGTCACGTTGATTTCACCGTTGAGGTGGAACGCTCGCTGCGAGTGCTTGATGGCGCAATAGCAATATTCTGCGCGGTTGGTGGCGTTGAGCCACAGTCGGAGACAGTGTGGCGTCAGGCCGATAAATATAACGTGCCACGCATCTGTTTTGTGAACAAAATGGACCGCAGTGGCGCCGACTTCTTTAGAGTCATCGAGCAAATAAAAGACCGCCTGAACGCCAATCCGGTGGCAGTCCAAATCCCGATAGGCGAGGAGGATAATTTCATCGGTGTGGTTGACCTTATCAAGAATAAAGCTCTTGTGTGGGACGAAGACGAACTCGGCACCCAATTCGACGAAGTCGAAATCCCGGCAGAACTGGCTGATATAGCTGCAGAATACCGCCTCAAACTCTTAGAAGGCGTTGCAGAAAACAATGAGCAGCTCCTTGAAAAATTCATGGTCGATCCTGAAACCATCACAGAGGAAGAGATAATCGCAGAATTAAGAAAGGCAACATTGGAACTGCGTATGTGTCCTGTGATGTGTGGAGCCTCGTTCAAAAACAAAGGAGTACAACCTCTCCTCGATGGTGTAGTCCGCTACCTTCCAAGCCCTCTTGATGTTGACCATGTGAAAGGCATTAACCCGAAGACAGAAAAAGAAGAAATACGTAAATCAGATCCGAAAGAACCATTCTGCGCCCTTGCATTTAAGATAGCCACCGACCCATACGTGGGAAAACTCGCATTCTTCCGTGTGTATTCAGGTACACTCGAGGCAGGCCAGGTAGTCCTTAACGTCTCGACAGGCAAACGCGAACGTATCAACAAAATCGTTCAGATGAACGCCAACAAACAGACGCCTCTCGACAAGATAGAAGCAGGCGACATCGCAGCAGCGGTGGGCTTCAGAGAGATAAGGACGGGCGACACTCTCGCGGTGGAAAACAAACCCATAATACTCGAGAATATCCAGTTCCCTGAGCCAGTGGTGCAAATTGCCGTTGAGCCTAAGGCACAGGCTGACATGGAGAAACTTACGATAGCACTCCATAAACTCTCGGAAGAAGACCCTACATTCAAGGTCACGACCGACGATAACTCAGGTCAGACAATCATCTCTGGCATGGGCGAGCTTCATCTCGACATCATTGTTGACCGCCTGAAACGTGAGTTCGGCATCGAAATCAACGAGGGACAACCGCAAGTGGCATATAAAGAATCATTTACACAGACAGTCCGTTTTCGTGAGGTCTATAAGAAACAGACCGGCGGCAAAGGCAAGTTTGCCGATATCGAGTTTGAACTCGGCCCTGCCGACAACGGGATGTCAGGATTACAGTTCGTCAACGACGTCAGAGGCAACAACGTACCGAAAGAGTTCTTCCCGTCAATTGAGAAAGGATTCAGGGGTGCGATGTCGAACGGTGTTCTTGCCGGTTTTCCTATGGATTCCGTCAAGGTACGTCTCATCGATGGCAGTGCACATCCTGTTGATAGCGATGACCTCTCGTTTGAGACGGCGGCACGTGTAGGCTTCAAGGAAGCAGGCGCGCAGGCCGGCTCCGTCGTGATGGAGCCTATCATGAGAGTTGAAGTGCAGGTGCCCGCCGACTATCTCGGCGACGTCACCGGCGACCTCAACAGACGCAGAGCCGTTTTGCACAACGTGGATATCGAACACGGACTACAAATGGTCAGAGCCGATGCTCCGCTCGCAGAAATGTTCGGATACATTACAACACTCCGCACCTTGACACAGGGCAGAGGCACGTTTAACATGGAATTCAGCCATTACGCCGAAGTCCCGCCAGTGCTTGCCGATATCGTAATCAAGAAAGCAAAAGGAATATATTTCTCTTTTTAAGAAGTAAGAAGTAAGAAGTAAGAAGTAAGAAGTAAGAAGACAGAATAAGAATAAAGAAAAATAAAGAATAAAAAATAAATTAACAGCAAATTCTTATGAGCCAAAGAATTAGAATCAAATTAAAGTCGCACGACCACAACTTGGTTGACAAGTCAGCCGAGAAGATCGTGAAAACCATCAAAATGACTGGTGCAGTTGTAAGTGGTCCTATACCGCTTCCGACCGACAAGAAAATCTACACTGTTTTGCGCTCTACATTCGTTCACAAGAAATCACGTGAGCAGTTTGAGTTGTCGTACTACAAGAGATTGTTGGACATCTACAACGCGACTTCTCAGCAGATTGATGCTTTGATGAAATTGGAGATGCCAAACGGCGTGGATGTAGAAATTAAATTATTGTAAAACTATCTAGTAATTAAAAGCTTTAAAGCGTAGTAGCAATGTCAGGAATACTAGGAAAAAAGATTGGGATGACCAGCATCTATGACGAAAGCGGCAAGAACGTTCCTGTCACAGTCATTGAAGCAGGTCCATGTGTAGTAACCCAAGTAAGATCAAAAGAGAAAGACGGTTACGATGCTATCCAGATGGCGTTTGATGAGAAGAAGGTGAAGAACACACCTAAGGCCATGCTCAAACATTTTGAGAAAGCCGGCACGACGCCTAAGAAACTGGTTAGAGAGTTTACTCGTTTCGAGGCAGGCCACAGGAAGAGCCTGGGTGAAACAATTACCGTCGAAGTGTTCATGGAAGGCGAGTTTGTGGATGTCAGCGGCATCAGCAAAGGTAAGGGCTTCCAAGGAGTAGTGAAACGTCATCATTTCAATGGCGTCGGACAATCAACTCACGGTCAGCACAACCGTTTGAGAAAACCAGGTTCAATTGGAGCTTGCGCTTATCCTTCGAGAGTTTTCAAGGGATTGCGTATGGGTGGTCAGATGGGTAACCGTCGTGTGAAGGCTATCAACCTCCAAATTATGAAAATCGTACCGGAAAAGAATTTGTTAGTTGTTAAAGGTTCAGTCCCGGGAGCAAAGAACGGCTATTTAAAAATTGAGAGATGGAGTTAGAAGTTTTAAAGATTACCGGTGAACCGACAGGACGTAAGGTTCAGTTGAACGAGAATATCTACGGCATCGAACCTAATGACCATTGCATCTATCTGGATGCGAAGCGGTACATGGCCGACCAGCGTCAGGGTACGCACAAGGCCAAGACACGTAGCGAGATATCAGGCAGTACACGCAAGCTGTTCCGTCAGAAAGGTACAGGCGGCGCGCGTCGTGGTGACATCAACTCACCGTTGCTCAGAGGCGGTGGCCGCGTGTTCGGACCACAACCACGTGACTACAGTTTTAAATTGAACAAGAAGGTGAAACAGCTCGCACGCCGTTCAGCCCTTACTTATAAGATGCAAGACGCTGAAATCGTCGTCATTGAAGATTTCACATTCGACACAATCAAGACAAAGCAAATGATTGAAGTCTTGAACAACTTCAAGGTGAACGGTGGCAAGAACCTGTTTGTGATGCCGGAGACGAATATGAACGTCGTGTTGTCGGCAAGAAACATCCAGCGCACAAAGGTAGAACTTGCTCGTAACCTCAACACTTATGATATTCTGAATGCCAAGAAGCTCTTCATCACCGAAAGCTCACTTGCAATTATTGATGAGATTCTTGGAAAATAACTTAAAAAATAAAGACGATGATTATCATTAAGAAACCTGTTATTACGGAAAAGATGACCGCTATCAGCGAGAAGCTGAACCGGTATGCATTCATAGTTGACGTTCGCGCTAACAAGCTGCAGATAAAGAAGGCTGTCCAAGACCTCTACGGGGTTCAGGTGGCATCGGTCAACACTATGAGATATGATGGAAAGTTAAAGTCACGTTACACCAAGACAGGGGTTGTCGCCGGAAGGAGAGACGCTTTCAAGAAGGCTATCGTGACATTGGCTGAAGGTGAAACAATTGACTTTTTTAGCAACATTTAAAGATGGCTTTAAAGAAATATAAACCTACAACTCCAGGTCAGCGCTTCAAAGTTATAAGCGCATTTGACGAGATTACGACAAACAAGCCGGAGAAGTCATTGCTTGCTCCAAAGAAGAGCACCGGCGGCCGTAACAATACTGGAAAAGAGACTGTCCGTAACATTGGTGGCGGACACAAACAGAAGTACAGAATTATCGACTTCAAGCGCGATAAAGACGGTATCAAGGGTATTGTGAAGACAATAGAGTATGACCCGAACCGCACAGCACGCATCGCATTGGTGGTTTACGCCGACGGCGAGAAGCGTTACATCATCGCACCTCAGGGCTTGAAGGTCGGACAAGAAGTGATGTCAGGCAAGGATGCCACCCCGAACATCGGTAACACATTGTTCTTGAGCGATGTCCCGTTCGGTACCATCATCCACAACATCGAGTTGCGTCCTGGTCAGGGAGCCAAGATGGCACGCAGTGCCGGTGCATACGCACAGCTGATGTCACGTGATGGTAAATATGCCATCTTGAAGATGCCTTCAGGGGAGACACGTCTCATCCTTCAGGCATGCAAAGCTACAATCGGAACGGTGTCGAACGCCGACCACAACCTCGAGAAATCAGGTAAGGCAGGTCGCAGCCGTTGGTTAGGTCGTCGTCCACGTGTCCGTGGCGTCGTCATGAACCCTGTCGATCACCCGATGGGTGGTGGTGAAGGCCGTGCGTCAGGTGGTCATCCGAGAAGCCGTAAGGGCTTGCCGGCAAAGGGCTACAAGACACGCAGTCCGAAGAACGCATCCAACAAGTATATCATTGAAAGACGTAAGAAGTAATTAACCAAGTAAAAGAAAGAAATTATGAGTCGTTCACTAAAAAAAGGACCATATATCCACTATAAACTCGAAAAAAGAGTGCTGGATAATGTAGCAACAGGAAAGAAGACCGTTATCAAGACTTGGTCAAGAGCTTCAATGATTTCACCTGATTTCGTTGGACAAACCATAGCAGTTCACAACGGTAATAAATTTATTCCGGTTTACGTAACTGAGAACATGGTCGGTCATAAACTCGGCGAGTTTGCCCCGACACGTACGTTCAGAGGCCATGCCGGAAACAGAAAAGATAAATAATAAGTAATATGGGAGCAAGAAAACATAACACAGCAGAGGCCCGCAAGGCCGCGAAGAAGCAGATAGCAATGGCAAGATTGAGCGACATCCCGACCTCGCCACGCAAGATGCGCTTAGTCGCTGACATGATTAGAGGAATGAAAGTGGAACTTGCACTGCATGCCTTATTATACTCACCTAAAGCAGCTGCAAAGCCGGTGTATAAGCTACTCCGCTCTGCAATCGCCAACTGGGAAGCCAAGAACGAAGGAAAACGCATCGAGAATTCAAATCTCTATGTGAAAGAGATATTTGTAGATGAAGGTCGCACGCTGAAACGTATCCAGCCGGCTCCACAAGGCCGCGCACACCGCATCCGCAAACGTTCTAACCACGTCACTATCGTAGTAGATAGCAGAATTGCAGATATGAAAGCCGCTGAAGCTAATGTTGAAGAAAAGAATTAATTAAGATTACAATGGGACAGAAAACACATCCAATAGGTCTAAGACTTGGAGTCATCAAAGGTTGGGACTCAAACTGGTACTGTGGCAAAGATACAGCCAAGAACATCGGGGAAGACGATAAGATCCGTAAGTATCTTAACGCCCGTCTCGGCAAGGCCGGCATCTCAAAAATCGGTATCGAACGCTCTATCAAACTCGTTACCGTCACTATCTTCACAGCCCGTCCGGGTGTCATCATCGGTAAAGGTGGTACTGAGGTCGATAAGTTGAAGGAAGAGATGAAAAAGCTCATCGGTAAGGAGATTCAAATCAACATCAGCGAGATTAAGAGACCTGAACTTGACGCATTCATAGTGGCGAGTTCAATAGCGAAACAAATAGAAGGACGCGTGTCGTTCCGCCGTGCCATCAAGAAGGCAGTGTCAGATACAATGAGAATTGGTGCCGAAGGTATCAAGGTCATCGCGTCAGGCCGCGTCGGTGGTGCTGAAATGGCCCGTCAGGAAACCTACAAGGAAGGTCGTATCCCGCTGCATACACTGCGCGCCGACATCGACTACTCACTCGTGGAGGCTCACACGTCGTACGGCCGCATCGGTATCAAAGTGTGGATATGCAAAGGTGAGATCTACGGTCGTCCGGAATTAGTGCCTACCACCACAGCGGTGGCAGCTCCTAAGAAGGGCAGCAACCCAGGAAAACCCGCAGGTGGTGCCACACGTCGTAATAAACGTACTACTAATAAGTAATAAGTTAAAAAAAAGATAAGAGATGTTACAACCTAAAAGAACAAGATACAGAAGACCCCAAAAAGGCAAGATGAAAGGCAACGCACATCGCGGCCATGAACTCGCCTTTGGTACTTTTGGTATTAAAACACTTGAGGAACACCTGATTACAGCCCGCCAGATAGAGGCTGCACGTCAAGCCGTCACACGTCACATGAAACGTGAAGGCCAGATTTGGATCAGAATATTCCCCGACAAGCCCATCACTAAGAAACCTCTCGAGGTTCGTATGGGTAAAGGTAAGGGAGACGTCGAGTACTTCGTGGCTCGCGTAACCCCAGGTCACATGCTTTTCGAAGCTGCGGGCGTGCCGTTGGCAGTAGCCAAAGAGGCTCTCCGTTTAGCCGCTCAAAAGCTCCCTGTAGCAACAAAATTTGTGGTTAGAAGAGATTATGTCGAATAAAAAACAGTTGGCACTATGAAGAAAGAAGCAATAAATGAACTAAGTACTGCTGATCTGATGGAACGTATCGAGGCTACACGCGAACAATACGTCAAGATGAAAATGCAACATGCCGTCTCTCCATTGGATAATCCGAACAAAATCAGCGCTACCCGCAAACAAATCGCACGCATGCTGACGGAACTCACACGACGTCAGAATGAAGAAAAGAACATAAAGAACGTTAAATAAACGACGAAAGGAAAAGAAATGGAAAGAAATCTTAGAAAAGAGAGAATCGGAGTTGTTTCCAGCAACAAAATGGACAAGACGATCGTCGTTGTGATTGAACGTCGTATGAAACACCCGATTTACGGTAAGTTTGTTAAGAAATCAACAAAATTCTTCGCCCATGACGAGAAAAATGACTGCAACATCGGTGACACCGTGCGCATCATGGAGACACGTCCGCTGAGCAAGAAAAAACGTTGGAGACTCGTTGAAATAATAGAAAGGGCCAAGTAATGTTACAACAAGAATCAAGACTTGCAGTAGCCGACAATAGCGGTGCAAAGGAAGTGCTCTGCATCAGAGTGTTAGGCGGAACCAAGAAACGTTATGCCCGTATCGGCGACGTCATCGTGGTCACAGTGAAAGACGCCCTTCCAAGCGGTAACGTGAAGAAGGGATCAGTAGTAAAGGCAGTCGTAGTCCGCACCAAGAAGGAAACACGCCGTCCCGACGGGTCATACATCCGCTTCGACGACAATGCATGTGTCCTCCTCAATGGACAAGGCGAAATGTTAGGAACTCGTATCTTTGGACCGGTCGCGAGAGAATTACGTGAGAAACAGTATATGAAAATCGTATCCCTTGCTCCTGAGGTACTTTAATTAAGAAAGGAAAAAAGCTATGAGTAAAATGTTTGTGAAAAAAGGCGATAATGTGCTCGTTATCACCGGAACCCAGAAGGGCAAGAAAGGTACGGTGCTCAGTGTCGATGTCAAGAAGAACCGCGTCATAGTTGACGGCGTCAACCTCGTGTCGAAACACACAAAGCCTAATACCGAGAACCCTAAAGGTGGTATTATTAAGAAAGAGGCTTCCATCCACGCGTCGAACGTCATGGTACTCGACAAGGACGGGAAACCTGGCCGCATAGGTCGTAAAAAAGATGAACAAGGAAAATCAGTCCGTTATTCAAAAAAATCAGGGGAGGTTATTAAATAATGAACTATCAACCCAAACTAAAAGTACAGTACAAGAGCGAAATCGTGCCTGCATTGATGAAAGAATTTCAGTACAAGACTGTGATGCAGGTTCCACGGCTTTTGAAAATTTCGCTCAATCAGGGTATCGGTGCAGCTATCGCCGATAAGAAACTGATTGACTATGGTGTAGAGGAAATGACAGCTATCACCGGACAAAAAGCCGTTCCGACAATCTCAAGACACGACGTGTCAAACTTCAAGTTGCGTCGTGGTAACCCGATCGGCGTGCGCGTGACGTTGCGCGGTGACAAGATGTACGAGTTTCTCGAACGCTTGGTCGCTGTAGCACTTCCACGTGTCCGTGACTTCAGAGGTATTAACGACAAAGGCTTCGACGGCCGTGGCAACTACAGCTTCGGCGTCACCGAACAGATTATCTTCCCGGAAATCGACATGGATAAAGTCAATAAGATTAACGGTATGGATATCACCTTTGTGACATCAGCGAACACCGACAAGGAAGCAATGGCCTTGTTGAAACAGTTTGGTCTTCCATTTAAAAATCAGAAAAAATAAGTAAGATATGGCAAAAGAATCAATGAAAGCGCGTGAGCGCAAAAGAATGGCGATGGTGGAGAAATACGCCGAGAAACGCGCAGCCCTGAAAGCAGCCGGCGACTACGTAGGCCTCCAGAAGCTCCCAAGAAACGCCTCACCAGTCCGCGTACACAATCGTTGTCAGCTTACAGGACGTCCAAAAGGTTATATGCGTCAGTTCGGCATCTCACGTATCAACTTCCGTGAAATGGCGCTCAAAGGTCTGATCCCGGGTGTTAAAAAAGCAAGTTGGTAATTAATTAAAAGATTAAAACTATGATTACAGACCCTATAGCAGATTTTTTGACACGCATTCGTAATGCCGTCAACGCTAAACATAGAATCGTGGAAGTCCCTGCTTCAAACGTGAAGAAGGCTATCACTAAGATTCTCTTCGAAAAAGGCTATATCCTTAACTATAAATTCGAAGAAGAAGGTCCCCAAGGTACTATTAAGATAGCTCTTAAATACCACCCTGTTACCAAACAGCCGGCTATCATGACAATAGACCGCGTATCACGCCCTGGTCTCCGTCAGTATGCCGACGCGGAAAACCTCCCGAGGGTCATGAACGGTCTCGGCATAGCCATCATCTCGACCTCAAGAGGTATTATGACAGATAAAGAAGCTCGTAAACTCCATGTAGGAGGCGAAGTGTTGTGCTATGTATCATAATTTAGGAGGAAACAGCTATGGCATTATCAAGAATCGGTAAATTACCTATCGCAATACCAGCAGGTACTGAGGTTACAATTAAAGATAACGTCCTCACAGTAAAAGGCAAACTCGGCACACTTAGCCAGGATTTCCATGGTGACGTTGACGTTAAAATAGAAGACGGTCACATCTTTGTCGCACCGGCTAACATCCCTAACGCATCAGCCAAACACGGTCTCTACCGCGCGTTGTTCTTCAACATGGTGAAAGGCGTATCAGAAGGTTTCGAAACAGTCCAAGAGTTCGTGGGCGTCGGCTACAAGGCAGAAGCCAAAGCTAATGGCAAACAACTTGAACTCTCACTCGGTTTCTCTCACAACATCATTTTAGTCATGCCCGAGGAAATCACTTGCGAGACCATCAACGAAAGAGGTAAGAACCCTATCCTCAAGATGCGTTCATACGACAAGCAGTTGCTCGGCCAAGTCGCAGCAAAAATCCGCTCATACCGCAGACCTGAACCTTATAAAGGCAAGGGTATCAAGTTTGAAGGCGAGGTGCTGAGACGTAAGGCCGGTAAGGCAGCAGGTAAGTAAAATGTTTAATTTTAAAATGCAAGAAAGATGAATAAGAAGATTGAAAGAAGATTAAACATCAAGAGACGTATCCGTAAAGTCGTCAACGGCACGGCGGCACGCCCCAGAATGTCTGTCTTTAGAAGCAACAAGCAGATTTATGTCCAGTTAATCGATGATGAGGCTGGTAAGACATTAATCTCGGCCAACTCACGCGAGAACGGCATTGAGGACGAAAAGATTACAAAGATCGAGAAGGCAGCCAAAGTCGGCAATCTCGTGGCAGAAAAGGCCAAGGCGGCAGGCATTGAGACAGTCGTGTTCGATCGTAACGGTTATTTGTATCATGGAAGAGTTAAGTCTTTAGCAGACGGCGCTCGTAATGGAGGATTAAAATTCTAAAAACTATGGCAGAAGTCAACGTAAAAAAAGTGAAAACTTCGGAAATCGAGTTGAAAGAACGTCTGGTCCACGTCAGCCGCGTGACTAAGGTCACCAAAGGTGGACGCGCATTTACCTTCTCCGCTATCGTTGTCGTCGGCAACGAAAACGGCGTCGTCGGTTACGGCCTCGGTAAAGCTAAGGAAGTTCAGGCCGCTGTTCAGAAAGGCACTGAAGATGCAAAGAAAAACCTTATCAAGGTCCCGGTCATCAACGGTACTCTTCCTCATGAACAATATGGCAAATATTGCGGCGCATACGTCTATATACAGCCGGCTACACCCGGTACCGGCGTCATCGCCGGCGGCGCAATGCGTGCTGTCCTTGAAAGCGTCGGCGTGAAAAACGTTCTTGCAAAGTCAAAAGGTTCATCAAACCCTCACTCGGTGGTGAAAGCTACCTTCGCAGCATTGTCGAAAATGCGCGACGCACGTACAGTGGCCCAGATGAGAGGTGTTGATTTGGATGTGGTGTTTAACGGATAATCTAAAAAAAATTTGAACGAAATGAAAAAAGTTAAAATAACCCAGATTAGAAGTGGCATCGGCAGACCACAAGATCAGAAAGACACACTGAAGTGCTTGAAACTCAGAAAGATGCATCAGTCAGTGAAAGTCGATATCGACAACCCCGCAACTGCTGGTATGGTTGAGAAAGTAAAACACCTTCTCAAAATTGAAGAAATTTAATTGTTAAACTAAGAAAATTAAAGTAAGTATGGATCTTAGTAATCTTAAACCGGCAAAAGGTTCTGTAAGAGAGCGCAAGAGAATCGGTCGCGGACAGGGTTCCGGCTACGGCGGGACATCTACACGCGGTCACAAAGGCGCAGGCTCACGCTCAGGAAACACACATAAAATTGGTTTCGAAGGCGGTCAGATGCCTCTCGCACGTCTTGTCCCTAAATACGGATTCAAGAACATCAACCGCGTGGAATACCGCGTCGTAAACCTCAGCGTCCTTCAAGAGTTCGCTGACAGCGGCATCACCGATATTACACCGGAACTGCTCAAAGAGAACGGCTTCGCCAATAAAAAAGAACTCGTTAAAATTCTCGGAAACGGTGAATTGACAGCCGCAGTGACAGTGAAAGCCAACGCTTGGTCAAAAAGCGCTGAGGAAGCTATCACAAAAGCTGGTGGTACTATAGAGAAAATTTAAACAACTAAACTGAAGAGATATGAAGGAGTTACTAATAGTTATTTTGGTATGCGTCGTCATCGCAGGCCTTCTGTGGATGAACAAACGAGTCAGAGAAAACATCCAAAATATCTTTAAAATCGAGGAACTTCGCAAACGTATCCTCTATACGCTGTTGATCGTCCTGATCTACCGTTTCGGATCGTACGTGGTTCTCCCCGGTATCGACCCTAATGAGCTTGCCGCATTGAAAAATCAAAGCAGCTCAGGTCTCCTTGGTTTGTTGAATATGTTCTCCGGCGGTGCTTTCGCCAATGCCTCAGTGTTCGCTCTGGGCATCATGCCTTACATCACTGCAAGCATCATCATACAGCTGCTCGGAATGGCAATACCTTACTTCCAGCGTCTGCAGAAAGAAGGCGAGAGCGGTCATCGCAAGATTAACCAAATCACACGTTACCTCACTGTGCTTATCGTGGCAGTGCAGGCTCCGGGTTACATCGCTAACCTCAGAGCCCAGCTGCCGCCGACAGCCATCTATCCGTTCAACGGAGGCGCACCTACATTGTTCTTCTGGATTTCCTCAGTGATAATCCTTATCGCGGGAACATTGTTCATCATGTGGCTCGGAGAACGTATCACCGACAAAGGTATCGGCAATGGTATTTCACTCATCATTATGATTGGTATCATCGCACGTCTCCCGTTCGCACTCGTCGCCGAAGTGGCGTCGCGTTTCACCGAAGGCGTGGGCGGCCCGATATTCTTCCTGTTGGAGATAGTGTTCCTCGTACTCGTCATCATCATGACGATACTGCTCGTGCAAGGTACCAGGAAAATTCCGGTACAGTATGCGAAACGTGTCGTGGGCAACAAACAATACGGCGGTGTCCGCCAGTATATCCCGCTCAAGGTGAATGCTGCCGGCGTCATGCCTATCATCTTCGCCCAGGCTATCATGTTCGTGCCTATCACTATAATAGGTTACTCGCATTCCGATAATCTCGGAGGATTTATGAGAGCTATGACAAACATGAACGGCTTCTGGTATAACTTCGTTTTCTTCATCCTTATCGTCGTCTTCACTTATTTCTATACCGCTGTGACTATCAATCCGGCACAGATGGCAGAAGATATCAAGAAAAACGGCGGCTTCATCCCAGGCGTAAAACCAGGTAAGCAGACGAAGGATTACATTGACACCATCATGTCGAGAATAACCCTTCCGGGTTCATTGTTCCTCGGCGTCGTGGCTATCATGCCCGCTATCGTCTCAATCCTCGGCGTCAATCAGCAGTTCAGCCAGTTCTATGGTGGCACATCGTTGCTGATTCTCGTCGGTGTGGTGTTAGACACATTACAACAGATTGAAAGTCATCTTCTTATGCGTCACTACGACGGTCTCACAAAGGCGGGACGTATCAAAGGACGCGTGGGCAGAATGTAATTTCTATAAGATATGATTCATTTCAGAACAGATAACGAAATCGAATTGTTGAGACAAGCCGCTTTGCTCGTGGGCAAGACCCTCGGCGAAGTGGGGAAGCATATACGTCCGGGAGTCCGTACCATCGACCTCGACAAACTCGCCGAAGAGTTTATCAGAGACCATGGCGCGACTCCGGCATTCAAGGGTTACGGCGGATTTCCCGGAAGTTTGTGCATCTCCGTCAATGAACAAGTGGTACACGGTATCCCCGGCGACTACGAGCTTCGTGACGGCGACATAGTGTCGGTTGACTGTGGCACTGTGCTTGACGGTTATGTCGGCGACTCGGCTTACACCTTCTGCTGCGGCGAGGTGTCGGAAGAAGTGAAACTCCTTCTCCAAAGGACGAAGGAATCACTCTACAAAGGCATCGAGGCGGCAGTGGCAGGCAACCGTGTGGGCGATATAGGCTTCGCTGTGCAGCACCACGTCGAACAGTTTGGTTACGGCGTGGTCAGGGAACTCGTCGGTCACGGAGTGGGACGCAAAATGCACGAAGACCCGCAGGTGCCTAACTACGGCAAACGCGGCACAGGCGTGAAGCTCAATGAAGGCATGGTACTCGCCATCGAACCGATGATAACACTTGGCAATAAAGAAATCGTGCAAGAACGCGACGGCTGGACAATCACAACACGTGACAAAAAACCCGCCGCCCACTTCGAACACGATATCGCAGTGCGCCGTGGCAAGGCCGAAATATTATCAAGTTTTGAATGGGCAGAAGCAGTAGAAAACAACAAATAAAAAAAGGAAAATTATATGGCAAAACAGTTGTCGATAGAACAAGATGGTACAGTTACAGAATCGCTCGGTAATGCAATGTTTCGGGTTGAATTGGAGAACGGACTGCAAATCATAGCCCATATCTCCGGAAAAATGCGCATGCATTACATCAAAATTCTCCCCGGTGACAAAGTACGACTCGAGATGTCACCATACGATTTGACAAAAGGTCGTATAACTTTCAGGTATAAATAAAATTTGTGTAAAAAATTTAAAAATAACACAATAAAACGTAATTTTGTACGTTAACAACAGAATGCTTCGAGAAAAATAAAAATTAAATAAAATGAAAGTCAGAGCATCAATCAAGAAGAGATCAGACGATTGCAAAATAGTGCGTCGCAAAGGTAAATTGTATGTAATTAACAAGAAAAACCCTAAGGAAAAACAACGTCAGGGCTAATTAAAAACAGATAAATTATGGCTAGAATTGCTGGTGTAGATATCCCGAACAACAAACAAGGTCAAATATCTTTAACCTACATTTACGGTATCGGCCGTTCAGCGGCTAAGGCTATCCTAAAGGAAGCCAATGTACCGTTTGAGAAGAAAGTCCAGGACTGGACCGATGATGAGCAGAACGCAATACGTAACATCATCGCCGACAATTACAAAACAGAAGGTGAACTTCGCAGCGAGATTCAAATCAACATCAAACGTTTGATGGATATCGGTTGCTACAGAGGAATCCGTCACCGTCTCGGACTGCCGCTGCGCGGTCAGAGTACAAAGAACAACGCACGTACCCGTAAAGGTCGTAAGAAAACCGTTGCTAACAAGAAGAAAGCCACTAAGTAGTTGTTAGTTGTTAGTCCTCTAAAGACTAAAGACTAAAGACTAAAGACTACTCACGGTTGGATGCATATTAAATACCATTAAAAAAATTAAAGTAAAAAAATGGCAAAAAACACAAAATCAGTTAAGAAACGTGTTGTGAAGATTGAGGCTACCGGTAAGGCATTTATCAAAGCTTCTTTCAATAACATCATCATTTCATTAACAAACAATGAAGGACAGGTCATATCTTGGGCATCAGCCGGAAAGATGGGCTTCAAGGGTTCAAAGAAAAACACCCCTTATGCGGCACAGCTGGCAGCAGAAGAATGCTCAAAAACAGCATACGACCTGGGATTACGTAAAGTAAAAGTATTCGTCAAGGGACCGGGCGCAGGCCGTGAGTCGGCTATCCGCGCTATCCACTCGTCGGGCGTTGAAGTGACAGAAATCGTTGACGTCACCCCAATACCGCACAACGGTTGCCGTCCACCAAAACGCAGAAGAGTGTAATTTTTTTGTTTAACATTAAAAAAAGAAAGTTATGGCAAGATATACAGGTCCTAAGACTAAAATCGCTCGTAAGTTTGGTGAACCAATCTATGGTTCCGACAAGTACTATGAAAAAAGAAATTTCCCTCCGGGACAACATGGTGCCGCTAAGAAACGTAAGAAAGTTTCGGAATATGGCATGCAGTTGAATGAAAAACAGAAGGCAAAATACACCTATGGTATCCTTGAGCGTCAGTTCCGCAACACTTTCGAGAAAGCCTCGAAGAAGAAAGGTATCACCGGTGAGATACTACTCCAGCTCATCGAATCACGCGTCGATAATACAGTCTATCGTCTCGGTATAGCTCCCACACGCGATGCCGCACGTCAGCTCGTCAGCCACCGTCACATCACGGTGAACGGCAGAGTGATGAACATCCCTTCAGCAATGCTGAAACCGGGCGATATCGTAGCAGTGCGCGAGAAATCAAAGAGCTTGGAAGTAATAACGAACTCAGTGGAAGGCCACACAAACAGCTATCCATGGTTAGAATGGGATTCGGCAACCCTCACAGGAAAGTTCATGAACTATCCTAATCGCGAGGATATTCCTGAAACCATCAATGAACAACTAATCGTTGAGTTGTATTCTAAATAATCGAATGTAAACTGATATTTATTATGGCAATATTAGCATTTCAAAGACCTGATAAGGTCGTCATGGTAGAATCGACAGACAAACACGGTGTCTTCGAATTTCGCCCGCTTGAACCGGGCTACGGCATGACAATAGGCAACGCCTTGAGAAGAGTGCTCCTCTCGTCACTCGAAGGCTACGCTATCACTTCTATCCGCATAGAAGGCGTGGAGCACGAGATGGCCCCTATAGCCGGTGTCATTGAAGACGTTACCGATATGGTGCTTAAATTCAAACAGGTGCGATTCAAACAACAAATCCCGGGTGAAACATTCGAAAAAGTCACCGTCGTAATCGGTGGACAAAACGAATTTGTCGCCGGTGACATCAACAAGTTCTTGTCGGTGTTCCAAGTGCTCAACCCTGAACTCGTAATCTGCCACATGGACTCATCGGTGAAACTGACAATCGATTTGACTATCAACAAGGGCAGAGGCTATGTGAACGCAGACGAGAACAAGGTTTTGAACGCTCCTGTCAATACCATCGCCATCGACTCAATCCATACACCTATCAGAAACGTCAGCTTTAAGGTTGAGAACTACCGTGTCGAACAGAAAACCGACTACGAAAAACTTATCCTTGACATCGAGACCGACGGCTCTATCAGCCCTAAAAACGCAATGATGGAAGCTGCCAAGATTCTCATATATCACCTCATGCTGTTCTCCGACGAACGCATCAGCCTGATGGACGAACAAAAACCGGTGTCGGACGATTTCGATGAAGGCTCTCTGCATATTCGTCAGCTTCTGAAGACCAAGCTCGTTGATATGGACCTCTCTGTCCGTGCCTTGAACTGCTTGAAGTCAGCCGAAGTCCAGACAATAGGCGACCTCGTCTCCCTTAACAAAGCCGACCTGCTTAAGTTCCGTAACTTCGGCAAGAAGTCACTCACCGAACTCGAGGAACTGGTAAGAAGCAAGGGACTCGAATTTGGAATGAATGTCAGTAAATATAAATTAGATAAGGAATAATAGAGATGAGACACAATAAGAAAATCAATCATTTAGGAAGAAAGTCGGCCCACCGTAAATCGATGCTTGCCAACATGGCAACGTCGCTGATTATGGAAAAACGCATCATCACGACCACAGCCAAGGCCAAGGCATTGCGTATTTTCGTGGAGCCTCTTATCACACGTTCGAAAGACGATTCAACAACATCACGTCGCGTGGTGTTCGCACAACTGCGTAACAAATACGCCGTCACAGAGCTGTTCCGCGAGATTAGCCAGAAGATCGCTGACCGCCCTGGCGGCTACACACGCATCATAAAACTCGGCCTGCGCGCAGGCGACAGCGCCGATATGTGTATGATGGAGCTGGTCGATTACAACGATATCTACACCAACGGTAAAAAAGCTGTCAAAGCTGCCAAGACAACACGTCGTGGCGGTAGAAAGAAAGCAGCAGCCGAAACAGCACCGGCGACCGAAACACCGGCTGCAGAATAACCTTTAATGAATAACATAAACGTGAGACGCGATTCCTTCGCGTCTTTTTTTTTAGAAGTAAGAAGAAAGAATGCGCAAAACGGAGATGATAGTCAGTTAGTCCACCTGAATAACTGACTAACTGCTTTTATTTTTTTGTCTGAAAAAAAATCAAAAAAAAGTTGCACGTAATGAAAAAGTTTGTACCTTTGCAATGTTAAACTAAAAAAATAAATTTATGTCAAGACCAATAAAAGAAACCCCGATTTTGTACGGGAAGGATGCCCGCCGGTTTTTGCAGCGGATGAAAGAGAAAAGGACGGAAACTCCAGAAGAAAGAGAAGACAGATTGGCAGCCTACGAGGCTTTTAAAAGAATGTTTGTAGAGTAAAAATTATGAAGCAGAACCTTTATGAAACCTTAGAAAACAGATGTAATATCAGAAAACTCAC
>Ga0208297_1000087_pt1 | contig 255009 bp, 248 predicted proteins | sample LMS_cellobiose_e_FD_187367 | JGI IMG/M metagenome (GOLD analysis project Ga0208297, IMG submission 187367) | Rumen-fistulated moose microbial communities from Alaska, USA - LMS_cellobiose_enrichment (SPAdes) (version 2) | ecosystem: Host-associated > Mammals > Digestive system > Stomach >...
CGTAACAATTATGATTTGGTCGTAGTTGCTGACGTAGTCTTTTAATGTCATCGTACCCTGTGCTATGCCACCAGACCATAGGGTGACCATTTGCTGAACTAGATCGTCTTTGTTCGCCTTATTGGACTAAGGCGAGGTGGTGAAGTAATTTTTGACATAACCCATTCTTGCTATACTGGTGGAAATTATAGAAAGGGGTATGTCGAAATGGAGGCCAAAAATGAACTGATCGAGGCGCTGGCAATGGTATTCCCCGGTGAGGAAAACCGCCAGATGATTGCAGGTATTGTCCTGCAATTCTCAGTAACCCGGGAGCCGCCAAACGGACGAAACAACCTAAAACGACGAGTTCGGCAGTTTCTTAACACCAAGAAGGTAGATGGATTATCCGAAAAAACCCTTCGGGAATATCGGTATAAATTGAATACCTTTGTCGAGTATGTGGATAAGCACGTAACCAAGATCACTACGGACGACATTAGGGGCTACATTGTGTACCTGTACGACGTTCGGGGCAACCGGGACAGCAGCGTCCAGACCCATATCAATACGTTGCGGTCTTTATTTGCGTGGCTCCGGGACGAGGGAATTATCCGCAAAAATCCTATGTCCAAGATAAAAAGCCTGAAGATCGATAAAAAGGCCGCACGGGTGCCGATGACCGCGGAAGAAACCGAACGGTACCGCAACGCCTGTCAGGATTACCGGGAAAAGGCGCTTTGCGAGTTTTACCTGTCCACTGGCTGCCGTGTCAGTGAGATCATGGGCATTGATGTCAACGATGTAAATTGGCAAGATCGCAGTTTGACAGTCACCGGGAAAGGTGGCAAAGACAGAACGGTTTATTTTTCACACCGTGCCAAACTCATGATGGAGGAATATCTTCGCACGCGGCGGGGCGGGGGCACTGCTCTGTTTGCCAGTAGCAGGAAGCCCTATGCTTCCCTACAAGTTCGAGCTATCGAGCAGATTGTAAGCCGGATTGGGACGAGGGCGGCCATTCAACGAGTATATCCCCATAAACTGCGGCACACCTTCGCTACCGCCTCCTATGAGCGCGGTATGGATTTATCCCTGATCCAGCAGCTTCTGGGCCACGAAAATATCAACACCACGGAGATTTACGTGGAGATTGCCCAGACGACGGTTCGGCATGCATATGATCGATTCATTGCCTGACGATGCCTGACAATCCATAAAGAAACACACTGTTGGCGGCAGCTCTGTGGAGTGGCGGCCTGGTTTTATATACCCATTTGATGTGCCTTTATGGTGCTTTTTTTGTAAGGAAAGGAGGGGATGCGAATGATTGAACTAAGTACCATGATTGCGGTTGCCGGGATCGTGTTATCAGTGGCCACGTTTCTCATCGGGCGGCTGTCGGCTGCCAAGAGCGAGGGAAAAGAAGCTGGAACCGTGGCCACAGATCTTCAGTACATTAAGAAAAGTGTAGAGCGGATCGAAAGGCAGCTCACTGATGATGTCAAACGCCTTGAAGGACGGATCGACGAACAAAGCACACAGATGGTTGCTCTTGGTCAGGCCGCAGCCAGAGCCCATGAAAGCGCAAAATCTGCTCACAAACGACTTGATGAGCATCTGGAGCGGGAACACGGCCAGACCATTGTCCGCAGAACAGATAAGTAGGAGGAAATTATATTGATCAAACGGATATTCCTGTCTGCCGGCCACGGACCAGGACAGAATGCGGGGGTCGTCGAGGGATACCGAGAAGGCACCCGGATGTACGAATACTCTCTTTTCCTGAAGCCCGAGTTAGAAGCTCTGGGCTTTTCTGTTGTGTTAGCCAGAACGTCGCTCAATCAGAACCCTGGGTTGTCAGAGAGGGCGAGGTTGTCAAAAGCCTTTGGTGCGGATCTGCACTACATGCTCCATAGCGACGCTGCTGGCCCCTCTGCTCGTGGAGTGACAGTTCTCCGTAGCATCAAGCGACCGGGAGATCAATCCCATGCCCAAGCCATCACGGATGCGCTGGCGGCCGCTATGAACACTACCGCCCGGACACCACGATACAAAGAGAGCACTGCCGGTGGCAGCGATTGGTACACGGAGATCGCCACGGCAGTGACCTTGGATATCGCCCACGTGTTCAGCGTGGAGCATGGGTTCCATACCAACCCTCAGGACTGCGCATGGTTGATGTCTGATGCCAACCTCCGCCTGCTGGCAAAAGCAGAGGCCCGGGCGATCTATCAGACCTTTAACGGGGAGCTGCCCGCCGATCTGCCAGATACCCCGGTATCTGGTACTCTCTATCGGGTACAGGTTGGCGCGTACCGGGAGAGGAAGAATGCCGATGCCATGATGCAGAAGCTCCATGACAAAGGCTATGATACCTATCTGATCCTGGCTTCGGACGGCCTGTATAAGGTGCAGATAGGCGCCTATGCTATCAGGACCAACGCCGACGCTATGGCCCAACGCTTAAAGACAGATGGCTTCGACACTTACCTGACTACCACCGGCAGCGTTGGGGTACCGGCTGATGAACCAGGGAATGAAAGCCACGAGGAAATCATCAAAGTGGGGGACACGGTGCGGGTGGCTACCGGGGCAAAGACCTATACCGGCGGCAATCTTGCCAACTATGTCTACACCAATGTGTACGACGTGATTCAGGTCAAGGGTGACCGTGTTGTTATTGGAAAAGGAACGGCAGTCACAGCCGCCATGCGGATGAGCGATCTTTCGCTCGCATAGAAAGGAGTTAAACGATGAGTCAAGAAACCCTAAACATGATTATGACCATGGTAGTGCTACCGATCCTGACCGCTGTATCTGGCTTTGTAGTGGCTTATCTGCAAAAAAAGACAAAGGCACTGGCGCAGAAAATCCAGAACGAAAAAGTACAGTACTATGTCTGTGAGGCCGCGGATGCCATTCTGGCTGCCGTTGAGATGGTCTCGCAGACCTATGTGTCGGAACTGAAGGAAAAGGGAGAGTTCGACAAGACAGCACAAAAGGAGGCTTTCTACAAAGCCAAGACTGCCGCTATGAAGATGTTAAGCGATGAAGCAGTGCAAATTCTCAGCGCTGCCTACGGGGATTTCGACGCATGGGTGGAGAGCAAGATTGAGCAGCTTGTTGCCCAAACCAAACTTCCGGTAGCGGAAGGGATAGTAGTGCAATAGGTAAAGCAAAAGCCCACCAAATAATTGGTGGGCTTTTTTGTTGCTGGTCATTTCCAGCCCTTGAAATTCCGGATTATGACACCAAAAAGATTCTCAAGGAAAAATAAGGTGTTCGGATAATCCTTCAATGGTGGAGCATAGGGGATTCGAACCCCTGATCTCTGCATTGCGAACGCAGCGCTCTACCAACTGAGCCAATGCCCCAGGGACGAGTGCTATTATAACAGATATCCCTTTTCTTTTCAATCGGCCATATCAAACCGAAAAAATTATTTTTCAATCAAGATCCAGAGAAAAATATCCGGTTTCGATTCCATAATTTGTGGTATCATAGAAACAAACCAGCGGCGCGGCCGTCAGCTCGAGGTGACCAATTATGAGTCGGGATCAGATTCATACCATCGTTCAAAGCGCAATCATTGCGGCCCTCTACTTTCTCTTAACTTGGGCTTTTGCGCCCATCTCCTTTTCCGGAGTGCAGGTTCGCATCTCCGAGGCTCTTTACGCCTTCTGCCTCTTCACCCCCTGCGGGATCTGGGGGATGTCGGCGGGGTGCCTATTGGCCAACCTGTTCTTCAGTCCTTACGGCTTTTTGGATATTCTTCTAGGCACCCTGGCTACCTTCGTGGGAGCCATTGGGGTCTATGCCCTGCGCAAAAACAAGATGGTTGCCTTTGCCTGCCCCGTAATCAGCAACGCCTTTTTGGTACCGGTGGTGCTCCAGGTAGCCGCCGGGCTTCCCTATGTGGCCAATCTCCTCTATGTGGCGGTAGGAGAAGGCATTGCCGTATACGCCATCGGATTGCTGCTAAGCTCTGTCCTGCCCCGCCTGTACCAGGACCAGCAGTAGATTCCATCGGCGCCGATACAACCAATTTTAGGAAAAACCCGCTTTTTAGCGGGTTTTTCCTTCTCTCCCCTGAACTTTTATGTTATTATAACCAATAGGAACATACGGAAGAGGGATCACCCATGGAGAAAGGTCTGCTCATCGAAGGAATCGCAAAAAATGTATTGGTGATGCTGCCCAAAGCTAAGGCCATCTTTAAGGATACCTATGGAAAGAAACCCCAGTTAAATCTGCGCGGCATCCAAATCCTGATCATCAACATCATCCACAATGAAGGACCCATGTCCATGGGAAAGCTGTCCTCCATCGTCTCCATAGCAAAGGCCAATACCACGCCTTTGGTGGCCGACCTCATCGAGAAAGGCTACCTCTGTCGGCGGCGGTATGAAAAGGACCGGCGCGTGATTCTCATCGACCTCACCGAAGAGGGCCGTCAGGTTCAGCGCATGGTCCAACAGGAGAACATCGCCTTTTTTAAAAGCAAGCTGGGCGCCTTCGAAACGGAGGACCTGGCCCGCCTGAACGACGTGGTTTTATCCCTAACGAGCCTCTTTGACCGGTGGCTGGAGACGCCTCCAGCCGAAGCCGTGGCAGAACTGCAAAAAAGCGAATAATAAAAAAAGAGCCCGGAAGGGCTCTTTTTTTATTCCTTCGGCAATGTGCCCTCACCGGAACGGACCCCTCGTTCCTCCACCATCCGGATAATCTCATCGCAGAGATCATCCGCGGAATGGGCATTCCCAATCTTCTTCTGCATGGCTAAAATCTGCTGCAGCCGCTGGGGGTCCGATAGCAGGTTCAAAACCGCGTCGTCGGGGGGGTACTGGTCCGTTGCCAGGATAGCCGCTCCCTGGGCCACCAAAAAGAGGCTGTTTCGCTCCTCCAGCCCCGGGATGGGATCCAAAATAACCAGAGGAATCCCCTTGGCCAGGCATTCCGACGTGGTCAGCCCTCCGGGCTTGGTCAGCAAAACATCGGAAGCGTCCATCATCACCTCCACGTTGTCCACAAAGCCGTATACCCGCACATCCTTCTGGGTGCGAAGGGCGTTGAGCCGCTGATACATCTTTTCGTTCCGGCCGCAAACCACCAGCATCTGAAGATCCATCGGCAGCCGGTCCAGGGATTCCACCACCTGAGGCAGCTTACCGAATCCCATGCTGCCCGACATGATCAATACCGTGGGCTTGTCCAAAATGCCCAGCTGCCGCCGGGCCTCCCCCTTTTCCACAGTAGAGGCAAAGCGATGGTGTACCGGGATACCCCGGCAAAAGAGCTTCTCCTGTGGAATGCCCCGCTTAATCACCGAGTTGCGCATGCCCTCCGCCGCCAGAACATAGAGGTCCAGATCGGTCTCGTCCCACAGAGGCGCCATGGCAAAATCCGTGTTGATGCCAATGAGCGGAATCTCCAACCCCTTCTGCCGGCGGATCCGGGTCAGGATCACCCCGCTAAACACATGGGTACAGACCACCGCGTCGGGCTGGTACTCCGCAATGCAGTTCTCAATCTCCTTGTAGAACCAGGCGCCAATGAGCTTGGTGGTTCCCTGCCGGGAATGAATCCGCTTTTCGCTCAGCATGTCGTCGTCCATCTTTTTCAAGAGGCCGGGGGTATGGCGGGTCATGGTGATATAGATTTTATCCAGGGAGTTGGCCACCAGCTTGCTGGACAGCAGCAGCGTGTCCACCATAACGCTGTCCAATCCCTTCCGGGTACAGGCGTCCACCACTGCCTTTCCGCAGGAGTTGTGGCCCTGGCCAGCCGTTACCGAAAGCACCAATACCTTCACCCTATCTCCACCTCCGCAGCCGCGCCCATGGCCCGGACAGCCTTTTTAAAGGCGGCCAGATAATCGTCCCCTTGGAAGGATACCCGGTTTCCCTCCTGCAGCTCCCCATAGGCGGCCGCTGCCTGGGCCTGCCGCGGGGTATGGAATACGACCTCCAAATCCCCGGCCACGGCGATGGGGTCACGCGCGCTCCGCAAATTTAACACCGCGCGCTTGGCGCTGACGCGCAAATCATGGGCCGTCCGCTGGCCATCGTAGCAAAGCGCGCATCCCGGCCCAAGCGCCTCCTTAACCAGGCAGCGCTCAATCCGGGGAGCCACCTTTCGGGCTTCCTCCAGCAGTACGTCGTCGCCCGTAGCCAAAAGCGCAGGAATGCCAAAGGCCCAGGCAACCGGGATGTTCATGCCCAGCTCCCCCACCTCATGGCCCGCTACCAGAACCCGCTCCACTACCCCGGGATAGTAGGTATGGGCCATCACGCCCTGACTGCCGTTTTTCCCGTGGTATGCAACGAAAAAAGCTCCATCAAACTCCGCCCGATCCACCCCCGCCATCATGGAGAGGGCATGTCCCGTTCCCCGGACGACGATCACATCCTCCCCCAGGTGATCCAGGGATAGGTTCCGGCCCATCTCATGGGCGTCGCAGACATAAAACTCCGTGGCCCCCCCTTCCCGGGCGCCTTCCAACACCGCGCGAAGGTCCCGTTCCATGGCCGTTATGCCCCTATGATAAAGAGGGCTTTGGGGCTCCACCTCACTGAAATCGCAGAGCCCCGTAGCCCCTTCCGCATCCAGGGATATGTAGATCCGCATGTGCGTCCCTCCTCTTTTGTGTTGATTTTTATTTTATCACCTTTCTCCCGGCGCAACAACCGGCCCAATCCGCATCAGGTTCAGGATGGCTTTTTTCCTCCGGCTCTCCTCCGCCGGGCTCCAGACCAGGCGCACCCGGGCGGGCAGTTCTCCCAGGGTCACCTCAAAGACCGCCAGGCCCCAGGAGCCGTCCTTCGCGCCAAATTGGGAATAGGGTACCACCGCGCCGTTTTTTTCGATGGCAAACCGGTCGGCGCCCGGGCAAAAATAAAGGGCTCGATAGGCCCCCGCCTGGCGGATCAGCGCCCCCTCCTCCCCAAAGCTGATATCATGCCGCAGATGAGCCGTAAAGCCCTCCTGTCCTTCTTCCTTCACCAGATGGATATAGGGCCGGTTTGCGGTGAGATCGCTGAAAAAGTCCTCCACCGTTCCCGTATTGCCCTGGTTCAGCCAAACGCCATAGGCCGATAGGCCGGTATCCCCCCGCTGGCCCCGGGGGCCCCGGAGGAAGCCTTGGGGCGTCTGTCTATGGTTATTTTTCAAAAGGTCACACCCCTTTCATACTCCTTCCTATTATCCATATGCCGCGGAGCAGCGTCTGGCTACGGCAAGATCCCCCCACATCGCCCGTGTAGACGCATTTATACCGGTTTTTCTGCCATCACCCGCTTAAAATTCCCGTTTCTGTCCAGAATATAGATAGACAACACAGTACCAACAAGGAGAGATACGATGGAAACAAAGGGAAAACGCGTGAGGCGGACCGCCATGCTGCTGCTCTGGAGCGCCATCTGCGCCGCAGGAGGGACGGCGGTGGGCCACGGGATCGCCCCCACCGTTTTGGAGGAGACCGCAGGAGTCAGTCAATACACCCTGGATCTGGCCCGGACTCTGGAGGAATCCATGTGGAAGTACGAGTCCATGAACATCAACTTCGGCGACGGAGTCATGGCCATGACCCCCATTGGCGGCGAGGCGGTGATGGGCAGCACGGACGGCGTTCTGGATAGCGGCAGCCTGACGGTGCTAAAATACGCCGGAGGAGACCCCCAGTCCGCCGCCAAGTTCACGGTATACCGCGAGGACGGGGAGCTCTGCGCCAATCTCACCACCGATAGCGCAGGGCAGGCCAAGCTCCTTCTGGGAGCGGGTAGCTACCGGATTTCCGAGATGGCCACCGACGCCGATACCGTCCCCGCCGAGGATTACGAGTTCACCATCACCAAGGGCCAGCAACTCCAGCTCACCTTCTCCTCCGCAAAGCTGGGCACCCTCACCATCAACGCAGCGCCGGGCGCGGCGGTGGACGTATACGCCGGCGCCTCGCCTACGGGGACCGCGGCCTTTTCCGGCACGGTGGACGAAAAGGGGACCCTGGTCACCTCGGGACTAGCGCCGGGGGACTATACCGTGGTCTGCGGCGATTTGGAGAAGCGAGTATATCTTTTCGGCGGACAAACGGTATATGTATACCTGCAATAACCACAAAAAAAGGACGGCATTCGCCGTCCCTTTCCGCTTTCTAATGCTATGGGCGTCTCCCCGTTATAGATCCTCCCCCAGGATATCCCGGGCCACCACAACGCCGGTCACCGACGCCTGCATCAGGCCCCGGGTGATTCCCGCTCCGTCGCCGATGGTATAGAACCCGTCAAGGGGCGTCATAAACCGGTCGTTAACCGCGATCTTGCTGGAGTAGAATTTGGTCTCCACTCCGTACAAAAGGGTGCTCTTGGAATAGAGCCCGGGAGCCACATGGTCAAAGGCCTTGAGCGCCTCCAGGATACTGGTCAAATGCCGGTGGGGCAGAACAAAGGACAGATCCCCCGGCACCGCCGTAGTGAGGGTGGGACGGGTCGGGGATTTGGCCAGCCGGGACCAGGTGGTCCGCCGGCCCATGAGCAGGTCCTCCAGCCGCTGAACCATGATGCCGCCCCCCGTGAGCATGTTGCCCACCTTGGCGATATGCTGGCCATAGGCGATGGGCTCGTTAAACGGCTGGGTAAAGCGGGTGGACACCAGCATGGCAAAGTTGGTGTTTTCGGTGCGGCGCTCCGCCTCGGCATAGCTGTGGCCGTTAACCACCGCCAGGCCGTCCTCGTAGTATTCGCCGCTCACCACGCCGCCGGGGTTCATGCAGAAGGTCCGCACCTTGTTCTCAAAGGTATCGGAGTAATACACCAGCTTGGCCTCGTAGAGATGGCGGGTCAGATGGTCCATTACGGCGTTGGGCACCTCCACCCGCACGCCGATATCCACCTCGTTGTTCATCTTTTCCAGGCCCAGGCCCTCGCAGCTCTGGGACAGCCACTGGGCGCCGCCGCGGCCGGGCGCCGCCACCACCTTTTTGGCATGGATGGAAAAGGTTTCCTGCCCCCGCTGCATCTGGGCGCCGGTGACCCCGTTCTCATCGGTGAGGATGGTCACCGCCGTGGTACGGGGCAAAAAGGTAAAGTTCTCGTGGGCCGCCAGATGATCGTACATGTTGGACAGCACCGTAAAGGCGTTATCGGTGCCCAGATGCCGTACCGGGCAGGAGATCAGCCGAATGCCCCAGCGGTTGCACTCATAGGCAATCCGCTCCACCTCCCGGTCGTTTTCCCCGTGAACCAGGGTGGGAGCGCCGTTCTCCAGATAGATGGAGTCGGCATAGCGGATCAGCTCCTCGGCCTTTTGCCGGCCGATGTACTCCTCAATCTGTCCGCCCACGTCGGGGGACAGGGAAAGCTTGCCGTCGGAAAAAGCGCCTGCGCCCGACCAGCCATGGAGGATGTTGCAGGGCTGGCAGCCGGCGCACTTGCCAGTGGTTCGGGCGGGGCAGGCCCGCTCGGAGATGGCGCTGCCGCTGTCCGCCAGGATCACCTTCATATCCTTGGACTTCCGCATCAGCTCGATGGCGGTAAAGATGCCCGCCGGGCCCGCTCCAATAATCAGCACGTCACAATTCATAATAGCCTCCCTACCCCGGGCAATTCCGGTAAAAGGGCGGGGAAATCACCCCGCCCTTCCATTGCACTTCTTTTTTGTTCCATCTGCTCCCATGGATGGCCGGTTATTTCTTGATGGCCTCTTCCAACTCCTGCGGATGATCGCTGGTGATATAGTACAAGAGGTTTCCCACCCGTCCGGTAACGTTATTCTGCACCTTCTCATACTGGTCGGGCAGATAGGTGCTCCAGGTCTGCTCCTGGCTGGCCAGGGTGTCGGCCAGGGCCTCCTGGACCCGCTGGGCGCCGGCGTCATCCTTGACCTCGATGAGCACGATGAGATCGGATCGGACGTTCATCATGGCCTGGATCACCACCCCCTGTTTGACGGAAGTGGCGTCCACCTGAACCGGTAAAAATTCGTTCTCCCCCAATACATCCAAAATGGCGTATCCAGGAAGGGGCGTTTCCTCCGTAAAGGCGTCCTCGCCAATGCCTCCGGCTTTCAGCTCCTGGGCCAGGGCATTCACCAGGTTCTCCTTGGCGGTGTCGTAGGAAACAGCGTCGCCGGATCCTCCTCCGCAGGCGGCAAGAGCCAGCATACAAAGACACAGGGCAATCAATACGGTGTATTTCTTCACGTTTTTGTCCTCCAGGTTGGAAATGATGGCGGTTCCTCGTCATGGAACCCTTAACTAGACGCGGCTTGCATTCCCATTGTTTCCTGTTTCCACAAAAATATTTTCACCCGCTAAGGTTATACCAGATATTCCGTTCCCTGTAAAGCCGGGGAATTGGAGGACAGCGGCCGCCAGTGTGAGATCCCTAGCGTTTTTTCGAAAACAGCCTCCAACATACCCCGTTGACAAACGTCCCATGGCGGTATAAAATAATCAAGCTATTAATTTGTTGCAGCCGCAACAGTTGGACGGTAAACAATCATGCTTGCACGACACATCAATGTCATCGGCCGCGCCGGTTATTTTTTTGCCCAGCATAGCCTATCCGACACAGGGCTCAACGGTGTGGATCATGGCGTGATCGAATATGTCGCGCACCACCCCGGCGTCAGCCAGGAAGGGCTGCGGTCCCATTTCAACAAGGATAAGAGCACCGTGGCTAGGGCTATGGTGCGGCTGGAGGAGGCCGGATACGTCCAGCGGGAAACCAATCCCCAGAACAAGCGGGAAAACCGCATCTACGTCACCCACAAGGGCCAGCTTCTGGTGGATCGGATCCAGGCTATGAAGAACCAATGGCGGAACATCCTTTTAGAGGGGTTTACGCCGGAGGAGCGGGAGGCCTTCCTGGCGCTCAGCGCCCGGGCGGCGGAAAACGCCGGCCGCTATCTGGGCCGGCAGCACGGGGAATGATCGTTTCCTTTGATTCAAAAGGCCTTGGGTCTTTTTATACTTTTTGAAGGCGGTGTTTTTTTTATGACCAATGACATGAGCGTTGGAAAACCGGGAAAGGTGCTGATGGCCTTTACCCTCCCCATGCTGCTGGGCAACCTGTTCCAGCAGCTGTACAACATGGTGGACTCCATCGTGGTGGGCAATTACGTGGGTGCGGACGCCCTGGCGGCGGTTGGCACGGCGTTCCCCATCATGATGCTGGTGCTGTGCGTGGTCATCGGCCTCACCAACGGCTTCTCGGTGGTCATCTCCCAGTACTTCGGCGCCGGACAGACCGAACAGGTTCGGAAGGCGGTCTATACCTCCTTTGTATTCATGCTGGTGGTAGCCATCGTCCTTTCCATCGTCGGCGTAGCCATTACCTATCCCCTCCTCTGGCTGCTCCAAACCCCGGAAAGCGTGCTCTATGACTGCGCCAATTACCTGATCATCATCTTCGCAGGACTGGTGTTTACCTTCTTGTACAACATCTTCGCCGCCATCCTGCGGGCCCTGGGGGATTCCAAAACGCCCCTTTATATGCTGGTGCTGTCCACCGTGGTCAACATCGCGCTGGATATCCTTTTCGTGGCCAGCTTCGGCTGGGGCGTGCCCGGCGTGGCCATCGCCACCATCATCGCCCAGGCGGTTTCCGCCTTTGCCTGCTTCTTCTATACCATGAAGCGGGTGCCCATGCTCCGGTTCCACGGCAGCAAAAAAGGACTGTATGACAAGGCCATCCTTAAGACCATGATCGGCTACGGCCTTCCCTCTGCCCTGCAGCAGTCCATCGTCTCCATCGGCATGCTGCTGATCCAGGGCTTGGTCAACAGCTTTGGCTCCACCGTCATGGCCGCCTATACCTCGGGAAATAAGATCGATAACTTCGCCACCATCCCCATGATGACCATGAACATGGCCCTTTCCACCTATACCGCCCAGAACATGGGCGCCGGCAAGCCCGAGCGGGTTCGGGAGGGCTATCGGTTCTCCATCAAATTCACCATCGTGTTCTGCCTGGCCCTCACCGGCATCATCGCCCTGTGCGGCTCCTTCCTCATCGGGCTGTTCGTGGACAGCGTAGCCAACGCCGAGGTCATCCGCATCGGCACCGAGTTCCTGGATGTGGCCTGCCTGTTCTATTTCGTGTTTGGCCTGATGCAGAACTCCTTTGGCGTCCTTCGGGGCGCCGGGGACATGAAGTTCTTCATGGTCTGCACCTTTATGAACCTGGGCAGCCGGGTGGCCAGCGCCTATCTTCTGGCGCCCCTCATCGGGTACCACGCCATCTGGTGGTCCATGCCCATCAGCTGGGGCGTAGCCGCCATCCTGTCCACCGCCCGGTATCTGTCCGGCAAATGGAAGGATAAGGCGGTGGTCAATCAGGCCGCCGTGGAAGCGGCCTCCATGGACCTATAACCGGTTGACAAAACCCTCCCGTCCCGGTATCATTTGAGCATATCAGAGCCCCTTAGGAGGTAGAAGACCATGGAATTTGAAAAGATTGCTGAAATCATCGCCAATACCCTCAGCATAGATAAGGACGACATCACCCCAGATTCCACCTTTAAAAGTCTCAGCGTGGATTCCCTCGACATGGTGGAGATCATCATGGAAATCGAGCAGGAGTTCGGCGTCACCTTTGACGATAACGCCGATATCCAAAACGTGGGCGATGTGGTAACGTACATCCAGGCCCACGCCTGATAGAAACAAAGAAAGCCGCCGTTGGCGGCTTTTTTTGTCCTTTCCCGGCCATTTTCGGCGCGCAGCGGCCATTTGGAACCCCTCCTTCGGGCGTTTTACATCCGTCCCACGGTGCTTGTTCTTTCCCTCTCGACAAAAAGCGCGCTCCAAATTGTAGCATTGGACCCATTTCCATCACCAGCCTCCATCCAATCCCATACAAGGAGATCCCATGTCAATATGAAAAAGCTTTCATCCGCCCTGCCCCTGGCTTTCATCCTTTCGCTGCTCCTTTTTCCGATGGGCTGCGCGCCCCATTCGACAGAACCAAACCCTGCCGAGTCCACGGAAAACATAGCGGCAATGCCCGCCCCCGCGCCGCAAAACAGCGGGGAAGACACGGCAAATCAAATCAGCATCCGGGCCGGAGAAACCGTTTTCACCGCCACCTTGGCGGACAACTCCTCCGCACAGGCGCTCAAGGATCTGCTGCGCGCAGGCCCGTTGACCGTCGATCTGCACGATTACAACAACATGGAAAAGGTGGGAACCCTTGGTACAACCCTGCCGGAAAACGATGAACGTATCACCACCGGGCCGGGAGACCTGATCCTATACCAGGGAAACTCCCTTTGCATCTATTACGATACAAACACCTGGGACTTTACTCGGCTGGGAAAGATCAACGGCGTCACCCAAGCGGAACTCAAACAAGCGCTGGGGGAAGGCGACATTTCCGTTACATTGGAACTCCTTATCCCCCAATAAAACAACGGCCGCCCACTGGGCGGCCGTTTGATTTCTCCCCTTATTCCCCCGTGGTCTTTACGGGATGAAGCACCGCCTGGACGATAAACCGGGCGTCGTCGTACTCATAGGTGCAGGTGGACAGGGTAATGATCCGATCCTCCGCCCCGATGGGGGTATCGGTTTTGGTGATGGACTGGTTACGCATGGTTTCTACAAAGGACAAAAAGGCTGCGTCATCTTGAAATGAAATGGTGGTCTGAGGACCGGTAGCCACGTCCACATAGGCCGAAAACACCGTAGCGGTATAAACGCCCTGTGGAGTATACAGGTAAATGGTACGATGCGCGTTAAAATAGTCCGGATCTTTGTACTCCACCAACGCGGCAAACATGGATCCATTTTTCATATGATGCCCATAAATTACGGTATTGCGGTCGGAAAAATCCCCCTTGTTTTTCCAATCCAAGAAGATCGCTCCTGCACCGTTTGCCTTTTTCTCAAAGGTATGGGAGACATAATAGCTGTTATCCGTCCCCTTTACCATGGGATAATCCACCTTGGAATCCGGGATGTAGATCCAGCCCACGATTTCGGAATTTTTCTGGGCAAGGGCGGCAAAATCCACCTGACGATCCTCCGGGCCCGCCTCTTCCTCTTGGGGAAGAGGGGCGAGCTGCTCCAATTCCTGATACTCCTTGTCAGCCTCCTCGTATTCTCCAGAGATGTTCAAAAGCTGAATCCCACTGAAAATAAAAACCGCCAAAGCCACCGCCAGAATGCCCCATTGGAGGAGCCTGCGTCGACCGGAGGTTTTTTTTGATTTTCTTTTGCCAGATGTGCGCTGAGCCGCTTGGCGAAGCTCCTTCCGGCTCTTTCTTCCCTCGGACACTGGTTATTTCCTCTCTATCGGATGTAATTGGTCAAATCCACTTGTGCCTCGCTGGGCACGATTTTATGATAGATCTTTACGCCGTCTGCCACCATACCGGCCATAGCAGCCATCTCCTCACCGGTGGCGTTTTGATTCTTATAGAATGCCTTCCGTTCAGGCCGACGCTGCATCCCCCCGATGCAAAGAGAGCCCATCTCCACCCCATGCCGCCGCAGTTCCTGGGCCACCAAAGGCGAGCTAAAAAGCACAATGCACCGGATGGCCGGATCCCGGTCATACCGCTGGATGGGGCGAACCGCATCTTCCACAGTATGCACCTCCACCCGGCAGCCCGAAGGGGACATCATCACCATGATGCTGGAGAGAAAGGTATCCTTGGCGGTAAAATCGTCCACCACGATGATCCGGTTGGCGTTGATATGCCGCACCCAGACCTCCGCCACCTGCCCGTGGACCAACCGGTCGTCCACGCGAAATAAGCTTATGGCCACAAATTTATCCTCCTGCAAAAAAGTAAAACATCGAAAGGGGCCGCCACCCCGTACGCTCCAGTTTGAACCTCTTGGGAGATCTTTTCAAAAATTATAGGTTCTCTTTGTTTGGGTTGTCAACCAACTTTAATGGTTTCGGATAAAGCTGGCAATCTCGTCTATAACATAGTCTGGCACGCTGCCGCCCGCAATATACTCCTGGGGAATGCTCCGCTCCCCCTCTCCCTCGCAAAAAAGGTGGTTCAGCTTTTCATAAGAAACACAGGTAACGTTTTCCCGCCCTGCTAGAGCCTTTTGATAGGTCTCGAAATCGCTCAGCGGCACCTGATAATCCCGTCCCCCCTGGAGGATCAGCAGAGGCTGTGTCATGGCAACCGCCGCCGTGACGGGGTCGTATTCCTTCAGATCCAGCAAATAGGCGGGGTTCATTCCCAGAAGATCCTTATTCATCTGATGATCCCCTGGTTCCAGTCTTTTGATATTCTCCACCTGGGCACAAACGCTGGCCAGCTGGGCATCCTTTTCCACCTGGGGTGTGGCAGTATCCAGGGAAAGCAGATAGGTATACTGCATCAAGATAAGGTCCTCCAGCGGTTGGGCTGGAGCGGCCAACATGATATAACCTGCGGCATCCGCTTCTTCCGCCATGCGCGGTACCAGCATAGCTCCCAGGCTGTGGCCCAGAAGGTAGACGGGCCCAGGAGTGAATTCCGTCAAATGCCGGGCATATTCCACCGCTAAAAGGGCATCGTCCATGGTCTCCTCCCGGACGGTAAATCGATCCGCTGCGACCTCTACGGCACAGGCGGTTGCATAGGTGTAGGTCCGCTTATCGTACCGCAACACAGCGATTCCCCTCTGACCAAGCCCCCACGCGATATCCCGAAAAGGACGGGTAGGGCCTACGCTTTCATCCCGGTCACATGGTCCAGAGCCATGGACCAACACCACCACCGGCACCGGTTCCTGGGCGCTTTCGGGATAGGAGAGCGTCCCCTTTAGAGGATAGGCCTCCGTCCCAAAGGAAACCTCCTTTTCCAACACCCCTTGAGGGGGCGGCGTGGTATCCTTAGGCCCTTTGCTCTCCAAGAGCTGAAGGCCGGAAATTCGTTTTTCCCCATCGAATACCACGCGCAGGTCCAGATATCCGTTCTCATGCAGACAGGTAAGAACCACTACCACATAGTCCTCTTGGACTTCGGAGGCACGGGCAACCTCCTTTACAAAGGCGCCCTTGGTTTTTTTTATCCCCTCATAAGCCTCCGCAAGCCGCTCTGTTCCCAGGGTCTGCTGCATGGTGGCGTCGAACAATGCCGTTATGGCACCATAATCCTCCTCACAAAAGGCAGTCAATACGGTTTCCGCCCGATCGTAATAGGGTTCCATATCCCGGGGAGCCTCCGTACTCTTCCCACAACCCATGGGCAAAAGCAGACAAAATGCAAAAAGAAGCGCCAGGATGCCATGCCATCGTTTCATGGGACTACCTCCGTTTGAGTTTCAGCAGTTCGGGATTCAGACAGGCGTCATCCCTCTGGGCGTCATATACCACAACCCCCTCGCTGATGGTATAAAGCACTTCGTAGTCATCCGTCAAAATGGTAAAATCCCCATATTTCCCGACCCGGATGGATCCTCTCTCCCGCTCCATCCCCAAAAGCCGGGCCGCGTTAAGACTGGACATCTTTGCCACTTCCTCCATGGGATAGCCCAGACGCTCCACCAGGTTTTCCACTCCGTTTAAAACATATTTGCTGCTGCCGTTCATCACGTCGCTGCCATAGATATACACCACGCCTTCAGGGGTCATCTCGGTCACCCGGGGTTTGGTGTCGTAGATGCCGGTTTCCATACCCGCCATATCCGAGGTATCCGCCACCATGACAATTCGATCCGTTCCCTTGTTGTTGATCACCAGTCGGACGAACTGGGGATGGAGGTGGATGAAATCGCAGATCAGCTCACAGAACAGCCGGTCCTCCAGCAGCATGGCCCCCAGCACGCCGGGCTCCCGCTGATGGATCATCCGAATGGCGTTTCCGGCATGGGCGATGGAGCTTACGCCCCAGTCTACCCCTCGGATCAGCTCGTCATAGGTGGCGTTGGTGTGCCCTGCCGCCACCCGGACTCCGGCGCTGGTCAGATACTTGATGGTTTCCTCCGCGCCCGGCAGCTCCGGCGCCAAGGTAAGATACCGAAGGTGCCCCCTTCCCGCCGCCACAAACCGTTTTGCCACCTCCACGCTGGGATTGGGCATCCACTCCGGCGTCTGGAACCCAGCACCGGATTTCTCGTGATTGAAAAAGGGGGCCTCCAGATGGATCCCCAGGATCTTGGCTCCGGGGGTATTCCCCGATTCCATGGTATCGGCAATAAAGGAGATGGTGTCGCACATCTTCTCAATGGACCACAGGGAAGCCGTGGCCAGAAAACATGCAATGCCACGGCTGGCATAATGCCGGGCCAGGTTTCGAATCTCATCCGGGTTATCGGAATCTTTGGCCACCCATCCCCCGCCACCATGGGTATGGATATCGATGATACCGGGAATCACCCGGTTATCCCCCACGTCGAAAACGTGGCCTTCCGCCTTGCGGGCCTGCTCCACGGGGATAATCCGCTGAATACGGCCCCGCGCTACCTCCACATATCCGTCGACGCATCCCGCCTCGGTATAGATCCGCGTACTCTTGATGACCATCCTGCCCGCCCCTTTCCTCTTATGACCGGCACCGCCGGCATGCTCTGTTAAAACGAGATGCTGTCCGGCACCGGCTCATCCAGATACCGCCACTGGCTCTCGTCTAGCCCTTCCTCCGAAATGGAATGGATATCCATCTTCATATACTTGGCATGGGCGCTGGCCGCCACCGTGCCATCGGGCAACAGCACTTCCCCCTCCGCCTCAAACAGAAGCCGGGTGTTTCGAGTGATCCGTCCCACACACTTGAGTTCCGTATCATAGGGCACCGGCTTTCTATACCGGATGGATAGTTCCACCGTAACTCCAAAGGAATCCGGGCCGTCCAAATGGCAGATCGCCCGACCGGTAGCCTCATCCAAGATTGCGGCAATGACGCCGCCATGAACCCGGCCAGGGTAGCTCTGATGCTCCTTTTTTGCGGTAAATACCGCCACCACTTCTCCATTTTCCAGGTCATAGAAGCGGGCATTGAGCCCATAGGGGTTGTGATCCCCGCACACAAAGCATAGATCGGCGTTTTTCTGTACGCCCGACACACGATGTTCCGCCATCATACACCGCTCCAATCAAAAAATTCTATTGGTTATATTATAGCATATCCGCCAGGCAATGGGAAAAACCATGGGCAACAACGCTCCTTCTCCTTCTACATTTGAAACTGTGAAAAATTTAATTATATTGCAATATATATCCATTTTCCTTACTATATTTATATAAAGAAGATTTGCGTATATTTGGAGGAGTGCATATGATCTACCGCCCGTTCGGCAACACCGGCCTTTCAATCTCCCAGCTGGGCATGGGCTGCATGCGCCTGCCTGTTATCGGAGGGGATCAAGCCAACATCGATAAGCCCCAGGCCACCGAGATGTTCGATTACGCCATTGACCATGGCGTCAACTACTTCGATACCGCCTATTTCTATCACAAGGGCTTTTCCGAGGTCTTTGTTGGGGAATATTTCGCCCAAAAGAAAAACCGCAAGGACATCATCCTTACCACCAAGCTCCCCCCTGCTCTCGCGCAGTCGGACGGAGCCCAGAACGTACTGGACGGCCAGATGAAGAAACTTCAGACCGATTATCTGGATTTTTACATCTTCCACCAGATCAACGCCAAAACCTGGCCCATCATCAAGGAGCTGGATCTGTTGTCCTTTATGGAGGAGCAGAAGAAAAAAGGCGTGATCCGCAACATCGGCTTCTCCTTCCACGATACCACCGAGCTGCTCCAAGAGGTGCTGGACGCCTATGACTGGGATATGTGCCAGATTCAGTACAACTTTATGGACGTCAACTACCAAGCCGGCACCGCTGGTTTGGAATACGCCGGGAAAAAGGGCGTACCGGTGTTCATCATGGAACCCATGAAGGGCGGTAGCCTCACCAACGTTCCCCGCGCCGAGATGGACGCCATCTTCGCGGAGTGCGGCATGGAGGAGGTTGGCCTTCCCGATGTGGCGCTGCGGTTTATCTACGACCGGCCGGAGGTCACCTGCGTGCTGTCCGGCATGAGCAACCTCCAGCAGCTTAAGGAGAACGTCGCCACCGCCAGTGATGCCCAGGTGGGCGCCTTTACCCCCCAACAACGCCAGCTTGTGGAAAAACTCAACGCCTTCTACAAAGCCCGGATCAAGGCCGATTGCACCGCCTGCCAGTACTGCGTTAAGGAATGTCCTCTGGAGTTGGATATCCCCGGTGTATTCAACTATTATAACCGGGGCAGCATTTACGGCATGTGGAGCGATGTCGGCCCCAAATACATCCGCAAATACGAAGCGGATGGATCAAAATACAACGAGAAATGTTTGGACTGTGGCGCATGTGAAGCCATCTGTCCTCAGCAGATCGAGATCCGCCGGATCTTCCAGGAAGGCTGCGAGGCTCTCCGAAGCCGTCGGTAACCAATAGGAAAGGCCCCGAGCTGCACGGGGCTTTTTTTCTTGGCTTTTTACCGGCCCAGTAGAGGGACATTCCCATCCGTCATATAATTGGATAGGCTATACAACACCAGGATATGATCAAACCCCTCCTCCAGCAGTTGTCCTAAATCCGCCTTATAATAGCGCAGATCCACCAACACCACTTCCTGGTAGCTTTCCGCTAAAAAGGGAGCGAAGCAGTTGCCGTAGGAGTCCCGAATCAAAAGCAGTTTCCCCGTCCCCTGGGGGTTTGTGATACGCACCAGGGAATGGTTGCCGTCCAAGAACACGGTGTATTGATCCGCCTCCTGCAGCCGTTCCTCGTAAAACATGCTTTGCGAAGTACTGCCATCGTCGGCAATCCACACGGTAGTTTGAATGCCGGGATCCCAGATGGAAAGGCGATCGGGCGGCGTCAGCCATAGGGCGCTGCGGGAATAGGTGCTGCCGTAGAACCCCTGGGAGGTTCGCACGGTGAACGCATCGGGCGCAAGGGGGGTGCGTCCTTTATGGGCCAGATAAGCGGCATAGGCCCGATAGGCACCCTGGCTGGTCCAGTGGTGATCGGTATGGTAGAAGTTCTCCCGTCCTCCGTCCGTAAGGGCGGGAATCAGGTCCAGGGAGCGGACCCCTGGGGGCAGATTCTCGTAGATCTGTCGGATGTATTGGTCGTCCCGGTATTCCATATAGTTTCCCCGGGATAAATCTCTGAGGATATACCCTGCCGAGGGGATCAAGGCAAAATCCACCGGTGTGTCCGCCTTTTGCACAAAAACGCCCAGGGCCTTTTTGTTGCGCTCCACCGCTTCCTGATCCCATTTTACCGGCCGCTCCACCAGATAGTTTTCAGAAAAACGGTAGATTTCTTTGGTTCCCTGCTGTCCCAATGCCAAGCCCAAATAGGCGTTGAGCCCTACAAAAAAATCCCGGCCTGGCATATGGTCAGCGGCATAGTCCTCAGCGTCCTTGGCAAACGCGCCGCTGACCAGCCGCTCACAAGTGAAGGAAGGAGCGGCTTCCAAGTAACGTTTCTCCCTCTGGGAAAACAGGGTCTTGGGCAGCATCAGGTAACCCAGTAACATGAGGGCAAGAAATCCGCAGAAAAGGCAGCAGAAAAGGGTATCGCTGAATCGGATTTTCTTTTGATCCATCTCTCCGCCTCCTAAAACCGAAAATAGATGAAGGGATTATAGCTTTGACTGGCCAGTGCCGCCACACAGAGCACCAGTGCCGCCATCCCCAGCCCAACGGCACCGTACCGTCCCCAAACGGTATCCCGTATCCGGCCATAAACCCTGCTACCGAAAGGCGTGCTGGCAACGACTGCAACCAGAAGCAGCGGCAGATAGCCGAGGATGTCCACACGCCCTTCCGGGGAGACAGCGCCGCCTCCAAACAGGCGGCCTAGGAACGCCCACAGTTCTGGCAGGCTTGTAAAGAAAAACAGGGCCCAGCCCATCAAGAGGAAAAACAGCGTGTACAAATGGCCCAGCCATAGGGGAGCGCGGTCCAGCCACCGCAGCAAAAATAGCTTTTCTATCATCAGCAGCAATGCAAAGTACAGGCCCCATAATAAGAAGTTCCAGCTTGCCCCGTGCCAGAGGCCGGTAAGGGCCCAAACCACCAGGATGTTCCATAGCTGCCGGGGGAGTCCTCGCCGGTTACCGCCCAGAGGGATATATACATATTCACGGAACCAGGTGGAAAGGGAGATATGCCAGCGTCTCCAGAACTCGGTGATGCTTCGGCTGATATAGGGGTAGTTGAAATTCTCCAGGAAGGTAAAGCCCAACATCTTGCCCAGGCCAATGGCCATATCGGAGTAGCCGGAGAAATCAAAATAGATTTGAAAGGCGAACGCCGTAAGGCCTATCCAAGCGCCCAGTCCGCTGCCCTCCTCCCGCAGCAAGTCCCACAGCAGCCCCATCTGGTTGGCAATGAGGATCTTCTTCCCCAGGCCCACCGTAAAGCGTCGGATCCCATCGGCAAATTGGGAGACGCTCTCCCGCCGATCCTCCATCTGCTCCGCAACATCCCGGTATCGCACGATGGGACCGGCGATGAGCTGTGGGAACAGGGACACATAGGTGCCAAAGGGAATCAGGCGGCGTTGAACGGGAGCATCCCCCCGGTACACGTCGATGGTATAGCTCATGGTCTGAAAGACATAGAAGGAGATACCGATGGGCAGTGGAATGGCGGGAAGGGGCACTGTGCGCAAGAAAGGGAACACCGCTTGCATCATCCCGGCGATAAAATCCGCGTATTTGAAAAAGCCCAGGAGTCCCAGGTTGACCACCACCGAGGCCACCAGCACCATCCGTTTGGCCCGAACCTGGCGCCGGTACCGCTGTATCAGCAGCCCATAGGCATAGTTGGAAAGGATGGAGAATAGCATCAAGAGCAGGAACACCGGCTCGCCCCATCCATAGAACACCAGATTCACCAGAAACAGAAGGGTATTGCGGTACCGCCTGGGCGTCAGATAGTATAGGGCCAAAACCGTTGGCAGATAGAAAAACAAAAAGATGTTGCTGGAAAAAACCAAGGGTATTCCTCCAATGGATTTATGGCGAGCCGTACCGGCCATGATCAGGGATAGGGTTCCCCTGAAAGCCGTCAAATAGAACCAATTATTATAAGTTAGGCCGGTTTTCAAAGGTTGCTTTCATTTCTTGGAGAAACCCAGAAAGAAAGGGTTGCAATCCCGATTTTCCTGAGATATAATATGAAAGCGTCTGAAGCTGGACATGCTGCTGTAGCTCAGCAGGTATGAGCGCGTCCTTGGTAAGGACGAGGTCGCCGGTTCGAATCCGGCCAGCAGCTCCAGCGGCAGGTTGCCGCACCCGGTATCGCAACTTACCCATGGTAGGTTGCGATATTTTTTTACCCGAAACAGTCTCCCGTTCACGCCTTTGTATCCCATCTGCAGCGGGTTGCCGCATACCATACCGTTGTCTTTGGACAGGAGTAAGACGGTAAAAAGTCATCCCAGGTTCCCAGGTCCCTGGCCAGTATACCGGTTTTCGCTCGCTGCCACAAGGTGGCAGGAGGGCGATATCCTTGGACAACCGATTGTCTTTTCCTTCTTATTTGGATAGAATGGAAATAACAGCCAAGGAAGGAGCCAAGACATGAAAAAACGAATCCTATGCTTTGGAGACTCCAACACCTATGGGGCAAACCCTCAGGATCTGGGCCGATACGATGAAAATACCCGGTTTACCGGGCTGCTCCAGCAAAAACTCGGGCCGGAGTATGTGGTAATAGAGGAGGGGTTGCTGGGCCGGACCACCTGTCTGGACGATCCCGAGATGGTGGGTACCAACGGCCTTTCCTACTTGATCCCCTGCCTGGGCAGCCACGCTCCTCTTGATACCTTAGTCATCATGCTGGGCACCAACGACAGCCGGGCAGTCAACAAGATGCAAAGCGCGCAGATTGCCGCCAACATGGAGAGGGTGATCAAGGTCGTCCTTCCCCTCCCCGTCTGGGCCGGCGTGCCCGACGTCCTTCTGTTGGCGCCCCATCCCATTACCCCGGACTACGCATCCGGGCCGCTGTATGCGGTCATGGGCCCCGGGTGCGTTGAGAAAACCCTCCCCCTGGCCCAAAGCTACAGAGAGATTGCCCAAAGGCTTGGGATACGTTTTCTGGACGCTGGATCCATCGTGACGGTTTCCCCTCTGGACGGCATCCACTTCACCCCGGAGGGCCACGCCGCTTTGGCGGATGCGCTGTCTCGGCTGCTCCTATAATCCTATAACAATGAATACAAAAGCCGCCAATTAGGCGGCTTTTTGCATGGATGGTCTTTTTTACGGAATCCTATGATTAGGAGGTATGCTATGACCTATTATCATGGGACAAAGAAGGATTCCGCCTATTTTGAGGGATGGTACCTCAAACACCAACAGGGCAACGATACCATTGCCCTAATTCCTGCCGTTCACATGGATGGAAAGGGTGACACATCCGCGTCCATACAGGTGGTCACCCAGCAGGGCGCTCACGCCTTCCGCTTTCCCCTGTCCGCCTTTTCCGCCCAGGAAAATACCTTTGACGTGTCCATAGGAAACAACCACTTTACCCATGAGGGGCTATCCCTGAACCTTTCCGGGCCCTCTCTTACGGTAACAGGCTCCCTTCAGTACGGCCCTCTCTGTCCCCTCAGCTGGGATATTATGGGCCCCTTTGCCCTGCTCCCCTTTCTTCAGTGCAACCACGGGGTGATCAGCATGGGGCATACCGTTCGGGGTAAGCTGCTCATCAACGGCAAACCCATGGCGTTCACCCGAGGGGTAGGCTACATCGAAACCGACTGGGGCCGTTCCTTTCCACGGGAATACCTATGGACCCAATGTAGCCACTTTCCCTTTCGGCGCACCGGCCTCATGGCCTCCATCGCCCATATTCCCATGCTGGGCACCAGCTTTACCGGTTGTATCGCCTCGGTCTTTCTCATGGGGCGGGAGTACCGCCTGGCCTCCTATCTGGGCGCGCATATCCTATACTGGGGGCCAAACGGATTCCACATCCGCCAGGGAAAGTATCAGCTTATGGGAAGCGTGCTCTCCCAGCGGCCACATCGGCTGTCCGCGCCCCAAATGGGCGTTATGAACCGTACCGTCTATGAGAGTCCAGCCTGTACCGTACGGTACCGGTTCTACCGGGAAGACATCCCCCTTTTGGACTTCACCAGCCCCCACGCCAGCTTTGAATACGCACCGCCCCGGTAAACCCGTTGTCTATTCTCCGTCACAGGCTCCCGCGTTTGGACAGTTTTCACAGGTCCGGGGGAACAATACCTCCTGGGCGGGAGCGTACATATCCACATGGTCATACAATTCTCCCGGCTTACGGTAGGGTTTCCCCATGGCCTTCAGGCCAAACTTCTCATAAAAGCCCTGAGCCGTGACCTGGGCGCATAGATGGATCCCCTCCGCACCGGCGTTGAGGGCGCGATCCAGCAGAAGGCGGATCAGAAGATCGCCCACATGCTGCCCCCGGAATTCCTTCCGCACGCAAACCCGGCCGATGGTATAGTTCCCTTGATCCAGGTAGACGCGGCCGGTGGCAATGGGCGCGTCCTCATAGTAGATCACGGCATGCCAAGCGTAGTAATCGAAATCGTCAAATTCCTCCGATAGGGAGTATCCCTGCTCCTCCACAAACACGGCGGTTCGCACCGCCTTGGCTGCCTCAAAATTCTGGGTTCCAAAGACCCACGTGGCCTTCAGCATCGTCCCATCCTCCTTTTTCCATGGTAAATCATTGAGAATTCTCTTGCGCTGCTCCGGTTGTATGGTATGATACTTTCCGGAGGGATCATATGGATAAGCTCATCAAACGCATCAACGAATTGGCCGCCTTAAAGAAGCTCCGCCCTTTGACGCCCCAGGAAACCAAGGAGCAGAAGGAGCTTTACGGCGTATATCTTGCCGCCATACGGGGACAGCTCAAGGCCCAGTTGGACGCCATCGAGCTGGTGGATGAAGAGGGCAACGTCACCCCGCTTCGCAAACGGGATTCCCTGCTTAACTAGAGGGGCATTTTCCAACAAAAACGGCTGCCGCAGACCGGGCGTTCCCATCTGCTGCAGCCGCTCTTATTTGGCAGGAAAAAGCACCGAGGGTTACTCCTCTTCCTCCGCCTCGCTGAGTTCCTCCTGCAGGATCTCCTCAACCACCTGGGTGAGTTCCTCCAGAAGATCGTCCTCCACGGCGACAAATTCCTCTTCCCCGTCGTTTTCCACAATCTTCAGGATGTAGGCGTCGCTGGGGCCTTCCTCGCTCTCCACGGCCTCCAGCTCCGACAGCACGGCATACTCCTGGTCCTTGTGCTCAAAGGAGAACAGAATCTCAAACTCAATCTCGTTGCCGTCCTCGTCCTCAAATACTACAACATCCATTTCTTCATCCATGATGGTTATCCTCGCTTTCACTCATTGGGGGCTGGGAAATTCTCCCCGCCTCCCTGCTATTGTACCCATCCCCAGCCGGGAATACAAGTTAAAGTTCCTCTCGGTCGGAATAGGCCACAAACTTGGTGTATTCGGGGATCCACCGAAGGGTAACCTCCCCGGTAGGGCCGTTCCGGTTTTTGGCCAAAATGGCGTAGGCCAGGTTCTCCCCTACGTTCTCATCCTCATCGTCCTCCCCATGCATATCGTCGTGATGGGCCAGGAAGATGACCATATCGGCGTCCTGTTCGATGGAGCCCGACTCCCGCAGATCTGCCAACATGGGCCGCTTGTTCTGCCGGCGTTCAATATCCCGGTTGAGCTGGCTCAATACCAGGATGGGTGCTCCCACATCCCGGGACAGGATCTTAAGGCCCCGGGTCAATTCCGAGATTTCCTGCTGACGGCTGTCCCCGCGTCCAGCCCGGCCGGAGGACATAAGCTGGAGATAATCGATGATGATAAGCCCCAGCTTCCGCTGGGCAGAGAGCCGCATGCACTTGGCACGGATCTCCGGCACGGTGGCGCCGCCGCTGGCGTCGATATAGATGGGAGCGGTGGAAAGGGTGCTCATGGCGTTTAACAGCTTCACATACTCGTCGTCCTTGGCCTGGCCGCTGCGGACCTTGCTCAAGGGGATTTCTGCCTCGCTGCACATCATACGCATGGCCAGGTCTCCCGCTGACATCTCCAGACTGAAAATGGCCACCGGCAGGCTCTGACCCATAGCGATGTTCTGGGCGATGTTCAAAGCAAAACTGGTTTTGCCCACGCCGGGCCGGGCCGCCAGGATGATGAGCTGGTCCTTATTGAACCCAGCGGTCATAGCGTCCAGGTCCACATAGCCTGTGGGGGTGCCCACGATGCCCCCCTTGCTGAGGGCCGCTTCATTGATCCGCTCAAAGGCCTCTCCCAAGGCCTCCATGATGGGGCGCAGGGAATCCGTCCGCTGGCGGGTAATGATGGAGTAAATGGCGTCGTGGGCGGCGCTGATCACCTCTCCCGAGGGTTTGTCTGCTCGGAATCCTTCATCCACCATCTCAGAGCCGGCCTTGATGATGCTGCGCAGAGCTGACCGATCCTCCACAATGGCCACATAGCGGCCGATATTGGTGGTGGTGGGCACCGTTCGGGAAAGCTGGGCGATGTACTCCATGCCTCCGGCCTTGGTTACCTCGTTGCGCTGTTCCAGCACGTCCACCAGGGTAACGAGGTCGATGGGCTGGGCACTGCGGTAGAGCTGCGCCATGGCTGAAAAAATCACCTGATGGGCAGGGGCATAGAAATCCTCCTCGGTAAGGGTTTCCATGGCGGCGGCCACGGCATCCTGGTCCAAAAGCATACTGCCCAGGACGGACTGTTCCGCCTCCATGCTATTGGGTGGCATCCTTCTGCCGTTTTCCACCGACGCTTCCTCCTATTGATCCTTGGTCACTACCGCCACGTTGATATTGACGGAGATGTTAGCAAAGGGCTTGATCTCCACGGAATATGTGCCAAGGGCCTTGATGGGCTCGGAAAGCACGATATCCTTTTTGTCCACCGCCAGGCCCAGTTCCTTCTCCAGCCGTGCGGCGATTTCCTTATTGGTGACAGCACCAAACAGCCGTCCGTTTTCCCCCGTCTTGGCATAGACGGTAACGGTTTTTCCCCGCAGCTCCTGGGCCTTCTTTAAGGCTTCCTGGCGCTCCAGCTCCCGCTTATGGGCCTGAGCCTCCAGCTTGGCTGCCGCCTCCTTCACGTTGCCCTGCGTGGCCTCGGCAGCCAATTTCCGAGGAAACAGAAAGTTGCGGGCATAGCCGTCGCTGACCTCCACCAACTGTCCTTTTTTGCCGGTTCCCTTTACATCATGATTTAGAATTACTTTCATAAAATCACCTCTTTTGCAGGCTGAGCCTGCACCCTTTTTGCATGCCTTCGGCATGCGGCCATACTCCTAAAACGCTGCCTTACCGCTGCAAATTCCATGGATCCCTTAGCGCCGCATTGCCCTGTATTCCGGCAGGCTGAGCCTGCACCCTTTTTGCATGCCTTCGGCATGCGGCCATACTCCTAAAACGCTGCCTTGTCGCTGCAAATTCCATGGATCCCTTAGCGCCGCATTGCCCTGTATACCAGCAGGCTGTGCCTGTACCCTTTTTACATGCCCTCGGCATGCGGCCCATGCTCCTAAAACAACATATACCATTAGCCGCTTTCAATCAACTATTAAGCAAGGCTCGCGATACACCCACAGGCTGAACGGAATACCCTTGCTGTGCGGTCGCCTCTTGAAACCAACCTGTTGCCGTTGGTCACCATGGGTTATCCTAAAGCAAAACTTTCCCGCGGCATGCATCCAGTGTCAGCGGCACGGTGGCGGGCACTGCCCGCTAGCCGATGTACTCCACACCCATATAGGGAACCAGAGCCTCCGGCACCTTCACCCGGCCATCCGCTTCCTGGAAGTTTTCCAGAATGGCGGCCACGGTGCGGCCCACGGCCAGGCCCGATCCGTTGAGGGTATGGACATAGGCGGTTTTCCCATCCTTGGTACGGCAGCGGATGCCAGCCCGCCGGGCCTGGTAATCCTCAAAATTGCTGCAGCTGCTGATCTCCACATACCGGCCGTAACTGGGCATCCACACCTCGATGTCATAGGTTTTGGCCGAGGAAAAACCCATGTCCCCGGTACACAAAAGGATCACCCGGTAGGGGATGCCAAGAATCTGCAGAATGGCCTCCGCATCATGGGTAAGCTTTTCCAGCTCGTCGTAGCTGTCCTCAGGGCGGCTGAACTTTACCAGCTCCACCTTGTTAAACTGATGCTGGCGGATAAGGCCCCGGGTATCCCGGCCCGCGCTGCCCGCCTCAGCCCGGAAACAGGCGCTGTATGCGCAGTACTTATAGGGAAGCTGATCCTCGGGCAGAATGCTCTCCCGATGCATATTGGTGACGGGCACCTCAGCGGTGGGAATCAGGAAGTAATCCGTCCCCTGAACCTTAAAGGCATCCTCCTCAAATTTGGGAAGCTGGCCGGTGCCGATCATGCTGCGGCGATGCACCATATAGGGGGGGAAAATCTCGGTATAGCCGTGATCAATGTGGGTATTGAGCATCAGGTTGATCACCGACCGCTCCAGCCGAGCGCCCAGTCCACGATAGAAGGTAAACCGGCTGCCGGTGACGCTGGCCGCCGCCTCAAAATTCAAGATACCCAGATCGGTGCCGATATCCCAATGGGCTTTTGCCTCAAAATCAAACTCCCTGGGGGCGCCGACGCGGCGGATCTCCGGGTTATCGTTCTCATCCTTGCCGGCGGGCACCGACACATGGGGAATATTGGGGATAGACAGCAGGAGGTTGCCGAACCGCTCCTCCACCTGCATCAGTTCGGCGGAATACTCCATCAGCTCCGCCGCCAGTTTCTTGTTTTCCACAAGGAACTGCTCCTTGCCGGCGGCAATGGCCTCCTTCTTTACCGGTGCGCTCTGGCAGAGGGCCCGAAGCAACTGCGCGATTTCGCGCTCCACTCCCAGAGGGCCATCCTCCCGAAGGGTGGACAAAAAGCCCTCCACCTGCTTTTCCCGAATGGACGCAAGGGACGCTTCGTCCACGGCCTTCTGCAGGCTCATCAGGGCCGGCATAAACTTGCTGGTCCGATTGGAGGCAGCCTTCAGCTCATCGCTTTTGACGATCAGCTCCCGGCGGCGCTCGTCCAGAGCCAACAGCTCATCGGCCATGGCGGGATCGGCGTTTCGATTGATAAGAGCGGTTCTAAGTTCCTCGGGATTCTGGCGAATCCTCCTGATATCCAGCATGGTAATCTCCCCTTACTTATAGGTCTAGTTTTAGGTCCCCGTCCTTTAGCCAGCCCAGCTTCCGCATGGCGGCGGCCACAGCAAGGCTGATGACGGCAGGCAGGATAAAGTGCATAAGGGCTACCTCAATAAGGATCACCCAGAAATCGGTGGTGGCAGCCATGGCGGTAAAGGTGCCCACCTGGCCAACCAATCCGCTGGTACCCATCCCAGCGCCCATGGGGATGTTGGTCATGCCCAGCACCCGGGTAGAGATGGGGCCCAAGATGGCGCTGGCCACGATAGCCGGCAGCCACACGATTGGTTTCCGAACGATGTTGGGAACCTGGAGCATGGAGGTGCCGATCCCCTGGGAAATGAGACCTCCCCAGCGATTCTCCCGGAAGCTGATGACGGCAAACCCGATCATATTGGCACAGCAGCCAACGGTAGCGGCGCCAGCGGCAATGCCTTCCAGGCCAAGGGAAATAGCGATGGCCGCGCTGCTGATGGGAGCGGTTAGCGCCATGCCCATAACCACCGACACGATGATGCCCATGGGAATGGGGTTCATCTGGGTAGCGGTGTTGATAAAGGCACCCAGGCCGGTCATAAGAGCGGATACCCCGGGGCCCACCAATACGCCGATGGCGCCGCCAGCCAGGATGGTTACAAAGGGCACCACCACGATGTCCACCTTGGTCTTCCCGGTGATAAAGGTACCTACCTCGGTGGCCACGATGGAGGCCAGATAGGCGCCCACAGGACCGCCAGCAGCGTAGGCGGTGGCCCCCACGGCGGCGTTACTGAACACGCACAGGGGGCTAGCCTTTAGCCCGTAGGCGATGGCCACGCCGATGGCGGCGCCCACCACCGGAGAGCTGGCTGCCAGCACGGTAGAAAACTGGGCCAGAAAGCCCAATCCCGGGATCAGGGAGAGTTGGGAGATGATCAATCCGATGATAAGGGACGCAAAAAGTCCCTGGGCCATAAAGCCGAGTCCGTCGATGAACCACCGATGGGCCCATCGTTTGATCAATCCCTGGTTTCCGTTTGCCATTTTGTTCGACTCCTAAATGTATATTTAAGCGTCACCCCTAAAACCCGGCACCCGTCGGCCAGGGTAAAAGCAATGGCTTCTTGTACCCTGGCGGGGTTCTGCCGAGAGCGGTTTTGCCGCACCCGTATTTTGCGTTCGGCGGCAAGGGCGCCCGGGCCCCTATTTTAGTGCGATGCGCTTATAATCGATGCGTACCCCCGCCTGGTCCAGGAAGTCCACCATGGGGGTTAGGTTATCATACTCCACCAGCATAATGATATTGCCATCCTTTAGGTGAAGCTCCATATTTTTGGTATTGGAATCGTAATAGGACAGGGCCACGTCGTCCCCGGTAAAAACCCTAATGCGGCCGCGCTTTTTGATCTCCACACGGCCATCCTCCACGGTATAGCTTGTGCGGAAAATCCGCCTGCCATGATAGAAGCCGTAGCCCAGGGAACAAAGGGCCAGGGCCGCCACCAGCAGCTTGTCCAAAAGGGGGCTTTGGGCGTTCAACAAGAGTGCGCCTCCCACCGTTACCCCCAGATACAGAAAGAACTGCACCAGAAAGGGGCGAATCTCCTTATTTGGTTTGCAGACGATTTTTCTTTCCATAAAACCAGCTCCCCTCCGGTACTCCCGCTACATCCGCTCGGGCGCGGCGATGCCCAGCAGGTCCAGCCCCCGGGAGATGGTATTCCGTGCGGCCCGAGTCAGGGCCAGCCGGGCCGCGGTACCGGAGGCGTCCGCCTCATCGATGATCCGTACCTCGTAGTAGAAACGGTTGTAGGCTTTGGCGATCTCCATCACCGCCCGGGCCACCAGATAGGGCTCGTTCTTGGAAAGGGCCTCGGGAAGGGCCGCCTTATAGGCCACCATAGCTTTTAAGACGCCCATGGCGTATTCGTTGTCCAGGGCAGCGTAATCAAACTGGGCTGCATTCTCCCCCGCCTTCTGCAACACGCTGTTGCAGCGGGCATGGGTATACTGCATATAGGGGGCCGTTTCCCCCTCAAAGGAAAGGGCGCGGTCATAGCTAAAGGCGATATCCTTGATTCGGGCATTGTATAAAACGCCAAACACCACGGCGCCAACGCCTACCTGCTCCGCCACCTTGTCCTTATCGGCAAGGCCAGGGGACTTCTCTTCGATGATCACCCGGGCCCGGTCGATGGCGGACTGCAGCACGTCGGTCAGCAGCACCACGTTGCCCTTTCGGGTGGAGAGGGTGCCGCCGTCCGCCAGGGATACCATCCCAAAGGCCACATGCTCCAGGTCCTTGGCCCAGGGATAGCCCATCTTCTCCACCACTCGGAACCACTGACGGAAGTGGAGATTCTGCTGGTAGGCCACCACGTAAAGGGATTTGGCGAAATCGTAGGTTTTTTTCCGGTAGAAGGCCGCGGCGATGTCCCGGGTGGCGTAGAGGGTGGAGCCGTCGGACTTTAATATCATGCAGGGAGGCATGTTGTCCTCGCTCAGATCCACGATATAGGCGCCCTTATCCTCCTTGAGCAGCCCCTTCTCCCGAAGCTCTTCCACCACGGGAGCCATCTTATCATTATAGAAGCTCTCCCCGTTGTAGCTGTCAAACCGAATCCCCAGGAGGTCGTAGATGCCCATGACCTCGCGGATGGTCATATCCTTGAACAGGGTGAAGATGGACAGCGCCTCCTCATCCCCCTGCTCGATCTTCACAAACCAGGCCCGGGCCGTATCGTCTAGAGCGGGGTCCTTCTCCGCCTCGGCATGGAACCGCACGTAGAGGTCCAGCATGTGGGCGATGCCGCCTTTTAGCACCTCTTCCTCGCTGCTCCATAGCTTGTATGCGGTGATAAGCTTTCCAAACTGGGTCCCCCAATCCCCCAAATGGTTGATGCCCACGCTTTTGTACCCCATAAAGTTATAGAGATTATAGAGGGCATGGCCGATGGCGGTGGAGCTCAGGTGCCCGATGTGAAAGGGCTTCGCGATGTTGATGGAGCTGTAATCGATGCACACCGCTTTCCCCTGGCCCAGATCCTCCCGGCCGTAGTCCCGACCCATGGCCAGAGCTTCCGACAGCACCTTCTCGGCATAGGCCTTTTTGTCCACATAGAAGTTGGCGTAGCCTCCTGCCTCGGCTACCCGCTCAATCCCTGCCGGCTTGTCCGCCTGGCAGATCATAAGGGCGATGTCCCGGGGAGACCGGCGCATGGTCTTGGCAAAGGGGAAGCAGGGCAAAGCGTAGTCCCCCAGCTCCTCCTTAGGGGGCTTCCCGATCAAGGGCAAAATCTCCTGGGGAGTTACCCCCAGGGCGTTGGCGGCCATTGCAGCGATCTCGTGTTTAAAGGGCATATCGGACACTCCTAATTCTGCGGATAGGTTTTCATTTAAATATAGCATACCCAATTCCAAGATACAACGCTACAAGCGCAATGGACAGGATATTTTGTTGCAAAAAAAGCGCCTGTGGGCGCTTTTTTATTTCGCTTCCTCCCCGTAGTACTTTTCCGCATGATAGGCAAAAAGGCCCTTCAGCATAGAGGTGATGTTGCTGGTGGACACGGTGGCCCCGGCCACAGCCTCGGGATCCACGGTCTCCACCTGGGTGCCATAGCCCTGCCAGGCGTCAACATCCCGTTTGGTGAGCTTCACCAGCTGCTGAACAAAATGCTGGTCCATGTACTCCTGGGTATATTCCGATCTATAGTAGTTGGGGTTGCTGTCCCCCCAAAGCCCCTGGTTGTTGCCAAAGGTGATGGTGCGGATGGCCGCATCCTCCCCGGATTTTCGGGTATTCAGCAGCTCCACATAGGCTACCGTCACAAAATTGCTCTGGGCATCCCGGCAGGTGCAGGAATGAAACGCCACCTGATAGGCGGTAAAGGTGCTGTTGCTCTCCTCAAATAGAATGGTGGCGGTATAGTCCTCTGGGGTGCCGCCTGAGGCATAATGGGTAAAAGGAAAGGTGACGGGGCCCTCCCCCTGGGGCGCCGTGGCTTCCTGGCCGCCGCAGCCCGTCCCCACAAGAAGGCATAGCGCCAGCATACAAAGTAGGATTCGCTTCATTTCACTGCACCGGATGGAGGCGGTCGAAGTCCAGATAGGCATAATCCGCCCGCCAAGTAGCATAGATGTTCTCCCCGTCGGCTTCCTCGGGGTACTGAATCAGCTCCAGGGCATGCTCCCCTTTGTAGGTCCAGTTGGCCCCGATGTTGTACAGTTTATCCGCGTCCCAGCCCAGGTAGATGAGGAGGTCCCGGGTCATACCGGCATAGCCCCCGCCGCCACACATGAGAAAGATGGCCTTATCCTTGGGAAACAGCTCGTCCAAAATCATCTGGGACTCCCGGTAATTGGGGGTGGCAGACGCGATGGAGCCATCCTGGTTCCAGGTCAGGGTAAAAAGGGTTTTCCCCTCGTAGGCCCCCGATACCGGCAATGCCGGAAGAGTGGCGATGTAGGGGTAGGGTACCACTTTGAATCCCTCTATGGTGCGGGTCAAATCGGCTTCGCCCCCGATTGCGGCATAGTCCGCGGGGTCAAAGAGCATCCGGACATCCCGGTAACAAACGTCCTCCCGCCCCAGAAAGCCGTCGATGGTCTCCATGTTGATGTTGGCATCCACCCCAAACTCGCTGTCCGCCTGGACGGACGGGGCGGGCAGGGGGTCGGGCGTCTGAACCTGGGCTGCGGGCGCTCCGCCGCAGGAAGCCAATGCCAATATCCCCAGACACAGGGCAAGAACTGCAAATCGTTTCACATGCGTTCCCCTCTTTCTGCAGTATTGTGAAAAAAAGAGCCCGCGGGAATTCCCCAGGGGTCGTCCCGCAAACGCGGAACCCCCCGGGGCATACGGCTGTAAAGCCGCTCCCAATACGGGCTCAACAGGTCGGTTGGTTATTCGGCGGTGATCTCCACCACCAGCTTGGCAAACAGCTTGGAGCTGGTCTCGCCGCAGGGGGCAACCCAGATGGTGCCGTCCTCGCCGGTGGCCTTGTCCTTCTCGATGGCCACCAGGGTATACTCGCTATCGGCCACAGCCTTCTCATACTCGCTCTTGTAGCCGTCGTTGGCCACGGCGGTCACCTTCTCATAGGAGGTCACGCCGGCAGCGGCCAGCACGTCGGACAGCCGGTAGCCGGTATAGGCTTCCTCAGCGGTGTTGCCCTTGCTGTTGGTGACACTGGCGGTGATCTTGTAGATCTTGAGGTCCTTCAGGGTGTCGTTGGTAACCTCTTTGCCATTTACCTTAAAGGAATAGGCGGCAAATTCCACCTTGTCGGTACGGTCCAGAATCTCGGGCTTCCCAGCGGTCTCCCCACCGGAAGCGCCGCCCTGGCCGGGATCGGGGGTGGTGGTTACATCGGCGTCCACGGTAAGAGCAACGCAGCCCTTCAGATAGTTGCCGGTGGTCTTGTTGCTGCAAGGCGCAAACCAAGGAGCTTTGCTGAACTGGCTGCCATCCTGGGAGATGGCGATAAGGGTGGTATCCAAAGCAGCCTCTTCCCCGGTCACCTCCACGGTATAGCCGTCATCCGCGGCGGCGGTCAGCTTGGTATAGCCCTCGGTGATGCCGCAGGCGGCCAGCACGTCCTTCACGGCAAAGCCTACATAGGTCACGGTGGACTCAGTTCCAGCGCTGTTGGTGCTGGTGGCCTTCACGGAATACACCGGGTAGTCCGCCATGGTCTCGTTGGTTACGGCGACGCCGTTCACGGTGATGGAAAAGGCCGGTACGGTAACGCCCTTTACCTCTTCCGCAACCGGGCCGTCTCCGCCGGGCGTGGTGGCAGCGGGCTCATTGCTACTGCAGCCCACCATGGCAAACACCATAAATGCCGCCAACATAAGTGCCAAAAGTCTTTTCTTCATAACCCCTACTCCTTCCAGAATTGGATCATCAAAAAGGGTCCTTTTTCCGATGAAAAAGAACCCTTTTTATGCAAACAGGATTCCTTTCCGCATTGGGAAGCCAGCCCGTTTCCAGGCGGACTCTGGCTGTGGGCCATGGCAAGCGCGTTAGGCCGGTCAGCTCGAAATCACGATCATATGATTCTATTAATCCATACAAATTCTAGCATTGGCGCCAATGCCTGTCAATGAGCGGAGCGTCTATTCCAGGGTATACCCCAGATAATCGGCGTCAAAGGTCTTCCCAAACATCATGGTATAGTATTCATCCACCTCAGCCTGAAGCTGATCGGCGGTAAAATAGCTGGGATACATCTCATGGAGCATATAAAAGATGGCCAGAACGCTGGCAACGCCAGGCAGGTCCCAGGAGTCAATCCTGGCGGGGATCACCGATACCCGTCCCGTTTGAATCGCGCACATGGCAGCCCAGGTGGGATCGGTCAACAGATCCTCCACGGCATACTCCAGCACGGTGGAACTGGTGCAAAAGAGGACATCGGGATTCCAGGTAAAGATGGTCTCTACCCCCACCGAAGCCCAATTACGGTTGCCGGTAACATCTTTGGCTACCGGGATGCCGCCGGCTTTTTCAATCATATAGGTTTGCAGCATGTCTCCGCCAGCCACCCGGCCCAGCTCACCGCCCATCACAAGGGCGGTAACCCGCTCCTCCTGGGGAATGGTTGCCACAATGCCGTCGATTTTCTCCAGCTTGCCATCGATCCAGTCGCTGACCTCCTGGGCCCGGGCGGATTTCCCAAAGTATTTTCCTAAAAGAGCCAGGGTGTCCTTAACCCCTTCCATATCCTCGGCGGAGATGCACAGGGTCCGGATTCCCAGCTTTTCCACGGCTTCCACCGTCTTGGGATCTCCCACCCGGTGCAATACCACCGTGGGCCGGTAGGAAGCCAGCGCCTCCAAATCCATCACCCCGCGGCCCACGCTCCCGGCCTCCCCAAGGGCGGGAACCGCAGTGGTCCAGAAGGAGGATTTGCAGTTGATGGCCAGCACCTGATTCTCCAAATCAAGGGCCACGATAAAGGGAACCGCTACGGCATATACCGAGGCGATGGTCTCCTTCCCTCCATCTTCCGGTATCGGAAGCACCGCTCCCGCCGCATCGGTGATGGTTTCCCCCGTGGGGGTATCGGCGGGGTTGCCGCCGCAGCCCAGGGCGGTCAGCAAAAAGGCCGCGCTGAGCAGGATTGTCAGCAATCGTTTCATAAGCGGTTTCCTCCGTTACTGCAGTTGGCTGGGCAACTGCACATCGATGGGGCCGGAGCCGGGGATGGTAACCACCAGCTTCTGGAAATACTTAACGGAAGCTCCCTGGACCGTCTCGGCGATGACCCGGAGAGGCCCGGCGGTATTGCCGGCAATTCCAGTGTAGCCCTCATGGTTTTCAGAGTCCACAATGGGGTAGCCGTTTAGGGCATAGGCGATGATAAGGGGCTTTCGATCCCCGTTGGCGTCCAGAACCCCTAGCTCAAAGCCCTCTTTATAGAAGAGGCTCAAAAGATCGTTCTTGTAGCCGTCCGAGGCATAGACGGTGATGGAGATGGGATCTTCGATGCCCGGCACGTTTCCCGCCACCTGCTTGATGAACTTCCAAATATCGATGCCCTCGCAGGTGCCGATCTCCAGTACGGCATACTCCTCCCGGACGATGAGGTCCGTCAGGCTTTCCAACTGGGCTACGGTGAAATTATGGGTCCATTCGTGGTCATCGTTGCGGATGGTAAAGGTCATCTCGTAGTCCAAGAACTCCGAATAAACGTCGCTCATGGCATGGCCCCAGGTCTCGATCTCGTTGGCGGTAACCTCCACACCCACCACGCTGCCCAGGCAGGCGGCGACGTTGGCCTCTTCCTCTGTCCGTGCCGGAACCACCAATTTTACCGGCCCTTCGCCGTTGTGATAGTCCGCTGCATAGCCAGCGCTGGAGGCGCCAGCCACAAGGGGCATGCCAAGCTTGCTATCCTCCGCCACCTTGCCGGTGCCGTAGGCCAGAATGGCGTAAAGGGATCCCTTTTCGGGGTTCACATAGTTGACGCCGTTTTTGCTCTTGATCTGTCCCAGGGAAAGGGTGTGGCTACCGCCGTCCGCGGTATGGATGATTACATCCCCCGCGTTGCTCTTGATGCCGATTTCGGTAAACAGGTCATAGAGCCCTACGCCCCGGTACCGTTCCTCAATAACGCTTCCATCCTCGCTGCGGATGGAAAAATCCATGGTCTTCGCCTGGGTCTGGCGGTTCTCCAAGTCAGCAACGGTATAGGTGGCTTTTTTCTCCAAGCCATCGCCGTAGAACTCGATCTTCTGCGCAGCCGATTCACTGTACGGCGCCTCAATATGGGCATAGCGGTCGGGCTCCAGGTTTACGGTGATGCTGGTGACATTCCCCAGGAATTGCGCGTCGCTCTCTGCACTTGTAGTGCTGGGAATTACAACGCTGAGCGGTCCTCCGCTATTGTTTACAGGATAGGTCTTGGGATCGCTGTCCGAAAGCGGGGATAGGGTAATCTCCTTGACATATCCCTGATCCTGCGCGCTCTTTACCAGAGGCGCGCCGTTTTTAGCAAAGGCCAAAAGGGCCGGCTGCCCATCAATCCCCTTGGAAGCGTTATAGCCCTCCTGGAAGAGATCGCTCAGGTTAACCTCCATCTCTTTCGTGCCGTCCGAGAAGGTAACGGTGCCCACGGTGCCCTGAAGCTTCACCACATTCATGAGGAAGTACTCCAAGCCAATGCCTTCATAAACGTCGCTTTGGTATTCGTCGCCGTCTTTTACCTCATAGATGCCCTTGACCCGGGCCGCCTTCTTGACGTTGTTCTCCACGCCCTCGCCGTAGATGATATCCTCCACTTGGCCTACCGTCAGAGTGCTGTCGCTCAGCCGCTTGCCGTCGGCGCTGTTCACCACCACCCGGAGCTGGCTGTCGCTGAGGGCCTTTTGGTGGGCGTTATCGGTATACTGATGGGTATTGTATTTTACATCCTCCCCAGCAACCACTTCGCTTAAATACTGAACCTGGTTGCTGCCATTGGGATGGTTGTACTGGGTCTTGCCAAACACCACCCGGATGGGGCCGCCGCTGTTGGCCAGGCCGGAGAGGTATCCCTCGTCTCCCTTGTTGACGGTGTAGGGATACCGGTTAACCCCATAAGCCAAAAGTACGGGGTATCCCGCCTTTACCAGATCCTCGCTGGTGGGCACATAGGAGCCGTCTCCCGGATCGGCGGCGTTCTTGTTGTAAAAACCGAAGGCCTCGGGGTAGGAGAGGGCCTCGGCAGAAAAGGTCTCGCTGGATACCTTGCCATCCGCCGCCACAAAGCTTATTAGGGTGGTCCGGGATTTGGCTCGGCCCATGGTTTCCGCATCCTCCATGCCAAGATAGAGTAAAAGTTTATAGAGGTCCAAGCCCTCGTATTCGTTGACGTACCAATAGGCGTTGTTGGCCAGGCTGTAGGAATCCCGGTAGGCCATGCCCCCCTCGATGACGTTCCCCTTATTGTCATACTGGACCAAATCCTCCAGCTGTTCCACCGTTAGGTTGATCTCATGGCCCAGAGCGCTTCCCCGGAAGGCGATGAGATACTGGGAATAATCGGCGGAACCATAGACGCCTCCATCCTGGGCGGTATGCTTAAAGCCCGGTTCGGTCTCCTCGGCCACATAAACATAGGCCACGTTGGAGAAGGTCTTATACCCGTTCTGTCTGCCGTATTTCTTGGTATCGTAAACCAGGCGCAGACAGCCGTCGTCGTTTTTAAGCTTGTCCACATAGCCCAGAGAATGATCTTTCTCGGTCTTGCCATCAAAGACAAAGGGGGCCACCGTCTCCTGATCGGTGCTGCCAATGCCATAGGCCAGCAGGATGGGCTCTCCCGCGTCATGAGCAGCTTTGATCTCCTCCAGGGTCAGCTCGCTGATGGTCTTGCGGTTGCTGTCCTTAAACTGCACCCGGTAGGCTTTTTCGGTGGTCTGGATTCCGTTATCCCCATCGGTCATCTGGGAAAGCAGGTAATAAAGGTCCATTCCCTCATAGATGAAAGTCCCTCGGGAATCCTTGTACACCCCTCTAACCAAGCCGTCGTTGCGGTTTTCCAGCTCCCGGATGGATAGAGGCGTGCTGGTAACCAGACCGGGACCCTCCACCGTCAGGGTAGCACCGGTGATGGCGTCCACGTTATAGGGCAACGTCTCGTCATCGGTGACGCCGCCGTTATTGATATGCTTGTAGGGCGAGCTCTGATAATCCACCCCAGAAAAATCAATTTGGATGGTTTGTCCACAGCCGCCCAAGGCAAACATGCATACCGCCAAGGCAAAGGCCAGCAGCCTCTTTCTCATCGCTTCATTTCCCCTCTCTCCAATAAAAAAACCGGCACCAAAGGCCGGCCAATACAACAGGGCCATCCTTTCCAGTGCGGGAGGCCTGGGCGTTTCCACCCAGACCCATGGCCGCAGCCCCTTGGTTTCCGTTAGGAGCTCCGGCTCGGATGGTGATTTGGATCAATTTACCACGGTAATAAGTATAGCACGAACAAATGCTTCTGCAAAGAAAAAATGCCGAAACGCAGCCGTCCCGGCAAAACGCTACTGCACCTGCACCAAGCCCAGGGGATCGATTCGCTCCATCTCCGTTTCGCACCACCGGGCCATCTCGCCGCAAGCCAGGATGATCCAGCCCGCGTCTCCGCAGTAAAGGGGATAATCCCGATCCGGGAGCACGCGCCGGCGGTAGTATTCCATATACTGGTAAACCCGCTCTTCGTCGCCCATCTTGGCGCCGGCATAGGCCACCAGTCCCCAATAAAAGCTGGCGTTTCCCGTGGCATAGTGCTCCATTTCCTGCCAAGCGTGCTCCCGGCAAAACCGTTGATAGATCTCCTGCGCCCGCTGAGACGCAGGCTCCAGCAATCCAAAAAGGATGGGAAACAGCTGCGCTGTAGCATCGGGATAGAACTCCTGCCAGCCCCCAAATGCCAGCGTTTTTCCTTTGGCGTCCGCCCCCGTCTCATAGCGGCGCTCCCCCTGGTTCCACAGCAAAGCCTCCAGCCGCTCGTTTAAGGACGTTCTGCGCTGCCGCAGCCGGGTCAGGATCCGCTCCCCATCCGGAACAGGATACCGCTCTAAGAGGCTTTCCATGCAGCCCAGCGCGGCGTACACCTCCGCGTTGTCCATCAGGTATTTCACCAGGTAGTCCGGCTTTGTAAAGGAGAGGCCATCCCTATCGATGGTGCGCTCCATAGCGCCAAGAACCAGCAACACCTGATCCTGATATTGGCGAAACAGCGCCTCGTCCCCCGTCCGCTGGCAGTATTCGCTGATCAGAATCAAAAAGGTTGCAGCGTAGGAATCCACCGAATCATAGTGCCGTTCGCTTTTCTCCGACACCACCTTCCCATCGTCCACCTCTATGGTGTAGTCGTAGATCGTCCCAGCAATGCCACTATAGTCGGACACAGCATCGTTTAGATGGGCCATATGCCATTGGATGTAGTCCCTTACCGCCCGGTACTCCCCCCCTTCCAGGAGGCCCCATGCGGCGATATCAGAAAAATAGGGAGTGATACTGGCCTCGCCATGGGTTTCCCCGCGAAAAGGGATGGCGCCGTTTTCAAGCTGGATAGAGGAAAGCCATGCGGCTTCCCCCGCCGCCAGCTCCCGGTAATAGGCCGCGCGCTCAAAAAGGGCCTGCTTGCGCGGCCCCATCTGATGATAATATAGACCTCCCGCAGCACCGGACAACAACAGTAGCGCTGCCAGGGCCAGAGGAAAGACCGATCTTCGCCTGTACTTTCTTCTCATAAACGTCCTTTATGCACCGAGAAAGGGCTGCCATTTACGGCCCTCCAGCACATCCGCAATCCGCTGGCTGGCATACCCATCCCCATAGGGATTGGAGGCTTCGCTCATCCGTTTGTAGGCGCCTTCATCCTCAAGCAGCTGTTTGCACGCCAGGAAGATGGTCTCCTCCCCGCTGCCAACCAGCCTAAGGGTCCCCGCTGCCACCCCTTCAGGACGCTCAGTTTCCTCCCGCATCACCAGCACCGGTTTTCCCAAGGCTGGCGCCTCCTCCTGGATACCTCCGCTGTCCGATAAAATCAAATGGCTTCGCGCCATGATGTTGTGAAAATCCACCACATCCAACGGCTCTATGATATGGATATTCTCAAGGCCGCCCAAAATATGCTCCGCCAGGCTTCGTATTTCCGGATTCAGATGGATGGGGTAAAGGGCCTTTACATGGGGATACGCCTTCAAAACCGCTCCAATGGCCCGGAACATCTGCTCCATAGGCGCTCCCATGTTTTCCCGGCGATGGGCGGTAATGAGAAGCAGCCGGGCCTCTCCCACCCAGTCCAGCTCCGGATGGAAATAATCTTCTCTAACGGTGGTTTTCAGCGCGTCAATGGCGGTATTGCCCGTGACGTAAACCCGCTCCGGAGACTTTCCTTCCCTAAGGAGATTCCCCTTGGCGGTTTCCGTGGGCGCAAAGTGATATTGGGCCACTAGCCCGATCGCCTGCCGGTTAAATTCCTCAGGAAAGGGAGAATAGATGTTATGGGTCCGCAGGCCCGCTTCCACATGCCCCACCGGGATCTTTTGATAAAAGCAAGCAAGAGACGTCACAAAGGCCGTAGTGGTATCGCCGTGAACCAGCACCACATCCGGCTTCTCCCGAACCAGCACCGCTTCCATCCTCGCTAAAATGCGCTGCGTAATATCGTATAGGCTCTGTCTGTCCTGCATGATGTCCAGGTCGTATTCCGGTACAATCGCAAACGCGCGCAGTACCTGGTCCAGCATCTGCCGATGCTGCCCCGTAACGCAAACCACCGTCTCAAGGGTCTCCCTTGTGTGGAGCTCTCGCACCAGGGGGCACATCTTGATGGCCTCCGGACGGGTTCCAAAGATCAGCAACACTTTCTTCTTCTGCATCGGTCCGCTCCCTCAGTTGATACAATGGGTATATAGTTGCTCGATGTTTTCATCCAAAAAGGCGGTTCGCGCCAGGATGCAGTCCTTGAGCATCGCTATCGCCTCCTCAAAACTCTTGGGGTCCCGGCTGTTTCCCGCCTGATCCTTGGAGAGCAGATTCTCTTCAAAAGTATAGCCCCAAACCGCAAAATTCCGATCCACAGCGTCGCCCAGCTGTTCCACATAGCCGTCGATCAGCCCCAGGATCCGCTCATCGGACCATTGTTCCCGCCGCAGCTCCCGGTACCGGGCCACCACCTGATCCACAAAGGCACGGTCCTGCAGAAGCCGGTCAAACCAGTTCCCATCCTCCACAAAAAAGCGGTCGGTGGTATAGTCCGTCCATGGGTAGTTATCAAAGCCGTTGTTAAAATCCCAAACCGCCATCTTCAGCTTTCCTCCGATGTTTTTATAGAGGTAGGTGGAAAGATGGGACGCGTCGGGGATCATAGCCAGCTCGTTGATCAGATAGTATTCCACAAAGGAGTCCACATCGATGTAAGCCGCATACCCCTTTTCCGGATCTGCAAATCCATCGCCGTAGAGGGTCTCCTCAAAGGCGCTGATATCCCGCTCGATCCACTTCACCTGGGCATTGCTCAGCTTGGACTTGGTGGGATAGGAGATACTCAGCTCGTTGTCCGTTTTCCCCATCACCGTGCCGTAACTGCTGATGGCGTTCTCCTCGGTTCCCACCCGTTCCCGACGCAGGAGGTAGGCGGTTTCCCCGGAAAGCAAGCCAAACTCATAAAGGTCCAGTCGGGCCGCTCCGTTGGTGACCGGCTCCACGGCCAGATAAATCCCCTGGTATTCCCCATTGACATAGACCTCGCAGTAACGGGTATCCGGCGCCCAGTCCATCAGCTCCCGGGAAAGATCGTAGACCAGCTTGTTCCGCACCAGGGACCGATCCAAAAACGGCCCATAGAGCACCCATTCGCTATGCTCCCCCATGCCCAAAAGGCCGTATTTCCGGCTTTTTGTTTCACTCTGAAACAGTTTGATTCGGTATTGCCGCTTATCAAAAATATAGTAGGAGGAGTTACCCCGGTACTTGACCGTCGCCAGGGTGGTAAGCTGGGGCTGTGCCGCCGGGGTGTTCTGCCCATTGGCCTGATCCACAACGGAGACCTCTCCCAAGGTGGTGGTTTCCTTATAGATGCGGCTGCCGTTGGTGTCGATGAGAATCAACGGAAGGTTCCCGGGCTCCCGGGCCGTTGGCGTCTGGGGGGCGCCTGGAGACTGGCCTTGGCTCTGATCCGCGCCGCCTAGATGGCTGATCACCGCCACCGATGTAAGCAAAACCGCCGCTGCCAGGACGCAGAGGATGATTTTTTTCAATGGACTAAGCTCCTATCCTAGCGGCTGATGTCGTCCGCCTGCTCCACCAGATTAACGTTCTGGATGCCTTCGATCTTCATCAGCTTCTGCACGATGTCGATTTTTGCCCGCTCGTCCGATTTTTTAATGGCGTTCTGGCCTACCTCGTAGACCAGCTCGCAGTGATCCGGCGTGGCATTCTTCATCCTGCGGCGCACTGCCTTGCCAAAATGCTGCATCACCGCCGCCTCGGCCTTGTTCTGCACCGAAAGCTCGCCCCGTACGATCAAAAGCATCCTATTATCGGGGCCAATCTGGCGGAATAGAACCAGGAATAACAGGATAATAACCGAACTAATGGCCGCCAAAATGTACTGGGAAACGCCGCAGCAGATGCCGACGGCAATGCTCCAGAAGATATAGGCCGCGTCCCGGACATCCTTGACCGCCGTGCGGAACCGGATGATGGACAGCGCGCCCACCATGCCCAGGGACAGCGCCACATTGTTGCTGATGACGCTCATAATCAGCGTGGTGATGATGGTGATCATCCCTAGGGAAATGTTGTATTTGCGGCTGTACGCCACCCCGGAATAGGTAATGCGGTAGGTAAACATGATGAAGAGCGCAATGATGACCGTCACACAGTTGTTCAATATGATGGTTCCAAGATCCAATGCGCCTAGGCCAGTAAAGCTTTCTAACAGCAGATCCTTCATTTTCCCCTATCCTCTCTCATTTATAAAAGTCTTGATTGTGCATATTTGCTGTTGGAGGTAGGCAGACGATCCAGATCCGCCACCACCTCCTTGAACACGTGGGGCAAAAAGTCATTGTATTTGACCTCGAATACGCCGGTATCCGGGGGCAATAGCGGCAGCAAAGCGGGGTGCTCATCAAAAAAACCGCCGGGGACATTGGACGCCGATACCTGGGTGTCAAAGGTAATGCGAATATCGCTGGCCGGATAAAGATACGCCTTTCGCCAGTAGTCCACTACGCTTTTGGGGCTGTACGCGCCCGCTCTTAGCCGCAGATAGATCTGCTGGGCGGTGGGCTCCAACCGCTCCGCTAAAAAGCCATAATCCCCGTTCAGCATTCTATGGGCCTCTTCCCGGGAGACGGTAATGGATTTCTTTACCCCATCGGTGCCGGACTTGCATTTGTATTCCAACTTCACGGTCCGGGCGTCCCAGGCATACATTCGGAGCCGGATCTTGCGCTTCTCCATACATCCGAACAGGGTATCGTACAGATCCTGATCGTTTAGGGAATCGAAATACAGGGAGCGCACCCGGTATCCCTCCTGACCTCCGTTTGCGTCCAGTTCCAAAAAGCAGTCCAGTTTTTTCTGAATCAGCGAATAATCCAGCAGGGAGATCACGTATTTGATTTCCTTACGGAACACTGTTTTGATGCCGTCCCCCTCCTATCCCAAACGTTGCTTTCGCGCGTGACTTTTCTTCCTCATAATCCGGGTACGCATCCGGTAGACATCAATCTCTCGGTTGGTGCCATATTGTACGAGGATGCCTGCGCAAGCCAATAGGAATGCGGCGGCAACCTGCCAGAAGGGCGAAAGGGACCACCCCAGAAGCCCCGGGCCTCCGGTACCCAGGACCAGCGCGCCCCAAACAGCGGTGGATATCATCACCAGATGCTGAGAAAAGGGAACGGTAACCACCGCCGCTGCCAAAGCCGCCACCAAACGCAGCCACCATAAAGGCGTAAGCGCCATAGCTAAGCCATACCCAATCAGGCCGCAGAGTAAAAATGCGCTGACTTTGGGCCATTGATACACGAGAAATCCAACCATAATGCCCAAAATCGCGAAGGTGGTAACGACAACACCACGGTCCGCCACGCCGCTCATCAGGGCCGTTATGCCAATAGCAGTGAGAAAAAACGCCATGACGGCACTCCAGACCCGAAAAAACTTGTATCCAAAAAAGCAACTGAGCAGCGCCAACAACAGCATAGCGCCGGCCAGAATGGCGATACCCTCTTCCATGATCTGGGAAATACCCATCTGCTGGCCGAAATACCGCAGCACCTCATAAAATATGTTTCCCATTCCCATGGCCTATTTTCCTCCCCCCAGGCTGCGCATCCGCTGGTTTAACGGCGTTTCTCCAAACTGGTCCGCCCCCTCCAGGATCACACAGTCGGTGACGTTGTACTCCATAAAAATTTGCTGCAGGCCCGCCGCGCCATTTTGATAACGCTCCCCGTTCACCAGGTAAACGGTCTCATAGTAGGGGGTAAACCAGGGGGCAAACAGCTTGGCGTTGGAATCCCCAATCACCAACAGGGTTTTTCCGTTTGCCCCATCCCCTTGAAGGATGGAGTGGGAGTAATAGCCCGCCACAAAAATATCCGTTCCCCGTCGGGAAAGGGCAACCGCCGGCGATTGATGCTCGGCATATTGGCTGGGCCCTTCCCGAATCGTTACCGTCTGCCAGTTGGCGGCGTCCTTTAAGATATAATAGGCCACATAATCGGTATACTGGCTTTCAATGGCCGCCTGATCTAAGCTTGCAAACACCCCAAGGTAAAACTCAAAGCGGTAATCCTCATAGGCATCCAGTTCCAGCATGTCCAGGCCGATGGACTCCCCATAAAGCCGCGCGCCGTAATAGGAGCCAAGTGCGGTCCAGGAATCATCGGTGCGAAAGAAAATATACTCCTCCCCATGCTCCAAAAGGGCGGATGTTACGTCCAGGGTCTCCACCCCCGCTGGGAGCGCCTCATAGATCTCCCGAATCGCCGCCGAGCTGTCGTCGGTGTACTGGGCAAACGCCGGCTCCGTGGCAATGCGCAGCGGCACCAGCATCACCGTAGTCCGGACTTCCTGGGGGATGGCCCGCACCAGGCTCCCAATGGACTGGGCCGTAATCCGGTTTGCTTCCGGATGATTAAAAAAACGCTCCAGCACCCGGTCTTTAAAATATACGTATTCATCATCCACCAGGAGCGGCTCCATGGACAGGGTCTGGCCATAGGGAAGCCCCTGCTCTCCATAGAGGGGCGCCGGCGATGCAAAGGCGCCGGGCGATGCGTCCGCCATGGCATTCTTCAAAAAAGCCGCGCCAATGGAGATCCCTACCACTCCCACCAGCATCAGCAGGCTCAACAGCGTCGCCTTTTTTCTGCTCATTTAGCTCCTCCCCTCCCGCAACTCCAGCAGCCGCTGCCGCGCCTGGGCATGCTCCGCTAAAAGCCGCGTGCTTTGGGGAATCCCCCGCAGCGCCCAGGGATCCAGCTCCAGATCCCGGCAGAGGAACTGCAGCTCCTGGAGGGACCTACAGCCATAGAAAGCATATCCTCCCAGCTGGGCCACCCGCTGTGGAATCGTCATCCGTAAGAGGGAGGAACAGCCCCGAAAGGCGCTAAGGCCGATCCGCGTCAACCCCTGTGGCAGCTGCAACTCTTTGAGCGAAACACAATTGAGGAACACATGGCCGGCTAATTCCGTAAGATGGCAGCCATCCAGGTTCTCCACCCTCTCCAAGGATCTGCAGCCGGAAAAAGCGGCGGACCCCAGCGCAACCAGGGAATCGGGCAGGGAAACATGGGTTAGGGAAACGCATCCTTCAAACGCCGCGTCCTGGATCTCCTTGAAACGGGAGCACCGGGAAAACGACAGCTCCGATAGCCTGCTGCAGCCACAAAAGGCATAGGCTTCGATGGTCTCCAAGGTGGAGGGAAGCGACACCTTCGTCAGATTTTCACACTGATAGAAAAAGCTGCGCCGGATGACCCGTACCCCTTCCGGGATCACCGCCTCCCGCAGATACCGGTTTTTACGGAATACCTCGGCGCTCATCTCATCGAACTCCGCGGCAGATGCAAACACAGCGCGCTCGGTAACGGGCAGAACGGAGGTCTTTCGGAGGCTGCCCTGGCGCTGCTGATAAAGGGCCGCTTCCTCCTCCGGATCCAGATAGGCCCAATCCGCATCGGGACAGCATATCCCTCTTGCCTCGCTGCTCACATACCCATAGACCTTGCAGTCCGCTCCAAATACGATCTCATCCCGGGCAATCACCGATTTGATCTCCCCGTATTGTCCAATCCGTACCCCCCGCTGGGTCACGATCTTCTGCTGGGTAAAGATGTTGCCGTATACCCGTACGTTCTCCCCCAGATAGATGTCTCCTTCGGCGAATAGATTGCCGTACACCACGGCGTTGTCATATATCATGATGGCCTTGTGGGAGCGGATGTGGCCCTTTACCGTAAAGCCCTCCAGTACGCTGACATCATGCTTGCTGACGACGGTGGCCGACAGCACCCCATCATCGTCGGTATTGTCCTCGTCCACATACCGGATGTTCCGCAGGACCTCGCTGCTGATGGCCAAAGCGGTCATGGCAGCGGCGCTCTCCTGGCGGCCCTCCCGATCCTCCATAGACCATCCCAGGTTGATGACGGGTGCGTACAGCCGGCGAAACACGCAGTCCCGGCCGATAACCAGCATATTGGCGCTGCTGGCGCTGATGCCCAGCGTGCTGTGGTCATATACGCTCAGGGTACCCTCGGCGTCCGCCCACCGGAGAACCTGGGTGCCCTCTCCCAGCACCACATCTTTTTCTCCGTAGATGGCCCGAAGCGTAAAGCAGCCATCCAAATAGGCGTCCTGGCAAGCATAGATCTCCTTTTCAAAGGTTATGCCCGCCGGCGGATGGAACTCCTTTTCCCTGGCGTATACCACGCTCTGGCATACGCTAGGATAATCCTCCTGGGTGTCCGCCTCCAATAATCGTTCCCGCTTGGACATTAAAATGGTACCGCTGCCGTCATAGCTTTGAAGGCTTTTTTCCATCAGCTCTTTGAAGGAAAGCGCAAAGTACCGGGGATCCCGGTACCGGCTTTCATTGATATCCAGCGCTTTGGACTGCTTCCGCTTGACGGAGCCCATGCTCATCACCAGCGGAAACAGCAGCATCAGCAAAAATATGATGATGGCGATCACAATTATTGTCATCCTACCCAAGCGTCTCCTTTTTCTTTTCTTCCGTAAAACGCTCGGTCTTCGCCCATTTGACCTTTCTGTGGGTAACGAGATCCCCAATGGCGTCCAGGAAGCCAAGTCCGATGTTCCACATATAGAAATAAAAGTTGAAGGTCAACAACGGCAACAGCTTTACGTCCTGATCAATCCCATCGATCATCAGGGCCGTAGCAATCTCATAGAAAGGCGCAAAATTGCCGTAGCTGTTATATGCCCCCACGAAGAACGCCGCCCACCAGCCCACAAAGACATTCATCTCCCCCAGGAAGAAAAGCGCCACCGAATCCAATAGGGCCAGCGCCAGCAGGAACGGCACCATATACACCATCAAAAGCAAGCTTCCGTCCAGCTTCTCCCGCAGGCTCATGTGTTTGGTCAGCAGCGTCCGAAACAGGTATCGGAACATCACGTTGTTGTGCCCGCTGGACCAGCGGCGCACCTGCCTGCCCCGAACCGCCCAGGTCTCCGGCACCTCTTCATAGCACTCGGCGCCGTTGGCGTAAACCACCTTCCAGCCGCTGGTATAGAGCCGGAATGTCAGCTCGGTGTCATCCGCCAGCACCCGGGTGTTAAAGCCGCCGCTCTCCATCACCAAGTCCTTGCGGAATCCTCCCACCGTGCCACCGTATTGGGGTACGGTTTTCAGGTTATACCGCGCCTGCTGATCTGCTTGATATCCGCCAGAGCGCTCCAAGTTCAGCAGGCGAGTCAGCGTATTGGTATTCACGTTATAGGGAATCACCCGCCCCATGACGGCCCCCACCTCGGGATCCTGAAATGCCAGGGCCAGGCTATTGATCAGGTCCTTGCCTGGGCGGTAATCGGCATCAAAAACAATGACGATCTCCCCCCGGGCAACCTTCATGGCGTCGTTGAGCCCCGCGGGTTTTCCCCGCTCGCCCTCCGAGCGGTGAATGGGCCGGATAAAAGGATACCGGCTGTGGTATTCCTCCAAGAGCTCCGCCGTCCGATCGGAGGAGTTATCGTTGATGGGGATGATCTCCAGCCGATCCCGATCATAGGTGCAGTTCAAAAGGGAATCCAGCACGTAGCTGAGCACCTTCTCCTCGTTGTGCATGGGGATCAGGATGGATACGGTGGGCATATCGCTATCGTAGATATCGCTGTAATACATGCGCTGGCGTCCAAACATCCGATTATAGGAAAAAACCGCATGGCGCACGGCATAGATCAGCATCAGCAGCACAGTGCATATAAAATATACCTTGAGAATCGTTAGAACCACTTCCATACGGCCCTCCTTTCCCCCGTATTGACACGGCGTATCACATGCTCCACAAACAGGCCATAGAAAAACACCAGGTACAGGAAGTCAAAAAAGGGGCCCAGCGCAAAGAAAACCACCGGCATATACAGGGAGGATGCGGCGGAAAGCAGATACAAAAGCGCAAGATACCGGACGCTTCCAAAGACCAGGGAATATCCCATGATGCCAAAGAAGGTCAGACAGCGCGCTAAAAGGGTTCCGTTGTTCATAAAACCCGTGACAAAACCGGCGATCACAACAAAGGAAAGCCAGATGCCCACCTGTTGTTTGATGTACAGCTCCGAATATTGGGTAATGGTATAGGGAAAATACTGGCTAGCCAAAGCAAAATAGATGCAGGAGACCACATGGATCAGCAGCATAATGGAGAAATAAATGGAGAGAGGTTTCCCCTTGCGTTTGGAGGTAAAGCAAAACCAGAGCAAGCCAAAGGAGACCAGCAAGTTGATCATGCAGAGCGAAAAACTCGGCGTGTTGGAGGGCAGGGATACAAAATAAACGCCCCCGATAAAGGGGATATATTCCCCGTACTGGATGCCCAGACCCTCCGCAGGCATCACTATGGACAGGCAGCCCTGGGTCGCCCGGCTCAGAAGATTTGTTAGCTGAGGATAGAAACACAAGAGTAGAATTAAGCTTGGCAGAACACAAATCAGAAGAAACAGCAGCTGGTTTTTATAGTCGCTTTGAAACCTGCGGTATGTCCGCGGATAGTATATCTGGTTTTTCTGCATCCGCGGCACCCCATCCCTCTACCCCGCTTGATGGCAAATTACTTGATAAAAGCAACATTAATGTTTAGTAAAGTTTACGATAAATAATGCATGGCCTTCAATGGAAAAACACAAAAATATCGACGTATTTCAGCGTTAATTGAGACCGGTCAATTAGTTTATCCAAAATGTATCCTTTGTTTGGAGGGAATCCCAATTTTTTCGGAGTATGGGCCGCAAAATAAGGCGCAAGGGATGGCATAGCGGAGTGATTTTTATGGAGTCCTAAATTCATACTGTGCACCATCTGTTTAAGATACGGGTTGGCCCGCCCTACGCCCCATAAAAAACACCTGCCGCAGAGGAATCTCCGCAGCAGGCGTCCCAAAACGATGGGCTTTCCGCCGGTTAATTGAAGGAAGGAGGGGTAACCTTGGTATCCTGAAATCCGGTGCCCGGAGAGGGGTTCGACATACTAAAGTACATCTTTGCCGCCTTGGTTGTTCCAAAATCCCTGTTGGACCCGGTATCCTGCACCCGGTTAAAGGCTTCCTGGAACATGGCGTTGTGCGCCTCCTCGCGGTTCAGCAGGAAATCGATGGTTTCCTTTACCTTCTTATCGCTGATCTGGCGATAGAGATACTCGTACACCACCTTTGCCCGCTGCTCGGATGCGATATTGGAGAGCAGATCCGCGCAGAGGTCCCCCGTTACCGTCACATAGTCTCCGGTCCAGGAATAGCCCGAGGCATTGATCAATCCAGGGTTCAAGCCAAGAAGCACATGGGACTGAATTTCCCCCGCCGGAACCCGGGTGGCATCCACATCATGGCCGTTTAGAAGGTTGATGGTCTGCGCCACCATCTCCATATGCCCCAGCTCCTCCGCCGCGATGTCCAAAAACAGATCCTTGATTTCGGAATCCTTAATCCGGAAACTCTGGGACATATACTGCATGGCCGCCTTGAGCTCTCCGTTGGCGCCGCCCAGCTGCTCCTGCAGCAGGGCCGCATACTGGGGATTGGGATTTACCACGCCAACCGGATGAAATAGTTGCTTTTCGTGTCGAAACATCTTACACGCTCCTTTCCCCTTTAGTATGAAATCCCTTGATGGTTTTATGTATTTCTTCAAACAAAAAGTTCACAACCGCGTAAGCGGTTTGTGAACTTTTGTGCGGCGACTCGCCGCTGGGTTAGAGTCTGGAACACGAATTGCGCATCGAGATTCTTGACTGCAACGAACGGTTAAAATCGATATTTTCAGAGCCGGGAACAAAAACAAAGCGCACCCACAAAAGTAGATGCGCGATTCTGTTTGCGGCGACTCGCCGCTGGCGTACCCGGAGGGATTCGAACCCGCGACCTCTTGATTCGTAGTCAAGCACTCTATCCAGCTGAGCTACGGGTACATGTAATGCTCAAATATTTTATAATAAAGGAAGTGATCTGTCAAGATCATCGCGAAAAATACTCCAACTTAGCCGGACATCCTGTATAATAAATATATGAAACTCAAAAGGAGCCTTTGCCATGTATGATCTTTTGCTTACCAATGCCGTGGTAATTACCGTAGACAGTGCCCACACCCTGTATGACCGGGGATTCGTGGCGGTCAAGGGGGATCGGATTGCCGCCCTAGGGCCCATGGACCAGCTTCCCGACCCACTTCCCGAGGCGGAGCGGGTTCTCAACCTCTCGGGACACGCGGTGCTTCCCGGCCTGGTGGACGGCCATGGCCATGCTGGTCACTGTCTGATCAAAACCCTAGGGGAGCATCTTGACACAGGTTGGGACGAGATGGCTGAAGAAATCTACTACACCTGTACCGACGAAGAATTCTGGTATGCCGAAGGGGCTCTGGCCGCTGCGGAACGGCTCAAATTTGGCACCACAACCGGGGTATCCATGGTGGGAAGCACGCCTCGGGTGGATATCATCGAACCCGTGGGCGCCAGCCTAGCAGGCGGCAGCTCGGTTGGGCTACGGCAGCTATCGGGTATCGGCAGCGCCAACGGCCCCTGGCCCAAGCGGGCAAGACTATTTGAGGAGGACGGCTCCTGCCGCTCCTATTCCGTTACGCCCCAACAGGCCTGGGCTTCCACCGAAGCAGCCGTTCGGGCCTATAACGGGCGGCACTCCCGCGAGCTCTGCATCGTGGCGCCCGGAAAGATGGGCTTTCGTCCCGATGAGTCCGTTGAGAGCAACATACGCCACAACCGGGAGATGTTCCGCATTGCCCAGGAATACGGCGTTCCACTCCATACCCATGCCACCGGCGGAGACGTGCAATTCCTCTATGAGCATACCCCCGAGATCCTCACATCCCACCTATCCTTGACCCACAGTACCGGATATAGCCAGCGGGAGCTGGAGATTCTGCGGGATACCGGCGCTTATGTCTTCCATGGGCCTACCACCAACGGCAATATTCGGGGCCATTGCCCCGTGATGGAGATGCTGGATATGGGCGTCCATGTGGCGGTGGTCACCGATGGCACCGCTCCCGACCGCAGCTTTGACCTATGGAGGGATATGAAAAACGTACAGCTCATCCAGCGGTTCCGCCAGAAGGACCGTGGCAACATCTCCTGCGGAAAGGCCCTGGAGCTGGTTACCATTGAGCCCGCCCGGGCTTTGGGCCTGGATCATCTCATCGGCTCTCTGGAGGTGGGCAAAAAGGCCGATCTCATCGCCGTCAACGTGATGCAACCTCATCTAGCGCCCTTTGGCGTTATGCCGGTACAGCGGCTGGTCTATCACGCCATGGGACAGGACGTGGACTATGCCATCGTGGATGGCATAGTGATGATGGAGGATCGCCGGCTTACGCAGGTGGAGGAACGGACGCTCCTACAGCGGGCGGAGGCCGCCTTTACCACCATGATGAAACGGCTCAACCGACCGGAGCTGCTGGAAAACCCCCATCTGTATGATCTACATCAATAGCCTCGGAAGACCGTAGGTCGTCGCTTGAGAACAGGGACCTCTCTATCCTCCATCGTATTTCGTTGTTTTTAATCGCGTATTTCCATTAAAATGGCGTTGCGGCGCCCCCCATATAATTCCAGATATTGTATATTTTATGCATCTCTGGTATGATGGGGATATCAAGATGGTACGACAAAGGAGGTCCCCCATGAAGCGCAACTTATCCTCCGAACAAACCACCCGCCGCTCTTCACAAAAGCTATGGATCCTTGCCTTTTCTTTGGCTTTTTTGATCCCTCTTTTGTTATCCCATCCCCTTTCCACTCAGGCTCAGAACGCCGATATTGCGGCACAAGCGCTGGCAAACGCCGAAAAACGGCCGGCTGAGGCTTCTGTTGTCCCGTCGGAAGAGGATGCGGAAATCCTTAGAGCCATCTCCCAAGCAAAGGAGGGGCTTATGGCGCGCACCGCGGGCTACCGCTACACGGGCAATGGGGAAACCATGGAATACCAGGAGGGCCAGGACATCCACCAATGGCTGTGGGACATGGAAAAGCGCTATGACGCGGGCCTCTACAACGGAGAAAAGCATCCCTACTACCCCGGCGCCGTCAAGGTGCCCGGCGGATGGGATCTGGGGCCTGATCCCACCTACCAAGCAAAGCTGCGCCAGCTCTATGGCGAAGAGGATTACGCTTTGCTGAACGCGCCTATCAGGTGGGAGCGGGTGCCAAACATCATCGGGATGGATGAGCAAACGGCGCTCAATGCCCTTCACGCCAAAGGCTTTGCGGTTCGGGTAGGCTATCGGAAAACCACCGATCCCAGCCAGGACGGCAAGGTATACTATCAGGACATTGGCGCTGGGTGCCTGTTTAACACCAACGCCGGGCTTATCATCAGTGTTTATTCCCTTGAACGGGAGGGGGAACGGTACCAAAACCCCTGGAGCACCCTTCAGCCATCCCTTACTCCCGATGAAATGAAGGACAAATGGGCACAGGAGCAGGGGCATCCCCTGCCCTCGCCCACACCGGACCCCACGTTCACCCCATGGCCCAGCGACATCATCCCATCGGAAGACCCTAATTGTGTGACCGTAACCAAGCCACCGGCAACGCCGACGCCTGTCCCAACGCCTGCGCCCACTAGCGAACCCTCTCCCACGGCGACGCCATCGGCTTCCCAGCCTTCCATCGAACCCAGCCCAGAAGTCCTACAAACACCCGTTCCGCCCTCAATGGAAACGGATGGAGAAAATGAAGGCAATGTGCCACAGGATCCCCAATGATGTCTCACCATATAACCAGAAAAAGCGTCCGGATTTCCGGGCGTCTTTTTCTATGAAACGCTTTTTCCGATGCATATATATACGAATTATTTTGATAAAAAATTCAAATACTTTGGCCGATTCTATCCTATTTTGGACGGATTTGGCCAAGGATGGCCAGCGGAAAACCGAAAGATGGCGGGATTTGGGCGGCCCATCTCCCAGGCATAGCGCGGCGCTGGAAAGCCGCCCCACTCCCCTTGGGGTTTGGTCCCAGCGGGGAGCTATGGTATAATGACCCCGTTGGGAGTTGATGCCCTTTGATCAAAGCGGTATTCTTTGACGTGGACGGCACCCTTTTATGCCATGGAGAACAGGGAATTCGTCCCGGCGTCTCCAGAGCCCTTGCGGCTCTCCGGGAACGAGGAGTTCGGCTGTTTCTAGCCACCGGGCGGCATCCCTTGGAGTATCCCGACTTTGGCGGCGTCGCCTTCGATGGATACATCTCCATCAACGGCCAATACTGCTATCGGGGAGACCAGGTGCTGTACCAGAACACCATTCTCCAGGAGGATCGGGCGGCCCTGATCCGCTGGCTGGAGGAAAAGGACCGGGCTTGCATGTTCGTCCAAGACCGGGTGATCTTCGCCAACCGGGTCAACGACGCGGTTCGGGAATACCAAGCCTTTGTTCATTTGCCCCTGCCTCCGATTGCATCTCCGGAGCGGATTCTGGACGGCCCCCTCTTTCAGGTGATGCCCTTCGTATCCCCGGAGGAGGAGCTGGATCTGCTCCGGGTCATGCCCCATTGCCGGGCCACCCGTTGGAGCCATCTATGCAGCGACGTCATCCCCCGGGAAGGGGGAAAGGCCGTGGGGATCCTCCGCATGCTGGAGTACTTTGGGCTGACCGCGGCGGAAGCCGCCGCTTTTGGCGATGGGGAGAACGATATCACCATGCTTCAAACCGTGGGCCTGGGAATCGCCATGGATAACGCCTCCGCCGCCGTAAAGGCCGCGGCCCGCCGCATCGCCCCGCCCCCCGAACAGGACGGAGTGGCCCATGCCCTTATGGAGCTGGGCCTCATCCATACATTTTAAGGACAGGAGAGTCACTATGGTAGACAGCGTCATCTTTGATTTGGACGGCACCCTATGGGACGCCACCGGCACCGTCATCGACTGTTGGAACGAGGTTCTGGACCGCCATGACGGCATCCGGGAGCACTTCACCGTGGAGGGCCTTCAGAGCATCATGGGACTGCCCACTCCGCAGATCGCCCAACAGCTGCTCCCCTATCTCTCCCCGGAGCGGCGGGAGGCCATCATCGACGAATGCTTCCGGGCGGAAAATGTCTTTTTGGCCCGCCACGGCGCCCGGCTGTATCCCGGCATGGAGGAGGCGGCCCAGGCTTTGAAAGAGCGGGTTCCCCTGTTCATCGTCAGCAACTGCCAGGAGGGGTATATTGAATCGTTTTTTGCTGGAAACGGCACCGGCGGTTACTTCACCGACTGGGAGTGCTACGAGGCCACCCGACGGCCCAAGGGAGAGAACATCCGCCTGGTGATGGAGCGCAACGGCCTAGCCCATTCCATCTATGTGGGGGATACCCAGGGGGACCGGGACGCCGCTCAATTAGCGGGGATCCCCTTTATTTACGCCCGATATGGCTTTGGAGAGGTGGACGGCTATGACCATGCCATCGATTCCCTCTTGGAACTGCCGGAGCTGATCGCGCGCATTTGAGAAAAGAAAAAACAGGGCGGTTGCCCTGTTTTTTTCAGCCCTTGGGCCATTCCTCCCGGGGCTGATTCTTGATGATCACATTGGGATTGCCGTTTACCTCGGGAACGCTGACCTGATCATGCCAGTCCTCCTTGGCCACCTCCTGTACCGCTATCACAAAGGCCTCGGCAGGGGCGCCCAGAAGCTCCATGGCGCGGTCCCCCAGGGCAACCGCCAGCTTTTCCCGTTCTTCCTGGGTCCGGCCCGGAAACATTTTCACATTGATAAAGGGCATCAAGACCACCTCCAACTTTTTTGATTGGCATCATCATAGCACCCTAGGACGCCGTCCGCAATCCTTTTGGCGGCGCAGAAAACAAGCCCCGGTCACATAGGAAACCGGATTTCCAGATGGGAAAAATCCCCAAAAACAAAAAAACGCCCGCGCTTAGTGGTCCTCTTGGTACTCGATGATATCCGACACGGTACACCTTAAAATGGAGCACAGGGTGTCTATGGTAGCGGTGGTGATGGGTTCTCCCTCCCGCATTCGCTGGAAGGTGTTGCTGGACATCCCCTGCTTGAAGACCAGATAATATATCGTTGCATTCCGGTCCAGCAGCGTCTGGAAAAAGGGCGCGTAGCTAATCATGGCATCACCTGTTTCCTAAGAATCGGTAAGCCGGACCCGGGCCATTTTCCCATTGCACCGGTACGCCGCCCAGAGCCGCAACCGATACGCCAAAAGCATGGGCCACGCCAAGGAAAACGAAGACTCCATTGGTTTCTGCCCGGCCTCCGATTTCTACGGTACCATGGCGAAATCATTGACCATGCTCAATATATTGAGTATACTTTTGGCGTGAGGTGAAGGGGAATGCCGGATTATGAAAAGCTGTACTACCTTCTATTTAATGAGATTTCCGATGTGATCGCGCGGTTGCAGGAAGCGCAGCGGAAAGCGGAGCAGCTCTATATTGCCGGCCAGGAAGAGGGGACGGATCCCATGCTGCCTGCCGACTGGGACGTAATCAAACCTGAAAAAGAATAAAAAACGGAGGCCTTGGCCTCCGTTTCTCTTTCCCGGGACTGAATTTACCGCTCCGTTTCCTCGGAGGCTGGGACCTCGATCTCACCGTGCTCCTTCTCGAAATCGGCGATGCACCGGCGAATCAAATACAGAATCTGTCCGTTTGCTGAGCGTCCCTCATATTTGCTGATATAGTGGAGCTTTCTATGAAGCTCTGGGTCTATGCGTATCCCTAGATGTTTCCCTTTCACGGTCATCCTCTTTTTTCTGTTAGTTTGTCCTGATTTTTTTGATGAATACCAATATAATAAGTACAAAATCAGTAACTTTGTGAAGGATGTACGCTTTTTAAGTACATTAATATTGACAGAAAATTGATAAAATTGACCGCAATTTACCATTTGTAGTAGAATTTGTACCTAATTTGCCGTTTATTTACCGTTTTGTTTATTTTACGATGGGTAATTCGTTCTTTGGGAATACAAAAATTTTCTTCGCTACATAAAAGAATAGGAAATGTGTAAGAATTGTCGAATTTGTCGGTTTTTGTTGACGCAGCGGGAGGCCGGCGCGCTTCTATGGTATAATGCTGATAGCGTAACAAAAGGAGGGCTTTTTATGCGGAGAACGGATCGTCAAATGCCCCTGGAGCGGAGCATGGAATTGCTGGCGTCCGGGGAATATGGCGTACTATCTGTGGTGGACGGGGACGGCCTGCCCTATGGGATTCCCTTAAACTACTACTTTTCCCGGGAGGACAACGCCATCTACTTCCATACCGCCAAGGAGGGCCGGAAGATGGAAGCCCTGCTCGCCAATCCTCAGGTACATTTTGTGGTGATCCCCAGGAATGAGATCGCCCAAGACCTTTATACCACCCATTACGAGAGCGTTATGGCCCAGGGGGTGGCGTCCATCCTGGAGGATCCGGAGGAGGTACGGGAGCAGCTGCGCCGGCTTTGCCGCCATCTGGTGCCGGACGCCCTCTACCGGCTGGAGGAGGTCATCGACAAATATAGCACCGTTGCCGTCGTAAAAATTGCCCTCACACAGGTGACGGGCAAGTGGAACCGGGAACAATAGACCGTAAAGAAGGAGGCATCGTCCTATGATCCGATCCATGAGGCCGGAGGACCGGTCCGACTATCTTGACATGACCCATGAATTCCATCATTCTTCCGCCGTCCTTCATCCCACGCCTCGGGCGTATCGAGAGCGGACCTTCGATCACATCGTAGGGGGAAGCCCTTTTGCTCGGGGCTATATCCTGGAGGAGGAAGAGGGGCCGGCTGGATATGGCATCGTGGTGTTCAGCTATTCCACCGAGCGGGGGGGCATGATTTTGTGGGTGGAAGAGCTATATGTCCGGAGCGCCTTCCAAGGGCGGGGGCTGGGCACCGGATTTTTCCGCTATTTGAAGGAGGAGTTTGGCACGCTTCCCAAGGGATATCGGTTGGAGGTAGCGCCCGACAATGAAGGCGCTGCCCGGCTATATCAGCGGCTGGGCTACCGGGACGTCCAGTACCGTCAGTTATTCGCTCCGGACATCTTCCCGGCAGGCTGAGCCTGCACCCTCGCCGCGCAAAAACAACCCGAAAAAAAGCCTACATCGGCCAGCGGCACAGCGCTACCCAGCTTCCCCGTGCCTAACTAGCAGGCTGAGCCTGCACCCTCGCTGCGCAAAAACAACCCGGGAAAAAGCCTATGTCGGCCAGCGGCACAGCGCTACCCAGCTTCCCCGTGCCTAACTAGCAGGCTGAGCCTGCACCCTCGCCGCGCAAAAACAACCCGGAAAAAAGCCTATGTCGGCCAGCGGCACAGCGCTACCCAGCTTCCCCGTGCCTGGCTAGCAGGATGAGCCTGCACCCTCGCCGCGCAAAAACAACCCGGGGAAAAAAGCCTATGTCGGCCAGCGGCACAGCGCCATCCAGCTTCCCCCTGCCTAACTAGCAGGCTAAGCCTGCATCCTCGCCGCGCAAAAATAACCCAGGAAAAAAGCCTACATCGGCCAGCGGCACAATGTTACCCAGCTTCCCCCTACCTAACTAACGCGCAATATGGAACCGGTTATTGCCCGGATTACTCCTTTTCCGGGTTGGAGGCTATCATTCGGGCGATGGCATCATCGGTATAGGAGAGCAGCTTGCCCATGCGATAGGCCAGTTGATAGCGGGCATCCCCATGATAGGCCTTGGACTCCACCAGGGCCTTTTTGAGTGCCTTCAGGTCCTGATACTCCTTAAGATCCCCCTCGGCACCGTAAAAGATGATGATGTGCTTTCCCCGGCACATGGACACGGGATAGAGGTCGGTAACCAGCAGATCGCTCTCGGGGTACAGGCGGGTGCCGTATTTCTCACAAGCGGCCCGAGCCGGCTCCAGGAACGCATCCCGCTCCTCCGCCGTTGGGCTGGTATGGCTGAAGGCCATCCGCTTGACCCCCGCCGCCACCATCTCGTTGAAACAGTCAATGACACCGCACCGAAAGGAATACTTGTCGATCTCACGCATATGCGTCCCCTCCTATTTCCTCGGCCCACCGGCCGGTTTTTGACCGTATCCAGGATTTCAACCCATGCTCCGTCTCAAACGAGGCCAATCCGGGTACAGGGCACTCGCCCTGCCAGGAGGTCGCTGAGCCGATGCCGGGCATGGCCGATGATCACCGTGGTACCGGCCATGGCGGGCTCTTTGATGAACTCCAGCTTGGCTCCCGCTCCGTTGGCCCCCGCACGGCTGGCCCCCACGCAGCTGCGCTGCAGCTCGGAGATCCGCCGCAGCAGTTCCTGGGAATCCTTAGCCGTTACCTCCCGCACCAGGGTGCCGGGGTCCGCGGGATCGGCATAGATACCCTCCACCCCCGACAGGATCACCAGGGTGCGCGCCTTGACGGTAAGGGCGATGACCGCCGCGGTTTCATCGTTATCGATGCATTCCACCGGATGCCCGCCCCCCTCCCGGGTGATGGCGGCAATCTCCATCTTTCGGTTTTCGGTAGAGGAGACCGGGTCGTTATAATTGACGATGGGAATGGCGTTCTGCTCCTTGGCCCGAAGCAGCAATCCCTTGATATGCGCCCGTTTCTGAGGGTCGTTGAAATGCTGGTGTTCCACCAGCACCTGGCGCACGGAATACTCCGGCCGGACAAAGCGGCGGTAGTTTTCCATCAGGATCGCCTGTCCCTGGGCAGCGTAGTCGGTCTTCACCTCATCCATATCCCCGTGGAGCTCCCGGCCGCCACTGCGCTTTAAATAGTCCAGACGGCCGATCTCGGTGGCGCCGCTGCTGACCCAGATCATCCCGGGGCGCAGCTCGGCGGATAGACGAGAGAAGATGTTGTAGTCGATGTCGTTATCCTCCTTGCGGATCAAGGCCATGGACCCAATCTTTCCCACTACATCGTATTCAAAGTTCATGTCGATCCCTCACTTTAAAACATTGATCCATTTTCTGGAGTAAAACCGGCGTCTGCCGATAAAAAATTTGATGATTTCAGCCGGAATGGTAAAGGCAAACACCCAGGGAAGGGGGACCTGGAGCACAAAGGCTCCCAAGGCCACAAAGGGCAACACCAGCAGCCACTGGGCGCCGGAATCCACTACAAAGGCAAACCGGGTATCCCCTCCTGCGCGAAGGATGCCCACGATCATCATAAAATTGTGGGCGTCAAAGGGCAGCTTTACCGCAAGGGCAAGCAGGCTGCACCGGACGATGTACTTTGCCATGGGACTGGCGTTGTACAATCCCAACATGGCTGGGCCAATAAGATTGATCAGAGGGCCCATTACAAAGGCCAGGGCGATGGTCAGCCGGCGCAGCCGCAGGGCGTAGGTATAGGCTACATCGAACCGCTCCACACCCAGCTCCTTTCCCACGATGACCACGCCGCCGTTGGACAGCGCCATAAAGAAGATCAGCGCGATCTTTTCCAACACGTTGAAGATGCCCATGGCCGCCGTCATCTGGGTGCCCAGCTGGGCATACAGGAAGATCAGCATGGTCTGGGCGCCGGCCCAGAGGGCCTCGTTGCCCAGCACCGGCAGGGCGCGGGCAAAAAACCGCTTGGGGTACCCCGGCATCCCCCGGAATACCGGGCTGTGGTCCTCGACCAGGGGACTCTTTTTGGTATACATCAACAGGATCAGCAGGGCGCAGTTGACCACGTTGGCGATAACCGTAGCCACGGCGGCTCCCAGAACTCCCATGACGGGAAAGCCCAGCTTGCCGAAGATCATCAGATAATTGAACACGCAGTTGACGATGACCCCGATGATGGTGGTAAAGGTGGGGATCTTCAGCTCTTCCATACTGCGAAGCATGGCCCCCACTCCCAGAATGATGGGTTGAAGCAGGTAGGTATAGCCCACCGCGCGGAGATAGACCACTCCCGCCGCGATGACGGCCTCGTCCTTGCTGAAGATCCGCAGCAAAAACTCTGGACAGAACTGGCTCAGGATGAAAAAGACCACGCCCATGGCCCCGGCGCACAACAGCACCAGACCCATGGTACGGCGGATGCTGGGCACGTCCCCGCGCCCCCAGTGCTGGGACGCGAAGGCGGTGCCGCCGGCGCAGATGCCCATGATGAGGATCATCACCACAAAGGAGACCTGATTGGCCAAAGCCACCGCCGCAATGACGGTATCCCCCAGCGAGCCCACCATGATGTTGTCCACAAGCTGCAGCACGAAGTTGATGGTTTGCTGCAAAGCCAGCGGCACGCACACCTTCCAGATGCTCCGATAGAAGACGGTATCCTCAAAACCAAAGTACGCTGAAATTTTGGACATCCACTCACATCCTGTTTCTAAAATGTTGGATCAGGGGTTCACCACGTTGATGGGATTCCCCGCTAAATAGGCTCTGATGTTTCCCTCGGCGATCTCCATCAGCCGTTTCCGGCACTCGATGGGCGCCCAGGCGATGTGAGGGGTAATGATGGTGTTGGGGGCGGTCAGCAGGGGGTTATCGGCCTTGGGCGGCTCGGTGGATAGGACATCCACCCCCGCTGCGGCCACCTTTCCGCTATGAAGGGCCTCCGCCAGATCCGCCTCGTTGACCACGCCGCCCCGGCTGGTGTTGATGACGATGGCTCCGTCCTTCATCCTTTCGATATTTTCCCGGCAGACAAGGCCGGTGGTCTCGGGGGTCAAGGGGCAGTGGAAGCTGAGAATATCACAGGTGCTCCAAAACGCCTCCAGGGGCAACACCGGGTAGGGCACCTCCTTACCCGCAACGTGGGCATCGGCCACCACCACCTCCATGCCCAGGCCCGCCGCCGCCTTTGCGGTGGCCTGGCCGGTCTGTCCGAAGCCATAGATGCCCATCCGCTTTCCCGCCAGCTCAAACAGGGGGTGCTTCCAGTAGGTAAAGCTGGGGCTCTTCACCCAGTCCCCCCGGTGAACGGAGGCGCTGTGGTCCCCCACATGGAGGGCAATCTCCAGCAGCAGGGCCATGGCCATCTGGGCCACCGCCTGGGTGGAATAAGCGGGGATATTGGTCACCGTCACCCCGGCCGCTTTGGCCGCGGCGGTATCCACCACGTTATATCCGGTGGCCAGAACCCCGATATAGCGGAGGTTGGGCTTTTCCGCCAAAAGGGCGGCGTCAATGGGAATTTTGTTGAGCAGCACCAATTCCGCGTCCCCAATGCGGGAGAGAACCTCCTCCCGAGGGGTGCTGGGATAGATGTTGTGGACGGTTAAATCGGTGACGCCGGCAATGGCGTCCCAGCTCAGATCGCCGGGATTGACGCCGTCGGCATCCAAAATCACGCATTTTTTCATGGCTCTTCCCTCTTTTTTCCTGGGATTGACCGGGAAAACGCATCCCGGGCTTGGATTCTATCCGTTGATGTATCCTATCATAGCCGGTTCCCCAAAAAGATGGAAGAGGGAGAAGGATAGAAATGCAAATTTAATTTACGTTGTATTTTTCCCGATATTATAATTGATTTATTATATATAATTGTTAAAATGTAAATAGATGGAAAAATATTTAAATATTTGGTGATTTTTTTGAGAAAAGTATTTTTGCTTATCGGTTTGATTGGTTTGCTTTTCCTCTATTCCGGTTGTTCCGGTCCTCAGGCCAATGACTACGCAGCCCTCTCTTCAAATGATCCTGATCTTCATATCACCATGAAAAACTTCTATGCTGCAGATTGCCTAGCTCAAACTGAAGGAGAGTTTTTTCAAGCAAAACTTTTACAAGGAGCGAAAATCCCTACATTCAACACAGAAGGCGAACCTACAACGGATTATTTTTATCATATTATTATTGCACCTAGAACAGAAATGCCCCTTTACGAAGTAGGTTTTCGCATGCTACCCGGTAAACTGGCTCAGGATTACTTTTCAAATAAATTGAATGAAGATATTAACAGCGGTTCTAGCAGTGATCTTCGTTGGGACAAAATGATTAACCCTATGTCAACAAAGAGCGAGTTCGTCTGCTTTGACTTTTATATTAGTTGGAATAATCTTGGAAATGCATATTTTGAAAGCTCACAAATCCAATTAAGTTCTTTTGATCAGGCAATGAGCCAGATCACCATTATGATTCAATACAATGATTTCCATTGTGAAACGCTTGAGTTGTCTATCCAGCCCAAAATACATGAGGTTTCTTCGCTGGAAGATCCAATTGCAAAAAAAGACCGTATTGTTTCGTCGTTTTTAAAGGGGAAACCATTCGGGAAAGTAAGAAAGTACTTTTATAAAGATCTTTGTTTAGAATGGAGTGGAGGTGAGTATTAGTTCAAGAGTATTATAATCATTATTCCTATTCAGTTTAGCTTTACTTATGATTTTTTCATTTCCTAACATTAGGACTAGCTAGTGAAGCTAATCTAAATACTGATCAAGAAAACATATCTTCCATTGATATTAGCAAAATTGAAACAAACGAACCTGCCATCCCTTTATTGAAAAGCAAAAGTGTTCTTACATCTAACACTATACAACTTCCTGAACGAAAAGCCTGGGTTGCTACAACCACGGCTGAACTTGAAAAAGCCTATGGTCAAAAAATACTAAATGTGGAAGAAACTCAAGATGTAATACGCTTTGTTTATGAAACTAGAGACTACGAACCGAGAGCAGAACTTGTCAATGAGGATGGTATCCCATGCACACCACAGCAATTGCTTATGACGGAATATACCAAACCTGAAAGCAACCTTGCTGCAAAGTTAAGCTCTAGTGCTAGTCCTAGAGCACTAAGCACGAAGATCAATTACTATTACGAATGGTCTGCATACTACAATCTTCAACGCAAGGGTGCACAAAGCTTCAACGCTGCGTATAATGTTGCTATTCTTATTGCTGGGGCGGTGACAAAGCCATTGGCCTCCGTAGTTATAAGTGTTGCAACTTGGTTAGGAGATAGTGTACTCAATTCACAACCAGTAGAAGCTGAAACTAAGGTCAAATACTATTATCAAACTAAAGCTGGTTGTGTTCTTGCAAATGGAGTTTGGACTGCAACTGTACAGGTTGGCTGTAGAAAGGGATTTGGACATTGGTGGGCTTCTTATAGAAATAGCTATAATGAGCCGATTGCAGATTGGAGTGCCCCACATAACGCAAACAATTCCACCAATCCCAGTAATCAAGACTCCGTAGAGTATAAAGCGAATTTTAACAACAATACGTGGATACTAAATAAAGCCATTGAGTGTTATAATTCTGGTGTTCCTTATGTGGATATCTATGGTATAGCATCAAAACCTATTCCGTAAAAGCAAAAATAGTATTCTGAGTATGAGGACCATACAAGTATGGCCCTCATATTTTTGAATAGCACAGAATCAGGTTTTACTTGATCCCGTGGCGCTGACTTGCAATAAATGAAAAAGAGGGTAAAATCTATCCAAGGCGAAAGAGCGTCTAATATGGAGGCGCAAGGCTGCGAAACAAACGGGAGGGCAAGAAAAATGGATCAAAAGCGCTTTGCCGCAATGGGGATGCTGGTTCCTTCGGCCGTCACCACCGTCCTTCTGCTTTCCCTGTTTTTTAAAAATCCCAATGCCATGACCAGGCTCACCCTAATCCCCTTTCTCGTCTGCGGGCTTGCCTCCTTGATAAAATCACTCCTGCTTCTCTGCAACAGACCCCGGTACGTGGCGCTCTGCAACAGGGTGTTTGCCGGCGGGTTTCTTTTGTTTTGGTTCGGTTTTCTCATCGTCTGGTGTGTCACCGCTTTCCGGGACAACACCCCTCTGCTTTCCCTGCTCTCCCTGCCGTTTTGGTTCGTTGGGTTCTATTTGGCCAAAAGATATCTTCTGCCTCGAAAAGCGGGGGAGGGGACCGCGCGGAAAAAGACCGGGCGGCGGGCTCGGCTTCGGATCAATCCTAAGGTGGCCATCAGCTGCTTTCTGGTGGGGGTCATCCTGATCGCCGGCGTATCGCTATTGTTCTTCGGCATCCGGGATACCTGGCGGCTGAGGACGGCCACCCGGGGGTATGCCGTTACCCAGGGGTATTTCATGGACTACCGGATTTACAGCCAAGATGAGGACGGCACCACCTACCAGCTCATCTACGCCTATCAGGTGGACGGGGTGGAGTACACCGTCCATACGGACTACGGCGCCGGGCAGATTCCCGCCGAGAACAGCCAACGGGAGGTGCGGTATGACCCGTCAAACCCCTCCAAAGCCGTGCTTTCCGGCGCCAATGGTAAAAATATGATGCTCTTCTTTGGGCTTTTCTTTACCCTGGGCGCCCTTGCCTTTATCCTGGCGGCGCTGTCCATAAAGGGCTGTTTTGACCGGTTCCGAATCGATGTGATGGGCGCCTATATCGGGTTCGTCCTTCTGGCGGTAGGCGCTGGGCTTCTCCTTTTCCAGAGCGGTACCGCATCCTCCTTCTGGGAGGGGATCCGGCCCATGGGGCTATGGGTTCTCATCCCCATCCTGTTCCTAGGAATCGGCGTATACCTGCTGATGAGAAGCCTATTCTTCGTGAGGCAAGGCGGGAAAACGCCCCAATAAAAAGAGGAAGGGCCGTGAACATCCACGGCCCTTCCTCTTTTTTTCATGTGGTTACAGGGGGATGATCTCCACCCCGTTGGGCAGAAGAAGCACGCTGCTCTCCCGGCCCATCCGCTGATCCGCCAGGGCAAGGGCGGATTGGAGATCGGATGCATGGAGCAGACCGAAGTCCTCGATGAGGGCGGGATCGCATTGGTCGGTGACCAGGATCACCGTGGCCTTTTGCATCACCCGGGCCATGACCTGGGCCTGCCATTGATCGGCCATGGTATCCTCCGGCGCCTTTTCCAAGATGGCGCCCATGACCCGTCTGGGACTGCCATGGGTTTTGAACAGGTCATAAAAGCCCTGGCTGCCGTGCCCGTCCACACAGGAACAACAGGCGATGATCACCCCGTCCTTGCGGACGAATGCCTCGGCCCCCGACATGCACTTAACGCTCTGGTAGATGTTCAGGTCCAGGGGATAGCCGCCGTTGCCCGTGATGACGATATCCGCGGTGCGGGTCTTGGCGCCGGTACTCCGCCGGACGAATTCACAGCCCTTGCGATGGGCGGCGGTGCGGTCCCCCGCCACGGCGTAGGTGATCTGCTTTTGCTCGTTAAGGCACACGTTTAGGATAAAGGCCAAGCCTGCCCGCTCGGCGGCGTACTCCATGTCCCGGTGGATGGGGTTTTCCTCCAACACCCCCACCCGGCTGTGTTCGTCCGCCAGAAACCGGGCGTTGTGGTTATAGAACACCGTGGCCTGGCCCGAGATGCCGGGCAGCACGCTCTTGCGGCCGCCGGAGTATCCCGCGAAGAAATGGGGCTCGATGAAGCCCTCGGAGACCAGTAGGTCGGCCCAGGAGACCAGGGAATTGAGCCACAGCTCGCCCCCCGAGGGAAGGGTGCCGTACCGGGTAAGGCCGGCGTCATCCCGGGAATCGTGGACCAGGATGGTTTCCCGCTCAAAGAGGGCGTCCCCAAACCGCTGGCGCATCTCCGCCTCGGTCATAGCCCGGTGAAAGCCGGTGGCCACGATGATCTTGATCTCCGCCTGGGGATTTCCCGCTCGGATCTCGTCCAGGAGAAGGGGCAGGGTAATGGCGCTGGGCATGGGCCGGGTATGGTCGCTGGTGATCACCAGCACCCGCTGTTTATCCGCCGCCAGTTCCCGGAGCCGGGGGCTTTCGATGGGCTCCCGAAGGGCTTCCGCCACGATCTGCCGCTGCTGTTCCTCCGTCCGTTGCTCCTGATGCCGGGCTTTCACCGCTCCCAGCACCCGTCCGGCGTCCAGATCCGCCTCCATAACGCCTTTATAGTATGGAATGGAAATCCGCATGAACTCTGCTCCTCCTTTTTCCTGCGGGCCCCGCTGGGCCCATCCATGATCCTATGGTACCATATTCCCTGCCAAATGGAAGCATGGCTTTTCCCATTTGTCCCCGAAAGGGTTCCGTGATATGATAACAATATCGTTTATTCCTAGGGAATTTGGAGGTATGCCAGTATGGACAAAGTACGCTTGGGCCGCACCGGCCTTATGGTAACCCGCACTTCCTTCGGCGCCCTGCCCATCCAGCGGGACGATATGGACACCGCCGTCTCCATCCTGAGAAAGGCCTATGACGCCGGCATCAATTACTTTGACACCGCCCGGGCCTACACCGACAGCGAGGAGAAGATTGGCCGGGCTCTGGGCCATGTGCGCCAGAACCTTGTGATCTCCACCAAGACCAACAAGACCGACAAAGCCGGGGTGCTGGCCGATCTAGAGGAAAGCCTCCGCATGCTGAAGACCGATTACATCGACGTATATCAGCTCCACAACATCGCTTTTCTGCCCGACCCCGCCGATCCGGACTCCGTTTACGGCGCCCTTCTGGAGGCCAAAAAAGCCGGGAAGATCCGGCATATTGGCATCACCAACCACCGCATCGATCTGGCTATGGAAGCGGTAAAAAGCGGAGCCTATGAAACCATGCAGTTCCCCTTCTGCTATCTCTCCGGCCAGCGGGAGATCGACCTTGTGAACCTCTGCCGGGAAACCGACACCGGGTTCATCGCCATGAAAGCGCTCTCGGGCGGGCTCTGCGGCAACGTGCCGGCCACCTTCTGCTTCCTGCGGCAGTATGAGAACGTGGTGCCCATCTACGGCATCCAGCATGAGTGGGAGCTGGACGAGTTCTTGGCCCTGGACGCCAATCCTCCCGTCCTGGACGCCGAGATGGAGCAAGCCATCGCCGACGACCGGAAAACCTTCGCCGGGGAATTCTGCCGCTCCTGCGCCTATTGCATGCCCTGCCCCCAGGGGATCAACATCCCCACGGCGGCCCGCATCTACTGGCTGTGTACCCGATCCCCCTATCAGAATTATATGACGCCGGAATTCTACGAGGAGATGCAGCGGGTCAAGGACTGCATCCACTGCGGCGCCTGCGCCAAGAAATGCCCCTTCGGGCTGGATACTCCCGCCCTTTTGGCAAAGCAGTATGAGATGTACATGGAGTTTTACGAAGCCCATAAATAACGGCATAAACGGAAAAGCCGCGGGAGAATTCCCGCGGTTTTTTTATGCTTCCGTCGCCTGAAGCGGTTGAACCGACAGACTGGCGAAGGTCACGGCAGACAGCCGATCCCTTAGGGCAGCGCCCGCCTCCATGAGCTGTTCCTGGATGGGGCAAAGGTCCCAATCCGCCTCCAGGCCGCAAAAATCCTCATCCCGGATGCACCGGCACAGGGCCACCGGCCCCTCAATGGCCTCGATGGCCTCCAGCAGCGTCAGTTCCTCGGGGCTCCGGCACAGGCTGAAGCCGCCATAAATCCCGCGGCTGGACTGCACGATGCCCTTCATGGACAACTTTCTCAGAATCTTCAGGTTGAACCGTTCCGGAACGGACATCCGTTCCGCGATCCGTCCGGCGCTCACCTTCGCCCCGGGGCCTTGGGCCACCAGGTACAGGATGATACGCAGGGCGTAATCCGTTTCCCTTCCGATATGCATCTTATCCCCTCCAATGAAATGCACTTCGTTTTTTATATGAAAGCCGAACCCGGCTTTGTTTTTAAAGGGAGAGCGCTCGATCCGGCTCCCAAGGATAGAAATGATAGCGGAACCCCAAGGATTTGGCAAGCTCCCTGGCCTCGGCAAAATTGGCGGCCAGCCGGTTATCCCCGTGGGCGTCGCTGGCAAAGCAGATGCGTTCGCCGCCCAACCGCCGGTAGGTCCGGAGCATCTCGGCTCCCGGCATAAACTCCTCCCCCGGCCCTGTATAGCTGCTGGTGTTGATCTCCACCAGCTTTTCGCTTTCAGCCAAAGCCTTGGCAACCTCTCCCATCCGCTCCCGGATGACGGCCCCGTTTTGGGTGAGAAGGGGGCTATCCAGGGGCAGGCCCCGTTTGTAGATGTCCACATGGCCCACCACCGTGTACTGGGGATAGGTGAGGACGTCCAGGATGTCGTCATAATAGCTGTGGATGACCTGGCCCATAAGGGCGGGGTCTGAGATGGCGTTTACCGCCCCCTTTTTGGATACTCCTACGCTGCCCTGAGGCGTTCCCACCCGATGGACAGATCCGATGAGGTAATCATAGGGCTGGCGGCGGAGCTCCCTTAGGGCATGCGCCATGACATCCTTGTCCTCGTCGTGGGTGACCTCCAGGCCCAGATAAACCCGGTAGCCCCGGCCCTGGGCTCCTCGTACCTCGGCGGCGTACCGGTCGCAATCGAAGAGCTTTTCGGGCGAAGAAAGCTGCTCCGGCCCGGGATGGACCTCCATAAAGGGGTGGTAGTGGTCAGCAAAGCCGATGGCTTCCGCTTCCCCCCGGTCGATGCGGCGAAGATACGCTTCCATGGGACACTGGCAGTCCCAGCCGGAATGATGGGTATGGACGTGCATGTCAATGATCCGGTGCAAGGTATGGTCAGATCCTTTCCGTGTGATTACAGGGCCACGGCATACTCCGGGGCCCAGGGATAGAACAGGTGGGAAAAGCCAAGGGACCGGGCAAAGGCCCTGGCGTCATCAAAGCTCCGGGCCAGGTCCTTCGCGTCGTGTGCGTCGCTCCCCAGGCAGATGCGCTCCCCGCCCAGCCGCCGGTACAAAGCCAAAAACTCCCGACCGGGCATATACGCCTTCTGGGGCCGGGAAAGCCCGGAGGTGTTGATCTCCAAAATGGTTCCGCTCTGAGCAGCGGCCCGGGCGGTCTCCTCCATGCCGGTTTGAATCAGATCCCGATGGGTCCGCAGCATGGGATGATCCGGGGGCAAGTTGCGTTTATAAACATCTACATGGCCCAGCACCGTAAAGCCAGGATCCCGGAGGATGGCCTGGCAGTCCCGGTAGTAGGCCGCAAGGATGCCGGGAACCTCCTCGGGCCGCTCCACCTCCTCATAAAAAGTGGAGCGGCTCACCGACACCCGGCCGATGAGATGGACTGAGCCGATGGCATAGGCGTACCGCCACCGGCGAAGCTGCTCCCTGCACCGTTCCATCACCTGAGGCCGGGGATCGTATGTGACCTCGATGCCTCCATGGATCAAAAAGCCGCGATTCTGGGCGGCAGCGATCTCCCGGCGATAGGCGGCGTGGTCAAAGGGGGGCTCGCTTGCTCCCTCCGGCCAGAGGTCCAGATGGGGGTGGTAATGCTCCGCGAAGCCGATTTCACGGGCGTCCCCCCGGGCGATCCTCTGAAGATACCTTTCCATGGGGCAGATGCAGTCCCCCACGGAATGGGCGGTATGGACGTGCATATCCGCAATGGCTTCCATGGCGGGGCTCCTTTCCGGATCAGCCGATCTCCGTCAGAGCCGCCAGCACCCGCTCCATCTCCTCCTGGGTGCCGATGGAGATGCGCAGCCACTCCGCCGTCCGGGGAGCGGTGAAGTGGCGTACGTGGATGTTCCGCTGGGCAAGGGCCTCAAACACCTGCTGGGCATCCCCCCGGGGCGGGCGGGTAAACACGAAATTGGCGGCGCTGGGCAGGGTCTGGTAGCCCAGTCCGGAAAGGCCCTCTGTGAACCATTCCCGGGTGGCCATGACTTTTTTTGCGTTTGCCACCGCATAGGGGGTGTCCTCTACGGCGGCGGTAGCCCCTGCCAGAGCGATGGCGTCCAGGTTATAGCTGTTAAAGCTGTCCCGCATGTTGATCAGTGCCTGAATCAGATGGGGCTGGCCCAGGGCAAAGGCCGCCCGAAGCCCCGCTAGGGAATAGCCCTTTGATAGGGTCCGCACCACCAGAAGGTTGGGATACGTTTCGATGAGTCCGGCGGCGGTATGGCCCCAGAACATCTGATAGGCCTCGTCGATGAGCACCACGCAGTCGGGATTGTTCCGCAGCACCTCTTCGATCTCCCTGAGGCTGGCGGCGATGCCGGTGGGGGCATTGGGATTGGCGATAAGCACCCCGCCGTATTGGCCATGGAAAGCGGAAAGGGGCGCGGTATAATCCGAATGCAACGGGATGGCGTCGTACTCCACCTGGTAGAACTTGCAATATACCTTATAGAAGGCATAGGTGATGTCAAAGAAGGCGATGGGCTTTTCCTGTTTGAAAAAGGCAGGAAAGCACAGGGACAGGACCTCGTCGGAGCCGTTGCCCACGAAGACGTTTTCCGTAGAAAGCCCTTCCATTTTAGCGATGGCGGACCGAAGGGAGAGGCAATCGAAGCTGGGATACAGCTTGAGGTTCTCCCCGATGGCGGACCGCATGGCCTCCACGGCCCGAGGAGAGGGGGGGTAGGGGTTTTCGTTGGTATTGAGCTTCACCAGTCCCTCGTTGTTTTGGGGCTGGTAGCCCGGCACATAGGGTTCCAAGTCCCACAGATAGGGGGACAGAAACTTCTTGGTTTCCATAGGCGTTTTCCTCGCGCTTCCTTCCGGGAGCTCCGCAATCCATACCGGGTTTCTCCCGCTTTTGCCTCTATTCTACCATGAAAATCTCAGGAGATTAACGGCAATTTTCCCTTCCGGCAAAAATCCCGTGGGAATTGGCGTTTTTCCTGCAAGTTAGCCCCTTTCCTCCCTTGACATGGCTCGGCTGGTATTCCTATAATAAACGGGATACGGGGTTTCCGTTTTTGAAAGAAACCATTCAGAACCACTAAGGAGGTTTTTGCACAATGGCACATACCATGACCATCGATGGCAATACCGCTGCCGGCTATATCGCATATGCCCTAAGCGACGTAGCTGCCATCTACCCCATCACCCCTTCCTCCCCCATGGCGGAAGTCTGTGATGAGTGGGCCGCCCAGGGCAAACCCAACATCTTTGGCCAGCCCATGCACATCGCCGAGATGCAGTCCGAGGCCGGCGCCGCCGGCGCGGTTCACGGCTCTCTGGTAGCAGGCGCCCTCACCACCACCTTTACCGCCTCTCAGGGCCTCTTGCTGATGATCCCCAACATGTATAAGATCAGCGGCGAGCTGCTGCCCTGCGTATTCCACGTGAGCGCCCGCGCTCTGGCCTCCCACGCCCTGTCCATCTTCGGTGACCATGGCGACGTGATGGCCGCCCGCCAGACCGGCTTTGCCATGCTGGCTTCCGCCTCCGTCCAGGAGGTTATGGACCTGGCCCTGGTTTCCCACCTGGCCACCCTGGAGTCCCGGGTGCCCTTCGTCCACTTCTTCGACGGCTTCCGCACCTCCCACGAGGTTCAGAAGATCGAGGCCATCGATTATGAGGACATCAAGAATCTGGTGAACATGGACGCCGTCAAGGCCTTCCGGGCCCGGGCCATGAACCCTGAGCATCCCCATGAGCGGGGCACCGCCCAGAACCCCGACGTGTTCTTCCAGAACCGGGAAGCTGCCAACAAGTACTACGACGCCACCCCCGCCATCGTCCAGGAGATGATGGACAAGGTTGGCAAGCTCACCGGCCGCCACTATAAGCTCTTCGACTATGTGGGCGCTCCAGACGCTGAATCCGTCATCGTGGTGATGGGCAGCGGCTGCGACACCGTGGAAGAGACCGTCAATTACCTGGTCAAGGAAGGCCGGAAGGTAGGCTGCTTGAAGGTTCGGCTGTACCGTCCCTTCTCCGCAGAAGCGTTCCTTTCCGTCCTGCCCAAGACCGTGAAGCGCATCGCCGTTCTGGACCGGACCAAGGAGCCCGGCAGCATTGGCGAGCCCCTTTTGCAGGATGTCCAGACCGTCATGAATGCCCATGGCATGAGCGATGTGAAGGTCATCGGCGGCCGCTACGGCCTGGGCAGCAAGGAGTTCAACCCCTCCATGGTGCTGGCCGTTTACGACAACCTGGATGCTGAGCATTCCATCAGCGGCTTTACCGTAGGCATCAACGACGATGTAACCCATCTGTCCCTGCCTGTGGAGAAGCACATCGATACCGCTCCCTCCGGCACCTTCCGCGGCATGTTCTACGGCCTGGGTTCCGATGGCACCGTGGGCGCCAACAAGAACTCCATCAAGATCATCGGCGACCACACCGATATGTACGCCCAGGGCTACTTCGTCTACGACAGCAAGAAGTCCGGCGGTATCACCATCAGCCATCTGCGGTTCGGCAAGAGCCCCATCAAGTCCCCCTACCTCATCGATGTAGCCGACTTCGTGGCCTGCCACAACCCCAGCTACCTCAACAAGTACGATATGGTGAGCAACCTGAAAGAGGGCGGTATCTTCCTTCTGAACAGCCCCTACAACACCCTGCCGGAGTTGGAGCAGGCGCTGCCCGCCTCTATCAAGAACATCATCGCCAAGAAGAAGGTTCGGGTGTACAACATCGACGCCATCCAGATCGCCCAGTCCATCGGTATGGGCGGCCGGATCAACACCGTCATGCAGTCCGCCTTCTTTAAGATTGCCGGCGTAATCCCCGAGGCTGACGCCATCGATTACATGAAGCAGGCCGCTCTGAAGTCCTACGGCAGAAAGGGCGAGAAGATCGTCAACATGAACTACGCCGCCATCGACGCCGGCGCTGAGGGCCTCGCCGAGATCAAGTATCCCGACAGCTGGGCTACCACCACCGAGGGCGCCAGCGTGGCCCCCGCCACCGGCGACGAGTACTTCGACACCGTGGTTCATCCCATCCTCATCCAGGAGGGCGACAAGCTGCCGGTTTCCGCCTTTACCCCCGACGGCGTGGTGCCCACTGGTACCACTCAGTATGAGAAGCGGGGCGTTGCCGTAAACCTGCCCAACTGGATCCTGCCCAACTGCATCCAGTGTAACCAGTGCTCCATCGTGTGTCCCCATGCCTGCATCCGCCCCGTGCTGGTGAAGGAAGAGGATCTGAAGGATGCTCCCGCCGGCTTTGAGACCAAGCCCGCCATGGGCAAGGAGTTTGCCGGGTACCAGTTCCGGATGCAGCTTTCCAGCTTGGATTGCACCGGCTGCGGCAACTGCGCCGATGTGTGCCCCGCCAAGGAGAAAGCCCTTGTGATGGTTCCCGCTCGGGAGATCATGGACGCCGAGGCCGAGAAGTACGCCTTCTCCGCCAAGCTGCCCAAGCCCGATGTGGATTACAACAAGCTGACCGTGAAGAACAGCCAGTTTGAGCAGCCCCTGTTTGAGTTCTCCGGCGCCTGCGCCGGCTGCGGCGAGACTCCTTACGTCAAGCTGGTGACCCAGCTCTTCGGCGACCGGATGATCGTAGCCAACGCCACCGGCTGTTCCTCCATCTATGGCGGCAGCAGCCCCACCTGCCCCTACACCAAGAACGAGAAGGGCCATGGCCCTGCCTGGGGTAACTCCCTGTTTGAGGACAACGCAGAATACGGCTACGGCATGCGCATCGCTGCCAGCGCTCGGGAGAACTACGTTGCCGCTCTGATGAAGGAATGCATGGATAACGGCTGCGACGCCGCTGTGGCCCAGGCCATGAATAACTGGCTGGAGAACCGCGGCGACGCTGAAATGAGCCGCAAGGCTTCCGACGCCTTGAAGGAGATCCTTCCCGGCGCCATCCAGGCCGACGCCAAGAACGCTGAGAACCTCCAGATCATCCTGGACAATGCCGATCAGCTGGTGAAGAAGTCCATCTGGTGCTTCGGCGGCGACGGCTGGGCCTATGACATCGGCTACGGCGGACTGGACCACGTGCTGGCCATGGGCGAGGATGTGAACATCCTGGTCATGGACACCGAGGTATATTCCAACACCGGCGGCCAGGCCAGCAAGGCCACCCCCACCGGCCCCATCGCTAAGTTCGCCGCTGGCGGCAAGCGTACCAAGAAGAAGGATCTGGGCGCTATCGCCATGACCTATGGCTACATCTACGTGGCCTCCATCTGCATCGGCGCCAATCCCGCCCAGGCCATCCGGGCGCTGGCTGAGGCTGAGGCCTATCCCGGCCCCTCCCTGGTCATTGCCTACGCCCCCTGCATTAACCACGGCATCAACATGAGCAAGTCCATTGCCGAGGCTAAGCGGGCGGTTGAGGTTGGCTACTGGCCCCTGTACCGGTTCAATCCTGCGCTCACCGACGAGGGCAAGAACCCCTTCACCCTGGACAGCCGCGCACCCCAGGAGGGGTACCGCGACTTCATCATGGGCGAGGTACGGTATCGCTCCCTGTACGCCGCGCATCCTGAGCTGGCTGAGGAGCTGTTCACCCGCTCCGAGAAGGAGGCCAAGGATAAGATCGCTGGCTACGAGGCTCGGGCCAAGCAGGACTAACCTAGGCTGAAGATCCATAAGACGTTAAACACCCGGCAGGGATTCCCTGCCGGGTGTTTTTTTCATTTCACCGACTGAAATCGGGTTGGCGAATCCCCGCTTTTTCCCCAGACTGGACAGGGGAAAGAAAGGGGTTTCCGCTTGTCATTTTCCCCCCTCTCTTTTACCAAACGATATGCTCAATAGATATAGCATGATCCATTTATTGAGCATGCTAGGTTTAGGAAGAGGAGGTGAAAACATGATTTCCTATGAACCGTTCTTTCAAACCCTATTGGACAAGGGCGTCACGGAATACCAGCTTATCTACAAACATGGCTTTTCCAGCCATACCCTGCATCGCATGCGGCACGGCATGAACATGAACGTCAAAACCCTGGACACCATCTGCTTCATTCTGGACTGCCAGGTCTCCGACGTCATTCGGTATGTAAAGGACCGCTGAGCGGCATTTTTTGTTTTTGGAGAAATTCCCGATCGGATATTTCATTTTTCTTCCATCCAATTGGCAGGGCATGAAAGCAGAAAACGCCGGAGGCAGTTTCGCTTCCGGCGTTTTTCCAATTAGAATCGGATGGCGCTATTTCTCCGAGGCAACGGGCTCCTCCTGGTCCTCCTGGGAAGCGGGTTCGTCCCCCCCGGCCGTGGCCTTGCTCTTGATCAGCTCATGATCCAGCCATTTGCCCTTGATAAACCTGGGCAGGAAGAATACGATCCGGAAAACCCAGTCGGCGTACATGCCGATCCAGATGCCGTTGATGCCGATCTTCATCACCTGGGTGAAGTAGTAGGCGATGCCGATCCGCATGAAGATCATGGCGCCCACGCACACCGCCGAGGTATACACGGCGTCTCCCGAGCTCCTCAGGATGGAGGGCAGCGCAAAACCCATAGGCCACAGGATGGGCACCAGGAGGCAGATCATGCCGAACACATGGATGATCTCGTTCTGGACCTCTGGGGCGTCGGTAAACAGGGTGGTGAGGGGCGGCAGGAAGATGTACATCAAAAGGCTGGTAATGGCCAGCGCCACCGTGGCCAGGCCCAGGAACTGCACGCCCTTGCGCTTGGCCTCCTTCTTATCCCCCCGGCCGCAGTATTTGCCCACGATGGGCGGCGCGGCGTTGCTTACCGTGAGCCCCGGGACGATCTGCAGGCTGTGGATGTTGTTGACGATTCCGTTGGCAGCGATGGCGTTGGTGCCGAAGGCCACCGAGAAGGTCTGGGTGATGAGCTTTCCGCCCTGGAACAGCAGGTTTTCCAGGAACAGGGGGAATCCCACGGTGAATACCGGCCGCATGATCTCCCCTTGGAGCCGGAGGGACAGGCGGTTCACCCGCATGTTCTCGTTGCCGCGCATCAAAAGCCAGATGCTGGCGGCCGCCGCAAGAATCCGGCTGGCCAGCAGGGAAATGCTAACCCCCGTCAGTCCGGTGTCCAGCACATAGACCGCCACCGCAGCCATCACCGCGTAGCCGCCGTTGTGGATCAGGGTAGCCCACAGGGAGGTACGGGGGAATCCGCTGCCGCGAATGGCCGCGGACGCCACGGTATAGATGGCGATAAAGGGCAGGGACAGGACGTTATAGACGAGATAGGTCCGGCTATAGGCGTAAACCAGAGGCTCGGAGTCCGCCAGGATCAGCCCCAAGAGGGGCTCCATGAACACGAAGCAGCCCAGGGCTACCACCACGCTTAAATAGATGGACAGCATGATGGACTGGCTGGCTGCCCGGCCGGTGGACTGGGTGTCCCCCCGGCCCAAGTACTGGGCCACCACCACCGTAACGCCCACGCCGATTGCCGTATAGGTTTGCTGGAACAGCATGGTAAGGGAGTTGAGCAGATTGACGGACGCAACGGCCGCCATGCCCGATCCCTTTACCATAGCCGAGACCAGCATAGCCATCAGGGCGATGGTGAGCTGTTCCACGAACACCGGGATGCACATGGCCTTGATTTCCCGCACGTCCTCCTTGGACATTTTTATGAGTTTCAAAATTTCCCCTCCACTCCACGAACAAGCCGTGGATATTAAGATCATATGAAACGAACGTTTCTATATTAATCCCATTGGCGTTGAAAATGCAAGAGGGTTTGGAAAAGTCTGGTTTTCTTTATGGGGTTTGAATGTAGAAGAGGTGGATGTCCTGGTAGGCTCCGGTTTTATCCCAAAACCCGCCGGGAATGACGCCTAGGTGGGTAAAACCCAGTTTTTCATACAGATGAAGGGCCGCTTTGTTGCTATCCACCACGGCGTTAAACTGCAAAATGGAAAATCCCATTCCCCGGCAGGAAGCCAGGCAATGGCGCACCAGGGCTTCCCCCACCCCATGGCCCCTGCTGTCCCGGGAGACGGCATAGGAGGCGTTGCCAATATGCCCGCACCGCCCCAGGTTATTGGGGTGCAGGATATACAGGCCAAGAATGGCTCCATCCGGCCCTTGGGCCACCGCCGACAAGGACTGGCCGGCAAAGAAGCCGGCGGCCTCCTGGGGGCTGAGAGGATCGGTCTGGGGAAAAGCCATGCCGTCCTCCACCACGGCGTTCCAGATCTGGGTCATGGCGGGGAGGTCTTTTTCGGTATAGGGTCTGACGGTTACGGACATGGGACACGCCTCCCGGCAATTTTTTCTTATGATAGCACCGGCGAGGGCGAAAATACAAGCCGTAGGTATGGGGCGCCTCAGGCGGAGGCCTCCCAGCCATAGGGGAGGTTTCCCCCGCGATCCCCTGCGGGAGACAACGGAGGGTTGCTGGGAGGCCAGGCCCGGCGGCCGTTTGGCCGGTTTGGAGCGGCACAAACAACAGGGAGGACAAAAACGGGGCCCTGTTGCAGCTCCAGGACCCCAGGGATGGGCAGTGGTTATTCGGTATGGCGGCGGCGCCGCTCTCGCCGCGGCCGGTGCACGGGTTTGGACCAGGTGCGGGGCGCGCAATCGGCGCTGTCCTTCCATCCCGCGATATAGGCCTGGCGGAGCATGGTAAACAGGGTGGTTTCGGCGTACTCAAAGTACTTGCTCTCGGTGTACTGGTAGAACATAACCTCCCGGAGGTTTTTGATGGGCGGGGGGGATTCCATTGGTGACACGGCGGCACCTCCTAGATGGACTAACCTCTGGCAATACTTTTTTACAACTTTGTTTAAGTATAATTTATAAATTTTTAATTTGCAATCTATGTTTATTAAATTGTGTATTAAACCCTGCAATTTAGTTAATCTTATTTTGGGGTGAGAAAATGTCTAGATCGATGAAAATAAGCAATAAAAATAGATCTAGATATATTGAACTTGGCCTCAATGTTGCATATTACCGAAAACTAACAGGAATTACGCAGGAAGCATTAGCAGAAAGATGTGGCTTAAGCAGAACATATATTAGCAATATTGAAGCTTCCAATATGATTACAACGGTTTCCCTGGAAGCTCTATTCAATATTGCAGATGCCTTAGAAATAGAGCCATACAAGTTGTTAGAGTTTAGAACGTAGAGCTGCTAGTCGCAGCTCTTTTTTTACAGAGTGGGGCCAGGGGGACTTTCGCAATGCCCCCCTTAGGCCCCCTCTGCACTCCCCCATAACCCCTCAACGACACGGGGGAAGTTTCCCCCATGACCCCCTCGCGGGGGGACGAGTACGGCTATAAGGAGAAGATTGGCATTTGTAGGATAGTTGGTTAAGGGCACACTGGCGACCGCGAAGCGGTTGCAACAAGGGCGCAGGCTCAGCCTGCCCCATAACCCCCCAACGACACGGGGGAAGTTTCCCCCATGCCCCCTCGCGGGGGGACGAGTACGGCTATAAGAAGAAGATTGGCATTTGTAGGATGGTTGGTTAAAGGCACACCGGCAACCGCAAAGCGGTTGCAACAGGGGTGCAGGCTCAGCCTGCCCCATAACCCTCCAACGACACGGGGGAAGTTTCCCCCATGACCCCCTCGCGGGGGACGAGTACAGCGATAAGGAGAAGGTTAGCATTTGTAGGATAGTTGGTTAAGGGCACACCAGCAACCGCGAAGCGGTTGCAACAAGGGTGCAGGCTCAGCCTGCCCCATAACCCCTCAACGACACGGGGGAAGTTTCCCCCATGCCCCCTCGCGGGGGGACGGGTTTGGATAAAGAGCAGATGTTGGTGTTCATAGGATAGTTGGCCAGGGGCAGGCACGCACGCCATAGGCGTGCAACGTGGAGCCGACTGCCGCCAGTGGCGGAAAAAGGGAGGCGAAGGTTCTTGGCTTTGCGAGGTAAGTGGGAGCAAAAGCGAACCACGAACCCGCAAAACAAGTGGGCGGCAAGTACGCCGAAGCCAACTGCCGAAGGCAAATGACGCTGCTCCCGTGGTCAATATAGGCAAGAAGCCGCTCAAAGAGCGGCTTTTTTTCTTTTCAAACAATGGTTAGCGGTAAAACACTGATCGCAAACGCAAAGCGGTTACGGGCTGCTGGCACGCCAAGGCGTGCAACACGGGCGCAGGCTCAGCCTGCTAGAGGCCCTCCAGCTCCTGGTCCACGTCCCGGGGGGATTTGCGCTGGAAGATATCGTACATGACGGGAACCACAAAGAGGGTCAGCAGGGTGGCGTAGGTAAGACCTCCCACGATGACCACCGCCATGGGCTGGAGCATATCCGCCCCCATACCCATGCCAAAGGCCAGGGTACACAGGCCCAAAATGGTGGTTAGGGCCGTCATTAGAATGGGACGGATCCGAAGCCGTCCGGTCTCAATAAGGGCCTCCCGGCGGTCCATGCCCGCCAGCCGCAGACGGTTGACGCAGTCCACAAACACGATGCCGTTGTTGACGATGACCCCCGCCAGCACCAGGAATCCCAGCATGGAGATGACGCTTAGCTCAAACCCGAAGATCCACAGGACCAGAAGGCCGCCGGTGAAAGCCAGGGGCAGGGTGAACATCACGATGAAGGGGGACAGCAGGGACTGGAACTGGGCCACCATGATGAGGTAGATCATCGCCACCGCCAAGCATACCATGAAAACCAGGTCCCGCATGGTGTTCTGGATGGTCTCGTTCTCCCCGGACAGGGAGATGGTGTAGCCCTCAGGCACCTGATAATCCGCCAGGGCACGCTCCACCTCCTGGCCCACCTTGCCGATGTTGTGGCCAGCGTCCACCATGGCGGAAGCGGTGATGCTCCGCACCTGGTCGGAATGGCTGATGGCCTGGAGCTCCTTCCCCTCCTCCAGAACGGCGATCTCGGAAAGGGCGACTTCGGTCTCGGCCCCGTCCTTCTGCCCGGTGATGCTGAGATCCATAAGGGTATCCCTGCTGGGCAGGTCTGCCTCGGCGCGTTCTACCACCACAGCGTAGTCCTGGGCGTCCAGGGTGACGGTGGTGGCCTCGGTCTCGGCGGTGATGGCCACCGCCACCTGCTGGTATACCTGGGCCACGGTAAGGCCGTATCCCAGCGCCTTGTTCTTATCCACCACGATCCGGGTTTCGGCGGAGGCATCCTCCATGCCATCGGACACATCGGCGGTGCCGGGCACGCTGCTGAGAATCCCCGCCACATCCTGGGCAATGGACTGGAGGGTGTCCAGGTCATCCCCGGTGATGTTCACCTGGATTCCCTTTCCCCCCATGGCGGAGATGTCCATGGTGGATCCGGACGCGGTCACGTCGCAGTCCAGGTCTTCGGTGGCGTCCAGAACCATCTGGGCGATTTCGCCGCTGGTGTGTTCCCGATCATCCGCCAGGCGCACATAGATGCTGATGGTATTCCCGCCGCCGGTGGCGCTGCTCTGCATGCCGCCCACGGTCTCCACACCGGGCAAGGCCATGACCCGCTCCATGACTTCGTCCCCCAGGGCCCGGGTCTCGGCCTGGGTGCTGCCGCTGGGCGCTTCCATGGACACGGTGATCTCCTGGCTATCGGTCTCGGGCATAAAGGCGGTGCCCATCTGGGTCACTCCAAACACGCTGAGACCCAGAAGGCCGATCACCAGAACCAACAGAAGGGCTTTGTGGGAAAGGGTCCAGCCCAATAGGCGGCTATACCGGTTTACCATGCCGTCGAACAGGCGGTGCTTGGTCTCGTCCTGCTTTCTGAGGATGGTGCTGGACAGCGCCGGCACCATGGTAAGGGCAATGAGCAGGCTGGCCAGCAGAGAGTAGGCGATGGTGAGGCCCATATCGGTAAACAGCTCCCGGGAGATGCCCTGGGTAAACACGATGGGCAGGAACACGCAAATGGTGGTAAGGGTGCTGGCGGCGATGGCTCCCGCCACCTCCTTGGCTCCCTGCACCGCCGCCCGGGCCACGGACACGCCCTCCTGACGAAGGCGGTAGATGTTCTCGATGACCACGATGGAGTTATCCACCAGCATGCCGACCCCTAGTGCCAAGCCCGCCAGGGAGATGGCGTTGAGGGTGACCCCGGTGAAGTACATCAACACCACCGCCAAGGTCAGGCTGATGGGAATGCTCACCGCCACGATAAAGGTGGGCTTTAGGCTGTGGAGGAACAGGAACAGAATCAGAATGGCCAGAATACCGCCCATGGCCAGGTTCTGGAGCACCGATCCCGTTACGATGTCGATGTACACCCCTTGGTCGCTTAGGGCCGTCATATGGAGGCCGGGATTCTCCGCCTCCAGTTCTTCCATGGCCTCCCGGATGGCGGAGGATACCTCGGAGGTGCTGGCGGTACTCTGCTTTTGCAGGGACAGCAGGATGCCGTCGTTGCCGTTTATTTTGGCGTACATGCCCCCGTTATCGCTGGTAAAGGCCACATCGGCCACATCGGCCAGCTTGATGTCTCCCACGTCCCCGGCGGCAACCGTAAAGAGGGTCAAGTTCGAAAGCTCCTCCAGGGAGCTGAACCGGTCTCCCACCTTCACGGCGTATTTCTCCCCATCCTCGGTAAGATAACCCGCAGGCATGGAGAAGTTTTCCCCCGCCAAGATGGCGGCAATGGTCTGCTGGGTGATGAGGCCGGAAAGGTCAGCCTGGTCCCGGGCGGTCTCCCGGGCGCTATCCAGCTGGGCGGACTGCTGGCGAAGCTGCTGTTCCCCCGACGCCAAAGCCGCCGTTCCCTGGCTCAGCGCCAGGTTCAATTGGTTTCGGCCCACTCGGATGGCGGACAGCTTCTCATTGAGATCGGTAAGCGCGGCGGATAAGTCCCCCTCCTGGGCGGTCAGGTCGTTTAGAGTGGCCTGGGTGGCGGAGATGGCCTGATCCATGGCGGCAAGGGACTGGGCAAGTTCCTCATCGGTGGGATCGTCCATGGCGGCAAGGGCCGATACAATGGCATCCCGCTGGATCGTAAGGGTGGTTAGGCCGGCGGACAGCTTCTTCTGATCGGTTTCCTTGCCGGAAAGGGCCGCTTCCTTTTGGCCGATGGTGGTATCGCAACCGGCGATAAGGGTCTGCAGCTCCTCCCTGCGGGCAGTGTTTTCAGGGAGGTCGGGCAGGGCGCTCAGCTCGGCCTCATAGCCCTGCTTTTCAAGCTTGGCTTGATCGATCTCCTCTTTGAGCCCGGTGATCTCCCCCTCCAGAGCGGAGAGGCCCAGCCGCGCGCTCTCTATCTGCGCGTTTAAGGCGGGCAGGGATGCTTTGCCCTCCACCAGGGTCTTAAGTTGATCCCGCTGGGCCATGGTCTCTTGAAGGGTTCGCTGCAAAAGGGTACGGGTTGCGGACAATTTGCCCAGGCCCTCTAGCGCCTGATCCTTGCCGGCGGTAAGGGCGTTCTCCGCCTCGTCCAGCTTATTCCCTTCCTCCTGGGCCTTTTGCGCAAGCTGGCTCCGTTGGTTTTCGATCTCTCCCAGCCCTCGGTTGATGAGGGATTGGGCCTCGTCCAGCTGTCCGTCCACCGCGTCCAGCACCCGCTGGTTCAGGGCGTCGATCTTCTCCTGGCTCAGGGTGATGGTCAGCTGTTTTTCCACCAATCCCATCCCCGTTACCGACGCCACCCCGCTGATCCGCTCCAGGGCAGGGATCACCGTTTCGGACACCAGGGCGCTGGTCTCCTCGATGCCCTTGCCGGAGACATCCGCGCTGGCCACCATCACCGGCAGCATATCGGGGTTGATCTTCATCAGCACCGGAGCGCCCACGCCGTCGTCCAGGGTGGCCTTGACCATATCCGCCTTGTTGCTCATCTCAATCATGGCGCTGTCCATGTTGGTGCCATAGCTGAACTGGAAGACCACCATGCTGCTGTTTTCCTGGGAGATGCTGGTGACCTTCTCCACCCCGCCCACCGTGGAGAGGCTGCTCTCCAGAGGCTTTGTCACCGTCTGCTCTACCTTCTCGGGGTTGGCGCCGGGATAGGTGGTGATCACCGCCAGATAGGGCAAATCGATACTGGGCAGTAGATCCGTGGGCATCTGGGTAAAGGAAATGACCCCCAGGATGATCACCATGATCACCGCAACAAACACCGTCATAGGCCGCCGTACACTGTATTTTGCAAACATATGGTTTTTCCCCCAGCTTTGGATAGCGGCCGATGAAATGGGCACGCTAGAACTTAGACGGCTCCCGGCGATGCCGGTCCCCGATTTTTCATGTAGCTTATTGTACTGCAATTCCCCCACGGGCGCAACGAAATGGTTATTAAGATATAAGGTTATATTATGAAAAATGATTAAGAATGCCGTCTTTCCTTTGCATGACAGCGCCCAGGGGTATAGAATTTAACTGACCGTTTCCGGATGGTTCCAGCGCTGGAAGCATCCCACAAAAAAGGAGTGTTTTTTATGAAGCATCGGACCCTTTACCGCGTACTGTGGTGCCTTTCCGGCATCCTTCTAGTGGTGATGGGGGTGCTGTTCCTCTCTAGCCCCACCACCACCATGGTGACGCTATCCGCCCTTTTGGCGGTAGTGATGCTGGTGGACGGCATCATCGATATGGCCACCTATTTTACCGCCAAGGATTTCGTCTACGGCGCCGGCTGGGTTCTGTTGGACGGCGTTCTGACCACCATCGCGGGCCTGTTCCTGCTATTCAACCGCACGGCTGCGGTGCTGGCGGTTCCCATTCTCTTCAGCCTGTGGATCCTCACAACCGGCATCACCCACACCGTCCGGGCCTTTGGGCTCCGGCGTCTGGGATCCTTTGGCTGGGGCTGGCTCTGCACCCTAGGAGTGCTGGAGATTCTGGCGGGCGTCCTCACCCTATTTGAGCCCATCACCGCCATGGTAGCCATCAGTGTGATCCTTGGAGTGGTGCTTCTTTTAAAGGGCGTCAGCACCACCCTCAACGCCATCTTCCTGCCCCGCTGGATGGATTGACCAAGGCAGGCAAGGAATGGCGAAAAGGGCTTTTATCCCCGCCAGATCAAAACACAAAAAAGGACGGATCAACCGTCCTTTTTTATCTATTGCGGCCCTTTGACGGGAAGCCGAACCACGGTTTTCAGCTTTTCCACCGCCGTCCGCCGAGGATCGCTGAGATAGATTTCATGGTGCTTCCGTTCCGGGTCCAGGGACAGTCCCTGTTCTGCAAGATATTCCAACATCCGCTGGACGGTAGGGGTCTCGTCGTCATAGGAGCCGCGGTGCATCATCTGCACGCAGAGCCCTTCCTGAAAGACCGCAAACCGGACGCCGGTCAGATCCACCTCCGGCTTCTTTTTCCGGCATTCCTCCACCGCCCACCGAAACACGTTCTCCGTAACAAATTCAGGCTGGCGGATCATGGAGGTCCAACGCCAGGAGGATTTGGGAGCATACAGATCCAATCCCCCGCCCGGACTCCACCAGAGCCCCTCCAAAGGAGGAACCACATATTCAAAATAGCCCGGAATTGGCCGCTCCCCCATCTTACTCATCTTGATGGTAAAGGACAGGCCATAAAGGGCGTTCAAGGCCCTTTGATAGCACTCGCCTCCCGGCTCTCCCCGTCCGTCCACCTGGAGAAACCCCATGGCGGGCACATCCACCAGGACGGGCTGAGCCTTGGGCTGGTACAGGTCCCGGTAGACCTTTTTATAATCCAATTTTTCCATGTAGCCTTCCTCCAATTAAGCCTGGGGCGGTTCCAAGGGCAGCATGATGTCAAAAGCGGTGCCGTCAAAGGTTTGCCGCGCCTGCATGGACCCGCCGTGGAGCTCCACGATTCCCCGGCTGATGGGCAGACCAAACCCCGTGCCTCCCGTGGCCTCGGACCGGGATTTTTCCAGCCGGTACAGCCGATCGAACACGTGCTCCAACTCCTCCTTGGGAATGGGGTTCGCATGGGTCACCACCGATACCAGAATGCAGCCCGCCCCCTTCTTCTGAATCACGTCGATAAAACGGCCCTCCCGAGCGTAGCGGATGCCGTTGACGATGAGGTTATCGAATACCCGGAACAGCAGATCCCCATCCCCCACAAAGGTTACATCCTCATGCTGGAGAAACAGGCGCAGCTCCATACCCGCCTGATCCACCATCAGTTCCGACTCGTCCTGAACCTGCATCAAAAGTCGTTTGATGCTTAGCTGGGAGGGGGAGAATCCCGTCTCCCGGGTGGTCAGCCGGGACAGGGTAAAGAGGTCATTGACCAGCTTTTCCATCCGCTTGCTCTTGGCGTTGGCGATGGCGGCGTACTCCTTTACCTTCTCAAGGCTCAGCTCCTCCTCATCGATGAGGGTCAAATAGCCTGTGATGGACATCAGGGGCGTTTTGAGGTCATGGGCGATGTTGGTGATGAATTCATCCTTCATCCGCTCCGCCTGGCGCTGAACCGCAAAGGCGTGCTCGATCTCCTCCGCCATGCGGTTCACGCTCTGCTCCAGGGTGCCGATCTCATCCCGGTTGTACTCCGGAAGCTCGGGATGATAATCCCCCTCCACCACGTTCTGCACCGCCTGGGAAACCCGATCCAGCCGCTTCATGGTCCGGCGGCTCAAAAGATAGAAGATCCCGATGAACAGGGGAAAAGCAATGAGGAACCACAGCATCCAAGGGGTGGAAGACACCACCCATTGGATGGCGTACAGCACGTTGGCAAATTGATAGGCTCCGGTGCCCGGCAGCTGCAGCACATAGGTAACGTAATAGTAAATGATGAACAAGCCCAAAAGCGCCAGCAAAAAACTGGCGATGGAGATGACGATGAGCTTTCTTCTCAGGCTTTTTCGTTTCGGCCTATTTCTCAACCTTATAGCCGACCCCCCACACGGTGTGGATGTATTTGGACTCCCTCGGCATATCCCCTAATTTACTGCGGATCCTACGGATATGCACCATGACGGTATTGTCCTGACCTAGGGAATCCAGCCCCCAGACCCGCTCAAAGATGGCTTCGGAGCTGAATACCATATTGGGATTTTGGGCCAGAAGCAGGAGGATTTCAAACTCCTTGGGCGTAAAGGCGATGAACTCCCCGTCCCGCTGGACGGTATGCTCCGCCGGGTTGATGATGAGATCCTTTAGCACGATCTGACCCTTGTTTTCCTCCCGGCTGTCGGTGCCAAGCTGATGAAACCGCCGAAGCTGGGCCTTGATCCGGGCCACCAATTCCATGGGATGAAAGGGCTTGGTAAGATAATCGTCGGCGCCGGTGGCAAGACCCATGATTTTATCCATGGGCTCTCCCTTGGCGCTGACGAAGATGATGGGGATGTTCTGGGTTTCCCGGATACGGCGGCAGGCTTCCATACCGTCCAGCTCTGGCATCATGATGTCCAGCACCAGAAGGTCCACTTTCTCCGCTCCGATGCGTTCCAGGCACTCCCTGCCGTTATAGGCCGTAAGGGTTTCATAGCCCTCGTTCTCCAGATACAGACAGATCAGCTTTACGATCTCCCTATCGTCGTCCACCACCAATATGCGGCCCTGGGCCAATGGGATCACCTCGTCTTCCTGATGAAAGCGGCCGAACGCCGCAGCAGCGTTTCCCTTTCCGGCAAGCGCTTATAAAACATTATAGCATATCCGACCGGGGTCCATCATAATAGGGCGGTTAGGCTCTGCATCTCCCCCAAGGCCATGCCGATGGCGGCGATCATGGCGATTCCCACCACATAAAACCAGGTTCTATTCATGGGGCTCCCTCCTTTTTGATGGTTCCATGCTACCCCATAGTTCTTAATGAAACCCCTATGGAAAACTTAAGTTTTCATAAACCCCCAAAGGGGCCGGTACCTTGCCGGAAACGAGGCGTCTGTTTTCACGGTTAAGGGGCGGGCAGCGACACGGCGACGGACGTATTCCCCGCGGTTATCACCTGGATCTCTATCGCGCGCAAAGCGCCCAGTGTAATATTGCAGTGCTTTTATCGAAGATTTTTCCACAAAAAAAGCAGTGGAACAAGCTGCTGCAAAACTTGTTCCACCACCATAGGATCGATCCACCCATTTTTATACGACATTTTTTCCGTTCCTGCAACCGATTAAAGTCATTTTTTTCTTTTTTGGATCAACTTTTCTCCAAATTTCGGCCATCATGGGCGTAGACCAAACGGCCGTCAATGATGGTAAACAAAGACTTGGTAAATACCTCCATGGGATTGCCGGTGAATACCGCCACGTCGCCGTCCTTGCCGGGGGCCAAGCTCCCCACCCGGTGCTCCACCCGGCAGATACGGGCGGCGTTGATGGTGATAGCCCGAAGCCCTTCCTCCACTCCCAGCCCCTCCCGGGCCGCAAACCCAGCGCAGATGGGCAGGGTTTGGATCAGGGTCACCGGATGATCGGTGGTGATGGCCACCTGCACCCCCGCCCGATGCAGTACCCCCGGGGTACGGAAGTCGGTGTATTGCATCTCCACCTTGTTGTGAAAACTAAGGCTGGGCCCCACGATGGCAGGAAAGCCCGACGCCTGGATTTCCTCCGGGATGATGTGGCCCTCGCTGCAATGGTCCAGGGTCATGGAAAGTCCGAATTCCCGGGCAATCCGCACGGCGGTAAGAATATCGTCCGCCCGGTGCACATGGGCTTTTAGGGGAATCCTGCCCCGAAACACCGGCTCCCAGCAGTCAAGGGTATGGTCCGTTTCAAACGCCTCGCGGTTTTCCGCCGCAGTCCATTTCCTTTGTAGATACTGCCGGGCCCGGGTCAGCTCCTCCCGCAACAGGCCGGCGATGGCCATCCGGGTGGCGGGGACGTTGCCGTTTATCCCATAGGTGTTCTTTGGGTTCTCTCCAAAGGCCACTTTCATGGCGGCGGGCTCCAGCACCACCCGGGATTCCATGGAGCCGTCCCCCATGGTCTTCATAAACAAAAATTGGCCGCCCACCACGTTTGCGCTGCCGGGGCCCACCATACAGGAGGTAATTCCCGCCCGAGCCGCCTCCTCAAAGGCCCGGTCCAGGGGATTGACGGCGTCCAGGGCCCGGAGCGCCGGCGTGACGGGGCCGGTGCTTTCGTTACAATCGTCCCCCGCGGTGCCCTTGTTGGCCTCTGTGATGCCGATGTGGCAGTGGCTCTCGATGAGTCCGGGCATAATCCAGCCCCCCTGGGCGTCCAGGATATGATGCCGGGGCAGGTTTGTTTCATCTATGGTTGGCGCGACTCGCTTGATCTTGCCCCCTTTGATCAAGACGCAGCCCTGGGGAAGGGTGGTTCCCTCCATGGTCAGCACCCGCCCATTTTTGATCAAAAGCATAACCCTTCCTCCTCCTGATTCCAATGGATTTAGTGTGATCCGATAAAAGATTTTTATGCGATTCATTGGAAAACAAAGGGATTTCTACCGGGCATTGCGGATTGGATTCAGGTATAAAGACGGGGCGGCGGGAAATACTAGGACTGAAATCTTTGCTGAAAGGAGGGACTTCATCGTGAACAACAACAAGCAGAACCAGCAGAACCAGAACCAGCGGCAGCAGCAGAACCAGCAGAATCAGCGCCAGCAGCAGAACCAGCGGCAGCAGCAGAATCAGCAGAATCAGCAGAATCAGAACCAGCAGTAAGCTTAGGTGAACGATAGCCATTCGGCATGAAACGATGCATCAAAAAAGACCGGCAGCGGGAAGGCTGGGGAAATTCCCCATCGGCCCCGAGGCCGGTCTTCTTCTTTTTATTTTTTTGCTGCTCCTTCCCCTGTTAGGCGGATCATGCCGCGCAGGCGATCCAGAAGGGCAGGCTCCGGCGGCTCTCTATCAGCAAAGGGAAAGGGGATTCCCAGCGCTTGATATTTCTCCAAACACAGCTTATGAAAGGGCAAAAGCTCCACCTTTTCCACGCAGGAAAAGGGCGCAATGAGCTCATTGAGCCGCAGGAGATTCTCTTCATCGTCGTTGACGTCCCGGATGATCACCTGGCGGATCCAGGTGGGAATCCCCCGTTCCTGAAGGCGGGCCAGAAAGGATATGGCGTCGGACAGGCTTCCGCCGGTATAGCGCCGGTAGTCCTCCTCCCGGGTCATTTTAATGTCCAAAAGCACCAGATCGGTGGCGGATAAGGCCCGCTCCACCTCTTGATTCCAGACGCAGCCGCTGGTGTCCAGGCAGGTATGGATCCCCTCCTCATGGCACAGAGAGAACAGCTCGTAGACGAACGCCGGCTGGCATAGCGCTTCCCCTCCCGAAAGGGTCACTCCGCCCTCGGGGCCAAAGTACTCCCGGCACCGGCGGATCCGGGCCATGACCTCCTCCGGGGTATAAGGGGTTCCTCCTGCAAAATCCCAGCTATCGGGGTTATGGCAATATGCGCACCGAAGGGGACAGCCCATGAGAAAAGCCACAAACCGGACGCCGGGGCCATCCACCGTACCCAGGCTCTGAAAGGAATGAATCCGTCCCATTTTCACAGGGCGCTGTGGAAAGTCCGGCTGATGACCTCCCGCTGCTGCTCCCGAGACAGCTTATGGAAGTTGACGGCATAGCCTGAGACCCGAATGGTGAGGTTGGGATACTTGCTGGGATCGCCATAGGCCTCCTCCAGCATCTCCCGGTTGAGGACGTTAACGTTGATGTGATGGGCCCCTTTTTTAAAATAGCCGGCAAGGATATTCACCAGGTTCTGAGTTCTGACCTCGTCGTCCCGGCCAAGCGCGGCGGGCACGATGGAGAAGGTGTTGGAAATGCCGTCCCGGCAATCGTCATAGGAGAGCTTTGCCACGCTGTTGAGGGAGGCCAGAGCGCCTTCCCGCTCCCGGTTATGCATGGGATTGGCGCCGGGGGCAAAGGGCGCTCCCTTCTCCCGGCCGTCGGGGGTGGAGCCGGTCTTTTTGCCGTACACCACGTTGCTGGTGATGGTCAGCACCGAAAGGGTGTGGACGGCGTTCCGATAGGCCGGGGTTTTACGCAGCTCGGTGATGGTATCGTGGAGGATGGCCTGGGCGATGGAGTCCACCCGGTCGTCATCGTTGCCAAATTTGGGGAAATCCCCCTCGGTCTTAAAGCCAACCATATAGCCGTTGTCATCCCGAATGGGCGTTACCCTGGCGTATTTCACGGCGGAAAGGGAGTCGGCCATCACCGAAAGACCCGCCACCCCAAAGGCCATAAACCGGCCCACGTCGGTGTCATGAAGGGCCATCTGGGTCTTTTCATAGGCGTACTTATCGTGCATGTAGTGGATCACGTTCATGGTATTGACGTAAAGGGCGCACAGCCATTCCCGGTAAACGGCAAGGCGCTCCATAACGGCGTCATAGGAAAGGACCTCTCCCGCCATGGGCTCCATCTGGGGTCCCAGGTGGAGGCCGGAGGTGTGGTCATAGCCGCCGTTTAAGGCCAGCAGCAGTAGCTTCGGCAGGTTGCACCGGGCTCCAAAGAACTGCATCTGCTTGCCTACCCGCATGGCGGAGACGCAGCAGGCGATGGCGTAATCATCCCCATAAAGAGGCCGCATCAGGTCGTCGTTCTCGTACTGGATGGCGTCGGTATCGATGGACAGCCGGGCACAGTAGCGCGCAAACGCCCGGGGCAGGTCCTGGCTCCACAGCACGGTCAGATTGGGCTCTGCGGAGGGGCCCAAGGTCCGGAGGGTGTGGAGGATGCGATAGCTGTTCCGGGTCACCAGGGTACGGCCATCCTCCCCCATGCCCCCTACGCTCTCGGTGATCCACATGGGGTCTCCCCCAAACAGCTCGTTGTACTCCGGAGTCCGCAGATGCCGGGCCATCCGGAGCTTCATGACAAAGTCATCCATGATCTCCTGGGCCCCTGCTTCGCTGAGGGTTCCCTCCCGGAGATCCCGCTCCAGGTAGATATCCAAGAAGGTGCTGACCCGGCCCAGGCTCATAGCGGCGCCGTTCTGTTCCTTAATGGCTCCCAGGTATCCAAAATAGGTCCATTGGGCCGCCTCCAAGGCGGTCTCGGCAGGCCGGGAGATGTCCACGCCATATAGGGCGGCCATCTCCTTTAGTTTGCCTAGAAAGGCGATCTGCTGGTACAGCTCCTCCCCCAGCCGGATGTTTTCCACATCCATGAGCTGACGGCCTTTGGCTTCCTTATCCTTTTGTTTTTCCTCGATGAGCCGGTCCACCCCGTAAAGGGCCACCCGGCGATAGTCCCCGATGATCCGCCCCCGGCCGTAGGCGTCCGGCAGGCCGGTGATGACGCCACTCTTCCGGGCGGCACGCATCTCCGGGGTATAGACCCGATAGACGCCATCGTTATGGGTGGTGCGGAAGGTGAACTCCTCCCGAATCTTCTGGCCCATTTCATAGCCATACGCCTTACAGGCTCCCTCGGCCATGCGAATGCCGCCAAAGGGGTTCACCCCCCGGCGCAGGGGCCGGTTGGTCTGCAGCCCCACAATCAGCTCCTTTTCCCGATCCAGATACCCAGGGGCATAGCTGGTCAGGGAGGAGACGGTTTCGGTGTCGATGTCCAACACCCCACCGAATTCCTGCTCCAGGGCCAGCAGCCGGTTGAGCTTTTCCATCAGCTCCTGGGTGCGGGGGGTAGCGGAGGCCAGAAAGGACTCGTCCCCCTCATAGGGAGTGTAGTTGCGCTGAATGAAATCCCGGACGTCGATGTTTTCCTTCCAGGGGCCGGACACAAATCCCCGATAGGCTCTGTTTTCTTCCATTGCGGTTTCCTCCTTAGCACTGGTAAGAAAAAAGGACAGCCTTTTGCATGTGCAAGGGCTGCCCAGACGGTCGGCGTTATAGCCCCGCACTCCCCTGTGGTAAACCCACAAAACCCGTCAGTCGTGCGGAACGTCCTCTTTCTTTCACCCTCAGTATAGGTTCCTTTCCAGGGCTTGTCAACAGTGGCTTCCTTCTTTCTTGCGTCCCGGCAAAAGCCGGGGTACAATGACGAAAAAGGGAGGCGTTTTAGCATGAAAGCCATCGCCATAGTGGGCCATAGCAAAACCGGAAAAACCACCCTGTGCGAAGCCCTGATCCGGACCCTTACGGCCCGTGGATACCGGGTGGGAAGCATTAAGGAAATCCATGCAGAGGGATTTTCCATAGATGATCCCGCTTCCAACACCGGCCGGCACCGGTCCGCCGGAGCCCGAACCGTCATCGCCAGAGGCCCGGCGGAAACCGACGTGCTCCTTGACCACCCCATCCTGCACCGACAGCTATTGTCCTATTTTGATGAGGACTACGTCATCCTGGAAGGGGTGCGGGATGTGCCCTGCCCGTTGATCCAGTCAGCGGCCTCCCCCGAGGACCTGCCCAATCCCCTGGACCCTCGGACGGTGGCGGTATCCGGAGTCATCGCCAATGGAGGGCTCCGTGAAGTTCAAGGCCTTCCGGTTCTGAACCCCTTGGGAGATCCCGACGCTTTGGCGGACTTTGTGGAGCGGACTGCCTTTCCCCCGCTGCCAGGGGTGGATCCTAAATCCTGTGGGGCATGCGGCTGTGACTGCATGGCCTTTGCGGGAAAAATCGCCCATGGAGCAGCCCAGCGGGAGGACTGCGTCCAGTATCGGCAGCCCGTGTCCATCACCGTGGGCGGCAGGGAGCTCCATCTGGTGCCGTTTGTGGAGCGCATCGTCAAAAACGCCGTGCTGGGTCTGGTTCGGGAGCTGGACGGTTACCGAGAGCACAGCGAAATTACCGTCACCATCCGGGAGGATGGCTGATGGAGGGCCATCTCTTTCATTCTCGCCGCAACCAGGTGCGCTTGGTCCGCCGGCGGGGAGAGCTGGTGATCCGCAAGGAGTACCGGGATGAAGAAACCCTGTTAACGGAGCAGCGCACCCTTCTTCTGCTCCATAGCCGGGGGGTGGACTCCATTCCCCGGGTTTTATGGAGAAAAGGGCGCTGCCTGTACCTGAACTATCTTCCGGGGGAGAACTACGCCGAGCTGGCTGACGCCGCCGAGACCGATGCCCAAATCCCGCTTTCCGCCGCCATGAAAGCGCTTTGCGATTGGATCGCCAGGTACCACGCCATGACCGGTTGTCTGCGGGGGGACGTGAACCTGCGAAATTTTCTCTACGACGGCATGATCTGCCGCTCGGTGGATTTTGAGGAGCCCCTCATCTCCGGGCCGGTGGAGGAGGATCTGGGCCCTATCCTGGCCTTTCTTCTAACCTACCTTCCCGCCTTAACCCCTTCCAAACTGGCGGCGGGAGAGGCCTTCTTACGCCAAGCAGCCGTTCATGGAACGGATATGGAAGCCCTGGAATCCGCCTATCTGCGGGAATTGGACGCCATGTATCTGCGCCGGGGACCGGATTCCCTTCCCATCCTTTCCAAAGCCAAGGACGCCTTCCGCCGGATACGCCCCTAGACAATGGGGATAAATCCGGGTATACTCCAAGGCATCACGGGCAAAAGGAGCGTTTTGTATGAGACACACCTACCGTACCAGCGGCACCTGCTCCCGCTCCATCGCGTTTGATTTAGAGGGGAATGTGGTAACAAACGTGGTATTTGAAGGAGGCTGTAACGGCAACCTCCAGGGCATTGCCCGAGCGGCGGAGGGCATGACCGTGGAACGGCTCCACGAGCTGTTTGCCGGTATCCGTTGCGGCATGAAGCACACCTCCTGCCCCGATCAACTGGCGCAGGCGGTAGCCGCTGCCTTTGGGGAAGAACGGGAGGAGCAATAGGCTGTTTGACCAAACCCCAATTCCAGAAAAATGCCCCCGGCGCTTGCCGGGGGCATTTCTTCTTCCTTTCACCCTCTTCTAAACCTCTACCCCGAAGAACGTCTCAAAATTGCGGTACAGGATCATTTCGTTCTCCCGGTCCGTCAGGCCTAGATTCAAAAACCGCTCCAGCTCTAGCACATGGTCCCACATGGGAAAATCGGTACCGAAGAAAAACCGCTCCGGCCCCATATGGCGGATCATCTCCACGGCATATTCCGGGAAAAGCTGAAATAGGCTGCTGCAAGTGTCGAACTGAATGTTGCCCTCGTATAGACAATCCATGGCCTCCTGCCACCGCTGGTAGCCCCCAAAATGGGCGGCGATGCACCGGAGATCCGGCACCGCGTCAGCGGCGTTCCGTAGCCGGAAGGGAGCGGAACGGTCGTAGCGAGCATCCCCCATGTGGAACAGCACCGGCAGCCCGCTTTGGGCGATACGCCGGTACAGGGGAATGCAAGCGGGATCATCTATGCAGAAATCCTGAAAATCGGGGTGGAGTTTGACGCCATGAAGGCCCAGCTCCAGCACCCGGTCCAGCTCCGCTTCCCAGCCCTCCATCCGCGGATGCAGGGTGGCGAATCCCAAAAAGCGGGGCTCGCGGGCGCATTCCCCAGCGATGAAATCGTTGATGGAACGAACCTGGTCCGGCCGGGTGGCGGTGGAGCACACCAGATACTTTCCCACCCCTATCCGGCTGCCGCTCTCCAGCAAATGACTGCTAAGACCGATGAACTGCATGGGCACATTATAGAACTTGCTGATGGACGCCGTGGCCTTTTCCGCAATTTTCGCGGGGAAGATATGGGTATGGGCATCGGCGATTTTTCCGTGATATTCCGCAGGGTTTTGCATCTTTGTTCGTCTCCGTGGTCCGCCCCGCCGGGCGGAAGAATGGACATATTCTAAACCCTTAAAGGCCAAATGTCCACCTGGCGGGGCAATTTTTCAGGAAAGTTTCCCGTCCATACCTCCTCTTTGGGCGCATAAGAAGTCCCCGGAAGCAAACAGTATAGAAAAGGATTTGAAACCGCCGGAAACCATGGGGAGGGAGCGACGCCAGATGACAAGCCGCAGGGATGAAAAGCCGTTTGGAGCGGCGGAAAAACAGAACGGGGCATTCCGGCCCCACAGGCGCAAAACCCGGCTGCTCTGGGCGGCGCTTTTATCGGTGGTTTTGGCCGGGTTGGTGCTATTGGTCGCCCTTTCCCGCTCCCCCGATGACGGCTACATCCAACAGACGGTCCTTACCGGAGACCTCACCACCTACTATAGTTTTTCCGGGTCGGTCATCGCGCCGGAACGGACGGTATCGGTTGCGGAGGGCCCCCTTACCATATCCCAGCTTTATTACAGGGAGGGGGATCGTGTGGAAAAGGGAGAGGCCGTATTGAAAACCTCCGATGGTCGGGTATACCGGGCTGGTATGGACGGGGAGCTATGGGGACTTACCCTTTCAAAGGGCCAGACCGTCCCAGCGGGACAAACCCTGTTTTCCGTGGTAGACTACCAGGATCTGCGGATACGGATTCAGGTTGACGAACAGGATGTGGCCGCCCTCTCCTTGGACCAGCCCGTCCGCGTTTCCATCCATGCCCTGGGCCTCACCCAGGACGGCCGCATTTCCCGCATTGCCAGGGAGGCGTCGGGCCAGGGAGGCGTCCCCTATTTTGAGGTAGAAGTTGTGTTATCCCAACTGCCCGCAGGGCTGCTGGCCGGTATGTCCGCAGAGGTCAAGCTGGAAAATCAATCGGTGACGGATGGAGTGCTGCTGCCGGTAAAGGCCCTTCAGACCGACGATCAGAACCGTCCTTACGTCTATTATGTCAACGAAAAGGGCCGTATGGACGCCAAATACGTCACCGTGGGAATCAGCGACGGCATATACGCCCAAATTCAGCAGGGTGTGACGCCGGGAGAAACCGTTTACCTTCCGGTGGAACAGCCCCAAAGCCTGAACCCCATGGATTTGATCCGGGAGGAAACGGAATGACCCGGCGGCCCATTTTAACCCTTAGCGGGGTGGAAAAGGCCTATCCCATTGGGGAGGAGGAGCAGCTGGTGCTAAAAGGGGTGGACTTCACCCTCTACGAGGGGGAGTTTGTAGCGGTGCTGGGCCCCTCGGGCTCCGGGAAGTCCACCCTCATGAACATCCTGGGCTGTCTTGACATGCCCACCCGGGGGCGGTATACCCTCATGGGACAGGAGGTGTCCTCCTTAAGCGAACGGGAGCTGGCACGACTCCGCAACCGGGAGATTGGATTCGTCTTTCAATCCTTCTATCTGTTGCCCCGGCTCACCGCCCTGGAAAACGTGGAGCTTCCCCTGACCTATGCTGGCGTTGGCCGGCGCCAGCGCAGGGAGATCGCTCAGGGACTTTTAAGCCGGATGGGGCTGGAGAACCGGATGGCCCACTACCCCCGGCAGCTGTCGGGAGGCCAGCAGCAGCGGGTGGCCATTGCCCGCGCCCTCTCCTGCCGGCCCTCCCTTCTCCTGGCCGATGAACCCACCGGCGCCCTGGATCAGCACACCGGCCTCCAGGTGATGGAGTTGTTCCATGACCTGCACCGGGAGGGCAACACCATCGTCATGATCACCCACAACCAGGATTTGGCAAAAACGGCGCAGCGGGTGGTGGGCATCCTGGACGGCCGTCTCTCCTCGGGGGAGGCGTTGTCATGATTCTGGAAAGCATCCGCATGGCTTGGCAGAATATCCGGCACAATAAGCTTCGCTCCTTTCTAACGGTGCTGGGCATCGTCATCGGGGTTGCGGCCATCATCGCCCTTATCTCCATGGTTCAAGGGGTCATGGGAGCCATCAATCAGAAATTCATCGGCCTGGGAGCTGGCAAGCTTTCGGTCCAGGTCACCGGCACCGCTCTGAAGGAGGGGCTTTCCTCCCAGGATCTGGAACGGCTGGAGGGCATCTCCTCGGTTTGCGGCCTTTCCCCCAACCTATCCGTGACAGCGCCCGTCCGGATGAACGGACAGACCGTAGAGGATGTGACCGTCCTGGGCAAGAGCCATGTGTACTTTCGGGAGGAGGCGCCCGCCATCAAATCCGGCCGGGCGCTGACCGCTTTGGACGCCTCCGCCCACAGCCGGGTGTGTCTCATTGGAGAGGACACCGAACGAGCCCATTTTCTGGGAGGAAGCGCCCTGGGCCGCACCATCACCCTTCATGGGGTAGATTTTACGGTGGTGGGGGTTACGGACCGGTCCCGGGCGGTGGACGCCATGTTCTTGACGGGAGATGATCTGGTCATCCTGCCCTATGAGGCCATGATGTCCCTTCTGGGCCAGGATAGCCTTGGAGCCGTGGATCTGTATCTGCGGGATTCCGCCCAAATGGACGCCGCCGTAGAAGAGACGAAATCCATCCTCCGCCAGGCATTTAACTACCGGGAGGGCGCTTTCTCCATCATCAATATGGATAGCTTGACAAAGGTGCTCCGGGAGCTCCAAGCCATGATGGAGGCTCTCCTCATCGGCATTGCCTCCATCGCTCTTTTGGTAGGGGGCATCGGCATCATGAATATGATGCTGGTGTCGGTTTCAGAGCGGACCACCGAGATCGGCCTCCGCAAAGCTCTAGGCGCCGAGCCCCGGCGCATTCAGCTGCAGTTTTTGCTGGAATCCATGTTCCTATCCCTGCTGGGCGGGCTCATTGGAGCGGTTGGGGGCGTTCTCTGTACCCTGCTGGCCTCTGCCGTCATCGGGGTCTCCTGCTCCGTCTCCTTTGGTGCTATACTATTGGGGGTCGGCTTTTCCGCCGCCGTGGGCATCCTCTTTGGTTTTGCCCCCGCCCGGAAGGCCAGCCGTCTCAATCCCATCGAAGCCCTCCGCCATTAGCGGATGGAGAAGGAGAGAATTCCCATGAAACGCGAGGAAACCATCGTCAGCCAGTCCACGGTGTTCAACGGAAAAATCTTTTCGGTGGACCGGATGGAGATCACCCTGCCAAACGGCCGTCCCGCTCTCAGAGAGGTGGTGCGGAACCCCGGCGCATCCGCCGTAGTGGCAGCGGATGAAAATGGCCGGGTGGCCATGGTGCGCCAGTACCGTATTGCCGCTCAGTCGGAGCTATGGGAGCTTCCCGCCGGGAAGCTGGATCCGGGAGAAGACCCCCTTGCCTGCGCGCAGAGGGAACTGTCCGAGGAGACGGGGCTCTCGGCCAAGCGATGGCAAAAGCTCACCGCCATGTGGTCTTCTCCCGGGTTCTGCGACGAGGTACTGCACATCTACCTGGCCCAGGATCTAACAGCAGCGGACAGCCATCCTGACGAGGGTGAATTCGTTTCCCTGGAGATGGTGCCCCTCCCCGTCCTATGGGAGCGGATCATGGCGGGGGAGCTCCGGGACGCCAAAACCATCGTTGGCCTTCTCATGGCCAAGGAGATCTTGGAATAAAAAAATAGGCCGCATAGGGGAGCTGGGTTCTTCTAATCCTAATCTAACAGCATATCGTTAGATCATGAGGTGAGTGCAATGTGGAACCGCGTCAAACCCTATGTCTATTCCATTCTCATCGCCCTGGGCGTGGGCGGGCTCTCCGCCCTTTTGACCGGCGGAAGCATGGATCTTTACAAAACCCTTAACCAGCCGCCGCTGGCACCGCCTGCCTGGGTATTCCCCGTGGTCTGGACCATCCTGTATGTCCTGATGGGCATTAGCAGCGCCCTGGTCTACCGGGAAGGAGGGCCGGACAGCAAGCGGGCCCTTCTTCTCTACGGCATACAACTTCTGGTGAATTTTATCTGGCCTATTCTATTTTTCCGATTTCAGTGGTATCTGCCCTCCTTCCTCTGGCTGGTATTGCTATGGGTCCTGATCCTCTGGATGATCGTCGCCTTTTACCGGGTTCGGCCCCTGGCTGCCTATCTTCAGATCCCCTACCTGGTGTGGGTTACCTTTGCCGGTTATCTGAACCTTATGATCTATCTACTCAATCCCTAGTGTCCTAACTGAAGAAGGAAGCCGCAATGCGGCTTCCTTTTTTATACGCCGTCAGCGAGCAAAAAATGAAAGAACGCTTTTCTGCATTCCAGGACAAGGGCGCCGGCCTTGACAGTCCTTCTTCCCCCATGAAATAATGAGCCCGTTACAGTTTCTTTGGTATTTGCCGCGCTTTGGCGCTGGTCAGGATACATATTTACTTTATTGAAGGAGAGAGACAAATGGTTTACAACAAGATTGGTCAGTCCGGTCTGTACGTCAGCCGCATCTGCCTGGGCACCATGGCCTTTGGCGGACTGTGCGACGAGAAGGAAAGCTTCCGCATCATGGACGAGGCGCTTGATAAGGGCATCACCTTCTTCGACACCGCCAACGTGTATGGCCGCGGCGCCAGCGAGGAGATCATCGGCAAGTGGTTCGCCCAGGGCGGCGGCCGCCGGGAGAAGGTCGTCCTCATCACCAAGTTCATGTTCCCCGTGGGCGACGAGCTGGACGGCGCCAACAACCGGCCCGGCCTGTCCGCCTGGAAGATCCGCCGGAATCTGGACGCTTCCCTCCGCCGGCTGCAGACCGACCATGTGGAGATCTTCATGATGCACCGGGTTGACCGCACCGTATCCTGGCGCGAGCTGTGGCCCGCCTTCCAGGCTGCCCAGTTCCAGGGCAAGCTGGACTATGTCGCTTCCTCCGCCTTCTCCGCCACCGACCTGTGCACCGCTCAGTTCGAGGCCGAGAAGCGGGGCATGATGGGCCTCATCTGCGATCAGGGCCGTTACAACCTGGTTACCCGTCAGCCCGAGCTGGAGGTCATCCCCGCTCTGCGGCGGCTCGGCATGGGCATGCTGGTCTTCAGTCCTCTGGGCGGTGGCCATCTGTCCGGCCATGCTATGGATAACCCCGGTCCCCGGTCCAAGGGCCGGAAGCTCCACGACTATCAGATCGAGCAGCTCACCAAGTTCAAGGCTTTCGCCGAGAAGATGGGCGTGCCCGAGGCCATCATCGCTCAGGCCTGGCTGCTCCAGAATCCCGATGTGAGCGCCATCCTGTCCGGCCCCCGTACCTCCGAGATGCTGGACGACACCATCAAGGCTCTGGATGTGACCTTCACCGAGGAGCAGATCAAAGAGCTGGAGACCATCTTCCCCAGCCATGGCATGAACAAGCAGGGCACCCTGGTGACCGAGCATGTGGAAGCCACCGACGCTTACAACTGGTAAGTAAACCAAAAAGAGCCGCTTGCGCGGCTCTTTTTTATTCCTAGTTTCTGTTTTTGCACGACGCGCCGTTGGGACGGGCCCTGCGCTTGTAATGCCACGGCATTTATGCAATAATTTCTATATATTCCATACGCAAAACCGCGGGCTCATTCCGCGGAAATACCTATCATAAGGAGAGAGATGTACAATGGTCTACAACAAGATTGGTCAGTCCGGTCTGTACGTCAGCCGCATCTGCCTGGGCACCATGGCCTTTGGCGGACTGTGCGACGAGAAGGAAAGCTTCCGCATCATGGACGAGGCCGTTGAGAAGGGCATTACCTTCTTCGACACCGCCAATATCTATGGCCGCGGCGCCAGCGAGGAGATCATCGGCAAGTGGTTCGCCCAGGGCGGCGGCCGCCGGGAGAAGATCGTCCTCATCACCAAGTTCAACGCGCCCATGGGCGAGGCTGACGGCGCCAACAACAAGCCCGGCCTGTCCGCTTGGAAGATCCGTCGTCACCTGGACGACTCCCTCCGCCGGCTGCAGACCGACCATCTGGAGATCTTCATGATGCACCGGCCTGACCGCAGCGTATCCTGGCGTGAGCTGTGGCCCGCCTTCCAGGTAGCCCAGTTCCAGGGCAAGACCGACTATATCGCTTCCTCCGCCTTCTCCGCCACCGATCTGTGCACCGCCCAGTATGAGGCCGAGAAACGGGGCATGATGGGCCTCATCTGCGACCAGGGCCGTTACAACCTGGTTACCCGTCAGCCCGAGCTGGAGGTCATCCCCGCTCTGCGGCGGCTCGGCATGGGCATGCTGGTTTACAGCCCCCTGGGTGGCGGCCAGTTGTCCGGCCACGCCATCAGCGATCCCGGCCCCCGTTCTTCCGGTCGGAAGCTGCATGACTATCAGATCGAGCAGCTCACCAAGTTCAAAGCCTTCGCCGAGAAGATGGGCGTGCCCGAGGCCATCATCGCTCAGGCCTGGCTGCTCCAGAATCCCGATGTGAGCGCCATCCTGTCCGGCCCCCGCACTGTGGAGATGCTGGACGACACCATCAAGGCTCTGGATGTGACCTTCACCGAGGAGCAGATCAAAGAGCTGGAGACCATCTTCCCCAGCCACGGCATGAACAAGCAGGGCACCCTGGTGACCGAGCATGTGGAAGCCACCGACGCTTACAACTGGTAAGTAAATCAAAAAGAGCCGCTTTGGCGGCTCTTTTTTTATTCCCAGTTTCTGTTTCTGCAACCCGGTCCATTGGGACGGGCCCTGCGCTTGTAATCGCCTTCCATTTGTGCAATAATTTCAATGTTACAAACCCAGTAAAGCTGCGGCTGGACGCCGCGGAAATATACCATTAAGGAGCGATGTAGTATGCAGTACAACAAGATGGGCCAGTCCGGTCTGTACGTCAGCCGCATCTGCCTGGGCACCATGGCCTTTGGCCGTCTGTGCGACGAGAAGGAAAGCTTCCGCATCATGGACGAGGCGCTTGACAACGGCATTACCTTTTTTGATTCGGCCAACGCCTACGGTGGCGGCGCCAGCGAGGAGATCATCGGCAAGTGGTTCGCCCAGGGCGGCGGCCGCCGGGAGAAGGTCGTTATGTGCACCAAGTTCAACGCCACCATGGGCGAAGAAGATGGCGCCAACCGGCAGCGCGGCCTGTCCGCCTGGAAGATCCGTCGCCATCTGGACGACTCCCTCCGCCGGCTGCAGACCGACCATGTGGAAATTTACATGATGCACCGGGTAGACCGCAGCGTTGCTTGGAAAGAGCTGTGGCCCGCCTTCAAGGTCGCTTATTTCCAGGGCAAGTTCGACTATGTCGCTTCCTCCGCCTTCTCCGCCACCGACCTGTGCACCTGTCAGGAATATGCGGAATCCATCGGCATGATGGGCCTCATCTGCGACCAGCACCGTTATAACCTGGTTACCCGTCAGCCCGAGCTGGAGGTCATCCCCGCTCTGCGGCGGCTCGGCATGGGTCTTATGTGCTACAGCCCCGTGGGCGGCGGCCATCTGTCCGGCCACGCTATGAGCGATCCCGGCCCCCGCTCCAAGGGCCGTCAGCTGCATGATTATCAGATCGAGCAGCTCACCAAGTTCAAGGCCTTCGCCGAGAAGATCGGCGTGCCCGAGGCCATCATCGCCCAGGCTTGGCTGCTCCACAACCCCATGGTCAGCTCCATCCTGTCCGGCCCCCGGACCCTCGATATGCTGCATGACACCATCAAGGCTCTGGATGTGACCTTCACCGAGGAGCAGATCAAAGAGCTGGAGACCATCTTCCCCAGCCACGGCATGAACAAGCAGGGCACCCTGGTGACCGAGCATGTGGAAGCCACCGACGCTTACAACTGGTAAGTAAATCAAAAAGAGCCGCTTACGCGGCTCTTTTTTATTGCTTGACTGGGTGCAGCTGACTCCGGCTTTCCACCGGACGAAGGTCCTTTAGCCCAAGGCTACGTCCAGAATCATCATCACTAAAAAGCCAGCCATAACCCCCAGGGTGCCCACATGGGAGTGTTCCCCCAGATGCGCTTCGGGAATCAGCTCCTCCACCACTACATAGATCATAGCGCCGGCGGCAAAGGCCAGCATCCAGGGCATAGCACTGCGCATGGTTCCCGCCATCAGGACCCCTACTACCCCGGCTAACGGCTCTACAACGCCGCTCAAAGCGCCATAAACAAAGGATTTCCCATTACTAAGCCCCTCCCGTTTTAGGGGCAGAGAGATGGCGGCTCCCTCGGGGAAGTTCTGAATGCCCATCCCCAGAGCCAGCACCAGCGCGGCGCTGAGGCTTGCCACTCCCTCTCCCGCCAATCCAAAGGTGAGGCCCACCGCCATGCCTTCGGGGATGTTGTGCAGCGTGACCGCCAAAACCAGCATGGTGGTGCGCTTCATGGAGCTGGGCAGCCCCTCTGGGATATCGCAATCGGCATGGAGATGGGGCAGCAGACGATCCAGCACCAGGAGGAACAGTCCCCCTAAAAGAAACCCTCCCGCGGCGGGCAGCCAGCCGATCATGCCCTGTTCTTCCGCCATATCGATGGCGGGAATCAGAAGGGACCACACCGAGGCTGCCACCATGATCCCGGCGGCAAATCCCAAAAACAGCCGCTGCTGGTCGGCGGAAACTTCCTTGCGGAAGAAAAATACCATGGCGGCTCCTGCCGCCGTCATAAAAAAGGTAAACCCTGTGCCCAACAGGGCAAGCGCCAGGGGAGAGATTCCGTCCATTCATTCACTCCTCAAAAGAAAAGAGGGCCAAAGGCCCTCTTGTTCGCCTTATTCCGCTACGTATACCGTAACCCCCAGATCCCGAATCCTTTGCAGGTAGGTGGGATCGGACTGGTTGTCGGTGACGATATAATCGAACTCGTCCACGTCGGCCTGCTTAACCAGGAAGGTCTGTCCCAGTTTATTGTGATCCGCCAGCAAAATTTTAACCTTGCCAGCCTGCAACATGGTGCGCTTGATGTTGCACTCGGTGAAATCCGCCACCGTAGCGCCCCGCTCCAGCTCCAAGCCCTGGGTGCCTAAAAAGGTCTTGTCCACATTAAAGGTCTCAAAGAACCGCATGGTCATATCGCTGATGACTCCCGCCTGGTTTTCCTTATATTCCCCCGGCGCTAGGATCAAAGTCACCCTGCTGTTGGAGCGGAAGTAGTTTACCAGAACCCAGGAGTTGGTAATGATGGTGATCCGCTTATCCTGCAGGTATTTGGCCATCTGCAGCACGGTGGTGCCGCAGTCCATGATGATGGTATCCCCATCCTCCACCAGCTTGCTGGCCTCATAGCCAATGGCCCGCTTGGTTTCAATGCGCTGCCCCGACTTTAGCGAAAAACTGGCGTCCATCGAAGTGCCCTGGTTGAGATAGGCGCCTCCGTAGTTGGTGGTGATGAGCCCTTGCTTTTCAAAAATGGCCAGATCCCGGCGTATGGTCATGGTAGAAACGGAAAACATCTTGGCCAGATTGTTAACCTCCACCGATTTGTTGTCCTGTATGATGTCAAAGATCCGCATTCTTCTCTGGGACGTTGTCATGTGGCCACTCCTCACATCATCAAAAAAGTAATCTCTTTTTCTTCAGTGTAGCCAACAATCCATCAAAAGTAAACAACATATTTTGTGATTCGGACAGCATTTTTTGCAAATAAGGGCTTTGATCCTTGATTTTACTCAAAATGCATAGGAATTCTCTTAAATCCTCCAGGATCGCACAACCCAGCAAAAAGAGAAGCCCCGTTTGCAAAACGCATCAACGAGGCTTCTCTTACATGTTGCAACATAACAGCAATCAGGCCTGGTGCCAGCGGATCAAAATGTACAGATCCTGGCCTTCCATATGTGCTTCAATGCGGCCCTTCATCTGTTCCACCAGCATTTTTACGATGGCCAGGCCCAAACCGGTGTTCTGGCCGGTGCGCATCCGATCGGCGGTAAAGAACCGCTCAAAAATCCGGCTGGCGTCCTCAGGGGATAGCCCATGGGTATCGTTGCAAAAGGCTGTTACCACCTGTCCGCTCTCCAGATATGCCCTAACCGACACCCGACTTACCCCATGGCGCAGAATATTCTGGATCAGATTCCCCACAATACGCATCACCGCCTTGGGATCGGCCAACACCAGCGGCAGGTGGGCGGGCACGTCCACCGATACCAAAAGGCCCCGGTCCTCAAAATCATTGTAGTAAGCGGCCAGCTGCTCACAGAGCAGAGGGGAAAGGTCTAGAGGTTCTGGCTCCAGGGGATACTCCCCCGCCTGGAGCCGAGACAGCTCGTAGAACATGGAGATCAGCGTCTTAAGGGCGCTGGCGCGATTTTTCATCACCGACAGATACTGGGCCCGCTCCTCCTGGGTGGCGGATGGATCCTCCAATAGCTGCAGGTATCCCATGATGGAGGTAAGGGGAGTGCGCAGGTCATGGGAGATATTCTCAATGGCGCTGCGCAGCTCCCGGTCGTTTCGCTGGTACTCCTCCATGGCCGCATTCTTTCCATCAATAACCCGATTGACCTGATCCACCAGCGCCTTGGTCTCCTTGGATGGAGAGGGCAAGTTGAGGCGGATCCGGGCGCCCAGCTGGTTGAGCCGTATCAGATCCTGGGTGATCTGCCGCATATCATGGCGCTGAACCAGGTACAAAAACAGGGAAAAGGCGGCAACAGCCAGGGCCATGGCCAGCGCGACCAGGAACCAAACCATTGATACCACCTACTTCCCCGATAGAGTTTCTATATTAAGCCGGCGTCCCGGCGCTATCTGATCTCCTTTTTCCGGAACACCAGAAGGCCCAGAAGGAAGAAGAACACCAAATATACCAAGCCCGTTAAGGCCGCCGTGGATACGATGCTGCCAGCCTCCACCCCAGGGTAGGCCACCATGCTCAGGCGGCCAAGCTGGTTCATGATGGTGTAGGGCTTTAGCACCTCAAAGCCGGCCCAAATCTTACCCAGGAACATGATGGGCAGTTCCAGAATGGAGATGATTCCCACCGATAGAAAGGCCGCCAGGATATTGCTCCGCATGATGCTGTTAAGGCAGATGCCCATGGCCACGCAGGCCATCCACAGGGGCAAAGCGCCCATTAGGCCCTGGAGCAGATAGGTAACGTACTCCATGGAAACGCCTCCGCCAATGGCGAACAGCAGCCATCCGCTGCCATATAGAGCAAGGAGGATCGCGGCAGCGCTTAAAAAAGAGACCGCCAAGGCAACCAGAAACTTGCTGATATAGATGGTACTCCGGCTCACGCCCATGGACACCGCGTTCTTCATCGTGCCGTTTTTGCTCTCCTCACCGCTGATCCAATCGGTAAACAACAGCACCAGATAGGCGGGCAGAACCAGGTAGTATAGTCCCATCAGGAGGATCTGGTCAAAGATCTCGGCCTGGCCAAGGCCGCCGTAAAAGCAGGAAAGCACATTGGTGGCAATGGCCAAAAGGGAGATCACACCCGTAAAGACATAGAAGGATTTCCTGTGAAATACCTTATAAAATTCACCTTTTAAGTAGTTAAGCATCCTTGCCACCTCCCACCAATTCCACATAATAGTTCTCCAGGTTGCTCTCCTGGGGGACGACGCTCATCACCGCGATGTCGGCGTTTACCAAGGCCCTGGTGATGAGATGGGGGGTGTCGATGCTCTGATAGACCCGAAGCTGGTTGCCGTTTAGAACCTCATAATCCTGAATGGAGAGGCTCTGCTCCAGCACCGCCGCGGCTTTGGCGCCGTCGTCCACCGTAAAGGCGATGGATTTCCTGCACCGCTGATGGATCTCCTCCGCCGAAACCTCCTCGATGATCCGGCCATTTTCAATGAAGCCATAGTGGGTCGCGATCTGGCTCAGTTCCCCCAAGATATGGCTGGAGATGATCATGGTGATGCCCTTCTCCTGATTCAGCCGGGCCACAATCTGCCGAAATTCCACGATGCCCATGGGATCCAGCCCGTTGGTGGGCTCATCCAGGATCAATAGGTCTGGATTGCCCATAATGGCAAGCGCCAGGCCCAGCTTTTGTTTCATGCCCATGGAAAAGTTTTTAAACTTCTTGTTGCCGGTGTTGGTCAGTCCCACAATGGCCAGAGCCTCTTCCGCCGACTGATCCTCCGGGATCCCCCGGATGGTCCGATAGTATTCCAAATTTTGCTTGGCTGTAAAATAGGGGTAGAAGCTGGGGCTTTCCAAAACCGATCCGATCCGCCGCCGCTCCATCAAGAGCCCCTTTTCCTCCACCGCTCCAAAGAGGCTGATGGTTCCCTGATCCGGCAGGGCGCATCCGCACAGCATCCGGAGAATGGTGGTTTTACCGGCGCCGTTGCGGCCTACCAGGCCGTATACCTGTCCCCGGTTTACCTGGATGTCCGCATCCCGGACCACGGCCTTATTTTTATAGACCTTGGTAAGATGCTGGGTGCTTACCGCAATATCCATGATTCATCACCTTTCCTTTTGATGACCCCAGTATATCGTCGCACCCGAAAGAAGCCCTAAAGCAAACCTTAAAAATCACTAAAGAATGCAGGCTGAGCCTGCGCCCCGTTGCAACCGCTTCACGGTTGCGAGGATGCTTTTAACCACGTTTTCCCGCTAGACGCCTACGCGTTCATAAACGCCGCTCTTTTCCTACGGCCTATCGGCAAAGGGAGCGGACTAATCCGCCATCTTAAAGCCAATACCCCAAACCGTTTTAATATACTCGCCATCGTCCACCTTGCTGAGCTTGCTGCGGATATTGCTGATGTGGACGTTGACGGTGTTATCATCTCCCATATAGGTATCGTTCCAAACGTGCTCAAATAGATTCGCCCGGGTGAACACCTTGGTGGGATACTCCATCAAAAGCGCCAGGATGGAGAACTCCCGAGCGGTAAGAGGAACTGGAACGCCGTTGAGGGTTACCTGAACGGTTTCCCGGTTTAGCACCAGCCCCTTATGGCGAAGCTCCCTCTCCTGCTCGGATGCCGGCGCAAATTTTTTATACCGCCGGAGCTGCGCCTTCACCCGGGCCAACACCTCCTGAAGATCAAAGGGCTTGGTGATAAAGTCGTCGGCGCCCATGGTAAGCGTCTCCACCTTATCCTCCTGGGCGGTTTTAGCCGAGATCACGATGATGGGCATGGTCTGGGTCTTCCGCAGCTGCGCAATGAGTTCCTCCCCCGTCATGCCCGGCAACATCAGGTCCAACAGCAAAAGGTCGTACCGCTCCTGGGAAACCCGGAGGCTGGCCTCGGTCCCGGAATAGGCCTGGGTCACCCGATATCCCTCTTTGGTCAGTATTTTAGCCAAAAGGGCGTTGATATCCCCGTCGTCCTCCGCAATTAAAATTCGGTCCTGCTCCATTTTCGGCATTCCTCCTTTTTGGGAACGTTTCCCCTATAAAAAGGGGCGGCTTCCGCCGCCGGTAGTGCACTCAGCTGGACTGTTCGGCCAGCTCCCTTAGATTCCGCTCAAGCTGTGCTAGGAACCGCGCCTTGGTAAAATGCTCCCGATAATAGGCCCGGCCCCGCTCTCCGCACCCCGCAAAGTCCTGGGGCTTGTCCATAAACCGCTCCAGAAGATCCGCCAATCCCTGGCTATCCCCTGCCGCTACACAAGCGCCGCAGTCCGCCTCCCGCACAATCTCAGCGGTACCGCCGTTGATGGCCCCCAGCACAGGCTTCCCCGCCGCCATATACCCCTGGAGCTTCAAAGGGATGGTATTGCCAATATAGCTGTCCCCACGGAGGGTAACCAGGCAGGCATCGGCCAGACGGTAATATTCCCCCATCTCCCGGCCGGGACGACGGCCATGAAATACCACGGTCTCTCCCAAGTCCAAGCTGCGAGCCATCTGTTTCATGGCGGCAAGATGGGAGCCATCCCCCAGGATGTGAACCCGGAAATCCCGGCGGTGCCGGAGCTGGGCGCTGGCGTGGAGAATGCATTCAATATCCTGAAGTTTACCTACGTTGCCCGCAAAGAGGAAATCCCACACCCCGTTGTCCAGGGGGGTAAAGTCCTCCTCCAAGTTGGCGTCGTTGGAATATTGGGGCAGGTACTCCATCCGACCCCGCGGGATCCCAGCCACCTCCGTCAGATAGTCCAAAAAAGGCGGGGAGGATACCAGGATCCGGTGGCTACGCTGATATAGAAAACGGCTGATCTTCCGAATGATGCGGAAGGATAGGTTTCGTTCCCGGATGCCAAAGGCCTTGACGCTTTCCGGCCAAATGTCCAGGCAATAGGTGAGCACCCGTTTTCCGCTTTTATTGGACCAGCGGATAGCAGGCATCAGCATGGTGGCAGGAGAAAGCTGATAGACGAAAATCACATCGAACTCCCGTTTATGAAAGGTGGCGTACAAAGACCCGTTTATTGCAAAGGACAGATAGTTGAGGGAACGGCAAAAAGCCCCATGGTGCCGGGCAAAGGTGGATACCCGAAGGATCTCCACCCCATCCACCCGCTGTTTCCGATTGCGGAAGAAGCGGTACTCCCGGGGGACGCTGCTGGTTGTATAATCAGGCAGCCCCGTCAGCACGGTGACCTCATGGCCTTGGGCTGCCAGGGAACTGGTGATATCATTGATCTGAAATTGATCTGGGTAGTAATTCTGGCTGATCACCAGTATCTTCATGGATTCTATCCTCGCCGTTTCTCGATAGCCATAGCTATTTTATTATTATAGTGCAAGGACCCGGAAGAAGCAAACAAAACCGCGGATTCCGGTTTTTTTCATCCATCAGGGGAAGCGGAAGCCAGCGCCTCAGCGTGCATTTGGAAAAACAAAGGACCCCGAACGGTCGGGGTCCTCGGGCGCCTTAGCCCAGTCCGCAGAAACGGGCCAGGGTGGCGATCACAAAGCACAGAAGAATGCCCACCACCGTGGGGATAGCAAACCCCAGCGCCATCCACTTGGTGCTTCCTGTCTCCTTGCGGATGGTCCAGCAGGTGGTGCCGCAGGGAAAATGGCATAGGGAAAACACCATGGTGCACAGGGCGGTGATCCAAGTCCAGCCATTGGCCACCAGCAGATTTTTCAGCTCCATGAGATTATCCATCTCAATAAGGCTTCCCGTGGCAAGGTAGGTCATGATAGCGATGGGAATAACGATTTCATTGGCTGGAAATCCCAGAATAAAGGCCATGAGGATCACTCCATCCAAGCCGATGACCCGGGCAAAAGGATCGAAAAAACGGACGCAGTGGGCCAGAATGCTCATATCCCCCACCATGGTGTTGGATAAGGCCCAGATGAGGAGCCCCGCTGGAGCCGCCACCGCCATGGCCCGGCCCAGCACGAAAAGAGTCCGGTCAAAGATGGACCGCACGATGACCTTCCCTACCTGGGGCCGGCGGTAGGGCGGCAGCTCCAGGGCAAAGGAAGAGGGCATCCCCTTTAGGAGGGTGCGGGACAACCCCTTGCTCACCAATAGGGTCATGATCACCCCAAAGACGATGAGCCCGGTCAGCATCAGGGTGGAGAGAAGAGAGGCGCCCAATCCTCCCGCCGTACCCACAAAAAACATGGTGATGATGGAGATTAAGGTGGGAAAACGGCCGTTGCAGGGCACGAAGTTGTTGGTCAAAATGGCAATGAGCCGTTCCCGGGGGGAATCGATGATCCGGCAGCCCATGACGCCGCAGGCGTTACAGCCAAATCCCATAGCCATGGTCAGGGCCTGCTTGCCGTGCGCTCCAGCTTTGCGGAAGTACTTATCCAAGTTAAAGGCTACCCGAGGCAAATAGCCCAAATCCTCCAGTAGGGTAAACAGCGGAAAGAAAATGGCCATGGGAGGCAGCATCACCGCAATCACCCAGCCCAGCGTTCGGAACATCCCCTCCACAAAAAGGCCATGGAGCCAGGCCGGTGCGCCCCAACCCGAAAACAAAAGGGTCAACTGCCCCTCCAGATAGCCGAAGAAAGAGGATAGCAGCTGAGAGGGATAGTTGGCTCCGGTGATGGTCAGCCAGAAGATCAAGGCTAGAAGGGCGATCATCACTGGAATACCGGTGGCCCGGCTGGTCAAAAGCCGGTCCAGGCGGCGATCCCGCTTATCGTATCCCTGCTTTTTCAGGTTCACACAGGAAGCATATACCCGCTCCGCCTGACACACGATGCAGCTTACCACCTGATCCCGCATGGTTTCCTGCCCGATCCCGGCCCGGCCCAGGTCTTCCCGTGCCCGGGTCAGACATTCCTGAATCGCCGGGTCTGCCATCACCGGCATTCCCAAAAACCGCTCTAGGCTTTCGCCAAGGGTGTCGTCCCCATCCAATAGCTTAAGACAGGCCCAGCGTGGGTTCATGCGTTCTCCGCACAGCTCCGACACCCGGGGCATCAGAAGGGCAATGGCCTCCTCTATCTCCTTGCCATAGTAAAGATCCCGCGGGGACTGAGCCTCCCCAAAGGATACCTGGGAGATGGCTTCCATCAAATCCGGCAGCCCTTTGCCCTGCCGGGCGCTGGCGCCCACCACGGGTACCCCTAGCTCCCGGGATAGGGCGGCAAGGTCAATGGTGATGCCCTTCTTTTTGGCTTCATCCATGAGGTTTACGCAGACCACCATCCGGCCTGTCACCTCCAATACCTGCAGCACCAGGTTTAGGTTTCGCTCCAAACAGGTTGCATCCGTCACCACCACCACGGTGTCGGGTTCTCCGAAGCAGATAAAATCCCGGGCCACCTCTTCCTCCAAGGAGTTGGCCATCAGCGAATACGTACCGGGGATATCCACCAGGATAAAATTCTCCCCTCCATATCGGTAGCGGCCCTGAGCGTTGGCAACCGTCTTCCCAGGCCAATTGCCCGTATGTTGGTTCAGTCCAGTCAACGCGTTAAATACCGTACTCTTTCCCACATTGGGATTCCCCGCCAAGGCGATGACCCGTTCCCGATCGTCCTGCCGCTGAATCACCAGCCCATCCCCATCCTGGATGGGCGCCCGATTGAGTAAACCCATGATCCTCCTCCAAACTATGTATGATAGGCCGGAAAGCGCATCCGCGCCTCCCGGCCCGGTCCTTCTATTGCAGTCCGGCCTGGTCTTCTACCAATACCTTTCTTGCGTCCTCATCCCGCAGGGCAATTACCGCGCCCCGGATAAAATAAGCGATGGGATCTCCCCCGGGGCTCTTATGTAAGGCCTCCACCACCGTACCTTGGGTTAGTCCCAAGTCCAGCATTCGGCGCCTTTGGATCCCCTGGGAGGTTAGCGATAAAACCATGGCCCTTTCCCCGACATGCAAACGATCCAATGTCTTTGCCTGTGGTTCCATTTCCATTACTCCAATGTGATCAATTTCCAACAACCCGAAAGGATTTTACGCCCAGGCGGGTTATCGGCTAATGCTAATATATGTATGGCCCGGGTCTGCCGTTCGTTTCCTCGGGATAAAACAAAAAGGCCCAGAGGCAATACCCCTGGGCCTTTTTTACTATGTTAGGATTCTTTCCCATGCTCGTTTTGATCTTGGCGCTCCTCCTGGCATCGGCCGGCCATGGGACAACCGCCACAACCCCCCGAGCACTTTCCCTTGTTTCGGATGGTATAGGCAACCGCAAAATACAGGGCCACCGCGATCACCGCGATGAGAATTCCCTCCAGCATCTCCGTACCTCCTCCCGACCATCGTCGGAATGATTTTTACCCTATATCATATGTGCTATCCAACCGAACCAGTTCCCGGAACGTATCGATCTCAATGATATCCTCAAAGGTGCATTCTCGAATGGCCACCCGATAGTCATGGATAAAGTATTCCAGAGCAGCCTGGTCCCAATACCGCTCCTTGCCGCCCGGCATATCATATACCTGCTGTAGATGCCCCGCCAATCGCGCGCCGTCCTGTTCCGTCCAATAGGATATCCCAAACATATGGTGGCAATTCCTTCCTCCTACCGCAAGCTTAGTAATAAAGCCATTCCGACTCTGAAAACACCAATCGTCAGTTATCTCTACCGGTACCCCAAGATAGTTGGAGCAATATTGATATTTTTGAATCAAAGCGGGATTGTAGAGCAACAGGTCGGCCTCTAGTACATAAGCGCCTCCCAGCAGATCTTTGGCGCAGATGGCCGAAGAGATGTTGTTGGCCTCATTATAGATAGGATTCTCAATAAAACGAATATTGGGATATTTATAAAGGAGCTGGTCGAACTGCTCAGCCAAATATCCCCGCACGATGACGATCTCCTCGATCCCTGCCGCCACGATGGCGTCCAGCAGGGTATCGATGATCCGGGTCCCGTTAACCCGGACGAGAGGCTTGGGGGTATTGAGGGTAATGGGCACCAGTCGGGTGCCAAAACCCGCGGCGATGAACACCGCCCGCTTCACTCGGTAGGGTTCCAATGCCTCCAATCCCTTGGGAGTAATGGTTCCATCTTGAAGATAACCAAGCTGGGATAAATTTAATACCGTTTTATTGATGGTGCCCAAAGAGCGGTCAGTTGCGTTTGCCAGCTGCCTCTGTGTAATACTTTCCGTGTTTCGTTCCAAATAGGCTAAAATATCAAACTGGGTTTTTGTGAGACTCATTTTGCTTCCATTCCTTTTTGAGTTTTTCGCTTGTATAGATAGATCAAGCCCTTCATCACCAGGTTTACCGCTAGGATCAAAAGGGAAACAAAGGCAGCGCATTCCAGCAGCATCTGAGCTTCAAAAGCATTGATCATCAGAGAGATCGGCTGGGTATTGATATTGGATAGGAAGGAGACCGCTGAGATGGTCATCATAGAGTTTACGAAGAAATAGGAAAACATCTCAGCAAGGGTTCCTCTGGATTGGGGAATCAGCACATCCTTGATGATCCGCATACGCCCGATTCCCAATGTGGCCCCTACCGCTTCCAAGTTGCCGTTGAGCTTACCCAGGGTATTGTACATCATCAGGTAGGGCGAAGCAAAGAAATGCATCAGGTTCACCAAAATCAAAATGGCTAAGGTCCCATAGAGGAAGGATCCCTTAAAGAACAGCACATAGGAAATACCCATGGCCAAGCCGGGGATTGCCAGAGAAGTAATGGAGATCAAATGCAAAAACCGGGAGGACTTACTGGGCATCCGCGCCGTCAGATAGGCGGTAGCAAAGGAAATAACCACCCCAATTACGGCAACGAATAACCCGATAACCACCGAATTCAACAGGTACTGCCCTCCGCCCATATCCAGAGTACGCAACATATTGTTGAATGTAAAGGTCATATTGAGGGGATATTTCACCACAAAAGTAAGAATTGCAAAGGCAGCGATAGGCAAAAACACCAATAGCGATGCCGCAATACACAGAGCATAGGCCACAGCGCTGCTTCCTTTGGATCTGTTAGGCGCAAAGGGGCGAATGGCATAGCTCATATTCCCCCGATTCTTGTTCATAAGGTCAACCACAAAGGCGATCAGAGCCGGCGCCAGCAGCACCAATCCAATGACGCTGCCCTTTCCAAAATCCAGCAGCCCGATGACATCCTGGTACATCAGCACTGGCAACGTAGCAAATTTCCCTCCAATGGTGATGGGTACACCATAGTCGGTAACGATAAGGGTAAAGGTGGCAAAAATTACAGAAATCATGGGCCGCCGCAAATAAGGCAGCGTGATTGCGGTAAACTGTCGCCACTTGGGAATCCCCAAAAGGGACGCCGCTTCATAAGGCGTGCTGTCCTCATAGCGCAAAATATCCACGATCATCAAAAAAGCTACCGGGAAGGAATACATCACCGATCCCACCAAAATTCCCGATAAACCATAGATGCTGCCTTGTATTCCCAAAAGGTTGGTCAGCACGCCATTGGATCCCAATAGCACAATCAACCCCATTCCATGGGAAATGGAGGGAATTAACATGGGAAGGGTAAAAAGAAGGGTCCACATACCCTTCCATTTGATGTTGATCCGCACGATACACCACGCCAGTGCTGTTGCCAAGAGCACCGACAAAAGGGTAGCAAGGCCTGCGGAAAGCAGGGAATTCTTCAGGGCGGTGGTAAACCGGGCTGAAGTAAAGATGGCCTTCACATCCGTCCCCGCAATGCTGGAAAACATGCTGATCAGGGGCAGGATTACCGCCACAATGAAAAATGCGGCCAGCAACAGTTTTACCGATAAAGAGCCGTATCCAGACCGCCGGTTCATGCTTCAGACCTCACATATTGAATCAAGGAATCGATCTTCAGTTGAATATTGTGCAGTACGAACCGCTCAATGTACTCGTTGGCAGGATGATCCACCAGGTTGCGGGGCGTATCCAACTGTTGGATCTGGCCTTCCTTCATCACCATAATCCGGTCGGACAAGGCAAACGCCTCCTCCTGATCATGGGTGATATAGATCATGGTGGAGCCAAACTGCTTCTGAATCTTCTTCAGTTCTTCCCGCAGAATCAGTCGCGTATCCACATCTAAAGCGGACATAGGTTCATCGAATAGAATCACATCGGGATTAAGAGCCAACGTACGGGCAATGGCCACCCGCTGCTGTTGTCCTCCCGACAAACGGTGAGGATACTGCTTCATGTGATCCTTTAATCCCACCATCTCCAGCAGATTTTCAGCAATCTCCCGGGAACGGGGTTTCAGGTCGGGCTGCAGTCGGATGGCATATTCCACGTTCCGCAGTACCGTCATGTTCTCAAATAACGCGTAATTCTGAAATACAATTCCCATTCCTCGCTTGCTGGGCGGAAGATGGGTGATCTCCTGGCCATCCTTATAGATATGTCCCGAGGTAGCGGGAGTCAATCCCGTTAGAATTCGAAGTATCGTGGTTTTTCCGCATCCAGACGGACCAAGGATGGAGAGAAATTCTCCATCCTTGACCGAAAAACTAATCCTATGCAGCACCTCATTGGCGCCAAATTCCTTGGACAGTTCCTGGACAACCAATTTGTCCTTTAGTGGTTCCATTTTTCCAGCAGCCTTTCCTTTTCTTCCGTAGTATTGCCGCTCATATCGGCGTATTTAATGTTGGTGGGGAAGTTTTCGATCTCAAAGGTCCGGTCCTTATAAATTTGTTCTGGGAAGAAACGCTCCTTGTCCTCAGGCACCAGGTCGGTATAGAAAAAGTTGAAAACCTCTTGCACCGCCTGCCGATCCTGTTTCCCCTCGATGATTCCCATGCCATATACGGTGTAGGGCGAACCTTCTTCAAAGAATAGAATCTCCAAGTCAGCACCCTTGTTGATCTCGGTTACGGTCTGGCCCGTCATGGCAAGGCCAATGGCCGCCTCCCCCTGAACCAGCGCGTTGACGGGGCCGGATCCAGAGGAGGTAAACTGTAGGATGTTTTCCGCCAGCTGGTCAAAATAGGCAAAGGCTTCCTCCTCACCCCAGGCGTTGACCAGACTCTTTAAAAACATATAGCCGGTACCGGAGGATTTGGGATTGGGCATGGAGATGAGCCCTTTGTACTCGGGCTTCAAAAGATCTGCATAACTGGTGGGAATCGCCAAGTTCTTTTCCTCCAGCAGCTTTCGATTGATTGCAATACAGCCTCCGTTTTTATATTCCGGCAGAATACACCCACTGGGATCTAGCAAATCCTCCAAGAAAATAGAGGTGTCATAATCGTCGGATACCTTGGCAAAAATACCATCCAATTGACCAATATAGCCGTATTCCAGATCATAGCTGATGTCGCAGGGAGTATCCTTCCCCTCGGCCTTTAGCTTGGCTACTTGGTTGCCGGTAGGCATGTATTCAATGACGATATCATACTGGGGAAACTGTTCATTTAGCCGTTTTTGAAAGTATTCATTGCGGTATTCCTCTGCGCTGGAATAGATGGTTACCTTCTCCGCTTTCTGCTCTCCGCCACAGCCGACCATGGCAAAAAGGGTGAAACCTGCAAGCAGCATGCCCAGGATCCGTTTCATATCCGTACCGCCCTTCTGTTCATTTTATGGCGATCATATCACATTTTTAGAACGCAAGCAATCCTTTTTGTTCATTTTCTTTTCAATTATTTTTAATATTAGAACACCGGCCCTATTTAGGAGCCGGTGTTTCTCTGGGCATTCTTCCTATCTTTGATCCCGATTATCCCAATCCAAGAACCCGACCCCAGGTATAGACCAGGAAAGCCACCACCCAGGCTACAGAGGTCTGGAAAGCCATGGCGGAGAGGGCCAAGCGGCCGGAGCCCAGTTCTTTTCGAGTGGCGGACATGGCGGCGACGCAGGGCATATACAACAGGGTAAAGACCAGGAAAGACACGGCGGCAAGAGGGGTGAACATCCCCTGAAGCGCCGTGGAAAGAGCGGCGTCAGTGCCAGCTCCGGTGAGGACTGAAAGGGTGCTGACCACCGTTTCCTTGGCGGTAAGGCCGGTGATGAGAGCGGTGCTGGCCCGCCAATCCCCGAAGCCCAATGGGAGAAAGATGGGGGCAATGAGGCGGCCCAGGGAGGCCAGGATGCTCATGGAACGATCGGTTACCATATTAAACTGCCAGTCAAAAGTGCTCAGGAACCAGATCACCACGGCGGCCGCAAAGATGATGGTAAAGGCCCGCTTTAAGAACTCCTTGGCCTTATCCCACATGTGCAAAAACACGTTCTTGAGGGTGGGAAACCGGTAGGCGGGCAGCTCCATGATAAAGGGCACGGGATTGCCCTTAAAGGCGGTATTCTTCAAGAGCAGGGCTCCCAGAATAGCCACCACCACGCCGGTAACATAGAGACAGGTTACCACCAGAGCTTTGTTGGTGGGAAAGAACGCCGCCGTAAAAGCCGCATAGATGGGAAGTTTTGCGCCGCAGGACATAAAGGGCACTAGAAAGATGCTGATCTTCCTGTCGCTGTCGCTGTAAAGGGTCCGCGCCGACATGATGGCGGGCACACTGCATCCAAAACCGATGAGCATGGGTACCAGGGAATGGCCCGACAGGCCGATCTTCCGCAGCAGCCGGTCCATTACAAAGGCCACTCGCGCCATATAGCCGGTATCCTCCAAAATGGAGAGGAAGAAAAACAGCATCAGGATGGGGGGCAGAAAGGACAGCACGCTGCCTACGCCCACCAGGATACCGTCAATGATAAGGGAGTGGAGCCATAGGCTGATGCCAGCACTGGTAAGCCATCCATCCACAAAGTCGGTGCCGGCCTGGATGAGGCCAGAAAAACCATCGCTCAAAAAGGTTCCTATCGGACCGAAGGTTATGGCAAAGATACTGGCCATAATCAGAATAAAAATGGGGATGGCCAGATATTTATGGGTGAGAACGCTGTCAATGCGGTAGGACCTCTGCTGGGCCTTGCTCTCCCCGGTTTTCTTGACGGTTTTGCGGCAAAGATCCTCGATGTAGCTGTACCGCATATCCACAATGGCCGCTTCCCGGTCGGTACCTAGGCCACTGGTCATCTCGTCCACAATATGGCCGATGATATCCAGATCGGCGGCGCTAACCCCCAGCTCCCGCTCCATGGGTTCGTCCTTTTCGATGAGCTTGGTGGCCGCAAACCGGGGGGAGATCCCCAGGCGCTTGGCCTTGTCCTCTACGATATGGGCAATGGAATGGATGGCCTTATGAACCTCTTGGGTACAGAAGTCAAAATGCTCCGGCAGGACGTGGTTCCGCCCGGTCTCCACCGCCCGCCGAATCAGTTCATCCACCCCTTCGTTCTTGCTGGCGGAGATGGGAACCACCGGCACGCCCAGCTCCCGCTCCATGGCGGCGACGTCGATGGTGGTGCCGTTTTCCCGCACCTCATCCATCATGTTGAGGGCGATGATGATGGGCAAGCCCAATTCCATCAGCTGCAGGGAAAGATAGAGATTCCGCTCGATATTGGTAGCATCTACGATATCGATGATGGCATCGGGCTTCTCCTTCAGCAGAAAATCCCGGCTGACCAGCTCCTCGCTGGTATAGGGGGACAGGGAATAGATGCCCGGCAGGTCCACCACATAGACATCCTTTTGCTTTTTAACCGGGCCGGTCTTCTTTTCTACCGTAACCCCCGGAAAATTGCCCACATGCTGGTTGCTGCCCGTCAGCTGGTTGAAGAGGGTGGTCTTGCCCGAGTTCTGGTTACCGATCAACGCGAAGACCATGGATCCTCCCCTCCTTTCCATGGCGGTGTCCATGACGGCCAGGGCCATCCTGTTGTTGGTCCTGGCCGGGGGAATGCCCCTTTACAGGTTCCACCTTAATGCGGGCGGCGTCCTCCTTCCGGAGGGTCAGCTGATAGCCCCGCACCGTAAGCTCCAGTGGGTCTCCCATGGGGGCTACCTTGCGGATGGATATGATTGTTTTGGGGGTAAGCCCCATATCCAGAAGCCGCCTTCTTAAGGCGCCTTCACAGTCCACCGCAAGGATCCGGTAGGGCTCTCCAAGCGTTCCATCGTTGAGCGTCACAAAAATTCCTCCCAAGTTAGATTCCTCTAACATTATAATCCAAACAAAAAAGACTGGTGTTAGCCAGCGCTTACAGATTACTTGCTTTTTTCCCCTCTGTCAAGTAAGCTGAAGGGGCGGATTCCAATGCATTTGAGGTGATTTTTATGAACCTGCCCTCCGCATCCAGCCAGGACTATTTGGAGGCCATTTTAGCCCTCTCGCCCCAAGCTCATGTGGGGGTGCGATCTGTGGATATTGCCGAAGCTCTGGGGGTATCCCGGGCCAGCGTCAGCCGTGCCATGGGGGTGCTGCGGGAGGCTGGGTACATACGGCATGAGCGCTATGGGCGCATTACCCTGACGGAATCCGGCCGGGCGGTGGCCCAAGCCGTCATGGGTCGGCACCAGGTGCTCAAGCGTTTTCTCATCAACGTTCTGGGCATTGATGAAGCCACCGCCGAGGCGGACGCCTGCCGCATGGAGCATGTGGTCAGCGCGGCCACCATGGAGAGCCTCATCGCCCACCTTGAGCGAGGCGGCCTGTCCCCTCGATAGCATCCTAGCCTCCCCGTTGTTTTTGGAGCGTTTTTCCTTGGCCGGCATACCACTTGCCGGCTTTTTTTATGAGACGCCTGGGGTTAGCCTGGAACTTCCATGGGCAAAAACCGGTTCTTTTCTGCCGGCAGAATGGGCGCAGCCGGGCGGACAGACGGTATGGTCGGCCTGTCCCACTACCACCCTATGCGGAAAAGAGGGAGGATAGAAGCAAAAAAGGAGCGGAAAACCGCTCCTTTTTTGCTGGGCCGGATTGGCCCAAATTGGTCTTGATTGGCCCTAAATTGCCCATTTGATCCATCAGTTTCTTCTTCGACGGAATCCTTTGGCCAGAAAAATCCCCAGAACCATGGCCGCTAGGCAGCCTCCTAGAACCAACCATTGGGCCATGGCACCGGAGGAGACGCCTTGATCATCCTGGCCCCTCGGCATGCCGTTTGGATCCATGGCGTTATCCGGGGGGGCCATGCCATTCTGGCGGCCGCCGCCCATGTTCCTTCCACCGCCCTCCTGCGCTCGACTTTGTATGGCGGCAATCTGTTCCTCCGTCAATCCCAGAGCCAGAAGGGATTGGGTCTGTTCCTCGGTGAGCGTAGTGCTGTCTCCGATGATGGCCAGGGCCTGTTCCATGACCTCCCGGCTAAGGCCGCCCATGGCATCCCCACCCCCCTGGGGCATCTCCGTTCCATCGGGGGGCGTCATCCCACCGTTTGTGGCGCCTCCCGTCCCGGGCAGCTCCATACCGTCCGGGGGCGTCATGCCCTCCGGAAAATTGCCTCCTGCGGGCGGTTCCATCCCATTAGGAAGGGTGATCTCCCCAGGGTCGGCGGCGGAGCCCTCCTCCCCGGAGGATTGGCCGTCTGTGCCGTCGCCGGGAACGGCGTTTTCTGCACCCGGCAGGGTAAACGCCTGGCCCCCCGGAGGCGTCTGCTGGTTCCACTGGCCCCCGCCGAATCCGCCGCCCATGCCCCCCATGGAGCCCATATCCGATAGGACCAGGCCGGAGGCGTCGATGAGGGAGGCGGGATCGGCCTCCTGGCCCTGGCTGGTGGCGGGGATGGTCCCCTCCAGTTGGCCCGTGAGGCTCTGGGCCCGCAGTCCGATATAGGCGCGGAGGGCGGTAAGGCCGGTCTGGTATTCCTCATAGGTATAGAAGGCGGTGGCGTCGTTTTTCACGTATTCCCCGATGAGAGCGTCCAGGGCGTCGATCTTCTCCTCCGCCGTGGACATCCAGCCTGTAACGATTTCCTGGATATAGGCGTGGTACTGGGCCAGATAGCTTTCCTCCTCCAGGAGCCGGGCCAAAAGGGGCCGCTCCGAAAGGGAGACTCCGGATACGGGCGTATCCATGGGAAAGTTCACCGCGGCGCTGGCGGAGCCGGTCTGGAACCCGGCAAAGCTCAGGTTGTAATCCCAGGGCAGGATGGTTAGCACGCCGTCCTTTTCATAGAGATAGTAATTGTGCTTTAAGCTGCTGACGTAGCTGTCCAGATTGACCAGAACGGTGTTGGCAGCAAAGTACCGGAGGGCGCCGTCCACATCGAGATAATCCGAAAGATCCTCCCCCTGGTTCAAGCCCTTGATGGCTTGGATCAGCCGATTATAGTCGCTGGTTGTGCCGCCCAGCACATCGTTGTTCAGGATATCGGCATAGCTCGTCAGACTGTCATCGGTATAGACCAAATCGCTGCCGCCGGAGCCGGAAATCTGGGTCTCCCCTTCCAGCACCTCCTGCATAAAGCCGCCGCCCCGGCCGCCCATGCTCTCCGGCTTATAGAGGCTGCCGTAATCGCTGCCGTAGTTCCGAATGAGGAAGCTCTCCTCCAAGGCCTCCACCGCAAGATATAGACCCCAGGGTTCCCCATTTACCGTGACGCTGGCGTAGCAGTAGAGGGGGGTTGTTACCCCAATATAGCTGAGCATATCATAGGAGAGGTATTCCTTTAGATAGGTGGCGTCACTGATACAGTTGTTGAGGACGAATTTATCCAAGCCCAGAAGGGTTTGGTTCTTCACGTATTCATCCATTTGGATTTTGAAGCTGAACCGGTCGGTGGTGGCGTCGCTGGCCACCTGGCTTAAGCTGGTGTTGCCCTTGGGGCGGATCCCCACCCCGTAATAGGTGGTCCCGTTGACCACAATATCGCACTGGATGTAGGTTTCGGCGGTGGCGTTCTCCAGCATGGTCTCCCAGGCGCTCTCCTCCACCTGGATATCCACCGTCATCACGGTATCGGGGTCGAACAGAGCCTCGTAGGCCATGGCCGTGCCGCTGGAGTTCCCGAGGTCATCCCGGGGGATCAACAGCATGGCCGCCACCGCCAGAAGGGCCAGAACTAAAACCACGGCTACCGTCCGGTGAAAGGCTTTTTTCTCCATGGCGTCCTCCCGGCCTAGGCCATATACTCCCCGTTATAGCTCACCAGCACGGCGTTCTGCACCCCGGGCAGGGCGGCCAGCTGGTTTACGAAATCCGTGGAGTTTCCCGCAAGGCGCACCTCCATGGTGAGCTCCACCCCGTCCATGCCCACCGTCTTGGTTTTGACGGCGCTTTTCCTGGCCTGGGCCTTAACACAAGCCTGGGCGGATTCCTCTGAGGCATCCCCATCACAGCTGACCAGCAGAATGTAGGGGGTATCCTGGGATTTTTTGTTGACGAATGCCATGAGAAGCAGGCCCAGGCACAGGGAGCCAATGACCGCAAGGGGAATTAGGCCGGCGCCCAGGATGATGCCCGCCGCGATGGCCCAAAATAGGTAGGCGATATCCATGGGTTCCTTGATGGCCGCCCGGAACCGGACGATGGACAGGGCGCCCACCATGCCCAGGGACAGTACCACGTTGCTGGTAACGGCAAGGATCACCACGGTGGTGATCATGGTCATGGCCATGAGGGATACCCCAAAGCTGTTGCTGTACAGCACCCCGGTATAGGTCTTGCGGTATACGTAGTGGATAAACAAGCCGATGGCAAAAGCCATGGCCAGGGCGATGAGGGCATCCACCAGGGAGAAGGAGGAAACCTTCTCCAGGAAGCTGGATTTGAAGATGTCGTTAAAGGTCATGGGGAAATTCTTCCTCTCTATTTTGGATTTGTGGGGCGGCGGGAAGCGTATGGAGGGGGGAGGGAGCGGAAGCGAACCACGAGTCCGCAAAACAAGTGGGCGGCAAGTACGCCTTTATAAGGAAACCGGGCACCGCCCGGCTAACCGAAAATGCGGGCGGCGGCGTATTTGCTGAAGGCGGTCCACCGGCGGTCCGGTATCTGGAGGAGGTCTCGGATCAAGTCGGGAAGGAAGGCGTCGTACTTGACCTCCAGGACCACGGTATCCGGATTCCCCGCCGGCAGGGTAGGGGCATGGGGATCGAAGAAGTTCCGGCAATAAACCCCGGTGCGGACGCCGCTATCCACGGTGATCCGTACGTTGCCCGGCCGGTAAAGGTACGCCTCCCGGGTGTAGTCCACCAGGGTCCGGGGCATGAGCTGCTGCTCCTTCTGCTTGATATACAGCTCCCACAAAAGGGGGTGGTCCCGGTCCGGCTTGGGGATTTGGCCAAGGAGAAGAGCTTCCACATACTTTCGGCCCACCTCCACGGAGCTCTTTTGACACAGGCCGTTTTCCTTCCGTTTCTTTTCCAGCCGAAGGAAGCTGTAGTCGCCGTTGTAGCACCGGACCCGGAATTTTTCCCGGCGGTTTACCCCATCCAGCTTCTCCAAAAGGGCTTTATCCCGGTAGTTGTCCAGATACAGGCTCCGGACCGTATATTGGCCGTCGGCAACGGCATAGGGATCGGGCTGGGCCAGGGGCCGAAGCCGGCTGCGGAGGGTCATCCAGTCCCCTCGGTGAATCAAGTGTTTGATCTCATGGCGCATGCCGGGCGCTTCCATAAGCATCGCTCCTTTCGTTCCGCGCTTAGTATCCGCCCCGGGCGTGACGGTTTGGTGAACCATCTTTGAATCAGCCCTGAATGTTACGCCTGGATGAAGTTCACGTTAAGGCGAAAGGAGCGGAAACCCCGCGAAAAATGGAAAAAGCCTCATCCTACAGAGGATGAGGCTTTTTCAAAAAGGCGTTGTTAGGAGGCCTGATACAGGGGCAGGGCAAACCAGAAGGAGGCTCCCTTCCCCGGCGGGCTTTCCACTCCAAACCGAGCGCCGTGGAGCTCCAGAATGGACCGGACGATGGACAGACCCAAGCCGGTGCCCACCTCCGCCCGCCGATGGGCCTGGCTGGACTTATAGTACCGGTCCCAGATATAGGGGACATCCTCCTCTGGAACCCCCTCGCCGGTATCCGTCACCCGAATGGTAACCCATCCGTCCTGGATCCGCTGATCCACGGTAACGGTCTTATCCGCTCCGGTATAGGTGATGGCGTTGTTGATGAGGTTGTACAGCACCTGTTCGATCTTCACCTGATCGGCGTTGACCCAAGCATCCTCCCCATGGTGGAAGTTCAGCGTATAGCCCTTTTGCTCCGTCAGCTTTTGGTACCGGGAAAGGGTATCCGTTACGCTGGAGGTCAGATTATAGGGCTGGGGATCCATGGACATAGCGCCTCCCTGAAGCTTGCTCAGGTCCAGCACATCGTTGACCAGGGTGGTCAGCCGGTTGGCCTCGTCGATGATCACCTGGACGTTTTCCGGGGTATTCTCCCCCGGCAGGTCCCGCATCCCCTCGGCGTAGGCGGTGATCATGGTTAGGGGAGTACGGAGGTCATGGGAGATGTTGGCGATGAGCTCGTTCCGAAGCCGCTCCACCTTTCCCAGCTCCTCCGCCGCTTGGTTGAGGGTATCGTTCAGCTGGATGATCTCCCGATAGGCGCCGCTCCGCAGATCCAGATGGTATTTGCCATGGGCCAGCCCCTTGGCCGCCTCGTTGATCTCCACGATGGGCCGGTACACCCGCCGGCCGATGATAAAGGCCAGACCCAGGGCCATGACCACCAGGATCACGGTGATATACACCAGCTGCCGCCGGAGGGTCTGCACCGTGGCCGTCACCGGGCTTAGGGTGGTATTCAAAAGGATCAGGGCCGGCTGACCATCGATGAGGGTGGTTTGGGCATAAACGATGCTCTCCATCATTCCCCCATCCTTGGGCGGCACGTTTCCCTCATAATGGTCGTCGTTATACCGGTTGTTGAAAAAGCCCTCTCGGCTGAAGCGGTCCAGCCACTGGCCCCCTGCCGCCTGGGTTTTATCGAACATCCGCATCAGCTCCTCCATGGGCAGCTTGTGGATGATACACCCCGGCAGGATATCCGCCTGGGCCACATCCCGGCCATCCCGGGATATTACCCGGATACAGACCTCGTACCGCTGCGCCATCCGTTCCACCAGCGTCTGGATTTCCTCGTTATCGGCGTTCACCGAGATGGCGTTGCTGCACGCCCGAATCTCCCCCATCTTGCTGGCCTTGTAGAAGGAATCCAGAAACACCGTCTGAAACAGCCACAGCAGTACCAGCATCATGGCGGCGAACAGAAGAAAATAGGCGAAGATACGCCATTTGATGCTGATTCCGCTACGCTTCAAAGCGATACCCCACCCCTCGCAGGGTGACGATGAGGTCCCGGTATTTCCCCAGGCTGCTCCGCAGCAGCTTGATATGGGTATCAAGGGTTCGGTCGTCCCCAAAGAAGTCGTAGCCCCATACGTTGCTGATGAGCTGTTCCCGGGTGAGGGCAATGCCCCGGTTTTTCACCAGGTAGAACAGCAGGTCATAGGTTTTGGGAGACAGCTCCACCGTCTCTCCATCCACCTGTACCGTCCGGGCGGTGAAGTCGATGGTAAGCCCTTGGTGGGTAAAGGTCACCCGGCGCACCCCGGCATCCTTCTTGCCGTTGCGCTGAAGGATCACGTTGACCCGCATCATCAGCTCCCGGGGGGAGAAGGGCTTGACCACATAGTCGTCCGCCCCCACCTCAAAGCCGTGGATCTTATCGTACTCCTCCCCCCGGGCCGACAGCATCAGGGCGGGAATGTCCTTACGCTTGCGGATCTCCCGCACGGCGGAAAACCCGTCCAGCTCCGGCATCATGATGTCCATGATCATCATATCGAAATCCTGTTTGCGGCAGAGGGACACCGCCTCCATGCCGCTGGCCGCCTCGGTGACCTGATAGCCCTCAAACTCGGCGTACTTGCGGATGATGGTCCGAATCTTCTCCTCGTCGTCCACCACCAATATGCGGTTTTTATTCATGGCATCTCCCTCTCTTTCCCCGGGCGGTCCCCAGGAGCGCCCACCATTTGGTGTTTATTGTACCCGGGCTTTGTGATGGAAATGTGACAACACCCTGACAATCGCCGGACGGCGGGGGCTTGGGGCGGACGCCCAGAACGCACGGAAGCCGGGCATCCGCCCGGCTCCTTATGTATGCAGGTTTTTTCCTGTTCTCTTTTATGGGGTTATGGGTACATCTCTTGCTTTGATCCACACGTTATCGTTTGATCCTCGATGGGCAATCACCTTCCTTTCAGCATTCTGGCACTTGGGTCTCGTCTACCATGGCACATCACCTCCTTTCCTGCTTCATATGGATAAAATTCTTTTATGAATTGGAGGGAACATACTCGCCAAGGGTGACGGTGACGCTCTGCTCCTGATTGTTCCGCAGCACCGTCAGGGTGATGGAATCCCCCACGGATTTTTCCGCGATGAGACCCGTTACCTGGCTGGCGGAGGCGACTTCAGCGCCGTCTACCGCAAGGATGCAATCCCCCGCCATAAGCCCCGCCTGAGCGGCTTTTCCGTTTTCCTCAACCTTTAGGACATAGACCCCCTGCCGGTTCACCCGGTACATCATCATGGTCTGGGCGTCGGTGATGTCCAAAAGGGTGGCCCCCATATAGGGCCGTCCCGTCACATAGCCGTGTTTGCTCAACTCCTCCAGCACCGGGGTTACGTCGTCGATGGGGATGGCGAAGCCCAGACCCTCCACCTCGGTACCGATGGATTTTGCCACCACGATGCCCACCAGCTCACCGGAGGCGTTGAACAGGCCGCCTCCCGAGTTGCCGGGGTTGACCGCCGCGTCGGTCTGCAAAAGGTTCATGGTTTCGCCGCTTACGGTGATCTCACGGTCCAGGGCACTGATGATGCCCTGGGTCATGGTGCCGCCCAGCTGCCCCAGGGGGTTGCCTACCACATAGGCTTTATCCCCCATCTGAAGGTTGCTGGAGCTGCCGATGGTGGCTGCCGTAAGGCCGGCAGCCTCGATCTTTAGAAGGGCGATGTCGGTTTTTTCATCGGTGCCCACCAGGGTAGCGTCATAGGTTTCCCCGTTTCGCAGGCGGATCTGAATGGTGTCCGCGTCCTCGATCACATGGTTGTTGGTGACGATATAGCCGTCGGCGGTGACGATAACCCCGCTGCCGGCCCCCTCCGTCACGCTCTGGCTGCCCATCATACTCATACCGCCGCTTCGGGCGGTGGTGACGATCTCCACCACGCTCTCGGCTGCGGCCGCAAGCCCTGTGGGCGCGATTTCATCCTGGCTCCCGGTGGAGGTGGCGGTGACGTTAAGGTTCAGCCCCGTCTGGGCTTTACCATCGTCTCCCCAGAGCCGGAAGGCGGCGTATCCTCCTCCCATGCCCGCTCCAAAGGCCAGCAGCAGGCCCAGCATGACGGCCCCGCCGCGGCGGAATCCTCCGCCTCGTTTCCGATTCATATTCTTCCGATCCTCCTCTGGTTTCATAGGAGTAAGGGGTTCTCCGGTCTGGGATCCAAGACCGGGGCCATACTGCGCTTCGTTCCGATATTCTTTATATTCATTGCCGTTTTCCATCATTCCTCCGGCCTCCTTTCTCTTGATGGGCATAGAATAGCCGTCAAATGTGAAGGAAGTTTGAACAGCCTTTGACACAATTCCGAACCTTTGTGGCCGGGCAAGACGGGCTGAGCCTGCCTCCATGCGGCGGGAAGGGAAGGTGAAAAAAAAGCGGTTATGACCAACGGCAAAGCGTTGGTTTGGGAAAAGTTGGATAAAAGCGGAGGCTGGTTCTAGGAAGCGGATTGTTCGAGGCAGGAACAGCACGTCACCGGCGCACAATATGGGCCCAGCCCGGGAGAGGGGCGGTTTGACTTCTATACTTGACTTTTTTTGTGTATTTTACTAGACTAAATCCATAGGCATTTGGAATAATATAGAAGCTTTGTATCAAACCGGGCTTTTGCCCTGGATATTTGGAGGTAACCTATGGATTTGAACACCACCCGCAGACTGAACAACGGCGTCGAGATGCCCATGATGGGCTTGGGCGTTTTCCGTTCCCAGGATGGACAGGAGACCGTGGACGCCGTCCGCTGGGCCTTGGAAGCCGGGTACCGGCACATTGATACCGCCGCCTCCTACGGCAATGAGGAAAGCGTTGGCGAAGGGCTGCGCCAGAGCGGTGTACCCCGGGAGGAGGTCTTCATCACCACCAAGCTATGGACCACCGAAATGCGGGCCGGAAAGCAGAGGGAATCCTTCCTGCGGAGCCTGGAAAAGCTGGGCGTGGACTACATCGACCTCTATCTCATCCACTGGCCCGCCCCCCTGGTATACAAGCCCTCCTACAGGATCGTGGAGGACCTTTACAAAGAGGGGCTCATCCGGGCCATTGGCGTCAGCAACTTCCATGAATGGCATATGGAGGATCTGCTGGAGGAAGCCGAAGTGGTGCCCGCCGTCAACCAGATCGAGTTTCATCCCCTGTTGACCCAGCTGCCTCTCATCAAATACTGTGAGAAGATTGGCTGCGCTCCCGAGGCCTGGAGCCCTCTGGGCGCCGGCCATCTGCTGAGCGATGAAAGAGTGGTGTCCCTGGCCAAAAAATATGGCAAGACCCCTGCTCAGGTGCTTCTGCGCTGGGATCTTCAGATGAACGTCATCACCATTCCCAAGTCGGTGAAAAAGGAGCGGATCATCGAAAATTCCAAGATCTTCGATTTTGAGCTGACCCTGGAGGATATGGCCATTTTGGCGGCTATGAACACCTGCACCCACTTTGGCAAAAACCCCGATATCTGGAGTTTTTAAAGGGCAGGGCGGCGACAGGAAAACCGCCCATCGCAAAAGAGGGGCCGGACGATTGTCCGGCCCCTCTTTTTGCTTCGCTCTATTGAATGTTGATGTTGACCGCGCCGATGCCTCCGCTCACATGGAGGGCATTGGGCGCACCCGGCGTCCCGGCGGAACCGCTGATCTTCTGGCCGTTGAGGCTGATGGCGCCGATGCCCATATCGGCGGTGATGGAATAGTCCGCCACATTTCCGCTGATGTTAAGGGTGGTTTCCCCTACTCCGCATTCCACCCGGCTGCGGCCGGTAACGCTGCCGGTGATGGTGGTGGCTCCCACACCGGTTTCCAGGTCCAGGTCATGGAATTCCGCCTGTTGGATGGAAACCTCCCCTACCCCGGCGTCGATGTTGGTCCGCTGGGCGCTCATATCCTGGCCATAAAAGGCCCCGGCGCCGTTTTCGATGGCAAGAAGGCCGGCTTTAAGGCCCTTGATCTCCACCCGGCCGGCACCGTTTTCAATCTCCACCCGCTGGGCCTCATAGCCCTGAGGCAGGGTCACCACGATCTGGGTGCCGCCCGCCCCCCATCGGAAGGGATTCCAACCGCCGCCGCTTTCGATTTTCAGGGTGTCCCCCTGCTGGCGGCAGGTAAAGGAGTTCCGCGCGTCATAGGCCTCCACCCGAAACACGTCTCCCTGGCGGATGGTAAGGGCGCCCATATCGTTATCGATATCGATGTTCAAAACGCCGGCGTACTCCTGGCTGAAGTTCACGGTTCCCATCTCCCCTTCCTGCCACCATCCAACGACGCCAAAGAGGGCGCTGACGCCCCCTGCGATGGCCAGGATGATGGACAGCGCCAGGCATAGGCCCAACGCCATGGCCACATATTTAACGGTCCTTTGAAATCCGTTCATTTAATGTCCGCCCCTCCGAAGATGCACACGCTGTTGACAAACAGGGTGGGGGCGTTGGGATCGCTGGGAGGCAGCGTCTTGTTGCTGGTGCCGCCAAACACCGGCACGCTGCTCACCTTGACCTTGACGCCCTCGGGCGCGAAGATGTCCACTCCGCCGAAGATGGCCGAGGAATTGATGACGCGGTCCTCCGTCATGGTAGCGCCCCGGAGGTCCAGGGTGACTCCGCCAAATACCGCCGTTACGTTGGCCCCGGTAAACTCCTCATGGTACAAGGACGCGCGGTTGCCGCTGAATACGGCGGAATACTCCACCTGGCCGTCCTGGCGGACATGGCCGGTGCTCTGCCGCCGGAACATCCCTCCAAAGATGATCTGAAGGCCGATGAGCACTAGAATAAGGGGGAAGATCAGCCGCCCGATGACGCGGCCATTGACAAGGCCCTGGGCGGACAGCAGCAGCAATACGCCGATGACAAGGCCCCCCAGGTTCCAAAACCCCAGGCCGTCCCGGATCAGACTGATGAAGCAGGGCACGATGAGAAAGAGCGTCCACCAGCCTGAGAAGAAGAGGTTAAAATTCCACAGCCCCAGGGCTTGGCCGCCGAACCCCAAACCGGCCACAAGAAAAGCCAGCCCGAACAGGATGTTCCCAACACGTTGTCTCATATGGATTCGCTCCTTCTACCGTTTTCCCCGGGGGCGCGCAAACGGCCTTCCTCTCCCGGGACAGAACCAGTATAGGTTCATTGTATTAAGAAACCCATAAGAAGTCCACAACTATTTGTGAATGTTTTATCATATTATGGGCTGCTTTGGGCCCTCACTCCCCTTGATATACGGTTTTACCGTCCTTAATGGTTTCCAAAACCCGGATCCCGCGCAGGGCATCGGGGGGAGTGGTAAGGGGATTTTGGCTCAGAATCACCAGATCTGCCCGTTTACCGGTTTGAAGCGTTCCCTTCTCCCCTTCCTCAAAATACTGGTACGCCCCATAGGCCGTAATGCCCAACAGCGCCTGGTAGGGGGTCACCGCCTCCTCCTGGGATAGCAGCGCTCCCGCCCGGGTTCGACGGTTGACGGCACACCACAGGGTATCGATCATGTCGGGGGGCAGCACCGGGGAATCCTGATGGAGGGTGAAGGGCATGCCTCGCCGCACGGTGGAGCGGAGCGGGCTGATGGTCTCCGCTCGCCTCCCCAGGTTCTGCAGGTGCACGTCCCCCCAGTAATAGGTATGGGCTACAAAGTAGGAGGGGAGGATGCCCGCCGCCCGCATCCGGTCCAGCTGGTCCACCCGCACCATCTGGGCGTGGACCATCACCGGCCGAAGGTCGGCCTTTTGAACCCCTTCCCTCCGGACCACCTCCACCGCCGTGATGAACTGCTCCGCCGCCGCGTCGCCGTTGCAGTGGCACAAAAGCTGACGCCCCTGGGAGAACGCCGTCCGGACCAGCTCTGCCACCCGTTCGTCGGTGTGGATGGGGTATCCCCGATACCCGTCCTCCGCCCCCTCGTAGGGCTGGGTTAGCCATGCGGTGCGGCCTTGGGGGGAGCCGTCCAGAAAAATCTTATAGCCGCCGATTTTCAGCCTTTGCCGGTAGCCCATCAGGTATGCGGGGTTTTCCTGCGCCAGGTTGGGCGCTTTATCCAGATCCACATAGGCCGCCACATCCACCCGGAGGCGCCCAGCCTGGGCCATCTGCTTGAGGAGGGCCAGCTCGCCCTGGCCGGTCAAGCCCTCCTGCACCGTGGTGATCCCGTGGCGCAGGTAGATATCCTGGGCCTGATCCAACAGGGCCAGAACTCTCTGGGGACTGGGCGGAGGCACCTGCCTTCCCACCGCCATAAAGGCGGCTTCCTCCAGATACCCGTTGGGAGCGCCGCCAGCTTCTCGGCCAATCACGCCGCCCTGGGGGTCCTGGGTGCTGGCGGTGATCCCCGCCAGGGCCAGCGCCCTGGTGTTCACCGCTCCCATATGTCCTGAGGCGTGCGTCACCATAACGGGGTGCTCCCCCGCCACCCGATCCAGGTCCTGGCGGGTGGGATGCTCGCCTCCAGCCAGCAGGTTATGGTCATATCCAAACCCCACCAGCCAGTCGCCGGGAGCCAGATCCTGTTCCTTGGCAAAGTCCTCCAACCGCCGGAGGATTTCCCCTACGCTGCCGGCGCCCGACAGATCGGCCAATCCCAGGGTATTGGCATAGCTGGTAAAGTGGCTGTGGCCGTCGATGAATCCCGGCAAAAGGGTCCTCCCCCCTAGATCCACCCGGCGGCAATCGGGATTGACCAGATCCGCTAGGCTCGATCGGGAGCCCAGAGCCTGTATCCGTCCATCCTCCCCCACCAGCAGGGCCTCGGGCTGGGGCGTTCCCTCCTCCATGGTGAGAATCGTGCCGTTGTAATATAGGGTTTGCATTCCTCCGCCTCCTTTGTTTTCCCCTCTATTATATCCTCTTCTTTGGATTTTCACATCGGGTACCCGCCTTCATATTATATAGTAAAGCCCTGGCTTGGGCCCGGGCTCTTCACAATGGAAGGGAGAACAATCACTTGAACAGATATCAACCAAGGTATATGGGTGCACAGCATGCCCCATGCCGTCATATGACGGTGGTAAAAACCGCCGCCCTTGCCGATTGCATCGATCGCGCTCCCCTGGCCATGGCCTATGTGCCCATGCAGCAGTGGGAACGTACCTATGACCTGGACGTGGCGCTGGACCGGGGGACCATCTTCCCCGAGCTGGATCTGCCGTTCTGCGCGAAGAGGTGAGCGATATGACGAGAAATTGTAACAGCGACCGTCAGAGAAAAATGCTTCAGGTACAGATGGCCGACTTCGCGTTGATCGACGCCAACCTCTACCTGGATACCCATCCCGGCTGCCAGAAGGCCATGGAGTACTTCCAGCAGCAGCACGAGGCAGCCCAGCGGATCCGCAGGGAGTACGTAGAGCTCTATGGCCCCCTTACCGCCGCCGACGCCGCCGGCAAAGACACATGGACCTGGGTAGAGACCCCCTGGCCCTGGGAAATGGAGGCATAACACATGTGGATCTATCAGAAAAACCTGGAATACCCCGTTAAAATCGCCCGGCCCAACGCCAACTACGCCAAGATCATCATCACGCAGTTTGGCGGCCCCGACGGCGAACTGGGCGCCTCCATGCGCTATCTTTCCCAGCGCTACGCCATGCCCTACCGGGATGTGGCCGCGGTAATGACGGATATTGGAACTGAGGAGCTGGCGCACATGGAGATCGTCAGCACTATGGTGCATCAGCTAACCCGGAACCTCTCCACCGACGAGATCATCCGCTCGGGATTCGATACCTATTTTGTGGACCATACCACCGGCGTCTGGCCCCAGGCTGCTTCCGGCATGCCCTTCAGCGCCTCCACCTTCCAGTCGGTTGGGGATCCCATCACCGACTTGATGGAGGATATGGCCGCCGAGCAAAAGGCCCGGACCACCTATGACAACCTGATCCGGCTCATCGACGATCCCGACGTGCTGGACGTCCTGAAGTTCCTGCGGGCACGGGAAGTCGTCCACTTCCAGCGGTTTGGCGAGAGCCTGCGGCTCACCACCGACCGGCTGGATTCCAAAAACTTCTATGCGTTCAATCCCGCCTTTGACGGGGTGGACGGCAAGGGCTGCAAATAACCCCAGCCCTTTGTGTCATGGATTCGTTCCAAACAAATCGCGCCCCGCGGAGGATCCTCCGCAGGGCGCTTTTTTCGCTATTCTTTAGTTTTCTTCCGCTTTCCTACCTTTCTTGCCACAGAAAATCCCGCCCAGAATACAGCCGGCACTGGCCAGCAGAAGCCCTATCAGAAGCCCAGGCTGCGCGCCGTCTCCGGTTGGCGGAATCTCTGGATCCACGGAATCCGGGGTATCCTCCGCCGGGATCAGCGTGTAGACCGCATTGATGACGGTATCGGCGGTAATAGCCTTTCCATCCCCATCCCACGCTCCGGTATAGCCTTCCTTTGCGGGAACCTCCGGCGGAGCCGCATCCATCCCATGCTCTACCCGCACCGTGGCTACGATTTTTCCGTCTGCCCGATAGGTGACGGTATAGACATTGACTAGCTCCACCCTGTCCGCCACCACGGCTGCTTCCGTGCCCTGTGCAGGCGCAAGATCAAAGACGGTATAATAGGTGTCGCCGTACACATCGATTTTATTCTGCTCAGGAACCTTGATTCCAAGATTGTCCGCCAGCTCGATGCCTGTTTGGGCGCGGATCGCCACAACCGACACGCCCTGGCCCTCTGAATCGGCGGTAATGGGGCCCACCGCCTTTTTGATCACAACCTTGCCCGCATCCGCGCGGATCCCATAGCTGCTTCCCGTATTCCCAGCGCCTCCATTGCCGCGGATGGCCCCGGTTGCGCCGCTGATCTCAACATCGCTATTTATGGAGCGAATGGCGCATTGTCCGGTGATATCGCCCAGTGTTCCGCTGATCTCAACCTTTTCCATGGCATAAATGCCATGGGTTCCGCTGATATTGCCCACCGTACCCTCTATGGCAACATTCGCAATCGCCATGATTCCGCCGCTGTTGCCCGATACATCGCCCACGCGGCCGCTGGGGGCAACGCTGAAATTCTTGTACGCAAAGACGCCGTAATCGGTGCCCTGGATTTTCCCAACCTGGCCGGCGATGATTACGTCGTGGTTATACTCCGACGTGATTCCAATGACGCCGGTGACATCGCCCACCTTGCCGTTTATGGTGATGTTTCCATTATCGGTTTGAAGGGTATACCACTCGCTATGCAAGTCGCCAAGAACGGCTCCCTCGGCGATGGTAATGTTTCCCTGAGTGGAATAGATTCCGCCATCCGTGCCACCGGTGATATCACCCATGGCACCCTTTATGGTGATAGCTCCCCTGGCAAAGATGCCGTTTTTTCCGCCGGAAACGGCGTTTTCACCGTTTGCCGGGGTATCCACCCCTACAACGGTGAGATCGCCGGCCACGGCCTCGATCCCGTTGCCGCCCGCGTTTTGAACCGTGGCGTCCGTCAGGGTAACGGTGGGAACGCCCTCCACCAACTCAAACCGTATGGTATGGTGATCGGCGTCGGCTCCCACGGTGGTCACCGCTCCCATGGCGTCGTTGGTAGCATAGGCAACGGTATTTTCGGCGTCGATGGTCAATTCCACGCCTCCTACAAACACGGTATAGCTGCCGTCATCGGCCAGGGTGGTTGCAATGCCTATGGACATGCAAAGAATGAACGCAAGCAAGAAGGTGAAAAACCTTGAAAACCGTTTCATTACAGCCCTCCAGTCGGTCTCAGCGGTTGATTTTATTGTTCATTATTATATACCATTGTGACCAGCTTGTAAATGCATCTTCCGCCGTCCTTTTTATAAGAAAAAACCGAATCAAGCAAAAAAGATTTCTATTTTTTGGATGATGCTAAGCTGGTTACAATGGTATAGGTTTTTATCAGAAAGGCATGAAAAAAGGCCATCCCAAAGGGAATGGCCCCATAATCCAATGCCGATAAAAAAAGTGCTCTTTTTATCCCTTTTCACTCTCCAGGCCCGCGTGCCTTTTTAGGGCGTCAAAGGTTGCGTCGCTGATGTAATGCTCGATCCGGCAGGCGTCCGCCGAGGCGGTTTCCTCGTCCACCCCCAGCCGGGTAAAGAGCTGGGTCAACAGGCGATGGCGCTCGTAGGTACGCTCTGCAATCCGACGGCCTGCGTCCGTGAGAAGCAGGTGGCCTTCCCCGTCCACCGTCACATAGCCATCCTTCTTCAAAAGGGACATGGCCCGGCTTACGCTGGGCTTGGAGTATCCCATCTCCTCCCCAACATCGATGGCCCGAACGGGGCCTTTTTGGCTTAAAATCAGGATGGTCTCCAGATACATTTCTCCCGATTCCTGTATGCGCGCCATGGCTTCCCCTCCTTTCCTTGGATGATAGCCTACATCCTTCATAAAATCAAGGTTCCTCCCTCCCGGCTCCTCAAATGGAAAATCTTTTAAAACCTGTTGACAATCCCCTATTGTCGGAGTATGATATCCGTAGTTAGCGAAAGCTAACTATATTTTGACCCACGGGTTAGTCTATGCTAACCATCGTGAGGAGGAGGTCCTTTGTGATGCCATTGACCCTTGCAACGCCCGGGGAAGAGAGCACCATCCAGCGGGTGGGTGGAAACCCAGAGGTGCGGGCCCACCTAAAAAACCTCGGTTTTGTGGTAGGCGGCGACGTAACGGTGATCTCCATCAACAGCGGGAACGTCATCGTGAAGGTAAAGGAAGCCAGGATCGCCATCAGCCAGGAAATGGCGGGCAAGATCATGGTTACGCCATAAATCTTATTGTAAAGGAGGAGCGTGGATGAAGACCCTAAAGGATGCAAAGGTGGGGGAAACCCTTACCGTGATGAAGCTCCAGGGGACCGGCGCCATCAAGCGGCGGATCATGGACATGGGCATCACCAAGGGCACCCAAGTGCACATCCGCAAGGTGGCGCCCCTGGGGGACCCGGTGGAGGTCAACGTGCGGGGGTATGAACTGTCCATCCGCAAGGGGGACGCCGAGCTGATCCTGGTGGAATAGCCAACGGACTGGACTACGTCTTTTCTTCTTACTCGATTCGCATTGCCTGATTTTAAAGGAGCGGTACCATGGAAAAACAAATCAGAATTGCCCTTGCGGGCAATCCCAACAGCGGGAAAACCACCCTGTTTAACGCCCTGACCGGAGCCAATCAGTTTGTTGGCAACTGGCCTGGCGTTACGGTGGAAAAAAAGGAAGGGAAACTCAAAAAACACGATGGCGTCATGATCATGGATCTGCCAGGCATCTACTCCCTCTCTCCCTACACCTTGGAGGAGGTGGTGGCTCGGGATTACCTCATTGGAGAGCGGCCCGACGCCATCCTCAACATCGTGGACGGCACCAACCTGGAGCGAAACCTCTACCTCACCACCCAGCTCACCGAGTTGGGCATTCCGGTGGTGGTTGCCGTCAACATGATGGACGTTGTAAAAAAGAACGGCGATAGCATCCATACAGAGGAGCTTTCCCGGGCTCTGGGCTGCCCGGTGGTGGAGATCTCCGCCCTCAAAGGGCAGGGGGTGATGGAGGCGGCCCAGGCGGCGGTGGACGCGGCCGGCACCACCATGGTCCCCGCTCACACCTTTTCCGGGGTGGTGGAGCACGCCATCGCCCACATCGAGGAGGCGGCGGTACACGGCCTTCCTCAGGAACAGCAGCGCTGGTATGCCGTCAAGCTGTTTGAGCGGGATGAGCGAGTCCTGAGCCAGCTTAACCTCAGCCAGGAGGTTCTAGGCCACATTGAGGAGGATATCGCCGCCGCCGAGCGGGAGATGGACGACGACGCCGAAAGCATCATCACCAACGAGCGGTATCTCTATGTGGCTTCGGTGGTCAAAAGCTGCTGCAAAAAGAAACGCGCCGGAGGTCTCACCACCTCCGACAAGATCGACCGGGTGGTCACCAACCGTTGGCTGGCCCTGCCCATCTTTGCCGTGGTCATGTTCCTGGTTTACTTCATCTCAGTAACCACCGTAGGTACCTGGGCCACCGACTGGGCCAACGACGGCGTCTTTGGCGATGGCTGGCATCTTTCGGGCGGCGCTGCCTATGAGGCAGCCGCCGAGGAATACGTGGTGCCGGGGGCCATGAAGGACGCTTTTGAAGAGGCTGCCGAGGCAGCGGGCGTGGACCCCGCTACCGCCACCGATCTGACCGCCACCGCCTTCCTCTATGACGACAACGGCGAAATCGAGGAGGAACTGCCCGTCACCTTTGCCGACTATCAGGAGGCAGCCCAGATGGAAGAGCCCGACCCGGCGGATTACGGGGTCTGGGTTCCCGGTATCCCAGCGCTGGTGGGCGACTGGCTAGAGAGCATCCACTGCGCCGACTGGCTTCAGGGGCTGATCCTGGACGGCATCGTCGGCGGCGTTGGCGCGGTATTGGGCTTTGTCCCCCAGTTGCTGGTTCTGTTCCTGCTACTGGCCTTCCTGGAAAGCTGCGGCTATATGGCCCGGATTGCCTTTGTGCTGGACCGGATCTTCCGCCGGTTTGGTCTCTCCGGCAAATCTTTCATCCCCATGCTGGTGGCCACCGGCTGCGGCGTGCCCGGCATCATGGCCTCCCGGACCATTGAAAACGACCGGGATCGGAAGATGACCATCATCACCACCACCTTTATGCCCTGCGGCGCAAAGCTCCCCATCATCGCCTTGATCTCCGGCGCCCTCTTTGGCGGCGCCTGGTGGGTGGCTCCCAGCGCCTACTTCATCGGCATCGGTGCAATCATCCTCTCCGGCATCATTCTGAAGAAGACCCGCCGGTTTGCGGGGGATCCCGCTCCCTTTGTGATGGAGCTTCCCGCCTACCACTGGCCCACCGTTCCAAACGTCCTGCGCTCCATGTGGGAGCGGGGCTGGTCCTTCATCAAGAAGGCCGGTACCATCATCCTGCTGTCCGCCATCGTCCTCTGGTTCCTCCAGGGCTTCGGCTTTGAAAACGGCTCCTTCGGCATGGTGGAGGATCTCAACAACTCCATCCTGGCGGCCATCGGCTCCGCCGTGGCCTGGATCTTTGCACCCCTGGGCTGGGGTACCTGGCAGGGCGCCGTGGCTTCCGTCACCGGGCTCATCGCCAAGGAAAACGTGGTTTCCACCTTTGGCGTCCTCTACGGCGGTCTCAGCGAGGTAGCCGAGAACGGTTGGGAGGTTTGGGTCAACGTACGGGCTGCCTTCACCCCTCTGGCCGCCTACTCCTTCCTCACCTTCAACCTGCTCTGCGCCCCCTGCTTCGCCGCCATGGGCGCCATCAAGCGGGAGATGAACAACGCCAAATGGACCCTCTTTGCCATCGGTTATCAATGCTTGTTCGCCTACTGCGCAGCCCTGGTAATCTACCAGCTGGGCATGCTGTTTACCGGCGCCGGCAACCTCCTGGGATCTCTGGCGGCCCTGGCCATCGTGGCGCTGACCCTATACCTGTTGTTCCGGCCCTATCGCGAACCCAACAGCCTTGTGAGCAAGCGGGAAGCCAAACTGCGCAACGTAGCATAACCCAAAAGGAGATGATTTCATGCTCAACTGGATCGGAGCAAACGGTTCCACCCTCTTGGTGGCCGGCATTCTTGCGGCCGTGGTGGCGGCCATCGTCATCCATCTGGTGCGGAACAAGAAAAAGGGCAAATCCTCCTGTGGCTGCGGCTGCGGCGGATGTCCTATGAACGGAAGCTGCCACAGCAGCCATTGATTCTTCCTCTAAAAGAAGCGCCGTATGCCGGACTTTGGCATACGGCGCTTCTTTGATGGAGCGGTTCCCTTTTCTACAATTTGGGATGAAAGCGGGCATAAAAAAGGGCTGGATGTAATCCAGCCCTTTCTTTGCAGCTCTAAAAGCGGCCCTACTACTCCCCTTGGTGCTCGGGGGATTCCGCCGCAAACCGAATACCGGTAGGGCTCATACAGGTGCCGCACCGATGGCCCAAATCCCGAATCTCGGCGCCCACCCGCACCATGGTGGTGATCATCTCGCTGAAGGGCACCAGCACGTCAAAGCCGCCCAGCACCGCGTTGGCATTGGCCATGGCCGTAGCCACCGCCGCCACATTTCGGGCCATGCAGGGCACCTGTACCTTGCCGGCGATGGGATCGCATACCAGACCCAAGAGGCTCTGGAGGGACATGGAAGCGCCATCACAGCACTGCTGGGGCGTTCCGCCCAGAAGGTGGATCAGCCCGCCGGTGGCAAGGGCGCAGCCGCTGGTGACCTCGGCCTGGCAGCCCCAGGCCCCGGAGAAGTTGGTCTCCCGCGCCATGATGGCGCCGATCATGCCGGCAGCCAGAAGGCCCTCTACCATCTTCTCATCATCCAATCCCATAGCCTGGCCGGCGCCGTACAGTACCCCGGGCACGATGCCGGAGGAGCCGCCGGTGGGGATGCACACGATGACCCCCATGGAATTGCTGTACTCCATAACCGCCTGGCTGGCGTAGATGGCATGGTTCAGGGCGCCCAAATCCAGGGCCTGGGGCGTGGAGACGAAATCCCGCATCTCGGTTGCGGAGGTCTGGATATAGCCCACCAAGGGGGATTCCTTGCTGAGGCCTTTTTCGATGGAATTCTTGATGACGCTCCACAAAAACCGGGCGTGCTCCAGCACCCCTTCCCGTCCCCATCCGCTCATGGCGGACTCATAGGCCACCGCCAGCTCAAAGAGGTTCAAATTGTGGGCTTCGCCGTAGGCCACCATTTCCTCGGCGGTTTCAAAGGGCGGCTTGTGGTTGATGTTTGCCACCACGGGATGGACCGGATTTACCACCCGGATATACTTTACCCCGGGGATGGCCTTCACCTTCTGGATATCCGCCTCCTCCCAGGGCTCCCCGGTTTTGAATTCCACGATGGAGACGTCCTTTTTCCCCACCAAGCAGTTTACCGCATTGAGGGATTTTGCCATAGGCTTGGCGGCCTGGGCGATCCGCTCCAGCTCCTCCTGGGAAGCTGGACCGGTAAACAGAAGCAGCTCGTAGTGGTCTCCTTTGATGTCGGTCAAACAGCCGTCGATCTCCTGAATCACGCAGGTTCCGCCGCCGGTGGAGTTGGTCACCAAGGTGGTTTCAAAGCCGTTCTTCCCCTTCATGATGGCCCGAATCCCCTGGACATCCCCTGGGATATCGATATCCAGAAACACGAATTCCACTTCCAGCCCCGCCTTTTTCGCCTCCTCCCGTGCCTGGGGGAAGTTCTCCTGGGGGGGCTTTTTACCCAGAAGGCCGCTGATGAGGGCCTTGTCGGTGTTCATACCCATATAGGAGTTGCGCATGGAGCTGGTGCTGGGGAACTCAAACCGCACGTGAGCGGGCTCCTCCCCAAGCAGATCCCGGCACAAAAGGCCGATCCGTCCGGGGCCTCCGGTACTGCTGCTGCTGGGGCCGGGGGTAACGGGGCCAAGCACCTGGTTGAAGATGGCGGGGTAACTTTTCATGGCATTCTCTCTCCCTCTTTGTGTATATGATGGATGCGCCGCCGGCGGATAGCCCAAGCGGCCATAGGTGGATCAGGTCCGGCAGAAAAGCCACAGGAGTGATCGCAATTTATTCGATGGATGGAGTGTCATTTACAAGAAGAGAGTACCATTTTCCCCCTACCCCGTCAACCGGGAGAAACCGACAAAAGGGGGGCCGCCGAAGCGGCCCCCCTTTTGCCTTGAAGGGACGATTTTTTAATTTACGGGAACGAAGCCTGCCTCAACCACCTGTTCCTGGCCGGCGTCGCTGAGGATGTAGTCCATGAACTCCTTTACCTTGCCGCTGGGCTCCTCGCTGGTGAGGAGGAGGAAGGGCCGGATGATCTTATAGGTGCCATTCTGGGCGTTGGGCTCGGTGGCCTCCACGCCGTCCACCTTCACGGCCTTGACCTGATCGGTGAGGCTGCCCAGGGAGATATAGCCGATGGCCTCCTCCTTATCCTGGACGTTCTGGGCCACGGCGTTGGTGGCGTCCACAAAGATGGCGGTGCTTTCATTGATGAGGGATTTGCCATCCTCGCTAAGGCTCATGATCTCCTCAAAAGCATCCCGGGTACCGCTGCCGGCTTCCCGGCAGACCAGGAGGATCTCCTTATCGGGGCCGCCCACGTCCTTCCAGTTTTTGATCTCCCCTTTGAAGATCTGGGTGATCTGCTCGGAGGTCAGGTCGGTGACGGGGTTATTATTGTTGATGATGACCGCGATGGCGTCGGTTGCGATCTGGGTCTCATGGAGGGTCTTCTCCTCCTCCTTCAGCTCCCGGCTGCTCATGCCGATGTCGGCCGTGCCGTCCTGAGCGGCCTTGATGCCGGCGCCGGATCCGGGGGCGGTGATCTCAAAGGTGACGGTGCCATCCTGCTCCGCGAATTGGTCGCTCAGGGAGATGGCCAGCTTTTCCACCGAGGTGGAGCCGTTGATGGTGATGGTGGTCTTCTCGCCAGTGGTGCCGCCCCCGTTGCCGTTTCCGCCGCAGCCCGCCAAAAGGCCCAGGGCCATGATTCCGGCGCACCCCAATGCAAACAGTTTATTCTTTTTCATGTCATATCCACTCCTTTATGGTTACGGCCCAAGGGTACCCCCACAATGTTAAGGCAGTATTTTACCCTTTTAACGGCTGCATTAAGTTTTTCCTTTTTTCCATTTTTCCATACTTTTTTGCGGAATACGATTGCATATTATTCGTATATATGGTATATTTATACGCACTAAGGAGGTTTTTTATCATGAAGCTCACGTTCGACCATTATTATGAATACGAGGAATTGACCGCAGCGGTAAAGGCCATGGCGGAGGAATACCCCGGCCTGGTTCATCTGGAATCCGCCGGCGTAACCCCCGAGGGCAGGGATATTTGGGCTCTGTCCATCACCGATTACGCCACCGGCGACCACAGCGAAAAGCCTGCCTATTATATGGACGGCAACCATCACGCCGGGGAGGTTACCGGCTCCATGGCCTGCATTTACTTTGCATACCGCCTGGTGACGGGCTACGGGCAGGATGACAAGATCACCGCCTTGCTCAAAACCACCACCTATTACATCATCCCCCGCATCTCTCCCGATGGATCCCAGGCTTACCTTACCAGCCCCGAGATGCTCCGCAGCGCCAACCGGCCCTATCCCTATCCCACCCTGTGCGCCGGAGTGCAGCCCCAGGATCTGGATGGCGATGGCGAGATCCTCATGATGCGGGTACCCGATCCCAGCGGGGAATGGAAAATCTACGACAAGGATCCCCGGATCATGGTAAAGCGGAAACCCGACGACATTGGCGGCACCTATTACCGGATGTTCCCCGAGGGGATGGTCAAGGATTATGAGGCGGGACAGTTCCTCCAGCCCGCTCCCGCCAAATGGGGGCTGGACCTGAACCGGAACTATCCCTTTGGCTGGTTCCCGGAACACCGGCAGCCTGGCGCCAGCGCCTATCCGCTCTCTGAAGTCGAGACCCGGTCGGTGGCCAACTTTGTGCTGGCCCACCCCAACATCGGCAGCGCCACCACCATGCATACCACCGGCGGCGTGCTGGCCTATCCCCCGGGAACCCGCAAGGCCGCTTCCGCGCCCAAACGGGATATCCAGATGTATAAAGAGGTGGGCGAGATGGCCACCGTGGAGATGGGCTATCCCATTGCCAATGTGTTTGACGAATTCCTCTCGGACCAGGAGAATTATTCCTCCGGCGCGTTTGACGACTGGATGTACGAACACCAGGGCATCCCCTGCTACACCGTGGAGCTATGGAACCTCCAGCAGCGCAGCGGCGCGGAGGACCGGTGGCCTGAGGTCAACAAGATGACCGAGGACCAGAAGGCCATGGATTACCTGAAAATGGTAAAGTGGAGCGATGAGAACCTGGGCGGAAAGGGCTTTGTTGACTGGGCTCCCTATGACCATCCCCAGCTGGGTAAAGTGGAGATCGGCGGTCTGAAGTTTAAATTCGTGTTCCAAAACTGCCCCAACGAGTATCTGGAGCAGGAGGTGGAAAAGACCTTCCGCTTCTGCCTGCGGCACAGCGCAGTCCTGCCCCATCTGGCTTTGAAGTCGGTATCCTGTCAGAAGGCCGGGGACGCCTACTGTGTTACCGCTACCGTCCAGAACACAGGGTATCTTCCCACCTTCATCACCGCTTCGGCACAGAATCTGAAGATCGACAAGCCGGTGAAGGCGAAGATCACCCTGCCGGAAAGCGCAAAGCTGGTCATTGGCAAACAGTCCATGGAGCTGGGCAGCCTGGAAGGCTTTGGCGGCGTGGATACCGGATATTACTATGGCACCATCGCTACCCACAAGAGCGATCCCACCCAAATCACCGTCCAGTGGATGGTGGAAGGCGCCGCTCCCGGCAGCACCGCTACCGTCAGCTTCAGCCATCCCAAGGCTGGATCCGTGGCAGCGGAAGTGCAATTTTAAGGGGTAACAAAGGACAAAAAAGCCGGATGGAGGATTCCATCCGGCTTTTTTATGTTACGTACCGCGGTTCTCAAACCGCTCCACCACTTCCTGTATCTGCTTGAGGAAGTTCTTTTCCCCAAAGGTGTTCATCTTCACATATACGGCCTCGCTGCCCCCCGATGTGATGATGGTCAGATAAATGCGCTGACCGTCGCCCACCAGGGTAACGCTGGCGCTCACCCGGTTGGAGCCCAGGTAGCTGTACCGCTCATAGACCCGGACGGCGCACCGTACCCCCTGAAGGTCATAGTCGGCGCCGTCCTCGTAGCTGGCCGACGCGCTTCCTCCAATAATGCCCCCGTCTACCCAGCGGAGCAGCTCGTCAAAATCCCCCTCAAGGACGCATTGGTATTTCGCCATGGAAATCCCTCTCTTTTTCCCAGTCTTTCCGGGAAATGGTGTAGATCAAATGGAGCATCTCTTTCCCTTTATAGCGTTTTATAAAGGAGTCCGCCTCTCTGAGCCCAAGGGCCTCGGATACGCGGCGGGAAGCGGTGTTTTCAGGCCGGATCTCGGCGATGACCTCTTCCGCATGAAGGGTGGTAAAGGCGTAGTCCAAACAGGCGCGGGCACCCTCAGCTGCATACCCCATGCCCCAGCGGTCCCGACGGAGGATATAGCCCAGGCCCACATGGTCCTCCCCATGGATGGTCTCCACAAGGGGCCCTATAAGGCCGATGATCTCTCCAGTGGATTTTTCCACCGCCTTCAGATAGGCGTAGCCGTGGTTCCCATACCGCAAAAGGCATTCCTTTATGAACGCCACCACCTCTTGGTGGGAAAAGCCATGTTCCCAGGCGTACATGGTTTTTTCATCCGACAGGATGGGCTTCACCGCCTCCACATCTTCCATGGTTAGCCGAAAAAGGCACATCCGCGCCGTAGTGAGAACGGGCGTATGCTTCCGGTGCTGGAGAATCGCCTGGCCCAGGGCCAGATCCAGGGGGGTGGTGATCTTGATATTCTCTTTGTTTCCCAGGCACAGCCGGGGCTGGTGCCCGGTCATGGCGGCGTAGAGGCCGCAGTCGTCCGTCACCTCCGGGGGCGCGTCTTGAGCCGCATAGGCTTCATGGGCCTCAAACAACTCTCCTAACCGAAATCCCTGGGGGGTTTGAACGGTATAGCAATCCTTTCGGGGGGGCTGCTGCTGGGCATACAATCCATCCTGGCTCAGCAGCATGGTGTTCTCGCTGGGATATACCGTATTGGCGGCGCCGCAGGTTTCCGCCGTCCGGGCGCATCGAATCAGGGTTTCCCCCGTCACCAAGGGCCGTGCGGCATCGTGGACCAGCACCACATCCTGGGAATCGCACTCCTCCAGCATGGCGGCAAGGCCCCGGTGGCAGGAGGCCTGCCGGGTTGCCCCGCCCGGCACCATCCGCCGCAGCTTGGGATAGCCTTCCGCCGGAATCAGAGCCCGGGTCTCCTCCAGATGCTCCGGGTGGCATACCAGATAATAGCCGTCCACCAGGGGACAGTCCTCAAAGGCCTCAAGGGTATGGAGCAGAACTGGTTTTTCTCCGAGGGGTAGGAATTGCTTGGGCCGCTCTCCTCCCATCCTGCTGCCGATACCTCCTGCCAGAATCAATCCATAGACCATGGCGGGTTATCGGGCGGCGATGGCATCCGCCAGGCGGCCAATCACATCCACCACGTCGCTCTGCTGGGTGGCCAGGTTAATCCGCACAAAGCCGTCTCCAGCCTGGCCAAACTTCTTGCCCCGGTCCAGCCACACCCCGGCGTCCTCCGCCAGAAACCGGTCAAACTCCTCGCCGTAGAGGCCCAGGAAGGTCAGATCCACCCACATCAGATAGGTGCCCTCCAGGGGACTTACCACCGCCTGGGGAATCCGTTCCCGGATCAGGTCTTCCGCCACTCGATTGTTGTCCCGGATCAAATCCAGAAGGGCCTCATACCAAGCATCGCACTGGGTATAGGCCGCAATGGTGGCCGCATAGGCAAAATAGGGAATGCAGTCAAACCCCTCTACCAGCACCTGGGCATCGTAGATTTTCCGCAGGTTTTCGTTGGGGATCAGGATGTTGCTGCAGCACAGGCCCGCCAGGTTGAAGGTCTTGCTGAGAGCGGTGCATACGATGGCGTTATCCGCAAACGCCTGGCCCAGGGAACAGAACATATGGTGAGGGCGGTCTGGCCGCAGGGCCAGGTCGAAATGAATCTCATCCGACAGCACCAGCACCCCGTTCTCCCGGCAGATATTGCCTAGGCGGAGGAGCTCCTCCTCTGTCCAAACCCTTCCAGCTGGGTTGTGGGGACTGCACAGAATCAACAGCTTGTTGTTGGGATCCTTGGCCTTTCGTTCCAGATCAGCGTAGTCCATGGTGTACCGGCCGTTTTCATTGATGAGGGGATTCTCCACCAGAACACGGCCGTTGTTCCTTACTGCGTTATGGAAGGGGGGATACACCGGAGTCTGAATGATGATTCCCTCCCCGGGCTGGGTAAAGGCGCGAACGCAGATATTGAGCGCCGCCACCACGCCGAAGGTGCAGCGGATGGCCTCGGGGGCTACGGTATAACCGTGCCGGCGCTGGATCCAGCTGATCACCGCCTCTCGATAGGGGCCGTCTGGCATGGTATATCCCACCACGCCATGGCGGGCGGCCTTCTCCATGGCCTCTATGATGGCCGGAGCAGTCGCCACCTCCATATCGGCCAGGGATAGGGGAATGCTGCCCGATTTCCGGATATGTTCCGGCACCACCGCCCATTTTTCCGAGCCCGTACCCGTCCGGTCTACCCGCAGAAATTCAAAACCCATGGAACTTACCTCCTCAATATTCCGTTGCATCACATCAACCGTTATGTATAAATGTATCACAGCCCTTTTGGATTGACAACAGCCACCCAGGCTGAGCCTGGTGCCCAGTGGGCACTTCCACGCCGCGGGAAGACGAAGGTGGTTGGACAGGTACGGTAACCACGGTGCCGGGCAGACCGAGCCTGCACCCGCGCTGCAGGCAGAGGGTGGATGGTTGGATCTGTGCCGCAGCTAGCGGTAAAACGGTAGCTGCCGACATGCTCACGCAGAAGGTCACGCAGACCGAGCCTGCACCCGTGCCGCAGGCAGAGGGTAGATGGTTGGATCTGTGCCGCTGGCGGAGAGATGGACGCTGAGGAACGGCTCAATGGAATGTTACTACGCGTTGCTTGTAGCAACGGGCCGTTCCTCCTATTATAGTGATAACGGTTAGGAAAAAGGAGGTTGCCCCTCGTGTTAAACAAAAACATCAAGACCATCAGAAAATCAAAAGGACTTTCACAAGAAGAGCTCGCAATCAAGCTGCATGTTGTGCGGCAAACAATCTCTAAATGGGAGCAAGGACTGTCAGTTCCTGATTCCGAGATGCTGCTTTCCCTATCGGAAGCGCTTGAAACGCCTGTAAGCATTTTGCTCGGGGAATCTGTCGTTGAGTCACAAGCCGATGATCTAAAAGCGATTTCCGAAAAGTTGGAGATTATAAACCTGCAACTTGCGCAGAGAAAGTCCACTGGAAGAAAAATCCTTCATTGGCTTTTTATCTTCTTGTGTGCGGTCATAGCAGCAATGTATGCGGCTTTATTCGCATTGAATAGTCCTTATTTAGGCTGGAATTATGGCGACCCTGAAACCGCAGTTCTTGGGACAGCGTTTCACGCATTTGAATGGCTATTTATCAGGTTTGCGCCGATTCTCCTAATTGGGACGATCGCTGGAATACTCTTGACGCGAAAGAAGGCATAAAGCCATCCTGCTTTTGGGCACGGTTTATTTGAGGACGATAAGCATTCGGAGCGGCCATCCGCGCCACTCGATACAGCAAAGCAGGCCATGCTAAATGATAAAAACAGAGAGCAGAAACCCACGGGCTTTCTGCTCTCTGTGCAGTAATCGTGAAACGGTGCCTTGCATACCTTGACCGCTCGACGCGTTTTTAAAGAGTGCCCTGACCAGCGCTCTTTTTTTGTCGTTTACAGCATGGCCTTGCCGCCAACGTAGGTCTGGACGCTCTTGAAATCGGCATCCAGTACGGCGATGTCGGCATCGTAGCCGGATTTGAGGAGCCCCTTCCGGTCCCCGATTCCCAGCATCCGGGCGGGATTGATGGTAGCGGCGTTGATGGCGGTGGCCTCCGGCAGATCCGCCAGATCCATAAGATTTTTCACCGACTGAGACAGGGTGATGCAGCTGCCGGCCAGCTTACCGCTGGGCAGGCGGCCTACGCCATCCTCGCCGATGGTTACTTTGCGGTCCACGCTCTCATAATAACCGGGCTTCAGGCCCTTATAGCGGGAGGAATCGGTGATGACAATGAGCTTATCCTTTCCCTTCATGGTGCCGATGAGGTTGATGACCGCCGGATGAATGTGGATGCCATCCGCGATGACCTCCGTATAAAGCCCCCGGATGGTAAGCGCCGCACCCGGCAAGCCTGGCTCTCGGTGATGGAGGGGGATCATGTTGTTAAAGCAATGGGTGATGTTGCTAGCCCCCTCGGTATACGCCTGATAGGCTTCATCATACAGCGCGCCCGAATGGCCCATGCTGACGATGATCCCCCGTTCTACGCAGTATTTCAGCAGTTGGTGCCCTTCATCCTGCTCCACCGCCAGGCCGATCATCTTGATCCGGTTGCCGGAAGCCTCCTGAAACATCTTAAACTGCTCCACCGAGGGTTTCTGGATGAGGTAAGGATCATAGGCGCCTTTAAAATCGTGAGAGGTATAAGGCCCCTGAAGAAAGATTCCATAGAGGTTAGCCCCCTCGATCCGCTCCTCATCGGCCTCGGCAATGGCGTGCATGGCCTGGAGAATGCGGGCCTCACTCCGGGTCACCGTGCCCGGCAAAAAGGTGGTAACCCCTTCCTTAGGATAGTAGGGAATCCAGTTGCGGATGGTATCGGGGTTGCCGTCCGACGCATCGCCGCCGCCATAGCCATGGGTATGGGTATCGATAAGCCCGGGCAGAATCCGATGCTCCCCGTAGTCCACATCCGCGCGGCCATCTCCTGGCAAGACGCTCTCAATTCGATCCCCCGACAGCTCCACCACAGCCGGGATAAAGGCTTCGTCTACCCACACATTTTTACTCTTGATCCTCATACTAGCATCCTTCCTTTCCCTATGAACCATCGTGACGGGAGCAAAAACCCGCACCCTTTTGGGCATAGTGTACCATAGGTTGGAAATTTTGTGTATGCGCCCTACAAAAAAAGGACCCGGCATTGCCGGGCCCCTCTTCTGCTCTTTGCTGTTTACCAGGCTTTGTTCTCCATGTTGAACAGCTTCATGTAGTGGATCAGCTTATCCTTATAGCCGTTGCGCAGGGTCTCAACAGCCTGCATAACGCCCATGTTCTCGGGCAGGCCCTTCTCCTCCAGAGCGGCAACAGCGGCCAGGCTCAGGTCGGTGAAGATGTTGACCTTGGCGATACCCTCGCGGGTTGCACGGGCCAGGTTCTCATCGCCGGTGCCGGAGCCGCCGTGGAGCACCAAGGGGGTGTTGGGGATGGCCTTGCGGACAGCCGCCAGCACGTCGAAATCCAGGTGGGGGGTGCCTTTGTACACGCCGTGGGCGGTACCCATGGCGATGGCCAGCAGGTCAACCTTGGTCTTCTCAACGAATTCCTTGGCCTCGGCGGGGTTGGTCATGCCGGCGTCGCGGTCGGCGGCGTAGGTCACGCCCTGACCCACATGGCCCAGCTCGGCCTCGATGGAAGCGCCGCAGATATGGGCGATGTTGGCCAGCTCAGCGCACTGGGCGATGTTGTCGGCCAGCTCCAGCTCGGAGCGGTCAGCCATGATGGAGGAGCAGCCCTCGCGGAGCGCCTCGATGCAGACCTCGAAGGTCTTGCCGTGGTCCAGGTTGGCGCACACGGGCACTTTGGCGTCACGGGCCTTCTCGATGACCATCTGCATGAAATGATGGAAGCCGTTGACGGCCATGCCGGGTCCCAGATCCAGGATCATAGGAGCGTTGAGTTCCTCAGCGGCGCTGATGGCGGCGGTGACGGAATATTCATCATATACGTTGGGAGCGGTTACACCGTAGCCGCCTTCCATTGCACGTTTGGCGATTTCTGCCATGGTTACATACATTTTAAATTACCCCCTAGTTGTTATTTGGGAGCCGCGGGGAATCCCCGCAGCGGAAGTTGCGTGGATCTGCCCTTGTTACCAGGCTTTGTTCTCCATGTTGAACAGCTTCATGTAGTGGACCAGCTTATCCTTGTAGCCCTTCATCATGATGTTCATCACGGGAAGTACGCCCATGTTCTCGCTGAAGCCGTTCTCACGGATGGCAGCGACAGCAGCCAGGCTCAGGTCGGTGAAGATGTTGACCTTGGCGATACCCTCGCGGGTTGCACGGGCCAGGTTCTCATCGCCGGTGCCGGAGCCGCCGTGGAGCACCAAGGGGGTGTTGGGGATGGCCTTGCGGACAGCCGCCAGCACGTCGAAATCCAGGTGGGGGGTGCCTTTGTACACGCCGTGGGCGGTGCCCATGGCGATGGCCAGCAGGTCAACCTTGGTCTTCTCAACGAATTCCTTGGCCTCGGCGGGGTTGGTCATGCCGGCGTCGCGGTCGGCGGCGTAGGTCATGCCCTGACCCACATGGCCCAGCTCGGCCTCGATGGAAGCGCCGCAGATGTGGGCGATGTTGGCCAGCTCGGCTACCTGAGCGATGTTCTCCTCAAGGGGCAGAACGGAACGGTCAGCCATGATGGAGGAGCAGCCTTCCCGCAGGGCCTGGATGCAAACCTCGAAGGTGCCGCCGTGATCCAGGTTGGTGCACACGGGCACTTTGGCGTCACGGGCCTTCTCGATGGTCATCTTCATGAAATGATGGAAGCCGTTGGGGGCCATGCCAGGAGTAACGTCCAGAATCACAGGAGCGTTGAGTTCCTCAGCGGCGCTGATGGCAGCGGTGACGGAGAACTCATCGTACACGTTGGGAGCGGTTACACCGTAGCCGCCTTCCATTGCACGTTTGGCGATTTCTGCCATGGTTACATACATAGTCTAGTTCCTCCTTGTGTATATGATAGTTTTTAATTGGCTGCCGGTTGGGGCGCTCAATTATCATACACCCGTTAAAATTTGATACTTACACAACTCATATTGTATACCATAACCCACAAATAGGAAAGAGAAATCCGCAAAGCTTCCCCTCCTTTTCCCGCTCAGAATCTGAAAGAGGCCGCTTCCATTTTATAGGCTATCCCCGGTAGCGGGAGAAGTACTGCCGCTCTCCCGAAAGGATGAGAACCAGCTCTCCCGACGCGATGGCGTAGGTGCCGGAAAAGCGCTCCTCGCCCCCCTCCAAAAGGATTTCGATGCCCGCCTCCCCCACAAGGGTATAACTGCCCCGCAGCACGTTGCCGGGATCGTCCGGCTGGCGCACCGAAAAGCCGCCGTCTTTTTCAAATTCAAAGACCAGGCCGTCCATGGCCTGGGCCTGCCAAGCGCCGTAGATGTTCCCAGCGCCGCAGCCTACAAGGGCCAGCAACAGGGTGGCCAGCGTCAATGCCCATAAGATCCTCTTCATGGTTTTCCTCCGTTCCCCGGGGCATATCCCCTATCCATATCTATTGCGGACAGCCTTTTTTCATGTCCAGCCGGGTAAAATCGGGGGAATTCCGCCGGTTAGGGCTAAAAACCGGGTTTGCCTTTTTCTCCGGTTCTATGGTATGAATGAAAATATTCTTCCAAAGGAGGGTTTTCAGATGAAGAAGAAACTGATTACAGTGCTTGCGTCTCTCACCGCGCTCTCTCTGTTGGCCACCGCCTGTTCCGGCGGCGGGGCGGGAAACAAAACCTCCCTCTTGCAAAAGGGGCTGGAGCTGGCGGGACAGCTGGACCTGCTGGCGGAAAGCGAGGATTACCGGAAATCCGTTACCACCGCACAGGAGGTGACCGGCGTGGTGGAGGAGATCGGCAGCTATGACTACGATTCGCCCCGGGCTGTGTACCAAATCCAGGGGGCGGATACCGCGTATCTGGGTATCCTGGCCTTGAGCGGCGCCAACCTAAGCCAGGAGATTCAGGACATCCTACGCCCGCGGTTTACCAGCGCCGTGGCGTCCATGATCAATGGTCAGCAGGGGGTTACCATCCTGGCCGCCACCGCTCTTCTAACCGTTAGCGACAGCTTTTTATACAGCGGGCTGGACAAGTCTTTGATCTATCTCTATCTCTACGAAGGCAAGTACAGCATAATGGTATCCTTCTCCCCCGATGACGAGGGCATCGTCAACGCCAACGCCAGCATCGTGGCGGATGAGGATCTTTCGGATCTTCAGAACACCGATGACGTCTCCGCCTATCTCATGGGCCGGGGCCTTGCGGGAGTAACCGTCACGCCGGTGGAGCAATGACGCATTGACAAGCGAAAAGGGAGCCGTGGTTTGACTACGGCTCCCTTTTTGTTTGTCCTCCCTTTATTGCTGGCCCTCCTGATAGCGGACCAGCTTCTGTTCCGCTTGGCCGCTCAGGGTTAGATACAGGGCATCGTCCTCCACCCGAAAGGTTCCGGTGGAGGAGACGGTATCCTCTCCCTCCGCCGTCATGGTAATGTCGCTGCCGTTGACCTTGTAGGCCATGGTGATGGATAGGTCCGGCATCAGGGGGGAGTAGGTCTTTACCTGGCCGTCCCGGGTGAACTCGATCACCGCCGCGCCATAATCCGCCTCATCGGTCCACTTGCCCACGATAGAGGCTCCGCCGCCGCAGCCCAAAAGGGCCAGCAACAGCAGCGCCGTCAGAGCAAAAGCCGCGTATCGTCTCATGCAATCCCTCCTATCGCCCCAGGGGGCGTTTCATCCTATCCTCAGCATAGCAGGAAACGGCGATACCGGCAACGATGCAACGAAAAAAGCGCGGGCGGCATAGCCGCCCGCGCAAAGGCTTACTCCTCCTCCGGCTCCGCTTCCGGGGTGCTCTGAGGCAGTTTTTCAACCAGGGCCCATTCCACCCGGCGGTCCATCAGCTCCTCCACCCGGATTCGGAGGCCTGCCACCTCCAGGGTGAATTTGCTGCCATCCCGAGGGATGGTGGTCATCTGGCTGAAGATTAGGCCGCCCAGGGTATCGCAGTCCTGACAGAGGGGCTGAAGGTCGATGTCCAGCCGCTCCTCCAGGGTATCCAAATCCACCGATCCCGACACCCGCCACAGGTTCTCCTCCAACTGTTGGATCTCCTCATCGGCCTGGGGGTCGTATTCATCATAGATATTGCCCACAATCTCCTCGATGAGGTCCTCCATGGTAACGATGCCGCTGGTGCCGCCGTATTCATCCACCACGATGGCCATATGGTTTTTCTTCTGCTGCATATCCCGGAACAGGATGTTGGTCCGCACCGATTCCGGCACAAAATAGGGCGCCCGCAGCAGCTCTAAAAGGGGCTTGGGCTCAGGACTCTTAGCGTTAAGAAGGTAATCCCGGGCAAATAGGATGCCCACGATATTGTCCACATCTTCCCCGTATACGGGGTATCGGGACAGACCGGAGTTCACGATGGTCTCCACGATCTCCTCATCGGTATCCTCCAGCCAGATCGCCACCACATCGGTGCGGTGGGTCATCACATCCCGGGCGGTGGTGTTGTTAAACTCGAAGATGTTGTCGATCATCTCCCGCTCACCGCTTTCGATGGTTCCCCTCTGTCCGCCGATGTCCACCATCATGCGGATCTCCTCTTCGGTGACGTTTTCCTCATCGTCCTTGGGATCGATGCCCATCAGCCGCAACACGCCGTTGGTGGAAACCGACAGCAGCCAGATGGCAGGGCTCACCACTTTGCTGATGACGTTGATCACGCCAGCCGACATCCGGGCCACCCGTTCCGCCTGTTTCATTCCCAGACGCTTGGGCACCAGTTCGCCGAACACAATGGTGAAATAGGAGAGGATGATGGTGATGACCACCACCGAAATGGTGTTGAGGGTGGCGGGAGAAAGGGCGGTGACGCCCACGCCGTTGACCAGCCAATCCACCAGCCGATCCGAGAAATTATCGGCGGCAAAGGCGCTGGCCAGAAAGCCCGCCATGGTGATGCCGATTTGGATGGTGGACAAAAAGCGGCTGCTCTGCTGGTTCATCCTAAGAATCAGCTTTGCCTTTTTATCCCCCTCGTCGGCCTGGCGGCGGATGCGGTTCTCATTGACGGAGATCACCGCGATTTCGGTGGCGGCGAAAAACGCGTTCACCAGGATCAAAATGACTTGCAGTAGCAGTTGACTCCACACTGGGTCGGGGTCAGCCAATTTCAGTTCCTCCTTTATGGAAATAAAAGTGTTTTAGCGTTATTATACACGAATCCTCCCCCAAAGTGTGAAAAATTCATCATTCTTTATAATTCCCAAGGAAAGCAGGGCCTAGTCAGGCTGAAAAAGCGCCCATCATTGGAGCCTGGCCTCTCTTTAAACAGGCCCTTCGCTCCAAGCCTCCAGCCTATCCAAGCCGGCAGAAACGCCTCTCCCATCTTTCCCGGGGAATAGATTTGGCGCCTGGGGATAGACCCGGCAAGCGCCCTTTTGCAATCCTAGCATATGCCCCGGCTCGCCAACGGCTGCGCGGGCTATTTGGTCAGCTTTCGGACCACGGCGTCCAGATCCTCCTCCACAACCCCCGCGCCCAGCAGATACCGCCGGGCTCCGCCATAGGTCTGGGCAAGCAGGTCCAGAAAGCCATTCATATAGGCGGGATCGGAACGGCCCACAAAAGCGGGCATATCGGGGTTTTCTATGCAGACCTGGCGGATGAAATCCTCCAAATAGGTATAGGATACCTGGTAGTTGGCCACAATGTCCGCCCGGGCCACCCCCGCCAGCTCCAGCAGCAGGGCGGACAGGATCCCCGTCCGATCCTTTCCAGCGGTGCAGTGATACAAAACCCCACCCGGCGCCGCCGCGATGATGGCAAAGATCCGGGCTATGTCGCCGGCCCGCTCCGTCAGCACCTGGAAATAGGATCCTCCCACCTGGGAGGGATCCTCAAGGGAATTGCAGGACAGGTGGATGGGCACGTTGTGGTAAACAAAGCCGGGCTGGCCAGCGAGAGCGCAGGGGTTCCGCGCGATCTCTTCTCCGTGGCGCAGATCGATGACGGTGGTTACCTTTAGATCCCGGAGCAGCCCCGCGTCCTGGGGCGTGACGGTGATGGGCGCATCGCTCCGCAGCAGCCGGCCAAACCGGGTCTCCCCGCCTCCGGCCAGGGGATAGCCCCCCAGATCCCGGGTGTTCATGGTGTGTGTCAATGGATACCGTTTCATGGTTCACCTCAAATATAGTCCAATGCTTTCGCATGGCTGATCCAACTCATAGGCCCTATACTGCCAAATTCCACGGCTTCCCGCAAGTCGCTTTTTGTCGGAAAGCCGCGAAATTCGCACAAAAAAAACGTCCTTTAAAAAGGACGCTCCCGTTCTCTCCGGAATTCGGAAGGTTCAACGGGCTCTGGATTTGGTCTGGGAGAACCGATAGGCTTCCTCCACCCAGGAGAGAAGCTCCTCATCCAGCTCCGCCGGATCCGCCACCAGTACATGATGGGTCCAGCGGCCGGGGTAGGGTTCCACCGCTTCCACGATCCGGGGATGCTCCAAATGATGGCCCAGGCCAAAGGTCAGAATCAGATAGCGGCCGGGGCGACCCTTGACGCGCCAGGTAGGCAGGGAGACAAAGGCGTAGTTGTACCGGTTTCGGAACGCGATCTGGCTTTTCCCCGCCCGAAGGGTGGTTTCGGGCAGCCGTTTTAGGATGGCCGCCTCCACCTGCCGATACAGGGGAAGGAGGGACGGATCCCTTTGAAAGAACACAATGGCAGTTTCGAGGGCGAGCATCATGACGCCATCTCCTGGCGGACATAACCTTCCACCCGGTTTCTGCCTCCCTTTTTCGCGGTATAGAGGGCGTCGTCCGCCCGGCGGATCAGATCCCGAAGCTCTCCGGGCTCAAACACGGACTGGGTGGCATAGCCGATGCTGACGGTGACGCTATCCAACAGGGGGGATGCCTGGAAGGGGATGTCCGCCTTCCGAATAGCGGCCCGCAGGGCGTCAAACCGCCGGCCCGCCTGAACGTAATCCAACCCCGGCAGAATCACCAGGATCTCCTCCCCGCCGTAGCGGCAGATCATGGTCTCCTCCTTTGCAAAAAACGCCTTGACCATATCGCTGATCTTTTTTAAGCAGTCGTCCCCCTCCAGATGGCCGTAGGCGTCGTTATAGACCTTGAAGTAGTCGATGTCGATGAATCCGCAGGCCACCTGCCTGCCCCGCAGGTCTTCTTTATGGGTTTCCATCCAATTACTCATTCCCCGCCGGTTCAGCAGGTCCGTCAAATAATCCACATGTGAGACCGCTTCCAGCTGAATCCGGCTGAGCTGGGTGGATAGAAAGCTGCTGAAAAAAACCTGGTTCACCACGAAAGCGCTCATCATCAGCATGACGCATTGCTGCAAATGGTTGGCGGGCGCATGGGCCAGAAGCAGCACTACGAGCTGGAACGACAGGCTCAGGCCAAAAAGGGGCGCAGCCTCCCGGGCCTCCAGTACCGGGAACACGCCTAGGTAGACCACTAGAGCCCAGAAGTTGTTGAGGGAATTCCGCTCAATGAGGTCGACGACGCTGAATCCCAGGATCAGGATGGAGATGAGAAAATAGTAGAGAAGAATAAACCAGCGCTTGCTCCGGCGGTAAACGCCTTGGGCGCTTTTATCCCTTAGAATCACCAGCACCCAGTGAGTAGCCAATAAACAGACGGCGATGATGCACAAGGCACCGATGTTAAAATAGATGCCATACGAACCATGGGCCTTGGTTAGTAGATCCACCGCCAGGTTCATAGTCTGAAACAGGATCAGCAACACGTTGGATAACATGATTCGGTTTAGATTGGCCGCCATGCGCTGTTGCTGTATCTGCTCCATGTCCTGGGGAGAGAGTCCCCGCCGCCAGTGGAACACACGAGCAAGCGCGCTTTGGGCGCTATGCAGCAGCTCTTTAAAAATGGCGATGAATTCTCTCACGGATACGGCTCTCCTTTTGACCCCTACTGATCTATTATGATACCACATTCTCCCTCCAGTACATAGGACGGTTCCCCATCTTCATCAAGAATTGGCGATTTCACAGTTCTCAATGGCGTATTCCAGTAGGATGCCGATGAGCTCGTTGCGGCTCCGGCCGGAATACAGGGCGAGCTGATCCAGCCTCCCCGCCGTCTCGTTCTTGATCCGGATGGAAAAGGTTTTATAGCCATCCTCTCCTTTGGGTAGCTTTGGCGTAATCCGCAGCTTGTTTTCTGCCACTATTCATACCCCTTTCACCCCTTATCTTAAGGCAGACGGCGGACATAATTATATGTTATGTTTTCTGTTGGAATCTCCTGGATAAAATACAAATATATAGAAAAATAAAACTTGGCCGGGTATTTCCCGGCCAATGGCATTTGGCGCTGATTTGACGCCTAGAAAAAATCCTTTTCGTAGTTGCGCTGGTTCTTTCGATGCACATACCCGTTGTGTTCATAAAATTCGTGGGCTGCGCCCCGTTCAAAACCGCTCATCAGCCGGACGCCCCGGCAGCCGTCCTCCCGGGCCCAGTCCTCGACGGCGCGCAAAAGGGCTTTCCCCACGCCCTTCCCTCGGGCAGCTTCCTCCACACAGATGGCCACCAAGGTCTTCATAGGGCTCCGATAGGTGCACAGATAGCCGCTACCATGGGCATATCCCACCACCCGGCCATTTAGCTGCGCCACATACAGCCGGTCCGTTTCCGACAGGCCAATGTGCTCCACCTGGCGGACGGCCTGCTCCCGGGGAAATTCATAACCAAAGCAGCTTCGGTTCAAACGCCAAATGGCCGGCGCATCCGCCGCATCCGCCAATCGTACCAGGATCTCCTCCGGCATGGCATCCGCCTCCCTCTGGGCACCGCCCTATTTTTTAAGCTGTACCACCCGGTTCCCTGCCCGGTTGGGCCGAATCTCCAACCCCTCCACGCTCTCCACAAACCGGGCCAGGGTGGTATAGCCGTAATCCTTTACATTGAACTGCTCAAACCGGTCGTTGAGCTTTCGCCCAAGGGTCTCAATCCGCATGCCGGACTTGCCGTTCTGCCGTACCAATTCCACGGCGCAGGCATCCAGCTCCTTGCGGGGAATCTGCCGATCCCGGAGCCGCACCGTAACGGCGCTGTTGCTCTTGCTCAGCTCAAAGGCGTCCATCTCCTCCAAAAATTTGCTGAGGGAGCTATACCCATAGTTGCGCACGTCAAAATCCGAGTATTTTTTCACCAGGCGGCTGCCCAATTCTCCCAGCCCGGTGGGCTTATCCTTGTCGTCATTCTCGCTGATGATGGCCGCGATGTCCGCCTCAATGACCCGCTGATGGATCAGCCCGCTTCGGCGACTGGGCTCCTCCTCCATGGCGGTTTCAGCGGGGCGGGAGGGAGGCGCCATGGCGGGCGCGTCGGGCTCGTCGTCCTGGTCCACCAATACCTCCAAAGTGGTAAACACCGAGCAGGCCGCCCGGAAGGACCGGGGGGTTTTCTCCTCCCCCATGCCGATAACCTGCATCCCCGATTCCCGCAGCCGGCTGGCTAGGCGGGTAAAGTCGCTGTCGCTGGACACGATGCAAAAGCCGTCCACATTGCCGGTATAGAGGATGTCCATGGCATCGATAATCAGCGCGGAATCGGTGGCGTTCTTGCCCACGGTATTGCTGAACTGCTGAATGGGCATGATGGAGTTTTCCAACAGCTCCTTCTTCCAGCGGGTGGTTTGGGCGCTGGTCCAGTCGCCATAGATTCTTTTATAGGTGACTACGCCGTACTTGGTCATCTCATCCAGAATGCTGGAGATATAGCGGGCGGAAATGTTCTCGGAGTCGATGAGAACGGCAAATCGTTTTTCTTCCATGTGGCTGCTCCTTTTTTGATGATGGGAGAATCGTCTCTAGGGACATTGTACACCCAACGGGCGTTTTGTACAGGAGAAGCCGGGAATCCAAGCGTTACAGGTAGTCTGCAAGAAGCGCCAGCACCCGTTTATTTGTCTCGTTGATCCGCTTATACCGAGCGAATTCATCGGTGCTCATCTCGTAATCCGGCTGCTTTAGCCCCTGCGCAACCCGTTGGGCCGCCGCCCGCCAGACGCCAATGACCTCCTCCTCCGTCAATTCCGTCCGAAGGGCGGGCTTTTGCTCCGGCGCTGTGGGCTGCAAAGGCGCTTCCTCCCGGGAGGGCGCCTCCGATAAAAGGTACTGATATACCCCCTTTTTCTTCTTGACCAGGCGGGGGGTATTCCGCTCCATCCGGCTCATGATGCTGTAAAAGGTGTTTCGGTTGAGCTTCTCCTCCGGGTTCCGCTTCTGACAGAAGTCAAACAGCTCCCCTACCGGCCATTCCGCTCCATTGCTCACCGCCTCCAGCGCGGACGCCCGAACCCGGTCCGCGATGCTGCATTCCATATTCATCATCCCTTCCCCCTTATGCAGAAACCAATAGTTCTTCTACGCTGTCCAAATGAAACAGTTTGCACATTTGGAGCATGCAGTCCACCGTGGGGAGGTTCCTTCCCCGGATATAGTTTCGAATCGCACTCTCGCTCAGATTCAGTTGAGCGGCCAAGGTCTTTACGGTATAGCCATTTTTCACCATCAGAGCTCGGATGTGTTCCCCCGTTTTTTGAACGCTCACGGTCTGTCCTCCCACAATCAATGAGCATTACCTCCCTTGTATTTTCTGATATCTCTTATTTTCAGTATACAGAGGCGCTTGCTGATTGCAACATTCAAATTGTGCGTTTTTTCGACAGCATCTTGCAAGATGCACAACGTTCACAAAGTCTCCATTTGGATGCATGAATCCAAATGACCCCTTCCGGCCATGCCGCAGACGGCAAGAAAGGCCCTATTCCACAGAGGAATGGCTGAGGATGTAAAATTCCTCCTGACTTGGACGATATGTCGTCTCTCGGGGGGCAAATGTCCGGTCAAAGGCTTCTATCGCATCCTCCTCCACCCGATAGGCCGGGCTATCATAATAGATCCAATTTTTCCCCTCCAGGGCGCCAGGCCGCAGTTCCTTTACCAGCATCGCTGCGGGATACCTGCCGTTTTCCAGGCTGACCTGGTGTTTTTTACAGCTTTGAAAGCCCCGCCCCACATAGTTCGCAGGATTGCCAAAGATCACAACCACATCATATTCCAGGGCAATGGCCTTTTCAAAGGAGTGCTCGATCAACGCCTTCCCGTACCCCTTTCTCTGATACCCCGGCCGAATGGCAACCGGGCCGAAGGTCAGGATATCCTTCTGGTTTCCTTCCGCGTCCACCAGCTTGGCCTTTGTATAGAGGATGCTCCCGATGATCCCCTCTTCCGTTTCCAATACCAGGTCCAGCTCCGGTATAAAGTCCGGATGCTCCCGTACCACATGGGCCACATAATGTTCGACACAGCCCGGAACATAGAGGTCCCAGAACGCGTCCCGGAGCAGTTCTTCTACTTCCCGGTAATCTGCCTTCTTTTCATTTCGGATCTTCATTTTCATGGCGTTTCTTTCCTTTGTCTTATTTGTTATTCCCGAACCAGCTGCGCCGCGCATTCTACATGGGGTGTGCGGGGGAAAAGGTCTACGGGCTGCGCTTTCTTCACCGCATATCCCGCCTGGGACAGAATTTTGACATCCCGGGCCAGGGTAGCGGGGTCACAGGAGATGTAGACGACCCGCCGAGGGGACAGGCGGGCCACGGCGGACAGGGTAGCGGCGTCACAGCCACGGCGGGGCGGGTCCAGGATGATGACCCGGGGATGAACGCCTTCTTTTAGAAGGGCCTGGGCCAACGTTCCAGCATCCCCTTCACGGAACGCCGCGTTGGCGATGCCGTTGCGGGCGGCGTTATCCCGGGCGTCCCGGATGGCGCTGGGCACAGCCTCCACGCCGATGAGCCGCCGGACGTCCCCCGCCATGGTAAGCCCAATGGTGCCGGTGCCGCAATAAAGGTCCAGTACGGTATCGTCAGCGACCGACTCCGCCATGGCCCTTGCGGTCTCATACAGGCGCTGCGCCTGGGCATGGTTCACCTGATAAAAGGAGGTGGGAGAGACGCGAAACCGCAGCCCGCAGAGGGAATCCAGGAGATGGCCCGAGCCAAAGAGAACCTGGGTTTTCCCCGAACCCAGGACAGCGGATCCTCTGCCGGCATTTATATGAAGGGCTCCGGTATCCGCCCCTGCGTCCAACAGAACCCTTGCCAAAAGCTTCTTCTGGGGCAGTGCCTCAGCGGTTGCCACCACCGTGACCATGAGACCGGATTCCGCGGTCCGCAGACAGAGGTGCCGGATCAGCCCCCTGCCGGTTCGGCGGTCATAGGGAACGGCGCCGGACTCCATCAGATAGCCTGCAAAGGCCTTTAGCACCTGAGGGGCCTGAGGCATCTGCAAAAGGCAGTCCGCGACCGGCACCACCCGATGGCTTTCCCGGGCGTAGAAGCCCAGAACAGGCTCCCCCGCGGAACCGCCCACCGCGAACTGGGCGTTGTTCCGGTACCGGCTGATCTCGGGCGCACCCAGGATGGGCAAGATGGCTTCCGGCTTCACGCCGCCCAAGCGGATCAAAGCGGAGGCCACCCGTTCCTGCTTCACCGCCAATTCCCCCGGATAGGTCATGCTCTGGTAGGTGCACCCGCCACAGTCCGCAAAATAGGGGCAGGGAGAGGACTGCCGGTAGGGGGAGGCGTTTTCCACTCGGATCAGTTCCCCCACAGAGCTGCGTTTTTCCCGCCTAATGACGCGGCACCGGACGGTGTCCCCCAGGACGGCGCCCGGCACAAAGACAACCATGCCCCCATGGCGCCCGATCCCCCGTCCGTCATGGGCCATGGCCGTGATCTCCATGATGATCTCCTGTCCGTCCGTCATTGCCGCCCCATCCTTTTTTTGAATTGCCCTCATTTTACCACAGGGACGGGGGGATTGCGATTGCGCACCGGGCCCTTTCTGTGTTAAATTAGGAAAAAACCAGCTTGGAGGGCTGCGCATGATACAGTTAATCGACCACGGCGTCTATCTATATAACGGCGAACCCCTGGGGGACGGCTGCGCTCCGGCTGCCGCTCCTGCTCCCCAGGATGCCCGGGAACAAACCATGGCTTATCGGATCCTGCGAGCCCATGACCAGGGCGGGGACGAGGCGCATTTGAGAGTCAAGTTTGACTCCCTCACCTCCCACGACATCACCTATGTGGGCATCCTCCAGACCGCCAAAGCCAGCGGCCTTCAGGCGTTCCCGGTGCCCTATGTATTGACCAACTGCCACAACAGCCTCTGCGCCGTGGGCGGTACTCTCAACGAGGACGACCACGTCTTTGGTCTGTCCGCCGCCAAGAAGTACGGCGGCATCTTCGTACCCGCCCATCAGTCGGTGATCCATTCCTATGCCCGGGAGATGTCCGCCGCCTGCGGCGCCATGATCCTGGGCTCCGACAGCCACACCCGCTACGGCGCCCTGGGCTGCATGGGTGTGGGGGAAGGCGGCCCTGAGCTAGTAAAGCAGCTTCTGTCCAACACCTATGATATCCCCGCGCCCCAGGTCATCGCCGTCTATCTCACCGGTACACCCCGGCCCGGAGTGGGGCCTCAGGACGTATCCCTTGCCATCATCAAAGCCACCTACCAGAACGGTTTTGTAAAGAACAAGGTCATGGAGTTTATGGGCCCTGGCGTCGCCAACCTTTCGGTTGATTTCCGGTGCGGCATCGACGTAATGACCACCGAGACCACCTGCTTAAGCTCCATCTGGGTCACCGATGAAAAGGTGGCGGACTACTATCGCATTCACGGCCGTCCGGAAGCCTATTCCCCTCTGGCCCCTGGTGAGGTTGCCTATTACGACGGCATGGTGATGGTGGACCTGAGCAAAATTGAGCCCATGATCGCGCTGCCCTTCCATCCCAGCAACGCCTATACCATTCGGGAGCTAAACGAAAACCCCTATGAGATCCTTCAGGCGGCTGAGGACGCCTGCCGCAAGCAGATCGACAACCCCGGCATCGATTTCCGTCTTACCGATAAAATCGAAAACGGCCGGATCAAGGCCACCCAGGGGGTCATTGCCGGGTGTTCCGGCGGTATTTTTGAAAATATCATGGAGGCATCGGCCATCGTTCGGGGTCACGGGGTGTCCAAGGACTATTTCTCCCTGAACGTCTATCCCGCCAGCGCCCCCGTAAACCTGGCCCTGATGAAAAACGGCGCCTATGCCGACTTGATCCAGGCCGGCGCCATCATCAAAACCGCCTTCTGCGGTCCCTGCTTCGGCGCCGGGGATACCCCCGCCAACAATGGCTTCAGCCTGCGGCACACCACCCGAAACTTCCCCAATCGTGAGGGCAGCAAGCCAGGAGACGGGCAGATCAGCTCTGTGGCCCTGATGGACGCCCGTTCCATTGCCGCTACCGCCATCAACGGCGGCTATCTCACCTCCGCAATGGATGTGGATCTGCCGGAGGTTGACCTGACCTACTCCTTTGACGGAAGCGTCTACGAGAGATCCGTCTACAACTGCTGGGGCAAGGCGCAGCCCGATCTGCCGCTGAAGTACGGCCCCAACATCGCCGATTGGCCCCAGATGCAGCCCCTTTCCGAAAACCTGCTGCTGCGGGTGGCCGCCGCCATCCATGATCCCGTCACCACTACCGACGAGCTGATCCCCTCTGGGGAGACCTCCACCTACCGGAGCAATCCCTACAAGCTAGCAGAATTCACCCTTTCCCGGAAGGATCCCGGTTATGTGGCTCGAGCCAAATCCGCGCGGGAGGCCGAAGCGGCCCGTTTGGCTGGGGAGAACCTGCCCCAGGAGGCCGCCGCCATGCTGGAAAAGGCGGGCGCCGATCCCAAGAACACCGCGCTGGGTTCCCTGGTCTACGCCAACTGCCCGGGCGACGGCTCCGCCCGAGAGCAAGCCGCCTCCTGTCAGCGGGTGCTGGGAGGGGTGGCCAACATTGCCCAGAGCTATGCCACCAAACGGTATCGCAGCAACCTCATCAACTGGGGGATCGTCCCCTTTGTGCTGGAGGAAGGGACGGACTTCGCCCCCGGGGTGGAGGATTACCTTTATATTCCCGGCGTCCGCTCGGCCCTGTTGGAGGGAAAGCCCTCCGTCACCGCTACGGCGCTCCTCTCCGGAAAGACCTATTCCCTTCTATTGAAGGATATCACCCCCGAGGAGCGGGATATTCTGTTGGAGGGCAGTCTCATCAACCACTATGCTAAGACGGCAAAATAGCGTTATAACGGATACAAAAAAAGGACCGCGGGTGCGGTCCTTTTTTATTGTGGTTATTCTGCCCAGCCCCAGCCTTCGTTTTGATCAATGGCGTGGATCTCCTGCGCAATCCGTTCAAAATCCGATTCATCCACATTCTTTTGAAAATGACGAAGCCCATGGATGATCTTCCATTGCACAAACTGGTGCAATTTCCTCCTCTGCCGTCAAAATACAGTAGTAGGCTCTATCTTCCGTATTCCAAAGGATCGGGATATGAGATGTTCCCTGGTCTGGACATCCTGCGCCTCTCTTTTTAGTATACCATTCGGCAAAAGTATGGTAACATTCCCTAATGTGCCTTTATAAAGGTTGTTTTTCGACAAAAAAAGCTGGACAGGTTATTGCTCCCGTGGTATCCTAAAAAAAATGCGTTCTGACCAGGTTGTTGCACCGGGTGGGTTCATGGGAACGATGCGTCTTGCCCGGCGGGTAAGACGCTTTTTTTGCGGCCATTTTCCCGCCTGCTGCCAGGGTGGCCGCTCCGATTACCGCCCATATATCCATTCAAAATAAAGGGGAGATTACAAATGGAAAACACAACCCATTCCGCCGGTAAGCTCTGTATTCTGGGCATCCAGCACGTCTTCGCAATGTTTGGCGCTACGGTATTGGTTCCGCTGCTCACCGGATTGGATACCTCGGTAGCGCTTTTTTGCGCCGGCGTGGGCACCATCATCTTTCACCTGTTTACCGGCCGGAAGGTGCCGGTATTTTTAGGCTCCAGCTTCGCCTTTATCGGCGCCATCCAGGTGACGGCCTCCATGATGTCCGGCGGGGCGGCCATCGGCACCGCTGAGTACATGGTGGGACTCCGCTACGCCTGCGGCGGCATCATCGTGGCTGGCGGCCTCTACGTGGTTCTGGCCCTTTTAGTGATGGTCTTCGGCGCCGACAAGATTCGCTCCTTCTTTCCCCCGGTGGTCACCGGCCCCGTCATCATCATCATTGGCATGATGCTGGCCCCTACCGCCATCAACAGCATTATCCTCAAGGACGGCGTAGCGCTGATGGGTTCCGCTCTGTGGGTCAACTGGGCCATCGCCGCCATTACCATCGGCACCATGTTCGTGGTCTCCATCTACATGAAAGGCTTCTTTAAGATGGTACCCATTCTCTTTGGCATCGCGGTGGGATATCTGGCCGCCGTCATCTTCAATGCCTGCGGCTTCCCGGTGGTGGATTTTACCCCCGTGGTAGAAGCTCCCTGGGTCTCCGCTCCCAAGTTCTTCCTGCCCCTCTTTGATTGGCGGGCCATCGCGCTGATCGCCCCCATTGCCATCGTCACCTTTGTGGAGCACATCGGTGACATCAGCGCCAACAGCGCCGTTGTAGGCAAGGACTTCTTCCAGGATCCCGGCCTCCACCGCACTCTATTGGGCGATGGCGTAGCCACCATGTTCGCCGGCTGCATTGGCGGTCCCGCCAATACCACCTATTCTGAAAACACCGGCGTGCTTGCCGCCACCCGCAACTACAACCCCCTGACCCTTGAAATTGCCGCGGTGTTTGCCATCTGCCTCTCCTTCTTCAGCAAGTTCGGCGGATTCTTGAGCACCCTGCCCGGCGCCGTCATGGGGGGCATCAGCATCATCCTCTTCGGTATGATCTCCGCAGTGGGCCTTCGGACTCTGGTGGAAAACCAGGTGGACTTCAAAGACAGCCGGAATCTAATGATCGTGGCCGTCATGCTGGTTTTAGGCCTGGGCGGCGCCGTGATCCAGGTCAGCGAGCAGGTGGCCATCTCGGGTTATTCCCTGGCCGCCATCATCGGCATTATCCTCAACAAGCTCCTGCCCGAGAGGATCGAAAAGAAGGATTAACTCCTTTTTTACAACACGCACAGAAAGAGCGGGAGCATGTTCCTCCCGCTCTTTTTTCTTGACGGTTTTCTCCCAGTTCACGGGAAGATGCGCGTTTCCCCGCGGCAAAACCATTCCATCCAATTCCTCCCAACGAGCTATGGCTACATTTTTTTATTTGCCATTTTCTAGTCTTCCGGTCTGTGATAGAATGGAAGCAACAGGAAAGAAAAAAGGAGGAATGTTCCATGACAATCCGGGATGCCATTGAAGGGCGCAGGAGTATCCGCAAGTACAAAAGGCAGAGCATTCGCCGGGAGGTCCTCTACGACGTCCTTTGGTCCGGCATGCTGGCTCCCAACGCCAACAACAGCCAGGATTGGTTCTTTATCTCCATTGAAGAACGCGCGCGCATCGAGTCTCTGGAAGGCGCCATCAAGGAATATATGGCCCAGAGCAGTAATCCCTCCACCGTAGCCAATTCCAAGCGGGACGACTACCATCCTCTGTTTGAGGCGCCCGCCGTGATCCTCGTCTGCGGCAAGACCGACAATCGCTGGAGCGATGTGGACTGCGCTTTAGCCGCTGGCAACATCTCCCTGGCCGCCCTGGACCGGAACCTGGGCAGCTGCATTGTGGGCTTCCCCGGCACGCTGTACCGAGACGATGCATACCGCCATCATTTCGACGGATACGCCATCCCCGAGGGGTTCGAGGTAAAATTCGCCATGACCCTGGGATATCCCGACGAGTCCCCCGCTCCCCGGCCCCGGGATGTGCGGAAGATCGTCTACTACGATTGAGAAAGGATTCCTACGCCATGCCTGATATTATGGAGGCCATTGAAGGCCGCCGCAGCATCCGCAAATACAAGGACCAGCAGATTTCCCGGGAAGCGCTGGACGCCATCCTCCGGGCTGGAATGCTGGCCCCCAGCGCCAGCAACAAGCAGCCCTGGCACTTTATCGCCATCCAGGACCAGGCGCTCATCGCGGAACTCAATGACGCCATCCTCCGGGCCATGGGCAAAAACAGCAACGCATATGTATCCGCCATGGCCGCCCGGGAGCGGTACGCCCCCCTGTTCCATGCCCCTACGGTGATCCTGGTGTGCGGGGTGGAGAACAGCAGCTGGAGCCATTGTGACTGCGCTTTGGCCGCTCAGAACATGGCTCTGGCCGCCTATGGCATGGGCATCGGAAGCTGTATGGTGGGGTTTGCCCTGAACCTTTATGGGGATCATGCGGGAGATCAATCCGCCCTATTGGCAAAACTTCGGATTCCCCAGGGGTACCGCATGCACTACGCTTTCTGCTTTGGCTATCCTGATGAGACGCCGCCGGCACGGCCTCGGGATTACGATAAGGTCACCTATATCGGTTGAGGAGCGCCTATGGATCCCAGATATGAGATGGAGCACACGGTGCTTCCCAGCCTATTGTTTCAGCAAACCCAGGATCTGATCGCAGTGGCAGGGGCCCATGGCGCACGGTTCTTCTCGGACTCCTACCGGGCCTATTTCAATGGCCAGGGGATGGACTGTCCCTACGGAGAAGAGGCGTTCTCCCTATGCCGGAAGGAGGGAACGGAAGCCGCCGTCTGGATCCTTAGGCTGCCCCAGCCCCAGAGCCCCGGCCACTGCCGGACCATTTTTATGGGGTTTCGCGCCGATGGCGCCGCGCAGGATTTCTGCGCCGAGGAGTTGGGAGCAGACGGTATCTTCTACCTGCTGCGCATCGACGGTGAGGACCGGCGGGTGATCCTGGGCCCCGCCCAGGACGTGATAGAACGAGTGCCAGACCTGATGCAGACAGCCCTTTGCCAGCAAGGGGAATGATCCACATGGCACAAAAGAAAAAGGAGAGAGCGCTTGCTCTCTCCTTTTTGCATACAAGTTGGGGTCGGCTTAGAACAGATCGTCGTCGGAGTCGGGCTCTTCAAACTTGGCCATCTCGGCGTTGACGTATTTGATCTCCTCTTTGGCCATGGCGATGGACTCCATGATATAGTCCACGGTGACCTCCTCCTCAAAGCACAGAGCGATTTGAAGGGCCATGGGCAGGTTGGTGCCGGTGATCAGATGGAACTTGCGCTGGGGCACATAGTTCATGAACATCTGGTTCACGCTGCCAGCCATCAGGTCGGTCATAACGATGAGCTCATCCTCTTCCGGGAGGTTGTTGAAAAACTCTTCGATGACGGGTTTGGGGTTGGGAACCTCGGTAAAGCAGTTGATAACGGTGATGTTATCGGTGTTGCCGGCCAGGATGCCCAGGGAGTCTTTGATGCCAGCCGCCATGCTGGCGTGGGTCGCGATCAAGATCTGTCTAGCCATTGTCGTGAAATCCTCCTAAGTCAAAGATGATTGCTGGCTGCGGTATCATAACCAACATAGTCCTGCAAATGCAATTATGCTTTAGTATACCAGCCCCACCCGGAAATGGGCAAGAAAAATCTGGTGAAAAAGGCTGTATCGAATGGTTTTTTTCCTTTTTAAACGCTTTTCTCTCCCCAAACCCACCGGCAATCGTTGCAGGAATTGTATCTTTGATATATCATATATTATTATGGTTATTGTTTTAGAGCCCCGGGATCCCGGAGGGGGGCTGCCCGTTTTCCCGTAAATCCTTCTATTCTGAGGTTTTTTTGTGAAAGCAACAGGCTTTTGTTGTCTTGTTATCTGGAAATACACATGATATAATCAAACCATTCATCCGGAGATTTTCTTTTTTTGCTTTTCCAACATTTGAAAGGATGATCCCATGTTTGAGCTTGTTAACCGTTTGCTGCACCAGGCGGATCTTTCCGTGGCAAAGACCATGGACAAATCCATGTCCCATGGCCTCCTGCGGCATTACCGCGAGATTCCCAACATGCGCCTGGAGGAGATCGCCCGGGAGTGCTTTGTTTCTCCCGCTACCCTGAGCCGGTTCTGTTCCAAGGTGGACCATGTCAACTACAGCAGGCTTAGCCGGGCCGCTCGGGAGGACGTGGAATACTTTGACGAAATCAGCCAGGAGTTTGTGGAGTCCATCAAGGACAATGAAGGCATCACCGCCGATGGCGTCGCCATGGGCACCCTGGAGAACCTTACCAACGCCATGAGTGCCCTGCGGGACAGCGTGGACTACGACCAGGTGGTCACCGTTGCCCAGCGGCTCCACGATTCCGACCTCAGCATGATCATCATGCACAAGGCCCACCGGGCTGTGGTCACCGATTTCCAGCTGAACATGACCCTTCTGGGCAAGCCGGTGTTCTGTACCAGCAGTACCGCTCCCGACATCTCCCCCATCAGCCGGAACCGCTCCTATGTGCTGCTGATCCCCATTTACATCGATCACTTCATCGGCAACGCCCTTACCGAATCCTTAAAGGATTTGATGGCAAGCCTGGAGGATACCGGCAACCTGCGGGTGGTGTACTTTAGCATGCATCCCGAGCGGCTGGATTTGAAGGAGTACGAGTGCTGCTTCCCCCTGCCCCATCCCACCGAGCCCCTGCCCTTCCCCTCTTTGGTGGGAAAACAGCTTCTGCAGTCGGTGCTGGATATGGTGTATTATTCCTACTTTTATATCGACGCCATGGAAAAGGCCAAATAAATCCGGTTTTCCCTCTGGAATGCCGAAAATACGGCAGTTTCTTATTGCATTGATTAGGTTAAAGTGCTAAAATAACCCCATACTTTCCGGGGGTGGCCCGGATCCATACGTGTTACGGTTGATACGGTGTTACGGTCTTGTGTGGAAGTGCGGCGGTTATACGCGGTTGCATAGTTGCATATTGTTTGAGATTAAAGAGGAACAATGGCGTTCTTTCCCACACGAAGAAGTCTGCCATGTTCTTTTTTAATATAACGGATGATTTTATCTGCTAAATTGGAGGAATTGACTATGAAGAAAACCCTGGCAATCCTGATGGCCGTGGCCATGCTTGGCCTCTTGGCCGTGGGCTGCGGCGGCGACTCCGGCAACGGCGGCGCTTCCGATCCCGGCGCCGGCGATTCCCTCTTCGTTGGCTGCCTGGCCCCCCTCACCGGCGAGGTATCCGCATATGGCGTTACCACCAAACAGGGCGCCGAGCTGGCTTTTGAGGAGATCAATGCCAATGGCGGCGTGAAGGGCAAACAGCTGACCTATGAGTTCATCGACGAGAAGGGGGACTCCATGGAGGCCGTCAACGCCTATAACCTGTTGGTGGACAAGAACATGGTGGCCCTTTTAGGCGACGTTACCAGCAAGCCCACCATCGCTGTGGCCGAGCTTACCGCCGAGGACGGCATGCCCATGATCACCGCTACCGCCACCCACCCCGATGTGACCAAGAAGGGGACAAACGTGGTTCGCGCTTGCTTCCTGGATCCTTATCAGGGGCAGATCATGGCCCAGTTCGCCGCGGAGAACCTTTCCGCCAAGACTGCCGCCATCATCTACAACACCTCGGACGACTATTCCAGCGGACTGAAGGATTCCTTCACCCAGTATGCCGCCGATAAGGGCCTCACCATCGTTGCCACCGAGGGCTATGGCTCCGATGACAAGGACTTCAAGACCCAGCTTACCAAGATCACCAGCGAGAACCCCGACGTGATCTTCGTTCCCGAGTACTACCAGAAATCCGCTCTGATCGCAACCCAGGCCCGTGAAATCGGCTATGATAAGCCCCTTCTGGGCGTAGACGGCTGGGACGGCATCCTGGGCGTGCTGGACGAGGCCAACTATGGCGTGGTGGAAAACTGCTACTTCAGCAACCACTATTCCACCGACGACGAGACCCCCGTGGTCGCCAACTTCATCAAGAACTACACCGAAAAGTACAACGAGGCTCCCACCGCCTTTGCCGCTCTGGGCTATGACGCCGTTTACATGCTGAAGGCCGCCCTGGAGAATGCCGCTTCCTTCTCCCATGAGGATGTGATCAAGGCGCTAAAAGCCGTGGAAATCGATGGCGTTACCGGCCACATCACCCTGGACGAGGAGGGCAACCCCATCAAGAGCGTTTCCATCATCGTCATCAAGGACGGGAAATACACCCTGAATACCAAGATCGAGCCGTAAGCGCGAAGAGACTCAATCTGTAACCACCGGCACTTTGCGAAGCGGGGCTCATGAAATGACGCCCTGCTTCGCCATGTGTACGGGAATCCCCATGGCTGAGAACCCGTTTCCTTTTCCTTGGGAGATTCGCTCCCCTTTTTCGGACTACTATCCGCGCGCTATTGATTTATCATTGATTCTTAGCCTAAGAATTGGAGTCGGTATCCATGTTAGACTTATTGAAACAGCTCATAAACGGGCTGCAGGTGGGCAGCATCTACGCCCTGGTGGCCTTAGGATACACCATGGTGTACGGCATCGTGAAGCTCATCAACTTTGCCCATGGCGACATCATCATGGTGGGATCCTACGTCTGCCTGATGGCCATTCCCATCCTCAGCGCCGCCGGCCTGCCCCTTTGGCTCTGTGCCGTGGGCGCCGCCCTTTTCTGCGCCATCCTGGGCGTGGTGATCGAACGGGTAGCCTACAAACCCCTGCGGAATTCCCCCCGTATTTCAGCGCTGATCACCGCCATTGGCGTCAGCCTTTTGCTGCAGAACGTCTTTATGCTGTTGTTCACCGCTACCCCCAAGCCCTTCCCCGCCATCTTTACAGGCGGGAACGTGACCCTGGGCGGCGGTTTTACCGTCAGCTTCATTACCCTGCTCACCATCCTGGTGGCTGTGGTGCTGATGGTTCTTCTACAGCTCTTCATCAAGCGGACGAAAATCGGCAAGGGCATGCGGGCGGTTTCTGAGGACGCCGGAGCGGCCCAGCTCATGGGCATCAGCGTCAATACCACCATTTCCGTCACCTTTGCCATCGGCTCCGCTCTTGCGGCGGTGGCCGCGGTGCTGTACTCCTCCGCCTATCCCATGATCGACCCCTATATGGGCTCCTTTCTGGGCATCAAGGCCTTTGTGGCCGCGGTGCTGGGAGGCATCGGCTCCATCCCCGGCGCTATGGTAGGCGGACTTGCCATGGGCGTGGTGGAAAGTCTGACCAAGGCCTATATCAGTTCCCAGATGGCCGACGCCGTCGTGTTTTTGATCCTCATCGTGGTGCTGCTGGTCAAACCCACCGGCATCATGGGCAAGAACATCGGCGAGAAAGTGTGAGGTGTTCGTGATGAAAAAACATACCCTTGCATCCTATCTGGTGAACTTCGTGGCGGCCGCCGCCGTCTATATCCTCATCACGGCCCTGATGAACGGGGGCGTGATCTCCCGCCAATACCAAGGCGTGCTGGTCTTTGCTTGCATCAACTGCATTCTGGCGGTTAGCCTAAACCTCACCACCGGCTTCCTGGGGGAGATCGCCCTGGGCCATGCCGGATTCATGTCTATCGGTGCCTATACCGGGGCCCTCATCACCAAGGCGGATCTTCTGCCCGGCACCCCCGGCCTGCTTCTAGGCATGCTGGCGGGCGGCTTGGTAGCCGTGATCTTCGCCCTGTTCATCGGCCTCCCGGTTCTGCGGCTAAAGGGGGACTACCTGGCCATCGTTACCCTAGGGTTTGGGGAGATCATCCGGGTCATTGTGGAAGCCCTGCCCTTTACCGGCGGCGCCAAAGGCCTCACCGGTATCCCCCGGCTGACCAACTTTACCATCGCCTACTGGGTTATGGTAGCGGTGATCGCCATTCTGTTTGCCTTTATCCGCTCCCGGCATGGACGTGCCATTATCGCCATCAGCCAGGACGATATCGCCTCTGAGGCGGCGGGCATCCCCAATACCTACTATAAGACCCTTGCCTTTACCATCGCCGCCTTTTTTGCGGGGGTGGCAGGCTGCCTGTTTGCCAACTATATGGGCATCCTGGGCGCCAAAACCTTTAATTTCCTAAAGAGCATCGATATTCTGGTCATCGTGGTGCTGGGCGGTATGGGCAGCTTTACCGGGTCCATTGTGGCGGCCTTTGGCCTCACCCTTCTTCCCGAGCTGCTTCGGGGGTTTGACCAATACCGCATGTTGGTCTACTCCATCGCTCTGATCCTCATGATGATGTTCCGTCCCTCCGGCCTCATGGGGGGCTATGAGTTCTCTCTGACCCGCCTGATTTACAAGCTGAAGCCCAAGCGGAAGGAGGCCACAAAATGAGCAAATCCCTTTTGACCGCCCAGGACCTCACCGTCCAGTTTGGCGGCCTCGTTGCGGTGGATGGATTCTCCTTGGACCTTCAGGAGAACCAGCTTCAAGGCCTCATCGGCCCCAACGGCGCCGGCAAGACCACCGTTTTTAACCTCCTTACCGGGGTATATAAGCCCACCCGGGGCACCATCACCCTGGATGGCAAGGAGATCGCTGGGCTAAAGCACCACCGCATCGTCAAGATGGGGGTGGCGAGAACCTTTCAGAACATCCGGCTGTTCAAGGGGATGTCGGTGTTGGATAACGTCCGCACCGCCTACGACCATAACCTGCACTATTCCGTGGCCAGCTCCATCCTACGGCTGCCCTCCTACTGGAAGCAGGAGGAGGAGGCCACCCGGGAGGCTATGGAGCTGCTCCGAGTGTTTGGCTTGGCGGGGCTTGCCACCAGCCGGGCCGATAACCTGCCCTATGGCCAGCAGCGGAAGCTGGAGATCGCCCGTGCCCTGGCCACCCGTCCCCGGGTGCTGCTGCTGGACGAACCCGCCGCAGGCATGAATCCCACCGAAACCCAGGAGCTTATGGAAACCATCCGCACGGTGCGGGAACGGTTCCAGATCTCCATCCTTTTGATCGACCACGACATGAGCCTCATCATGGGCATCTGTGAGGCCATCTCAGTGCTGGACCACGGGGTACTCATCGCCCATGGAACGCCCGAGGAGATCGCCCAGAACCCCGATGTCATCGCCGCCTATCTGGGGGATGACGAGACCTTTACGGAGGTGCAGGACGCATGATGCTGGAGATCAAGGACCTACATGTGAAATACGGCGCCATCCATGCCATCCAAGGGGTAAGCCTGGGGGTGGACGAGGGCGAGGTGGTATCCCTCATCGGGGCCAACGGCGCCGGGAAAACCACCATCCTGCACACCATCTCGGGGCTGGTAAAGGCCGCCAGCGGTTCCATTGAGCTGCTGGGCACCAACCTGTTAAAAACCAATCCCAGCGCCATGATTCGGCTGGGCCTGGCCCATGTGCCCGAGGGCCGACGCATTTTCGCCAGCATGACGGTGGATGAGAATCTGGAGATGGGCGCCTTTGTGCGCAAGGACCGGGATGCCGTTCGGGAGGAGATCCGCGAGATCTATGAGCGGTTTCCCCGGCTCATGGAGCGCAGAAACCAAATCGCGGGGACGCTCTCCGGCGGGGAACAGCAGATGCTGGCCATCGGCCGGGCTCTCATGGGGCGGCCCAAGCTCCTTTTGATGGACGAACCCAGTATGGGGCTGGCGCCCATCCTGGTGCGGGAGATCTTTAAAATCATCCAGGAGTTAAAAGCCAGCGGTATGACGGTTCTGCTCATCGAGCAGAACGCCCGGCTGGCCCTGTCCATCGCCGACCGCGCCTATGTGCTGGAGACCGGCCGCATCGTCATGGAGGGCAATGCCCAAGAGCTTTTGGAGAACGATCAGGTCCGTAAAGCATACCTGGGGGCGTAGGCGGGGAACCCCCGCCGGTATGTTGCAACCGCTTTCGCGGTTGCGGGGGTCCTTAGCCAGCGCTTTTTCCTTGGCCGCTTTAGCCTCCAATCGCATCACTTTTCCATGGCGAGGCACCGGGTACCACCCGGTGGGCGGTCCCGTTTTGCAACCGCTTCGCGGCTGCGGGGTTAGGGTGGCGCACAAAGCGCGGCGGGGCTCCAGGCTCTACCTGGCTGCTCTGCGTTTGCAGAGCAGTTTTCCTTTTTATCTAAGGGGATCTTATGAAATTACAAAACAAGGCCCTCTGGGCCGACGCCGCCATTCTATTGACCGCTATCATCTGGGGCAGCGCCTTTGTGGTGCTGAAAAGCGCTCTGGACTACGTCACGCCCATCTATTTGATGGCCTTCCGGTTTTCCCTGGCCGCCCTGGGCATGGGATTGATCTTCCATAAGCGTTTGGCCAATGTAGATAAGGCCACCCTTTGCCGGGGAGCTGTCCTGGGCGTAGCGCTGGCCCTGGGCTATGGAATCCAAACGGTGGGGCTTCAGTACACCACCGCCGGGAAAAATGCATTTTTAACCTCCGTCTATGTGGTGTTGGTCCCCTTTCTGTACTGGGTGTTCTATCGCAAGCGGCCCACCGCCTATAACCTGGCTGCCGCCGTTCTCTGCCTCTTGGGGGTAGGTTTTCTCTCCCTGGGGGAGGGATTTACCATGGGGCTGGGAGACGCCCTGTCCCTCCTGTGCGGCGTCTTTTATGGGGTACACATCGTGCTGCTGAGCCGGTATGCCCAAAACAGTGATAATTTTTCCCTGACCACCATCCAGTTTGGCGTGGCAGCGGTGCTGTTTTGGATCTACGCTGGAATTTTCGAGCCCTTCCCCAGAGAGCTGGGCTGGCCCGCGGTGGGGGGGATTCTGTATGTAACCGTGTTCAGCACCATGGTGGCCCTATCCCTCCAGACCATTGGGCAGAAATACACCTCCGCCTCCCATGCCTCCATCCTCATGAGCACCGAGGCCCTTTTCGGTACCCTCTTTGGCATTCTGATCCTGGGAGAGCGTTTTACCGCCCAGACAGCTTTGGGCTGCGGGTTGATCTTTTTGGCGGTGCTGACCAGCGAAACCGAGTGGTCTTTTTTCCGGCGCAAGCCCAGCGACCCTCTGCCCCCTCCTTTTGACGAATGAACGGAAATCCCATATAATGGAGGGTAAATCCCTGATAAGGAACGAGAACATGACCAGAGTCGAACGGTATTTTTCCGACAACAACATCCCCCTCACCCCCATCTATCTGGATGAGAGCAGCGCTACGGTGGAGCTGGCGGCCGCCGCCCTGCACACCGAGCCCGCCCGCATCGCCAAGACCCTTGCCTTCCGTCTGCCGGACCGGGCCATTGTAGTGGTGGCCGCCGGTACCTCCAAGGTGGATAACCGGAAGTTCAAGGAGCGGTTTGGCGCCAAGGCCCAGATGCTGAAACGGGAGGAGACAGAGGCCGTTACCGGGTATCCCCCCGGAGGCGTATGCCCCTTTGGCTTAAATCCCGGGGTGGAGGTATATCTGGATTCCTCCCTTATGGCCTTTCACCACGTCTACCCCGCAGCCGGTACGCCTAGTTCAGCGGTGCTGGTCAACACCCGCTACCTGGCGGAATACACCGGCGGCACCTGGGTGGACGTCTGCAAAACCCCAGAGGAGATTTAAGCATGAGCGGCAGCACCGGTTTGATGACGGGTAACTTCAACAGCACCAATGGCAAAGATCATCTTGTCTACGGGTATATCCTGCCCCAGGATGGGCCGGTGCGGGGTATTGTACAGATTTCCCATGGCATGGCCGAGCACTTCGGACGGTATACCGACTTCGCCCGCTACCTGGCGGGCGAGGGCATCGCGGTATATGGCCATGACCACCTGGGCCACGGCCTTTCGGCGGATACCGACCGGGATCTGGGTTACTTTGGCGAGACCGGGCCGGACGTTTTGGTGGAGGATCTCCACGAGATGACCCGGATCATCAAATCCGCACACCCCGGCGTGCCCCTGTTCCTCTTTGGCCACAGCATGGGCTCCCTCGTTGCCCGAGCCTATATCGCCCGTTACGGCCAACAGATCGATGGCGTGGTGCTGTCCGGCAGCCCCTATAAAAACCCTGCCGCCTCCTTGGGCATTTTTCTGGCTCAGACCCTGGCAAAGCTCAAGGGCAAGCGCCACCGCAGCCCCATACTGGAACGTCTGGCCTTTGGCAGCTATAACAAGCGCATCAAAAACGTGATCTCGCCCCATGACTGGCTCAGCCGGGACCGGGACATGGTCGCCCGGTACGATCAGGACCCCCTTTGCGGGTTTAACTTCACCCTCTGGGGATACCGGGATCTCTTTACCCTGCTGCGGCAGGTGTCCGCCAAGAGCTGGACCGAGGGCATCCGCACCGATCTGCCGGTGCTGCTTTTGTCGGGAGACGGGGACCCGGTGGGGGGATATGGAAAGGTGCTCCCCTTTTTAGAGCACGCCCTTTTGGACCACGGCCTCACCGACGTTACGGTACAGTGTTATCCCGGAGGACGCCATGAGATGCTCAACGAAACCAATCGGGCCCAGGTCTACGCAGACATTCTCCATTGGCTGAAGGAGCGCCTGCCAACGCCCCAAAACGCACCCGTGGAGGAGACTCCATGATTACGCATCTTCTCTGGGATTGGAACGGGACTCTGCTGGACGACCTGGACGTAAGCCTCAAAGTGCTGAATACCATGCTAACCCGCCACGGACTGCGTCCCATCGACCGAGAGGGTTACCGGGAGGTCTTTTGCTTTCCCATCCACGACTATTATCAAAGGGTGGGCTTTGATTTCACAAAAACCCCGTATAGCCAGCTTGCGGAAGAATACTGGGAGCTATATGATCCCCTGGCCCGTACCGCTCCCCTGATGGACGGAGCCCAAGAAGTGCTGCAGGCGTTGTCTGAGGAGGGTTTTACACAGATGATCCTGTCCGCCTCGGAGCGGGATCACCTGCGGTCGGTGGTCATGCATTTTGGGATCGAAGGCTATTTCGCCCAAGTGCTGGGCCTCCATGACACCCATGCTGTCAGCAAGGTGGAGCTGGGCCGGCAATGGATGGAAAAGAGCGGTGTCCCGCCCAATCAGGTGCTGTTCGTGGGGGATACCGCCCATGACCAGGAAACCGCCCGCCGCATGGGGGTTTCCTGCGTGCTAATCCCTCAAGGCCATTACAGCCTTGACCGTTTGAAGCCCCTGGGCTGCCCAATTTTGCCCAATATTCGAGCGCTTCCCGCCTATTTGGCTCAGCGGGGCGATTTCACCCCCGCCATGTTACAGCAATTCTCTCGTGGAAAGGAGTCGTTATCATGATTATCAGCGTACCCAAAGAGATCAAACCCCAGGAGGACCGGGTTTCCCTAACCCCCGCCGGCGTTCAAACCCTAACCCAGCTGGGACATACCGTCTACGTCCAGGAGGGAGCCGGCGTTGCCAGCGGCTTTTCCGATGAAGAATACATCCGCATGGGAGCCCAGATTCTATCCAACCCCCGAGAGCTTTACCTGCGGGGGGATATGGTGGTTAAGGTAAAGGAGCCCCTGCCAGCGGAATACGGCTATCTGCGGCCGGGTTTGGTTCTCTTTACCTATCTGCACCTGGCCCCCGAGCCCGGTTTGACCAAAGCGCTGTTGGACCATCAGGTTACCGGCATCGCCTATGAGACCGTCCAGACCGATCAGGGGCATCTGCCCCTTCTGGTACCCATGAGCGAGGTTGCCGGGCGTATGTCCGTACAGGTAGGCGCCCACCTGCTGGAGCACATGAACGGCGGCCGCGGCGTTCTCCTGGGCGGCGTTCCGGGCGTGGAACCCGCCAATGTCACCATCATCGGCGGTGGCAATGTGGGCACCGGCGCCGCCAAGGTGGCAGCCGGCATGGGCGCCCGGGTAACGGTGGTGGAGCTGAACAACCAGCGGCTCACCTACTTGGACGATCTCTTCGGCAACCAGGTGGTAACCCTCATGTCCAACAGCTATAACATCGCCAAAGCGGTAAAGGAGTCCGACTTGGTCATCGGCGCGGTGCTTCTGCCGGGAGCCAAAACCCCGGTGCTGGTCACCGAGGAGATGGTCAAGACCATGCGGCCGGGCAGCGTCATCGTGGACGTGGCCATCGATCAGGGGGGATGCATCGAGACGGCGGACACCGTCACCACCCACGAGAATCCCTATTATGTGCGGCATGGGGTGCTCCATTATTCCGTGGCCAATATGCCGGGCGCGGTGCCCCGCACCTCCACCTTCGCCCTCACCAATGCCACCCTGCCTTATGTGATCCGGTTGGCTCAGCTGGGTGCCGAGGGCGCCATGCAGGCCGATCCTGCCCTGCTTCGGGGGCTTAACACCTACAAGGGGCAGGTCACCTATCAGGCAGTGGCTGAGGCCCAGGGGCTTCCCTACACCCCCGCCCGGGAACTCCTCTAGGCAGGCTGAGTCCTGCACCCCTGTTACGGCCACTACGTGGCCGCCAGCATACATATAGAAAAGCACCGCGCACGAAGTGCGCAAATGGGAGCGGCCGGTGGCCGCTCCCATTTTGTAACCCCGGCGCGGCTGCTGGTATGCCCTTAACCAACCATTCTTTAAATGCCAACTTTCTCCTTATAGCCATTCCCTTCGCCCCGCGAGAGAAATAGGGCCTGCAGGCCCTGCCTGTCCGGAAGATTGTACGTTATATCAAAGTATGGCACAAGCTGCCCGCACATTATTATTCCAGGGGTCGCGGTCCAGGCCGTCATGGGGTATACTATGGCCATGGAGGCGAACGCAATGGAAAACCAGAAACTCTTTGAGGAATTCCCCTATAAGCGGCCGGATCTGGACCAACTGAAGGAGGAGTTTCGCGATTTAACCCAAAAGCTTCGGAACGCCGAAGCGTTTTTGGAAGTACAGGCCGCCATCGAGGAGGCCAGCCGGCTTCAGAACGATGTGGGCACCATGTCCAGCCTGGCCAGTATCCGGAATTCCATGGATACCCGGGATCCCTACTACGAAGCGGAAAAGGACTATTTTGACGAGATCCTACCCATCCTTCAGGAGTACACCACCGAGTACTATCGGGCCCTGGCAGAGTCCCCCTTTTCAGCGGAGATCGAACAGGCCTATGGCAAGCACATCCTGGATCTGGCCCGGCAGGAGGTTAAAAAGTTTATTCCCGCCATGATAGAGGACCTCCAGGAGGACAACCGACTCAGCAGCCAATATCAAAAATTATTGGCCTCCTGCCAGATGGAGTTTATGGGGGAGGTTCGCAATCTCTATGGCATCACTAAGTTCCTGGAAGATCCCGACCGCAGCGTGCGGAAAGCGGCTTTTCAGGCCTGGGCCAGCTTCTTTGCCGAAAATGAGGAGACCCTGGACGCCCTGTTTGACGACCTGGTGCGGGTTCGCACCAGCATGGCAAAAAAGATGGGGTTCAGCAGCTATGTCAACTCCAGCTTTGTGGACCTGGGGTACCTGATGATGGACCGGCTGGATTACGGCCAGGAACAGGTTGCCGCTTTCCGGAAGCAGGTGCGGGAGGTCATCGTTCCCCTCTGCACCCAGCTCTATGAGCGCCAGGCCAAGCGTATTGGGGTGGATCACCTCAAGTACTACGATGAGGCCTTCTCCTTCCCGACGGGAAACGCCGCGCCCAAAGGGGATGCCTGGGCCATGCTGGATGCCGCCGGCAGCATGTACCGGGACATGAGTCCCGAAACCGGCGCATTCTTTGCCATGATGCGGGAGCGGCACCTTATGGATCTATTGAGCCGGCCCGGTAAGGCGGTAGGGGGCTACTGCGACTATCTTCCGGACTTTGGCGCCCCCTTTATCTTCAGCAACTTCAACGGCACCTCCGCCGACATCGATGTGCTGACCCACGAGGCGGGCCATGCCTTTATGGCGGACTGCTCCGCAAAGCACAACCGGCTTCCGGAGTATCTCTTTGGCAGCAGCGAGTCCTGTGAAATCCATTCCATGTCCATGGAGTTCTTTGCCTACCCCTATATGGAGCTGTTTTTGGGGGACCAGGCGGATAAATACCGCTTTGCCCATATGTCCGACGCCCTGACCTTCATCCCCTATGGGGTGGCGGTGGATGAATTCCAGCATCTGGTGTACGCCAACCCCTCGATGACCCCCGGGGAGCGAAAAGCCGCCTGGCGGCAGCTGGAAAAAACCTATCTTCCCCACCGGGATTATGACGGAGAGGATCTCATGGAGCGGGGCGGATATTGGTTCCGCCAGCTTCACATCTTTATGTATCCGTTCTATTACATCGACTATACCCTGGCCGCTATGAGCGCCTTCGAATTCTATGGCAAGATGCAGAAGAACCGGTCAGCAGCCTGGGACGACTACTACCGACTTTGCTGCGCCGGCGGCAGCGAATCCTATCTGGATTTGCTCAAGATCGGCAATCTCATGAGCCCCTTTGAGCCGGGCACGGTGGAAGCTGTCATCGCCCCCATCGCCCAAACCTTGTGGGAGATCGACGACACCAAGCTGTAGGCGCATCATAAAACGCCCTGGCGTATTCCGGGGCGTCTTTTTCGTGCAATGATTCTCTTTTTCGCCATAATTCCAGCGCTTTCCCCATAAAAATGGATCCTGATCTGGGAATGGGCCTTTACTTTTCCATCCGTAAACTTTAAAATTAAGTTAAATTCATGTTAAATAACCTTTTTAAAGGATTCTGAAATATGTCGATTTTAAACGTATTTTCCCTGCTGGGTGGCCTGGGGATGTTCCTTTACGGCATCAGCATGATGGGAAATGGGCTCAAGAGCACCGCAGGGAACAGGTTGAAAAATCTACTGGAAAAGATCACCAGCAACCGGCTTGTAGCCGTGCTGGTGGGAATGCTTGTAACCGCCGTCATCCAGGCCTCCGCCGCCGTAACCGTTATGGCGGTTGGTTTTGTAAACGCTGGACTCATGACCATGAGCCAGGCCTTTGGCATTATGTTAGGAGCCAACATCGGTACTACCATCACCGCCTGGATCATCTCCTTTAACATCACCAGCCTGGCGCCTTTGTTTATCATTTTGGGCGTCATACCCATGGAGTTTATCAAAAATGAAAAGGCCAAGAACATCGGTGTCATCATCACCGGGTTTGGCCTTTTGTTTATGGGCCTCAATATGATGGGGACCGCCATGGAACCCCTTCGCAACGAGGCCTGGTTCGTGGGGCTTATGACCCAGTTCCAAAACCCGCTCCTGGGAGTGCTCATCGGCATTGTGGTCACCACGGTGATCCAGTCCAGTTCCGCCGCCGTCGGCATTTTACAAACCCTGGCGGCCCAAGGGCTGGTGTCCTTGAACGCCGGCCTGTACATCGTGCTGGGCTGTAACATCGGCACCTGCGTCACCACCCTTCTGGCGGGTATCGGCACCTCTACCAACGCAAAACGCACCGCCCTTTTGCATCTATTTAACAAGACCTTTGGCGCCGTAGTGTTTACAGGATTGATCTACTTCTTCCCCTTAACGGAAATCGTGGCCCGGATGGCGCCGGGCAACCCCATGGTGCAGATTGCCAATTTCCATACCATTTTTAACGTCCTCAATACCCTATTGCTGTTGCCTCTGGGCAATGTGCTGATCAAGGCCGTGACGGTGCTGATAAAGGATAAGGACAGCGATGAGGAGGAAGGGCTGCGGCTCAAATATCTGGACGAACGCATCCTGGAAACCCCGCCCTTTGCCATGGCCCAGCTCAAAAAAGAGATGCTGCGGATGTACGAGAAGGCCATGGAAAACTATGAGCGCGCTGTCCACGCCTTTTTTGACATGGATCGCAAGATCGTTCCCAAGATCTACGAAGAGGAGGAGAAGATCAACTTCATCCAATCGGAGATCACCCCTTATCTGGTACGGATCCAGTCCCTGCCCACCATTACCGAGGAAAACAAGAGCACCATTTTAAGCTATCATAACCTGGCTACCTTCATTGAGCGGATCGGCGATCACGACAAGAATATCGCCGAGTTTGCCCTGGAGCGTTTGGATAAAGGGGCCGTGTTCTCCGAGGAAGCTCTTCAGGAGCTGCGGGATATGTGCCACCTAGTGGATGACGCCCTCCACATGGCCATGGACGCCTTTGAAAAGGGCCCCAGCCATGATACCGTGGCCCGCTCCTTCGAATTCGAAAACAAGGTGGATAACCAGCACACCATGATGCGGGAGAACCACATCCGCCGGCTCAACAGCGAGCAGTGCAACGCCCGGGCGGGCATGATCTTTACCGATATTTGCATCGATCTGGAGCGGATCACCTTCCACGCCATGAAGATCGCTCGGTATGCCGCTTGAGAACAAAAAAAAGAACAGTAGGCTAAGCTGCTGCAATCACTTATCCTACCGTTCTCTTGTGAGAGCCCACGGCCTTCACTTCCCCATCATTATATTGGGTCTCCCCCGGCTCCGTCAACTCGTTTGCCATTTCTGATACAATTTGAACGGAACCCAAGGTATTTCATGGTTTTTCCAGATTTCCTGGAAAATACAGGGGGATGTTGGCTGCTGTCGGTGTTTTTCCAACGGGGTCTTTTCTTTTACCGTTTTTCAATCCGCCTATCGGCAAAGACCTCCCGGCCAGTGGTCAGTTCCACCTCAGTCTGGCCGGGCGCACTCAGAGGCTTGGCCGGTGAGAATTTCCACCCCATGGGGCAAAGCAGGCAGGATCACGGCAAGGCACTCCCGAACCCCCTTGGGGCTCCCCGGTAGGTTGACGATGATGCTGTCCCCCCGAATCACCGATACCGCCCGGGTGAGCATTGCACGGTTGGTGATGGCTAGGCTAGCCGCCCGCATGGCCTCCGCGATGCCGGGCGCATTGCGCTCCATCACCGCCAGGGTGGCCTCGGGGGTCACATCCCGTTTGCTGAACCCGGTGCCCCCGGTGGTGAAAATCAGATGACAGCCAAGGTCATCCGCCATGTGGATCATGGCAGCCTTTAGAGCTTCAAACTCATCGGGCACCACCTCATAGGCGGCCACCTCCCCGCCGATCTCCCGAATCATCTCCTCTATGGCGGGCCCGCTCAGATCCTCCCGCTGGCCGGCCGCTCCCTTGTCGGACGCCGTAATAATACCTACCTTCATGGGGCATTCCTCCCATCCGTTGTTTTGGAACCATTATAGCACAGGCCAAGCATTGCCAGGGGAAAAGGGGAGAAAATTGGTGGAAAAAATTGATTCCACCCCTGAAATCTGTTATGATATTTTCTGGAATAATGGGTGATTTCCGCCCATTTTTCATTTTAATTTTTCCATGAAAGGGGGCGGCGGCAGATATGCTGACCGTTGCCAGTCCCGCGGACGCCCTGGCCGCCATCCAGGAGCATTTTGGCGCCATCCGAACCCGGGTGGTTTCCGTGCCTTTGGCGGAAAGCCTGGGCCGGGTCCTGGCGGAGGACATCCGCAGCCGGGAGGACGTACCCGGCTTTGACCGCAGCACCATGGATGGATATGCTGTCCACGCCCAAGACACCTTTGGCGCCACCGAGGCCTTGCCCGCCATGCTGAAGCCGGTGGGTACCGTCCATATGGGACAGGTGCCTGCATTTTCCTTAAACAAGGGGGAGTGCGCCTACATCCCCACCGGAGGAGAACTACCCCAGGGCGCGGATGGGGTTGTCATGGTGGAATATACCGAAAATTTAAACGATGGCTTCCTCTACGTTCAAAGCTCCATTGCGCCGGGAGCCAACGTGATCTACCGGGGAGACGACGTAAAGGAGGGCCAGCTTCTGATGAAGCAAGGCCAGGTGATTCGTCCCCAGGAGGTGGGCGCGCTGGCCGCCCTTGGAGTTCCCCTCGCCCCAGTCTATGAACGCCTCCGGGTGGGGATTCTTTCCACAGGGGACGAGCTGGTGGAGGTCTCCGCCCCCCAGACCGGCTCGGTGGTCCGGGATGTGAACACCTATGCCCTTTCTGCGGGGCTTTCCGCCATTGGGGCGGAGCCGGTACGCTACGGTATTACAAAGGACGACCACGCCTCCCTGACCGCCGCCCTCTCCATCGCCCTTAGGGAATGCGACGCGGTGCTGATCTCCGGGGGCAGCAGTGTGGGCACCGCCGATATGACCCGGCGGATCATCGATGAAGCGGGCCGCCCCGGGGTATTTCTTCACGGGGTGGCGGTAAAGCCCGGTAAGCCAACCATCGTGGGGGATATCGGCGGTAAGCCGGTGTTCGGCCTGCCGGGGCATCCGGTCTCCGCCTATTTCATCTTCCGCATCTTTGCCGCCCCTATCCTCCAGCGGATGATGGGGGTCATCCGGGAGCAGCCTCGGGAAGCCTTTGCTATAATGGGGCGCAATGTCCCCAGCAACCATGGCCGCCAGGAATATCTGCCGGTAGCGCTCACGGAGGAGGACGGCCGGAAAGTTGCTCTGCCGGTAGCCAGCAAAAGCGGGCTCATCACCACCCTGGTGGGAGCCGACGGATTTGTCTGCATTCCACGGGACGCCGAGGGCCTTATGCGGGGCCAGCACGTCACCGTCACCCTATTTTAGGAGGGATTTCCCTTGAATTACACCTATCTAACCAACGTATCCCTAGAGGAAGCCCGAACCTCCTTCCTTGACATGATCGCCGACCGCTGCGCCTCCCTTGGGGAGGAGCAGGTCCCCATCTCGGAGGCCACGGGACGAGTGCTGTCCCGGCCGGTATACGCCGCCATCTCCGCGCCTCACTTCCACGCCAGCGCCATGGACGGCATTGCCATGATGGCCCGGGATGGCTTTGGCGCCACCGAAACCACCCCCGTTACCCTCTCCCGCTACACCGTGGTGGACACCGGCGATCCCGTTCCCGATGACTGCGACTGTGTGGTGATGGTGGAGGATATCATTGACGAGGGCGGCGTGCTGAAGATCGCGGCGCCACCGGTGCCCTGGCAGAACGTGCGCCAGATCGGGGAGGACATCTGCGCCGGAGAGATGGCCTTCCCCTCCTATACCACCATGTCCCCTTCGGCCATTGGGGTGCTGATCTCCTGCGGCATCACTACGGTGTGGGTGGTAAAGCGGGCCCGGGTGGCCATCATCCCCACCGGCGATGAGATCGTGGCGCCCAAGGCCGACCCCGCGCCCGGGGAAATTTTGGAGTTCAACTCCTCCATCTTCTCGGGCATGCTTCGGGAATGGGGCTGCGAACCGGTGGTATATCCCATCATCCCCGACGTGCTGGAGGACATCACCCGGGCGGTAAAGCAAGCCTCGGAGGAATGTGATTTCGTCCTTCTCAACGCCGGAAGCTCCGCCGGCAGGGAGGATTACGCCAGCGCCGCCATTCAGGCGGCGGGAGAGGTGCTGCTCCACGGCATCGCCATCCGCCCCGGTAAGCCCGCCATCCTGGGCCGGGCGGGAAAGGCCCCCGTGGTAGGGGTGCCGGGATACCCGGTATCCGGCGTCATCGTCATGGAGGAGCTGGTGCGGCCCGGTCTCTCGGCCATCGCCCACCTGCCCCAGAAAAATAAAATCATGGTGGAGGCAACCCTCTCCCGAAAGGTCAACTCCCCTCTTAAGTATGAGGAGTTCATTCGGGTGAGCCTGGCCAGCGTCAAGGGCCGGCTCATCGCTACCCCTCTCAGCAAGGGAGCCAGCGTCATCTCCAGTTTTGCCAAAGCCGACGGTCTCATGACCGTCCCCCAGAATGTGGAGGGATTGGAGGCCGGCGCCACGGTAATGGTGGAGGCCCTCCGCCCCATGAACCAGATCGAGAATACCATCGCCGCCATCGGCAGCCACGATCCCCTATTTGACGAGGTATCAAACTTCATCAACCGGCGGTTCCCCGGCCTGTATCTGTCCTCCACCCATGTGGGCAGTATGGGCGGCATCACCGCCATCAAGCGGGGAGAGGCCCATGTGGCGGGCATTCATCTGCTGGATGAAGCTACCGGGGAATATAACTTAAGCTATCTTCGCACCCATTTCCCCGCCGGTGGGGTGAAGCTCCTGCGGGGAGTGGGCCGGCTCCAAGGCTTTATGGTTCAAAAGGGCAATCCCCTGGGCATTAAAGGGGTGGAGGATCTCTTAAAAGAGGGCCTCCGGTACGTAAACCGCCAGCGCGGCGCGGGTACCCGCATCCTTCTGGACTACCTCTTGCAGCAAAAGGGGATTCAGGCGGATCAAATTTATGGCTATGAACGGGAAGAGTTCACCCATCTGTCGGTGGCGGCCCAGATCGCCTCCGGTTCCGCCGACGCGGGCCTGGGCATCTACTCCGCCGCGGCTTCCTACGGCCTGGACTTCATCCCGGTGTGCGTGGAGCAGTACGACATCCTCATGGATGAAACCTTCACCCAATCGACCTTATTTGACGCCTTTGCCAGTATCATCCGCAGCAAGGAGTTTGAAGAGCGCCTGACCCAGCTGGGAGGCTATACCTTTACCGATACCGGAAAGATGGTGGAATACCTTGATTGACGCACTTGGCCGGGAGATCCGCTACCTGCGGCTGTCCGTTACCGAGCGGTGCAATTTAAACTGCATGTACTGCAGCCCCGCCAAGGATGATCCCGCCGCCCTTTTGACCCCCCATGAGATCGGGGAGGCGGTGGGCGCCTTTGTACGCCTCGGGGTGGACAAGGTCCGCATCACCGGAGGGGAGCCCCTGTGCCGCCAGGACCTAGCGGACATCATTCGCCGCCTTTCGGCTATCCCCGGGATTGGGGACCTGCCCATGACCACCAACGCCGTGGGACTGGACGTCCGGATCCGGGAGCTGGTGAAGGCTGGCATCAGCCGCTTTAACATCAGCCTGGATACCCTGGACCGGGAGCGCTACCGGGAAATCACCCGGGTGGACGGCCTCCAGTCCGTCCTCCGGGCGGTGGATATCGCCCTGAGCCTGAAGGTCAACGTCAAGCTCAACGCCGTTCTGATCCGGGGAGTCAACGATGGGGACGTATCCGGGTTTATGGACTATGTCATGGAACATCCCGTAGAGGTGCGATTTATTGAGCTGATGCCCATCGGTGCGTTTGGGGAGGATAACCAGGACAAGGTGGTCCGCCAGGACGAGATTCTGGCCGCCTACCCGGGTCTATCCCCGGTAGGTACCGCGTCAGGGGGTGTGGCTCAGGTCTATGCCGCTCCCGGTATGAAGGGCAGCATCGGTTTCATCAGTCCGGTAAGCCACAAGTTCTGCTCCACCTGCAACCGGGTCCGCCTTACCGCCGATGGCCGTGTACGCCCCTGTTTGGGGGACAACGGCGAGGTGGACATCCGTCCCTATCTGGGGGACGAAGCGGCGCTGCTGGCGGCCATTCGGGACGCCGTCTACCGGAAGCCACAAGGACACCACTTTGAATCCGGCTTTTCGTCCAGCCGGGATATGCAGCACATTGGAGGATGAACCCATGGAACTGACCCATGTAAATGGAAACGGAGAAGCCCGGATGGTAGACGTGGGGCACAAGCCCATTACCACCCGCACCGCCGTGGCGGTGGGCCGGGTGTTCGTACAGCCCGAGACCCTGCGCCTCATCGCAGAAAACGGCATGAAGAAGGGGGACGTGCCGGCCACCGCCCGGATCGCCGGGATCATGGCCGCAAAGAAAACCGCGGAGCTGATCCCCCTCTGCCATAGCCTGCCCCTAACCTCGGTATCGGTGGACCTGGCGTTGGATCAGACCAACTGCCGGGTGGAGATCACCGCCACCGCCAGCTGCGATTACAAGACCGGGGTGGAGATGGAGGCACTGACCGCCGCCAGCGTGGCGGCACTCACCGTTTACGACATGTGCAAGGCGGTGGACAAGGAAATGGTTATCGGGGATATCACTCTGGTCAAAAAAACCGGCGGGAAATCGGATATCCACCGCACCATATAACACAAACAACGGGCAACGGGCGGATCCGCCCGCCGCAATCATTAGGAGGGGGAATAGAATTATGGCTAAGATTACCGCCATCAGCATCAGTAAGGTTCGGGGGGTTCCAAAGGAGAACATCCCCTACGCGGAGTGTCGCATTGATCACGGCATCGTGGGGGATGCCCACGCCGCCAATTGGCATCGTCAGGTGAGCTTTTTGGGTCAAGAGAGCATCGATAAGATGATTCAAAAAGGCGCCGGAGATTTGAATCCCGGGGACTTTGCCGAAAACGTCACCACCGAGGGCATCTGCCTTTACGAGCTGCCGGTAGGCACTCGGTTCCGGGTGGGGGAAGTGGAGTTTGAAGTAACCCAGATTGGCAAGGAATGCCACCATGGCTGTGCCATCTATCAGCGCATCGGCGACTGCGTCATGCCCCGGGAGGGCATCTTCGCCAAGGTGCTGAAGGAGGGCGTCATGCGGCCGGGGGATGAACTGGTGCTCCTGGACCAATAAAAGAAACCCACGAAGAAAGCCGCCTATTGGCGGCTTTTGTTTTTAAGTAAGGGGGCTGGTCAGCCGGAACACGAGGATCTCGGGCATGTGATTCGGCCGTTGGTAGATGGCCAGATATTCTATAAAAAACACCGCGTTGGCTGGGCGGCCGCTGTATTCATCGGAATAGTATGGATGGGACAGGGACGGCAGGGTCAGCCATCTGTCGTTTTCCAGCTTTGTGGAGTGATAGCAGTCCACTGGCAACCCCTGGGACACGCCAACCAGCCGCCCATGGGCATCGTAGGTCTGTGCGTTTTGTACTCCATACCGCACGCTATATCCCCAAAGCTTCCCCTCAGCCCAAGCAAGCTGACGCAGCTTAATTCGAAAAAATGGACGCAGCAGCATGCGGCCATCGACCCGTTCACAGTTGCTCTGAATTCGCAAGATGCTTTCTAGCTCCAGCGCTTCGCTGTCCACCATGATGGAGTGAGTCCTGGATTCAAATCGTCTACTGCCTTCTAATATCTCCGGATCCGGCAGCTCTTTTCCGCGCCAATATTCCGGTCCCGCGCATCCCAAGGGCGCCAGCAGCAATAGGAGAATTCCCATGAAAAGGCCCATTCTACGCATTGCTACGCACCCCCTTTACCATAAGGATAGAGGAGGATGCGATTGTTTGTCAATATTTGGTTGTTTATCGGGCGTCTCCATAAGCAAAAAAGGCGCCGAAGCGCCGTTTTCTCATTATGCGACTTTGAACACCAAATGGAAGAACCACTGGTCGCAAAGCACCAGAACGCCAAGGATGGCCACATAAACGGCGAAGGTCCACAGCTTGTTTTCCCCCACGATCTTCAGCATAAACTTGATGGCAAAATACCCCGATGCCGCCGCCACCATCACCGCCACGATAACGGACAGCACGCCGATATCCCCCATGCCCTCCGTCACCAGATCCTTAAAGGAGAACACCAAGGAGCCCAGAATTGCGGGCACCGACATCAAAAATCCAAATCGCACGGCGACTTTCCGATCCAGCCCGGACAGCACGCCGCCGGTAAGGGTGGAACCGCTCCGGGAAATGCCCGGCAAAATGGCGACGGCCTGCATCAGGCCCATGACCAGGGAGTCCTTTACCCCCATATCCCGAAACCGCCTGCCGCCCCGCTGGGCGCCGAACTTCCAGGCCACCAGCAAAAACACAGCCGTTAAGAGGAACCCGAAGCCCAGGTAGCTGCCCCCGAACGCGCTTTCGATGAAGTCCGAGAAAAAGAGGGTCACCACCACCGCCGGTATGGTGGCCACAATCAGAAAGATGGTCTGCTTGCTGGTGGGGTGGGTGATCATAAACCAGATGTCCTTGTAGAACACGGCGCAAACCGCCACCAGGGTGCCCAGGTGCACCATCACCTCAAATAGGATGGGAGATCCTGTGATGCCAAAGATGTTTCGGAACAGCACCAGGTGCCCCGAGCTGGACACCGGCAAAAACTCCGTCAGTCCCTGAACCAAACCCATAACAACCGCTTCTATCAAACTCATGGTTCTTGCCTCCAATGGTTTTCTTGGTATGTTATTGCTAAAGTATATCAGCTTTCGGAAGATTTCACCACTGTTTTGTGCCCCCTGTTGAACCGCGCCGCCGCCTCCATTATAATGGAATGGAACCCAGTAAGGAGGAATCTTTCATGAAGCTAGGAATCGTGGGACTGCCCAACGTGGGTAAGTCCACGCTTTTTAACGCCCTGACCCGGGCGGGGGCCCAGGCCGCCAACTATCCCTTCTGCACCATCGATCCCAACGTGGGCATCGTTCCGGTGCCCGATAAGCGCCTTCATGTGCTAGCCGAGATGTACCACCCTAAAAAAGTTACCCCCGCCACGGTGGAGTTTGTGGATATTGCGGGACTGGTCAAAGGCGCCAGCCGGGGAGAGGGTCTGGGAAACCGGTTTTTGTCCCACATCCGGGAGGTGGACGCCATCGTTCACGTGGTTCGGTGCTTTGAGGATGGGGACATCACCCATGTGGATGGTTCAGTGGATCCCATCCGGGACGTGGAGACCATCAACCTGGAACTGGTCATGGCCGACGCCGAGACGGTGCAGAAGCGCATCGAGCGGGTAGGCAAGATGGCCAAGACGGGAGATAAGCGGTATCCCGTGGAACAAGCGCTGTTAACCCGGCTGCTGGACCACCTCAACGATGGCAAACTGGCTAAAAACTTCCCCATGAACGAGGAGGAGGCCGCTATGGTGGCGGAGCTGTGGCTGTTGACCAACAAGCCGGTGCTGTACGCCGCCAACGTCAGCGAGGAGGACATAGCCCGGGGAGGCGATGTACCCCTGGTACAGAGGCTCCAGAAGTACGCCGAGGCCGAGGGCAGCGGCGTGGTAGCGGTTTCCGCCCGGATCGAGGAGGAGCTTTCCCAGTTGGAGGACGCTGAGCGGGACGAGTACCTGGCGGATCTGGGGGTGGAGGAATCCGGCCTTGCGCGGCTGGCCCAGGCCAGCTATGAGCTGTTGGGGCTCATCAGCTATCTTACCGCCGGTGCTGACGAGGTTCGGGCCTGGACCATCCAGAGGGGGACCAAGGCCCCCGCCGCCGCCGGCAAGATTCACTCCGATTTTGAAAAAGGGTTCATCCGGGCAGAGATCGTCCCCTATGAAACCCTCATCGAGTTGGGCTCCGTAGCCGCCGCCCGGGAAAAGGGGCTGTACCGCTCCGAGGGCAAGGATTACGTGATCCAGGACGGGGACGTGGTCCTCTTCCGCTTCAACGTCTAGCGGCGAGTCGCCGCTGACATTGCCGCGGGCGGTGGTTAAGCTGTTAGAAAACCTCTTGATTCCAACGGCAAGACGTATGAGTAGAGGCACATCCGCAACCCCGGAGCAGGCAGGCTGAGCCTGCACCCATGCCACGGACAGGGGTTGGATGGTTGAAAGGCTGTCGTGACCAGCGGTAAAACGACAGCTAGAGGCACATACCCGCACACCGAAAGCGTGCAAAACGGAATCGGGCACTGCCCGGCGCCGAAGGAGGGAGTTCCATGCTGTTTTCCGATATCACCCTATTGGATGAGACGCTCACGCCCCGGGAGCATATGTACCTTGGAGTGCGGGATGGACGCATCGCCTATTTAAGCGATGTCCCTCCAGAGGAGGAATATGGCGAGGTCTATCACGGCCACAAGAAGCTTCTGATGCCCGGCATGTACAACGTCCATACCCATCTTCCCATGACCCTTCTCCGGGGGTATGGAGAGAATATGACCCTGGATGATTGGCTACATAAGCGCATCTTCCCCTTTGAGGCCAAGATGACCGGGGAGGACATCTATTGGAGCACCCTGTTGGGCCTGGCGGAGCTGATGCGGTTTGGGACGGTATCCGCCTCGGATATGTACTACCATGGGGCGGATATGGCCCGAGCGGTTTTGGAATCCGGCATGAAGTGCTCCATCAGCGCCACCGCTTTGTGCTTTGACGATTCCCCTCTCAAGGCGCTTCCGGTCTACCGGGAAACCGTATCCCTGTTCCGGGACTGGAACGGCAAGGGAGACGGCCGTATCCAGGTGGATTGCAACATCCACGGGGAGTACACCAGCACCCCGCGGGTGGTTGCGGATATGGCGCATCTGGCAAAGGAGCTGGGTGCCCGGGTTCAGGTGCATCTATCCGAGAGTGAAGCGGAGCATCAGGGCTGCCTCCAGCGTCATGGCAAGACCCCCGCCCGGTATTTTTACGATCTGGGCTTCTTCGATTCCCCCGCCGTGGCCGCCCATTGCGTGTGGACCACCCCGGAGGATTGGGAATTGTTCCTAGAAAAAAGGGTCACGGTGGCCACCTGTCCCGTGAGCAACCTAAAGATCGCCAGCGGGATCGCTCCGGCGGCACAAATGCTGGAGCGGGGCGTCAGTCTAGCCCTGGGCACCGACGGGGTTGCCAGCAACAACGACCACGATATGTTCCAGGATATGAAAATTCTAGCCTTGATTCAGAAATACCGTGCCTGGGATCCCACCGCTATGAGTCCCCGGCAGGCCCTCTCTGCCGCCACCCGCACGGGCGCTCTTGCCCAGGGCCGGACCGACTGCGGGAGTATCGCGCTGCACAACCGGGCGGATCTCGTGGTTCTCAACATGGATGCGCCTCACTGGGAGCCGGTTCACGACCTCCTCAATACCCTGGTATATTCCGCTTCTGGCCACGACGTCTGCCTGACCATGGTGGACGGCCAGGTTGTCTATCGGGATGGGGAATACCCCACTTTGGATCTGGAACGCATCTATTGGGAGGTCAGCGCCCGCAAGGACCGCATATTAGGGGAGCTGGGAGCATAACGCGATCCAGTAGCCGTTAAAATTTTCGTTGCTCTAGTATGGGAGCAACCCTCCCCGTTTTTTGTGCTATTCTTCTCTTTGGCAGGAAAGGAGGACGGCATATGGCCACCGACAAAATACAGTTTACCCTTCGGCTTAATCCCTTAGCGCATCATAAGCTTGGATTGATCTCCTATCGAGAGTATCGTTCTCTCAACCACATGATCGAGCACTGGATTGAAGATGGAATCAGACGTTATGAGGAACAGCACGGCGCTCTTCCCACAGACACCCACGACCTAAGAAAATAAAAAGCCCCGGCTATCGCCGGAGCTTTTCTTTCTTATCCTCTGTAATTCACATCCATTTTGCTTTTTGCAAGTATCATGTGGGCGATCCCTTTTCGCGCGCCTTTGGTGCGCGTTGCACTCCCGTTGCTGCTTATCATCGGTCTAGTGCCCTGGGCCCCAACCGCGTTCACTTTTCCGCCACCTGGGGCTGCCGGTCGGACACGTTTACAGCCTCCAACGCCTCTGGCCTCGGCTCAGGCTGCACCGCCCGGGGCTTCCGCCCCCGCTCGGTGGCCATAAGGTAGACAAACAGGCCCAGAAGCACCACGCCTCCGCCCAGCAGGATGCTGGGCGCCACCGTTTCCCCGATGAGCACAAAGGCGGTAAAAGCGGATACCACCGGGGAGAACAGGTATACCACCGAAATGGTGGTGGGCTTAATGGTGCGCATGCACCAACTGGAGATGGTCTGGGACAGCACGGTACAGAACAGGGCAATCACCAGCACATAGGGCAGGGTAGGGGCGGGCAGGGCCATGCTGATTCCCGACACCGTGCCAAAGCACAGCACCATCACCATAGAGGTAGCAAAGACGTACAGCATCAGGGGAATCACGGAGATTTGCCGGGTCACGTCCCGTCCCAGCAGCAGGAAGATGCCATAGGATAGGGAGGACAGCGGCATGATGATGATGCTCACAAGGGACGCGCCTCCGGTGGCGCTGCCATTCAGGCCGATAAGCACCACCCCGATAAGGCTGATCCCAATGCCGAAAAGGGCGGGCAGAGAGGTCTTTTCCCGGTACAGCACATACAGAAGAATGATGGTAAAGATGGGGGTGATGTTCCCCAGAATATTCACCACAAAGGTGCCGGACATGGACAGGGACATGCTCCAGCAGATGGTCTCAAAACCCCGGGTTACCCCCATGGCAATGACCGTCCAAAAGAGCTTTTTATCCTTGGCCACCTTACACACGTCGCTCCACAGGCTCTTCTTCAGCCGGCAAACCACCAGCAGCAAAGCCACGGTAAACACCATCCGCCACAAGGCCACTCCCACGGGGGTGATCCCCAGCTTCAGAGCCGTCTTAAAGGTGGGGGACATCAAGGAGCCCACAACCATGGCGGTGATCAATCCCGCAAAACCCATGGCCTTGGAGGCCGGCGCCTTTTCCATTGCTTGTTACCTCCTAAAAAGAGAAGAAACGGTGCCCCCGCCGCAACCATGCGGGCAGGGGCATTTGTTCGCCTTACAGCGTATCATCATATTCCATTTCAGGAGCTTTGTCCATAGGCAAAAAGTTCTGGAAGATATACCCGTCCACATATGGGCCAATTCGCTCCACATCCTCCTGGCTGCACAGGGTATAGGCCACCACGGGAAGTCCGTGCTTGCGGCGGTTCTGAACCACCTTGGCCTCCACGCCATCCTGGCTGTACGCGATGAAATCCGGCTTGGCGTAGCCTCGGAACCACAGGCGGCTGGCGGCAAAGGCAAACAACGGACTGGTATCCTCAAACCGCCGGGCAGATAGCTGTCCCACCGGCCGGCGGGGCTCCAGCTTTTTCAGTAGGCGAACCGACGCGGGATTAAAGGACTCCAGGGCAATTCCGCCAAAATAGCCGGTAAGATGGTGGCTTACCAGCCGTTCCAGCTTGCCCACTCCTAAGAGGGTGGGCTGCTTAACCTCGATCAAAAGGGGCACTCGGCCCGCCACCTCTTCCAACACCTCACAAAGGGTGGGGATGCCCAGATCCTCTCGGCCGAACAACCGGCGCTCCCGCAGCTGTGACAGGGTCAATTCCCCAATCAAAGTTTTCTCCCCGGCGGACCGGGCCAGGCTGGCATCGTGATGAACCACCACCACGTCGTCCCGGGTAAGCTGAACGTCCAGCTCAATGGGATACCCCAGCCTAAGGCAGTTGCAGAAGGCCTCCATGGAGTTTTCCACTCCCCCAGGCCCGGCAAGGCCTCGGTGGGCGATGGGCCCCAGCAACCATTGCTGGCCCAGCAAATGGGAATCATATTGGTGGGCGCGCTCCTTTTTGGGCAAAGGTTCGGTTCCTTTCCTTATCCGGCAGCGTTTTGCTGCGGTACAGCCTCTCCCTCCATGGCCTTCACATCAGCCTGCTCCTTGGCCAGAACCGCGCGGCTCTCCTGGAGTTTGGCCAGGTTGTACACGCATAGACCCACCAGAACCAAGACGCCGCCGATGAGCACCATAATGCTGGGAATCTCGCCCAGCAGGAAGTAGCAGACCACCGCGGAAACCACCGGCCCAAACAGGTTAAAGATGGAGGACTTCACGGGGCTGATGTACTTCACGGCCCATACGCCGCAGGAGTGGCCCAATAGGGTACACCAGATGCCCATGACCAGGAAGATCAGCCAACCCTCCATGGTGATGGGGCCAAAGGGCGATCCGGAAAGCACACAGCAGGCCACCATCTCCAGGGTGGAGAAGATATAAGCGATGAACAGCATGGGCCAGAAGGAAACATCCTGCTGTACCAGCTTGCTGAACAGCAGGTACAACGCCATGAGAATGGCGGAACAGAACATCCCAAACACCGCCCACAGGCTGATGGTGCCGCCGCTAAAGCTGGAAATGCTGATGATGCCCACCCCAAACAGACAGATGAACACCCCCAGCATAGCCTTGGGCCCGGTTCGCTCCTTAAACATCAGGTAGCTGCCCAGCATAATGAACAGGGGCTGGGTGTTGGAGATCATATTAAGGACAAAGACAGGGGTCTGGCTGTCCAGGCAATAGGCCCAGATCAAAAGGCTGCTGGCCTTAAAAATGCCCATCAGCGCCAGGATGATGAACACCCGGGGGTTCTTACAGATCTTTACGATCTCCTGGCGGTAGTCCTTTTTGATGGCGCACATGACGGCTACGCCCACCCAGGCGAAGAACATCCGGTACACCGACATATTCTCGCTGGTCATGCCGGTGTTGTGGGCAAGGCCGATTCGGAACAACGGCGCATGGAACGTACTGGCCACCATGCCGAAGATCAGCACGGCATAGATCACCGCCATGGACGGTGCTTTGTTCTGCTTAAGCTCCACTGGTTTCCCCTCCAAAATCAATGAATCGTAATAAAATATCTAAAAGAAAGACGACCAATGGCAATCCATTGGCAGTCTTTATTTTCTAAGAGTTGTACGCAATCGCCTTCATTCCAGCGTGACTATACACCCCCCAGGGGGATATTTCAATGGTTTAGCGGAAAAAACCGCATCCAATTTCTGAAACCATCCTTTTTCTGCCCGGTTATCCAGGAGCTGCTATCCCCGGCCGGCAGCCTAGGCTTCGTTCTCTCGCTGCCGCCATAGCGCTAAGAGCTGGTTTAGATCCTCCCGAAACTCCTTGGGGGTTTGACCCTCCTGGGGCGTCAGGGTTTCCAGCACCTCAAAGGAATACCCTGCTGGGCCATAGGCCGCCCAGTCCTTCTGAAGCGCAGCGTAACAGCAGCTATTGGTCTGAATCGCAAACAGAAATTTGTTCCGCGCTCCCGATAGGTTGGGCTCCGCCAGCAGAAAGCGCTGTCCCGTCTCCCGGTTTTGGATGCAGATGATCCCCCCTTCCCGGGGAGCCTCCCGGTACTGCCGGCGCAACGTGCGCCGCCGCTCCTGGTCCATCAGTAATCCATCTCCTTCAGAATACGGCTTAGAACCCTAAGCCGCTCCCCAATAAGCTCGTCATCCTTGGCCAGTGCGTCCAAAAACAGCCGAATATCCTCCTGGATGTGTTGATTTTCAGTACAGACCTGAAGGGTCATGGCGTCCCCCTGAATCCCAATGCGGTCCACCATCGGGTTCTCGGGATCATAGAAATCGGGGTAGCGGTACGCGTCCCGCAGATACTGTTTGGCCCGGCACACCAAAATGGCCAGATCCAGCACCCGGTGCAGGGGAATCTCTTCGGATTGGCGGGACCATTTCTCCCCGGTATGCCGCCACACCTTGGCCGAAATATCCACCCGGCCCCGGTCATTCCACTGGGCTAGACCCAGGGAAAGCCCTTTGGCGTCGCTATGATAGGCCAACCGGCCATCCACATGCTCATAATTCTCCACGGTAAAAACCGGCTTATGCTTTAAGGTGGTGGGAATTTGCATCAACATCACTCCTATTAGTAAATTACTAATTTACTAAATTTATATCATGCTGGCACCCTTTCGTCAAGGTCGGATGCTCGGCATGAAATTCCAATCTTTCCGGCGCAAACCCTCTTGAATACGGGACAAAAGCGTGCTACCATAATCATACAGAATTTTTTGAGGAGTGGATCTACCATGGCTGGATTTGACAACAAGTTCTCTGGTAAGGTAGGCGGCCGGATGGATGATCTGATGGCCACCCTGAAGAAGAACAAGGAAGCCGCCACAAAGAAGGAAGCGGAAAAGAAAGAAGAAAAAAAGGAAGATAAATAACCTGGAAAAACGCCGGCGTCTGCCGGCGTTTTTCTTTGATCCAGTGATGGCGCCGCCGTCCAAACAAAAAAGAGGAGCGTCTGCTCCTCTTTTTTGCATCTATTTTTTTATTCCTCAACGGTTTCGGCCGTTTCCCCTTCCGGCGTCTCCTCATCGGGCTCCACCACGGCGATGGCCACCACCCGGTTGCCCTCGCTGACCCGCATGAGCCGTACTCCCTGGGTCAATCGGGACAATACGGAAATCTGGCTGGCGTTGATACGGATGATGGTGCCGTCCTGGTCGATCATCACCAGATCCTCGTCCCCGGATACCACCTTAAGCCCCGCCACCGGACCAGTCTTCTGGGTAACGTTAAGGGTTTTGATCCCCATACCGCCTCGATTCTGCCGGGTATATTCCGATGCAGGGGTCAGCTTGCCGTATCCATTCTCACTGATGGTCAGCACCAACTCCCGATCCAACTTGTTGACGTCCAAAACCTCGTCTCCCGGTTTCAATTTGATGGAGCGAACCCCCATCGCCGACCGGCCCATAGGCCGCACATCCTCCTCGTGGAACCGGATGGACATCCCCTCGCGGGTGCCCAGGATGATATCATCCCGGCCGGAGGTAAGGAACACGCCGCAAAGCTCGTCGTCCTCCCGGATGCCCATAGCAACCAGGCCGTTTTGACGGATGTTGCGGAAGTCCTCCACCGGGGTCTTTTTGATGACTCCCTTGCGGGTAGCCATCACCAGGTATTTTCCGGAATCGGACAGGGGCAGTACGGTGGTAATCTTCTCCCCCGGCCCCAATCGCAGCAGGTTTACAATGGCGCTTCCCTTGGCGGTGCGGCCGGCCAGGGGCAGCTGATAGCATTTGAGGGTGAAGACCCGTCCGGTATTGGTAAAGAACAGGATGGGGGTGTGGGTATTGGCCACAAAGACCGTTTCCACAAAATCCTCCTCCCGGGTGGTAAGGCCGCTAATCCCCTTGCCGCCCCGATTCTGGATGCGGTAGGTATCCGCCCCAATCCGCTTGATGTAGCCAAACCGGGTCAGGGTCACCACCATATCCTCCTCCTGGATCAGGTCCTCAATGTCCACCTCGCCTTCGATGGGCTCGATCTTGGTACGACGGTCATCCCCGTATTTCTCCCGAACCTCCAGCAATTCATCCTTGATAATCCCCATCACAAGGGCCATGTCCCCCAGCACCCGGGTGAGATACTCGATGGTCTTTTGCAGCTCGGCGTACTCCGCCTGGATCTTATCCCGCTCCAGACCGGTGAGCCGGCGAAGCCGCATATCCAGGATAGCCTGGCTCTGCTTTTCCGATAGGCCAAAGCGCTCCATCAGCCGCGCTTTCGACTCGGCGTCGTCCCGGCTGCTGCGGATGATGCGGATCACTTCGTCGATATGATCCAGGGCAATGAGAAGCCCTTCCAGGATATGGGCCCGGGCCTGGGCGCGGTTCAACTCATACCGGGTCCGGCGGATCACCACGTCCTTGCGGTGCTCGATGTAATAATGGAGCATTTGATGCAAAGACAGGATCTTGGGCTCTCCGTCCACCAGGGCCAGCATGATCACCCCAAAAGTATCCTGCATCTGGGTATGCTTATAGAGGTTGTTGAGCACCACGTTGGGGTTGACATCCCGCTTCAGCTCGATGACGATACGCATGCCGTTGCGGTCGGATTCGTCCCGCAAATCGCTGATGCCCTCCAGGCGTTTATCGTGAACCAGCTCGGCAATCTTCTCCACCAGCCGGGCCTTGTTCACCTGATAGGGGATCTCGGTAACCAAGATGCGGAACCGGTTATGGGTAAACTGCTCGATCTCGGCCACGGCCCGAACCACAATGCGGCCGCGTCCGGTGGCGTAGGCGCTGCGGATGCCGGAATATCCCATGATAACCCCTCCGGTGGGGAAATCCGGGCCCTTCACATACTCCATGAGCCCAACGCTGTCCAGATCGGGATTGTCAATAAGGGCGATGGCGCCGTCCACCACCTCCCGCAGGTTGTGCGGCGGGATGTTGGTGGCCATGCCAACGGCAATGCCGCCGCTCCCGTTGACCAAAAGATTGGGGATTCGGCAGGGGAGCACCAGGGGCTGGGTTAGGGTCTCGTCAAAGTTGGGGCCGAAGTCCACGGTCTCTTTATCGATATCCGCCAGCAGCTCGCTGGATACCTTGCTCATCCGCGCCTCGGTATACCGCATGGCCGCGGCGGAGTCCCCGTCCACACTGCCAAAGTTGCCATGGCCATCCACCAGCGTGTAGCGAATGGAGAAGTCCTGAGCCATGCGAACCAAGCTATCGTACACGGCGGAGTCCCCATGAGGGTGGTATTTACCCAGCACATCACCCACAATACGGGCGCATTTCCGGTAGGGCCGGTCGGACCACAGGCCCAACTCCGACATGCTGTACAGGATCCGCCGGTGCACCGGCTTCAGCCCATCTCGCACATCGGGTAGCGCCCGGTTGATGATGACCGCCATAGCGTAGGAGATAAAGGATTCCTTCATCTCTTTCTCAATATCAACGCTTTGCACCCTTCCAATGTTCATCTGTTTGTTCTCGTCCATAACAATCCCTTCTCCCCCGGCAGGCTGAGCCTGCACCCCTTTTTGCAACTGCTACACAGTTGCGGGGCAGTATAATGCTTCCATTTTGTACATCTTGCAGTACGGCAGGTTGAGCCCGTGCTCGTTTTGTAACTGCTATGTAGTTGCGAGGGTGATCAAATCAATATTTTGCTGCTGGCCTCTATGGATTTCTAATCGCTTTCCTCCGCCCGCGGCAGGGATCCAAGCTTAGCCTGGCCAGCCAGTGCCCAGTTCCATTTTGCACGCCTCACGGCGTGTGGAGTGCCTCTATCCAAAGCTCTTGCCGATGGCTTCCTTAGGTTTCAACCACTATCCCTCCGCCCGCGACATGTCAGCGGCGACCCGCCGATTAGATGTCGAGGTTGGCCACCAATTTGGCGTTCTGCTCGATGAACTCCCTGCGGGGATCCACCTTATCGCCCATGAGCACCGAGAAGATTTCGTCGGCGGCCATGGCGTCCTCCAAGGATACCCGCAGCATGGTACGGCTGTCGGGATCCATGGTGGTCTCCCAGAGCTGCTGTGGATTCATCTCTCCCAAACCCTTATACCGCTGGAGGTTGATGCCCTGGCGGCCGTATTCGTTGAGGTTTGCTTCCAGATCCTCGTCGGTATAAAAATAGGTTTCCTCCCGGCCTCGGGTCAGTTTATAGAGCGGCGGCTGGGCGATGTATACATGCCCCTCCTCAATGAGAGGACGCATATAGCGGTAGAAGAAGGTCAACAGCAGAATGCGGATATGGCTGCCGTCCACGTCGGCATCCGTCATGCAGATGATGCGATCATAGCGCAGCTTAGAAAGATCAAACTCCTCGTCGATGCCGGCACCAAAGGCGGTGATCATGGCTTTGATCTCCGCGTTGCTGAGGGTCTTATCCAACCGGGTTTTCTCCACGTTGAGGATCTTTCCCCGCAAAGGCAGGATGGCCTGGAAGCTCCGGTCCCGGCCCTGTTTGGCACTGCCGCCGGCGCTGTCCCCCTCCACAATGAATATTTCGCAGCGGTTGGGATCCCGCTCGGAGCAGTCCGCCAATTTACCGGGAAGGGTTCCCGACTCCAGTGCGCTCTTGCGCAGGGTCAGTTCCCGCGCCTTCTTGGCGGCTTCACGAGCCCGTCGGGCGAGCAGGCACTTATCGGCAATTGCACGGGCCTCCTGGGGATGCTCCTCTAGATACTGGGCCAGACCGGCGCTGACGGCGGCATCCACCATGGAACGGATCTCACTGTTGCCCAGCTTGGTCTTGGTCTGACCCTCAAACTGGGGATTGGTGAGCTTTACGCTGATGACGGCGGTCATTCCCTCCCGCACGTCCTCCCCCGTGAGGTTGGCCTCGCCGCCCTTTAGGATGCCGTTGCGCTTGGCATAATCGTTGATGGCCCGGGTAACCCCAGTACGGAAACCCGCCAGGTGGGTGCCTCCCTCCATGGTGGCGATGTTGTTGGCAAAGGAATAGACATTCTCGGTATAGCTGTCGTTAAAGGTAAGAGCAATTTCCACGGTGCTGCTGTCCCGCCGTCCCTGCATGTAGATGGGAGGCTGGAACATGGGGGTACGAGCCCGGTCCAGATACTCCACATAGGAGATTACCCCTCCCTCGTAATGGAAGGTCTCGGATTTTTCCTGGCCCTGCCGCTCGTCGGTAAGGGTGATGCTGACCCCGCCGTTCAAAAACGCCAGCTCCCGAAGCCGGTTTCGGAGAATATCGTACTGGAACTCGATACCCTCCTTAAAGATCTCCGCATCCGGGAAGAAGGAGATCACGGTGCCGGTGCGATCGGAAGCCTCCAGCTCAACCACCTCAGTGGTGGCGTTGCCCCGGGCAAACTCCTGGCGCACATGGCGGCCGTCCCGGTATACGTCGGCCCGAAGCCACAGGGACAGGGCGTTGACCACGCTAACGCCCACTCCGTGAAGGCCGCCGGACACCTTATATCCATCGCCGCCAAACTTACCGCCGGCGTGGAGCATGGTAAGGGCCACCGTCAGGGCGCTGACCCCCATCTTGGGGTGAATATCGATGGGGATGCCCCGGCCGTTATCGGTAACGGATATGGAACCGTCGGGGGCGATGGTCACCTGGATATGGGTACAGAAGCCCGCCATGGCTTCGTCAATGCTGTTATCCACCACTTCCTGCACCAGATGATGCAGGCCCCGGGTATCGGTGGTGCCGATGTACATTCCCGGCCGGATGCGCACGGCTTCCAACCCTTCCAATACCTGAATCTGTGAAGCATCATAATGATTGTGTTCCATTGTTTCTCCCTACCTTTGTATATCGCCGCCCATTGGGCAGCCGCGTACTCGCTCTATATCAGCAGATAGCTGATCCACGCCCCTTGCGTTTTTCGCGGCGTGGCAGTGCTAGGCTCGGTCTGGCTAATCCATATCGAGGGTGGAGATGCCGTCCTCTTCCAGCCGGCGCAATAGGGTGCCCGCCGATATGGGGGAAAGGTAACAGGCACCGGACTGCAGCACCACCAGACTGCCGGGACGGCCGCCGCAGATGTCCAAGAGTTTTCCCCGATCCTGAACGGCTTTTAAATAGGCACGGCCGCCCTTTGTGGCGGTCAATCCCTCATATTTGATTATTGCCACGATGTCCCGGCGGGAAACCATCTCTCGGGCGCCGATGTGTAGGATCATCAGAAGACCCTCCTCCGTCTTATACTAGAACGGGCGCCGACGGACTTCCTGGTGCCCAACAAAAAAACCGCCGGGCCAAGGGCGCCCACTTAGGACCGCTCCGATCCGGTTTTTTTGACCTCTAATATGAATATATATATTATATAATATATTTTAGATAATGAAAAGGGAAACCACTGATTTCCCCATGGTTTTTTTATCGAACCGATGTCCCCTTCAAAACACCCGCCTGAACCTGAAAGGCCCGAACACCCGCTCCGGAGATGCCGCTGATGGGCACAGCGGTGGTGATAAAGGCCTGGCCTTGAATACAGGACAACAGGGCGTTCTGCCGGCCCTGATCCAGCTCGGAAAGCACATCGTCCAGCATCAGCACCGGCATTTCGCCGGTCTCCTCCCGCATCAGCTCCATGGCTCCCAGTTTTAGGGCCAGGGCAGCGGTGCGCTGCTGTCCCTGGGAGCCGTACATTCTGCCATCCCGGCCAGCGATTTCCACCACAAGGTCATCCCTATGGGGCCCCGCGGTGGTCTGGAACCGGCGGATATCCTCTGTCCGGCGGCTTTCCAAAAGCTCCAATAAAGAAGCCTGACAGGCGTATTCATCCAACCCTTCCACCTGGGAACGATAGGAAAGATCCAGGGCCTCTCCCTGAGCAATGGCGCTATGAGTCCGCTGTGCGGCGGCGCGGAGCTTTTCCCCAAAGGCTCTGCGCTGGGCTATGATCCGCCCTCCATAGGCGGATAGAGTGGCGTCAAAGGCCGCCAGGGTGGACGCCTTCTGCGGATCATACCGCTTTAAAATGGCGTTGCGCTGGGCAAGGGCGTTGTTATACTGATAGAGCGCTGTAAAATACCCGGGCCGAAGCTGGCATAGGGTTACGTCCAAAAACCGCCGCCGGGCGGAGGGCCCCCCTTTTACCAGCTGCAAATCCTCGGGAGAAAAAAACACGCAGTTGATATGTCCCATCAGCTGGCTCATTCGCGCGATAGATACCCCTAGAACCTGGATCCGCTTGCGGGAATCCCGGGAAAGCAAAACCTCCACCTTTCGGCCACCGTCCCGCCGGCTCACCGAAATGCCGCAATAGGCGGACCGCGCCCCCTCCCGGATCATCTCCTGATCCCGGGTAGTCCGGTGGCTCTTGCCGATACAACACAAATAGACCCCCTCCAGCAGGTTGGTCTTTCCCTGGGCATTCTGGCCCATCAAAAGATTGATTCCCTCTCCCGGCAATAGGGAAAGGGAGGTATAATTGCGAAAGTCCTTTAATTGTATCTCGGTAATCCGCATCACAGTTCCCCCATATATGCTATCATTATAGCATCCACAATCCCCGGTGTCCTCCACAAAATTGAATGATGCCATCAGAAAAATCAAAAGTTATCCACAAGCATAAAACATACGTTCCCATTGATTATCCACAGATTTTTTGCTATTATTTTGTCAGTGTCTGGGGATTTGCCCCTAATAGAACCAAGTTATCCACAGAAATACCGCCAAAACAATTGGTTTTGGGCGGTATCTTCATTTCGGGAACAATTATGCACAGCCTGTTCTTTTCCTGTGGATAACCTATACACAGGTTTTATTTTTTGCTTTCATTCGGTACGGCTGCATTTCGATAAAGGGGGTATTTCGTTTCAAATGGAATTGAATCTATCCAGCGTCTGGAGTTCCGCCTGCTCCATCTTAAAATCGGAATTATCCGACGCCTCCTACAACAGCTATATCACCAGCCTGCGTCCTCTCTCCTTGGAAAACGGCAGGATCCTACTCCAGGTTCCCGATGAGCGGGTACTGGCCACCCTCAACAAACAGGAATACTATAATTTCATCAAAAGCGCATTGGTGGCCGCCAGCCGGAGGGATCTTTCCCCGGTGTTTACCATCGAGGAACCCCGGGTGGAGGCGCCGGCTCCCAACCGAAGCGGCCTGCAGCTCAATCCTCGGTATACCTTTGATACCTTCGTGGTAGGAGAGGGCAATCGTTTGGCCTGTGCCGCCGCAAAGCTGGCGGCCGAGATGCCGGGCAACAAATATAATCCCCTGTTCATCTACGGCGGCACAGGGCTGGGAAAAACCCACCTGATGCATGCCATTGGCAACTATGTTTTAAGCCAAAATCCTCATGCCCAGGTCATCTATGTCACTTCGGAGCGGTTTACCAACGAGCTGATCACCGCCATCCAGATGGGCAAACCCGATGATTTCCGGAACAAATATCGGGGAGTGGACGTTCTGATGGTGGACGACATCCAGTTCATCGCCGATAAGGAGCGAACTCAGGATGAGTTCTTTCATACCTTCAACGTCCTGCATGATTCCGGCAAACAGATCATCCTAACGGCGGATAAACCCCCCAAGGGCATTGCCATGCTGAAGGAACGGCTGGCCTCCCGGTTTGAGGGAGGGCTGCTAGCGGATATCTTCCCACCGGATTATGAGACCCGGGTGGCGATCCTGGCGGAAAAATCCCGGACGGAACGCATCGTCTTGGAGGATGATTCCGTCCTGCCCTTCATTGCCAATATAGTCAAATCCAACATCCGACAACTGGAGGGCACCCTCAACCGGGTGGTGGCCTTCAGCAACCTAACGGGCAAACCCATCACCCTGGAACTGGCGCAAACCGCCCTTGCAGACTACGTTTCCCGACCCAAAGTCATCACTGCAAAGGACGTTCAAGCGGCCGTTTGCAACTATTTTTCCGTTTCCCTGGTGGATCTTTGCTCCACCCGCCGGAGCCGGGAGCTAGCGGTGCCTCGGCAGATCGCCATGTATCTGGTTCGGGATATGACGGACCTTTCCCTGCCGGATATCGGTAAGCTCTTCGATAAGCATCACTCCACCGTGCTCCATGCCTGCGATAAAATCGGAGCAGAGCGGAAGGAAAACCAATCCTTAAACAAGACTCTGGAGGATATCAAGAGCAGCCTCACCGAGTAGCCCGGTTATCCGCAAGCTGTGGATTGCTCCTGTGGATTCCCTGTTCTTCCCTGTCCACAAAGAGTGGATAATCAAAAAGAGGATTTTCCCTTCTGCGGATAACCGCTTCCCCTTGTGGATGATCCGCAAAAACATCCACGGGATTATCCAAAGGCAAATCCTCCTAACGTCGAGGCCTTTCCCCGGATATCCACAGCTTCCACAGCATATATGATGATGACGATGATTTTTAACCATCATAAATAACCATCACGAGAAGGAGATGTTTTCATGAAGTGTAATTGCCTGGTAGACGATTTGATCCTTGCCATCAACACCGCGACCCGCGCGTTGTCGGGGAAGACCGCCATTGCCGCCCTGGAGGGCATCTATCTCCAGGCTGAAGACAATCGGTTATCTCTAACCTGCAGCGATCTGAATATCTGCATCAACACCAGCCTGGCGGCTATGGTGGAGGAGCCTGGCGAAATCGTGGTGCCCGGCCGGTTGTTTTCCGATATGGTACGCCGGTTGCCGGCGGGAGAGGTATTCATTGAGACCGCTGGTCAAAGTGTAAAGGTGGTATCCGGCAAGGTGCGGTTCTCGGTATCTGGCATCGCCGGGGAGGATTACCCCACCATGCCGGCTTTGGCCCAGGTAAATCCTCTGGTGCTCAGCAAGGAGCAGCTGCGGGATATGGTACGGGCCACCCTGTTTGCCTGCGCTACCGATGAGAGCAAGCCCATTTTGACGGGAGCGTTGTTTGAGGTCAAGGAGGAATCCATTAGCGTGGTAGCCTTGGACGGCTATCGGCTGGCCATCTATCGGGATGTGCCCCAGAACCATCGTCTGCCGGTGGATTTTGTGGTTCCTGCCCGGTATTTGAGTGAGATTGCCCGAACCCTTGGAGATGGGAAGGAGGATATCTCCCTGTATTTGGGTCAAAACCAGATGATGGTGGATTTGGGCAATACCCGGATCACCACCCGGCTCCTGGAGGGAGAATACATCAAATATCAGGCCATCCTGCCCAAGGAATATGCCACCCGGGTGCGGGTTTCCCCTAAAACCTTGTTGGAGAGCGTGGAGCGGGCTTCTTTGATGGCGTCGGCCGGTAAGAATAATCTGATTAAGATCGCCATTACCGATGGATCCCTTGTTCTAACCGCCAATTCCGAACTGGGTGACGTCTATGAGGATATGGAGATTGAAAAGGAGGGCAAGGATATCGAGATCGCTTTCAACGCGCGGTATCTGATGGAATCCCTGCGGGCCACCGGAGAAAAGGATGTCTATCTGGATTTCAATTCCAACATCAATCCCTGTGTCATTACCCCGGTGGAAGGGGATCGGTTCCTATATCTGGTGCTACCCGTCCGCATCTATGGGGCGTAGCAGAATCGCCGCCAGTGGTGAAAAAAGGAGTGTTGGGTACGGAAGTATCCAACACAACTATTTTGAACCGTGGAGCCAAGCCATCGAGTGCCCGGACCCTTTTTGCGACTGCTGCACAGTCGCGGATGCCCATAGGAAGGTTTTCAGAAACCTCTTTTGTCCCTGCGGAGGTGTTTCTCCCGCAAAGATTGTTGACAGCATTCATCGGGCGTCCGTTATCTAGTGTTTCGTAAAAGACTGGGAATCCAATCATCACAAGATATGCCCCCGGCGGCCTGGAGCCCTGGGCGGGGTTTACCCGGAAATGACGTGAGAAACCCGGAAAATACAGGGGTTTTCAGAGATTTTCATTGACAGGAAAACCATCCTTCAATATAATGTTAAAGCATTGTAAAATGGAGAAACATCTGTAAAAAGGAGTGCTTATACATGCTTCAGACCTATCAGCCGAAGAAAAGACAGCGGAAAAAGGTACATGGTTTCCGCAGCAGGATGAAGTCCCATACCGGTCGCAACGTCATCACCCGCCGGCGTAGAAAAGGCCGTAAAACGCTGTCTGCGTAAAAGCCGCTCTGCGGCTTTTTTCACATGAAGCAGAAAATTTTTTCCCTGGATAAACGGCATCGGCTCCGAAAAAACCGGGATTTTCAGATCGTCTACCACCGGGGGAAGTCCCAGGGTTCGCCCCTGATGACCCTCATCGTTCGAAAGACCCGGCGAGGATACCGGGTAGGGTTTACCTGCGGAAAAAAGGTGGGTAACTCCGTCCAGCGGAATCGTGCCCGGCGTTTGATGCGGGAAAACTTCCGGCTGATGCAGCCCCGGCTTACCGGCAACTGGGATATGGTCTTTGTGGGGCGGCCCGCCATTCGGGAAGCGGATTTTGCCCGGGTGGGACAAACCATGGAAAAACTGCTTTCAAAAGCCGGTATTTTAAAGTAAAATGATAAAAAAATGGGTCTTATCCCTGATTCGGTTCTATCAACGGCATGTGCGGCATGCGCCCTGCTGCCGGTTTACCCCAACCTGCTCCAATTATGCCATTCAAGCCGTGGAGGAGTGGGGTGTGATCCGAGGTCTGGGTCTGGCCGTTTGGCGGGTTTTGCGCTGTAATCCCTTTTGCAAGGGCGGCTATGATCCCGTCCCCATGAGGAAATCGCCAGGAGGGTAATATGGGATTTTTAACCGATAACTTTCTCTCACGATTTTTCGTAGACGTCATCAACCTGTTCCATGGGTTCACGGGGGATTACGTCTTGGCCATGCTGTTGTTTGTGCTGCTGGTCAAGGTTCTGCTTTTGCCTCTGGACGTCAAGAGCAAGCGCTCCACCCTGAAGACCCAGATGGTGCAGCCCAAGATCAACGCCATCCGGGAGCGGTATAAGAACGACCCTCAGAAGCAGAGTATCGCCCTGCGGGAGCTCTACAAAAAAGAGGATATCAAGATGACGGCCGGCTGCTTGCCCATGCTGCTGCAGCTGCCCATCCTGTTTGCTATGTTTGGCGCCATCCGGATTCTTTCCAACACCCAGTCCATTGAGCTGGTGGTGGGATTGGCCAACGGCCAAAGCGTTCTGCCCCCCTCTTTCCTATGGATTCGAAACATTTGGCAGCCCGATACCGGCCATTCTCCCGTTATGCCCAGTCTGGCGGAGTTCAGTACGGCGGTATCCACCGTGGGCAAGATGGATCCCACCATCCTGCAAAGCGCCCAGGATGTGTTGCATTACAGCGCGGTCAACCAATTTGCGGGAGCTACTTCCGGCCTGACGGATACCACCCTTTTGGGCAATCTGTTTTCCACCGCCTATCAAACCATTCCCACGGATTTGGTCCAAACCGCTTCCGCCCTCAACTATCAGACGGTGATCACGCCGGTATTGGAAGCCCATGCCGGATTTAACAACGGATATTACGTTCTGCCCCTGTTGACCTTCGTCACCCAGTGGATATTGACACGGATGCAGACCAAGCAGCAGGCTATGACCACGGGAAGTGTCTCGGGCAGCAACTTTATGATGGAGCTGCTGATGCCCCTGATGATCGCCTGGTTCGCCATGACCACCGGCGCCCTGTTCGCCCTTTACTGGACGGTGGGCAACCTGTGGAGCCTTGGCCAGTCCCTGGTGCTCAATAAGGTACTGACAAAGAGCTTGAACGAGGCGGCTGCGCCCGCCAAGAAATAATAGGAGGATCCGCCGTGAGAAAAGTGGAAGCCACGGGAAAATCCGTAGATGAGGCCATCTATAACGGCTTGGTGCAGATGGGCCTTTCCATCGATGAGGTGGACATCGAAATTGTGAGTCAGGGAAGCCGGGGCTTGTTTGGCCTGGGCGGCACTAAGGTGGTGGTAGCCCTTACCGAAAAGGAGACCGTCTCCCTGGTGGATGAAATCTTCCATTCCTCCGAGGAGGCGCCCGCCCCCGCGCCCAAACGGGAACAGGGACCGCCCCGCCGGAATGAAAATCCCACCATCCCCCGTCAAAACGCCGATCGTCCCCGCCGGGACCGGGATCGCCGGAGCGGCGGAGGAAAACAGGGGGACCGGAGACGGGAGGACCGCCCCCGCCGGGATCGCAACGACGGCCGTCGGGGCGAGCATAGCCAGCAGGCCGCGGTGAATTTAGGGGAGAAAATCGACGGCGGCAAGGAGCAGGAATTCCTTGTGGGCATCCTTACCCGGATGGGGATGGATCAAACCAAGGTGGACTGCTATGCCTGCGACGATAACTGCGTTTCCTTTACCCTGTCCGGCCCCAGCATGGGGGTGCTCATCGGCCGCCGGGGAGAGACCTTAAACGCCTTGCAGTATGTGGTCTCCCTCTATGCCAATAAGAGCGATAAGGAATACAAGCGGTTTGTGGTGGATACCGAAAATTACCGCATCAAGCGGGAGAATACCCTCCGGAAGCTGGCTAAGAAGAAGGCCCAGGAGGCTAGAAGCTCTGGAAAGAGCGTAGCGCTGGAGCCCATGAATCCCTACGAACGCCGGGTGCTGCATTCCGAGCTGCAGGGATTCCCGGGGGTGACCACCCACAGCGAGGGGGAGGAACCCCACCGCCATGTGGTCATCAAACCGGAGGATTGACCGCCCGGTTACGGACGAGGTCCATCCCAAACCCGTTGAACAGATTCCGGCCTGAGGCCGGCAGGAGAAGCCCCCGGCCCATACCGGGGGCATTTTTGTTGCCATGAAAGGAGGAAACCCATGGAGCGGACCATATACGCCGTCAGCACGCCGCCCGGCCGGGGAGGCATCGGGGTGGTGCGGCTGAGCGGCCCTTTGACGAAGGAGATTCTCCATCGGGTATTTCCCGGTAAAACCTTTCCGCCCAGGCGGATGGTCTATGGGCGGCTGACCGATGGAGCGGGCCGTCTCCTGGATCAGGCCATGGGGGTGTTCTTCCCAGGGCCTAGCTCCTATACCGGAGAGGATCTGGGGGAAATTCATGCCCATGGCAATCCCGCCCTTTTGGACGGGATCATGGAGGCCATCCAGAAGGCCTTTCCGGAGAGCCGTCCCGCGCAACCTGGAGAATTTACCAAGCGGGCGTATCTCAATGGACGGATGGATCTGATGTCGGCCGAAGCGGTAATGGAGGTGATCTCCGCGCAGAGCCAGGCTGCCCTTTCCGCCTCCCTGCGGCATCTGACGGGGGAGACGGGGGACGCCATCCGTAGGATCCGGGATACCGTTCAGACGGCCGTAGCCGGCCTGGAGGCGGCCATTGATTTCCCGGAGGAGGATTGGGAACGCCCGGCGGTGGAAGCCGCTCTGGGCCAGCTGAGGGCAGCCTATGAAGAGATCAGCAGCCTCAGAGACAGTTACGCCACCGGCAGGCTGATCCGGGATGGAATCCGCTGTACCATGGTGGGCCGTCCCAACGCGGGAAAAAGCTCTCTGTTAAACGCCATTGCCGGCTTTGAACGGGCCATTGTGGACGAAACCCCCGGAACCACCCGGGATGTGCTGGAATACCCCTTCTCCCATCGAGGCCAGTTGATCCGGCTGCTGGATACCGCCGGACGCCGGGAGGTGGAATCGGGAGCCGAGGCTACGGGGCTTCGGCTGGGAGAAACGGCGGCCCGGGAGGCGGATGTGGTGCTGCTTGTGCTGGATGGCAGCCGCCCCATTGGGGAGGAGGACCGCGAGGCTGCGGCGCTCACCCGGGGACGGCCCACGGTGGTGGCCCTTAATAAAACGGATCTGGACTTCTACCTTTCCATCCAGGATGTGGAGCAGCTGGTGGAGCCGGGGGCCCGGATTGTGCCAACCAGCGCCAGCGAGGGAACCGGAATCGAGAATCTGTTGGATGCGGTGTTGGAGCAGGCGGGCTGGCGGGAGGACGTAGGGTCCGCCGTCATCACCAGCGCCCGGCAGAGGAATTGCCTTTCCCGGAGCCGGGAGGCCCTTGGCCGGGCACTGTCCGCCCAGGAAATGGGAGCGCCCTTTGATCTCATTAGCATGGACGCCATGGACGCTCTGATTCCCCTGATGGAGCTTACGGGGGAGGACGCCCGGGCAGCCGTGATCGATACCATCTTTGCCAAGTTCTGTGTGGGAAAATAGGGGGAAAGCCTATGGAATCATATGACGCCATTGTAATCGGCGGTGGCCACGCGGGCTGTGAGGCCGCTCTGGCTTTGGCCCGGACGGGACGAAGCACCCTTTGCCTGAGCCTGTCCCTGGACACCATTGCCCATATGGCCTGTAACCCTTCCATTGGAGGCACCAGCAAGGGGCATTTGGTGCGGGAGATCGACGCTTTGGGCGGTCAGATGGGTCGGACCATCGACGCCACCTTCATCCAATCCCGGATGATCAACACCCGAAAGGGGCCGGCGGTACATTCCCTCCGGGCCCAGGCCGATAAGGCCCGGTATTCCGCATTCATGCGCCGGGTGCTGCTGGAGACCCCCAACCTAACCCTTTTGCAGGGGGAAGCCAAAGAGATTTTAGTAAACCCCGATGGTACCGTGGGAGGGATCGTCACCACCCATGGAGCCTCCTATTCCGCTCGAGCGGTGGTGGTTGCCACGGGGGTGTATCTGCAAAGCCGCATCCTTGCGGGAGAATTCCGGGAGGAAACCGGCCCCGGTGGCCTGATGCGCAGCAGCCATCTAACCGCCAGCATCCGGGACCTGGGCTTTTCCATCATGCGATTTAAAACCGGCACTCCGCCTCGGATCAACAAACATACCGTAGAGGTGGAGCGGATGGAGCTACAGCCGGGGGATGAGCCGGTAGTACCCTTCTCCTTTTTGACCGATCCCCAATCGGTGCAGATTCCCCAGGTGCCCTGTTACCTTACCTATACCAACCGGGAGACCCACGATATCTTGCGTTCTAATCTGGATCGAAGCCCATTATATAGTGGTATCATCCAGGGAATGGGCGCCCGGTACTGCCCCAGCATTGAGGATAAAATCGTACGGTTTGCCGATAAGGAGCGCCATCAGCTTTTCATCGAGCCCGAGGGGTTGGATAACGACGAGCTCTATGTGCAGGGCTTTTCCAGCAGCATGCCCTTTGATGTCCAGGAGGCGGCGCTCCATACGGTGCCCGGCTTGGAGCGGGCCGCCATCACCCGGTACGGCTACGCCATCGAGTATGACTGCATCGACGCCACGGCTCTCACCGGAGCCCTTATGGCCAAGGGAATCCCGGGCCTGTTCTTCGCGGGCCAGGTCTGCGGCAGCAGCGGCTATGAGGAGGCCGCGGCCCAGGGGCTGATGGCGGGGCTCAACGCTTCCCTCTATCTACGGGAGCGGGAGCCTTTGATTCTCACCCGGGATCAGGGATATATCGGCGTGCTGATCGATGATCTCACCACCCTAGGAACCCCGGAACCCTATCGCATGATGACCAGCAGGGCGGAATACCGCCTGATTCTGCGCCAGGATAACGCCGATCTCCGCTTGACCCGCCTGGGTTATGAAGCGGGCTTGGCCGGGGAGGAACGGTACCGGGCTGTGGAACGGAAGGAGCGAGACCTTGCGCGGGGATTGGCGTATCTGGAGCAGCGGCGGCTTACCGCGGCTGAGACGGAACGGGTTGGAGAGGCCCTGGGGGCGCCCATTCAGCCGGGGGCAACCCTTTGGTCCATTCTGGCGCGAAATGACGCCGCCTTTGATACCGTGACGCCCTATCTTGCGGAATCCTTCTCCCCCGGCGTAGCCCGGCAGATGGAGATACAGGTAAAATATCAGGGCTATATCCAGCGTCAAGAGCGGGATATCCAGGCCTTTCTGCGGATGGAACAGGCTGTCTTGCCTGATGATCTGGACTACCAGGCCATCTCTTCTTTGCGGATAGAAGCCCGGGAGAAGCTGAACCGCGTCCGGCCCCGGAATTTGGGCCAGGCGGGGCGTATCAGCGGGGTTTCCCCCAGCGATATCAGCGTTTTGATGGTCTATCTCAAGCACCGCGCCGCTGGATCCGGCGGCTGGAAGGAGGAACCATGAGAGAGGAATTGGACCGGGGCCTTGCCCAGCTTGGCGTCACCCATAGCGCAAGGCAGTCGGAGGAACTCCTGGCCTATTTGGGTATGCTGCTGGAGACCAACCGCCGGATGAATCTGACGGCCATTCGAGAGGAGAACACGGCCCTGCGCCTGCATTTATTGGATAGCGCCACCCTCCTGGCGGTGGCGCCCCCTCCCCAGGGGTCGTCCGTCATGGACGTGGGCACCGGGGGCGGGCTTCCCGGCATGGTGCTGGCCATCTTACGTCCCGACTGCCAGGTGACCCTTTGCGACGCCACCCGGAAGAAGGTGGACTTTCTTTCCTCCGTCATCGGGGAATTGGGGCTGCGCAATGCCCAGGCCATCCAGGGCCGGGCGGAGGAGTTGGCTCAGACGCAGCAGCACCGGGACCATTATGATTATGTCACCGCTCGGGCGGTGGCTGCCTTGGACCAGTTGGCGGAATACTGTCTTCCGTTGGCGCGGGCAGGGGGCCTGTTTCTTGCCATGAAAGGCCGCCGGGGAGCGGAGGAACTGGAGCATGCCCGTTCGGCCATTGCCGCCCTGGGAGGCGCCTCCCCCCAGCTGTTTCCCTCTCCTCTGGCGGGCATGGAGTGCTGCATCATCAAGGTTAAGAAATGGCGGGATACCCCACGGGAATATCCTCGCAGCGGCGGGGTGATCCGCAAGCATCCCATTGGGGGATGAATGGGAGCGAGCCGCTACGGAAATTGCCGGGAAAAGGCCCTTCTTTTTAGGGCCTTTTTGTTGTTTTATGGAGCTATTTCAGTTCTACTATATCGGCGATCCCCTTTCAATAGGCCTTTTGATGGGCGACGTCAGGAATCCTCATTTCCCCGATTCCTTCCCATTTTTGCGCGAATATGCGTGGGTATTTTCGGTTCTTTCGTCGAATCCAGGGTGGTTTTGCGATCGGGAAGGAATCCCATATGTTGTGGCGAACTTACCCTTCAGATACTAATGAAGGGGGAACTGCACCAATGATTCGAAAAGAGGAAACCAGCGGCATAAAAGTGGTGGAGCCCATACCCATCGATCTGATCACGCCCAACCCCTACCAGCCCCGGCGGAGCTTCTCGGCTGCCTCCATCGATGAGCTGGCCCGCAGCATCCTGCGCTACGGGTTGATTCAGCCCATCTCGGTACGGCGGACCCGGGAGGGCGGCTATGAGCTTATTGCGGGGGAACGCCGTTTGCGGGCCAGCAAACGGGCGGGGTTTACCCATATCAACGCCATCGTGTATACCGCCGGAGAGCAGGAGAGCGCGGTCATCGCCCTTATCGAGAACCTCCAGCGGGAGAACCTCCACTTCTTTGATGAGGCGGAGGCCTATAAGAACCTGCTGTTGGAGCACGGCCTTACCCAGGAGGAGCTGGCTAGGCGCATCGGGAAGAATCAATCCACCGTGGCCAATAAGCTGCGGATCCTTCGCCTATCCCCCCGGGTTCGGTCGGCCATCAATGAGGGGCGGCTGACCGAGCGCCACGCCCGGACCCTTTTGCGCATCCGGGATGAAGGGACCCAGCTGGAGCTGATCCAGCGGATCCGCAACGAGGGGCTGTCCGTCAAAGAGACCGAGGATGCGGTGGAGAAGATTTTGGACAGGCTCTATGAGGAGGAGGATCCTCAGCCCAAGCAGCAGCGGCAATCCCGCCGGGTGGGTATTTTGCGGGACGGCAGGCTGGTGGTCAACAGCCTGCAGCAGCTCATGGAGCAGTTCAACAGCTGCGGGTTTGAGTCTAGCTATAAGATGAAGGACAAGGGAGAGTTTTTTGAGATCAGCATCAAGGTAAACAAGGTGCAGACCAAGATTCGCTCGGTGGGATAGGACGCGTTTTCCTGGTCCACGGCGGGGAGAAAGCGGGGCGCAGCCGATGGGGTGGTTGCAGCAGAATTTAGGACCTCGGGGAATATCCCGGGGTCTTTTTCTCTGGGGCGCGGGGATGAAAGGAGGCTGGAGTGTTTCACGTGAAACAGAGAAAGGGCGGCAAAGGTGTACCAGCCATTCGTAAAAAAGGGGTAAAATGTCCCCTGGGAGCAGGAGCGTTTCCCCATCTTAATTGTCCATAATGGGCCCATTTTGGCCTAATTTGGCCGCAATACGCAGGGTATCAGCCAGGGATTGACCGAAAAAAGAATGGATTGGACCCCAGGGCGTTAAACGGGAGGAGCATCGTTGGAAACCCATAGAAGAGGCCATCCCTTCTGGAAAAAATCCAAAGGCGCAGAGAGGGAATGGAGTTCTGGGAAAACAGATGCCCCCATGCAATATGAAACGGAAGCTGACGGCACCATGGGAGAGAAAGGGGTAGGATTCCTTCAGAGAAGAAGTCATAAAAGGTTGATAATTGAAAAGCGCCTGGGAAGGCAGAAATGGGGAAAGGGAAACGAATTGGCAGAAAAAGTGCCATTCAAGGGTGGAAAAGAGTGAGCGAACCTTTGAAAGGAGGGGCGGAGATGGAAAAAGTGGCTGTGAAACGCCGTGAAACAAAAAAACGCCCGGCGTTGTTTCACGTGAAACAACGCTCTTGCCCTTCCCCCTCCCTGCCGTTATAATGAAACGTGGAGTGAATCCGTTGGGAGGATGGTAATTTGGGCAAGATTATCGCCATTGCAAATCAAAAAGGCGGGGTGGGGAAAACCACCACCAACGTCAACCTGAGCGCCTGTCTGGCGGCGCTGGGGAAGAAGGTGCTGACCATCGACATCGATCCCCAGGGGAATACCACCAGCGGCCTGGGCGTGGAGAAGAGCGAGGTACAGGATTCCATCTATGAGGTGCTTATCGGCCAGACCGATCCTCATGAGGCCATCCTGCCCACCTGCGTGGAGAACCTATCCTTGCTGCCCAGCAACATCAATCTGGTGGGCGCGGAGATCGAGATGACATCCATGATCGCCCGGGAACACATCCTGAAGGAGGCCCTAAAGGGGGTGCGGGAGGAATATGACTTCATCCTCATCGACTGCCCGCCGTCCCTGGGACTTTTGACCCTCAACGCCTTGACAGCGTCCGATAAGGTACTGGTGCCCATCCAGTGCGAGTTCTATGCGCTGGAAGGCTTGAGCCAGCTCATCAATACCGTGAATATCGTGGGCAAGCGGTTGAACCCCAGCCTTTCCATGGAGGGGGTGGTTCTTACCATGTATGATCCCCGCACCAACCTATCCCAGCAGGTGGTGGGCGAGGTGAAGCGCTTCTTCAACAACCGGGTGTATGAAACCATGATCCCCCGCAACGTGCGGCTGGGGGAGGCCCCCAGCTTTGGCCTGCCCATCACCCTATACGACCCCAACTGCAGCGGCGCCAAGGCGTACCTGGCCCTTGCGCAGGAGGTCATCGACGCGAATGGAGGAAACGAATAGATGGCGAAAGAGATTCGATTGGGCAAAGGGCTTTCCGCCCTGCTGGCCGACGCCGCCGTGGCGGAACCCCGGGAGGAGGATTACATCAACATCCCGGTAGGGAGCCTGGATCCCAACCCCTACCAGCCTAGGAAAACCTTTGACGAGGAGATGCTCCGGGAGCTATCCGCCAGCATCTCCGTCCATGGGGTGGTTCAGCCCCTGGTGGTGAGCCGGGGCGGAGATGGGCGCTATACCCTCATCGCTGGGGAACGGCGGCTGCGGGCCGCTCGGATGGCGGGGCTCCAGGAGGTTCCCGCCGTGGTCCGGGATCTGGGGGAGCGGGAGCTGATGGAGGTATCCCTCATCGAGAACCTGCAGCGGGAGGATCTGTCGCCGGTGGAGGAGGCGGTGGCCATGAAGAAGATCATGGATGAGTTCTCCATGACCCAGGAGCAGCTTTCCCGGCGCATCGGCAAGAGCCGCCCAGCCGTGGCCAACGCCCTGCGGTTGTTGACCCTGCCTCAGGAGGTGCTGGAGATGATGGATCGTGGCCAGCTCACCGCCGGACATGCCAGGGCGGTGCTGTCGGTTTCGCCCGAGCTGATGATTCCCTTTGCTCGGGAGATCATGGATCGTGGACTGTCCGTTCGGGAGGCAGAGCGGTTGGCGCCCCTCTTTGGGCTGGAAGCGCCGGCTCGGGCTCCCAAGGAGAAGGATTTGTTCCTGCGGAACGCCGAGCTGGAGATGACCCGGAGCCTGGGAACCAAGGTGCAGATCAACGGCAGCGAACGGCGAGGGAAGATCGTCATCGAATACTACAATGCCGAGGACCTGGAGCGGCTGTACGAGCTGCTGCAGGGATAGAAAAGATATGAAAAGACCCATACAGGAGTATGGGTCTTTTCATATGCGCAAAGGGCCGCCGGCGCATACGGCAGAATTTGCGGAGAAAACGAGGGCGGCTAGGGATGGGAATGCATAAAAAGGCGCGTAAAAAGGGAGCAGCTGTTGGCCGCTCCCTTTGTCGTTTACATCTTGAGGAGAATCCAGATCGGTGTTGCAAGAATGAACGCGCCAATGACACGCAACCCGCTAACGGCCGCCGATGAGCAGGAAGAAGAGATTGGTCTTATAGAAGAACGACCCGAAGAAGGAACCGTTGAAATAGTCCACGATGGCGGTCATATTGAACACGCTCAATACCACCGGCGTGATGAAGAAGATCACATAGCACAGGATAAACGCCTGGGCAAATCCCGACAGAGCGGCGAACAGGGTATCGTTGTGGATCAGCACCGGGAAGGGCGTTTGGTAGTCCATGATGTTGATCAGCACCCCAAGGGTGATCCGGATGATCAGGAACAGAATCAGAAAGCAGAGGATGTTGAGGGACGCCTCTGCAACGGTGTGATCAAAATACTGCCCGACGGTGGTCAATCCGCGGCCCGCAAAGGATTCTCCCATGAGATTGCCCTTTACCAGCCGGTTAAAAGGGGTCATCAGGGTGGAGGTGTCCACCAGATTGGCCAGGGCCTCATGGGTCATGCCCGATACGGGAACCGAGGACATGGAGGCATCCGCCAGCTTCTTTGCTCCCTCGGTATAGTTGATCAAGCCGTTGATCATTCCCTGGCCGCCTAAGATCCAGGACAGCACCGGATGCAGAATGAACGCGGCAATCATGGAGACCAGGGACGCCCCCGCCTTCATCACCGAGTTGAGGAAGCCACGGTACATGGCGAATACAATACAGAATACAAAGACCAGGATCACGAATAGATCGATTAAGTTCATGGTCGCCTCCTTGCAATCAAGGCAGTTTTAGCAGATAGACGGCATCTGCGGTGGACAGGCCGATATGGCTACCGCTGCCCACGGAATGAATCTTCTGGGGGGCGAAGGGAAGCTGATAGCTGCCCGTTTCTTTCCCCGTAAGGTCATAGGACGTGAGAACACTCTCCGCGATAGTGAACAGCTTGCCATTGCCCATGAAAACAAACTGGGTGTTGGCTTTCATCTGAATATAGACATCGTTGCCGCTTAGGGAACAGAGCCGCACGGTGGTGATGTTCTCCGAGCCGGAAAAGGCGCCGCCCGGAACAAAAGCGAACATAGGCTCCCCGTTTTTTGGCTGTACATAGCCGAAGTAGTTCCAGCCGTAGATCAGCTTGCTGTCCCGCTGATCCCCCACATAGCCGATATCATAAAGGTGGTTGGTGCCCACGGCGTAGAGATGGTCTGGGAAGAACACGATGTTCTGCAGCAGCTGCCCCTGGATGGAGATCTTTCCAGTGGAATTCAGGGAACCGTCCATAGTCTCGATCATGGCGGAAGGGGTCACGGAAAGGCCGTCCAGGGTGTGCAGATAGAGGTTATCCCCCTGATAATAGCCGTAGTCCACCACATACTTCCCCTCCAGGGAGATGTTGTGGTCGTTTCCGGCGGCATCCAGCACCACGAGGCGGTAGAGGCCGGAGCTTTCCTTCACGTGAACCGCTAGGTAGGTATCGCCGCAGCGCACCGACTGAATGGCGCCCACAAACTCCTTGGCGTACTTGAGGTTGCTGGAGGCGTCATAACACTGAACCTGGGTGTCGGAATACACCGCCACCTGCTTGCTGGACGCCGACACCCGCATGCCATCGGTGGAGGTGGTGGTGTTCCACTTCTCCTGGTTGCGGAAGTTGGAGGCGTATAGCTGGGATCCCTGGGTATAGTAAAGGGTATCTGACGTGGTGGTCCAGTTGGCGTCGGGGCCAAAGCCCAGCTGGGTCAGGTTCTTGTCCACATGGTAGGGGCGCAGAAAAATCAGGTATATCCCCAACGCCAGCGCCGCCACGGCTAGAATGACGGCCGTCCAGAGCATCCAGGGCTGAACCTGGGTGCGGCGCGCGCTGGGCCGATGCCGGCGGCGTCCGTTGGACTGTCTTTGGGGTGAGAACATGTCATACCTCCGAGGAATCAGTATTCATATTATTTTAGCACAGGGCGCTGGGGGAAACAATAAGCCAATTGCGGGATCAGCGCCAGGAAGCGGTAAAGGAGTGGGAGGGCTGCTGCGATTCAACGGGCGGAGGGGTGCGATAGTCTCCATATAGGTTGGTTAAACGAATATGGTATCCTGCTGTGGCTTGGAAGGGGTGGCCCTCAAACAGCAAAGTGGTACGGGGGAGAAAGATCTCCTTTGAAATGGGTTCTCGATGAAAATTCCAGTCCCAACAGACACTGCCAATGGAATGGGCTGTTTCGTAGGGAGCGAGTTTGGCTAGGGAATTGATTTTGTGAAGATATCGATGTGGCCCAATGGAATGAAGGATAGGATAAAGTAGCGTTTTAGCTACGGTATGAAGTCCACTGCTACCCTTGGTTACGCTTGATACAGTATGAGGCAAGATACGGTAATACCGGTGTACCGAATGGTAAATCTGCTCCCATTTGCTGGAGTCCTCTATGAGGCCATCCAGCGGAAAGATATCCAGATATACCCCCATAATATGCGCATCGCCAATGGTATGCTCGACGAGGATAGTACGAGGGTCGATCATCTTAGCGATTGGATAAAAATAGCCCGGAGTATATTCTCCAGATCGAACTTCATAGATGCCAAGCCCATTTTTAGTCAGGGATAGAAAACGGTCATAGTCCGGCCGAGGCATAGAAATATCGATATCATCATCCCAGGGAATAAACCCTTGGTGCCGTACTGCACCCAGTAAAGTGCCATAGTCCAAAGAATAGTGAAGATCATTGGCCGCACAGAACTTATCAAATGCGATCAGCAGGTCCAGCTGAATTCTACGAAGCTCCAGAGAGGTAATCTGTGCGCCCATGGTATACTCCTTATTTGTTCGTCTTACGGGATGATCTTACTCGCCTGAAGATCCGCCCTATTTGAGCCAAATACTTTCGGAATAGCAGGGCTGCGATGCCCAAAGCAAGAAGTGTCATGAAAAGATTGGCTATGGCCCCATAGCGGTTATATACAAAGATAAATCCCATCAGCAGGGGAACCATGTACAAAAAACATTTGGTGTCAAACTGGAAGGGAATTTGTTTTTTGATGGCATAGATGCCGATGCCGTCTCCCACCAGATAGCCCAGCAGCAGGGAGATACAGGCCGCCTGAACGCCCAGGGGGCCAATGAGCAGGTGCACCGTCGCCACGTTGGTGAGGCAGGCAAACAGGGTGCAGTAGAAGATGGAGGTGGTTTTCAAATAGGCCGTCAGGATGCTGTTGAGAAAGGTGGAAAGGATACCCGCCACCGTGGCCAGGATATAGATGGGCACGATGGAAAGGGCACTTTGATACTGGGGATCCACTAAATATGGAAAAGCCAAGTTTACAAGGGGGATCAGACCCAGGGCGCCGCAAAACAAAAACTTGACGTAGAGGTTGGTGGCTTTGGAATAGAATTGGGCGGTTCCGGCATCCTGGCCGGATTTGCCAAAAGCCAGCTCCTGCCAGGCCATGGAGAAGCAGGAGGAGAGAAGGTTCAGCACCAGAGAGAACTTGGTGGCTACGGCAAAATAGCCGTTGAACTCGGTGCCCATGCTCGAGATCACCACTTTGTTGTATCCCGTCAGCAGCCAGTAGCAAACCGAGTTTACCGATAGGGGCAGGGAAAACCGAAAGAGCTGCTTGACCAGGGAGGATTGGATCATCCCCCGGCGGAATCGGGTCAGAAGATGCACCTTTCCCTCCAATAGAAGGCACTGGACCAGGATTCCAGAGATATAGGAAAGATATAGGGCTCGGTAATCCCAATGAAACACCGTTAGCAGCAGTAGGTTCAGCCCCACGTTGATGAGGGTGGACAGCGCCCCTGATGCGGCGAACAGGACGTTATAGCCCAGGGCGCGGGATACATAGCTGTAAAGGTTTTGAACGCAGATGATCAGGCCGTATAGAAAGACATAGACCTTATACTGCACGGGGAAAAACAGGGTGATGCCGAAGAACAGCAGGGCGTAAAGAGCGGTAGAGCTGAAGAAAAGCACCAGGCCGCTGTATATCACCGAATACCGGTCCTCCAGCTTCTGGTGGTTGAACATAAACCGCATGATCCCGGACCAGATGTCCAGAAACAGCACCGAGCTGATCAAAAGGATATAGGTGGTGGCCAGATCGTAATAGCCCAGCTCCGCCGGGGCGATATACTGGGTATGGACGGGCAGCAGCAGAAAGGAGATCAGCTTGGTGGCAACGCTGCCAAAGAGATAGATGACGGTGGATTTTGCCACCCGTTTGGCTTCCTGCACGCTATCCCCTCCTTTTTAAGCGCTGTTTGATCCGAAGGGCCCGGTGGCAGGTCCACAGATAGGCGCGCACGCCCCATAGCCGGTAGACGCCGTACAGGATCCGATGGCTTTTCCGGGGGGAATGGGGCAGGATGTCCAGATGCTGGCAGAACAGAGACACGGCGGCCTCCCGGTCCTCCCGGGGAAGGGCGTAGATGGTGCTGGAGCTGTTGACATAGCCCCGTGCCATCCGTCCCGCTAGAATGGAACGCCCTTCTCCATGGTAATGGGATTGAAACCAGTTATACCAATGGGAATAGGTAGTCCAATCTCCAAAGTAGCTTTTCAGAGTAGGAGCCCTGCCCACAGCGGAATTGGCATTTCCGATGCGGTAGTGGTATAGAACCGCATCCAGCCAGCAAAAGCGCGCTGCTTCTTGAAACAAGGAAAAAAACCAATAGCCATCCTCGTTCATGGCCAGATCCTCCCGGAAAAACAGCTGGTGCGTTAGCAGGAATTCCCGCCGACAACATTGGCGGAACACGCCCCAACCATAATCGGGATAGGTTCGAAAAAGGTAGGTTAAAAAGGCTTCCGTACCCTGGTGAAATGGCGCGCCTGCCAGGGAATAGCGAACTGGATAGGGCGTAGGATTATTTGAAGAGAAGGTGGCGTATTGAAAAAGAACCACGTCGACCGATTCGCTTTCAAGGGTTTTTTTCAAGGATTCAAGGGCATGAGGAGCCAGTTGATCGTCCCCATCCAGGAACAGAATATAGTCTCCCGTGGCCTGGCGAAGCCCGGTATTGCGGGCGGCGGATACCCCGGCGTTTTTTTGGTGAATCACGTGGATGCGGGCATCCTTTTCCGCGGCCCGGTCACAGAGCGCGGGACAGCCGTCTGGGGAGCCGTCGTCCACCAGAAGAAGCTCCCAATCCCCATGGGTTTGCCCCGTGACGCTTTGTATGGTATCCGAAAGAAAGGCCTCCACCCGGTAGATGGGGACGATGATGGAAAACCGGGGGCTCATGCCGCGTCCTCCTCCCGTTGGGGAACGCTGTGCAACAGCTGGGGATAATCGCTTGAACCGGTGCTTTGACTCATAAGGAAGCCCAGGCCTGTCCAGAAGGTTAGGGCGGTAAGGGAATTGGAGAACAGGAAGGATACCTCAAACATGCCATGGGCGCAGATGCAAAGGGAGTAGATCACAAAAAACCAGATGGCCAAGGATTTCTTGGCATTCCAAAACAAAATGGTCTTTAGGCAATAGATGGCTAGGGCCAGCATCAAGAAAAAGCCCAAAGCGCCATTTGCCACTAAAAGCTGGAGATAGGTGTTGTGCAGGCCGCCGTTTATAATGCCGGTAAGGGCATATTCGGGGTTTTCCGCCTGCACGACGGCAGGCAGGTTGCGTACGCCGACACCCAATACCGGATGGCGCAAAAAGGTTTGGAATCCGGCCTTGATCATGTTAAACCGGACTTGAGAAGAGCCGGCTTGCTCCTCCTCCGGGCGATGTATCACGGTAAAGCTGGGACGGGGTGGCGCATCCGGCGCTGCAAGCGAGGCTACGGCGGTTTCATTTATTGGAGAACCCAGAGCGTGGATCTGTAGATGGGGTACCGTCCATTGGGCCAGCGCCATGGAGAGAAAGCCTCCGATACAAACAGCCAGAGCCATTAGAACCGCTTGCTGCTTTTTTCCCCGCTTCAACCAATGGAAGAGGGCAAACAGGGAGAGCAAAAGGATGAACAGCGCCAATAGACCTGTAATGGCCCGGGAAGCGGAACAGGTAGTAACCAGCAGCTGAACCAGGATATTGAGCCCATGGAACCAGCGCAGCCAGCGGCGGCCGGCCATGAAAAAATACACCGATAGAAAGAGGGAAAGAAGCCCTACCACCGTAGTGTTGGGGTTGATATAGATACCGGCGAAGCGGTTTTCCATTACCGGCGGGATGCGGTCGATGACATATAGCGTAAGGGAGATGGCGGAAGCCAGAAAGGTCATGGCCACTACAAGGGCAGAGAGAAGGGTCAGAAGCCGCTTGCTTTGCTTCCGGTCTAGGGTGGATAGGTAGAAGAAAACCACCACCAGCTGGATGCCCATGGAGGCAAGGCCTTTGAGGTTCTCCACCTTCTGGGGGTTTACCAGCACCGTCATAAGATAGGCCAAAAGAAAGCCCATCACCAGGACGAACAGGGGGAAGGCGCGATGGGTGGGCCGGTAGGGCCGCTCCTGGATCAAAAGGGCCACGCCCAAAAGGCCGCCCCAGGCATATGCAAGAAGGTTGCATAGGGTCAGCACCTGTTCTGGGCAGTAATAGAGGGCGTGCAGCATGGCCACCGCCGTTAGATAACACAAAAAGGGCACGATGCCCAGCCGCTGAACCAGCCGGGGCTTGCCGTTCCCATAGGATTCGGATTGCACCGTCATCAATGGTACCTCATGGTATGGATGGAATACGGGTTACGCATCATTCTAACACGTATTATATCCGCTGTGGATAAAGTTTACCTTAACTTTATCATCGGCCAAAATGCGTGTCAAGGAACGGGGAAGGCGCCGGCGAGGGAAAAGATTGGCCTCCTCCCTGTTATTTTGCGCGAATTTTTGGTACCATTGTAGAAACAATTTGGATGGGACGAGAGGGCAAGTATGCTAGAAGTGCTGATCAATCCCTGCGCGGGGGGACAGGTGCGGCGGGCCAAAGAGGCGGTGGAGCGGCTGTGTAAGAAGAGGGGCATCCCCCATGCCATACGGGAGGCGGCAGATCCTGGGGAGATCACCCGGCGGTGCCATGAGCTGGCCCAGGCCGGCGCCCAGCGGGTAGTGGTCCTGGGCGGGGACGGAACCCTTCGGGACGCCGCACAGGGGCTTTGGGGCTCCCGCACTCTATTGGGCATCATGCCCTGCGGCACTGGAAACGATTTGATCCGGTCGGTGGGGGTGCCGCATGAGCTGGACCGGGCCGCCGAGGCGGCGGTGCTGGGCCGCCCCCTTGCCATGGATCTCATCGATCTGGACGGATACGCCGTGGTCAACTATCTGGGGGCGGGGATCGATAGCAACACCACCCTTTACGCCAAGCGAAGCGTTCTTGGGGGCATGGCCGCCTACCTGTACGGGCTTTTTCGGGCGCTGGCGGGGCTTCGGCCCATCGGCTACCGGTGCCGCTTGGACGGCGGAGAGGAGCGGCGCGGCCTGGGGGTTATGATCAACGTGGCCAACGGAGCCTACTTTGGCGGCGGCATCCACGCCTTTCCCCCTGCCAGCCCTGTGGACGGGTACCTGGATGTGATGCTGGTCCGCGACTTAAAACGCCGTCAGATTCTACCGGTGCTGCCAAAGCTCATCCGCGGGGGCCATGTGGGACATCCCTATGTGGAGTTTCTGCGCTGTAAGGAGGTCTCCTTTTCCTTTGCGGAGGAAACGCCCATGAGCGCCGATGGGGAGGTCTTTGCAAAGAGGGCCTTTACCGCCCGGGTTCTACCGGGGGCCCTTTGGCTCTCGGTGCCCCGGTAACCGATTTTGGAAAGGAAAGGACAATGGAACAGGCAGGCCGTATCCCGCCAATGATGGAATTAGCGCCCTTGGCTCGGGCCTTTACCCGGGCGGAAAACCCCTTGTATTTTGTGGGGGGCTCGGTTCGCAACGCCCTTTTGGGCCTGCCCTATGACGATCTGGATGTGACCGGCGCCGCATCCTCCCAACAGGCGGTGGATCTGGCCCGCTCCGCAGGCGGAAAGGCTTCCATCCGGGATACCGAGATGGGTACCGTGGATATCGCTGTGGGGGAGCTGGCCCTGGAATATACCCCATTCCGCCGGGAAAGCTACGGCCCGGGCGGGGGACACCGGCCCCAGCAGGTGATCTTTACCCATCGGATGGAGGAGGACGCCTTGCGGCGGGATTTTACCGTTAACGCCCTTTACGCCGATGTTTTGACGGGAGAGGTGGCCGATCCCCTGGGGGGCCTGGCCGATCTTAACGCGCGGAGGCTTCGGTCCTGCCGGGCGCCCATGGAGACCCTGGGGGACGATGGGGCCCGTATTCTGCGGATGGTACGCTTTGCCTGCCAGCTGGGATTCTCCGTGGATCCCGCCCTCTATGGAGTTGCAAAAGCCATGGTGGGCAATCTGGGGGACGTGGCCATGGAGCGGAAGCGGGACGAGCTGCTGAAGATTTTGCTGTCTGACGTCCGGTATCCCGGCTTGGAAAAGGAGTTTGCCGCGCCGGGACATCTTCGGGGTCTCCTGATGCTGGAGGATCTGGGGGCGTTTTACGATCTGCTGCCCCAGCTCATGGAGGGCAGGGGCATGGAGCAGCCCGGGCGGTACCACAGGTACGGGGTGCTTCAGCACAACCTTATGGTGTGCGCCGCCACGCCGCCCGTCCCGGCCCTTCGGCTGGCGGGATTGCTCCATGACGTGGCCAAACCCCGGTGCTTCTATCTTACAGGGGGGAAGATGCACGGCCATGATCTGGCGGGGGAGGCTCTCTGCCGCCGGATGCTGGCGCGCCTTCGCCTGGATAACCGGACGGTGGACCATGTGGCCCTTCTGGTAGGCCGGCACATGTTTGACCTGGACGGATCCGCCAGGGAAAGCACCTGTCGGAAGCGTTTTGCAGGATGGGGATTCGACTTTGTCCGGGAACTCATCCTTCTCCGAGAGGCGGATGTGGTGGGCAGCGGCATGGGTGGATCCCTGTATACCGCCAAGAAGTGGCGGGAGATCCTAGCCGCCATGGAGGCGGAGGGGGCGGTGGACTCCATGGCGGGCCTGGCCATCACGGGACGGGAGATCATGGAGGCGGCGGGAATTCCCCCCGGTCCGGCGGTGGGGCGCATCAAGGCGCTGCTATTTGACCGGGTGGCGGTGAATCCCCGCCTAAACCGGCGGGAGGTATTGATCCGGGAGGCCAAAGGCATCTATAAGGGGCTTTCCTAGACGTCCGGCGCCTTGGGAGCGAGGAACGCGAAAAGCGGGAAAGCAGGAAAGGAGAGCAAAAGCGGGGGCTAGGCCACGGGCTGGCCGAGGAAGTGTCCACGGTCGCGAAGCGACTGCAACGGGGAGCCGGGCCCTGCCCGGAAGCGGTTGCAAAGCGGCGGGGAATGATGTAAGATTCTAATTTGGAGGGGTATCCCTATGGACCCCCGGAATTTGTGCATCTGGAGGACGGAACAATGGACGAAAAAACCAATTTTATATATAACGAGCATACCGGGGAATTTGTGGATGTACAAGGGGTAAATATCCGGTTTACCGCCATGGGAGACGGAGACCCGGTACTGTTCATCCACGGCATCGGACAAACGGCCTATACCTTCCGCCGGAATCTGCCGGAGTTTGCAAAGTACTTTCTGGCCATCGCGCCCGACATGGTGGGCTATGGTTTTTCCGATAAGCCGGATTTGAGCTACTCCATCGAGGAGAACTCCGAGTTCATCCTGGCCCTCTTGAACGCTCTGCGTATCAAACAGACCCACATTGTGGCGGTGGGGTCCGGCGCCATCTATGCCCTGGACTTTATGATTCACTATCCAGAGCGGGTGGGCCGCGGGGTGATGGTGGCTCCCGGCGGCATGACCCGGAACTTTCCCTACTGGGTTCGGGCCTTGAACGGCGCCCTGGCGCCGGCGGCTTCCGCCATGCTGACCCGCAAGGTGGTGGCGGAGACCCTTTCCGCCTGCTTCTTTGATCAGACGGTGATCCGTCCCGAGGACGTGGAAACCTACTTTACCTCCTTGGACAGCAAGCTGGCCAAGAATATCCTGGTGCGCAGCATCCAGAACTTCAGCGAGGAGGAGGTGCTGGCCCGGCTGAAGACCCTTCAGCATGATACCCTCTTTGTATGGGGGGAGGACGACAAGGTTCGTCCCATGGAGGAATACGCCCGGAACTACTTTGGCATTCCGCCCCATGCCCAGGAGCTGGTGGTTCGCAACACGGGGCATCTGGTCCATGAGGAGAAGCCTGCAAAGTTCAACGCCGCCGCCATCGACTTCCTTGCCAGCTACGAGGCCTAGACGGTGGATAAAACGGTGGGTCTGCGGCCGGGTGACCGGCTGCAGTTAAAAAAGAATCATCCCTGCGGCAACAGTGTGTTTACCGTCATCCGGGTAGGGGCGGACATCAAGCTGCAATGCCAGGGCTGCGGCCATGTGGTGGTATTGGAACGCCCGGTGCTCAACGCCCGGATCAAGAAGGTGCTGGACGGTGGAGAGTAGACAGAGCCGGCGCAGAAACCGGCGAACGGAAGACCGAAAGGAATACCGCTCCCCCTTGGGGCCCTATCTGCGGACCATCCTGGTGGCGGTGGTGATCGCCCTATTGCTCCGCACCTTGGTGGTCTTTGCCGTGGCGGTGGAGGGCCCTAGTATGGAGCCCACCCTCCATACCTCCGATGTGGTGATGGTGGAAAAGGTGTCCCTATACTTTGGCGCGCCCAACCGCATGGATATTGTGATTGTGGAGTATCCCAACCGATCGGGACTTTTTGTAAAGCGGGTAATCGGCCTTCCGGGGGAAACCCTGGAGGTGCGGGAGGGCTGCGTCTATGTGGATGGCACCCCCTTGGATGACCCCTATAACCCGGACGGCACCATGGCACGGGATATGGAGCCCGTTACCGTTCCGCCCGGCACGGTATTCGTCATGGGGGACAACCGGAACCATAGCATGGACAGCCGGGACGAAACCGTGGGCCCCATCCCTCTGGAGAAGGTGCGGGGCAAAGGCTTGGTTTTGATCTGGCCCTTGAACAAGCTGAAGATATTGGAATAGGAAAAAGGCCCTGAAAGCGCTGCCGCTTTTCTGGGCCTTTTTTGCGGTTTCACGATCATACAAAGGAGGAAGAGGAATCATGAAACGATGGCTCACGCGAACCATGGCGGGACTGCTTTTGTTGGGGCTTATGGGCTGCGGCGGCACTCCGGCGGCAGCGCCCACCCCGGAGGTTACCCCAGAACCCACCCCCCAGCAGACGCCAGAGGCGCCCACCAGCGCCTCCGTGCTGCTGACGGACGTGGGAAACCAGATGTCTCTGATGACCCCCGCCGATTGGCCCCGGTACCGGGCGGAGGAGGGCAACCAGGTGTATTACATCTACCAGGGAGACACCACCCAGAGCACCCTGTTCTCCATCTCCTCCTATGAGGCGTCCGGCCTTTCCCGGGACGAGGCCACCATCCGCAGCCTGGCCGCGGATCCCTGGGCGGCCTATGCCCAGGGATACCGGGAAAACGGGGTTGCGATGGAGGGCCTGACGGAGTGGAAGGCCATCCAGGTGGGAGAGGACTGCCATGGCCTAATCCGGGAGTTTGGCTATCACATTGGCGGACAGGAGGTTCACGGCTGGTACATGATGTGGAACACCGCCGGACGGGTGTATATTGCCACGGCGTCCGCTCTGCCCCAATACGAGGTTCTTACCGCTCAAACGGTGGAAAAGGCCCTGATCAGCTTCCGGTCTATGGAGGACTAGCCGTTTTGCCATGGGCACCCGCTGCCGGAGGCAAATCGGATAAAAAAACAGCCCGGCATGACAGCCAGGCTTTATCGTAGGGAAAAGCTTGTGGGGAAAAGGCTCAACCCCCTGGAGCGACGCCTTCGTACACGTTGCGGACAATGCCGTTGTCGTCATACTCCAGATAATAGTAATGGGGCAGATGATCCGGCATGATGGGCCCGTTGTCGGTGTAGATGTAATAGCCCAGAACCCCGTTCCGGCTTATGTCAAAGGGGCCGTACCGCGCTTCCACCTGGGAGATGGTTCGGCCCTGCACCCACCAATCGTTGTATTTGTAATACGTGGGATGGGAGCAGACAAATAAGAGGACGAAGCCCAAAAGCGCCGCACTGAGGGAAAGGGCCGTGGCGGCCGCCTTTACGGACCGCTGTTTCCGCCGTGCCAGCAGCAGCCGCAGAAGCAGAAAAACCGTGATCAAAATAAGGGACGCCACCGCGCAGAAATATAGAATGGAGACGAGCATGCCGTTCATTTAAAGTCCTTCTTTCCATTTGATTGGACGCCGAAGGGAGGACGCGGCAGCCGGCGCCCCGCGCCTTAGGGGACCCGGGGAATCAATCCCCGGGTGGGGTGAGACCATGCTTTTGATAGAGGGCGCTTAGGGTGCCGTCCTTGCCCATATCCCCCAGGATTCGGCCGACGAGCTGGTAGAGGTCGGTTTCGTTCTTCCGCATCGTTACGGCGTAGTCGATGGTGCCGATGGTGTAATCGGCAATGGAGAACCCCGATACGTCCATCTGCCGGAGCAGGCTTTGCTCGGCACAGACCAGGTCGATTTCTCCTGCCGTCAGGGCGGCGGACAGCTCTTCAAAGCTGGTGTAGTCGATGAGTTGGGGCTTCTGCTCCAGCTTTTCGGTTTTGGCCTGGAGCTGACTCTTGGACAGGGAACCTAAAAACACGCCGATGGTTTTGCCGGACAGGGAGCTCTCGGCGGTGACCTCTCCCGGCCGACATAGGAACCCCACCGGATCCCGGTAGTAGGGATCGCTCTGCTGGTATCGGTCCTGGTTGGCCTGGGTGTTGCTGATCATGGCCACGGCGAAGTCGATGTATTCGTAATCCAGCTTGGCCGCCCGGGTACGGTTGGTGACGGGCACCAGCACCACCGCTTTTTCGTTGACGATCCGGCTGCCGATGGCCCGCGCCAGATCCGCCTCAAACCCGGTGAGGTTGCCGTCCGCATCCAGGGAGCCCAGGGGCGGGGTATCCGACGTGACCCCGATGAGGATGGTGCCCCGGCTGTAGATGCCCGGCAGCACCTGCTGGGGCGCGCCCCGGATGATCCGCAAAAACAAAAAAATACCCCCTGACAGCACGGCAAGAGCAGCCAGTACCATGAGGATCCGGAGCATCAGCTTTTTGCGGCGATGGTATTGTAGGTGCATAACGGCGCCTCCTCGTATTGTCTTATCTTATCAGAGCCGGAGCGTTTCTTCAACGGCAGAGGAGAAGGGTTGCGGGATTTTCACGGAATGTTTATAATCCTTTGAAATGAATATACTAAGGGCATGGGGCCGGAAGATCGGTCCGAACGCATCCATCGATTGGAGGATTTGAGATGAAACGAGTATTGAGCGTGGTCCTCTGCGTGCTGGCCGTGGTTTGCCTTGCTGCCTGCGGCGGCGGTGACAGCAAGAATCCCGCCGGGGAATACAAGGCCGAAAGCCCCAAGGACACCTATGGCAACAGCGCCGAACTGGTGATTACCCTGGGCGAGGATGGGAAGATCACCGGCGTGGATTGGAAGGAATATGCCAACGGCACCCTGAAGGATAAGGATTACGGCAAGGATTTGGGAGAGGACCAGTACCAGGCCGCCCAGACCGCCATTGCTGGTTCCGCCACCTATCCCAAGGCCCTGCTGGACACCCAGGACATCAACAAGGTGGAGGCGGTGGCCGGCGCGACCCAGTCCCATACCACCTTCGTGCAGCTGTACAACAAGGCCATGGAGAAGAAATGATGGAAAGAGAAAAGGCTGGACGGCAATCGCCGTCCAGCCTTTTTTGAGTTCGTTTATTCCGCTTTCAACACGGCCTTGATGCGCCGTACTCCCTGAGAGGAGCTCTCCTCCTTCTGGATTTTGAATACCCCCAGCTCGCCGGTGCGGCTGGCGTGGGGGCCGCCGCAGATCTCCTTGCTGAAGTCGCCCATGGTATAGACCTTCACCTTCTCGCCGTACCGGTCGGTGAACACGCCGGTGGCGCCCGCCGCCTTGGCTTCCTCCACCGTCATCTCCTCCATGGTGATGGGCAGATCCCGCCGGATGGCGTCGTTGACCAGATCCTCCACCTGCTGCTTTTCCTCGGGGGTCATCTTCCGTCCGAAGTTAAAGTCAAACCGCAGCCGCTCGGGGGTGATGTTGCTGCCCTTCTGGTTTACATCCTCTCCCAGCACCCGTTTCAAGGACGCAAGCAACAGGTGGGTGGCGGTATGAAGCCGGGCCGTCACCTCATTGGCCTCCACCAATCCGCCGGCAAACCGCTGCTGGCTACCCGCCTGGGATTTCTTCCGGTGTTCGCTAAAGGCGGCCTCAAAGCCCTGGGTATCCACCGTGAGACCCGCTTCTCGGGCCATCTCCTGGGTGATTTCGATGGGGAAGCCGTAGGTATCATACAGGTGGAAAGCGGTGACGCCGTCGATGGCGCCGTCCTGGGCCTTTTTGGCTACCCGCTCAAATTCCCGCACGCCCTGCTCCAGGGTCCGGGAGAACCGCTTTACCTCCTGGCGAAGCTGATCCATAATAAACGTCCTGTTTTGCACCAGCTCGGGATAGACTTCCTGATAGGTGTCGATGACCGCCTGGGCCACATCCGTCAGCCGCTCGGCGGGGAGATCCAGCTTCCGCCCGAACCGCACCGCGCGGCGGATCAGCCGCCGCAGCACATAGCCTTGGTCCACATTGCTGGGGCTTACACCCCGCTCATCCCCCATGATGAAGGTGGCACAGCGCAGGTGGTCCGCTACGATGCGGATGGCTTTTTTGATCTCCTCCCCTTGGGTGGTCTTTTTGCCGCAGATCTCCTCCACCGTGGAGATGATGTGCTGATAGATATCGGTTTCATAGACCGAGGATACCCCCTGAAGCACCGCAATGGTCCGCTCCAGGCCCATGCCGGTGTCCACGTTCTTCTGGGGCAGGGGCTCATAGGTGCCGTCGGCCTTTTTGTTGTATTCCATAAAAACGTCGTTCCAGATCTCCAGGTAGGCCCCGCAGGAACAGCCGGGGTGGCAGTCCGGGCCGCAGGGCTCCTTCATGATGAGGAACATCTCGGTATCGGGGCCGCAGGGGCCGGTGGCGCCGCCGGTCTCCCACCAGTTGTCCTTACGGGGGAGGAAGAAGATCCGATCCTCGGGAACGCCCAGGCTCCGCCAGATCTCGTAGGATTCCATATCCCGGGGCACGTCGTCATCCCCGGCGAACACCGTAAAGGCCAGCCTGTCCGGGTCGATGCCCAGGTAATCGGGGCTGGTCAAGAAGCGGTAGCTCCAGGGAATCGCTTCCTTTTTGAAGTAGTCCCCCAGGGACCAGTTGCCCAGCATCTCGAAGAAGGTGGCGTGGCTGTTATCCCCCACGTCGTCGATATCGCCGGTGCGGACGCATTTCTGTACGTCGGTAAGACGGGTGCCCATGGGGTGCTTGGCCCCTAGAAGGTAGGGAACCAGGGGATGCATGCCCGCCGTGGTAAACAGAACGCTGGGGTCGTTTTCCGGGATCAGGCTGGCGCCTTTGATCTGCTTGTGGCCCTGATCCACAAAGTACTGTATGTACATGCTTCGTAGCTGATTGCCCGTTAGTTTTTTCATAATCCTCCGCCTTTTTCATGAGATGGTTGAAAACCGATAAAACATTATATACGCCGGGAAAAATCCCTGTCAAGGCGGCGAGTCGCCGCTGACATGGTGCGGGCGGGGGATAGCGGTGGAAAATCGATAAGGGCCGGCGGTACCAGCGGAGCATCGACCGCGTTTAGAAAATTGTATGGGTTTTGTCAAAGAAGCATCAGGAGTTTGTTTGAGAAAGAACAGGTATTACAGGGCCTTTTTTGATACCATAACGGCGAGAAATGGATGGGAGGGCTCCACATGAACGGACGGGAGTGGATCAGCGATTATTCCACTGGGGACGGACTGCGAACCTTTTGGCGGCTGTTTCGGTGGAGGGAACGAACCCAAACGGGCTGGATGGGGGACGTGCTGACCTTTTTGCTTAACCGCATGGCCCACCGCCACGGAGGGTATATCGGCAGGGGCGCTGTTTTTGCCGGAGAACCGGTTTTGCCCCATGGCCTCCATGGGGTGTTTATTTCCCGCTACGCGGTCATCGGCGCGGGCTGCCGGATCTATCAGAACGTTACCATTGGGGAGGTGGGGCATGCCGCGCCGGAGATCGGCCCCGGCTGCGTGATCGGAGCGGGTGCGGTACTGGTGGGCAAAATAAAAATCGGCGCCCATGCGAAGATCGGCGCCGGTGCGGTGGTCTGTGAAAATGTGCCGGACGGCTGTACCGTGGTAGCCCAGCGCCCTCGGGTGCTTTCCAGGGATCCATGATGGAGGCGGGCCATCCGGGGGATACGTCAGACCAGGGATTTTTCAAAGAGCTGGGTATCCAGAAAACGGCCGAACTTCTCCCCAGCCGCCACCTTGACCCGGGTACGGCGGTATCCCAGGGCGTCGAACAGGGAGAGGGAGGGGGTGTTTTCAGTACACACCGACACAGCCAGATTTCTGGCGCCGGCTTTTTTTGCAAAGGATTCGCCGTACCGCACCATCTGCCGTCCCAGCCCCTTTCCGGTGTGCTGGGGCATCAGATAGATGGCTACCTCGTATTTTTTGCCCAGGATGGAGAACACGGGGGTCAGATGGACGTACCCCGCGATGGAGCCATCCTCCGCTACCGCCACAAAACAGTGATGGCCCGGCCCCCGCAGCAGGCCGTTCATGTACTGAGGGGAGACCTCGTGGTTGCAGTAGGTGGTCACGGTGTGTTGGGCGTAGTAGGAATACATCTTTGCAAGGGCCGGCAGGTCCTCATAGGCCAGACGCCTAATCTCGTACATAATCGGTTCCTTCCAAATCCAATAAAAATCGCTTCATCCGGCTGGAGGAGTAGCCCCCCAGCCGCCGCCCCGCGCCGATGACCCGGTGGCAGGGAATGATAAGGGGGAGACGACAGTGGGACATGGCGGAGCCCACCGCCCGGGCGGCGCCTGGACGCCCGCAAATCAGGGCGATTTCCCCATAGCTGCGCGCTTCTCCATAGGGAATCCGCCGCACCGCCTCATAGACACGCCGATAGAAGGGGGGGCCTTCCAGTTGAAATGGCACCTCTATTATATGGCGAGAACCTCCAAAGTACGCCCGTATCTGGGAAAGAATATCCGTTTGAAGGCCGCCGTCGATCCGGAGATCCAAGGGCGGCGCCTCCGAAAACCGGATGGAGGTTACCCCATATTGGTTCTCGGTGACGTATACATCCCCAAGGGGGGTGGTGGTTTGTCCAAAATAGGTCGCCATGGCTGCTCCTTGCGTTCCGTCCGGTGATGATACCAGTAGTATAGCACAAGAAATCCCGGACGAAACAGGGAGATCCATGCAGCTAGGGGGAGAGAAGGGCCGAACCACAGGAGAGAAATGATACCGTGGGCGATAACGAACCCGGCTTAAAGGGTGTCCACGCCTAGAAGAATGCCGTTGGGGCCAGTGGCGCGGGACGGCATGATAGCGGATAGTAGATGCATAGAGCCGGCCGCCCACGACCGCTATGCGGTTGCAAGATGTCAGCGGCGACTCGCCGCCCCATGCGGCCATTGGCGGGGAGGATGGGGGTTGGCAAAGCGGTGACCAGGGGCCGGCGCGCATACCGTAGGCGTGCAAAATGGAACCGGCAGGCAGAGCCTGCGCCTTGCCACAGGTAAAGAACCGCGGGGGGAAAGCATCGGAGCCAACGGCATGGGGCCGTCCGCAACCGCTATGCGGTTGCAAGATGCCCGCGGCGACTCGCCGCCCTATGCGGCCATTGGCGGGGAGGATGGAGGTTGGCAAAGCGGTGACTAGGGGCCGGCGCGCACACCGTAGGCGTGCAAAATGGAACCGGCAGGCAGAGCCTGCGCCTTGCCACGGGCAAAGAACCGCGGGGGGAAAGCGTCGGAGCCAACGGCATGGGGCCGTCCGCAACCGCTATGCGGTTGCAACATGTCAGCGGCGACTCGCCGCCGGTTAGTGGATGGAGGGGAGATAGCGGGACACGCCGTATTCCTCCATGCCGTAGAAATAGATGATGTCCTGGCCGGGGGTGTCCATCATCCAGTTGGCGAACTGAACCGCCAGGGAATCGGTATCCGTGCCCTGAACCACCATGCAAAACCGATCCACCAGGCCCTGGCACTGATCCTGCAGCAGGGTGAGGGTGGGGTATTGGTCCTTGTAATGCTCATAGACATACCGCTCTACTACGGCATACCCGTTGTGCTCCGCCGCCGTTTTTAAGATGCCGTCCTCGGCGGGGTCCGCTTCCAGATATAGGGCGGGATCGGGGGTGATGCCGTTCTGCTCCCAGAACAGGACCTCCTTCTTCCGCAGGTTGGTGAGGCTTGCCGCATGAACAAAGGGGCTCTTGGTGAGGATGATGTGCTTGAGCACCTGGTCGGCGGAATACTCCCCCAGCTGGCTCAAGCCAATCCGGTCCTCCCGTGGCCCGATGATGTACACGGGATCGTAAAAGATCTCGTTGATGGTGACCTCCTGGGTGGAGAGGGCGGCCTCGGCTTCCGGGGTCATCAGAAAAAAGGCGGAGGGAAATTCCCCCGATTCCAGGCGGTCCATGAGCTGAGCTGCCGGCAGGGATTCCACCACCAATTCCCGGCTTTGGGTTTCGTTAAACCCATTTACCAGGGCGAGGAAAAGGGGGTTTTCCGCCAAATCCTCGGTGACGTAAAGATCCGCTTCGGGTTGTCCACAGCCCGCCAGCAGCATCAAAACCATGGAGAGGACCATCAGCAGGCATACTATCTTTTTCATGCGCGTTCTCCCGTTTTTTAATTAATAGGATTATAGCATAAAAGGCCGGGGGGGAATCAAGCCCGGCAAAGGAACGGGGAAAAGCCGTTTACCGTGGCGCTGTATCAGGCGGGCTTTTTATGAAATGGAGGGCGCCGACGGTTTCCGATCTTGAAAATTCCCCAAAATCCGCCGGCCCGGCGGGGGTCAAATGGCAAGAAACTATTTACAAATGGCCATATTATATTATAATTGAAGCACTGTGAGACGCCCTGGATCCTGGAAAGGTCCATTTTATATCCTGGATATAAAATGGATGTTTTTTGGATAGATTTTCATTTTTGCGAGGGAACGCAATACTATTTCCATGAGGTGAGAAGCTTGAACTACTACCTGTATGCGATAGGGGTTTCCGTGCTTGCGCTGCTGTTTGCGGCGTATCTCTACGTGAAAAACGCCTCTATCAAAGTGACCAACGCCCGTATGGCTGAGATTGCCGGGTATATCTCGGACGGCGCCATGGCGTACCTCAAGCGGCAGTATATCGTGCTGGCGGCGTTTATCGTCGTCATGTTTGCGATTCTGTGCTTTACCCCTGGACTGGGCCTCAATACCTCCATCTGCTTTGTGGTGGGCGCCCTGTTCTCCATTGGAGCCGGCTTCTTTGGCATGAAGGCCGCTACCAAGTCCAACGTCCGTACTGCCCAGAGCGCGGAGAAGGGCTTAAAGCCCGCTCTGGACGTGGCTTTTGCCGGCGGCGCCGTTATGGGCCTGGCTGTGGTTGGCCTGGGCGCTCTTGGCCTGGCCGTGCTCTATTACATCTTCCAGGACATTAACGTGGTGACCGGGTTCTCCCTGGGCGCCAGCTCCATCGCCCTGTTCTGCCGCGTTGGCGGCGGCATCTACACCAAGGCTGCCGACGTAGGCGCTGACCTGGTTGGCAAGGTGGAGGCCGGCATCCCCGAGGATGACCCCCGGAACCCCGCCGTTATCGCTGACAACGTGGGCGACAACGTGGGCGACGTGGCCGGCATGGGCGCCGACCTGTTCGAGTCCTATGTTGGCTCCATCGTATCCGCCCTTCTGCTGGGGGCCCTGGCCCTGGGCGCCGTGGGCGTGAAGACCACCTTCCTGCTGGTGGCCGCCGGCATTGCCGCTTCCTTGATCGGCATCATCATCGTGCGGTTCATCAAGGGCAAGAACGCTCATGCCATCATGAAGTCCGGCACCTATATCTCCGCCATTCTCATGGTGGCGGCCGCCTACTTCCTGACTGCTTCCATCGACATCAACCTGTTCTATGCCATTATCTCCGGTATCGTTTCCGGCCTGGTCATCGGCGTGGCTACCGAGTACTACACCTCCGCTGACTACAAGCCCGTAAAGCGCATCGCGGACCAGAGCGAGACCGGTCCTGCTACCACCATCCTTTCGGGCTATGCCATCGGCCTGAAGAGCACCGTGGTGCCCATCCTCTTGATTTCCGCCGCGGTAATCGCTTCCTACGCCGCCGCCGGCCTGTTTGGCGTGGCGCTGGCTGCCGTGGGCATGCTGTCTACCGTGGGTATGACCATCGCCGTTGACGCTTACGGCCCCGTGGCCGACAACGCGGGCGGCATCGCTGAAATGGCCGGTATGCCCAGCGAGATCCGGGAGATCACCGATCACCTGGACAGCGTGGGCAACACCACCGCTGCCATCGGCAAGGGCTTCTCCATCGGCTCCGCCGCTCTGACCGCCCTGGCCCTGCTTTCCACCTATACTTCCGCCGTGGGCCTCACCCTGGTGGATCTTATGAGCCCCTATGTCATCGCGGGCCTGTTCATCGGCGGTATGCTGAGCTATCTCTTCTCCGCCATGACCATCGACGCCGTCAGCAAAGCGGCCAACAAGATGATCGACGAGGTGCGCCGCCAGTTCCGGGAGAAGCCCGGCATCATGGAGGGCACCGACAAACCCGATTACAGCACCTGCGTGGATATCTCCACCCGTGCCGCAATCCGTGAGATGATCATCCCCGGCCTCATCGCCATCGTGGCTCCCATCCTCACCGGTGTGGTGCTGGGCGCCGGCGCTCTGGCGGGCCTCCTGGTGGGCGCTACCGTTACCGGCGTGCTGGTTGCCATCCAGATGGCCAACGCCGGCGGCGCTTGGGATAACGCCAAGAAGTACATCGAGGGCGGCACCCATGGCGGCAAGGGCAGCGAGGCTCACAAGGCCGCCGTTATCGGCGACACCGTGGGCGATCCTTTCAAGGATACCTCCGGCCCTGCTCTGAACATCCTTATCAAGCTCATGAGCATTGTGGCTCTGGTATTCGCGCCGCTGTTCATGTAATCGAACCACAAAAGCGTCCGGCATCCGCCGGGCGCTTTTTCTTTCCCTTGACGGAATGCCGGGGGAAATGCCTATAATATGATATCGAAGTGAAAAGGATGTGGGGGACATGATCGTTTTTGAAAAGCCCGGCAGGGAGAACCTGGAGCAAACTGTGGATCTTGCCATCCAGGCGGCGCAGGACCGGGGAATCGGCACCATTGTGGCGCCCAGCAGCAAGGGGGATACCGCCCGATACTTGGTCAAGGCTCTGGACGCAGGGCTTAACGTGGTGGCGGTGACCCTCTGCAACGGGTTTAAGGCGCCGGGGGAGCAGGCTTTCCCCGCCGACCTTCGGGCGGAGCTTACCGAAAAGGGAATGCACATCCTTACCGCCAGCCATGTGCTGAGCGGGGCGGAGCGGGGGCTGTCCACCCGGTTCCAGGGGGTGTATCCGGTGGAAGTGATGGCCCATACCCTTAGGATGTTCGGTCAGGGGACCAAGGTGGCTGTGGAGTGCGCCGTCATGGCCCTGGACGCCGGGCTGATCCCCTATATGGAGCCCATCGTGGCGTTGGGGGGCACCGGCGGCGGAGTGGACACCGCCCTGGTCATGCGAACCGCCCACGCCGCTAGGATATTGGATTGCAGGATAGCGGAGATCATCTGCAAACCAAGCTGAGCTTGGAGCCAAGCCGCGGAACTGGCGTGGTGGTCGTTAGCCTATGGTGGCCAACGGTAGCGGGCGGTACCCGCAGCCAAGCCGCGGACGGAGGGCTAGATGGTTGAGAAGCCGTAGTGCCCAACGGTAAGGATTGGTTAGAAGCACACCCGTAATCGCGGAACGGTTGCAACACGGGGCCGGGCACCGCCCGGAGGCGATGGAGCGCGACGGAGAAGTGAAGGAAAAAGAAACACAGGAGCATATTGTGCAGGCACAGAGGGACTACGGCCTGCGTCTGGCGGGGAAACGGATCCCTCCCATCGCCCTGGGCACCTGGAGCTGGGGTACCGGGTTTATGGGCGGTAACCAGGTCTTTGGCAACCATCTGCGCCGGGAGGACCTAGAACCCATCTTCCGGCGGGCAATGGAGGAGGGGTTCAAGCTCTGGGATACCGCTCCCGTGTACGGCATGGGGGCGGCGGAACGGATTTTGGGGGAGTTCCTCTCCACCTATGATCGGGAGGACTACGTCCTATCCACCAAGTTCATGCCCATGGGCCCCATGCCCCGGGCAATGATGGGATGGTCCCTGGGCGGAAGCCTGAACCGGCTGAGGGTAACAGATACCGATATTCTGTGGATCCACCGGCCCGCTAAGGTGCAGAAATGGACAAACGCCATCATCCCTCTGGTGAAAAAGGGCCTGACAAAGAGCGTGGGGGTTTCCAATCACAACCTACGGCAGCTCCGGCAGGTGCAGGACATCCTGGCCGGGGAGGGGATTCCCCTGGCGGGAGTACAGAACCATCTGAGCCTCTTGTACCGGGACAGCCTCAATACCGGCATTGTGGATTGGTGCCGCCGGGAAGGGATCCCCTTTTTTGCCTATATGGTGCTGGAGCAGGGCGCTCTTACGGGGAAATACGACGCACAGCACCCCTTTCCCAGGGGTACCCGCCGGGCCAAGGCCTTTGGCAGGGAGGAGCTTGCCGCCATCGAACCCCTATTGGATCGGATGCGGGAGATGGGCGACCTACGGGGAGTGGGCCCAGCGGAGATCGCCACCGCCTGGGTTATGGGGCTGGGGGCTATTCCGTTGATCGGGGTGACCAAACCGGGACACGTAGAAGCCGCCAAGCGAGCCACGCAGGTGACCCTATCGGTGGGGGAACAGGGGCTGCTGGAGGACGTGGCCCGGGAGACCGGGGTAATCCGCAAGGGGTTCTGGGAGGCCCGCATGCGGTAGGGATCATAGAAGCCGGCCTGATGGCCGGCTTTTTAATGTGGGGTATATTATACAATTGGTATTGACATACGACGTATGACCATATAAAGTAAGAAGAAAGCGGGCAATGGTTATATGTCTGACGTAAGAACTGTTTTTACTACGGCGGAAGTGGCAAATACCTTGGGAATTACCTCTAGTTATCTTTTAAGACTGGTTCAGACTATGAATTTTTCTCCAGCGGAGTTTAGAAGCGCTGGAAAGAGAAACTATCTGTTTAGCGAAGAAGCGGTGGAAAAACTAAAAAATCGGAAATAGAGGTGTCGGGAAGCGAAAAGGACCGGCCTAGCCGGTCCTTTCCATTGAGGAAAAAGAAAGTGCACGGCCCATGCTGCCGGGCCGTTTGCTTAAAATCCATCCCGGAGGTTATGCGTTGAGGGATGGATTCCAATGCCAATAAGGGTTTGGTTGATCTGCAGGAGCCGCTCCTGGTAGGAAAGCTCCTCTTGATAAACCAAGGCCTGGATTTGGGCTAGGGCACGGAGGGCTGTTTGGTTGACGGCCTCGGCCATGGCTTTATCATCCCAATCCATGAGGGATATGCAGAGAGGTTCCCTGGTGAGGATATGTACCATTACCTGTTGCAGCAGATTCATAGCATGCCTCCGTGGAACAGTTTAAGTGATCTGAACTAGGGAGGCTGTAACCAAAAATATAACCGAATCTGGTTCTAGTTGAAAAAAAGTTGGCCCGATATACTATTCATATAATGTGATATCTGGGTTAAAGATAAAACAAGGCGTCTTTACAAAAGATAGGATAGAATAAGGGCGGCAATGGTGAAAGGATGGGGGGATTGACCGGTGTTCCAAATTCAAAATGAGTTTAGCGGAGCCAATATTCCCCGTACCGTGCGCTTTACTGAAGGGTTGTTTGATCGATTAAACTGTGTGGCGCAACAGAATGGAATTTCTTTTAACCTATTGGTGTTGCAGTGTTGTAAATTTACTCTGGATTCCATGGAACAGCAGGGATTGGAAAAAAGGCTGGGGTAGAGCAAGAACTGAAGGGTTGGAGTTTTATTTTTTGAAAGAGGATGGCGAAGAGCCATCTTCTTTTTTTGCAGAGTGGGGCCAGGGGGACTTTCGCAATGCCCCCCTTAGGCCCCCTCTGCACTCCCCCATAACCCCCCAACGACACGGGGGAAGTTTCCCCCATGACCCCCTCGCGGGGGGACAAGTACGGCTATAAGGAGAAGGTTGGCATTTGTAGGATAGTTAGTTAAGGGCACACCGGCGACCGCGAAGCGGTTGCAACAGGGGTGCAGGCTCAGCCTGCCCCATAACCCCCCAACGACACGGGGGAAGTTTCCCCCATGCCCCCCCGCGGGGGGACAAGTACGGCTATAAGGAAAAGATTGACATTTGTAGGATAATTGGTTAAAGGCACACCGGCGACCGCGAAGCGGTTGCAACAAGGATGCAGGCTCAGCCTGCCCCCATGGCCCCCTCGAAGGGAGAAGGGGAAATGATTTTGAAATATCTAAAGCCACAAACGGAATGCCCTTGTATCCGAATAGGAAATACAAAAACAGGAGACGGTGTGAGCCGTCTCCTGTTGATTTGGCGGGTTAGCGGGGCAGAGGAATGGACAGCAGGGCGTCGTAGACCGGAGGCCCCTCGGTGGTGACGCTGCGGTAAAGGGTGAGATTGGTGGCGAAGAAGATGTCGCTCTTGACGGTGAGCTGGTTGGCAGTGCGGTAATCCACCCCTCGCATCAGGGTGATGTGGGGGAAGAAGGGCCGGGGCTCCTGGGTGACGCCTCGCCGCAGAAGGGCGGCGCTGATACGCTGCTCCATATGGGTTAAAGCGTCGGTATCCCCGCCCATCCGAGCGTAGATGGTGTCGCCCCCGGAGCGGACAAAGCCGCCGATGCCGTTGACGGTCAACAGGGGCGCCAGAGCGGAATCCCCCTCGGCCTGCACCACCTGGGCGATGAGATCGACAAGGCTGTCCGGCACGTGTTCAAAATACCGAAGGGTGATGTGCATGGTGTTGGTGGGAACGCTCCGGCCCCCTACCCCCAGGGCCATCAGCCGCTGCTGCAGGGTGCCCAGCATCTCCTTGGCGCTATCGGGTATATCCAGGGCGATGAACAGCCGCATGACATCCATCCTTCCGTCGTTTCTTTGTTTCATTATACCGAGTGGAAGGGTTGGATACAAGACAGGGTTCGCCTTTTTTCGCATATTTTGTGGCTTGAGCAAAAATTGGGCCCAATATCTGTCCATCCATTGGGATGGGTTCTTTTCCAACGGAGGCTTCGGCGGTATAATAGGAAGAAGCAAAGGAGGTGGCAGGATGGTCCATATGATCGCCGGACGGGCGGGCAGCGGCAAAAGCCGCAGGATGTACGAGATGGCGGAGGCCGCCATGGAGGCGGGCAAGCGGGTGTACCTCATCGTGCCGGACCAGGCCACCTTCCAAACCGAGTGGGAGATGGCAAAGCGCCGTCCCCAGGGGGGCATGGCGGGCAGCGGGGTGCTGTCCTTCTCCCGGCTGTGCGACCGGGTTCTGCAGGAGACCGGCGGCGCGGCCCGGCCCTATCTCTCGGAGCGGGGGGCTGTGATGGCGGTGTCCATGCTGCTGCTCCGCCATCGGGAGGAATTTGCCACCTTTGGAGGGTATGTGAACTCCCCCAGCTTTGCCGCCCTTTTATACCAGCAGCTCTGTGAGCTGCGGCGGTTTTCCATCGGGCCGGAGGAGCTGCGGGAGATGGATTCCCCCCGGGTGCGGGACATGGCCCTGATGCTGGAGGCCTATCAAAAGGACATCCTCTCCCGGTACACCGACGTGGTGGGCCGCATGGAGATGATGGTGGGGCGCATCCCCGAGGCCCCCATGCTGCGGGGGAGCCATGTGTTCATCGATGGGTTTGAGATGGTGACGGACCAGCTTCTGCGGGCGGTGGGCGCCATCATGGAGACGGCGGAGGAGGTGGCCGTTACCTTCCGCCTGGGCCAAGAGAACGACCGGGATTTCCCCATCTTTGAGACGGAGCTGAGCCATTATAAGCGGATTGAAAAGCTGGCCCTTTCGGCGGGGAAACGGCTGCACCCCGTCCCCCTCTACGGCAAGGAGGCCGCCTTCCGCCAGCGCTCCCCCATGCTCCGGCATCTGGAGGCGGAGCTGTTCTCCCTCCCCTACAACGTGTACCGCGGCCCCTACGACGGCAGCGTCCTCATCCGGGAGGCCGCCCATGGCCGGGAGGAGGCCGCCGCCGCCGCCCGGTACATCGCCTACCTGGTACGGGAGGAGGGACTCCGGTACCGGGACATCTTCGTGCAGCTATGTGACCCCGGCCTATCGGGCCTTTTGCGGGAGGAGTTTGAGGCCCACGGCATCCCCTGCTTTCTGGATGAGAAGCGCCCGGTGATGCTAAAGACCGTCTGCCGGTTTGGCTTGGCCCTTTTAAAATGCGCCGTCTCCGGCATGGCCCGGGACGACGTGCTGGCCCTTTTGAAAACCGGCCTGTTTCCCGTCTCGGAGGAGGAGGCCGCCTTTGTCCAGAACTACATGGTGGAGCGGGGGCTGCGGTACCTATCGGCCCGGGCTGCCGCCCAGGAGGAGGATCCCGGCGCCCGGCGGCTTTTGGAGCGGGTCCATCGCCCCCTTAGCCGCCTGCGGGCGGAGCTCCGGGGCAATGCCGCCGCTATGGCCCGGGCCTTCTACGCCGCCATGGCGGAGTACGAGGAGGGCATCGCCGCCTTTTTGGGCGGCCTTGTGACGGAGGATCCGGAGGCGGCGGACGAGGAAAAACTAGCCTACGAGGCCCTTATGGGCATCCTCACCCAGATGGACGCCATGATGGGGGAGGCGCTATTGACCCCTGGGGAGTTCTATCAGACGGTGCGGGCGGGGCTTTTGGCGGAGGAGATCGCCGTTCTTCCTCCCACCGCCGACTGCGTGTCGGTGGGGGACATGGATCGGAGCCGGGCGGCGTCGGTGGAATGCCTCCTGGTGCTGGGGGCCAACGACGGCTGTCTGCCCCGGACGCCCCGGCCCTCCAGCATCCTGCCCCAGCGTGAGGTGGAGCGGATGGAGGCCGCCGGCCTTTGGCTGGGCAACGATGCCCAGCTTCGCATGGCAGAGGAGGAATGGACGGTCTATGGGGCATTCAGCAAGCCCAAGGGCCGGCTCTATTTGTCCTATTCCGCTCTGGACGGCCGGGGCACCCCCAGGGGCCGCAGCCCGGTGGTTTCCGATCTGCTGCGCCTGTTTCCAGAACTCCGCGTGTACCCCGCCCAGGCCTATGGGAACGCCCGGGGCTACGCGGTAACGGTGCAATCGGGGGCGGCCGCCGCGCGAACCGCCGCCGGGGCCTATGGGCGGGGGGAAGCGGTGGACGGAAGCTTTGGCGCGCTGTACCGGGTCTGCCGGGATCGCATGGGTTGGAAGGAGCCGGATCTACACCGGTTGAACCACTTGGACGAGGGTTTGGCGGAGGAGCTGTTTTTGCCGAAGGGCGCGGTCTCCGCCACGCGGATGGAGCGATACGCCCGGTGTCCCTTCTCCCATTTTGTGGAAAGCGGTCTCCGTCCCCAGGAGATCCGGGAGCCGGGGGTGGCTCCCCGGGACCGGGGGGATATCCTCCATGAGGCTTTGGAAAAGGTGGTGGCTCTGCGTAAGGGGGACTGGACCCTTGGCCGGGAGGAGATTCAGAAACTGGCCCTGGAGGTGGTGGAGAAGATCTTTGCCCAGCGCAAGGCCGCTCCCGGGCCTCGGGACGGCTATCAGAAAAAGGCCTTGGGCGAAGCGGCTCAGGAGGCCTTTCTCGCCCTGTTCGCACAGCTGCGGGACAGCGGGTTCCAGCCGGTGGGGGTGGAGGACTTTTTCCGGGAGGGGGCTCTCATCCAGTTGCCGGGGCGGCGTCCCGTCCGGGTGATGGGGAAGATCGACCGGGTGGATCTGGCCACCGTCCATGGCCGCCGGTATGTCCGGGTGGTGGACTATAAATCCGGCAAGGCGTCCTATGATCTGGAGGCCATCCGGGAGGGAACGGATTTGCAGCTGCCCATCTACGCCGCCGCGGCTCAGGAGGCCACGGGCGCTCAGGTGGCCGGGATGTTCCTCATGCCGGTGGGCCGGGGGGACAAGCACCGTTTGGACGGGGTGGCCCTGGGGGAGGACGACGTCGTCAACGCCATGGATCCGGCCCTTATGACCCAGAACAAAAGCGAGATCCTGCCCATTCAGCGAAACCGGGACGGCAGCTTTAGCAAGCGCTCGGGGGTAGGCAGCCAGGAGAGTTTGGAGGAGATCCTGAACCTGGCCCGCACCCGGACCGGGGAGCTGGTGGAGGCCATGCTGGAGGGGGACTGCCAGGCCCGGCCCAACCGTCGGGCCAACCCCTGCCGCTTCTGCGCTTATGGGGGCATCTGCCGCCGCCGGGGCGGCGAAAGGGAGGAGGGCCGATTCTATGAAACGGATGACTGACGCCCAGCGGGCCGCTGCCCTGACCTGGGACCGCAATGTGGGGGTATCCGCCGGGGCGGGCAGCGGCAAGACCTCGGTGATGGTGGAGCGGGCCGTGGGGCTCATCACCCATGGGGCGGATATTCGGGAGATGCTGATGATGACCTTTACCGTCAACGCCACAGAGGGCATCCGGAGCCGCATCCGGGAGGCCCTGGCGGAGGCCGTAGCGAAGAAGCCCGACAACCGGCTCCGGCGGCAGATCTCCGCCATTGGCTCCGCCGGCATCAGCACCATCCACGCCTTTTGTCTGGATTTGGTCCGGGAGTTTTTTCATGCCGCCGGGGTGGATCCCATGTTTTCCCTTGTGGGGGAGATTCAGCGGGCTATGCTGTCTACCCGGGTCATGGAAACCCTTATGGAGGATCGGTTCTCCACGGGGGATCAGGGGTTCTATGATCTGGTGGACCGCTGCGGCGGGGAGTGGGCCCTGGCCCAATTGATCCAGCGGGTGGATCAGACCGCCCAGACCCTGCCCGACCGGGAGGGGTTCTATGCCCGCCTGACCCAGCCCTATGCCGACGCCGCTTGGCTGGCGGAATATGCCCAAGAGGCCCGGGAGCGGCTTCACTGTGAGCTGCTCCTTCCGGTGGAGGAGGCGGTCCGGGCGGTGGAGGAAGGGGCTCCGGGAGCGGAAAAATACTTGGGCGAGCTGCGGGGCTGTGTCCTAGGCGTCCGGGAGGCGCTAACGCTGGAGCCGGGGCCCCAGGCCCTGGCGGCTCTACACGCCCTTGTATTTCCCCGGATTACCCCTTTGAACCGGGAGGAGCCGGAGCTTCGGGATTATGTCAAGGAACGGGTGGACGCCGCCAAAGCCGCCATCGCTTGGGCGGGCAAATGTCCCGTCTACCTGCGCTCTCCGGAGGAGAATCGAGCCGCGCTCCGGGAGCTTCTGCCCCAGGCGGACCTGCTCCGGGAGCTGGCGCTGGAATACCGGCGGCTTCTGGATCAGGAGAAGAGCGCTCTGCGGCTGTTGGAGTTTTCCGATGTGGAGCATCTGGCTCTCCGGGTTCTCCGGGATCCGTTGGTCCAGGAGGAGCTGGGGCATCGATACAAATACGTGTTTGTGGACGAATATCAGGATGTAAGCCCCCTTCAGCAGGCGGTCATCGACCTGCTGCCGGGAAATCAGTTCTTTGTGGGGGACATCAAGCAGAGCATCTACGGATTCCGGGATGCCGAGCCCACCCTATTTCTCCGGCGGTTTGAGGACTACCGGGAGCGGGAGGATTGCTTGGCGGTTCAGCTGCAGCATAACTTCCGCAGCAGCTCCGCCATTTTGGAGGCCGTCAACGCCGTGTTTGACCGTTGCATGACCCTGGAGCTGGGGCGGGTGGATTATCAAAAGGAGCATCGGCTGATCCCCGGCCGGCAGGGGGAGCGGGGGGAACGCCCTCGGCTGCTGCTGGTTCCCGACCTGCGGAAGGAGGAGCTTACTAACGCCGCTGCTCAGGCGCTGGTCATGGCCCGGGAGATGGAACGGCTGCGGGGAGAGGGATACCGGTATGGGGATATGGTTATCCTTTTGCGGAGCATAGGGGATAGGGCGGGAGAGATACAGAGGGTGCTCAGCGCCGCCGGCATCCCCGCTGTAACCCCGCCTATGGCGGGCTATTTTGGAACCCCCTCCATGGAAGCGCTTTTGGGCCTGCTGCGGTATGTGGACAATCCTTTGGACGATACCGCTTTGTTAGCTGCCCTTGCCCTATGGGGGCTTTCCGCCGACGACCTGGCCGCCATCCGGCTGAGCTGCCGGGAGGGAGCTTACCATGAGGCCCTTAGCGCCTACCAAACGCCGGGCCCCCTTCTGGAGGCGGTTACCGATTTTCGCCGAAGGATGGCGGAATACCGCCGTTATGCCGCCGTATACGGGGTGGAACGGCTGGTGGCACGGATCAAAGGGGAGTTGGCGGGGCCTTTGGATCTATATTCCCTGAACCAGGATAACCTTTCTCCTCTTACGGCTGTTCTAGCATATGCCCGGGAATTTGACCAGCGAGGAGGTGGAAACCTCTATGAGTTTTTGAAGGTGCTGGATCGGGTTCGGGAGGACAGCCACGCCGGCCGGGAGATGCCCATCGCTCCCAGCGCCGCTGGCGATGCGGTGCGGATCATGACGGTTCACGGCAGCAAGGGGCTGGAGTTTCCGGTGGTGTTCTTTGCCGCTGCTGAAAGCCGATTTAACACCGCCGACCTGCGAGGGGTGCCGGTGGACCGGGACCTGGGCGTGGCGCTGCCCCTTCTGCGGGAGGGGGAGCGGGAGGACGGCCCTTTGCGGGAACCCATGGGATCGGCCATCCGCCGCCGGAACCTGGAGGAGGAGATGCGCATTCTCTACGTGGCCCTGACCCGGGGGGAACGGGAGCTCCTGGTGGTGGCTACGGGGGACGGGGAAACGGCGCCTCCAGCGGCTCAATCCGCTCGGTGTCCCCTGGATTGGATTCTGCCCGCGGCCGAGGCCTTTGCGGTGGAACGGCTCACGGAGGTCCCCCGGCTTCGGGCGGCCCAGCGGCCCACCTTTGCCCGACTGGCCCAGGAGGCCGACCCACGGGAGATGGAGGAACTGGCCCACAGGCTGGACTACCGGTACCCCTATGAGGATCAGGTAAAGCAGCCCCAGCGGGCGGCCCCTTCCGCCGTGGGCACAGCCCCTGAGGAACGGCTGGAGCTGGTCCGCCCCCGGTTTGTGGGGGAGGAAGAGGGATTTACCGGCGCTGAACGGGGAACCATCGTCCACAAAGCCATGATGCTCCTGGATCTTTCGGCTATTGCTACCGCTGAGGACTTGGCCGCCCAGCTGGAGGGCCTGGTTCGCCGGGAGCTGTTGACCCAGCGGGAGGCGGAGGCGGTGGATCCCGCTATGATCCTGGGTTTTGTGAAGTCTCCTGTTTACGCCCGGGTAGCATCCAGCCCCCGGGTTTATCGGGAGCTGCCCTTCAACCTTGTGGTACCAGCCCGGGAGCTTTTGATGGAGGGGGACGGCGAGGTGATGGTTCAAGGCATTGTGGACTGTGCCTTTGTGGAGGATGGCAGGCTGATCATCCTGGACTATAAAACCGATTATGTACGGCCGGGCGGGGGAATCCTTGCGTTGCAGGAGCGCTACCGCCATCAGATGCGCATCTACCGTCGGGCCATGGAACGAACCATGGGCCTTAGGGTGGGAGAGGTGATCTTGTTTTTGCTGCGGACAGGAGAAGCGCTTACCATGCCTTTGGAAGAGGATATGTAAGGAGGAACCGTTATGGAATTGATCTATCTGGGCCACAGCGGCATGCTGGTACATGGGGAAAAAGCATCCTTTCTCATGGATTATTATCTCGATCAGGGGGAGGGGCGGGGGCTTTGTCACGGTGTGATGGACGAGGAGGGGCTCTCCCTGCCGGGACGGCTGTATGTGCTGATTTCCCACAGCCACGGGGACCATCTCAACCCCGTGGTGTTCGGCTATGAAAACCGCCGGAAGGACGTGGTCTATGTGGTGGCCCGGGAGGCCCGGGACAAGGTGCCCAAAACCCTTCGGTCTCCGGTGGTGTTTTTGGAGAAAGGGGAGGCGTATCGGGATGAACTGGCGTTGATCCGGGCCTATGGCTCCACCGATCTGGGCGTTTCCTTCTATGTGGAGGCCGAGGGAAAGCGGTTTTTCCATGCCGGGGATCTCAATGACTGGCACTGGAACCAGGAGGTGCCCCCAGAAGAGGCCCAGGGATATACTCGGGCCTACCGGGAGGAGCTGGCGGCCCTTTCCCGAGACGTCTCCACATTGGATCTGGCGATGTTCCCGGTGGACGGCCGCCTGGGCCCTGATGCCGCCAACGGCGCCGTGGCCTTCCTTTCCGCCATCCCTACCCGGGTGTTCGCTCCCATGCACTTTGGGGAGGACTACCGTGCCCAAGACGGACTTGTTGCCCGCGGTCCCTTCGGCGGCACCCGGGTGATTCGGTGGACCAGGCGGGGGGAGCGGGATTCCTTTTAATGGTTTTTCGGTCATAGTTTCATTTTTATATGGGGATTTGTTGAAAAAAGGGATCCTCCGAATTTCCAAGGTATATGGATTCGAGAGCGATGGAATGCTATAATAGGAAAAAAGCACCAAGGAGGACGATAGCATGGATAAATATTACTGCACCGCTTGCAGCTGGGAATACGATCCCGCCGTTGGAGTACCCGACCAGGGCATCGCTCCTGGAACTCCCTTTGAGGACCTTCCCGAGGACTTTACCTGTCCCATCTGCGGCCTGGGCAAGGACGCCTTTGCCAAGGTAGAGTAGCCGAACGAGCCGAACCGCTGGGGGCATGGGATTATCCCAGGCCCCCAGTTTTCGATTTAGGAGGGAATCCCAATGAAATTGACCGAACATGTCCGTTACATCGGGGTCAGCGATCCTGATCTGCGGGTATTTGACGTGGTGATGCATACCCAGTATGGCACCACCTACAACAGCTATTATGTAAAGGGCACTGAGAAGTCCGCCATCATCGACACCGTTAAGGAGACCTTCTTTGACCGGTGGCTGGAGATCATGGAGGCCGAGGGCGTGGATCTTGGCAGCCTGGACTACATCGTTATGAATCACACCGAGCCGGACCACAGCGGCTCCATCGGCCGCCTTTTGGAAAAATGCCCCAAGGCCGTAGTCGTGGCCTCCCAGGCCGGGCTCAACGTGGCCAAGGAAATCGTAAACGGCCCCTTTGAGAGCATCCGGGCCAAGGATGGGGAGATCATCGATTTGGGCGGCGTGACCCTTCAAACCATTTCCGCCCCCTTCCTCCATTGGCCTGACTCCATCTTCACCTATGTGAAGGAGGATGGGGTGCTTATGAGCTGCGACGCTTTTGGGTTCCACCATGCCGCTCCCGGGGTGCTGGAGGAGACCATGGACGTGGCCGAGCTGTACAGCGAGCAGAAGTATTACTTTGACGTAATCATGGGCCCCTTTAAGCCCCATGTGCAGAAGGCCATTGCCGCCATCCGGGACCTGGACATCCGGATGATCTGCCCGTCCCATGGGCCGGTTTTGAATCGGGATCCCATGGGCGCGGTGAACCGCTATGAGGAGTGGTCCAGACCGGAAGCCAAGGAGGAGAAGCCCCAAGGCGTGGTGGCCTATGTTTCCTGCTACGGCTATACCCGAGTCCTGGCCCAGGCCATCGCCCGGGAGCTTACGGAAATGGGAGCGGACATCCGGCTGATGGATGTGGCAGAGGACGGCGTGGATGCCGTTTCCGCCGCCATCGGGGAGGCGGACTTCCTTGCCCTGGGGTCCCCCACCTTTAACCGGGATGCCCTGCTGCCCATTTGGGACGTGCTGGCCCGGACCAGCTGCATTACCAACCGGAACAAGAAGGCCCTGGCCTTTGGCTGCTTTGGATGGAGCGGGGAGGCCGCAGGCTTCCTAGCCCAGCGTATGGAACAGATCGGCCTTAAGGTGGTGGGCACCGCCACCTGCAGGATGCGGCCCAATCAGGAGAAGCTGGACGCGGTTCTGGAGACCGCTCGCAAGCTGATGGAATAACGAAAACGCATAAAAGGACCCGCCCCATATGGGACGGGTCCTTTTTGATTTGGTAAGGCGTTATCTGCTGATCCAGTCCTTCCTGTCCAGAAGGATGGCGTCTAAAAGGGCGTGGGCCTCCTCCTGGGTGGCGCCCGCCGCCGAGGCATAGACCTTCAGCTTGGGTTCTGTGCCGGAGGGCCGCAAACAGGCCCAGCTGCCTCCCTCCAGCTCGTAGAACACCACGTTGGACTTGGGATACGCAAGGGGTTCCTGGACGCCGCCTGTGGCGCGGACGCTGGCCTGATAGTCCCGGACCGCCAGCACCCGTTTACCCGCGATGGCCTCCGGCAGCTCTTCCCGGGCCTGGGCCATGATGGCCGCCATCTCATGAAGGCCGTCGGGGCCGGGGAAGGGAAGGGTATCCGCCCGCTCCTCCTGGTAGCCATAGGTTTCGTAGATTTCGGTCATCACATCCATGAGGCTTTTCCCCTGGCTCCGGTAGTAGCAGGCCGCCTCGCACAGATAGAGGGCGGAGGATACGGCGTCCTTATCCCGGGATAGGTCCACGCACAGATAGCCATAGCTTTCCTCAAAGGCAAACACCAGAGGAATGCCCTTTTCAGCGTGGAGGTCGATCTGCTGGGATACATAGCGGAATCCTGTAAGGACTTCCGTTACCGCAAGGCCAAAGCCGGCGGCAATCCGATCCGCCAGGGAGGTGCTTACGATGGAGCGGAGGATCAAGCCGTTTTTCGGGAGAAGGCCCAGCTCCTTCATCCGGGAAAGCCGGTAATAGAGCAGCAGACACGCCGCTTGGTTGCCGGTCAGCTTGTGGTATTCCCCATTCTGGGGAATGGCGATGGCCAGCCGGTCGCTGTCAGGGTCGGTGGCCAAAGCCAGGGCGGCGCCTTGCTTCTTGGCGTCCCGGATCACCAGGCGAAGGGCGTCATCCTCCTCGGGATTGGGAGCCTTGAGCCCAGGGAAATCCCCATTGGGCCGTTCCTGCTCTTTTACCACTTTGACGTTGTGCAAGCCCGCCTGCTTTAGCAACTCCCGGACCGGGTGGTTTCCCGCGCCAAAGAGGGGGGTATAGGCGATGGGAAGATCGGCGTTCTGTTGGATGGCCTCCGGGGACAGGATCCCCTGGAGCGCCTCTTTATAATAGGAAGCCAGTACGTCCTTGCCTACATAGTGCAGCCGTCCGGTTCGAAGGGCCGCTTCCTCCGTCATATAGGCGACGTCGGCCAGGGAGGACAGACGGCGCATGTAGGACAGCACGGCGGCACAGTCGGCGGGGGGCAGCTGTCCGCCATAGGCGGCGTAAGCCTTATAGCCGTTATACTGGGGCGGGTTGTGGGAGGCTGTGACGGTGATGCCCGCGGCACAATTCAGGTGCCGGATGGCGTAGGAGAGGATGGGCACCGGGGTGATCTCGGAAAACAGATATACGGGAATCCCGTTGCCGCAGAAGACCAGAGCGGCCTCCCGGGCAAAATCCTGGGAGCGGTGGCGGGAGTCACAGGCGATAACCACTCCTTGAACGGCCTGGCGGTTCTCCAGGAGCACCCGGCTTAAGGCTTCGCTGGCCAGCTTGATGTTATAGGTGTTCATCAGCATGGAGCCGGCGCCGATCTCTCCCCGGAGGCCGGCGGTGCCAAAATCAATATCATCATAGAACCGGTTTTTGATCTCCTGGTCGTCTTGGCGGATGGCGAGAAGCTCCCTCCGCAGATCCTCGTCCAGCAGAGGATCGTGCAGCCACGCGTAATATCTGCCCATATAATTCAAAATCAATTCCTCCTGACAAAAAACTTTTTCACAGGTTTCCTACAAATTATAATACAGTTTGCCCAATAGTTCTACCACATCTAGTGGTTGTCCTTCCGCATAAAATGATAAGTTAAAAATTAATTAAAAAAAGGGGATTGACAGTGAGGGGATGATTTGGTAAGATGATCAAGCTCGCCCGAGAGGGGGAGCGGAGCACCTTGAGAACTACATAGTGAAAAACCAAGCGCAAACTAGAAGAGAGAAGCCAAGA